>JAABUX010000243.1_pt1 | contig 93548 bp, 71 predicted proteins | sample 5561851 | NCBI WGS metagenome assembly JAABUX01 (sample SAMN10711883, study PRJNA513361) | rock metagenome | isolation source: Antarctica rocks | place: Antarctica: Victoria Land, Richard Nunatak red sandstone | collected 2016-01-03 | reverse complement strand
GGGTATATACGTAGATTTGGTAGTGAAGAAGGGTCTGCAAGGCTCATTCTATACAACGATTCATTGATAGATGAAAAAGGACCTAATGACTGTCTTAAAACTGGTCTCCACATACCATTGTTGTACATTTTTCCTCCTAAGATAAATGCTAAACTTGAAATGGTTCAAAGAGTGTTTGCAATAGGTCATCCTTTAATGTTTTTGTTTATAACGAATATTTTAGCATAATTCTACATATTTTGTGAGATTTTGAAATAACTACTCATCTTTGCATGTTATATTAAGAGGTGGACTAGTTTGTACTAGGATTATGTATTTAGTTCCAGACCCGATAGTACCTGTAGTTCGCACACTTTGTGCTATCAACTCCCTTCTCTAACCTCATACAAAGATAGCCGTATGATATAATTAGATGAAATATTTTGGACACAAAAACGTGAGTATATTTGCCTCTCATTCATAGTACAAACAAACGTTATGCCATGTGGCAGGAGAATAGATTTTTATGCAGTTACTTGGGAAAATTCTTGGCGACCCCAATAAACGAGACCTCAAGGTGATTGATCCAGTGCTAGAAAAAATTAATGCACTTGAACCAGCAATGAAGAAGTTGAGCGACGAGGAACTGGCCGCGAAAACTACGCAGTTTCGCTCACAACTCTATCTTTACCTCAAAGGTAGTCTGGTCTTAGAAGACGACTTGCTCACACTCTTTCGTGAATCACTGAACAGTAGCGAGCCATTTGCCGAGCAGTGTAACGACGCACATTTGCAAACTGCTGTTACTGAGTATAGACAGAAAATTGAGCAGAGACGCAACCCTGAATATGACCTGCGCGACAATCTACAGGTGACTCTTTCAGAACTGTTCGAGCGTTCCTACGAGAAGCTTTCGCCCAAGCTCAATTTGTTGCGCGTGACAAAGGCGATGGATATTGCCGAGGAGCGGCAAGAATGGCCCGATGAGGCTAGCGATCCACAGAAGACAACCCTCTCTTTGTTGACAGAGGCCGAGCCAATCTTGAAAGAGATTGATGATGACGAGCTTGCCGCTGCGTTTCAGAGTGCATGGGCGGTTTTCGAGATTGCACGCAATAGTGCTGCCAATAAAGATGACGGAGCCGATGAGCGGCTAGAAGACATGCTTGGCAGTATCTTGAAGCAGTTGCAGCCGGAGATTGTAGCACTCAAAGCTGAGGCAATGGATAAACGTATACCAGAGCTGGTGAAACGTCTGCGTACTGGTAAGACGCTTGACGACCTGCTGCCAGAGGCGTTCGCGGTTGTTCGCGAGGCAGGATGGCGTCGTATCAAGATGCGCCACTACGATGTACAGCTTATCGGTGGTGTTGTGCTACACCAGGGCAAAATTGCCGAGATGCGTACTGGTGAGGGTAAGACGCTCGTCGCAACATTGCCTGTATACCTGAACGCGCTCAGTGGCAAAGGTGTTCATGTTGTTACCGTCAACGATTATCTTGCAAAACGTGACGCCGAATGGATGAGCAACATCTATAAGTTTCTTGGCTTAACCGTTGGTATTATCATCAACAGTGTTGAGCCACAAACGGGAGAGCGACGGGCAGCCTATCAAGCTGATATCACCTATGGCACGAACAATGAGTTTGGTTTTGACTACCTGCGCGATAACATGGTGGCCTCACTCGAACAGGCGGTGCAGCGTGAACTCAATTTCGCCATTGTTGACGAGGTTGACAATATTCTAATTGACGAGGCACGTACACCACTGATTATCTCAGGTCAGGGGCAAGAGTCAACCGATCAGTATGTCCAGTTCGCACGCTGGGCACCGCGCCTCAAACCGGAGCTTGACTACACCATCGAAGAGAAGACGCGTACCGTCATTCTGACTGATGCAGGTATCGAGAAGATCGAGCAACTGGCGGGCGTCGCGAACATCTATGACGAAAGCAACCTTGACTTGACGCGCTACATGGAAAACGCGATTAAAGCGGAGATCATCTTCAAGCGCGACAAAGATTACATTGTGAAAGATGGCGAGGTGATCATCGTTGATGAGTTCACAGGTCGTCAAATGCAAGGACGCCGTTATAGCGAAGGTCTGCATCAGGCAATTGAGGCCAAAGAGGGGGTTGCGGTCCAGCGTGAGAATCATACACTGGCAACGATCACCTTCCAAAACTTCTTCCGTCTGTACAATAAACTTGCTGGCATGACTGGTACCGCGTTGACCGAGGCCGAAGAGTTCCACAAAATCTACAAGCTGGATGTGATGGTTATTCCGACGAACAAGGAAATGATACGTAAGGACATGTCTGACCTCATCTATCGCTCGACTGAGGGCAAGTTTAATGCCGTTGTCGAAGAGATCAAGGAACGACACGAAATAGGCCAACCTATCCTGGTAGGTACAACCTCAGTCGAGACCTCGGAATATCTCTCCGATCTGCTCGAAAAGCAAGGCATTACGCATCATGTCCTGAACGCCAAGCATCATGAACGCGAAGCGCAGATTGTTGCTCAGGCCGGACGTAGCAATGCCATCACGATAGCGACCAACATGGCGGGCCGTGGTACCGATATTCTGCTTGGCGGCAATCCAGAGGGCTACTTCGAGAGCATTTTGCGTACACATGCCGAGCATGTCGATTTCATTCGCGAGATGCCGACGCGCTCACAGGATGAGCGCGATGAGAAGGAAGACGCTATCAAGCAATACATCGAAGAGATGTCCGAGGCGGAGAAAGACGAACTGTTCCAGCGCAAGGTGCTTGAATGTAAAGAAGACCATGATCGCGTTATAGCGTTAGGTGGGCTGCATATTCTCGGCACCGAGCGGCACGAGTCACGCCGCATCGACAATCAGCTACGTGGACGTGCTGGACGACAGGGCGACCCCGGTTCATCGCGCTTCTTCCTGGCCCTCGACGACGAATTGATGCGCCGTTTCGCCGCCGATAGAGTGGCGAAGGTCATGGAGCGCGTCGGTATGGAAGAGGACATGCCACTGGAGAGCCGCCTTGTCTCGAACTTCATTGAGAGCGCACAGACCAAGGTTGAGGGCTACAACTTCGACATTCGTAAAAATGTTGTCGAGTATGACGATGTGATTGCTAAGCAGCGCGAAGTCATCTATGCTGACCGACGAGCCGTGCTTGAGCGTGGTGACATGCGCGAACGCGTTCTCTCAATGATACGTGCTGAGGTCAGCAAGCTGGTCGATGTTTGTATCCCTGGCAACATGATAACGGAAGAGGAGCAGTTGGAAACTCTCTTCAAAGCAATGGAAGTATGGGTACATGTGCCCGAAGAGATTGTGCCAGAGAACCTCAACGCGGTACGACGTGAGGATATCAAGCAGCGGCTGCTCTCGCTTGTACTCGACCACTACAAGCAGCGCGACGAAGACTTGAAGCGGCAGGCTCGCGAGCAGGGCGTTGAAGATGCTGATCTACTGCGCGACTTCGAGCGTTCCTACCTGCTACAGGTAGTTGACCGTTTGTGGATGGACCACATCGACTCGCTTGATGTGATGCGTGCTGGTATTGGCTTCCGTTCGTTAGGGCAACGTGACCCTCTGGTTGAGTTCAAAAACGAAGCCTTTCGCATGTTCGATGATCTGAAACAAGCCATTCAGCACTATACCGTTGATGCGCTACTCAAACTGTTGCGTAACGACCTGACGGTAACGGTGAACAAGCCGGAACCACAGCGCAAGGCACCCCGTAATGTCCGTACTAATGCCGATGCGATTGCGAAGGTGAGTGGACAAACAAAGAGCGAAGCCGATGCAAGGGCCAATGCACGTCGCAATAGTAATGCGTCACACAAAAATAATGGTGCCAGTGCTGCTGTATCGCGTCCTGCTTCGTCCGGCAGAATAGGACGTAACGACCCTTGCCCCTGTGGAAGTGGTAAGAAATACAAGAAGTGTCACGGTGCATAAACAGAATAAAAATGGTGATGAAGGATGCACCCATCGACAGGTTCCTGTCGATGGGTGCATCCTTCATCACCATTTTTATTCTCTCCCCTATAGGACTACAAGCCTACAAATATACTGAACTCTTGATTATTCTTGAGGCTAGTGGTATCGTTTGTACAGATTTATTATCAACCGTCTATGCAAACATGCAAGCAATTGGAATCGTAGAACCAGGAGAGATCATGAGTACGCTCTCAACCCCTCTATCTTCTTATCGCGTCGCCGCTATTCAGTACGAGCCAACGTTGGGGGAGAAGGAAAGTAATGTCGCATGTCTTCTGCGCTTAGTCGAAGAGGCCGCGACACACGGTGCAAAGCTTATCGTTCTTCCTGAGATCGCGACAACAGGCTATTGCTGGCAATCACGTACCGAGATTGCCCCATATATGGAAACTATCCCCGGTCCGACCACTGACCGTTTCCAACAGCTTGCCACTTCTCACGACTGCTACATTGCTCTAAGCTTACCAGAGGTAGACCCGCACACCAATGTCTATTACAACAGCATGGTGCTACTCGGACCAGAGGGACTTATCGGCACCTATCGCAAGATACACTCGTTTATATCCGAACCGCGTTGGGCGCGTGACGGTGATCTTGGCATGCCTGTCTGGGATACGCCACTTGGACGCTTGAGCGGACTGATATGTATGGACGCTATGTACTTCGAGGCCGCACGTATTCCTGCTCTCCATCAGGCCGATGTGTTGCTCTTCCCCACAAACTGGCTCGATGAGAAGAGTCCCAGTAGCTGGTGGATGGCGCGTGCCTTTGAAAACGGTGTCTACTTCATAGCCGCGAATCGCTATGGTGAAGAACGTGGCGTACAGTTCAGTGGTGGCAGTTGCGTTATCAATCCTGATGGCTCAATCCAGTCATACATAGACAATGGCGAAGGCATTGTGTACGGTGAGGTCGATCTGGCGCGTGCGCGTCAGAAGCGTTGGGGCAGTCAAAGCAATGATGCCAGTGAGGATAGTGGTGATAGACTGGCCGACCGTAGACCGGATGAATACGCTCTGGTGACGCACAATTCCTATTTATGGGAGCCGTTGCGCTATCATAGCCTGTATGCGCTGGGAGAACTTCCACCGGGGCAACTCTCCTGTACGGGTATTATTCAGGTTCGCTTGCAAGATTTCGTCGCGCAATCTCCCCGCGAAACACTGCAACTTTTGGGTAGTACGGTTCGTACCATGATAAAAGATGCTGGCCCTGCTCAACCCGACGTGCTAGTTCTGCCTGAATTGGTGTTGCCTGGACCTGCTCATACTGGATCGGATTGGAGTGAGCAAGGGCTTATTACGCACATGCATGATGGCGCAATTCTGGTACCAGGACCAGAGACGGATGTATTAGTTGCGCTTGCTGAAGAGCTGCAAATCAGTATGGTGCTCGGCGTTGCTGAACGTGACATTAGTAATAATCACACAGCATACTACAATACCGTATTACTTATTGATCCAGGGGGCGTGTACGGAAAATATCGTAAAATTCATCTAACACAGCATGATCGCTTGTGGGCGCAGGCAGGTACTGGTGGTTTGCCTGTCTTTGACACACCTGCAGGCCGTATCGGATTGGCGACAGGCTACGATGTGCTTTTTCCAGAAACATTGCGCATTCTTGCTGGTCAGGGAGCCGATCTTGTGTGCGCTCCTGCCTTGCTCAATTTCCCCGATCCTATTGGTTTAGCACCTACAACCATCCCTCATAAATTGCCTGTCGGTCCCGATGAGTATGATCCTGCTCACTACCTGATCTGGCGTGTGCGTGCGGCAGAACACAATGTCTATCTAGCACTGGCAAACTGGCAAGGTCATAATAATGGTATACGTGCAAATGGACAAAGTGGTATCTTCGCACCACTTGCTGTCATCTATCCCTGGTCAGAGGTGGTTGTCGATGAAGATGAGACGCTCCTTACCATGATGACAATAGATACACGCGAGCAACGTACCGGACGACGCACAACTCAATCCCTTACCTATAGCCCTGGTGATATGATAGGCTCGCTTACTGGTGAACTGGCCTATGACATACTGGATAGTATACCCGGCAACGTCGTGCGAAGTAAGCCCATGTTGCGAAAACGTCAACCATTCTGGTATCTCGATCTGGTGCGCTCCGACCTTCCGTAGAAGCAGGGATGCAAGGGGCAGCAGCCCCTTGACTGGGGTCTGGGGCTGCCGTCTTTGGCACCCCCAGCTTTCTCTCCCTACTCGCCTCCGCAAGGCGGCGAGTCTACAAGCAAAGTTTGACGATGTACTGTATAATAGCCAATTTCGATATAGACGCAACAAACTTACCCTTTTCTGCGTCATGTAGTATAGAATAAGATATACTACCCTTTTTTATTATGTTTATTTACCATAGTTATGTATATGGGCATTAGCGGGGAGTAAGCCTTGCTCGATATTCAAATTAAAAATATCTCGTCTGGACGAAAACACGATACTACTGGTTGGGCAACGGTCAACACTGATACCTTGAATACGCGCCAGAAGCGGCGTTTTCAAAAACATAAAGATACTGTAACCGCCTACTTTACTACAGATGCATCTCTCGACGAGATAGCAGAACATTATACTATTTCTGAGTCCAGCATACTCTCAATGGTTGAGAAGTGTTTGATGGGGCATACCGATGGGCAATTATGGGGCTTTCGTGCCCTTCTTCCAGGTGCAAAAGTTATCAACCATTCCTCTTCTGCCATCCATGAAACGGCTTCTGCACAAGAAACAGAAATGCATCCTTCTTGTCTTCGTGGTAGCGAGGAAGAGAGTGATGAGACTACGGAGAAACGTCTGGCACTGGTGAGCGTGGAGTCGATAAAGATACCCACGATTCTCACTTTGCCCGACACACCACGCCCCACGTTCGATGACGACGAGGAAACCAACGTAGAGCAGGTGACAGAAGTGGTCGCACAAGAGGTTCCTGGTGTAGAAGTCGCGGTACATGCTGTAGAAAAACTTCCTATCGCGGCACCTATAGTAGTACAAACTGTCCCTGCTGTGAAGGTAAAAGTGCTTGCTGAACTGCTATCCGAGGTAGCTATTCCAGCAATGGTGTTCGTGTTGCCAGAGAATACTGATGGTCTGTCGATGTGTACGCACAAACAGAGTAGCGGTAAAACGGGACCACAGCGACGGCTGGTGCGTAAGCGACGAATACACGATATACTCGTGCAAACGCGGCAACGGCAGGGCCTCTATCGCGCCTTGAGTCTCGCCCTTGTCGCATTGGTGCTGCTCAGCGTTCTGGTTCCACTGGGAACAGGACTTGCTGCCTATAGCGTCTACACAAATGTACGTGGTATAGCATTAGATGGTGTCAAGCACCTTTTGAATGTCGAGAATCTGCTACCAATTTCAAAGAGCGATCCAATGGCGGCACTCGATGTAAAAAAACTGCAACAGGCACAGAACGAGTTCAAACTAGCGCAGGACGATTTCGTTCAGTTGCAAGCTATGACGAATCGAGCCGATGTCCTGGCAACGGTGCAGGAGTTTTCTTCTGATTACGCCAGTAAATTGATTATGGCACAACACCTTGTGCATGTTGCACTTGATGTAACAAAGATGGGGCAAGAAGTCTGTGGTGTTGCTATTATGGGTGCTGGCCTCATTCACAGTTCGCCACTCTCTAATGGAGCCACAAAACCTCTGATTAGTGTCGCCGATATTGCCTCGATTGATGGTGCGATTGTCCACGCTCTCTACTACATCAACGATATTCATGTGCAGATGAGCCAAGTCAATATGAAAGATGTGCCAATTAGCGATAAGCAAAAGATACAACTCACCAGTGTTTTAGCGCAACTGCCCAGAGTGCAGGACCTGTTAACGCAAGGGCAAAGTCTGGTTGGTCTCGTCTCCTGGTTGCTCGGTGTGGGTCAACAGCGCAGATTCCTGGTGCAGACGCTTGACCGCGCGGAACTTCGCCCCAGTGGTGGCTTTACTGGACAATATGGTGTGCTACAAATTCAAGATGGGCGTATGGCACCCTTTGGTCTCCGTGATGTTGCCCTGCTCGACTACGCTGGCAACGGTGTAGAACTTGGACGCTCCGCACCAGCAGCGTATAGTAGCTGGATGAACTTTGGCAACTGGGGACTACGTGACTCCAATCTCTCCGGCGATTATCCTACGACGGCGCGTATGAGTATGCAGGTGTTTCAGGATGAGGGAGGTGGTCCCGTCGATGGCGATATCTCGTTCACACCCACCTTTATCGGGCATATCCTCGACGTAACGGGACCAATTCGTGTTGCGGAATACAACGAGACGATCACGTCAAAAAACCTGGAAGATAAACTCCATTACTATCAGCAGAACTACAGTGCCATTGCCGTTGAGCATCAAAAGAGTAATGATAGCAGTCATGCCGCGCGTAAAGCTTTTACTTCGCTCGTTGGCAAGATGCTCCTTGATCGTGTACGTCATCTATCAACAAAACAACTGCTCACGATTATCAAAGGGGCGGTGAAAGATATTCAGTCGCACGACCTGGAAATCTACTTCATCAATCCGCAGGCGGAGCAGTGGCTCGTTGATCACAATTATGCTGACACGACAGACAGTTTTTCTAAGCAAGATGGTTTCGCGGTTGTGCAGGCGAATATCAGTATCAGTAAAGCCAGTCAATTTGTGCATACAACCGAGCATGACGATATAGTGCTAGACGCTCAAGGTGGTGCGACACACAATTTGACCATCACACTAAACTATCAGCAGACGGGGCAGGTTTATGGCTTCGACACCTACGCCGATTATATTCGTGTCTATGCACCAGCGAACGCACAGTTTCTCTCTGGTGATGGCTTTGATACAGGACAGGCATTGTGCAATCCTACACCTGTAATACCTCCTGGAAAAGGTGGTACGCCTATTCCGGGGAGCAGTACACCCTCCACTGGATGTAGTCAGTATAACAACTACTTCCCCAGTGATGCGCGGTCCTGCCCCGATGGTAACTACGCTCTTGGTGATCGTGGTTTCAAACAGCCGTGGACGGTTGATAGTCTCGGTACACCTACCAACCTTAGCAGCGACCTGCCGGGACACACCATGTGGGGCGGCCTAACCGAGACACCGAAAAATTGCATCTCGTACATCACCGTTTCGTGGTATGTACCGCATGCCGTGAAAAATGTCGCGGGACAACCTCCCTATGCACTTCTTATAGGGAAGCAAGGTGGCTACATCCCTTCTGTGGAACTTACCGTCGATACGAAAGCGATAAAAGGTTTGAAGCCGTATTCTACCAAGAGCAATTTAAGTACCGATACAGTGTTTGCACTTCCTGCACGGAAGTAGATAATATATGTAAATCCCATGCCTTTTGTGTCACGTACTCATCGAAGGTCAAGGGTTTTGACTCGTTGATTTTGACACGACTTTTGGCATACGTCAACCATGCGAGCAAGATGTAAGGAGAAGAGACAGAGGTGCTGTGTCAAAAAACGGCCGATTGTAAGATGCCGAGTGGATAGAGGAAACGACGCTTGACAGACAGAAACGCCCTGTGATAAAGTGAGTGCATCTTTTCAAAAAGCAAACAGCAAGTATATCACAGCAACTATATTGATGAAGCAAGGGTGAAGCGTTGACAACTCCTCCAACGAATGTTCATTGTCAGCGTTCTTGCTCATCATACGAGTGTGTTTGCGCCGCATGCGGCGCACGGCGAGGAGAGAGAGCAGAAATATAAGCTCTACCATTCCCCATTCTTTTTGGGCACAAACCATTTCTTCTTCTCGTGAATACAGTTCGTAAACAGGTGTGCAGCGTATCTACCGCGCGCGAAAGCTTGAACTTGTTTGAAAAGATTTATGCTACTCCTCCATCTGTGAAGGAGTAGGATAGAATTTTTTTGAAAAGGTAGAACACCTCCATGAACAAGTCAGCCGGTCCTACGAACTCGAACACATCTGTAGGACGCACGTCTCTCGTGCTTCTTCTCGTTATCGCACTTTTGAATACGATAGGTATAACGATCATTGTACCTATTGTTCCGTTTCTCACGCTACGGTACCTGGCTCATCCGAATAATCTCGCAGCTATTGTGGGATGGCTGTTCGCAGCCTATGGAATCTGCCAGTTGATCGCAGCGCCAGGTTTGGGCGTCCTGAGCGACCGTTTCGGGCGACGCCCCATTCTCTTCATCTGTATACTTGGTTCCGCGATAGGCTATCTCATCTTCGGCCTTGGCGGTGTGCTCTGGTTGCTCTTCCTCGGACGCATCATCGATGGCTTGACAGGCGGCAACATCAGTGTCTTGTTTGGTTATGTCGCTGATATCACGGAACCAAAGGACCGTGGCAAGTACTTCGGCATGCTAGGTGCTGCGGCAGGTGTCGGTTCTCTCATTGGCCCTGCTGTTGGTGGACTGCTGGCAACGATCAACTACAGTGCACCATTTCTTGCCGCTGCTGGCCTTCTCCTGCTGACGCTCGTCTGTGGGTACTTCTTGTTGCCAGAGAGTTTGGAGAAAGAGTACCGCACCACCTCGATTGCTGTGAGCGAACTCAATCCCTTGAAACAACTGGTGTCCGTGTTTCGTTGGGCAAACTTGCGCTGGTTACTGCTGGCTTGGTTCTTCTATGCTTTCCCAGTGGGCATGTTGCAGGCGACGCTCACCGTCTTGATGAAAGACAGCCTTGGCTTCAATGTCACACAGGCCAGTCTCGTGGTCACCGTGCTCGGGGCGGTAGACATTCTCGTCCAGGGTGTGCTGGTTAGCTGGTTGCTTACAATGCTGGGAAACATCCGGCTCGGTCTCATAGCCTTAGTGCTGGTCGGCATCAGCTACCTTGTGCTTGGTTCCATCGCGTTTCTCGCCACACCAATTCTCTTGCTTGTCGGTATTATACTCTTCGCAGGTTCAGGGAGCCTTGTCGAAAATGCTCTGCGAGGTCTCATTTCTGAAACGGTTGGACGGCGCGAACAAGGTCGTGTGAGTGGAGCGACGCAATCGTTGCAATCGCTTGGATGGATTGTCGGACCACTTATTGGCGGTTACATGTACACAGCGTGGGGGCATTTTCAAGTATATGCCTTAGCTTCGTTCATTATTATCCTCGCCATTGTCTGTATATGGATCGCTATTCCGCACCTACAGAGGTACGAGGCGAAAGAGCAAACGCTAGGTGAACAAGAGGCCGCATTGCTATCGAATGAAGAGAACTGAAAAAGGTTTTCCTTGTCGCTTGCTTTTGAGGGAGAGGAGAAACACCGCTCTCCCTCTTCCTTCTGTGCCTCATAAACTTTTTAAGGAAATGGAGGAACTCATTGCAAAAAACGAACGATTTCGAGACACTTTCTTGATAGGACATCGCTCAACCTGGCCCAATGATGAGATTCTGACGTGCGGCCTCCACCACCTCTTTTGTAACCACCTGGAGTTGGTTTGCGACTAAGACATGCTCCACTTGCATCATGAGACGTTCTATCAGGCGAATATTCCCTTTGGTAATACGCACAATTGCTGCAACCGCTTCCTTGTTCGTGAAATCATCGGAGTAGGCCCTGACTCGACGGCTCCAGTGCTTCTCCAGAAAATCGTGCGTCTCCTCGTTGGACAACGGCTCGATCTTCCCACGACCACGAGGAACACTCACCCGTGAGAAGATCAACTCCATGGGTAAGTCAGCAGCCACCTGCTCCATATGCTTGCTCGTGAAATCGGAGCCGTGATCGCTGTAGAAGACGGTCGGAATGCCATAGGCATGCCAGCGGGGGGCTTCTTTGCGGCAAATCGCTTGACGGAGAGTCAGTGCAGTCGTCAGTACCGTTGCTTTTTGAAAGCTGATGAGTACGAGCAATCTGTGCCTGGGAGACTCCTTCTTCCAGTGCAGGGCGCAGGATTTCAAAGCGAGCGTATGCTTCCGCTCGTTGCTCTTCCGAAAGCGAGGTCAGTGCTACGGGTGCTTTCGCCATGATACGCATCCTCTCCCATGGTAAGGCGTCGATCTCATCTTTTTAGCCTATACCTCATGACCCACTGAATTGTACAGAAATCTCCCGCTAAATTTTGGGATTTACAAATATATAAAAAAGAAGCAGCAAAACAGCCATAGCCGTTTTGCTGCTTCTTTTTTATATATTTTTATATATGCATAAGGAGTTGTCCGGCACGTTTGCCCAGAACAATACCCGGTAGTACACCAAGGGCACCGAGTCCATCAATGGACAAGGCATTTTTGCCCAGTGTATGTAGTTCGGGAATCATAGTAGCCGTAACGTTCAGGTCCACGCCCCATGTATACGATGGCTCTTGGCTTGCCAATTCTGGCAACCAGTGTCGTGCCGCAGCCGCCAGTCGCTTATAATAAGTTGCATCGTGCCGCGTCTCCTGTGCATGTCCATAGCGGCCACCGCTTACCGTAAGGCGTCCATTACCGGGTCTAAAGTCGGCATAGGTGTAGGGTGCTGCATCCCAGAACAGGGGAAAGGTGTCGGGTAACTCTATGCCAAAGGACAAGGCATAGATACGCGCATTCGGCTCTACCGTAGGACCAGTCGCGCGAATCAGTCCATGTGTTTTAAGTATTTGTCCGTCTGCAAGCGTTAATTGCCATGTATAATCCTCGCTGGTTGTTGTCTCTTGATATTTGACAACATTGGCCTGTCCTACAAGTTCTACCCCTGCACTCCGCGCTTGATGAGCAAGATAAGCCAGCAATGTGAGTGGTTGAATACGTCCCTCGTCGGGTAGCCAGAGCGCAGCAACAACCGTGCTTATATCAAGACGACCCAGTGTTGCCTCGGCAACCTGTTCTGGTGTCCACATCTGCGCGTGCAAAGCCGCTGCAACACGTACTTTTGCCTCGCGTTCCAGCTTTTTTGCCGCGTGCTGACTTTCGGCCAGACTGATCGCACCTGTGAGATGTGCTTTGAGAATACTTCCTGGTTGTGCCGCCTCTTTAACCAGTGAGAGCAGCACCTGTGTTGTTTCGGGCCAGAACGCTGCACCAGGGCTATCAGGTGGAAGATCAGCGATATGCATATTCACGCCTGCACTTAAAATACCAGCGTTTCTGCCAGTTGCGCCATAGCCCAGCATCTCTGTGCGTTCGAGCAGCACCACACTCGCTCCTGTTGCTCGCGCACTGATTGCTGCGCTCAAGCCAGCGACTCCACCACCAATGACGACAACCTCATAGGTTTGCGAACGTAAGCTTGCTAAGGGCGTAAGTGCCAATGCTGAGGAAACATCAAGTGGCAGGTCATGCCACCAGGGGATGGATGTGTGAGGATTATGAGTTCGTTCTGAAGCGGCTGTCGATGCATGGCTTCGCATAAATGCTCCTTCTCTTGTCGTATATGTCAAGCATAGGTTGTAGCTGGTGGTGCTGTCAAGAGATAGCGTAGTACACAGAGAGCCTGGAGAAGAAATTTCTCCAGGCTTTCTGTGTACTACGCTATCTAAACCTTACGGTCGATTTGGAAAACGACGAATCTTGCTATGCGGATTTTGTGGGTCTTGTGATGGTCTCTGTGTACGCATACGTCGCCGTGCTGCGAGGTAGTGCTTGCGATCTTTGAGTTCCTCGCATAGCCAACTAAACAGGAGGATTGTACCTATTACGAGTACGCATAGGGCGAAGAAGATCAGGAACATAGCCGCAGGTCGTAACCACGACGAGTCCAGTGAATTGAGAAGTATAGGTGTAGCCTGGTAGATGAATACCATTATACACAAAACACCACCAGTCCACCAGAGCAATTTGGCAAATTGTTTAAGCTGGTCCATAGAGCAATTCTCCTTGTCGGTTGTACTCAATCAAGCAGTGAAATGAGAGTACGACGCCTACAGAGTGGAAAGCACAGGGACGCATTAGTGAGGAAGCATTATGCAACGGAGTCAAGTTGAAGGGGAGCGTTGTTCAAGGCCAGCCGTAAACGTTTGATGGCGAGACAGACCTGGGCATTGTGACGACTGCGTAGTATAGGATCGTGCGGCAATGCATGATCATAATCGCGTAGACGAATGTTTACTGCCTCCATAGCCCTCTCAAGTGGACAAGGAAACTCATCATCAAAATCTGCATTACAGGCTAAGTGGATCAGAATAGCTTCTTGCATCTTCGGCGAGAAGTCTTTTATGATGCTGGCAATGGCTAGCAATACGGAATATTGCGATATATCTTCAATCACATCTTCTGATGGGTCAACATATGCCGAAGCATTGAGCAGTATGCTGAACGACGTTGTTGCATCGAGAGAGGCAATGAACCTTTTGTCTTTTTTACGCTGGTCCAGAAGATAGCGTTTTGCGGTAGTCTTGCAGAATGCTTCAAAGGAGTCTATCGGAGGATTTACACCGCGTTCCACCCCTTTTACGTAGGAGAGTACGCGTATGAGTGTTTCAATAACGGTATCCTGTGCTATGGAATGCTCATTCCCTTGCCAGCAGAAGATGCTAAGTGAGTATATATTCCGTTTGACGTATGTATACAACAGAACGGTGAGCGTGTTCCACTCAGCTTCGGTTGTTGGAATACCACTTTTCTGAGGAAAATCGTTAGACAAGTTAGCCGTACTCATGTGAAAGACCCCTTTCGGTATATATCTTATAAGAAAGCTAGTGACTCTTTCTAAGAAATACTTACAACAATCTCTCTCTTAGGCCGATTATCTGTGTATCTCATTTCCTTTCTACAATAAAGCACACAATACTTAACTCTATGTAAAAATATGGTCAAGTAACTTAGAGTATATCGTATCTAAATCATACACAACTTGACCTGTATATGTCAATAGCTTTATATAAAATTTACGGGTATTTTTAAGATTCACCCTAAATTTAATAAGAATCCTCAGTTTGATTTATATAATAGAATTGAGTGACCGATTTGATAGCTATCTCGTTGTATAGGTGTCCATAGATGCTATGTAGCTAATACAATGGAGAATAAATTTATTCATAAAAGTCAAAACTCTTAGTAGTTTGAGAGACATTCATTCTGTACAACGTAGTAAGATTGTGATATGCTAGTTCCAGTAATAAAAAACCTCAGTTGTTGTTATGTTTTACCTGGGAGTTGGTTATGGACGAACAAAATAAGGATAAAGTACGTAAACATCTTGAAGATAAGTACGCTCAACAGCGCATACAGGCAGATATCGAGCGTGCGCGAGAAAATGCGACCGTGACAATAGGCCGTGCCGCTCAGTTGTTCAATTTCAGCGAGAGCCAGTTACGCGATTGGGAAGGCAAAGGTTTGTTAATGCCGCGCCGTTCCAAGGAGAGTAAGGGACAGAGGTTATATGATATTACTGAACTAGATAAGCTTGCCATAATCAAAGAACTTATGAAGCAAGGTGAATATTCGCTTGGCAATATTCCGCCCGATGTTGATAAAATCTGGCATTCCATTTCTCTATCCTCCAATAATCATATTCAAAATGAGCAACCATCTACTCCCCATCGCTCGATAGACACTCGTGTAGAAGAGGCAAATAATAAAGACTTCTGGCAGTACTATATTGCCCAGACACTACGTATCGCCCTCAACCTTATTTGCGAAGATATCCCCACGACAATAGCCGGTATTATTCTGCCACTCGAAAGAACAGAGAACGCTACAATTAACTGGGACTCGCAAGATATATCTAAACTTGGTCCATGTCTCATCGGCTGGCGTGACCAGGACCGTTCTTTCCATACCTTTTATGAAGAAACTCCTTCCTTCGATGTTGCAAGCGATTTTCGTGTACGTGGCCTATATGCTGATGGACTTGAGAAAGAGCCAGCGGATCGAACTTTTATCGTGTTACAACGTAAAGTTCGGTCTCTAACGCTTCCAGTAGAAGTCATTGAGGCGGTGCGTCGCTTGTTGAGGCCGATCTATGAAGACGTTCTGCACTGGTTGCCATTGTTCAAAGATGGCACCCGTGATATGGTCTACTTTACATCCGTTCTTGGCGGAATAAATACTTTTGACTCGTTGCTGACATTCCTGGCAAAGCGTGTCATCCATCTTGGTGGAAAAAATGATTATGGTAGTGATCGTTGGAAATTCTGTTGCATCCTCTTACCAGAAAATTCTAATGCTCTACTACAAATGCGTACCCTTATAGTGCAAGCTCAGAGCAAACGCTCCCCATATATTATTGGAAAAACATTTGTTTCTCCTAACGCGCCTATACTTAGTCTTAGTCAACGGGCATCACAAAGTATTCATATGCTGTTTCGTTCGCCCATCTCCAAAGAAGATTTAACCGTTTCCTCACAGGACCTGGAAGCACCAATCAAATCAGCCATCGCTATGCCTATCGGAGGAGAGAATGGTGCGCCATTAGGGGTACTCTATGTGGTGTCTGAGCAGGAAGAGGCTTTTGGTAAAAAATATCAGCAAGTGCTGCGCTTTATGGGACGCATCATCGCCGAACTCCTCTTACTTGTACAGTTGCGTGTACAGAGCGAAGAACGTCTACGCGATATCATCATATACCCTCGTCGGGTCAATCAGACATTGGCAGATTACAGTTCAGAAAATAAACTTATTGGTGCTATAGAGGAACTATTAAGAGAGATACAAGTAACGAATGATCCTAACATTGAAGGACAAACAGCTTTCATATCATTGGATATTGATAATCTGACAGACGTTGTCAGTGAATACGACAATTATATGTCTATTAACCTTAGCAAAGTATTGGGTGATCGCATTCGAGAGCAGATGAAACTTTTTTCCGATGAGAGTAGCTATCAAATATATCATGCCTATTCAGATCGCTTCTACATAAAGTTAGATAACATGCCACTTCAATCGGCCAGGGAAACTGCTGTTAAGTTACAGAAAGACTTGCGTGGTAATTACCGCGTACCACTCATGCCTGCATCTGTAGACAAGTCCAAGAGGAAAGATGTACTAATAGAAAATATTAAGTTGCGCTTTGGCGTACTATGGTATAAGCATGAGAAAATTTTTACTATATTAAGTAGATATTCAGAGGAAACACGGATTGCCGATGTAAGATCAACAATTCTCGGTTTTCTTGATAGCTCTCTTAACATGGGCAAGCAAAAAGGAGGCGATTGTATAATATCTTATTATCCAGCACAACCTCCTGAATCTGAACATGGACGACTTGATCTTTGGTTTCCAGACTCAAAGTAGCATTTCAGGCTACAAATCTTTTATAAGTGCTTTCCTTATGTCTGGCATGATTTCTGCGACGTTTGTACTATCAATTATATAAAGGGTTAATAAAAGATAATACAGCGCGTCTTAGTAACAAAGGCACTTCATTGAGCCTTTTTGTTTTTATCCAAAAATTTTCAAGGGGGATGTTGTTAAATAAATGTCGATTAATGTGTATGCCGTAGGAAGGTCTGGTAGTGGTAAGTCAACAGCAGTGCGCTACATGAAAGGACTGGCAGATGAGCGCGGTTGCTCCACTATCTCTATAAGAGATTATACGATTTTGCTTGCTATGAGCAAGGAGCCAGAGCATCAAGCGAAATTTCGTCCAAACAATCGGGCAGGCTTTGATATACTTGATCCCGCTGCATATGATATTGCCTTAGAGCGACTCCTAGAGCAGATAAAATATTTGGAGAACTCTAAAGAATACCATATTATTTTCATCGAATTTGCACGTAGAACATACAAAGGGCCTTTTGAGAAACTCAGCGAAGGACTGCGAAACAAGGATTATATTTTGTTCGTCGAGGCAAATCTTGAGATTTGCATAGAACGTATTGATAAGCGTACTACCGGATGTTGCGGAGTTGATCAGCATTACATCTCAGATGAAATTATGACTAGTTACTTTTCAGTGGATAATTTGCCTTACATGAACGATGACTTCGCGAAACAATTTGGTTTATCACCAAGTCATTTGAAAGCGATTTGCAACGAAGGTTCAATAGAGACTCTGAAAGATGAGACGAAGAGTTATGCCACTATAGTTTTTCAAGCTGTTGACGATCAACAAAAAACAGTCCTTCGGATAAAGAATACTCCAGAAATTTCTCCTCAACTAGTTAAAGATATAGAAACAGAGAACAACAAATTTTTGTATAATCACGATGTGATAGAGTTGGAGAAAGAGCAAGTTGTATTGGTAGGTGATTGAGAGCAAAGTTTCGTAACTGCACAATTTTCCTTCGCTAAACATTTCCTTCTCAGAGGAGATGTGAAGATAGGGTGTCAAGGTACCTTGACTTCACATCTCCTTTATTCTCATAGCAACACTGACGAAATAAGATATGTTATAATACACGAGCTTGTCCATTTTTGTGTTTATGTGTATCAAGATGTTTCAACATCGTTTCGTTAGGATATTTCTATCTATGCCTATTAAGCTTTTCCTACTAGGTCGTCCAGGATGCGGTAAATCAAGTGCGACTCGTCATATCATTAGGCATATAGAGAACAAGAAATGGTTTATTAAATCTTTTAAGGATTTTGATATCCTCAAGGAAATGTCTGAAAAGGCTCAGTATAAACAGGCTTTTAAGAAAACTCTATATGATGGTTTTGATATCATTGACGAGTCTGTATTTGATGTAGCACTGAAAGAACTCGATGCACGACTTTTTAGTTATATCTCCAACACAAGTGCAGACGAAATAATTTCGATAGAATTTGCGCGTAGTGACTATATAGAAGCATTCCAATATTTCTCTTCTTTTGTATTAAAAGATGCTCATATTCTCTTTATAAACACAGATTTAAATGAATGTATAAAACGTGTTAAGCAACGTATGATTAACCCCAAATCTACTGACGACCACTACGTTTCAAAGAAAGCTATAAAAAAATTTTATGCTAAACAAATTCTACCAGATGCTAATATGTTTCCAGAGAAATTTAAGTTAGTAGATAACAATGGTTCAGTAGCAGATTTCGAGACAAAAATTGATAACTTTGTGAAGGACTTCCTCAAATAGACTTCCCTACCTATTTGACCTCATGTGATACAGTATGAGAGACATGCTTCATGTCATTACATGTATAGCCTCCACGCATAGGGAGCGAGGGACGAGAAGAGTGGCATCAATACGAACCCCTTTTGATAAGCTGACGCCGATTTATCCACATCAACGCATTACGTTGGAAACTGGGGCAACTCCGCTTGCTCCTCGTGTGATAGACTTGTTTGTGCCAATTGGCTTTGGGCAGCGTGCGTTGATTGTGGCACCACCACAGGCAGGCAAGACGACGATTCTGCGCCAGATCGCTGCATCCATCATCAAGAACTATTCACAGTCCAGCCTCTTTCTGTGTCTCGTCGATGAGCGACCAGAGGAAGTGACAGAGTGGCGGACAGAGGTGCAGGGACCGAACGTCAAGTTGTATGCGTCGAGCTTTGATCAGGCTTCGGGTAAGCATGGGCGTATCGTTGAGCAGGCTCTACAGGAGGCGAAACGGCAGGTGGAGCAGGGACGCGACGTAATTATCCTCCTCGACTCGCTCACACGCCTTGCTCGTGCCCACAATCTCAATAGTGATATGTGGAGCAATCCACGTGGGGGCGGACGCACGATGTCCGGTGGTGTCGATGCACAGGCGTTGGAGATTGGACGCCGCGTCTTTGGCTGTGCGCGTACTTTGGAAGAGGGCGGCAGTCTGACGATTATCGCCAGCTGTTTGGTTGAAACGGGTAGCCGCCTCGATGAGGTGGTGTACGAAGAGTTCAAGAGTACCGGCAACTTAGAGGTGCGTCTCTCGCGCGAACTCGCAGAACGTCGCATCTTTCCCGCCATCGACCTGATGTCATCCAGTACTCGCCAGGAAGAACGCTTGCTCTCGCCCGATGAGTTACACGCCATGTCGGTTGTTCGTCGTCGCATGGCCGATTTGCCGCGTCGTGATGGTGCCGAGCAGGTTGTAAACTTATTTGAGAAAACTAACACCAATGCCCATCTCGTCGAAGCCATCATCAAACAATCATAATGTATAGAGATACAACAAGCTGCCATGTCCGAACATGGCAGCTTGTTGTATCTCTACGCCGCTTTCTCCCGAAAGCGGAAGAAGCGCAACGCAATCAGGAAGCATATGACTCCGTAGCCGAGCAAACCGATAATATCAGGTACCGCCGACTCAAATCCCTTGCCATAAATCATGATCGCGTTCAACCCCTCCATTGCCCATGCCGTGATACCGATTTTCGCGATCTGTTGCATCCAGGTAGGTTCAAGGAAGAGCGGCCACCATGCGCCACCGATAGCGGCAGTGAGAAGCGTAACCAGCGTGACAATTGGGTTAAGTTGACGCCGTGTCTTGACAACCGAAACTAGCAGGATGCCGAGACCTGTAGTCGCGAAACTAGCACCTATCAGCAGTAGGATGAGTGCGGGCCACGAGGCTACATCAAGGTGGAAGACGAAGTAGCCAATGGTGAACAATATCGCAAGCTGCAACAATGTCAGAATGAACTGTGCCAGCACCTTACCACCAAGTAAAGAATACTTTTGTATTGGCGCGATTAAGAGGCGACGGAACGTACCATCTTCCTTCTCTTGTAGGATGGTTGCCGCTACAGCATTGAGGCCAAAGAGCGCGAAGAAGATGGCGTATCCAGGCACTATCTGATCAAAGTTGTTAGCTTTTGGTGCTTGCCCTGCCGCAAGTAGCTGCACCTGTGCGTTCTGTGCTGCCACCGCACTTGCATTCCCCACACTCCGCGCTATCGTCGCGGCATCAATGGTTTGCTGAGCGCAGTGATTGCCAGGAAGACTACATACTTTATATACTTGACTCACCGCCGAACTGCCTGTGTATTGTGCGCTTACCAATTGATTGACGATACTACTCACAAGATTTTGTACAATTGTGACACGCGCATCAGTACTGTTTGGCAGAGAATAGACCTTGACGAGATTGCTCGTGGATTTTGTGTTTCTTGAGGTCGCAATCAATGTATCGGTCGTTCCTGCCGGAATAACCACACCAACATCAGCGGTGCTATCCTTCACCTGCTGTGTTACGTTGTTTACGTTGCTGTATTGGTTTACCGTGATTTTAAGGCTACCTTTATTAATTTTCAATGTATCAACCACTGCTTTGCCAATATACCCGTTGTCTTGATTAGCTACGGCAACCGTAATGGCAATTTGGCTTGAACCACTATTGATGCCACCTAAAGCAAAGCCAATCACTGCTATCAGCACAAGTGGTACAACAAGCAACAGTAAAAACGAGCTTCTATCTTTCAGCACCTGTAAGAGGTCTTTTTTCGCAATATACCAGAGCGTTTTCATGAACCTATCCCTTTTTTATAATGATATTATTAGTCGCGGAGCGTTTTTCCCGTAAGTTGGATGAACAATTCTTGCAATCCATGTGGACGTTGTACCTCGCGCTGCTGATCGCGCAATGCCAGTAGTTGATCGAGCGTTCCCATCGCGATAATGCGCCCTTCGTCCATGATGGCGATGTGATTGCACAACCGTTCAGCCTCTTCCATGTAATGGGTTGTGTACAGAACGGTGGTACCTGCATCGCGTATCTGCTCAATAGTATCGAAGATGTTTTCGCGTGACTGCGGATCGACGCCGACAGTTGGCTCATCCATCATCAAGAATGCGGGCTGATGCATCATAGCTATCGCCATGTTGATACGGCGTTGCATGCCACCGGAGAACGTCTTGATGGCCTCTTTGCGTCGGTCGTAGAGTCCGACAAAATGCAATACTTCATCGGCACGGGTGCGGCGTTCTTTTGCCGAGAGACCATAGATTTCGCCAAAAAACTCAAGGTTCTCTAGCGAGGTCAGGTCTTTATACAGCGCAATTTCTTGTGGCACAACGCCAATCATGCGCTTCGCCTTGCGCGGTTCTCGCTTGACCGATATATCGCCGATCAATGTATCGCCTGCTGTCGGCTCCAGATAACCGCACATCATATTGATGGTGGTGCTTTTGCCCGCCCCATTCGGACCAAGCAACCCAAAAATCTCACCTTTGCCAATGGTAAACGAGACATCTTTGACCGCCTCATGCTTGCCAAAGGTCTTGACGAGATTCTGTACATTTACCTCGGTATCCGCCCCATTCTGTAGTCTATGAATGGGACCAGTTTTTGTTATGTCCTGTGTTGCATCTTGCATGGTCTCTATTCCTTCTCTCGTTGTATAGACGATGAATAATTACGTTGTGTTGAGAGTATAGGCCATGAGCAACCCAACGGTAAGTATCGGAATGCACATCTTATCGTGACAGGTATGGTGACGAAAGTCATGTATATAGGTGTATAATAGGGTATGTACGAGAGAATACAGCCCTGAAGAAACGGAGAGAGCCATGCGTTGTCCTTATTGTGGAGGTTTGAACTCCGAGCAAGCCAGTTTTTGCGCTCAATGTGGGCGTGATCTGCCACATGCACAAACGAATATCCGTCAGCAACCAGCGCAACAACCCTATCAACCACCGCGTCAGCCACTCCCACAGTCGCAACGCCCCCCATATCAACCGAATCAACCGACACAACATCCCTTCCCAACACAGGGTGCGACGCGTCCTGCTCCACCATCCTATCAGCCACAGCACGTACCTGTTACAGCTCCACCACACCAAGCACCTGTACAGCAACCGACGCGTACTCCGTTTCCTGGCACACTACCTCCACAACCACAACAAGTTGTAGAGACACCTGCGAACTTTCCACCGCACACAATGGCGCATCTCAAGGCACTACAGAACGAGGCCGTGCCATATACATTACTCGATGATGCGGTCGTCGATGGCCGTAAGAAAATGATACGTATTGCCTACCGCCGTTGTGCCCCCTGGCAACAGATTGCGACACTACTGAAGGCGTTTAACGAGCAACCAGCACAGGCATTTGCAACGGTGATTGTGCTAGGTAGTGTGGAACACGAGACGACGCCCTATGAATTTTCCAATGGGCAGCTACGTTTCGACCGTAATGTTCGGTTAGGGAGCCAGACCATGAATCGCTACCAGATCGAAACGGGCAATGGTTTCGAGAGTGACTCAATACGTATTGTATTGTCGGAATAAGAAATAGATGATGGAAGCGGTAGAACTTATTAAAAAGAAGCGCGATGGTCACGCGCTAACTATAGCAGAGATTGAAGGGTGTCTCGACGCATATACGCGAGGCGAGATACCCGATTACCAGATGTCGGCTTTATTGATGGCGATCTACTGGCGTGGTATGTCGGCACGCGAGACCAGTGATCTCACTCTTGCCATGATGCATTCAGGTGAGGAACTGCATGTACGCGACATTATCGCGCCCGTTGTAGACAAACATAGTACAGGTGGTGTTGGCGACAAGGTGACGCTCGCGGTTGCTCCACTTGTCGCCGCCTGTGGTGTTGCGGTCGGCAAAATGACCGGACGAGGGCTTGGACATACTGGTGGCACTGTTGACAAACTTGAATCGGTTACTGGTTTTCGTGCTGAACTGCCGCGTCACACGTTTATAGACATACTCACACGCCATCATCTAGTGATTGCGGGTCAATCGTCGGATCTTGCACCGGCGGACGGCAAGATGTATGCATTGCGTGATGTCACAGGGACAATTGAAAGCATTCCGCTCATCGCGGCAAGCATCATGAGCAAAAAGCTTGCCATTGGCGCATCGCACCTGCTCCTGGATGTCAAGGTCGGTGAGGGTGCCTTTATGAAAACGCTAGAACAGGCACGCGCATTAGCTAGTGCAATGGTCGATATCGGACGTGCCGCTAACATGCACACCGTCGCCGCGATTACCGCGATGGAGCAACCACTGGGGAATGCGGTCGGCAACGCCTTAGAGTTGCGCGAGGCTATCGCTATTTTGCATGGCAATGGGCCTCGTGACGTATCCGAGCTATGCTTTCACGAGGTCGTCGAACTATTGCTGATGACTGGTCACGTCAAGAGTCATGCCGAGGCAGAAGCAAGCGTACAGCATGCTGTACAATCGGGCGAGGCAGTTGCAAAACTAGCCGAGGTAATCGCTGCACAAGGTGGTGACGCACGCCAGATAGAGCAACCTCACTTGTTACCCGAAGCTCCTGTGCAGAAGATGCTCACCAGTCCACGTAGTGGCTATATCGCTGGCATTCATTCCGAACAGATTGGGCTGGCGAGTATGCATCTCGGCGCAGGACGCTTCAAGAAGGGTGATCAGATCGATCATCGCACAGGTCTACTCTTGCAGGCCAAAGTAGGGGACTATCTGCATGCAGGCGACCCCTTGCTAGAGATACATGCCCGAACGCCGCAAGAGGCCGACACCATCCAAGACACACTGTTGGCTTGCTATCAGTGGAGCGAAGAACCTGTAGCGGTGCAACCGTTGATCTACGATGTGATTCGCCCGTGAATCCTGTAGGGGCTATAATTATACTGTTTAAGAATCCAACGGGCGACCACAAGGGTCACACCCTACTTACTATAGACGTTGTATAGTAGGGTGCGACCCTTGTGGTCGCCCGTTCCCAGAGTAAGAAGTTTAAATCACAGTATTACGCCCTCGTTCCTGTTGACAACGGGGACGAGGGCGTAATAAATTATAGTCCCTACGGTAACGTCAATTCCCAAAAATCTGACGTAGGCTGGCTAGGATCGCTGGTACCTCTTAGCAGGAAGGCATGACCGTTTCCATCACTTGCGGCACTGCCGAAGACTGAGCCGCCAGTGGGCAAATTAGGTTCATGGCTCCAGTGCAAGGTGTTGAGATCGACGCGCCATACCTGATTGGAGCCGTTATTATGATTGGCGTCATAACCACCAATGATTACAAGTTGTCCCGGTTGCACAACACAACTCGCTGCATCGCTAAGCGCAACAGGCGCATTTGTGGGTGCTTGTGTCCAGGCATCTGCGCCAATGTTATATGTGTATATCGCGTTTGTTTGCCCATGCTGCCCTGTATCCGTTGCACCTCCGATCAGCATAATTCCTGCATCACGATTGGCAAGTACAGCGTACCCCAGCCCTACTGGAAGTGGAGCCAGCACATGCCATTGACCTGTGGCACTATCATAGCGATACCAACCCGTTCCTGCCTGTTGACCATCGCCACTGTGCAAAAAACCCTGTGTAATATAGAGATGTCCTTTGGTGTCTGCGACAATACTGCTACCGAAGCCCAGCGTAACCCCCGGCGGTGGCACAATCTTTTGCATCGTATCCGTTGCAGGATTGTATACATAGAGTAGCGAGGTGACAGCGTAGGTATTCGTTGAGTAGCCAACTGTATAGAACAGGCGGCCTGACGTATCAACTGCGACTGCGTTGTTGACCATACCAGGGAATTGTGTGTTCAACGATGTTTCCCACTGCTTGGCTGCGATATCATAGCGGTAAAGATGATGGTCATAGTGTGGTGATGCCTTTGAACCACGATAGCCCCCGTTGACATAGAGATAGGCACGTCCCTGCACCTGCACATATGCGGCTGTATTGTCTGCCAGTGCTGCCGGGAGCGAAGGTAAACGTTGCCACGAGCCAGGCGTTGTTGCTGGTGTAGACGCAGTGGCAGGCCGTTTTGGTGTGGAATATGGTTGTTGTATCGTGATTTTCTGCTGCCCTTGTGAGGCAGTTGACGGGTGATGGGTAGTACGCACAACAATAAGGAGCGATGTCAGTATTATACAGAGTACCAGCAAGACAAAAAAGCTGGTGCGAATAAAGCGTCGCGCATTGAAGCTTGCACATTGGATACGTTGTGGTGGCTCTACCTCCGGTACAATGGGCAAGGATATCTGTGAAAGTTCAAGCGATGCACGCTGGTCTAAGCTTTCGTCAAGGGTGGCTAATTCGCTTTCTAAATCCTCTTCCTCTATGCGACTACGCCTCATCTCGTGTAACACCTCACGTATCTTTTGCCGCTGTGCCGGGTCTAGCGGATTGATATGCGTAGAGTCCTGCTTATGTGCCCTCTCTTCCGCTTGTTCTCTCTGAGTTGTAGTCGTATTGTTTGGTTCTTCGAGAGTAAGGGTACTGGTGTATGAAGTGGTATTTTGTTCGTTTTGTAGCTCTATCGCTTGCTGTAGCATGACGCGCTGCTGATACGTAGAGCGTTCTTCAATGGTATACGCTCGCTCTAATGCCAGAAAAAAGGTGTGCGCTGATTGAAAGCGATACATAGGCTCTGTACGTGTCGCCAGCGTGATAAGGCCACCAAGCACCGACGACAATGTGGGAGTGCCTTTCCCGATGGTATCCATTGGTGATGTTGCCTTACCGTTGGTCGGCATTGGACGCTGACCACTTACCATTTCATAGAGCAAGATACCGAGGCTGTATAGGTCCGAACGTCCATCCGTTTGTCCTTCGGTCAGATATTGTTCTGGCGAGGCATAGCCAGGGGAGCCGAAATCGGTTGTATCGTTGTTCTGTCCCTCTTTGAAATAGCGTGCAATACCAAAATCGACTAGCATCAGCGTTCCCTCTGGTGTGATGAGAACGTTGGATGGTTTGAGATCACGGTAGATAATTGGTGGCGTCTGTTTATGTAAATAATCGAATACATCGCACAGTTGTAGCGCGTAATTCAAAGCCTCGAGTGGTGGTAATGGACCCTGTTGCCGCAGGTAAGCGGTTAGCGTTTGCCCTGGTATATAGTCCATGACCATATACCAGTAACCATCCTCGAAAAAGTAGTCGTAGAGCGAGGGAAGTGCCGGATGATGTATGCGGGCGAGAAACAAAGCTTCACGTAAGAAACGATCTGTATGTACGCCACCACCGCCAGGGAATTCCTGTGTTGCGAGTGTAGATGGCAGGTCGTCACCTTGTAATAGATAATCGAGAGCGGCAATCGCATCTTCTGATAGCAACTGATCTGCCCGTGCCTGTTTGATCGCTACAGGCACTGTAAGCTCATTGTGCGCTGCGAGGTACACCTTGCCCATACCACCATATCCGATAACGCGATGTATATAATATTCATCGTCGCAGAGCGTCTTACCTACTAAATTCTCTTGCTCTGTTTTCTGTTTACTCTGTACGTATACCATAGTAGTGTTATTTCTATTCTTTCTGCACGCCAATGGGTTGCTATAGTACTGTTGCAATCGTCAATCTGGGCAAACTCATACACTCGACACTGCTAGCTAAGCATTTTTCGGCCTTGTTTGTGTAGATGTAGCTACTTTCATTCTACATAGTCCGCCAAAAACGCTCTCTGGTCACTACAACCCTGTAACCTATAGTGCGTAGATAGAACAGTTGCAGCAAATGGTATCTATGTAGATGAATAGATAGACATGGAAGGACATACCAACACAATGCAAGAACAGCAAAACTATGGTGGCTATACAGGCAATCCCCAGCAGGATGGTCTGCCGCTACAACAGCAACAGCAGTATGGTATACCACCGCAACAGGGGCAGAGTGTACCACCCTCTGCCGACAATATGTATGATGACAACTTTATGGATGCCTTCGCGCAACGTCTCTCGCAACGCATGGCGCAAGGACCACGCGGTAAGCTCTATCCGCAGGGCAAGAGTCGAGACAAGGCGTCACCAGCGCAAAAGCTCGCGCTCGCAATTGTGTCAGTGGTAATGCTTGTGCCACTCAGTGGCATTTGTGTAGCATTGATTGCAGTCTCGCATCTATGGTTTGTTGGGCTTGCGGCACTAGGTATCATCTGTATGGCAATCTTCCTCATCAACGCCGTGTTCGCTGAAAAAGGGTAAAATGAACACCATACAATGAGCGAGCAGGCATACCTGCTCGCTCATTGTATGGTGCCTGAATAGATAACTTAATGCACAAGTTCGATTTCGCTCTTGAGTGACACAAGAGCGTTGTTGAGTTGCAAGACTTGCTCTTGCATGGCCTCGGTTTTTTTCTGTTCGGTACGTACAAAGCGTGTGTAGGGTGCAATAGAATCCTGTACTCGCATTAGCGCATTGTTGAGTTCCTTTTTGAATTGCTCTTGCATAGCTGTATGGAGGCGTATGCGTAGCTCTTCCATCTTGTTGTTGAAGTCCTCTTTGGCACGTTTACGACGTGCAGGAATGATATAAAGTCCCAGGCCAAGCAAGGCAACACCTGCTAAAATGCCTGTAATGTCGGCGGCAACGGCTGTACCTGCAAATGCGACAATCGCGGCTCCGAGACCGATACCACCAGCACCTGCGACGGCTGCCTGAGCGACGGCACTCCGCATATTTTGTGATAGCTCGATGGCCTCGGCCTGCCTATCGTAGGTTTGCACGACGCTCGCGGCAGTTCGTGCCACCGATTGCAGTAGTGTGCGGCGGTTGTAATCGAATTGTCTTGTCACAGAGCCAATCATCTCGTCATCGCGGCGCACGCTTACCTGACGGCGGCGATCCAAGTACTCCATCACATCCTGCCACAGGCGATGCTCGTTTTGCACCAGCCAGTCGATGAGGTCCTGTACGGCGTGGTCGATCCGTCCCGCGCTATCGCCGATCACGTCGCGGTCGAACTCCTCACGGATGAGTTCGCCCTGCACAAGATCGAAAATGCGCCCCAGGCGAATGGTTTCATCGAAGAAGCGATCACCACGTCCACGCATATCCAGGATGATATTCTCGATCTCGCTCAGGCGATGCGTGAAATTCAGCTCCATGTCCTCGCGGTGTAGACGTAACTGCTCCTCAATTGAGCCAACCGTTCGCGCATCTTCCGCCAATAGCTCAGCGCGTTGCTGTACAAAAGAATGTGTCTCGCTCAACAAGCGTTGCATTACACCAAGCGGACTAAGCAGCTTGAGGCGAATACGCTCCGCCTCGTCCAGCGTGTGGAACAGGTAGTCTTCGAGCTTGCCGAAACGACTACTCTCCCACAGACCCAGCGCGTCACGTCCGACAGCAGTGAGGGCGCGTTGAGCCAGTAGTGCTGAGACTGGGAAAATTTCGGGTTGGAAGCCAAGCAGATTTTTACAGTTGTCGCGCACAAAGGCCATAACCTCTTCAAGGGCGGCAGGAGTACGGAGCATATCAATCTTGTTGAGGATGACAATGACCTTTTTGCCCCATGTGCGGATGCGCTCCATGAACATGCGCTCGCTCTGCGTAAATGGACGGTCAACCGAGGTGATGAACAGGATAAGATCGCTACGCGGCACGAACTCTTCTGTCAGGCGTTCGTGTTCGCGTAACACAGCATTGACGCCGGGAGTATCGACGATGCTGATATCGCGCAAGAACTCGGCGGAGTTATCTATCTCTAACACATTTTGCTCGACCTGATGCTGCATGTTCTGCTCGCCATAACGCACAACCGTCACTTGATGTGTGGTTGGAATCACACCCTCTTCCAGAACCTCACTGTGCAATAGCGCATTGATACAGGCCGATTTCCCTGCATTGAACTCGCCCACAACTACAAGTAGAAAAAGATCGTCAAGGGCGTTCGTGACCTGCCGTAGCGTTGTCGCATAGGCATCTGCACCCTCGAATCCTACAAGACACGCCTGAAGCTGGCTGGCGATGCGTCGCTCTTCTTGCAACAGGCGGCGTTGCTGATTTTGTAAAATGGCCTGTGTCATAACGTTTTGTACCCTCTCTTTGCTCTAGTTATAATACGAGAGAAAGGAGATAAAAGTTATCATTTCGATATTTGTTAACATGACAGGGGCAAGCCCTGTCACTACTATAGACGCGCAAGCGGCATGAACGGTGTATAGTAGTGACAGGGCTTGCCCCTGTCATGCTTTAGGCTTACGGTTTTAAAAACAAATCTCTTGGGGTATCATACGGTACGATGACTTTGAGCGCAGCAGGAGCCACGCAAAAATTAACAGGTGGAAAGCCGCGCGTTGTGCTGCCTGCGGAGTCGCCATCAATTTGCATGGCAACACGGCGACGTGTGCGTATCTTGATGTCTTTGCATGTCTCGTATTGTACCCAGTTGCGACGTTGCTCACGACGTAAAAGAAAATCTATCGCGATAGCAATGCGCCCAAAAGCGTTTTGTTTACGGAGAATACATACGTCCAATAGCCCATCATCGCACTTTGCCTGCCATGTATATTTAATCGCGCCTGCGTACAATTGTGTGTTCCCAATAATGATTTGCATTGCGGTTGTGCGAAAGGTGTGTCCACCATTTTGAATCACGACACGGAAACTTGGATAACCGAGACCGAGCCATGTGCCTACGAAGAAGTAGCCGAGTACGCCAAAGCGTTTCACTGATTTCTTCTCGACTGTACTCGTTACCTCGCCATCCAGACCAATGCCAGCCATCAGCAGGAAATAGCGATTACCCATTTGACCAAGGTCGATACGCCGTGTGCGACCGTACAGCAATATCTCGCGTGCCCCCGCGTTGTCCAATGGAATGCCCGTCTCGCGTGCCCACACATTGACGGTGCCACTTGGCAAAACACCTAACGCGGTATCGCTATTTGCCAATTCTTGAATAACCTCGTTAATAGTGCCATCACCACCGACGGCTACGACAACCGAGATGTGTTGCTCGACGGCTTCACATGCAATCTTCTTTGCATCGCCCGCCGCCTGCGTCAGGCGCAGCTCGGTCTGCCAACCAGCTTTTTGCAAATAGGCAACCGTCTCCTCGATTTGTTGTTTGTTCTGGGTATAGCTTCCAGATGTGGGATTCGCAATAATGATCGCTGTTGTTTGCGTAGCCGATGAAGATGGTCCTACCTCTGCCTCTTTTAGTATCTCTTTCTGCATTGCTGTCCTCTTGCCAATCGTGTAACCGTTTATTTTGGTACGTGGCAATGTAGCATATAGTTGCAGAGGCGGCTAATCTGGCAATGACTAGACGGAGGGCGACCGCAAGGAACAATACTAATCAAGTAAGACGAATACCATAGAACTACCAACGGGCGACCACAAGGGTCGCCCGTCCGTTCCCCTCCGACAAGTTCTCCATATTTGAATAGTATTGACCCTTGGGTCGCCCGTTTCCAATTTAGTCCACACGCGGTACACGGGCCAGAAGTTCGGCGACGACTTCGTAGTTGATAGTGCCCAGCCGTTGTGCAACCTGTTCTGCTGTGAGGATCGCATCACCCTGTCGCCCGATCAACACCGCCTCGTCGCCTATGCGTACCTGTGGCATGTCGGTCACATCAACCATGCATTGATCCATGCAGACGCGTCCAAGCAGCGGTGCCTCCAGTCCGTGAATGAGAACCGATCCCCAGTTATACGGGCTACGGCGGAAACCATCGGCGTAGCCAACTGGCAACACGGCGACCTGTGTAGGACGCCCAGTTGTGAAGGTGCAGCCGTAACTGATACACTCACCTGCTGGTACCATTTTGACCTGTGCGACCAGCGTCTTGAAGGACAATGCGGGTCGAAATACTGCTGGCACAGGTACCTCAGTCGAAGGGTCCAGTCCATAGATTGCGATGCCGGGGCGCACCATGTCGAAATGTGCCTCTGGCAAACTCAATGTCGCGGCACTGTTCGAGGCATGTACGAGTGGTGGGCGCAACCCTTGCTCATCGAGTACAAGTAAGACGTGCTTGAAGCGTTCTAGTTGCAGGCGTGAATGGGTTTTATCAAGTGTATCTGCCAGCGCGAAATGGGTGTAGAGTCCCTCCATCACCAGCCCAGGCAGTGCCTGAATCTCTCGTACCAGTGCGACGATATCGTCCAATTGTTCCTCGCGTATGCCGAGGCGACCCATACCCGTATCGACCTTGACATGGACCTTGACTGTTTTAGTGAGGGCGCGTGCCGCGCGTGAAAGTGCCTGTGCCGCCTCACTATTGTACAGCGTTACCGTCACATCCTGGCGTACCGCCTCACGCATCTGCCACAGCGGAACATAGCCAAAGACAAGAATAGGCGCGGTAATACCGCCCTCGCGTAGTGGCGTCGCCTCGCTCAAGGTTGCCACGCCGAGCATTGAAGCTCCATTGCGAAGTGTTGTGCGTGCCACTTTCAATGCTCCATGCCCATAAGCATCGGCCTTGAGACTAATCAATACCTGTACGCCTACTCCTACCATTGACTTGATACGACGTGTATTGTTGGCAATCGCGTTCAGGTCGATTTCCACCCATGTCGGTCGCTCGGCACGTGCCACCACAATCTGTTTCCATGCTGGCGACTGCCGTACCAACTGCTCCGATGCCGCCCACGGTTCTGCCATCAGCAATTCGGTTACGCGCTCCATCCGCGTTGCCTCAGAGCCTTTGATAAGGATAAGCTGTCCGGGACGTTGAGCATGTTTCGTATGTATAGGCAGTTGACGTGCTGCCTGTGCCGCATCCTCGTGGGTCGAGGTTATGATAACATGAGAGGCATGTAAGCCAGCATGTAGGGCTGCATCAGCAATAAGAGTGGCTCGTTCACCTTTTGTAATCAAGTAATCGACGCAATGCGCCGCCTCGCGTCCCACTAAACGATGCGCCTCTTCCTCATACGCTCCAAGACTCAACATATCACCGAGAATAGCGACACGCTGACCTGCTGATAATTGCTTGAGTGTTTGCAGTGCTGCAACCATTGAGGCAGGGGCGGCATTATGCGTATCGTCAAGCAATGTTGCATCGGCAACGCCTGTCAGTGGTGCGAGTCTTCCTGGTAATGGTTGCACCTCTTTCAGTGCCTGTGCAATCTCGTCAATGCTCATATCGACATGCCGCCCAACTGCATACGCCGCCAGCATCGTCTGTACGTGATGTTCTCCCACCAGTGCTGATGCCAGCGTCGTCGTGGAAACAGTGGCCGTCTCTATGTCCATTGTGATGAGCGAAAATTGTGTTCCGTTCAAACTCACATGAATATTCTCCACTGGTGATGGTGCTTCGTCCTTTGTGAAACCAAGCATGTTGTGTACGATGTAGGGATAGCGTGCGACATTGCGTGGACGGGCGCTTGCATGATGCAGCAACATATCGTAGATAGCCTTGTTGTAATTATTATAGAAGAAGGTGCCGCCTTCAGGCAGATTGGTGAGCAGCGTTCCTAGCTCGGCTGCTAGTCGCTCAAGCGTACCGAAATATTGTAGTTGTGCAGAGCTAATATGGGTCAATACACCAATTTGTGGTCGTGTAATGCGACACAGGTCGGCAATCTCGCCCGGATGATCGCACCCAAATTCTAGTACCGCGTATTGATGTTGTGGTTCCAAGCGACCCAACGAAAGCGGGATACCCAGCAGATCGTTATAGTTTTGCCAGCTTCTGAATGTGGCAAATTTGCCACCAAGCACCGTTGCAATCGCCTCTTTGGTGCTGGTCTTGCCGACACTTCCTGTTACCGCTATCACCGTTGGATGCCACTCTTGCAAAATAAAACTGGCGTAGTGTTGTAGTGCAAGACGTGTATCCTCGACAACAACTGTCGCGATTTCAAGCTGTTCGAGCTGCTGCTGTATCTCTTCCGCCAGACCGTTAAAGATATATGATTCTACCATAACGCCAGCAGCTCCACTCCGCAGTGCATCGAGCAGGTACGTATGTCCATCACTGCGCTCTCCACGCACCGCCACGAATAGCTCTCCTGGCACAATCTGGCGTGTATCGTGACTGAATGCTGGGAATGTCCTCTGTTTACCAGGAAAGCGTAATGTCCCCTGTGTTGCCTTGAGAAGAAGGTCGAGATAAATCATAAGTGTGTTACTCCGTCCAGAGCAATTTGGTACGTTGTGTGAAACCGCCACGTTCGCTACATCGCCGCTCTTGTTCTGCTTTTATCATGTCCATTGTAATATCGCTGTGTTGCATCAGCGTGTCGATTACTTCATGCAGGTCAGCTAATTCTTTGATGATTTCGTATTGGCTGTTAGCTTGTATAACCTCCTGTGCCTCCTCAACCAGTTTTTGTCGCAATGCCTGTTGAAACTCTACCTCAGTCATTATCTCCGTCTCGCTTATGTCTCCATGTTGCTGAATGATAGCAGGTATATGATCGCGCACAAGTTTGTTGTATACCCTCCGCATAGCTGGACCTTTCGGTTGTAGGGGCCTTTATTTATAACGCCCCAGACATGTATGGCGACAGGGCGTTATAAATAAAGGCCCCTACAATTTGATTGAATCAATGCCTTTACGATCCTCCGGTGTCATCACGAAAATCAATGTGCTACGCAACTCGCCAGAGGGGGTCTGCGCGTCATTGCGTTTCAACCCCTCCTGGACAAAGCCCATTTTTCGTGCAACGTTTGCACTGCGCTCATTTTTCACGTCGCAACGGATTTCGACACGGTTGGTGTGTAGATACGTGAAAAGATAGTTCGTGAGCATCTCTACCGTCTCGGTCATGTAACCCCGTCCTGTCGCGGAGACGCGCAGCCAGTAGCCAATCTCAAAGTAGCCGATCTCCCAGTTGTGTGGATGCAGGCCGCTCCCACCAACGAAACGTCTGCTGGTAGTATCCCAGAGGCTAAAATTCATGTCTTCGCGCAACAGGACTTTTGCCTGCTGATGAATAATCCAATCTCGGCTCTCCTCAACCGATTGATGGGCATCTGCAAAAGGAAGCCACGGACGAATATGGTCGCGCGACTCTTTGACCGCTTCAAAGAGTGCCTGTGCATCCTCTTCACGATAGGGACGTATTGTCACTCGAGTACCCTTTAGCTCTGTAAAGAGCGGAATGAGTGTGTGATATTTTTCGACGCTCATAGGGAAAACCTCCTGCGAAACTAGCGAGCCAGTACGTATTGCATACCGCCGACATGCTGTATCATACCTTTGAGTTCCATCATCACAAGTGTCGAGGACACCACGTTTGCTTCTAAAGCTGTCTGGCGCGTTAGTTCGTCGATGTGGCACGGCTCCAGGTTCAGATACTTGAGTAACGCCTGCTCTTCTGGATTAGCGGGCAGTATGGCCTGCATGTTTTTGCGCGTCTCTTCGGGATGCGGAAAGGTGTGGATGTTCAGTTGCTCTAAAATATCGCGTGTAGTGGTGACTGGATGCGCTCCGTCCTGTATCAATTTATTCACCCCGGCACTAGCCGGAGAGAAGATGCCTCCTGGTACCGCGAATACCTCGCGCCCCTGATTGAGTGCCGAATTTGCCGTGATGATCGCGCCGGAGGTCGGCGGTGCCTCGGTAATCAGTACGCCGAGCGATAAGGCGGAGATAATATGGTTACGTGCCGGAAAGTTGCCTGCGTCTGGTCGTACCCCCAAGGGAAATGTGCTGAGTAGGGCACCTTGCCCGGACTCGACAATCCGTTTGGCGAGATTGTAGTTTCCAGGCGGATAGATGGTATCCAGACCGCTTGCCAGCACCGCAATCGTGCGTCCACCTGCGTCAAGTGCAGATGTATGCGCCACCGTATCCACACCGAGGGCCAGTCCACTGACTATCGTCATACGACCCTGTGCGAGGTCTGTGGCGAAATGCTCAGTCACCTGACGCCCATACGTACTCATCTTGCGCGTGCCAACGATGGCGATGGAGAAGCGGCGGTCATCTTCGGTAAAGGTACCGTAGACATAGAGTACTGGCGGTGCATATTCGATTTTTCTGAGTAGAGGTGGATAGGTGTCATCTTTCCATGTGATGACCTGGATACGCTTCTTTTCCAGTATCTCTAACTCGTGTTGTGGTGTTACGGTGCGGCGGTGCGCGATGAGATTAGCAATTGTTTTCTGATCAAGTCCAGCCTCTACCAGATACTTGCTCTCGGCCTGCCACGCCGCCGTGATGTCACCAGCGAAAAAATCAAGCAGTTTTTTAAAGCGAATGGGTCCAATACCGGGGAAGCGACTGAATGCAACCCAGTGGGCCAGTTCATCTAATGTCAACGCGTCTGATGGGTAGTAGGGCGTTGCCAGATCGAACACGACATTATTTTGTATCTTTCTTTGCATAAAAAATCAATCCTGTGGAGCCTGCTTTGGGGGTGGCTGGCTCATGTATTCTTGTCCAGGGGGTTGTGGCGTATGTTCCTGTTGCGCCTGGTAGTGCTGGGGATCGGTGTAAGGTAGTGCCGAGTCGTTATATGGATTCGGTGCAATGGTCATGTCGCCATACGACTCGAATGGCATAGTAGGACGTTGTTGTTGCTGTTGTTGCGTTGGTTGTGGATACTGCTGATAGGGTTGCTGATATGGTGATCGAGAGCCATACGGTGGGAACGTTGAGGCCAGGATTCGCTGTGCCTCTCGTACTGCTATCTCGCGCTGTCGCTTGCGTCGTTGATAGACAAACACTCCTGACACGCCTACAAGTGGAAGAATAATGAGCAATAAGCCTAGCAAAATCAGTAGCGGCGTAATGGCGTCACTTGTTACAGGATTTGTGAGGGGACTTCCCGATGATTGTGGCGTCGCTTGTGGCATATCCGCTGCTGTGAGTACCGATGATTGATTTAGTTGTACACGCCATTGGTTTTCCAGGTGTATCTGGTCCTCGCCCAATGCCTGCTTCAGATCGTCGTTAAATTCATTCTGCCTACCGTTCATCAGTGAGATAAGCGTTGCCATTTTTGTCTGACCAAAGGTCGTATACATGTAACCGATGAGATTCCAGCTTTGAGCATATGCGAGATAGGCTGTGTCAGCATTTGCGGGAAAGTTATATGAGATTTCGCTCAGACGTAAGAGCGCATGAGTCGCGAGAGCCTGTTTGAAGCTTTGTAGCATTTCAGGTTCGTGATATGTCTGGTTGTACACCGCCAGTCCTTCATCGAACCAGAGGGGAGCAAGGACGCCTTGTTCAGTTAACTGATGAAAGACAAGATGCGTTAACTCATGCGGCATATCGCGTACCAAAGTGGCTGCATTTGGGCTATCGACAACGATAGACGCTTCATTGAGCGGCGGAAAAGCAATGCCTCCTACCCACTCATGCACATCTGGCGGCAACGAGCCATGAAAATCGTTAGACGTTTGATACACCCACAGGTTGATAGGATGAAGCAACGAGCCGCCAAGATTATTGCTGATGCGTTTCACATTATCAATAGCTTGACTGAGTATGATCTGCCCAAAATCGGCTGCTTGACCATACCAGTGTACCTCTACCTGTCCCTGTGTAAGATTCTGCCAGTCAAAGCGATTATCAATAACGGTGATGGTTTGCTGGGCTTGTGTGTGCCAGTGGTCGGCATTATCGTGAAATTGCCATTTGTAGTTTATTGGTGTGCCAGGATAGACGAAATTGCTCCCACTCGTATCTTCGTGCCACGTAAGGGTAAGCGTCTTTTGCGGAGTGGTGACAGCAACATCGCGCTCCACCTCCATATAACGTGGCTTGTTGGATGAAAGAATAAGCGTTGCCTGCGAAATTGCGCTCGTTGTATCCTGTACCGTTACCTGAAAATCTATTCCTTTAGGAAAGGTTTCGGTCGCTGTTTGAGTGGTGATGGTAATTGGGTCGTTTGCAGCGAGTGTATGTGGTATAAAAAGCGTCGTTGAAAAAAAGCTCGCACAAAAAAAAGCTATGACTATTGATACCAGAGAGATGCGCCGCGAGAACATAGAATAGGTCCCTTCCAGCAGTAGAGTATGCACAAACAGTATTGTACACGATGTGGTGTAGCTTTGCTAGTCTTTTTTGATGAGTACCATTGCATCACCCGAATGGGTGCTCGGGTTAACGGGTTTCGTCTAATCCGTTACGATACATAAGACAATGCATAGAAAACGGAAAGAGATATAGCGAATGTTGGGATGGTGCCGGAGTGAAGAGAGGGTATATGTCTCATTTTGTAGGTCATGTTGCTAGGGTAGACATGGTGGGTCGAACGCAATTCTGCTAAAAACTATCTCTATGGCTCGTTCTCTTTCATAATAACATTATGAATAGGCGAGAGTGGACGAGAGGTGGTATTTTTGCAATTTAAGAAATATTTATGAAGGACATAGTGCTATGAGCAACAATTGGCGACCTGACAATAATCAGGGACAAGAAAATGCGGCTCCTCGTTCGGGGAACGTGCTACGTGAGTACAATCAACGACAGAATCACCCGCAGAACCAACCTCCTCCACGTTCTCAAGCGCAACAGGCTTCACCAATATATCAAAATCAATATTCGCCAGTACAGAATTACGGTCCGCCACAACAACAGGGGCGAGAACCATATGTGCCACAGACGCCTCACGGTCAGCAAGGGCAACAGCAGCAATGGGCTACCAACGCTATGCAGAAGGTGCGGCAGTGGTCCGGCAAGATAGCCGCTCAACACGCACAACCGTATGGACAGCCAGAGCCGCCGATGGTTCTGCGCCGCACACCACAAACACCTTTACCTACCACTCCCACTTTTCCGCGAGCAAGACGTTGGAAGCGTTCACGTACTATACGTATCGCTATGCAAATGCGCCATCGTCGTAGCCGCTGGAATACGCAGGGACCGAATGGTCAACGTATTGGTGTTGGTATCTTGATCGCGGTACTCGCACTGTTACTTATCATCACGTCCTCGACCAGTGCCTATGCCTATAGCTATTATCAAAACCAGTTGCCACATGTACAAAGCCTTGCCAACCAGCATATCGAGCAGACAACGCGCATCTATGACCGTAATGGTATTCTGTTAGGCGATCTATTCGACCCTAATGGTGATGGTCGGCGTACACCCATCCAATATAAAGACCTGCCACAGGTGATGAAAGATGCCATGATCGCGGCGGAGGACAAAACTTTCTGGACAAACTCCGGCGTGGACCCACTGGCTATCGTCCGTACCGCAACTGGCAATTTTCAATCTCAGGGCGTGCAGGGTGGTGCCAGTACATTGACGCAACAATTGATCAAAAATCTGACACACGACACACAGCAGACTGCTGACCGTAAACTGACCGAGGCAACGCTTGCCATAGGCTTGACGCAGCAGTATCCAAAGTGGAAAATCATGGAGATGTATTTCAATGTCTCTCCCTTTGGTACGCTGGACCTCGGTGTTGAAGCTGCTGCAGAAGAATATTTTCATCTGCAACGTACCTGCGACGCCAGCTTTCACTGTGTCCCCGGTATCTCAAAACTTGAGTACAACCAGAACGGAAAGATTGATCCTGTGCTGGGCCTTGCACGGGCCGCGCTCCTCGCTGGCACGCCACAAAGCCCTGTAAGCTACGACCCCACCAACGGGAAAAGTGCGCGAGCACGTGCCCTCATTCGCCAGGACGAAGTGCTACACAACATGCTGAACGCTGGTATGTCTGTGGATGGTCAGCCCATCACCGAGGCCATGATTCAGCAAGCCGAGGCCCTGACTGCGAAAATGACGTTCACACGTTATAGGCAGCAAATTAAGGCACACCACTTCTTTGATTGGGTAACACAACAACTCGAAGTCAAGTTAGGCAATGGCGACGAGGCTGCAGGAGTGGTTGCACTCTACACTGGCGGCTTCAATATTCGTACTACGATTGACGCGAACCTGGAAGACTATGTTGAGAAGGCTATCGACCGTCATCTGAACCAGTTGGAGTATCAGCCTTTTCCATATGCACACTACGCTATCATTAGCCATGACAACAATGTGCATAACTCAGCGGCAGTGGTCTTGAACGCAAAGACGGGCGAAATCTTGGCGATGGATGGTAGTGCAGACTACGACGCGACCACCGACAAAGCCATTGATGGTCAGTTCAATGCGGCAACTGACGCGCTACGCTCCCCAGGTTCTACCTGGAAGCCGATTGTCTACGCGACCGCCTTTGAAATGGGTTGGTATCCAGGTATGGTGTTGCCAGATGTGAAAACGTACTTCCCATTCCCTAATGGTGGTGGTGCTGATGTTAATACTGCTTATGTACCGCCTGACTATGGAAAGATTTTTGTAGGTGGTAATAACACTATCCGTCTTGCAACTGCAAACTCTCGCAACGTGCCTGCTGTCAAGGCACTAGAGTTTGCAGGTATTGATAATGTCGCCAACACTGCGAGACGCTTTGGCATCACTGATCTGGACAAAGATATTGCATTGGATAATAAAAGTCACCCTGGCAGGCATAATACAAAGGTTAGCCAGAAGACGCAACTTTCCTTTGGACTTGGTTCAGAAGGTGTATCACTTCTACAAATGACGGGGGCCTATCAGGTATTCGCCAATCAAGGAGTGCGCGTTCCACCGCAGAGTATTCTCGATATCTGGGATAACTATGGGCACAACCTATATCACTACGATGTCGCACATCCGCCCGCGATTCGCGTGATTAGTCCACAGATTGCGTACTTGATGACGAGTGTGCTTTCGGACGAGCCAGCACGCTTTGCCGAGTTTGAGGATGACCATGTGCTATCGTTCAATGATTGGGACCCGACGTATCAGGTACATCAAGTGGCAGCGAAAACAGGTACAACGGATAACTTTGTAGACAACTGGACGATGGGCTATACCTCGAACGTGGTCGTTGGCGTGTGGTCCGGTAACTCCGATAACACTCCTCTGATAGATAGCGTTGGTATTACTGGTGCCGCCCCAATCTGGCATAGCATCATCGAGCGCGTGAGCGGCAAGCCGTGCGACCCCAACAGTCCAACCTTCGATGGTGTGGCCTGTGGCTCCTTCAATGCCGCCGCCTACAACTTCATGCCAGGCGTCTTTCCCGTTCCTACGGGCATTCATCAGGCTGTAACTTCAAGCTTCAATGGTTTGGAGGGTGGTGGCAATGTTGACTGGATGCTCGATGGTGAGGACCCAACGATCTAAGCTGATACCTTTTTTTGCCAAAGTGCAAGGGCTGCATCGCCGCTAGCGGCGATGCAGCCCTTGCACTTTGGCCTTTTATCCCCTTGACAATCTCCCTCTTCGAGTGCTATTCTATATTTGCAGTCTCACCTTGAGACTGCTAGCAATCAGAGTTGACAAACGTTGTATCATCTTTTTGAGGCTACAATGTCTTATTAAGAGAGGACAACGGGAGACGGCACGAGGTACATTCGATGACACCGCTAAGCCAGCGCAAGCAGCAAATTTTGAGTGCCCTGGTTCAAGAGTATATTCTCACTGCCACTCCTATTGCGTCTGATACCCTTGTACGGAAGTATGGCTTACAATTCAGTTCCGCTACGGTTCGCCACGAGCTGGCTGGTCTGGAAGAGGCAAATCTCATCTTCCAGCCACATACCTCGGCGGGACGTGTGCCTACGGACCTGGGATATCGCTATTTTGTCGAGCATCTCATGGGCGAATCGGCACTGTCGATGGATGAGCAGAGGCTTATTCGTCACCAGTTCTATCAGGTACAGGATCAGTTAGACCAGTGGGTGCGGCTTACTGCATCGGTAATGGCACGCCTGTTACATAGTGCTGCTGTGATGACGCAACCGCGTTCCGCTGAGGGACGCCTTAAACACTTTGAGGTCCTCTCGGTGACAGAGCTTTCGGCATATGTTGTGCTAGTTCTCATGGATGGCACCGTGAAGCAACAGCGCTTGTTGCTCGACTCACCCATTCAGCAGGAAGAGCTAAGCGACATAGCCGCACATCTGAACAAAGTATTGCAGAATAAAAATGCAATCGAGATGAATGCGCTGCTCAAGCAGCAAGACCTGTCACCTGTCGAACGATTGATTGGCAACAGTATTGCTCATATCCTTGAGCAACACGGAGATATCCTGGGTGATGTCTTTTATCGTGAAGGCGTGATAAACATCCTGGAACAGCCTGAGTACAGCCGTATGGGACCCGAAGAGGATCGCAATGAGCGTGTGCGTAAGGTTATGGAAGTTCTGGAGCAGAATCGCTTCTTGCCCGTTTTAGCAGAACACCTGCGAGCCTCCGATGGCGTACAGGTCATCATCGGTGGCGAGAACCAGTGGGATGACATGAAAGACGTGAGTATGGTTGTTGCACGCTATGGGCAAGAGGGTAAGATTGGTGGTTTGTTAGGCGTCATTGGTCCGACTCGCATGCAGTATGGGCGTGCCATTGCAGTCGTGCGTTACATGGCCCAAGTCATGAACGAACTACTCGCCGAGATGTACGGCTACGAATCAGAGTAGGGGCCATAATTTATTACGCCCTTGCTTGATTTATCATGCCTTTGTGGGAATAGCGAACGTATAAATAGCTGTTTATATAAGTAGATGAGACTTCCCACACGTATGTACAATTCATTTGAAACACTCTCGGCACATATCTTTGTGCCATTACATAGATAAACAGGAAAATCCATCGTTCGGGGTGTCACATTCACCCCAATACTACATATATTAGGAGGCAATCATGCCAAAGGTTATTGGTATTGATCTAGGAACCACAAACTCATGTGTTGCGGTAATGGAAGGCGGGGAGCCAGTCGTTATCCCAAATGCAGAGGGCGCACGCACTACCCCTTCAATTGTCGCTATCAATAAAAGCGGCGAACGTCTCGTTGGCGAGGTCGCAAAGCGTCAAGCTATCACGAATCCCGAAAATACAGTTTCTTCCATCAAACGTTTCATGGGTCGCAAATACGAAGAAACCGACGTAGACCGCGACAAACGCTTGATGCCATACAAAGTTGTACGCGCCAAGAATGGCGATGCATGGGTCGAGATTCAGGGCAAGACCTATAGCCCACCTGAGATTTCCGCAATGATCTTGCAGAAGCTCAAAGCAGACTCCGAGGCGTATCTCGGCGAGCGTGTCACACAGGCCGTTATCACAGTTCCTGCATACTTTAACGACGCACAGCGTCAGGCGACGAAGGATGCTGGACAGATCGCAGGTTTGGAAGTGCTACGTATCATCAACGAGCCAACCGCTGCTTCTCTCGCATATGGTCTCGACAAGAAAAAAGACGAGAAGATCGCTGTCTATGACCTCGGCGGTGGTACCTTCGATATCTCGAATCTGGAACTGGGCGATGGCGTCTTCGAGGTAAAAAGCACCAATGGTGACACGCACCTCGGCGGTGACGACTTTGACCAGCGTGTAATGAATTGGCTGGCTGACGAGTTCCGTAAGGAACAGGGTATCGACCTTCGTCAAGACCGCATGGCTCTACAGCGTTTGAAAGAGGCTGCTGAGAAGGCTAAGAAAGAGCTTTCAAGCTCGATGTCAACGGAGGTCAACCTGCCTTTCATTACGGCTGATGCAAGCGGTCCTAAGCACTTAACTATGACACTCACTCGTGCGAAACTTGAGCAGTTGACCGAGGACCTTGTTGAGCGTTCTCGTGGCCCTGTCATGAAGGCTCTCTCCGATGCGAACCTGCGCCCTGGTGAGATCGACGAGGTAGTGCTTGTCGGTGGTCAGACCCGTATGCCTTCTGTGCAGAATATGGTCAAGCGCATCTTCGACCGCGAGCCAAATCGCGGTGTGAACCCCGACGAAGTTGTGGCAATTGGTGCCGCAATTCAGGCTGGTGTGCTGACTGGCGACGTGAAGGACGTACTCCTGCTGGACGTAACGCCTCTTTCACTGGGTATTGAGACAATGGGCGGCGTCTCGACTAAATTGATCGAGCGTAACACAACCATCCCAACTCAGAAGAGCCAGGTCTTCTCGACTGCCAGCGACAATCAACCTAGCGTAGAGATCAACATTCTGCAAGGTGAGCGCGAGTTCGCGAAGGACAATCGTTCACTTGGTACCTTTATCCTCGATGGCATTCCACCTGCGCCACGCGGTGTACCACAGGTTGAAGTGACCTTCGATATCGACGCTAACGGTATTCTCAACGTCTCCGCCCGTGATCGTGGTACTGGACGTGAGCAGAAGATCACCATCGTTGCTTCGAGTGGCTTGAATAAAGACCAGATCGACCGCATGGTGCGTGATGCTGAGTCTCATGCCGTAGACGACAAGCGGCGTAAGGAAGAGGTCGAGGAGCGCAACCTCGCCGATAGCGCATCCTACCGTGCTGAGAAGAGTATTGCTGAACTGGGTGACAAGATCACTCCTGAGCAGAAGAGCGACCTTGAGTCCAAGATTGGTGATGTCCGCTCATCCCTCTCAACTGATGATGTGAGCCGCATCAAGTCCTCGCGTGAGGCACTGGAGCAGGCATTCTACAAGATCAGTGAGTCGATCTACGGCCAGAGTGCTGCCGGTGCCCCCGGTGCTGACTTTGGTGGTGCTGGCTCAAGCGAGTCGAGTCAAGGTCCTTCCGCTAACGATGATACCATCGAAGGCGAATACAAGGAAATGTAATAGATAGGGAGACCGCAATGGTTTCCTACATGTGAATGTTACATGTAGGAAACCATTGCGGTCTCCCTGTTATCCTACTTGGGCTATCACTCTTGCGTATACACTGCTAACTGATGTACTCTACTAGAGATGTGTTTTTCAAAGACAAAAGTAAGCAACGTATTCCATACTGTAGCGTGTGCCTCGTTCATAAGGCAACACATTATGAGTATGACGGAAAAGAAGGACTTGGTTCATGGCGACGAATAAACGTGACTATTATGAAGTATTGGGTGTGGCTCGCACCGCAACCGAGGATGAGGTGAAGAAAGCCTTTCGTCGTCTTGCTAAACAGTATCACCCCGACGCAAACAAAGAGTCAGAAGCAGAAGCCCGTTTTATTGAGATCAACGAAGCCTATGAGGTACTGAGCGATACGCAGAAGCGATCAGCCTATGATCGTTTTGGTCATGCGGGTTTGGGCACTGGTGCCGGTGCTGGCTTCAACGATTTTGGCAGCTTCACAAATATTAACGATCTTTTTGAAACCTTCTTCGCGGGCACAACGGGTGGTAGCACACAACGTCGCTCTACGACACAGCGTGGCGCAGATTTACGTTATGATCTGACGATCACCTTTGAAGAGGCGGTATTCGGCTGTCAGAAAGAGATTGAACTTCCACGCTGGGAGGCATGTAGCTCCTGTCGCGGCAGTGGCGCACAGCCGGGCACCTCGACCTCACGCTGTCCATCCTGTCAGGGGACCGGTGAGCTTCGCCGCGTACAGCAATCTATCTTCGGCCAATTTGTCAATGTGACTATGTGTGAGCGTTGTCGTGGTGAAGGAAAAATTATCACAACCCCCTGTGAAAAGTGTCGTGGGCAGGGGCGTGTGCGTAACAATCGACGTGTCGTGGTTAACATTCCAGCAGGTGTCGATGATGGCATCAATGTGCGTGTGACTGGCGAAGGCGAGGTGAGTGCGCGTGGTGGTACCCCCGGCAACCTGTATGTCATTCTCTCGGTCAAGCCGCATCCGTTCTTCAAACGGCAAGGTAACGATATCGCCTACGAGCTACCCGTCAGCTTTGCTCAGGCGGCTCTCGGCGATGAGGTGGAGGTGCCGACTATCGACAGTAAAACGACGCCCCTCAAGATTCCACCTGGTACGCAAAGTGGTCGCTCGTTCCGCCTCAAGGGAATGGGTGTTCCTGTCGTTCATAGCAGTGCGCGTGGCGATCAGCATGTGTCGGTCAAGGTGGTGACGCCAACGAACATGACGCCGGAGCAGAAGCATCTGCTCGAAGAGTTCGCACGCCTCGAACGTGAACAGACTGAACAGAACGATAAAAACATCTTCCGCAATCTCTTTGATAAAACGAAAGATGTCTTTCAGTAACACAGATGCACAAAAGGTGGGTCTTACGGATGCATTACATCCGTAAGACCCACCTTTTGTGCATCTGTGTTCTCTTTTACGGCAAGCCCGAAGGTTGCCGCAATCGCGAGATGATCGCTGGCTTGACTACCAGGGAGACCGTCACCATCAACAACGGTATAGCAGGTTTCTAAGCGTCGTGCCATGATTGGATTTGCGAAGATGAAGTCGATACGCCCTGCCGGTGCCGCTGAAGGGCAAGTAAACCCCAGTGCGTGTGGATGAATGCGGCGATAGCTATCGACATAGCCTGCGTCCCGTAGTAGTCCAATTGTGCCGCGTGGTGCTAGTAGCGAAGAGACGAAATCAAGCATGTTGCTCAAAATCATACTGTTGGGAATAATACTGAGCAGTGGAATGAGAAAACGTAATGGATGTGGAACGACCGCTCCTAGCCGTGGGTGCCCGTCCACAGAGCCAATAGGCTGTGTGATACGGTCCAACTGTGTCAGGTAGCGTAACAAGAAACTTGCCTTAAAGGAGTCGCCAGGAGCAATCGAGTTGAAATCGCCCATGACCACGTGTGGCATGTCTCGTACCTGCGCCATGATACGTATGATTTCGCCTATTTCACGCATCCTGAGCGGATCTCCTGCACGTCTCTGGTTGAAAGCAGCAACAAGATGAACAACGAAAACCACGAGTTGGTCCCCGTTTGCTTCCTCGACACATACCTCTAGCACAGGACGGGTTAAGGTGCCAGGACAGGTGTGGACTTTCTTATAGACAATAGGCAGCTTAGTCATGAGCGCGATCTGGAAATCGCGCCGACTCGCCGGATCGCTGCCCAACACCAGTTGCATATCAAGTTCTTTAGCGATCTCTTCGATGACAAGTGGATGTTGTATCATCATGGGATTGATGCCCTCGGCTACACCTACGATGTCGGGTTGAGTCGAGCGAATAATAGTGGTAATCTGCTGGGTACGCTGCGTGATAGTGTTTTTACGCAGATCATAGCCACCAGCCAGAATGTTGTAGGAAGTGATGCGTGTCATGCAGAATATATTCCTCTTGTAAGTTATGTCTCTTTATTACTATACCAGACGAACCAAAACACGCAAAAGGAACAGCAATTTGAGAGAAGAAGCCCCCCGCCGCTCCGAGCGATGTGGGGCTTCTTCTCTCAAGCATAAAAGTTATTTGAAGCTGACGCGCTCCAACAGATACATCGGTAGTTCGCTGATTGCAATACGTTCTTGTGTCATATGGTCACGTTCGCGGACAGTGACGGTCTGGTCATCCAACGTCTGGAAGTCGATGGTAACACAATAGGGGGTACCAATCTCGTCTTGGCGACGATAGCGGCGTCCGATATTCTGCACATCGTCGTACTGCGACACCATCAGGCGTTGCAGCTTCTTGTGAATGTCCTTCGCAGTTGACACCAGCTCTTCCTTGTTTTTTTGCAATGGCAGCACCGCGACCTTGACCGGAGCCAGCATCGGGTTGAGATGCAACACCGTTCGTGGCTCTTTCCCAGATGGATCAGGCTCTTCCTCGTAAGCGTCCAACAACAGGTTCAGGAAGGTGCGGTCTACACCACCAGAGGTCTCGACGATCCAGGGGATATAGCGTTCCTTCGTGTTCGGGTCGGTATAGCTCAAGTCCTGACCGCTATACTGGCTGTGCCGTGAGAGGTCCCAGTCTTGCCGCCAGTGAATGCCTTCCCACTCCTGCCAGCCAAGTACAGTTCTATACTCAATATCAAAAGCTTGCTTGGCATAGTGCGCCAGTTCATCTGGGGCATGTTCACGGAAGTGGATGCGATCCTTGTGATTGATAATGTTTGTGTACCAGTTGTAGCGGAACTCTTTCCAGTAATCGAACCACTTCTGCATCTCGCTGGGATGTACAAAGAATTGCAGGTCCCACTGCTCGAACTCGCGCTGGCGGAACAAGAAGTTTCCAGGTGTCACCTCGTTACGGAACGCTTTACCAATCTGGCAGATACCGAAGGGAATCTGTACGCGCGATGACTTGAGTACGTTGTCATAGTCCAGGTAGATATCCTGGCACGCCTCACCGCGCAGGTAGGTCTTCATGCGGTCGCCCTCGACAACGCCGAGGTAGGTCTCCATCAACAGATTGAAGACGCGTGGCTCGGTAGTCAGTTCACCACCACAGACGGGACACTTGTGCTGCTCAAGATTTTCTGGCTCAAGGTGGTCGGTGCGAAAACGTCGTTTACATTTTTTACAGTCAACGAGCTTATCGACGAAGTTCTCGACGTGCCCACTTGCCTCCCACACGCGCGGATGTGTGATGATGGCACCCTCGATACCCAGTACGTTATCGTGATTCTGCACCATCGACCACCACCAGTAGCGGCGGATATTATTGCGAAACTCGACGCCCATCGGCCCAAAATCGTAGATGCCTGAGACGCCGCCATAGATTTCGGAGTTGGGATACACGAAGCCGCGCCGCTTACATAGCGACACAATCTTCTCAATCGGAACCAGTGGTGTATCGTTGACCTCCGGTTTGTTTTCTTCTAGTTGAGTCATGAGTGGTCTCCTTCCATTAAAACCAGCAAACAAATTGTCGGCGGAGGCATGACAGGGGCTTGCCCCTGTCATGCCTCGTTTCGTCAGAGTCCCGTTCGTTGGAGTTAATGCATTTTCTAACAATAAAAAAGCCCCAGGCACGTCGCATGCCCAGGGACGACACATGCCTGCGCTGGCCTGGGGCCACAACGTCTTACAGCATGAAGCGCGGTTCCACCCTGCTTCTTCACTCTGTGAAGCCACTCATTCAAACCAACTCCGAAGTGCCCTTCATTCGTCACAAACCACCGACTTTGCACCACCCGTCGGCTCTCTGTCATTCCTGACGAACTACTCCTCTTCATCACCGTTGGAAATATTTGTTTTTGTACCGGGACATCATAGCAGAATAGAAGAGAAAACGCAAGCAAAAAAGCGACAACGTTGAAAATCGACATGTCGATTTTCAACGTTGTCGCTTTTTTGCTCATGCAGGAACCTTTTGCGACTGCTCTACGATAAAGCCTAATACGCGCTGCCATGCGTCCGTCGATTCTTTGGCGAATTTGACCGCTTGTCGATCAAAGAAGCTGTGTGGCGCACCTGGATAGCTGATAATCTCATGTGACACGCCAGCTTTGTCTAGTTGCTCGTCAAGCTCCTTTAGCTGCTCAGGAGGAATACCCTGATCGGCACCACCGAAGAGACCAAGCACAGGAACGCGGATTTTGTTCGCAGATTCAAGCACGGTCCCCTTTGTATCATCCATGCTACGGCTCAGGCCCGCGTAGAAGGCAATCACCCCATCCAGGCCGAGGTCCTCAGAACCTGTGTAGAGCGACATGCTCCCACCAAGACAAAAGCCGACCGTGAAGGACGTATTGTTCGCACTTCCCACATGGAGGCGCAAGTAGTCAAGGGCGGCCCGTGCGTCGGTATAGACGTTCTTTGGCGACATCTGCTGCACATGAGGCATGAACTCGAACGAGTCGTCACGCGCTGTCAGTCCAGCCGTGCGCCCAAAATAGTCCATCGCCACCGCCGCAATACCGATCTCGGCAAAGCGCAACGCGAGTTCTTTATAAAACTGGTGCAGTCCACGCACATCAGGATAAATCACAATCTGTGCGCTCGTTGGTGGGCCGGGATGTGCCGCGAACGCTGAAAAACGGTTGCCATCGGCGGCGGTCAACACAATATCTTCGCCACGAGCCGTTCCGCTCTCCCCTGGTGGCAGGGGTGGACGTGCATTATCGTCATAACACATGGGTTTGTATCTCCTCTTGTTGTATTCAATGTGAGGTTTATCACTGTCCCTCTTCCCCATTGTCGCACATAAAAAGAAATTGTGTGTCTCTCCCTACAGGCGAATCAAATCTCTCTTACGCAACAAGAACTCCACGAGTGCTACCAAACCAACAATATACCCTATCGCTATTATGAGCATAAGTACGCCATACCAATCAATCGTACCCGTTGTGCCGAGATTGTAACAGGCCGCGAGGGGAGCAAGTGGGATACGGACCCACGAAAAATACGTTGCTACAATATTGTTGCTCGTGTTTGTGTACAGCACAAGTGCGAGCCATGCCACGAAGAGAATTTGTATAAGTCGTGTCGCAATTGGTCGTGAGAGCAGCACCGTGAGTATGGCGAGCATACTACAATTGACCAGCAACCCGACTGAACCCAGCGTCATACTGCCAACCGTCGCATCAGCAATACATAGAGGGTTACACGATGGCGGGCTGAAATTGTGATAGCTCATCGCGAGCATCATTAACAGCAAATATGCTGGCACACGCAAAACACAAGTCGCCAGCATCACGCCACGAATATAGGCCGAGCGTGATGTTAGCCGTGCCAGAGGTAGGTACACGCGCGCGCTCATCGCCCTTTGAGTCATTACAATGGTACTCAAAATCGATAGCACCCCCATCGCCTCGCTGGCCGTGCCAAAGAAATACGCGACATTGCCGCCAAACTCTAAATAAAAAATGGCATAGGTCAGCCAGATAAAAACGATATCGCCCAGTATCCAGCCGCTCCGCACATAACTGCGTAACGTAAAACGTGTAACCGTCAAAGTAGGCAGCCGCCAGAAATGTGTCAAGGCACCAGGAGATGATGGCTGTGGCTGTGTAGTCGTGATGCTCATGTGTTATATACTCCCACACGATTTATAGCGGCGTTGTCGCTCGCCTGAGTCGTGCGTACATAGACCTCTTCAAGCGTGCGATTGACGGGCGTAAGCGATACGATTGGAATATCGGCGTTTACCAGTTGGGCGAGTACGGTGGCCTGAGCATGGTCGGGGATGCGTAACAGGTTGCTCTGTGTCTCCATCACCTGTTCAGTAATGCCAAGACGTGCCACGACGTTCGCGGCGTCCTGCTGGTTTGCCAGCACAATTTCGACGATGCCCTGTGAGTGCAACAAGTCCGCCACCGCTCCGCTTAAAATAAGTCGTCCGCGGCGCAGGATACATACGGAGTCGCACAGTGCCTCGACCTCTGAGAGATAGTGCGAGCATAACAGAATCGTCTTGCCCTCTTTGCGTAAGCCCGCGACAATCTGTCGTACCTCCCACTGGCTGCGTGGGTCCAGTCCGCTCGTAGGCTCGTCGAGGATCAGCAGTTCAGGATTAGTCAACAATGCCTGTGCGATGGCGAGGCGTTGCAACATCCCCTTCGAGTACGTACCAGTGTTGCGGTCCGCTGCCTCGTGCAAATTGACCTGTTCGAGCAGAGCCTGTACGCGTGTCTTGTTCGCCTCATTCCACAGACCAGAAAGTTGCGCGAGATAAGTCAGATAGGCGCGACCTGTAAAGCGCGTCTCGAAGATAGGTCGTTCATGCACATAGCCAATCTTAGGGTGTGCTAGCGCAACCCGCTCCTCGCCGAACACGCGAATATGGCCCGACGTAGGAAAAATAAAGCCCATAATTATACGTACCAGCGTAGACTTGCCCGCGCCATTCTCGCCCAACAGCCCGAACGAAGTCCCCTGCTCTATTGTCAGCGTCAGATCGTGCAGAGCAGTAATACGCGGCCCGTATGCTTTCGTCAGGTCTACACATTCGATGATAGGAGACATGGTAGGAACTCCCTCTCCTTGCATTATTATTCTTCACTTGAAGCTACAATAGCACGATGAGGAAGGGAAACCACCAGACGAAAGGGTAATGTTTGTTTGCCTTTTTGGGCAAAAGGCTGCATATTTTGTTGCGGTAGCTTACACGATTATGTGTTACAATACGCTTCAACATAGAGACAATGGAGGGTACATGGAGCGGCTCAGGTACATAGATTTATTTTGTGGCATTGGTGGTTTCCGCTTAGCGACCGAGAACATATGTCAAGAACGAGATATAGCACCTATCTGTGTCTTCTCATCAGACATAGACCTAGATTGTCAGCTAACATATGAAGCGAACTTTGGCGAAAGGCCAGTAGGTGATATTCGTCAGGTTGACGCCGCTACCATTCCCGACCATGATATTTTATTTGCAGGGTTTCCATGTCAGCCATTTAGCATTATTGGTTCACGTTTAGGCTTTGAAGATACACGAGGCACGCTCTTTTTTGATATTGCTCGTATATTGGCGGAGAAGCGACCAAAAGCGTTCGTGCTAGAAAACGTGAAGCAGCTTGTAGGGCATGACAATGGACGCACCCTCAAACATATTCTCGAAACACTTCATGACCTCGGCTACACAAATTCTCATTTCAAAGTACTAAATGCCCTTGACTATGGAGTTCCACAGAAACGCGAACGAGTATTTATTGTCGGATTTCTTGACTCGGTAATGCATACTTGGCCTCAACGACCTTCGACAGTGCGAACGCTCGACGACATCTTGGAGAAAGATGTTGACGACTTCTACTATGCATCTCAAAAAATCAGAGCAAATCGTCTCGCTAAACGCGATAGAGTACTCGACCAGCGTACAATCTGGCATGAAAACAAGGGTGGTCATATCAGTGCGTACCCGTATTCATGTGCATTAAGGGCAGGTGCCTCGTACAATTATCTGTTAGTTGATGGTGAGAGAAGGCTTACAGAGCGCGAAATGTTGAGGCTACAAGGTTTCCCCGACACCTATAAAATCGTGTGTAACTACGGGACTATGAGGAAGCTAACGGGAAACTCCGTTGCTGTTCCAGTGGTTGAGGTGGTTGTGCGCTCGGTTCTGGATGTGCTTGTGAGGGAAACAGAGGCTAGAATGATATACACGTTGTCTATGCAATAAACACATTCCTCTGTATTAGCACAAAGGCTACTTGACCGACTTTCTACCGAACTGAAAAGAGAGTTTTCCCAAGCAGCAGGAGTCGTCGATTTTATCAAAGACAGGAGATATATGACTATAACATCTCCTCCTTTGTGGAGTGTGGACCTTCTGCAAAATATTCAAGAGTCAGAAGAGACACAAGGATTAGAGTATACAGTAGATGACCCTGACGCGCGGACAATATACGAGTATCTGGAAGACCAATAAGAAATTTCTTGCCTTTGCTGAGCAAGGTACCACGCAACGTTTCCAGCATATGCGGTGCGCTAGCCACGACTAGTGAAGTGATAGCCGCGACACTAAGGTGATCAGGAATCATTGTTCATACCGCCTCTCACAAATTATGTTGTTTTTAAGCTGCCGACGAGGAAGTGCTAAGAATAGAGCGTACTGTTGCTTCGTCATTAGCAGCGAAGATTCTATCAATGATGTTTTGTAGTAGTGCTTCCTGCGTAATTTTTTCTGCCTTTTGTTGTGCTAAATTTAGCAACGATGGATAACGTATACTAATATAGCTAATGAGTATCTTTCTTGCTCTTTTAACTTCGCCCTCTTTCTCTGCCCGTGCTCGCTGTTTCTGCACAAATTCGTCTTGTTCTAATAATTCGTCAAACATTTCCAGTCGCTCCTCTACTCGCGTTTTCTCTACCAGTGGTAGCGTTTCCGCTCTTCTCAAGAATACGTTCAACCATAGTAGTCTACGCGCTAACTTTGAGTCGTTCCCTTTACAATATTCTATCAGTTCGTCTATGGCTTGCAAGAGCATGTTCGCATCTATATGCGCCATCATTGGTAGCAGCGTATACATGCTTACAGCATGCTCTGCCACGTATTGTCGTGCGTCTAACATCCAGAGTGGTAAGACGCGAAAGTTAAAGGTCAATATTTCTTCTGTGCCACTCATCTCTCGCAATGGCGATTTTGCAATGGTTGTTTCCACCAGCGTTAATTTTAGGGATAAATGGGGACCAGGGTGCCCGCAAGGGGAACGCCCCTCCCATACAACGCTGCCACTTGTGGGGACGCTTCGTCTATGGGAGGGGCGTTCCCCTTGCGGGCGCCCTTGCTCCACCACGATACGCCGTTTTATTTGCTAAGTTGACACCTATGCTGTTACCCCTCCCACCCTGTTTTTTGTAGTATACTCAACTTATCACCTCTCGACAAGTAGCGTAATAGAAGCAATAGAAAGAGACAATCAGCATATGTATACCCCACAATTCCAAGATGTATTGTTGGCACAGCGACAGATACACCCGTATTTGCAGCGCACACCGCTCTACTCGTATCCCGCGATCAACAATCTGGTCGGCACGAATGTCTACATCAAACATGAGAACTATCAGCCCGTTGGCGCGTTCAAAGTACGTGGCGGCGTCAACTTGATATCACAGATGAGCGCGGAAGAGCGACAGCGTGGTGTTATTGCGGCCTCAACGGGCAATCATGGGCAATCGGTGGCATATGGTGCAAAGCTCTTTGGTGTTCAGGCGCGTATTGTGGTGCCGCAGGGAGCGAATCCTGGCAAGGTGGCGGCAATGCAGGGGATGGGTGCCGAGGTGCTGTTTTCCGGTGCGATCTATGACGAGGCGAAGCTGTATTGTGAGCAGTTGGCACAGGAACACGGCTATCGTTATATTCACTCCGGCAACGAACCTTTATTGATTGCAGGGGTCGCGACAGGCATCCTGGAGATGATGGAGGATGAGCCGGAACTAGAGGTGGTCTTTGTGGCTATCGGTGGTGGCAGTGGGGCGGCTGGTGCGTGTATCGTCGCGGATGCCATCAATCCGAATATTCGCGTTATTGGTGTGCAGTCTGAAGCGTCGGCGGCGGCGTATCTCTCCTGGAAACAGCACAAGCTGGTATCTGCGCCCAACCATACCTTTGCCGACGGTCTGGCAACAGGCAGTGCCTTTGAACTACCACAGGCTATTCTGTGGGATAAGCTCGACGATTTTCTGTTAGTAAGCGAAGACGAGATTTTACAGGCAATGGTCTGGATGATCGAACGCGCCCATACGCTCGCGGAAGCGGCAGGCTCTGCTCCACTTGCAGGGGCGTATCGTTTACGTGCGGAACTACAGGGTAAGAAGGTAGGGATTGTGTGTTCTGGCGGCAATGTATCGCTGGAACACTTGAGACGCGCTCTTGTTCGCTAAACGTGCTACTTGTTCGTACATGCAAATCATGTTACAATGGGACAAACGAAAAACACGAAAATAGTCAACACATACAAGTAAGAAAGAACATGAACGAATACGTAGCGGTCGGGCAAGAGACCCCAGAGATATCAGAAACCTCGGCGGCATGGGAGAGCATCGAGACGTTTAAGGCACGCTATCCTTTCCCCATCGACTCATTTCAACTAGAAGCGATTGCTCATCTTGCCGATGAGCAATCTGTAATGGTGGCTGCACCCACTGGCACAGGCAAAACGCTTGTCGCGGAATATGCTATCTGGCTCGCACAGCAACGCGGGCAACGCGTCATCTATACAACACCGTTGAAGGCACTCTCGAATCAGAAGTATCGCGACCTGCGCGATGCCTACGGCTCCGATACCGTTGGCCTTGTAACAGGCGATATTGTAGAGCATAGCCGCGCATCCATCGTGATTATGACAACCGAAGTTTATCGTAACATGCTTTTAGAAGAGGGTGGCGAACGCTTCGGCCTTTCCTCATCGCTCGACGATGTAGGTTTTGTGGTCTTCGATGAATTGCACTATCTCAGCGATATCGAGCGCGGACCAGTGTGGGAAGAGGCCATCATCTGCTCACCACCGCATGTGCAACTTGTAGGTCTCTCGGCTACTGTAAGTAATGCCCAGGACCTCGCCGATTGGATTAGCCGCGTGCATCGTCCCATTGTACTTGTGACGCATGAGCAGCGAGCTGTACCCCTGGAACACTACTACTTTCTGGATGGCAAACTGCATCTCGTACAAGATGCATATGGTAAGCGTGTCGAGAAGTTTCCCAATGTCGGCGGCGAGGCGAAGGCGGCACAACTGTCGAACCGGAGCCGTGTCTATACCTTTGATGACGATGACGATAATGAAGACGACGATACATTCCCCATTCAGGAGAAGCCTAAGCGTCAAAAGCCACGTGAGGCTGCTGCGTCGGGTGCTGTGCTGTCGGCTCTACGCGACGCCGACCTGCTGCCTTGCCTCTACTTCCTTCCTGGTCGCCGTGTGGTGGAAGAGGCAGCGATGAGTGCTTCCCTCCATAGTTTCACAACGCCCGAAGAATCAGCCCGTATCAAAGAAGAGATTAACATCTGGCTAGAGCAGTTGCCAAAAGAGGACCGCAACCTACAACAGGTCATTTCGCTAATGGGATTGCTACCACGAGGCTTGGCCTTTCACCATGCGGGCCTATTACCTGGATTGAAGGTGCTGGTAGAGACCCTGTTCGCGCGTGGGTTATTGCGTGCCGTGTTTGCCACCGATACACTCGCGCTCGGCGTGAACCTTCCTGCACGTACCGTTGTCGTGGGTAGCTTGAGTAAGTTCGACGGACAAGAGATGCGGCTGCTAACTCCGAACGAGTACCGCCAGCTTACTGGACGCGCAGGCCGACGCGGTATGGATGTGCATGGCTCTGCCGTTATCCCCTATTCGCCCTGGGAGCCGTTCGAGCAGTCATTCCAACGCATTACAGGAGAGCTGCTTCCTGTTACCAGTGCGTTCGTTATTCGCTACAACTCTGTGCTGAACCTGTGGAAACCAGGGGATGTACAACACTTGCGCCGCATCTGTGCCTCAAGCTTACGTGAATATCAGCGGTACATGATGTGGGAGATTAGTGAATTACAACGCTTAGAGACACGCCATAAAAAGGCGAAGAAGGCAGGCAAGAAAAAAGGTGCCGCCTCTGATGGTGCCGCTCTTGCTCTGGAAAAGCGGCGTGAGAAGATTGGCGCATACCCCTTGAGCCGTGCAGGGGCAGCAGAACTGGATGGTACCATCTTTGCGCTACGTGCCCTCGGCTTTATCGGACCCGACGACCAACTCACGCTCAAAGGTCGTCTGTTACGTAGCATCTTCCATCCCGTTGGTGCCATGATTATCGAACTTATCATGCAAGGTATCCTGGATGAAGTGACCGTCAGTGAACTTGCTGAGGTGTGTAGCTGGTTCACATTCAACGCTGACAAACGTGTAAAGAATAGTAACGTCGTACACGCGAAACTGGTGCAGGTACGGCGTCAGCTCTGGCACATCGTGCAGCACATCAATGGCGTCGAGCAACGTGCATCAATCAATCTCACTCCCGGTATCTCACCGGAGTTTCACGGTGTCGCCCTTGCATGGTCACGTGGTATGTCGCTAAGTGGCCTGATGAACCGTATCGACCTTGCTGAGGGTGACATGCTCATGTCGATCAACCAGACCATCGACCTGCTACAACAGGTGCAGGCCGCTGTCGGTCAGGTTTTAGATGCTCGCGACCTGTGGACGCAAACAGAGCCACAAGAGCCACAAAGTGCTGCAGGTGCGCGTACCGAGCGTGAACGTGCCGAGCAACTTACATTACAACGCAAACGTCTGGAACATATTCGGCCCTTGTTAGCGCAAGCGTCGGCATCGCTACTACACGGTATCATCGTGCAGAGCCGCACCGTTCCCTCGATGGTTGTAATGGTCGAAGGTGAACCTGTGCCACTCGATGCTGAAGAGGACCTGGACCCAGAGATACTCAAAGACCCTACGGTGTAAAGTATCATAACAGAATAGGGATGCGGGCGATAGGCGACCTCTGGTCGCCTATCGCCCGCATCCCTATTCTGTTATATAAAACACTAACTTAGTGGCGCATATGTAAACCAACCGCTACTCTGCTTCTCTTCTTGATCCCACTTCACCTCCACGTACAGCGAATACTCGCGTTGTTTGCCGGGAGATTTCAGTATAAAGAAGAAGCCACGCCATGGCTCGTTGTCCTCGTCTTGAAACTTCCATGCATTCCAGGCAAGCGGCCCGCTTTGTCCCTCGTCTTGCTTGATCCAACCAGCCGCCTCAATTTGTTTTGTATAATGTGGTATGAGAGCGGCAAGCTCTACATCTGTTTCAAGTGATGCACTAGAGGAGGCGTTATCTTGACCGCCACTGCCTCCGCCACCTGTTTGTTTTGCACCTTCGGGAGGAGCAAGTTGAGGAATTAGATCGTAAAATCCGTGATGTTCCATTCGACGTGATGATTTGGGACCGCGTTGCTGTGAGCATGGCGAAAACTCGCCGCCAGAGATGTCTATGCGTACATCCGTCATTGCTCCCCGACCGGAAAATGCTTGAATGTTAAAGCCAGGAGTGTCAGCATCTTTGCATAACGTTATGCTATTCATTTCACCAGGAAATCTTGCATGGGTGAAGCCTGATTGTCGATGCCCTCTGAACGTATCTGGCTCCGTCCAGCCATCCGCGTCCAACCGTTCTTTGTAATATGCGACAACCTGTTCTGCTGAAAGTGGCACATCGAGTATAATTTCTGCGCGTTCGGGGCCGTGTATAAGTGTGCCAAGAACACGACTACCTTCTGGCAAGGGAAGCGTAACTGGAAGTGATGGCAGTTGCCCCAATACCACCTGTGTTTTACCTGAATTTCGTGGATCGTACCAATGAGTGGTAACACGCACTAATAGGTCTTCGAGCATTGCCTCACGCTCGGTAGAAGTGTTAGATGTATTCTCGTTCATACATGCTCTCCTCTAAATACTCTAAAACAGATATATAGGTATCTACGAGTGAGGGTCCGATGTGTTGTAGAAATCCCTACAACCCACATGTCCTATCACTCCACGAACTACAATGTTCACCCGTTCATTCTTATAGAATAGTGTGAATACGGTCGTTTATCCCACAAAAGACATTACTTTGGTCATGAAAAAGGGCTTATTCATTGTCAGAAAGAGTCTGGTTGACTAAGATGTAAGCATAGAAGAAAGAATCATAGAAGTGGGTAGGGGGCGCCACGATGGGGATAGATACGCGGACACATTTCCTGCGTGTTGGTCAGAGCAGAAAAATGTCATTGTAAGGAAGAGGATTGCATGAACGCAGAAGCATTGATTGGAACGGTGCTGGGCACCTGTACACTGCAACGTTTAATAGGGCAGGGTGGTATGGGGGCAGTATATCTGGCGCAACAGTCGCGCCCTCGCCGACAGGTTGCGGTTAAGGTGTTGTTGCCGATGGAATCCTTGACGCCGAATCAACTCGTAGCATTCTTAGAGCGTTTTCGCCGCGAGACCGATGCAGCCGCTTCTCTCGAACATCCCAACATTATGCCTGTTCACGAATACGGCGAGCGCGACAAATTGGCCTATCTTGTAATGCCCTATATCAGTGGTGGCACGTTGCGCGACGAGATGGAGCGCGAATGCCCCATGCCGCTCGCAAAGGTAGTGAACTATCTCGACCAACTCGCTGCCGCACTAGATTGTGCTCATGCTCACGGTGTTATTCATAGAGACATCAAACCCGCCAATATTTTAATGACGCAAGAGGGTCGCCTTTTACTGACAGACTTTGGCCTTGTTAAGGTCATTAGCGAAGGGCAAACGTCACAGGCGCGTCTCACAGGCGAGGGGGCACCCGTTGGTACCCCTGACTACATGGCACCAGAGCAGGTGATTGGCAATACTGTCGATGGCCGCTCTGACCTCTATTCAGTGGGTATCATCCTGTATCAAATGATTACAGGCACGACACCGTTTCAGGGTGAAACGCCTATGCAAATTGCCTCGCAACATCTGCAAATTCCGCCACCATCACCACAGATGTTACGACCAGACCTGCCAGTTGCGGCAGAACGAGTTATTCTGCGTGCATTAGCAAAGCGACCTTCCGACAGGTATGCACATGTACAAGACCTCGCTCGTGCGTTCCGCATGGCGCTCGTCGGCACAGGCATCCCGTTAGGTTCTGGTGCCAGTGCAGCATTGAATAGTGCCACCGCTGCCCGTCTGTTGACGCCACAAAGCGCATTTCGTACAACACAACAACAAGCCGAGCCAGGATCACCGTTTGCCCTGCGTAACGATGAGCTACTTCATCGTCCAACAGGCTTGCTTCCCACATTCGGCGTCAACGCCGGTAGCGGTCTCTTGCATAATCCAACGGGTACATTGCCCTCAGTGACAACAGGTTCCATGCCGAGTGCAAAGGCTAATCGATCTACTGGCCTTCTGTCGCGCACAGGTAAATTTCCACAGATGGCAACGGGAACATTGGGAACGGCAGGTACGACCAGAACGGCTGGTGTGCCGCACGATGTAGCGGATACGGGGGCAACAGGAATGTTACCCACGCTCTCCAGAACCATACCTTCGACAGATAGTTTACAGGTTCCATTTGCACCGCAATTTGAGAGTACACAGCAGCTATCACCAGTGTCAAGAACAAATACTGGTGGCCTTGCTGATGCCGGGATAACAAGAAATACTGTCAAGCTTACGTCTCCATTGAAAATTGTGCAGGTGCCCGTTGCAGGTCAACCCGGTCATTTTGTAACAAGGCTACTCCCTTCCGTTGCTACGACAACGCAATTGCCGCCACTCGAAGATACGACGCAGGCAAAGAGACCTAAAACGTGGGTGACAGCACTCTCGGTTATTGTGGTGTTGCTCTTGCTCGTTGGTACAACCGGTACCTTCTGGTTTGTTCGTTCCCATACAACCTCCACAGCAAAGCATCAGACAACGACGCATCCAACCAGTGCAGGAACACCCAATGTCAAAGCAACCACGCTGGCACAGGCAACTACGACAGCAGGCGCAAATATTATTCTTAACGATCCGTTAAGTACGAATACAAACAATTGGCTAACAACGCCCGCAAATATCTATGCATTCAAAGATGGCGCATACCATATCACCGATCAGGGCGATAATGGCCGTGCGACTGTGCTGCAATCGACACCATTTACAGGTGCTATTGCATACACCTTGACGATGTACGAGGTCAAGGGCGATGATACCTCACCCAACAACTCGTTTGGTATGATTATGCGCTTCAATCAGCAGATGAAGGGTAAGGCGTCGATTACTACATTCTACAGTCTCGAAGTGGTGAATAGTAAGGGTGGCGAATACCAGTTCTGGAAATATGACGACACCAAGGGGGCAGACGCAGCCAATGCACCCTGGGTCAAACTCTGGCATCAGCCGCTTGGCAACGAATTTCACATGGGCCAGGGTGTAAAGAACGCAAATACCGTCAAGGTATTTATGAATGGCTCGAAGTTTACCATTACTGTTAATGGGAAGGTGATGACAACGGTGCAAGATGCCTCGCTTACCAGTGGTACTGTTGGTATGATTGTGAATCTCAATGGTACAGAGGTTGCCTTCAAAAACCTTCTGCTCACACGGAACTAGGGGAAAGAGATGAACGCAGAAGCTTTGGTTGGAAAAACACTTGGTACCTGCACGTTGCAAAAGCTCGTAGGACAGGGTGGTATGGGGGCAGTGTTTCTTGCACAACAATCACGTCCACATCGTCAAGTCGCAGTCAAGGTGCTATTACCCATTACTCGCTTAAATCCCAGTCAGCAATCCGCTTTCCTGGAGCGTTTCCGTCGTGAAACCGACGCAGCCGCCTCGCTGGACCACCCGAATATCCTGCCCGTGCATGAGTATGGAGAGCGTGATGGCCTTGCTTATCTTGTGATGCCCTATATTAGTGGTGGTACGTTACGTGATGAATTGGAGCGCGAGCGACAGCTACCGCTGGCTAAGGTTGCGCTGTATCTTGATCAACTCGCGGCAGCATTGGATGTGGCACATGGACGCGGTGTTATTCATCGTGACGTGAAGCCTGCCAATATATTGATGACCTCCGAAGGGCGGCTTCTCCTCACTGATTTTGGATTGGTGAAAGTGATCGCGGAAGGTCAATCCAGTCAGGCAAGTCTTACAGGTGCAGGCGTTCCACTGGGAACTCCTGATTATATGGCACCAGAACAGGTAATAGGCGGTGAGATAAATGCGCGTGCCGACCTGTATGCGTTGGGCGTCGTTCTCTTTCAGATGGTGACAGGTAGAACACCGTTCAAGGGTGAGATGCCTATGCAGATTGCGATGCAGCAGATAAACACAGTGCCTCCATCACCACGTACATTTCGTGAAGATTTACCTGTTCCAGCAGAGCAGGTGATATTGCGTGCGATGGCGAAGAAAGCTGCTGACCGCTATGCCAGTGCCCAGGATATTGCTAGTGCCTTTCGCCTTGCGCTCGCGGTCGCTGGTATACAACTTACTACACACGATGTAAATAGTGGTGCGACGATAGCAGGAGCAGAGGACCGAGTGTATAAGCCCAAGGGTCTCTTCGATCCTTCGTGGCAAACGGGGATGGTACCAAGTGTACAACAAAAGCCAAAAATCGGCGGTATATCTCGTGTAAGTACTCCCTCTCTGGTGCCTATGACGCCTCGTCCCGCTTCGGAGGCCGCGCAGAACGATATCGTAGCGAAGACGAGTATGACGTTACCCTCGTTTACCAATATTATGTCGCCACCATCTGCTACTACAACACCATCTGACAATACGTCCTATACGATGAACAACCCATATACACCGATATCCTTTGCTCCTGATATGCCTCAAGGAGCAACACAGGGGAATGCTACGGACAATACCCCGTTTACTACACAGGCAAATACAGATGCCTCTGCTATGCAATCGCATATTAAGCCGCGCTCTGTGCATAAGACAGGTCTATTGCGCTCGACAACGGATAATGGCAATGTGTCGAATGCGAACGTTCCACAAACGAATCTGCCGTTTCCGTCTGCATTCCCCTCTGTGCCATCTACACCAGCGAATACTGGTAACATCTCTAACAGTGCTGCATCCTTGAATCGTGCCTCGCCACTTCCATTTGGTGGACCAACTAGTTCGTTTGGAACAGCACCAGTAGAACAGGGCAGTAACGCGGGTATACTCGGACAAAGTGGTGTCTATCCCAGTCAAAATTCAGCCACGACCATGAAACTGACGCAATCGTTCAAAGTGGTGCAGGTCCCCGTTGCGGGTCAACCGGGACAGTATGTCACTGGCTTCTTACCTGTATTGCCGCAGGAGCAAGCTGAGGAAACGCCAACCACTACACCTCCGACATCTAGCTCGCATCTCGAAACTTTACTTGCAGGAAAACCCTTGCAGGCGTTCAATGGCTTGCAGAAGAATGTGAAAATAGCCATGCTGCTTATGGTCGCCTTCCTGGTGATTTTTAGCTCTAGCTTGTTTTTGCTTATGCGAAGTCATACCAACACAACACAGCAGCAAAAGGTCGTGGCGACTCCCAACACCGTTGCGACAGCTATGGCGCAGGCTACTGCAACGGTGCAGACAAATACAATTCTGAGCGATTCACTTAGCGCGAATAGCCATAACTGGCACGTTGCTAATAGTGGACCACAACAGTATGTCTTCAAAGATAATGCGTACCATATTACTAATAACGACACAAAATCTCTAGCAATTGCGTTACTACCAGATGAGACTTTAAGCGGCTCATATGCTTATTCGTTGACTATGGAGGCATTGAGCGGCGATGAGTCTACGGTCACTAACCAGTTCGGCCTTGTTTTTAACTTCAATGTGCATCAAAAAAATGGCAATACGTACAAGTCGTTCTACATCTTTGAAGTGGCGAATAAAAAAGGTGGCAACTATCAATTGCTGAAGTACGACGATAGCAGCAATCAAGCAAACGGCCCCTGGACAACCCTCTGGTCGGGTCACTACGGTGGCGAGTTCCACTTTGGTCATGGGCCAAAGAGCGTAAATACGTTCAAGGTCGTGATTAGTGGAAAAAATTTCATGTTGATGGTAAATGGCAAGAAAGTTGGGTCCGCGCAGGATGGTTCATTGACGAGCGGTCTGGTTGGCATGCTGGTGAATCTGGATAAGACCGAGGTCGCCTTTTCAAATCTATTATTGACGTATAAGTAGGGCGTAGACCTTATATGTAGGGGAGGCCCTTGCGGTCTCCCTCGTTGGGGAGGTATTGGTTGATGCATGACATTTCTATACTAGCACTATTTGCACAGAGTCAAAGCGGTGTGAGTAAAACATTTCTTACCTTTAGCAATATGATTACTGCAACGCTCTGGATTACAGGTTTCCTTTGCCTCTTGAATATCGGGCTTGCCATTCTGTATCGTGGCAGACAGGCGAAAGAGGTTGCATCGTACTATGCTGCATTCACGTTTGAACTGATAATTTTTGTGTTCGCGCTCCTTCTCCATATGGGGACTGTCACGCGCGTACCTTTTCCCTTACCGCCCGGACTACCGTTTAATCGAGCAGAGATTGGTGCAACGATTGCCATAGGTATAGGGCTATTCCCTGCAACTTTCTGGCACCGTACTTCGTTCTCAGAAGTTGGGGCACGTATGGCGGAAGATGCGAAGACAATGAAAGATCGTGATGGTGGCGTAAAGATAGGACCAAAACATACTCCTGGCGAATGGATGAATTAAGAAAGTACGCGGAATTTGATAGGTATGCCCCTTCTTCGTTTTCTTGTGTAGGGAACCCTTGACAAAGGGCTATCCTCATGGTACACATTGTATAGCAGATAGCTATATCAATAATAGATGCGAAACAACGAGAGAAGAAGGATTGATACATGACGACGTTTCCTGAACAAAACGCCTACCCTCTTTCAATGGAACATTCAATACCTCAACCCGTTATGTCAGTTCCCAGCGAGAACACGCAATACGCAGTGGTGACACGCGACCTGATGCAGGTCTTTGGGCAGAAGGTCGCTGTGAGCCATCTCAATCTCGCGGTCCGATCCGGCGAATTTTTCGGTTTCCTCGGACCAAATGGAGCAGGCAAAAGCACTACCATAAAAATGATGGTTGGCTTATTACGACCAACATCCGGCACTGTGTATGTGGGAGGCGTGGACGTGTGGCATGATTCGTTGCGAGCACGTTCGTTGATGGGTGTGTTGCCCGAATACCTCAATCTCTATGAGCGGCTGAGTGGTCGTGAGTATGTGACTTTCGCGGGCCATATGTATGGTGTGCCGGAGCGCGAGGTGCGTACCCGAACCGAAGAATTGCTGAACGTGTTTGGCCTAATGAACGACGCCGACAAACTGGTTGTTGATTATTCCGTTGGCATGCGTAAGAAAATCGCACTTGCTGCCGCAATTATCCATCGCCCACAGGTCCTCTTCCTCGATGAGCCATTCGAGGGTGTAGACCCAGTAAGTTCGCGCGTTGTGCGTGATATTCTCCACGAATTGACACAGCATGGTACCACCATCTTTTTCTCTTCACATATTATGGAGGTCGTTGAGCGTCTCTGTACGCGTGTCGGCATTATCAATCAAGGTGTGCTGGTCGCCGAGGGTACACTGCAAGATTTGCGTGAACGTGCCAGTGGCAACACTAAGGACGCTACCTTGGAGGATATCTTCCTCAATGTGATTGGCGTGCAGAATGAGAATCATAACCTGAGTTGGCTTGAATAAAAACGAGAAAGAAGAGAACAACAATGGGTGTGCATTCTGACAAGCTTCGCTGGCTCTTTCTTTTGCGTTGGAAAACATTCTTACGGAACTATACCCGTAGCGCAGGACGTGTGAGTCGTATCATCGGTGCCGTCTTCCTGGTATTGTTCGGTCTACCCTTCATGGGTGGTATCGCTGTCGCTACGTACTTTGGCTATCGGTTGCTCTCACCACCTGCGAACGCTGAACTTCTTGTGCTTGTGCTGACGGGTGTCTATCTGCTGTGGCTGGTGTTACCTCTGCTAGAGTTTACGGTCAACGAAGGTTTGGACCTCTCCAAGTTAGCTCTGTTCCCGCTAACGCGTGCGGAACTGATGCTGAGCCTGATCTTTACATCACTACTCGATATTCCAACGATTGGCCTGTTGATTGTGCTTGGTGCTGTTGTTGCTGGCTGGTCGGTATCGCTACCACTGGGGCTGATGGCGTTTTTTACGATGATTGTGTTTTATGCACAGGTGGTCGGTGTCAGTCAACTGGTACTCGCTTTGCTGGCTCGCATATTACAAAGTCGCCGTTTCCGTGATTTGAGCATTATCCTTATCGGCGTCTTCACGTCATCATGTTACCTGTTTCAGCAACTAGTCTTGCGCGGTGTGGGTATTTCCCACATCTATGAAAATTTGCAGGCTGGTACGATTTCGCCGTATCTACAATGGTCGCCTCCTGGTATGGCAATGCGTGCCATTCAGCATGCCGCGCAGGGGGATTGGGCTACAAGTTTTGCGTGGTTCGGCGGTTTACTAGCGACAACGATCATTGTGCTTTACCTCTGGCAGTCGGTGGTTGAACGTGGTCTGACCGCCAGCGAAAGTGGTGGGGGCCGTGTTCGTCGTCGCAAAGCGGAACCTGCCGTCGCACTTGCGATGCAACCAGCAACTCCCACTAGCTCTACTGGACTTGTACAACGTATCGCTGCGTCGCAGTTCTTTTCTATCGCGGTAAAGGATGTCAAATATTATCGCCGTGATCCGCAACTGTTGCGTCTGGTCTTCCAATCGTTCATCTCGATCATCATTCTTGCTGCCATAACGCTGTTCAATACGGGTGGTTCGGGACGACTCGCTATCGGTCCGTGGGCGGTTATGATTGCGCCTCTCTATGCCATGTTCGCGCTTACGACCTTCTCATACAATGTGCTGGGCATGGAGCGGCAGAGTCTGACGAGCCTGTTCTTGTTTCCCGTGCAGCCAAAGCAGGTGCTATGGGGCAAGAATATTGTCACGTTTCTGTTGGGAGTGATTGAGGTGTTGTTGCTGGTGTTCGCGGCGGCCTTCGTCTCGAACGCATGGAGCCTTGTGCTACCTGCTCTTGCAATAGGCTTGGCTGGCATTGGTATTATTCTCGGCTGTGGTAACTTCTCGTCCATCTTCTTTCCACAGCGGATGCCGCAGTCGCGGCGTGGTTTCCAAAATACCAATAGCGTCTCGTCCGAAGGCGGTTGTCTACGCTCCATCATGTCGCTCGGTGTTCTGCTGGTCATGGCGCTTCTGCTTATTCCAGCGGCGGCAGGCTTAATCTTGCCTGTCATTTACCACGCGCAATGGATTTGGTGGGCCACCATTCCCGCATCTCTGCTCTATGGGGCAATATTCTACGTCATCATGACGAACATTGCCGCCCCCCGTATGCTCACAAGAACACCCGAAATTCTCGCAGTGGTGACACGCGAATAAAGGCGGAATGTAACTTTTTAGGTATCTTGATTTATATGTACTATAATGATCATCTACCGCCACATTTTCACGCTAAGTATGCGGAGTCAGAGGTACTTATAAGGATTGATACATTAGCAGTTTTTAGAGGAGATCTTCCTCGTAAAGAGCATGCACTTGTTATTAAATGGGCGTCACTTCATAGTGAAGAACTAAAAAGTAATTGGGAACTGGCGAGAAAAGGTCAGCCGCTTCAACCAATTGATCCACTAGTACAATGAAGAGGGTATGATATATGACGAAATTAGTACGTGTTCAGCACGTTGAACCCAAAGATAAGTTCAATGTGCTTGTACAATTTACAGATAATTCGCAAAAACAAATAGACTTAGAGCCGTACCTTCAGGTACCTATCTTCGAGCTGATGCGAGACAATATGTCCGTGTTTCGCTCGATGTCTGTTGAAGAAGGAACTATTGCATGGCCTAATGGTGCCGATATTGATCCTGATGTCCTTTTTTATGGGCTTACTCCTGCTTGGGCGATGTCAGATGAAGTGTCAGGCTCTAAAGGTTGATGCTTAAAACTTTTGTCTTTTCTGCTTCAAAGCAGAGAGTAACTTTATCCCATCTTCCCATCTCTCGGCTGTCCTGTCCTTACATACTTTCTAAATAGAATGATGGGGACAACAAATAGTGCGACCACAAGTGCATAGGCAAGGATGTTGAGGATGACGGTGAAGACCGATGCCTGCTGTGGTGTGGTGCCGATAACAGGTGGGTACAAACCTGTGATAATGAACGCGGGATTCCCCCCGACAGGGATTGTTTGCAGGATTGCGCGTCCCGGCACATCAATCATCGCAACGTTTCCATTCGCAAGGGCGGCGAAACCGAGTTGTCCATCGCTGGTGATGGCGATTGATTGTGGCTGTTGACCATTAAGACTGACAATATGACTTGGCTCGTGTGGCAATGGCGAGCCTGGATCGACTGGCGAAAGCACCACAAGCTGATCCTTTGCTTTGTCGGGCACATACACTTCGCCTGTTGTCGCATCATAATCCATAGGCCCGTAAGGACCACCTGTGATTAAGGTGGTGACGTGCTGCCCATCAAGGTCTACTGAGACCACACTCCCATTACGCGTTGTCGCATAGACGGTTTCTCCTTGTGGAATGCTAACGTAGCCCGGACCCCCTGGCACTGTAATACTGCCCAGCTTTTGCTGTTTGCTATCGTCAAAATAGGTGAGCGAGGTGTTATCGGCCACCCACAACTGGCTCCCATTGCTACCGTTCATGCCAGAACCAACCTGTGCTACAGCTAAGCCATAGACTGCTCCATTGACTTGATAGGTATGTTTGATTTTGCAAGTTGTAGGGTCGATAGCCTTCACTGTCGAGGCACCATTGCCAGCAGCGAAGAGCGTATAGTTGTTGGCACTTAAATCGAGTGCTAGCAACGTTGGTTTTCCGGGTACATCGGCTGTACAGACGATATTGCCATCCTTCGCACCGAATACCACAACACGATTCTGCTCCGGCTCGGTTGCATACAGGAAACGTGCATCATTGCTTAGCAGAATACCTCTTACCTTGCCCCCCGTATTGATAGTGCTGGTCACTTTTTGCAGTGCTACATCAATGACGCTGACCCCACTATTGGTTCCTGCAACATAGGCAAGATTGGGCGCACCACCATCGGCATGAGCAACTGGTGTAATCAGCAATGTGAATACGCTCACCAGTAGCAGTGCTGGGAACAAAATCAAGAAACGTCTCACCTTTTTATCGCTTCCTACGCTTTTGGTGTCAATGAAGACCACGCGGTACTGTTTTGATTGAGGCTGTACATCTCAACCGGATACGAGATCGACAGGTATAGCGTTGTCGCGTTATCCGCATCTACGGCTATGTTACTATAGCTACCTGCATTGCTGTTGCTCGTTTTGAGCGCTGGCAATGCAACCCATGTTTTGCCACCGTCAGCACTACGTGTGATATGAAGGTATGTATGGCTATAGATGACTTGTGGCTGAGATGGCGAGGCAACAAGCTGTGGGTGATAATCCTGGCTCACCTGTGTAAATGTTTTGCCCTCATCCTGTGAGACATATGTTCCTTCATCACCGGAGGCATAGATAGGGCTATGGGGGCTACCAGTGGCGACGGTGTAGATGCTGCTCGTAATGGCCTGTATGACCTGCCAGTGCTTACCACTGTCGATGCTACGTGCGAGACCATCACTACCGTAAATAAGCAGTTGTCCGGCTTCTCCTGGTACTGCAATCATGTCGGTGATGTTGCCGAAAGGAAGTGTTCCCGTATCGCTGAAATGTTGCCCATTGTCTTGACTGATTTTAAGGCCATGCACTCCGAGTGTACGCACGTAGATGTATACCTCGTCAGGAGCATCGTTCCCTGCAACGGTGAAGGGGATGCCATCGAGGGCGGCGGTAAAGTTCGCGGTTTTGTTGATAAGTTGCCATGTGCGCCCTTGAACGGCACTGGTATAGAGACCAAGTGTACCTAAGGGATGACCACCGATTTGTGGCTGTGTAAGTAGATAAAGACGTTGTTGGTCAAATGGACTGACAACCAGTGAAAGATTCATCACTCCTTGCATGAGCTGGTTAGGGCCACCTGACTCTTGTGTCCACGTCTTGCCGCTATTTTCAGAGCGAAACGTCCCAAAGTGTGTTGCCAGCAATAAGACGTGATTTGGGAGCGCGACGAGTGAATGCACATGGTTTGAGGCTACACCGAAGCCATTGACTGGCACCTGTGTTGGGTTAGGAGCAGGTGCATTACCGCTCGCACTATCGCATGCCCCCAGTAGCAGAGCTATTATGCTCAGGATGGTCCAGAGAGGCCATCGTAGAGAATGTTTTCTTTGTCGTATCATAGCCACCACAATCCGTTTACAAATATTAACGGGCGACCACAAAGGACAATACTGTTCAAATAACAAGAGGAGTATACAGATACTCACAACGGAAGCCCTTGTGGGCTTCCCTACTATACACAACGTGTTTAGCATGCAATAATATATAGTAGGGAAGCCCTTGTGGGCTTCCGTCCGTTCCCCTCCGACAAATTCTCTGTATTTGAATAGTATTGACCACAAGGGATCGCCCTTTCGTTTACATTTACCTATATGTTTACACGCAACGAGTTCGTTTACACCTGCTCGTTTATTCTAAGAATCAAAGCACAATTCTATCATATCGCATAGATCAAGAGCCTGTGGGCGTAGTGAAACTTACCGTTGTGTGACTTACGCCACTACCCTGCGTGCGAACGTCTATACGTACCTGCCAGTGACCGCTCATATCCAGGAGATCGCTACCTTTGAAACGGCCCTGTCCATCGGGTTGTAGGTCGAGATGGCGTGTACCCATATCCATGTCTGTCATTGTGTTGAACAACGACACGCCTACATTTGAGTCGGGTTGACTACTACTATCTAACACCTTCACCGTGAACTCGTTCTCTCCAAAGTGATTGGGTGTCACGTTAAATGTGAGCGTGAACTTGCCATCAGTCGTCTTTGTGGTTGTGGTAAAGGCACTCGCTGATGTCGTCGGCCCCGATGTCGTTGATTGCTGGGTCTGTGTTGTTGTTCCAGGTGCAAGCGTACCAGAAAAAACGGAGAGCAGACCTGTACAGAGCAACACTGCAACGCCAAGTAATGCCGCCCAGCGTAACGCATTCATCAACTTACGTCCCTGCATTTCTATACTACCCTCAGCGTTTTTTGCTTCTTGTACCGCCAAGGTTGCTGTAGCACTCCTTTGTACGAGCGATCTGTCTGTATCTGGAGTATCTTTGTATTTCTTATAGTCTTTTGCTAATGTGGGTCGTAGTACGAACAATTGGTAAACACTGATGATGAGTAAGGCGACGACGAGTAGAACCTTGACGATGAGTACGCGACCATATGCCGTTGTGAGCAGTTGTGTGCTGTAATCCATACGTGTTGCTGCCTCAAATGGACCCGTTATCATCATGATAATTATACCCGCGTTTGCTAATGGCAAGTAGCTTGAGAGGACAGAGACGAGTGCGCCAACACGTTTCTCTACTGGCATAGCTGTAAGAACGGGTAGATATATGACGACAATATACAGCACACCACCTATCCATAGTGCAGACGCGAGTAAATGCAACCAGTCCGCGAGAACCGCGAACAGCGCACCATTACCGCTGTTGGCAGAGCTAGAAAGTGTTAGTGCAATTAGTAAAGCGAGGCTGAGCAGCAGATTGACCCATGAAAAAATCTCATCGAGTCCTTTTGAACGCTGTTTTACAAAGATTGCATACGTTGTAGCAAGGAGTGCTAGGATAACAACAATTTGACGCATACTCCAATAGATGCCAAAACTGCCACCACTGGTGAGACCAAGAAGAATAGAGGGCGAAAATGCCTGTGCGAATTGACCACTTGTGAGCGTCATCGCCTGTCCAAGCAATACTCCGATATTAGCCAGGAAGATCAGTAGCAACGTTGGCAACGAAAAGATACGATCAAAACGCTGTTCGGCCCGTTGCAGAATAGCCTGTTGCTCCTGGTCTTTTGCTATGTCAGACATTTGTGTTACAAACGAACGCCACAGTTGCGCTCCTACCCAGAAGACTGCTCCTAGCTCGACCAGTGTAATCATAATCACGCTGAACAGCGTAGTACCATCCAATTGCCCTGTTGCTGAGCCATTCGTATCGCCAAGCTGATCTTGTCCAGACACTGTACCATTGAGTTTTTGTGTGCTACCATCAGGATTAGCGACGCTGAATGTAAATGAACCGGTCAAGATATGCCCATCGTTTGCCGATTGTGTGCGCCACAGAACAACATAGATGGCTGATGGCAGCTTTGGTGGCAAATTCACATCCATCTCGGTCGAATCGTTTGCGGCTATATGTGCGTTATTCTTATCAACGCGTTGCTGAGAGCCATTGAGGACGCGAGCGGTGCTAAATGTGGAGTTCAGCGATTCCGTAAACCACATACGCACTACCGTCGGTGCTGTAGTGAGAACAGCGTTAGCAGCAGGGGTGGAGCGCAATAAAATTGCCTGTGCTTCGCCCACACCTGGAAAGAGGAAAAGTAAGCAAAAAGCGAGTGGTAATGCTCTATACAGGATGCGTTTTACAATACGTAATTGAAAAAGTGACTTCATGTAGTAATTCCCTGAACCCATAAATATGTATTTCCCGCTTATAATAGTAACATGATATCTCCGATCGTGCATCATTTCATGCCTACTTATTTTCCCCTATCACGCACACAAAGCGTTGAGATATAATGAGGGGTATGGACGAAAGCACCGACTCTACACACAATCTTTCGGCATTAGAAGACCTGCTGCAAGTGCAGTTTTATGACCGTTCGTTACTGCAACGTGCGGTGACGCATCATACCTGTTGTCCAGAGTCCTCCATCCGCGATTCGTATGACACGCTTGAATTTTTGGGTGACGCGATTATCAGTGCTCATGTGGTTGAATACATCTATCGTACACGACCAACGGCGACTGAGGGTGAAATGACGGCCTTGAAATCTGAGGCTGTCAGTCGCCGTGCCTTTGCACGTATAGGCCAAAGCCTGGGACTGTTCCCGTTTATTCGCGTTGATATCACAAATTTACGCACCTTCAATGAACGCTCACGCGACTCGCTTTGTGCCGACGTACTAGAGTCTCTCGTTGGCGCGATCCAGATCGATCAGGGACCAGAGGTGACACGCGCTTTTATCGCTCGCGTCATCTTGCCAGTGGTGGAAGAAATCAGTCATCAGGCACTCGACACAAATCCAAAGGGACGCTTGCAGAAAATTGTCCTGCATCGTTCTGGTAGTCTGCCACGCTATCGTGTCCTGGAGCAAAGTGGGCGCAACAATGACCGCGAGTTCGTTGTTGGTGTCTTTGAGCGTGACACTCTCTTAGGAATGGGCAAAGCTTCGAGCATCAAAGAGGCTGGACGATTAGCCGCGCACGATGCGCTGGATATTCTGGCGAACAGAGAAGCATTGTAACGAGTGATGTGTTTATGCGTGGAGTTTACGAACGGGCGACCACAAGGGTCGCCCCTACCATATATGTTGACGAGTCCCAGAAAGAAGTATAGTAGGGGCGACCCTTGTGGTCGCCCGTTATCGGTTTTATCGGTTTTATCGGTTGATGGGGGCAAACTGTGTCACGTAAAGACATGTCGAACTGGTATGAATCCGGCTTGCCCGCACGAGAGCGCAAGGTACGCGGTCATTTCTCTACACCTCCTCTGCTGGTGAGCAAAATGCTCGATGCCTGTGGCTATACTGCTGATGCTGATCTTTCGCAACTCAGGGTACTTGACCCTGCGTGTGGCGGCGGAAATTTTCTTGCAGGAGTTGCACAGCGTATTATTGCAAACGGCCAACAGAGAGGCATGGCGCAGAAGCAAATACTTACAACCCTACAGCGCAATGTATGGGGCGTTGACCCTGATCCCGTTGCCTGTTTTCTCGCCGAGATGCAACTACGCACCCTTATTGCCGGACTAGAGCCTGAGCCACAAATGCTATACCAGCCGCGTTTGCATATTCATCAAGCCGATGGCCTGGCACTTACATGGGAGCAAACACAACATAAAAATGTTGATCTCTTTCTGGCGAATCCGCCATATCTTGCCGCAAAAAATACAGACCTCAGCGGCTATCGTTCGACAGAAGGACTTGGGCAGGTGGATAGCTATCTGCTCTTTTTGCGCCTGGCATTACAGGTTGTGCGCCCTGATGGTTGGATAGGGCTAGTATTGCCAGACCCTGTACTGGCACGTGTGAACGCAACGAGGGAACGACAGCGATTACTGGCAGAGACGACGGTGCATCATATCTGGCATCTCTCTCGTGTCTTTCCAGCCTATGTCGGTGCTGTAGTCATCATCGCGCAAAAGCGCCCTCCTCAACCGCTCCATTCGGTATTATGGGTACGCGAAAAATGGAGTATACATAAGAAGGCAAAACATACTCTTCCCGCTTTTACAACATCGTCGGTTGCACAAACGTTGCTCCACGCTCAACCCGGTGCCGAATTGCGTTATTTACTTGGCGGTGAACACAATACACTTGTAGCACACCTTCACACATATAGCATGCAAGCTTTAGCAACACGCACTATGACAACGCTCGATAGCTTTGTTTCGATTCGACGCGGCGAGGAACTTGGTAAAAAAAGTATTCTGCTCACCAACACACTTCCCGATGAGCAAGGCTGGCACCCCTTGTTGCGTGGTGGCATTGATGTTCGCGCCTATGAAACACCACAAGCTCATAGCTGGATTGCACAGAGAGCCATCGAGAAACCTCTTGTGCGCTATCAATCCCCCAAATTGCTGGTTGTGAAAAGCACGGATGTATTGCAGGCTGCACTCGATGTACAAGGGTATGTTGCGTTGCAAACTTTGTACTTGCTGCACCAGGAGAACAATGAACTCGATACCTTATATTTCCTCCTCGCCCTCCTCAATTCGCGCCTCTTACAGCAGTATGTGTACATCCTGCATACTGCCTATAAAATGGTACAACCACAGATAGAGCAGCATGTATTAGCGCGTTTGCCTGTTCCGCTAGTCGCACCAGAGGTACAGCGCGAGATCGTTGAACGCGCAAAGCAAATTATGTTTGCTTGCAGCGTCGCAGCTCCCGTTGTAGAATTGAAGCAACATATTACCCTGCTACGTGAAGAACAAGAACGTGCTATTTGTGCGCTCTATGAGAATGCGATACAGAAAGCCGACAAAGGAGTTGACTAAATTATGCCTACCGATGCTCGCCCAATACGGGTGCTGGTCGCCAAACCAGGATTAGATGGACATGATCGCGGCGCGAAAGTAATTGCGCGTGCCTTGCGCGATGCTGGTATGGAGGTAATTTATACGGGTATTCGCCAGACGCCAGAGATGATTGTTGAGGCTGCTATCCAGGAAGACGTGGATGCTATTTTGATGAGTATTCTCTCTGGCGCACATATGGCGATCTTCCCAAAAGTGATGGAATTGCTAAAACAAAATGAGGTCGATGATGTGCTGGTGGCGGCTGGCGGTATTCTACCCGATGAGGATATCCCTGCGATCAAGGCTCTGGGCATTAAAGGCTGTTTTGGCCCTGGCACCTCGACCGATGAGATTATCAAATTCGTGCGTGACAACGTGCAGGCCGACCGCCTGGCTGTCGAGGTATAGGTGTAGCGTGCAAAATATTGTTGAACGTCTCCTTCAGGGCGACCGTCGCGCCCTCGCCCGTATGGTAACACTTATTGAGAGCGAATCGCCTGTAGCACATCAATACCTCGCGGAACTCCACCGCGCATCGGGGCAGGGCCACATTGTCGGCGTCACTGGCTCTCCTGGTGCTGGCAAGAGTACGCTGGTGACACGTCTTGTACGCGAGTTGCGTCTCCGCGAAAAGAAAGTGGGCGTTGTGGCTATCGACCCGACAAGTCCCTTTACTGGTGGTGCTATCCTGGGTGATCGTATCCGCATGATGGAACTCTCCGGCGACCCTAACGTGTTTATCCGCAGCATGGCGAGTCGCGGCAATCTCGGCGGTCTCGCCTCTGCTACGCGTGATGTAGTGCGAGCGATGGATGCCGCAGGCTATGACCCTATCATTATCGAAACCGTTGGTACAGGTCAAGCCGAGGTTGAGGTGATGCGGGCCGCGCAAACCGTGCTTGTCGTGAGTGCGCCGGGGATGGGCGATGATATCCAGGCAATCAAGGCGGGTATCCTGGAGATCGCGGATATCTTCGTGGTCAGCAAAGCCGATAAACTCGGTGCCGACCAGACCGTCGCAGAACTGGCTATGATGCTCAGTCTCGACTCCAAGCGACGAAAAGCGGGATGGCGTATCCCCATTATCAAAACATCGGCACTGAAACATGAAGGTATGACCGATGTCGTCGATGCTATGGAGCAGCACCGCGTCTATCTCAACGAAAGTGGCGTGCAGCAGCAGCGTACACAACGTCAGGTTCGTAGTGAGTTACAAGCTCTGATTCTGCATACGGTCATAGACACACTCAAAACGAAGATCAGTGAAGATGAATGGAACACACTCGTCGAAGATGTCGCCAAACGGAATCGCGACCCCTACAGTGTCGCCGACGAACTAGAGGCAAGAATAGGATTGGTACAATAAAAGCGTGTGGGAAATGGGGAATAACGGGCGACCACAAGGGATCGCCCCTACTATACACAATGCCATCACACGTTAATAGGGTATAGTAGGGGCGATCCCTTGTGGTCGCCCGTTGGTAAATGCTGTGGTCGCCCGTTGGTAAATGCTATGGATTATTCTGTCAAATAGCATAATCAGGCCCGTACAGGTCGTTTCATTGGACGGTTAATCAACGCGATACCCACCGCAACCGCTACCAGACCGATAGCATCGCGTAATCCAAAGGGTTCGCCCAGTAAGAGTGCTGCCAGCGCAAGACCCATAATTGGCGTCAAGAAATAGTAGGAACTGACCACACTGGCCTCGCCCTGCTTCAACAACCAGAACCAGATTAATGATGCCCCAACGCTGATTACCAGTACAAGATACAGAAACGACTCCACCAACGGCATGTCAATGTGTACCTGCTCTGGATGCTCGAAAAGTAGCGCAGGCACTATCAAGGCGAGACCAGCCGCACCCAATTGTACTGCATTGACGACGAAGGCGTGTTCACGTGGTGGATAGCGTTTATAAAATATCGTGGCACCGACAAGACACGCAGTTCCAATGAACGATACAAGCATACCACCAGGTGTATCAAGTTGACTATTGCTATTGAGTCGCGCCACCATCACGAAGAGAACACCACCAAAACCCAATAGCAGCCCTAGCACTTTCCACCATGTCAACCGTTCACGTAATACAAATGGGGCGACAAGAGTCAATAACAGTGGATTCGTCGCTGCGATAATCGACCCCATACCTGCTGAGAGGTAGCGCAGTGCCTCATAATTACAGCCTAGATAAATGCCTGAATTGAGCAGTCCGAACACGACTAATCGTCCCCATGCCGACTGTCCCTTTGGCAATGGAATTCTGAATATGAGCGCGAGCAATGCCATCACCAATGCGGCGGAAAGGAAGCGTACTGCAAGCAGTGACAGCGGTGGACTATGTGTGACACCAACCTTTGTCGCAATAAAGGCCGAACTCCACAGCAAAATATAGAAAAGTGCAACTCCTATGATGAGAGGCGAACGCTTACTCGCTGGTGCGGTGTTCCTAGTTGTCTTTTCCAGTTGTTGAATTTCATTCGTTTGTATCCCCTCATCTGCCGTTTCCATGAGTTGTGTCTCCGTCCTGAATATGCCTACAAGAATTTGTCTGAGTAGTGATATGCACTCTGCTAGTTGACAGGGATACCGCGTAACTGTGTCAGGCAATCATCATACACTGCTAGCTGTTTGCGTTGCTCTATGCGTGTCTCGATGCTCTCCGTGCGCTGTATCTCCGCCAGCTTCTCGCGATGCATACCACGTACCGCCGCTTTGATCTCCGTAATATTATCAGTTTCATCCAACAGCATCAAAATCGAAACCACCGTCTCAATATACGAACTCCCTTCATACGTGCGGTGGCTCTTCTCCGCAAAATAATCTATAAGTTCCTGCTTGGTTGTGACTTTGGGCATGTGGTGCGGCTCCTTTTTCTAATGAGTGCAAAACTATGAGTCTGTCTAATAAATGCTGTATCGTCATGATACCACGCTTCTTCGTGACAATTAATTTATAGGAACCACTCGTAATTCAGCTTGATGTTTGTTACACAATTTTATATTTTTTCTTGTGATGATTGACATTTAATTAGTAGATGTATATAATAAATTCACTCTAAAAATGAGTATTTTACGATAAATAATTTGTATGTGTGGAGGTGCAGCATGTCCCATGGACTCACATGGCAAAGTCACCCACCCGAAAGATTGTTGGCAGAACGCTTTTTTATTTCCTCTGGTTTTCATCCTGGACAACGCGATATCATCGAACGGCTTGTGCATGGGCAACGCGTTCTTGCCATACAGCGCACCGGTTGGGGCAAGTCGTTATGTTACCAGATGGCAAGCCTCTATTATCCTTACCTTACTATCGTATTTTCGCCACTCAAAGCTCTGATGCGTGACCAATGTCAGCGTTGTAACACTTCTTATAACATTCCTGCTGCTATTGTCAGTTCAGACTTTGATGAGGCAGAAAATCGACAAAAGTTGGCTCATGCGGTAGAGGGAAAGTATAAAATACTGTTTATTGCACCTGAACGCCTGGATAACCTGGATTGGCAAAAAAGCGTTACTCGCATGCGTATTAGCATGATCGTGATCGATGAAGCGCATTGTATTTCGACATGGGGACATGATTTTCGTCCTCATTATCGTCGTATCGTGCGCTTGCTAGATGCGATACCTGAAAGGACCCCCATTTTAGCCTTAACTGCAACTGCCAATAAGCGCGTCGAGGAAGATATATTGCAACAGGTACATGCTGCACAGGTTGTTCGAGGAACTATGCAGCGACCAAACCTTGCGTTAAATGTTGTATCAACGAGTGGAGATGTACAGAAATTAAGCTACTTAGCTGAATTGCTACCACATTTAGTAGGAACAGGAATTATTTATACTGCTACCAGAGATAATGCGGAGATGGTAGGCACCTTTCTTAGCACGCAAGGCATAGATGCGCTTTATTATCATGCTGGACTTGAAGATGACGTAAGGCAGGATATAGAACGTCGCTTGATGAGGAACGAGTGTAAAGTTGTATGCTCGACGAATGCCCTCGGAATGGGTATAGACAAATCTGATATACGCTTCGTCATTCACTATAACATTCCTGGCTCTCCAATCCAGTATTATCAAGAGATAGGAAGAGCAGGGCGTGATGGTCAATATGCTCAATGTGTTCTCCTTTATGACGCAGAAGATTTGGTGATACAACAGCACTTCATAGAGAACGGGAAGCCGAGTGGAAAATCCTATGCTGCTGTGCTAAATTTTATACGATCCTCCTCTCAGGATATACGTGAGAAGGATATTTTATTGGCAACAGGAGTGGCTCGCACAGCAGCTCGAACAATTCTGGCAGATTTACTAGAACAGCATTTCATAGAACGGGATGCCAGGGGACCTTTCTATACTCCTACAACTCGTTTACAGAACGTAGACTTTTCTGGATATGATAGTGTTTTACAACAGAAACGTGAAGAATTAAGCGATATAACGAATTATGTGACATCGAAACCATGTTACTTAGGGTATCTAACTGCCTATCTGGGAGATCAATCTGGCTATATATGTGGTGTATGTGGACGCTGTAGTCCAAACTCTTTTCCGCTTATTATTCCTACGCAAAGAATACAGCAGGCAGTGGTTCAATTCCTTGACAAAGATTTTTTACCTCGTATTCAAAAGAAAGGTACTGAGATACGTCCAATTCATGAAACCGGTTGGTCACTTTCTTATCATGGTAGTAGCCATATTGGTACGCTAATACGTCAAAGTAAATATGAGAATGCTGGCCCTTTTGCAGATGAACTAGTTACGCGTGCTGTGGATTTGATACGTACACGTTATCCTATACACGCTATTAAGGGGATCGTGAGTGTGCCGCCTACGAAAAGTGGTAAGCTAGTAGAAGATTTCGCGCGACAAGTTGCATCTTTGCTTCGTATCGACTATATACCTGCACTGGCAAAGGTACATGCAACTGGTGAACAAAAGAACTTCAAAAATAGTGAGCAGAAAAAGCAAAATGTAAGAAACGCTTTTTTTGTCTCTTTGCCTAACTTTATCGCTGGAAGAAACATATTGCTCATTGACGACATCTATGATTCAGGATATACGCTACGTGAAGTTGCACAGACATTAATGAACGCAGGTGCTTTGGCTGTATATCCTTTCACGATTACCCGTACATTGCATTCGGATGACCAATGAGCATCTAAGAGGAGTGTGAGTAAAATGGACCTACGAGAACAAGCCTGTTGGCTCCTGCTAGTTTATGAAAGTGGCCTCACAAGCCGTATAGTAAATTGCATTATCAGAACGTGGTGTAAGCAACTTGGAAGGTCCTTGCAAGATTTTTTTGAGGTCGATACACAGGAATGGCAGAAAGTTCCTGAATTGAAACCTGAAATGATGCAAAAACTGGAACAGGCAAAAGAGAAGCGACTCGCACAGGGGTTTCTTGTAGAGCGGTTGGATAACGAGCAGATACGTATGGTAACGGTACTCCACCCTGATTATCCAGCACTGCTCAAGAACGCACTTGATTTGACACATATACCACCGATACTTTTTGTAAAAGGCGACTTACAGCTTCTTGATAGACGCACCATCGCCATTATTGGCTCTCGTAAGGCAAGCACGACCAGTTTAGACTTTACAAAAGCAACCGCTCAAATGCTAGCACAGCATGGGACAAATATCATTAGTGGCAATGCGCGTGGTGTTGACCGCACAGCCTATGAAGGTGCGACAAGCGTTGCTGAAGGACATACAACAGTGGTCTTGCCACATGGCATCGGCAGACTGAGCAAAGTTCAGATACGTGACCTGCAACCAAGAATTGAAGCTGGTAACGTTTTACTGATAAGCCAATTTCATCCCGATGCTCAATGGGTTGTGAGTCGTGCAATGGAGCGTAATAACGTGGTAACTGGTCTGGCTCAGGTGGTGATTGTTGCTGAGTCAGATACCAAAGGCGGCACATGGGAAGGGGCTAAAAACGCGCTAAAACACAAACGTTTGGTATATGTAAGACAAAGCGATGATACATCGCTACCTGGCAATGAAGCTCTTATACAGCAAGGCGGCTTACCACTTGCATGGCCTGTCGATAATATCGAAGCTGCTCTGAGGCCAATTCTTAAAAAGAGTGGTGCTATACAGCAAAAACAGCAAGAAAGATTGACGCCAGCAGAGCAACAATCGCTCTTTGCTTCGTAAGGAAAATATTATTGCAGTCTACCAATGTTGCAGCCACAACCACACTCGCCTTGCGTGGGCGCGATCTCACTCTCACGCCACCAGATGAACACGCACACCTGTCGCGGTCACAGATGCTCACACTGCTCTTTGGCTCACATCTTCCTGCCTATATTCAGAGCAAGATCGAGCAGGATAAGCGGTATCATTTTCTACGCGCCAACCCGATGCATTTTACCGCTATCAAGGATGCGTTACAGAAGCACAATACACCCTTTACCGTTGCTTTTGAGGAGCGTCCTGCATTGCCTTTCACGACAACGCTCGCACTATCCTCACGTCCTTATCAGGATGAAGCTCTGGCAAGCTGGTTATCCGAGGGTAGTAAAGGTGTTGTTGTACTACCAACGGGTGCGGGTAAAACTTTTACAGCAGCGATGGCGATACATAAGACGGGTTTGTGGACGCTGGCAGTGGTGCCGACGATTGACCTGCTGCAACAGTGGCGTAGCGCACTTTCTAACGCCCTCTCTTTACCTGTCGAGGAGATCGGTATCTTCGGCGGTGGCACCAAAGAGATTCAGCCAATCACAATTATTACGTATGACTCCGCCGCGCTGTATCCGCGCGAACTACACTCCTTTGGCCTGCTGGTATTCGACGAATGCCATCACCTGCCCGCTCCTGGCTATCGCACAATTGCCGAGGGTGCCTTCACACCGCTTCGCCTGGGCTTGAGTGCCACCCCAGAACGTAGCGACATGGCACACACCGACCTCGACGAACTGATTGGACCGGAGGTGTATCGTCGCTCGCCCTCTGAATTGACGGAGGGCAACTATCTCGCACAGTATCATGAAGAACACGTTACCATTGAGCTCTCTGCCGAGGATGAGAAGCGTTATAAAGAACAACGCCGTATCTATAGCGCGTTTCTGAAACGACGCCATATCGTAATCCGCTCGCCCGAAGACTTTCAGCAGAAGGTTATCTACATGAGTGCCAGAGACGCAGAGGCACGTACCGCTATGCTGGCATGGCGCGAGGCACGCAATATCGCTATGAACACACCAGCCAAATATGCCGAAATCGAACGCTTGCTACAGCTTCATCTCAACGATCAGGTAATCCTCTTCTCCGAGTACAATCAGGTCGTCGATGAGATTAGCCGTCGTTTCTGTTTGCCCAGCATCACGTACAAAACGCCGACCGAGGAACGACGCGCCGTTCTCGACCGCTTCCGCTCCGGTCAGTATAGCAAACTTGTCACGGGTCGCGTCCTCAACGAAGGTGTCGATGTGCCGGACTGCCGTGTCGCAATTATTGTCAGCGGCAATAGCACAAAACGCGAATATATTCAACGGCTAGGACGTATTCTACGCCCCAAACAAGGACAGGCCACGCTCTACGAACTCGTCACAAGCGACACCACCGAGGAAGATATCGCGCAGAGGCGCAAATAATAAATAATAGGAATAAGCGTAGCACTGAGGCAGACCAACGGTCTGCCTCAGTGCTACGCTTATTCCTACGAAACCTTCTTCACATCCAGCGTCGCCAGATATTGGCATTCCAGATAAGCTATGTACGCACCAGCTGAACCGAGAATCGGGCGTGGACCATCGTTCGGTGGAAGAGTACGACCTGTGTATGCGTCACTTGCCAGTTGGCTGACCTGTAGGGCGTTACTCGAAAGAGCAGGACTGGCAATGCTTTTGGCCTGTACAAGCGAGACATCGTAGTTATGGAGACTCTGCACCCAATTATGCAAATCGACGAGTGCGTTTCTTATATTTTGAATATGCTGTTGTAAGGCCACATTGTTAGCAGTAGTTGGCTGTAACTTGTCCAACTGTGCCGTTAATATATCAATGTAGCCAGTCTGTGTAGGCGATGAAAGTAAGCCAATCTGCGCTTCAACCTCGCTGGGCGTATCCTTTGGCAAATCACCCGATGTTTGTGCGTACTTTGTGCCATCGACCAACTCTAAAATGCGGATGGCCTGCCGCTTTGCAAGACCGTAGTCATGTGTGCCACTAATGCTATCCACCAGACTACCCGCCTTATCGTTAATAGATTTGATCGTGTTGAACATGTCAACAATGACGCTACTATTACCGGGAACTCTTGGCGTCTGGTATAGAATATTTTTGATATATTGCAATGAGGCCGTGTCGAATGTGGCCCTATATACTACATCCCCTGTTGGAGTTGAGGAGGCGTTGCCTGTGTTCTCGGTTGTGACGACGATTCCTTGCATTTGTGCTAGAAGGTTGCTATGTTGGGCGTTACCTGCATAAAGCAAGGTGGCAGCAGTATTGCTCATGGCGAGTGTGCCGAGAGGCAGTGTGTGATGGCTTGTATCTTGTAGCCATGCCTGATACACTTTGTCTTGCGGCGGTGCCACAATATTTTGTATGTCGAGTCTCATCGTGTCATCGTGCCCCAGCGCATCGTCCTGAAACAACACATGTCCTACTACAGCATCGTTTGTCACTCCGTTGGCGTTAAGTAAGACGCTGCTAATGATACCAGCAACGATGAGCAGCACAACCACAGCGGCTGCAAGTATTGCATACATTGGCATATCCGCGATGCGCGAACGGCGACCTCGTGTTGGTTTTAGTGCTGTTAGAGTAGATATTGGGGGCACTGTGTCGGTAGGCGTATATGCATGAGAAACAATGGATGGTGAGTTTTGTAATGCGGCAGTGGGTTTTGTTGGTTGTTGTGGGGTCGTGTTTGCATTTGGAACATTTATAGGAAGTGGTGTGGGAATCTTTCTTGTGATAGAAGCAGAAGTTGGTTGAATAGCTCTCTGTTTTCCCGAAATGGATAATAGCGGACCTGTCTGCTCGTTCGCGGCTGGCATCGGTGTTGCTGGTAGACGTGGAGACGTGTACAGGCGTGGCGCAGGTTGTAATGGTTGTGTTAGTGGTGACAGTTGGCCGGATGGCTGCGAAACGCCGAGGAACGAGCCGTATTGACCACTTTTCGCATGATACGAAGTTTCTTCTTCCGCAACTGCCGCTTGCGGCATCGCGATGGAGGAACGCATCGAGCATGCATCGGCGATGGCAGTTGCCAGTAGCGATGCCATTGCGTAGCGTGATGCTGTGTCTTTTGCCATTGCTCTCAGTATTACTTCTGATAAGGCGGGTGGAGTTTGTGCATTGAGTAGTGCAGGTGGCATTGGCAACGTGTTGATGTGTTGCATCATGACAGCAACCGAACTATCATCACGAAATGGCTTTACTCCGGTGCAAAGTTCGTACAGAATGACACCCAGTGCGTACACATCGCTGCGATTATTTGGTGCATCACCTCTTGCCTGCTCTGGCGACATGTAAGAGGGGTCTCCTACGCTTGTCGTATTGCCTAGCAGCAGTGGCAACCCGAAATCTGTGAGCATTGGTTCACCAAGCGCAAAATGTTCAGTGTGGTGAGTATCGAGCAAAATATTGCCGGGTTTGATGTTGCCATGAATGACGCCTTGCTGATGGGCGTAATCAATGGCGACCCCTAAACTGGTGAAGAGATACACAATATCAGGCAGAGAGAGTCGCGTTCCTTGCGTGTGCGCCGAGGCAAGGTACTTGCTGAGTGTCTGTCCCTCGATATACTCTGATGCAATATAAGCACTGGTGCTATTCGATTGCTCCTCGTGGGCGATTGCAATATCATAGACAGGCACAATATTCTCGTGGTGCAGCAATGCAATTTTTTGACCCTCAGTGGTGAAGCGCGTCATAAAGTGAGGATCTGATTGCAGATCGGTATGAATAATTTTGACTGCAACATTATATTTGTGTTGAAGGTCGTAGCTCTTCCACACCTCGCCCACATTGCCCCGACCCAATGGTTGTCGCAGTTCATATTTTCCCAGTTTTTGTGGAGCCGTACTCAATTCGTGTTCTCCAATTCGCCAATGTGCCTGGGCGGGCCGCATAATTTTCCATAACTACAATACCAGAAAAAGGGCGGATATTCAATGCTTTAGGATGCATATACTATATGTAGCCCCTCGACGCAAGCCGCTATAGAGTAATTGCCTGTTTCTGAGCTATAATTGAGAATAGCATCTAAAAAAGAAGGAGCCATTTTGCGCTTTAGCTTACAAGATATCAAAAAATCGGTACGCAGACAACAGGATGAACTAACCGTCTCTCTTCACTTTTTACAGAAAGACGAACTCACAGACGAGATAGCTCAACTGATTGTATACTATGAACGCTTGCTTGGTCAACCACAACGCCAGTTTTCACCCGATGAGGCACGGGCATGTGTCGGTGATTATCGTATGGCTCATTGTCTGTTTGCTACTCTAAGCCACTGGTATTCATGGCGACAGCGCGAATGGAGTGAGGTGCTACAGGGACTGAGTGGTCAACCGGAACTCGCCGCTATTACCTCGCCAATACAGCTACGTCTTGCGTTCTATGATTTTGTGAATGAACACTATCATGGTTTCCTCGATGCTCAAACAAGAGCGGAAGCACTCCACCTGTTTGCAGAAATTCATGCCCTGAATGTGCAGAATATAGCCTATCTGCTAACTCTTGATAGCGACGATGAGGCGCAACTGGTCCGCACAACACTTACACCACCATCGCCACAAGAGGTGGCTACACTCTATAACCAATGGGCATTCGAGGCTGCTCTCTTCAATGCGTCAAGTGTGCGCTTTCTTATCGACTGCAACGCATTCAGCACAAATCAGCTTACACCATCAACTGGTGTTGGGGCAGTGATTAAACGCTTGTGCTATCTCGCACGCAAAATAGGCGTATACTACGATCTGGCCTACGCGCAAACATTACCAGGCATGCCTCCATTGCTGATACTGACACTCTATGGACCGCAAGAGGTAACGGGAGCCGCGCAGCACTACGGTCTACGCCTCGCCCGTCTCTGTCGCATTCTGATGGGCTACGGTAGCACTGCCCCCGAAACTACGCGTAAGGCGAAGAAACCAACATTTGTTAACGCCATTGTAGAAGCGGCGGCCACAGTACACTTTCTGCACCGTTCTTATCGGTTTAGAATGGATGCTGCTCTCCTACGTCTACTGCCGCCAAAAGAGCAGACAGACGAGTTAGAGCAGAATAGGAGCGTGAATGGGCAAGCCGACAAAGCCGACAATGTACCACTGTTCGATAGTAGTATTGAGCAGTCATTTGCTGAGGCATTTACGGCTCTAGCAATGAGTAAAGCGACAGATGGCTGGCGGCTCGAACGAGAGCCAGAACCCTTGTTGCTTGAACACAGCATCTTTATTCCTGATTTTGCCTTGACACGCGACCAGCGTCGTATCTATGTCGAAATACTCGGTTTCTGGACGCCTGCTTATCGAGAACGTAAGCTGCAAAAGCTGTTGCAACTGCAAGAACGTGATGATCTGGTGCTTGCTATTCCTGTGGAGGCAAAAGAAGCATTTGCTAGCATCTTTTCATCCTTCCCAATCGTATTCTACACAGGCCAGCTTTCCGCAACAGAGGTACTGACGACGCTTCGTACTTATTATGATGATTTTGACGAGCGCCTAGCGCAGATCGACGTGGCGGCGGTACGTGAAGCTGTGCAATACAATGGGCTTCTCGCAGAACCTACCTGTTTCGATGTGTTGCATTGTTACCGCCGCTCCGAGCTACAACGCGCCGTTACACATGTGATGAACGCAGATATTCTATTCTCTACAGGCGTCGGCCTCTATACAAAAACTTGGATGGAAAGGGTGGAACATATATTTGTCTCGTGGCTGCGTACAATGCACACGCTGGAACTCTCGCATGCACTACCCATGTTGAGACAGCAAGAGCATGTACTGCAAAGCTGTGCAGACAGCACGCTTGAGGGAATGATAGGGATGTGGTCAGAGGTGCAAATACGTCGCGATTCTATTTTTGATGCAACCATAATGTATGTGGATAACGAGAGCAATACGCAGCAAAGCGGAATGGTACGAGAGCAACCCGTACCTTACCCCTCTCCCGAAAAATCTGTGAAGCTGCGTGAGAAGCGTAGTATGCCCCAAAAATCTGTGAAAAGTACGAAGGCACAAACTACGCAAGAGGATTTATGGGGATAAACTACCCATTCTTCTTATTATCGAGTACCCGAAAAGCCCAATGTTACAAATATACAAAATAGTACGTTTTGATGAATGTAGTGGTCAAATGCGGGGCGTCTTTTTCTTCTTTACAGCACTAGCCAGAGACGCAAACCAATCATCCCCTATATATACATGACGCACTTTTCTATGGCGAATATTACTATATTATCGCGTCATATCGCAAAAGAGCAGGGTTGCTTATAGCCCAAACATATCAATAGAAGTAGAGAGTTTTTCGCGACGAACGGTAGACGTATGATGGGTGAAACAATTATTGTGTTCCGTAGGCCACAACATTTCTCTTACGAAACGCCATTTTTTCTAAACTGGAATTTTTATTCGTAAAACATTTGTTCCAAAACTCATTGACAATACGTTGTTCTAGTGCTATTCTTAACTCATGTCCACTAGAACGGATGTTCTGAAAACTCTCAAGAAAACTCCTAAGAGAGGATGGTGACAATGTGGATGAACAAAGTCACACACAGAGCGTAAGACAGAGTTACTCGCGGCGTCATTCAGGAGACGCTGCAATCCCACGCAACACACGCCGTGACATTTCCGATGATGATGAAGAGTATGATGACGTATGGCCTTCGCGCATGCCAACCAGTACGCGTCGCTATCAAGGCGATGTAAGAACAGAGGCAGGCCGTGTCCAGGCAGATGTACAACCAGCGTCACAGGGCGGCTATCGTACCTCTTCAAATCCAGGGCGAAGCGGAGGTAACACCGTTCCGCCGCGCCGCACTGCAACACAGAGCATGCCGATCATACAACAACCTACGCGGCGTACAGTCACACAAAATGTTCCTGCTGCACAACTCGCACGTCGTACTGCAACGCAAGGGGTGCCAGCCGTACAACCTGCTAGAAGACGACCTATTGAGGATTTCGATGACGACATATCACAGCGTACATCCGGCCTTCTAAGGCAACCAACGGGTCCCCGAAAGGCACCTAAAGGTAGCAGTGGAGGGTTGCATTTTCACTGGATGGTCTATGCTGGACTCGCTATCATTGGTATGGTGATTTGCTGGGTACTTTTAACCTCGTTTTTAAGTTGGTGGCAAATCACACAGGATGATCTGCACTATGGACGGCCACGCACCGCACAATACGATGTTGTGGTTGGACACAATGACTCGAATGCGAACAAGAGTCATTTTATCGCCATCAATCTTCGGCGTCATGTCGAAGTGATTGAGTGTCCGGCGGGTGATTGTTCAAAAGCCAGAGTTCTGGTCGGTCCCGTACTTATTGGTCCGAATGAAGATTTAGCACCTGTCACCCTGAGCTTCAAAGATGTGAATAGTGATGGTAAAATAGATATCATCGTCAATGTACAGGACAATCATTTCGTCTTTATCAATGACAATGGCACCTTCCGTCCGACGCGTTCGGGCGACAATATTCATTTATAGCCTTATCATCACATAACAAAAAGAGTTACGCTCGAAACACGTTCGCGCGTAACTCTTTTTGTTCCTGCTTAAACTAGATGAGCAACTTCGACTTTATTTGTCTCTTCATAGATATGAGGATGTAGCGGTGATGACGTTGGTTGAACAACTGCTAAAGACTTTGTCACTGTCGGTTGTGATTGCGATGTGTTAGACGTGTTATAAGAGGGTTCTGCTGTCTTCTTTTTCGCTTCTGGACGTAGTGCCAGGAATGCGAAGAGAAATATCCATAGGAGAAGAACCCCAAAGAGTGTGCCAGCTATAAAAAGATGTATAGATGTCATTGTTGTGATAGAACCGTCCATGTGTAAAAGTTTCTCTTTCGGGCGGCTTTTATAAGAAGCCCCATAGATAGATGACTGCATTATACTAGACGAAACGATAGAGTAAAAATAACATTAGTGAAAAAAGAGTACATTGCTCTTGTCCTTTTTGTTAAAACCTGTCACAATAGCAAAGAATGGCTATATTCCTTACAATTGATTAAAACGTGGAACCAAATGAACTTAAAGGATACACCTTATGGACCACACGAATTGGCAGCGTACAAGCTACATCCTTATCAGTACTATCTGTATAGGCATTATTCTCTGGGCTGTCTGGATTATCGCGGGCAGATTTGTCGATATTATTGTGATCTTACTGCTTTCAATGGCGTTCGCCTTTCTGCTCAATCCTCTTGTTGATTTACTGGTGAAATACAAAGTACCGCGTATAGTTGGAACGCTCGTTGTGTTTGTGGTCGTGATCGCAGCATTGGCCGGATTTAGCTCCGTCCTTGGTTTTTCATTGATTCGCCAGATACAGGCTCTTTCAAATACGGTTGTGGTTGGTATCCAGAATATTCCTAATCTCAACCAGATTGAAACAGTTTTAGAAAAGCAGGCTGGCATTCCCTCTTCAACGGTTGAACTTGCAATTACGCAAGTTCGCAATCAGGCGGTGTCTTATGCACAAACGGCGGCATTGAACGCGGTAAATCTTGTCTTCGTTGTGACTGGTACGCTACTGAACATTTTCCTTATTATCGTACTCACTTTTTACTTTCTGCTCGATGGAAAACGCATTCGTAACAGCATTATCAGTATTGTGCCGCAGCGACAAATGTCACATGTGTTAGTGTTCGAGGACGCGCTTAACCGTGTCGTTGGTCGCTACATTCGTGGTCAGCTTACATTGGCGGCACTTGTTGGTGTCATGGCGGCTGTTGTCTGTGCCATCACTGGTTTAGGACAATATGCAGTTATCATTGGTTTCCTCGCCTTCTTGTTCGAGACCATTCCAATGGTTGGTCCCGCTCTTGCCTCTGTGCCTGCGATTGCTCTATCCTTGCTCTTGCCAGACCCATTCCCACGTACACTCTGGGTCATAGGATGTTTTGTAGTGATACAGATATTAGAAAGCAACGTTTTAGGACCGTGGATTGTTGGTCATGCGGTCGGTCTGCATCCTGTAGTCTCGATTCTGGCATTGCTCGTGTTCGCCAGCCTGTTTGGACCATTCGGAGCCTTAATTGCAACCCCCATCGTTGCTGCTATATGGGTTGTCATTGCCAGCATTTACCGCTCTGCACGCGGTGAAACAACGGAGCAGATGCTGGCAAAGAAACGCGCACCCTGGACGATACGGCGTCCCACGATGTCATCATTTCGAGGAAAGCGACGTACTGGCATGTTAGGAAGTAGTGGTGGTGATGGGAGTAGTAGTTCATTGAGACCATCCCCAGCCGGGAATCATTATGCTCCTATGACTACAGAGGCCAATACAGATGATGTTGTACACATGGAGGTGAAGCGTGATGACCACGTAGATGTTGGTCGAGAAAATGAAGAGGGAAAGCGTGTCGTTTCCATTGAACACACTTCCGACAATTTCTGACAAGGTGCGACAGCATACAAAACAAGATGCAGAAGCGGCGGGAACAAGGTTCTCGCCGCTTCTGCATCTTGTTTTGTACGTATTATTTTTATGCTGGTGCGCCAAATGTGCGCTGAAGTTCCGCCTCTCCCTCTGTATTGACAAGCGCATACACGTCATCGTCACCCATGAGGATCGTTTCTGCATTGGGTATTACGGGTTCGTCGCCACGAATGATCAGTGCAAGATTTGAGCTACGTGGCAGGTTTACATCACTTAAATGTTTCCCGACAACCTTCGATTTAGGATCAATTGTCATCTCGACAATCTCTAAGCCCGCCTTTTTCAGCCTCATAAGGAGCAGGAACGGGGGACGTGAGAGTTCGGACTCGATAAGAGCAAGGATAGAACGGGTAGGGCTAACAGTAATATCTATGCCCAACTTTTGGAACAACTCCTCATGTTTAGGATTGTTCACGCGTGCGATGGTCCGTTTCACGTTGAAGCGTTGTTTCGCCATCTGACAGATGACAAGGTTATCCTCGTCTTCTCCTGTCACCGCGATAACAACATCGGCACGTCTTGCACCCGACTCTTCCATCGTGCGAGCTTCACAAGCGTCACCCTTCGCAACTGATGGCCCTAGTTCATCGCTGAGCGTTTGTTGACGTGCGCTCTCCCTCTCAAGCAATAAGACTTCATGGCCTCGATTGAGTAGGTTACGCGCGAGATAGTAGCCAACGTCGCCACCACCTCCAATAATAATATACATATACTATGCCTCTTATCTTTTTGTCTCTGATACGACTCCACTTTGCTGCTTCCCAACAAGAGCATCGAAGAGTGCCGCTGCCCCTAAATTCGTAGGGCAAAAGGTTTGTAAACCTAACTCTCGGTAGGAGCTTTCACGCAGTGGATCGTAAATGCGACAGAGAACTTTTTTAGTATGAAAGTGTTCTTTCGCTATTTGACTCGCCATGATGTTACGGTTATCGCCATTTGTCACGGCAATAAACGCATCAGCTTTTTCAATATTTGCGCGGCGCAAAACCTCTTCATCGACGCCACTGCCTGTTATTCTATCACCGGTAAATTCAGGATCAAGGCGTTGGAAAGAGTCGCTACTCTTGTCGATAATGGTAACGCTATGCCCTGCCTGCTCTAACTGTGTTGCTAGTAATGCTCCAACACGGCCACAGCCGAGAATGACAACGTTCATAAAATATGGCCTCCTATTATTGGTCGAAAAACCAACATTTGCAACTTCCGTTGACCATTATAGCACGCACTGGAATAACCTCTTGTCGCGTTTGATTTCTACCCGAATAGCCATTTTACAACGCTGGACAGATAGCGTATCATAATAAACAGCATCATCGGGTCCCTACACAAGCTTTTTATAAAGAGAGTATCTATTACATGTCGTCTCCATCTTTACATTCCCTATATGTCCTACGTTCTATGCCAGTTGAACAACGGAAGCAATGGGATTATTTTATTAATGAGCATCCGCAGGGACATTTTCTACAAAGCTGGGGTTGGGGCGAGCTAAAGGTCGCCTCTGGTTGGCATCCGTTACGGCTCGCACTATGGGATACTGCACACAACGAGATTGTCGCGGCTGCTCAGGTGTTACGCCGTACTGCTCCTCATCTCGCACTACGATTTGGGCATCTCGCCTATATCCCTAAAGGTCCGGTACTTGACTGGTCTAATGTACATATGCGGAATACATTCTTCATACAATTGCATCGGCTATTGCGTTTCCAGGGAGCCATTGCGCTACGGGTGGAATTGGGGCAAGAGCAAGAAGACAAAAATAGTACGACAATTCAGGAGTACCTCATACAGCAATACATGCAACCAATTCGTGCCGTACAACCCGCACGTACTATTGTTCTCGATATCACACCAGACGAAGCAACGCTATTAGCTCAGATGAAAGAAAAGTGGCGTTACAATGTACGTCTCGCTGCACGTAAAGGCGTCACGGTGCGTGTTGCGGAGACTATCGAGGATGTGCAAGCATGGTATCGCTTGTTGGAGACAACGGGCGAACGTGATCAGTTCGGTATTCACACGCTGTCGTACTACATCCAGGTATGGCGCATGTTCACGCCCTGTAACCAGGCTCGTCTGCTGCTGGCCGAACACAATGGACAACTCTTAGCAGGTATCTTCGTCAGTGTGTACGCCCGACAGGGCATTTATCTTTATGGTGCATCGAGCAACGAACAGCGACAACTCATGCCCAACTATTTGTTACAATGGGAGGCGATACGCTGGGCCAAAAGTTGTGGTGCTACCTCCTATGATTTCTGGGGTATTCCCGAAACGGATGATGAGAACGAAGCGATGGCAGGTGTGTATCGCTTCAAGAGCGGTTGGGGTGGACGTGTCGTCCAGTTCCTCGGCAACTATGAGTATGTCTATCGTCCGTTGACCATGAAGATTGCGGAGAAATTTTTACCATTATGAACGAAAACGTTATGCATTTACCCTTTACACTGGAAACCGATCTGGAACGTACCATCGCGGCAGACCCTGCATGGCAACAAGGGGTCATCTGGGGCAAACCTCGCTCTGGACATCTCGAAGGAGCCGTGCAGTACCATATTGCCGATGTCCTCGCCAACATTGATCGCCAGCACTCCACTCCTGAAGAACACCGTATCCTGCGTTTGATCGCGCTTATCCACGACACGTTCAAGTATCGTGTCAACGAACTCAAGTCCAAGATGGGCAACAACCATCACGCCCATATTGCACGAGTCTTCGCCGAAAAATACATTCATGACCCCGTTCTCCTTGATCTCATCGAACTGCACGACGAAGCCTACAATAGCTGGCGTCTCGGTGCGTACAAGGGACGATGGGAACATGCCGAGGAGCGCGTCAACAATCTACTTGCTCGCCTCGGCTCATCGTTGCCGCTCTATGTGCGTTTCTTCCTCGCCGATAGCCAGACAGACTCGAAAGATCAAACTCCCGTCCAATGGTTTATGCGTTTACTAGAGTCCAGGGGGTATGCGCTCCCTGTATCGCACTAATATAAGTCTCTATACCTAGTTACGAAATTTATGATATTGTTCTCGTAGGGCAGAAAATGCCTCGTCTTCACTCTGAGCCGCACTTATTTTGCTGATGATATCATCAAGAATATTTTCATCCTTGACAAGATTAGCTAACTCTTGTGCTAGGGAAGCTAATACGGGGAAGCGTATCTGTATCACAAGTAGTAATATACGTCTGGATGCATTTAAGCTTCCCTGCTCAATACCTTGCTCGATGCCTTCTTCCCTACCTTGCTCGATGCCTTCTTCCCTACCTTCACGCAGTATCTCTTGATAGATAGGTGTATCTCGTATTATTTCATGCATCTCTCGAAACCTCCTGATGAGCCATTCCAGGTCTAATACGTTCTTGCGTTGTAACACTAATGAAGCCAACGTATAACTCACTACTTCTAAATCAGATAATTGGGCCTCCAAGCCACTTGCTTCGCTTCGCTCTTTTAATTCTGCAAACATTTGTATTAGCGTATCTCGGCTTGTACCATCTTTCGTCAGAGGAATAAGAGCAATAATATTCAGGTCTAATATGTCGTCAGCAGAAAGCTTTCCTATAACAAGGCTGGGTTAACACGAATAAGCTGTTTTAAGATTGAGTCCCAGGGTTTCTCTTTTGCCATAATGGGATAGCCCCTCTCCATATTTCTTCTTATTTAACGCGATGTGCAAGTAAACTTGCCAAAGAAAAAGTTCATGAGGTATCCTCAGAAGACCGAAACATCTTTTGAAGGAGAATTCTCATGAACTTGGACGATTTTATTATCACATGTTTCTGTTTGA
>JAABUX010000242.1_pt1 | contig 93599 bp, 73 predicted proteins | sample 5561851 | NCBI WGS metagenome assembly JAABUX01 (sample SAMN10711883, study PRJNA513361) | rock metagenome | isolation source: Antarctica rocks | place: Antarctica: Victoria Land, Richard Nunatak red sandstone | collected 2016-01-03 | reverse complement strand
CGCCGCCGGGCCGGGGAGGCCGACGGGCGGGGGCACGTCGCCGATCGCGGGCATCGCCGGCGGCTCGTCGGGCGGCGGCGGCGACTCGGGCTCGGGGCTCTGGAGCCGCGCCAGCTCGGCGGGCTCGGGCCGGGCCGCGGCGACGGCGGCGACGGCCGGGGCGATGGACGCGAGCCGGGCCGGGGCCGGGGAGTCGGCGAAGTAGCCGGAGAGCCCGCGACGGCGGCCGGGGGCGTCGAGCCGGCCGAGCCCGGCCGAGGGCAGGGGCGGCAGCGGCGGGAGGTCGTCGGGCGTCGGGGCCGACGGGTCGGGCCCCTGCATCCGGGCGGGGATCACGCCGGCGGGGTCGACCCGGACGTCGTCGCCGAACGGCTGGTCGCCGGGGCGCTTGTTGATGATCTGGATGTCCATCGCCTTGCCCATCGGCGAGTTGGCCGTCTGGAAGAAGCCGGTGCTTCCCAGCCGCTTCTTGAACGTCTCGATCCGGTTCAGGTCGAGCTTCTCGCCGGGCACCAGGCCGGACATCAGGGCCTCGCGGCGGACCACCTTGTCCTTGGTCCGCGCGTTCCCCTTGACGATGATCCGGCCCAGGATGAACGGCTCCCCCTCCTCGATCTTGTAGACGACGTCGACCAGGCCCGGCTGGTCGGTGATCGGCTGGTCCTTCTCGATCCGGGTGTCGATGCAGCCGATCCCCCAGTACCGGGTGTTGATCGCCTTGAAGTCGATGTCGCGGAGCGCCTCGTTGTAGGTCGAGCCCGGCTTGAGCAGGAGCCCCTCGGCGAGCTTGGCCTCGGGGATCTTCCTGTTCCCCTCGAAGAGGACCTTGCGGACCTTGAACTGGACCCCTTCGGAGATGGTGAAGGTGATCTGCTCTTGGCCGAGGCCGGCGCCCGGCTTGGTGGTGGCCGAGACCCGGACCTCGAAGAAGCCGTTGTCCTGGTAATACTTGATCAGGGCCCGCTTGTCGTTCTCCAGGCCGTCCTTGTACCGCTTGGCGCCGAGCAGGCCGAAGAAGCCGCGGCGGCTCTCGATCTTGGTCCGGAGCACGCCGTCCTCGACGAACGTGTTGCCGACGAAGTCGATCGTGTCGACCTTGAACTTGGGCCCCTCGAAGATCTCGATGATCACGCGGGTGTCGCCGACTTTGCCCCCCTCCAGGAGCCGGACCTCGGCCTTCTCGTAGCCCTTCTCCTCGTAGAGGGTCTGGATCTGCTGGACGGCGAGGCGGGCGCGGACGGAGTCGGCCCGGGCCCCCTTCTTGAGCCCCGTGGTCTCCTCGATGTCCTTGAGCCGGATCTTGTCCCGGCCGACGAACTGGACGTCGCGGAGCACCGGCATCTCGTCGACCTGGAAGGTCAGGACGAACCCCTGGCCGTCGGGCCCGGGCTCGTAGACCGGCCGGACGTCGGAGAACCACTTGGTGGCCAGCAGGGCCTTCATGTCCTGCTCGACCGTCACGCGGTCGAGGGGCCGGCCGGCCCGGCTCTTGATCTTGCCGCGGATCTGGTCCTCGGGGATCGATTGATTCCCCTGGAACTTGATCTCGGCGATGTTGCCCTCGGGCAGCTCGCCGGGCCGTCCGGCCGCGACGGCCCGGCCGGCGAGGGCCAGCAACGACGCGGCGAGGACCAGCGATGCCCAGCGGAGGCACCGGGCCCGGGTCGCCGCCCGACCGGCCGCCGGCGCCTTCCCTGGCGTGGGCGGTCTATCCAGTAAGCCGCGTGTCATGCGCGATCGGTCCCGATGATGGCCCCCGTCGCGCCCGCCCGCCTCAGGGCGGACGACTTCGGAGGGGGTCAGGAGTTACCGATGTCCCCGGGACGCCCCGGCGGGGCGAGCCACGCCGGTCCGGCGATCTCGAATCGATGGGGCGGAGCACCAGGCCCATCCTTGGGCGAAGTCCTCAAGTTGGCCTCGACGATGTGTCCGGGACTTCTACCCGAGTCAACGGGATGCCGCAAGCCCGGATGTTCCCGGCCGAAACTTAAGGGATTTCGCCGGCGGACGCCTCCTCGGCCCGCTCGACCCTCCCGCCGGGCCGGAGCAGGCCCACGGGCCCGTCGAACTTCCACGACCCGGCCTCGGCCGCGAACCGATAGACCGGGCCGACGCGGTCGGTCGGGCAGAGCCAGACCTCGTCCCCCTCGCGCCAGACCTGGAAGTTCCTGTGGATGTTCCGGGGGAGGCCCGCGATCCCGCCCCCGGCCGAGGCCGCCAGCCGGTGCGTCGCGACGAACCGGCGCGAGCAGAGCGCCCGGGCCGCGTCGAGGTCCTGCGCGTTGGCCGCGGCCAGCAGCGCCGTGTAGGTCGCCATCGCCCGCCGGGTCATCCGCAGCGACCGCACCCCCCGGGCCGCCGGGCCCGCCAGCGCGACCGCCAGGAGCAGCGCGGCCGACCCTCGGAGGATCGTTCGCCGCGACGGCCGGGTCACGACCGGGCCCGCAGCCGGGCCCTGATCCGGTCGACCAGGCCGCGGGTCAGGGCCCGGCGGTCGGTCGACGCGGCGACGCGATCGAGCGCGGCGACGAGGCCGCCGTCGCCCCAGTCGCGGCCGTTCTCCAGGTAGTCCACCAGCGCCCGGCCGACGACGTGGCCGAAGTATCCCGCCGCCGCCCCCTGCGTGAGCGAGCCGGCCAGGTGGCCCAGGCCCGGCACCAGCTTCATCGCGCCGCCGGCCACGGTGGCCGCCAGCGATCCCCAGAGCGCCACCCGCCCCCCGCGGATCAGGTCCGAGGCCAGGCCGCGGGCGACCTCGGCCGAGAGCGGCTCGCCGTAGACCGCCGAGACCCGCCGGACCAGGACCGCCAGGCCGCCCGGCCCGGCCAGGAAGTCGAGCAGCGGCACCGGGTTCACCGCCAGGGCCAACGCCAGCCCCGCGCTCGTCTCGTCGGCGACCCGGACCGCCCGCTCGCGGAGCGAGGACCGATCCCGCTCGCGCCCCGCGACGTGCCCCGCCACCCGCTCGGAGAGCTCGGCCAGCGCCTTCAGGTCGCCCGCCGACGCCGCCAGGCTCGCCACGAGCCGCGCCTCCAGTCCCCCGACCTCCGGCTCACCCCGGGTCACCTCGACCGTCGAGCCCCCGCCCGCCGTCGCCACCCGCCGCCGGACGATCGGGGCCGCCGCCACCTCGATGACGTCCTCCGCCGGGATGATCCCCGCCAGCCCCCCGCGGATCGCGGCGACGATCGCCGCGCGGTCGTCGGGGTCGAGCAGGTCGACCTTGTTGACCGCGACCAGGAGCGGCTTGCCCGCCTCGCGGAGCGCGATCAGGGCCCGCCGGGCGGTCGCGGTCAGGTCCTCCGCCATCACGAAGAGGACCAGGTCCGCCCGCCGCGCCGCGGCCGTCGCGAGATCGCCCCGCCCCCCGTCGGCCACCTCTTCCAGCCCCGGGGTGTCGATCAGGCGGACCGCGTGATGCGTCGAAGGTCCGGTGGCTTCATCGTCGGCTCCCGTCCCCTCCCGGACGACCCGCCATTCGACCTCGGCGACTTCCGCCGTCATCCCGCCGATCGGCCCGGCGGGGCGGGCCTCGCGGCCGGCGAGGGCGTTGATCAGGCTCGACTTGCCCGCGTTGATGATCCCGTAGACGGCGACGTCGAGGGCGGCCGGCCCGCTCACGTGCCGACCTTGCGGCGGAGGTCGTCGCGGAGCCGCTCGACCACCGAGTCGGCCTTGGCCTGGGTCAGGATCTGCTGGATCACGGTCTTGATCCCCAGGTTGCCCCACTGGCAACCCTGCTGCAAGTAGATCTTGGCCGCGCGGCCGAGGACGTACGACGCCCACGACGCCGTCACGCCGAAGCTCACGCTCACCGCCCCAAGGCCCAGCGCCGCCAGCGGCGCGGCCAGGCCGCCGGTGGCGATCGTCGAGCCGGCCAGGACGGTCTTGGCCCCGATCACCAGGAGCCGCCCGGTCACTTCTACCGCGCCCAACGCCCCCATCGCCTTGACCATGTCCTTGATCAGGCTGACCGCGGTCCGCCGGGTCAGGGGAATCCCATAGACCTTGCTCAGCGCGACGATCATCCCCACGTCCACGGCCAGGCCGCCCGCCATGTCGGCCACCGGGATCGGGTTGAGCGCGACCGTCGCCCCCTTGGCCAGCGCGAAGTTCCAGATCAGCCGGTTCGCCGCGTCGTCGCGGATGCGGACCTTGTGGGCCACGATCCCCTCGTGGAGGTCGCCCGCGAACAGCAGCGTGTTGAGCGCCACCAGCGCCTTGCCCTCGTGCTCGAGCACTTCGAGGATGCGTTGCTTGAGCGGCTCGATCACCGGCGCGGGCCGCTCCCACGAGACGGTGGACGTGCCGTCGGGGCGCTGGATCTTCACGCGGAAGGGGTCGGGCCGGGCGGCGGTCATCACCACGTCGTCGGGCCGGACCAGGTGGCGGACGCGCTCGTTGCTGATCTTGGCGTGGATCAGGTCGCGGTCGGCGTCGGGGAAGCGGTCGATCTGGTTGAAGACCAGGAGGATCGGCTTCTGGGCCTCGCGAAGCTCGGCGAGGGCCTCGAACTCGCGGCGCTGCATGTCGCTGGAGACGACGAAGAGGATCAGGTCGGCGTGGCGGGCCACGTCGCGGGCCAGGGCCTCGCGGGCCTCGCCGCCGACCTCGTCGATCCCCGGCGTGTCGACCAGGATCAGCCGGGCCTCCTCCCACCCCGGCCCGATCGGCCGGGAGATCTCCCACCGCTGCGAGGCCCGCTCGACCGTCGTCCCGTGGGTCGAGCCCGCCCGGAAGACCTCCCGGCCCATCAGGGCGTTCAGGACCGACGACTTCCCCCGGCTCACCATCCCGAAGGCGGCGATCTCGACGGTCGTCTCGTCGAGCTTCTTCGTCAGCTCGCGGAGCTGGGCGATCTCCGGCGCCAGGGCGGCCTCCTCCGCCGCCGTGAGCTTGAGGCCGCCGAGGGTCTCCTCCAGGCTCTCGCGGGCGCGGAGGACCAGCCCCTCGGCGTCGTCGAGCTGGTCGAGGACGCCGTCGAGGGTCGGGCCGTCGGTCGGGGGATGTTCGGGTTCGGCGGTCGCCAAGGCTTCGCTCCCGGTTGGGCTTCAGCAGGGGGGAGATCGGCTCGCGAGGCGGACGGGCTCACGACTTCGGGCCGCCGCCGGCCGGGGCCTCGGCCTTCTTGAAGACCTGGGTGGTGACGCGGGCGAGGGCCTGCTTGGCGAACTCCTGGAGGAACTCGGCCCGGCTGTTCAGGTCGAACTGGCGGATCAAGGCGGCGCCCATCCCGCCGTCGCCCCAGGACTGGCCGTGGCGGAAGTAGTCGGCGAAGGCGTGGCCGGAGACGTGGGCGAGGTAGGCCATCGAGACCGCCTGGACCGCCCCGCCGGCCGCGTAGCCGACCAGGGTCGACTTGAACAGGCCGGCGATCAGCGAGGTCGACGCCTCGACCAGCCCCGTCTTTAAAAGCATCTGGATCATCTGCATGCCGATCATCCGGACGTGGGCCGAGTTGATCTCGACGCCGTAGGCCGCGGCCAGCTCGGTGATCATCTGGTACTGCACGGCGCCGGCGGCCATCAGGTCGAGCGCGGGGACGGGGTTGGCGAAGACGGTGGCGGCGGTCATCCACTGGAACTTGTCGATCACCGACCGGGCTTTGGCGTCGCGCTCGCGGGAGACCTGGTCGCGGGCCTCGGCGCCGATCAGGTGGGCGCGGAGCAGGAGGTTCCCCGCCCGGAGCGAATCCCCCTCGCGCTCGAGCACCGCGGCGATCCGGCCGCGGAGGGCCTCGACGTCGGGCGGCTCGACCTCCAGGACCGTGGTCACGGTGCCGTCGGCCCCCTGGACCCGGACCGGCATCGGCCGGGGCGAGGCGGCCACGGCCACCACGTCGGCCGGCGCGACCAGGCCGGCCAGGCGCTCGCGGAGCTTGGCCAGGATCGCCTCGCGGTCGGCGTCGACGAGCCGGTCCTTCTTGTTCAGGGCCACCACCGACCGCTTCCCCTGGCGGATCAGCGCGGCCATCGGGTCGAACTCGGAGCGGATCAGGTCGTGGTCGACGACGAAGAGGAGCAGGTCGGCCCGCGCCGCCAGGTCGCGGGCCTCGGCCTCGCGGCCGGCGCCGGCCTCGCCGATCTCGGAGAGGCCGGGGGTGTCGGTCAGGAGGACCGTGCCGTCGACGTCCTCGACCTCGATCGTGAACGCCTCGCCCGCCTTGGTCGTGCCGATCGTCGCCTCGGTCCGCCCCGCCGCCCGGCCCAGCAGGGCGTTGAGCAGCGAGGTCTTGCCCGCGGACCCGGTCCCGAAGACGACGACGTGGAACCGCCGGGCCTCGCGGTCGGCCCGGAGCGTGGCCAGCTCGCGGCGGAGCCGGCCCTGCGCCTCGCCGTCCTTGACCTGCGCGACCACCCCCTCGGCCTTCTCGGCCTGGACGTCGGCCGCGGCCACGATGTCGTCGGGCGCGACCGCCCTCGCGGGCTCGGACCGGCCGAGCTTCCAGAGCAGCCGGGCCGTCATCGCCGCCGTCGCCGCGGCCGAGAGGCTCGCCAGCGTGACGAACCCCACGGCCAGCCCGGGGGAGGTCTCGGCGATCCGGTCGTGCATCTCGCCGACCGAGACGACCAGCCAGGCGGCCGTCCCCAGGGCGACGGTCGATCCGACCAGGGTCAGCCAGATGCGTTGGGTTCGGTTCATTCCGGGGGTTCAACCGGGCCGTAGGTGTCGTGCTCGCGCCCGCCATCCATCGTCATTCGCCCGGGGTCGCCCGAGATTGCGGCCGCGATCGGACTTCCCCGCATTCTACGCCGGGCGGGGCCGCCGTTTCAAAGCCGGGCCGGGCCCCGGCCGCCGATCCTCGGAGGCCGACAGCCCGATCGCCCGGCGCGGCGATCGGCCCCGGATTCGCACGCCTTGGTCTCGTCGATGGTTGCTCCCGTCCCGCAAGGCCGATCGGATCGCCCGGATCGACGAGGCCCGCCGGGGCGGCGATCGGCATCCGCCCAGGAGATCGGTGGCCCATGTCGCAAGAACCCGAATCCCAGAACACCCCCGCCGGCCCCACGGCCGCGGACACCCCGTCCCTGGCGCCCTCGGGCGGACGGACTTCCGCCGCCTCGGTCTTCTCCAACGCCGTGCTCATGCTGTTCGGGGCGATCCTGCTCGCCGGCGGCTACTTCCTGTCCCGCGTCTATGCCCCGCCCCGGCCCCCCGGCGAGGTCACCGGCCCGGCCTTCGGCGGGGTCCAGCCCGACGAATTCAAGGCCCTCGCCGGCCGGGTCGACGGCCTCAAGGCGCAGGTGGAGGGGGCGTCGACGAAGGCCGGAGACCGGCCCGGCCCCGACCCCGCGACCAAGGACCTCCGCGACAAGGTCGAGGACCTTGCCCGGACCCTCGCCGAGATGCCCGCCCGGCTTGACTCGCTCGACAAGAAGGTCGAGGCGGCCGGCAAGGCCGCGGTCGAAGCCCCCTCGCCCCGGCTCGACGCCCTCGACAGGCACGTCGGCGACCTCGCCCGGGCGGTCGACGCCCTCCGCTCCGAGGCCGCCGCGAAGCCCGCCCCGGCCGCGTCGGGCCCCGGTACCGGCCCCGCCGTCGCCGTCGCCGCCACGCCGACGGCCGAGGCCGCCGCCGAGGACCGGGCAATCGAGCAGGCCGGCGACCTCTTCAAGCAGCGCAAGTATCCCGAGGCCGCCGCCGCCTTCACCCGGCTCCAGTCCAACGCCGCCGACGACGCCCGGGTCTGGTATTACTCCGCGCTGGCCAACGGCCTGGCCACCAAGCAGTGGCTCGGCGAGACCGAGCGGCTCGTCAACGCCGGCCTGGAGCGCGAGAAGGTCGGCTCGCCCGACCTCGCCAAGATCGACGCCGCCTTCGCCGGCCTGACCACCGCCACCGGCAAGGACTGGCTCGCCGCCTATCGCAAGCGGATCGCCCCCCGCTGATGTCAAGTTCGGGGGCGTCCGCGCATCGGGCGGATGCGAGTCAGCTTGCTTCGAAACGCCGGACGCCCGCACCATCCCATCTCGGGGCGACGCGGGCGTCCTCGCGTTCAGGGCTCCACGAATGATCGGGAGCCGCCGATTATTTGCCCGGGATGTTGAGCAGGTCGCGACTGTTGTAGTCGTTCAGCGTGAACAGGATCAGGAACAAGAACCAGATGACCGTGGCCCCGCCGACCAGCCAGGTCAGCTTGCCGCTGTCGCGGAAGTGCATGAAGAACAGGAGGATCAACGCCGCCTTGATGAAGGCGATCCCCAGGGCGGCGAAGAGGTTGATCTCGCCCAGGTTCATCTTCGCGGCGATGACGGTGAGGACCAGCAACACCATCAGGGCCGCGAAGATCTTGAGATAGAGCGGGCGGTGCGAGTGGTGGGCGGAAGCCGAATGTGATGTGGTCGTCATCATTTGTGGTTGAGGTCGATCAGGTAGAGGAGCGGGAAGAGGAACACCCAGACGAGGTCGACGAAGTGCCAGTAGAGGCCCAGCGACTCGACCGTGGTCCCGTCGGCGAACTTGTTCTTGTGGATCAAGTAGGCCAGGATGCCGATCGCCGCGATCCCGATCACCATGTGGAGGGCATGCAGGCCGGTCATGGCGAAGTAGAGGACGAAGAACAATTCGACGTTGGCGAAGTTCTCCGGGTGATGCAGGTGCGGGTGGAAATTCAGCCCCGGGATCAGGGCATCTTTGTAGTCGATCGTATATTCGACCGCCTTGACCCCGAGGAAGGTGGTGCCCAGGATCATCGTGATCACGAGGTTGACCAGCAACGGCCTGAGGCGGCCGAGCTTGGCGTAATCCACGGCCAGGGCCATCGAGAGGCTGGAGCAGAGCAGGACACCGGTGTTGAAGAAGCCGGCGTACATGTACAGCTCGTTGCTGCCCTCGGCGAAGCCGGCGTGGTACTTCCAGCGGAAGAGAATGTAGGCGAGGAACATCCCGCCGAAGAACATGACCTCGGTGGCGAGGAACGTCCACATCCCCAGCTTGGTGGTGTCGTCCTGCTGCTGCAAGTCGTCGAAATGCGACAGCAGGGCGGGCTCGGGTGCTACCGCTTCGGGTACGACCGCGTTAGACACTCGGACCCTCCTGGATCTCGTATTCGTAGGGTTCTTCGGTGACGATCGGCGTCTCTTCGAAGTTGTGGACGGTCGGCGGCGAGGGGATCGACCACTCCAGGCCGCGGGCGTCCCACGGGTTGGGCCCGGCGATCGCCCCGTACTTGAGCGACAGCAAGAGATAGACCAGCGGCAGGACGTAGCCGACGGCAAGGATCGAGGCGCCGGCGGAGGACAGGACGTTGAACACCTGGAACTCAGCCGGGTACTCGTGGTACCGCCGGGGCATCCCGAGGTAGCCCAGGACGAACTGCGGGAAGAAGGTCAGGTTGAACCCGACGAACACCAGCAGCGCCGAGAGCTTGCCCCAGATCTCGGGGTACATCCGCCCGGTGATCTTGGGCCACCAGAAATGGATGCCGCCGAGGTAGGCCATCACCGTCCCGCCCACCATGATGTAGTGGAAGTGGGCCACGACAAAGTAGGTGTCGTGGACGTGGACGTCGACCGCCATCGTCGCGAGCACCAAGCCGGTCAGGCCGCCGACGACGAACAGGCCGATGTACCCCAGTGCGTAGAGCATCGGCGTCTCGGCCGAGATCGAGCCCTTGTAGAGCGTCGTCGTCCAGTTGAAGACCTTGATCCCCGAGGGGATCGCGATCAGGAAGCTGATGATCGAGAACACAACCCCGGCGTACATCGACTGGCCGCTGACGAACATGTGGTGGCCCCAGACCAGGAACCCCAGCATCGCGATCGCCATCATGGCCATGGCCATGAACCGGTAGCCGAAGATCTTCCGCCGCGAGAAGCACGGGATCAGCTCGTTGATCACCCCGAAGCCGGGGATGATCATGATGTAGACGGCCGGGTGCGAATAGAACCAGAACAGATGCTGGAACAGGATCGGGTCGCCGCCCAGGGCCGGGTCGAAGATCCCGACCTTCATGATCCGCTCCAGGCCGAGCAGGACGATCGTGATCGCCAGGACCGGCGTCCCCAGGACCATGATGATGCTGGTGGCGTACTCCGCCCAGACGAACAGCGGCAGCCGGAACCAGGTCATCCCCGGCGCCCGCATCTTATGCACCGTCACGATGAAGTTCAGGCCGGTCAGGATCGACGAGAACCCCACGGTGAACACGCCCAAGGCCGTCAGCAGGACGTTGCTGTTCGAGTACATCGAACTGTACGGCGTGTAGAACGTCCAGCCGGTGTCGACCCCGCCCCAGAGGATCGCGGCGATGGTGAACGTGCCGCCGATCATGTAGATGTACCAGCTCAGCAGGTTGAGCCGGGGGAAGGCCAGGTCGCGGGCGCCGATCATGATCGGCAGGAGGAAGTTCCCCAGGACCGCCGGGATCGACGGCACCATGAAGAAGAAGACCATCACGATCCCGTGGAGCGTGAACATCCGATTGTAGAGGTCGGACCGGAGCAGGTCGCCCCGGGGAGTCGCCAACTCCATCCGCATCAGCGTGGCCGCGGCCCCGCCGATGAAGAAGAAGACGGTGATCGAGATCATGTAGAGGATCGCGATCCGCTTGTGGTCGGTGGTCAGGAGCCACGACTTCACGGTGTGGCCGGCGGTCAGATAATTCTTGGCGGGATAGGCCGGGGTGCCGACCTGCTGGTGCCGGACGCCTTCGATGACGCTCATCTGTCGGTCCCCTCCTTCCGGCCGATCGACTTGATATATTCCATGATCTGGAGCAGCTCCTCTTCCTTGAGCACGTCCTTGTAGGACGGCATCACGGGGTCGAAGCCGGCCACGACCTGGGACTTGGGCAGAAGGATGGAGTCACGGATATAGCGGTCATCGGCGGTCACGAAATTGACGTCCTTGCTGTTGGCGGCCAGGATCGGGACCTGCCCGCCATAGACGCCGGCGAGCTTGGGCGCGCGGAACTCGGACCTCTCGCCGTGGCAGCCCGTGCAGTGGTACTTCTCGAAGAGGCGGGCCCCGGTGGAGGCCATCGACGGGCCGGCGTCGCTGGCGCCGTCGTTGCCGCTCTTGAGCCAGCGCTCGTAGTCGGCCGGTTCCATCACCACGGCCCAGCCGCCCATCCGCGAGTGGTCGGTCCCGCAATACTCGGCGCAGAACAGGTGGTAGCGGCCGGGCTTGGAGGGCTCGAACCACTCCGACGTCAGGCGGCCGGGCAGGACGTCCTGCTTCATCCGGAAGGCCGGGATGTAGAAGCTGTGGATCACGTCCTGCGAGGTCATGATCAGCCGGACCGGCCGGCCCACGGGGAGGTGGATCTCGTTGATCTCGCTCCGCCCCTGCGGGTGCTGGACCTTCCACATCCACTGCTTGCCGATCACGTAGATCGGGGTGGCATCCTTCGGGGCGTTGTACATCTCGAAGAAGACCTGGGTCCCGATCGCGAAGATTCCCAGCACGATCACCAGCGGGACGCCGATCCACGCGGCCTCCAGCTTCAGGTTCGTGCTGAACGCATGGGACCGGTCGGCCTGCGAGCCCTTGCGATAGCGGATCGCCAGGAACGTCACGAGGAAGCCGATGGCGGCCGTGAAGAAGACCGAGATGGCCATCAGCACGAAGAAGACGGCGTCGACCCGCCCCGCGAGGGTGGAGCCGCGCTCCGGGAATAGAGGGAAGTCCCACATGATTAAGGGATCGCTGGTCCTGGGGGAAGTTCGGGGAACCTGGGCCCGGTCGCCCGGGCCATCCGTCGATCGCGCCGAACCATGACGAACAGGTAGCTCCCGAGGGCCAGGGCGGTGGCAACCCCGAGGACACGGATCGCGTTCATGATGGCAAAGGTATACTTCCCGGTCGTCGGGTCGTAGTCGTAGCAGAACAGGACCAGGCGTTCGATCGGCGAGCCGATCTTGCTCTCCGAGGCCCGGGCCAGGGCGGGCTTGAGCTCGTTGGCCGGGTACTCGACGCCGTAGAAGTAGCGCGAGATCCGGCCGGCGGGCGTCAGGAGGACGAAGCCGGCGGCGTGGGCGTAGAGGCCGGTCCGCTCGCTGTAGGCGTAGCGGAAGCCGATCGACCTGGCGAGCTGCTTGATCGAGGACTCGTCGCCGGTCAGGGCGTGCCAGCCCCCCTCGGAGCCGGGCCGGTTGTACTGCTTCAGGTAGATCCGCCTCTGGGCGTCGGCCTGCTCGGGCGGCTCCTTGGGGTTGATGCTGACGCTGACGATGTCGAAGTCCTTGCCGATCGAGGCGTCGAGCGGGCGGAGGCTCCGGGTCAGCTCGCGGAGGACCTGCGAGCAGAGCATCGGGCAGTTCTTGTACCCCATCACGAGCAGGACCGGGCGCCTGCCGAAGTAGTCGGCCAGGCGGACCTGGCGGCCCTCGCCGTCGCGGAACGGCAGGGTCAGGGGGACCTGGGCGTCAAGGTTCTGGTCGAACCCGACGTCCTTGAGGACGCCGCCGGGCTGGGCCCGAGCGTCCGAGGGGGCCGCGACGGACGCCGCCGCGGCCATCATCAGGATCAGCAAGCCCGCCCGGGGCGCCGGGCCCGACCGGCGGCGGGGCCGCTCGGCAAGGGGGGGCCGGTGCTGGTTGGTGCGGGGCTGGACGCGGGTCATGGTCGTTCCTTGCTCAGTTCGTCGTCTGATACGCCCTGCCGCGGGTCGGGATCGGCATCTCCATGCCGGGCGTGGCCTCGGCGGGCGTATCGCGGTGGGGGAGCCCCTTCTTGGCGACCAACTCCATCGCCCGATCCAGCGGGATTCGGAGCGCCTTGGTCTTCGGATCGACGGCGTAGGTGGTAAGGACCGCGTCCTCTTCCGCGTACATCTTGATCATGTCGCCCGTGGTATCGCGCTGGAGCGGGGCCGGCCGGTCGAGATTGCCGGTGTCGCGGAGGATGTCGGCCGAGGGGACCGCGGCCGAGGTGTCCTGGGCGACGTAGCCCGTCATGATACTGGACATAATAACTTGGAGCGCCCCGCCGAAAACGACAAGGGCGATGATGAAATAGAGGATCGGCCGGACCGCGACGTCGGACATCTCGTGCCCATGGCTCGGGTCCGGGGGCGGCTGGGGCGGGCTCTCGTGGCTCATGTCAGTGTCCTCCCGCTTGCTTGAGGGCGGGCAGAAGTTCGGGGTCGTGGGCCACCATCAGCGGCTTGCTCTTGAGGAACCAGAGGAAGGTCCAGACCCAGAGTCCGCCCATCCCGACCGGCACGGTCAGGTCGAGCCAGCTCAACCGGAGCGGCGGCCGACCCTCGCCGAACGACGGGGCGATCAGCCAGTAGACGTCGACGAGGTGGGCGATCAGGACGAGGGCCGCGACCCAGGAAAGACGGCTGATGTTCCGCTTGGCGGGCCGCGACAGGAGGATCAGGAACGGCACGGCGAAGTGGAAGAGGATCAGGAACTGGCCGACATAAGTCCAGGTGCCGCGGAGCCGGCGGGCGTACCAGGGGATCTCCTCGCTCAGGTTGCCGGCCCAGATGATCAGGAACTGCGAGAACGAGAGGTACGCCCAGAACATCACGAACGCCAGGAGCAGGTTGCCCAGGTCGTTGAACGTCTCCGGCCTGTCGAGCCCCTCCGTCTCGCCCCGCCTCGAGATCACCGCCGCCACGCCGATCATGAGGGCCATGGCCGAGACGGCCTGGCCGATGATCAGGAGGACGCCGTAGATCGACGAGTACCACTCCGGCTCCAGCGACATCCCCCAGTCGACCAGGGCGAGCGAAACCGTGAGGAAATACAGGACCAACCCCGGCGCGCTCAGCGATTGGAGGAAGTAGGCCAGCTTCGTCGACCCCGTCTCGTCCTGCCGCCTCGACCCGATGTTCAGGGTCGCGGCCAGGGTGATCCAGATGACGAAGTAGATCGCGACCCGGATCGTGAACCAGGTCGGGTCGAGCCAATGGCTCTTGAAGGTCAGGAGGTAGGCGTTGTCGGCCTCGAGCGGGTCGCGACGACCCCCCCGCGTGCCGGAGGCGTCGCCGGCGCCACCGCCGGTCACCTTGACCGGGCCGGTGGAGGGTGCGGCGTCGGCGCCCGCCTGGCTCCGGGCGGTCGGCTCGTCCTGGGCCTTCACCGCGAGCGGGCTCTGGGGGTTGCCGCCGACCGGGACCTCGGTCTCGGCGTGGTGCTTGACCCACGGGTAGATCTTGTCCAGGTCCACCAGGATCGGGACGAAGAGGACCGCCATGAGCGGCAGGGTCATCGCCGCCGATTCGAGCGGGCGACGGACCAGGAAGCCCCAGGCCCCGCCGAGCTGGCGGTGGAGCATCAGCAGCGCCAGCGAGCCGAGCGACAGGCCCAGGAAGAAGATGTAGCTGAACAGGTAGGCGCGGTCGAAGTCGTTGGCGTCGCCCCGGTGGGTCAGGGCGCCGACCACGCCCAACACCACGCCGGCGCCGCCGACGAGCAGCGCCCGCCCCTGAATCCGGTCGAGCAGCGGGAGGAGGGTTCCGTTCGGATTCATTTCGAGGCCTCGGCCAAGCTCTTGCGGTCGTCGGTCGTCGGGTTCCGGGGCGTCGCGGCCTCGGCCAGTCGCTTGCGGTCCTCGTCGCTCAGGTCTCCGGACGGGGCGTCACGGCTGTACTGGAGGGCCCGGATGTAGGCCGCGATCGCCCAGCGGTGCTTGACGGGAATCCGGGCGGCGTAGGAGTACATCGCCCCGTAGCCGTTGGTGATCACCCCGTAGAAGTGGCCGACCGGGATCTTGCGGAGGTACTCGGCGTGGAACGTCGGCGGCGGGGAGAACCCGCGGCGGACGACCATCCCCCGACCGTCGCCGGCGCGGCCGTGGCAGGGGGAGCAGTAGATCAGGTAGCGCTCGCGGCCCAGCTCCAGCGTCTCCTTGTCGATCGCGAAGGGGAACGTCTCGGCGTCCTTGCCGTCGACCTTCCCCTCGTAGAAGTGCGAGTCGGCCCGGAGGTCGCCGCGAGCCACGGTCCCCTCGATCTGGGGGCGGGACGAGGTCCCGTCCTTGAAGATCGTCGAGGGGTCGTACGGCTCGTACTTCGGCTGGTCATACATGTCCTTGCGGCAGCCCGCCACGAACAGCAGGGCCATGGCCAAGGCGCCCGCGAGGCCCTTCGAGGCCCTCGGGCGGGCGGCTTCCGTCGGTGTGTCGTTCCCGGTCCGCATCGCGCCCTTTCAGAACGGGACTTCGGAGATCGTCTTGGGCTCCAGGCCTTCCAGGAACCGCGAGGTTTCGTCGATGTCGAACTGGGGGTCGTCCGCCTGGATGCAGAGGAAGAACCGATTCTGCGACGCCAAGGCGAACTCGGGGACGTTGAAGACCGGGTTGTACGGCCGGGGCAGGCCGTTCAAGGCCAGCATGCCGAAGACCGCCGTCGCCGCGGCGAAGAGGATCGTCAGCTCGAAGGTGATCGGCATGAACGACGGCCAGCTATTCAGCGGCTTGCCGCCGACATTGATCTTGTAATGGATCGCCGAGGCGAAGTACTGCATGCCGTATCCGTTGATCGCGCCGAAGAGGCCGCCGCCGAAGATCAGCCAGGGCAGGACCGTCTTGGCGCCGATCGCCTCGTCGACCCCGTGGACCGGGAACGGCGAATAGGTGTCGATCTTCTTGTAGCCCGCGGCGCTCACCTTCTGCGCCGCGACGAGCAGCTCTTCGGGGTGGAGGAACTCGACCAGGAGGCCGTAGATCCCCGTCTCGACGTCGTCGTGCGTGTGAATGCTCATGCTCGGTGGCCTCCCGGCGTCGCGGCCTTGGGCGACGTCCCGTGGTGGTGTCCGCCGGAATCGGCCTTCTGGTGCACCAGCTCCTTCATCTCGGAGATGGCGATGGCCGGCAGGAAGCGGATGAAGAGGAAGATGAACGTGACGAACAGGCCGATGGTCCCGAGGTAGGTCGCCCAGTCCCAGACGGTCGGGTAGTACATCCCGTGCGCCGCGGGCACGAAGTCGCGGTGCAGGCTCATGACCACGATCACGAACCGTTCGAGCCACATCCCGACGTTCACCACCATCGCCACGCCCCAGAGCCAGAGCAGATTCATCCGGAGCGGGCGAATCCAGAGCGACTGCGGGATGACGATGTTGCAGAAGAGCAGGGCGATGTAGAACGGCCAGTAGGGGCCGGCGAGCCGGTTGGTCATCATGAAGCCTTCGTACCGGTTCCCGCCGTAGTAGGCCATGAAGGTCTCCATGACGTACCCGTACGAGACCAGCATCCCGGTGGCCAGCATGACCTTGGCCATGTTGTCGATGTGCCGCATGGTGATCACGTCCTGGAAGCCGTAGAACTTCCGGAGCGGGATCATCAGGGTGAGCACCATCGCGAACCCGGCGTAGATGGCCCCGGCCACGAAGTAGGGCGGGAAGATCGTCGAGTGCCAACCCGGGATGATCCCGATGGTGAAGTCGAAGCTCACGATCGTGTGCACCGAGACCACCAGCGGCGTCGACAGCCCGGCGAGGATCAGGTAGGCGGTCGTGTATCGCTTCCAGTGCCGGCCCGAGCCGGTCCAGCCCAGCGCCGCGGCACCGTAGATCATCCGGGACAGCTTGTTCTTCGACCGGTCGCGGAACGTCGCCAGGTCGGGGATCAGGCCGACGTACCAGAACAGCGCCGAGACCGCCCCGTAGGTCGACACCGCGAAGACGTCCCAGACCAGCGGGCTGCGGAACTGCGGCCAGAGGGCCATCGTGTTCGGGTACGGCCCCATCCAGTAGAAGCACCAAGGCCGCCCCATGTGGAGCAGCGGGAACATCCCGGCGCAGGCCACGGCGAAGAGGGTCATCGCCTCGGCGAACCGGTTGATCGACGTCCGCCACTCCTGCTTGACCAGCAGGAGGATGGCCGAGATCAGCGTCCCGGCGTGGCCGATGCCGATCCACCAGACGAAGTTGATGATCGCAAAGCCCCACATCACCGGGCGGTTGATCCCCCAGATCCCGGGGCCCTTGAACAGCAGGTAGGCGACCGCGACCAGGAGGACCTGGACCATCCCGAAGCCGATCGCCGCGCCCAGGAGCCAGCCCTTGGTGTAGGGCCGCTTCAGGACGGCGTCGCTGATGAGGTCGTTGACCGATCCGATCGTCTGCCCCGGCCCGAGCACCGGGATCTCGCGCGACTCGACCGGCACCTGGTTCATGTCCTTGGGTGGCATCGGCTCAGGCCTCGACGAGTTCGGGGTTGTAGTTGCGGATCTTGCCGAGGTAGGACGTCCGGGGCCGCACGTTCAGCTCCCCGAGCATGTCGTAGCTCCGCTGCTCGGCCTTGATCCGCGCGACCTTGCTCGGGTTCCCCTGCTCGTCCTTGAAGTTGAGGTCGCCGAAATGGATCGCCTGCGCCGGGCAGGCGGCCTGGCAGGCGGTGACGACCTCGCCGTCGGTGATCCGCCGCCCCTGCTCCTTGGCGTTGATCCGGGCCGCGCTGATCCGCTGGGTGCAGTAGGTGCACTTCTCCATCACGCCGCGCGACCGGACCGTCACGTCGGGATTGTTCAGGAGTTTGAGCTGCGGCGTGGCCAGGTCGGCGTAGTCGAGGAAGTTGAAGTGGCGGACCTTGTACGGGCAGTTGTTGCCGCAATACCGGGTGCCCACGCAGCGGTTATAGACCATCACGTTGAGCCCCTCGGCGTCGTGGACGGTCGCCGCGACGGGGCAGACGAGCTCGCACGGGGCGTTCTCGCAGTGCATGCATGTCCGGGGCTGGAAGTAGGTGTCGGTCTCGTCTACCGACTTCCCCTGGGGGGTGTGGAAGTAGGTGTCGACCTCGATCCACTGCATGTTCCGGCCGACCGCCATCTGTTCCTTGCCGATGACCGGGATGTTGTTCTCGGCCATGCAGCCGATCACGCAGGCGTTGCACCCGGTGCAACTGTTGAGGTCGATCGCCATGCCCCACTTGTAGCTGTCGTACTCCCAGAGCGGGGTGAGCGATTCCGCCTCGCCCTCGTTATGGTGCGTCTCCCCCTCGTGGGCGAAGTTCTGGTGCTCGCCCAGGAAGTCGGCCAGGGTGGCGACCCGGACGTGGTCGCGCCCTTCGAGGTTGCGCTCCATCTGGGTCGAGACGAGGGCGTAGGTCTGGCCCGTCTTGGCGAACTCCAGGCCGGGGCCGCCCGAGGGGGCGTCCGAGGTCCGCAGCTTGTACGCGTCGAAGCCCGGCCCGGTCCCGATCTGGCCGGCGCGAGTCCGGCCGTAGCCGAGGTGGAGCACGATCGACCCTTCGGCCTGGCCCGGGACGACGAAGACCGGGACGTCGAGGGCCCGGCCCTTGTACCGCAGCGCGATCACCTGGTCCTTCTTGAGGCCGAGCTTCTCGGCCGTCGCGAACGAGACCAGGGCGGCGTTGTCCCAGGTGAGCTTGGTGATCGGCTTGGGCAGCTCCTGGAGCCAGCCGTTGTTGGCGAACCGCCCGTCCCAGATCGTCGGATCGGGGCGGAACAGGATCTCGTAGTCGCCCGGGGCGGCCGTCGGCGCGGCGCCGAACGAGGCGATCGGCTTCGCCGTGACGGCCTTGGGCCGGGCGGCGGTCCCGTCGAACAGGCCGGAGTGCAGGGCCTTCCGCCAGGTCAGCTCGAAGTCGCCCCCCGGCTTCTGGCCGCGCCAGTGGTCGCGGACCACGGCGAGCGAGGAGCGGTCGAACTGGCCCATCATCGCGGCGATGATCTCGTGCGCCGTCTTGCCGTCGTAGAGCGGCGAGATCATCGGCTGGACGACCGACGCCGTGCCGTCGAAGGCGCGGGCGTCGCCCCACGATTCGAGGAAGTGGGCCTCGGGGATGTGCCAGGTGCAGACGTTCGATGTCTCGTCGTCGTGCAGGCCGAGCCGGATCGTGTTGGGGACCCGGGCGAGCAGCCTGGCGAAGTCGGTCGTGAACGTGTCGGGCTTCTTGGGGTCGGCGGGCGGGAGCCCGAGGTCGGCCGGCGCGGTGTAGGCGGGGTTGCCGCCCAGGATCAGGAGCGTGTCGACCCGGGCGGCCTCGATGTCGGCGGCGAGCGTCCGGAGCGACTCGGCGTGGTCGACCGGGTCGGCCTCGATCGGGTCGATGAACGTGACGGTCCCCTCGGGGCCGACGTTCCCCAGCGCCTGGTTGATCGCGTGGCCCAAGGCGTGGACGTAGGCCGGCTGCGACTCGCCGACCAGGACCAGCCCCTTGCCCTTGTGCGCCTGGAGGTCGCGGGCGACGGCGGCGGCCCACTTGGCCTGCGGCGCGGCGAGGTCGGCCGGCGCGGCCGCCCCCTCGACGCCCACCCCCTGGGCGATGGCCAGGGCCAGGCCGGCGAGGTGGCCGGAGCGGATCGCCAGCCGGTGGTCGGCCGCGGCCCCGGTGTTGGTGTACGCCGCCTCGGCGACGTACAGCCGGTTCATGGCCCCCGGCTTCGGCGCCCGGCGGGCGGAGAAGGCCCGCTCGTCGCAGACCCGGCCGGGGCTCCCGCAGGCGAGGAAGTCGGATTCGAGCGAGACCACGACGTCGGCGCGGTCGAAGCGATAGACGGGGTCGACGACCTCGCCGAAGGCGAGCCGGGACCCGGCCTTCGACGCATCCTTGCCGACGGCCTCGTAGCGGTGCCACTTGGCCTCGGGGAACGCGGCGAGCAGCTCCCGGATCTGGCCGGCCAGGCTCGGCGAGCCGACGGACTCGGTCAGGAGCCGGAGCCCCGCCCCCTTGTTCTTGCGGAACCGGTCCATCGTGTTGGTCAGGGCCGCGAGGAAGTCGTCCCAGGTGCCGACCTGCCCCTCGTGGAGCACGACCTTGGAGCGGTCGGGGTCGTACAGCGACAGCGTGGCCGCCTGCATGAAGATGTCGGTCGAGCCCAGGCTGGCCGGGTGGTCGGGGTTGCCCTCGATCTTCGTCGGCCGGCCGGAGTGGCTCTCGACCAAGATGCCGGTGGCCAGCCCGTTCATGGTCATCGCCGAGGCGAAGAATTGGGGGCGGCCGGGCACGACCATCTCGGGGGCCTTGACCCACGGGACGATCTTTTCGGGGGTCCGGATCGCGCAGCCGGAGACCCCCGCCAGGGCGAGCGAGGCGCCCATGACTTTCAGGAAGGCGCGACGACTATTGGGGTCGGTCAGGTCGGCGGCATGCTCGGGGAACTCTCGGTGGAGGTACTGCTGGAACACTTCGGTCCCGGCCGCCTCCTCCAGGCTCCGCCAGTACTCCGGCCCGCTCGCCGAGGCCAGCCGGGCACGGATCTCGGTCAGGTCGACCCCGGGATTCTCGCGTGGAGTGCTCATCGGTGGCAAATCGAGCAGTTGTCGAGCCGCCCGGCCTCAATTTTGTAGTCTTTCACCAGTTTCGCACCCAGCTCGGCCTTGTCCTTGACCCCGTAGTCCTTGAGGGTCTCCGGGCTGGCCATGTAGTCCATCGCGAAGACGAACTCCTTGGGGCGGACGAAGGCCTCGGGATTGCGGTGGCAATCCAGGCACCACTCCATCGTCAGCGGCTTCTCCTTCCAGGCCAGCGGCATGTGGTCGACCCGGCCGTGGCACTCGGTGCAGCCGACGCCCTTCTGGACGTGGATCCCGTGGTTGAAGTAGACGAAGTCGGGGAGCTGGTGGACCTTGGTCCATTGGATCGGCTTGTCCTCGCGGAGGCTCGCCCGGACCGGCTCCAGCATCGGGGCGTTCTTCCAGATCTGCGAGTGGCAGCTCATGCAGGTGTACGTCGGCGGCATCCCCGCGTTGGCCGAGACCTCGACGGAGGTGTGGCAGTAGCGGCAGTCGATGCCCAGGCCGCGGGAGTGGTGCTCGTGGCTGAACGGGATCGGCTGGTCGCGGACCACGCGGACCAGCGTCTCATTCGGCGACTTGTTGATGAGATAGGCGAGGGCCGGGACGGACCCGCCGACGATCGCGGCCACGACGATCGTGAGCCGCGAGACGGTGTTCATGCTCCGATGAAAGACCTGGGCCATCAGAGTCCCTTATCCTTCCTCCCCGCGATCGCGGGCGGGGACGTCCCGCCCCTCGGCTCGATACGGGCCTGTCATTAGCGTAGCCGGGCGGGGGCCCTTCGGCGAGTATCGCGGTCGTGCCGGGCGGCGGCGGTCCGGGCGTGGTGCGTTTGGGAGATGGGAGGATCGCAAAAACGATGCCCGGGGGCCCGCGGGGGGCCTGGGGCCCGGCTCCCGAGGGGCTTCGCCCGCCGGTCAGGCGAGAGACTAACCCATCACCGCCCGGGCCCACAATAGGGCAGGCCCCCCGCCTCCCGCCTTTCCCCGAGTCGGAAATGACGCCCGGCTCCGGCCTTCCGCGGGCCTCCGGCCCGTCCCTCGGGGCGGCGTCGACCCGCGGCGACCGCGCCGCGACCGCCGGCCCGGGGACCCTCCGATCGTCGCGGGCCCGCGGCGTGAGCCCGGCCGATCGGCCGGCGATCCCGCCCGCGATTCTCCGTTTCGGGACGGCCATTCCCGGCCGTGCGAATCGGGCCCCGGCGATCCGCCGCGGATTCGGGCCGTGACGCTCGGGGCCTTGCGTCGACCGGGCTTGTCTGGCAACCTCTGCTTGGCGGAGGTCGCGGTCGAACGGTCGGGTGGACCATCCATCATGTCGGCATCCCGATCGAGGACAGGGCGCCGGCCCTCGGCCGCCGGCCTGGTCGCGGGGCTCGGCCTCGCGGTCGCCCTGACGCTGGCGGCGTCGTCGGGCGCGGCCAGGCCCCGGGCCGACCCGGCCGCGCCCGCCTCGTTCGCCCGGGTGGGGCTCGACTCCTGCGCCGCCCGGGGGTGCCACGGCGCCGTCGGCCCGACCGAGCCGGCCCGGGGCGACGCCTCCATCGCGGGCGGCGCCTTCACCGCCTGGCGGGCCATACGACCCGCACGCCCGGGCCTACGCCGCGCCGCTCGCGCCCCGCTCGCGGGCGATCACGGCCCGGCTCGGGGGGCCGCTAGGGGGTGCCCCGGCGCACGAGGCCGGGCTCTGCCTGGCCTGCCACGCCACGACGGGCGACGCGCCCGCCGGGTCCGCCGTCGTGTCCACCAACGGGGTCGATTGCGAGGGGTGCCACGGCCCGGCCGGGGGCTGGGGGCAAGGCCACCTCGCGCTCTCCTGGGCGGCCCTCACGCCCGGGGCCAAGGCCGCCTCGGGGATGAGGGACCTCTCGGGGTCCGCCGCGCGGGCGGGGGCGTGCGTCGCCTGCCACGTCGGCGACCGGTCGCGGGGGATGAACGTCAACCACGACCTGATCGCCGCCGGCCACCCCCGGCTCAACTTCGAATATGCCTCCTCTCTCGCCGCGCTGCCCAAGCACTGGCGCGAGCCGCACGAGGCGGGCCGCGAGCCGGCGGGCGACTTCGAGGCGCGGTCGTGGGCGGTGGGCCAGGCCGTCACGGCCGACCCCAGCCCCCGGGCCGGGCGCGGGCCGCGTGCGATTGGCCCGGGGCGGCTCCCCTGGGCGACCTGGCCTTCGGCCATGCTCCCCGCGCCGGCGAAGGGCCGGGCCGAGGTCGACTCCTCGGTCGCCGGATCGCCCTGGGCGATGCTCCGATCCGAGATGTCGCGCACCGAGCCGGACGCGAAGGCGGTGGCCGACCTCGCCCGTCGCGGGGTCCGGGGGCTCGACGCCTGGGTGGCCGACCTGGAGCGGGGCCCGGCGGCCGACGCGGCCCCGGGTCGCGCCCTGAAAGACCTCGGCGGCGGCCCGCCGGGCCCCGAGGCCGCCAGGCTCCTGGAAACGGCCCCGAACCTGCTTGCATTCCCCCCCAACTACGACAGCCCGCGCGAGGGGCGACCCGCCCCCGCCGGGGGGCGTTGACGGCCCGGCCGGCATCCCCCGGCGTCGGGGGGGCCGAGACCGGCCCGCGGCCTTCGATCGAGATCGAACCCAAGATCGAGGGTCGGACGGGACACCCGCGGCGACTCAAGGAGCCAAAACCGTGCAACTCGGGATGATCGGCCTGGGCCGGATGGGCGGCAACATGGTCCGCCGACTGATGAAGGCCGGGCACGACTGCGTCGTGTTCGACCACAGCCAGGACTCCGTCAAGAAGCTGGGCTCCGAGGGGGCGGCCGGGGCGTCGAGCCTGGCCGAACTCGTCGCCAAGCTCGCCAAGCCCCGGGCCGTCTGGGTGATGGTCCCCGCCGGGCCCGCGACCGAGAGCACGGTCGTGGAGCTGGGCAAGCTCCTGGAGCCCGGCGACGTCCTCATCGACGGCGGCAACTCCTACTACAAGGACGACGTCCGCCGCGCCGAGTCGCTCCGGTCCGCGGGCCTGCACTACCTCGACGTCGGGACCAGCGGCGGCGTCTGGGGGATCGATCGCGGCTATTGCATGATGATCGGCGGGCCGAAGGAGGCGTTCGCGCGGCTCGACCCGATCTTCAAGGCCCTCGCCCCGGGCAAGGGGGACATCCCCGCCACCCCGGGCCGCGAGGGGAAGGGGGGCGGCGCCGAGGAGGGGTACCTGTACTGCGGCCCCTCGGGCGCCGGGCACTTCGTCAAGATGGTCCACAACGGGATCGAGTACGGGCTGATGCAGGCGTATGCCGAGGGATTCGACATCTTCCGCAACGCCACCTCCCGGGACCTGCCCGAGGACCACCGCTACGACCTCAACCTCGCCGACATCGCCGAGGTCTGGCGGCGGGGCAGCGTGGTCGGCTCCTGGCTCCTGGACCTCACGGCGATGGCCCTGATCGAGAACCCCGACCTGTCCAACTACACCGGCTTCGTCCAGGACTCCGGCGAGGGACGCTGGACCGTCCAGGCCGCCATCGAGGAGGCCGTGCCCGCCGATGTCCTCACCTCCGCGCTGTTCACCCGGTTCCGCTCGCGGAAGGACCACACCTTCGCCGAGAAGATCCTCTCCGCCATGCGGATGAAGTTCGGCGGCCACGTCGAGCGGGCCTCGGGCGGCTGACCGGCCCCCGATTTTCCACCACGTCCGACCTCGGATCGCGGATCGCGGGTCCTCGACGGCGGCGGGCCTCCGCCCGGGTCCTGAAATCTGCGATCTCCGATCCGAGGTCTTTCAACCACCGCCCCAGGACCGGAGTGAATCGCCCATGGCGAATGCGACCGCCGACCCGACGGCGAACCCCCTGACGCTCGGCACGCCCAGGGCGCTCCTGCCGCAGCCCTGCGTGCTGGTGATCTTCGGCGCCGCCGGCGACCTGGCCTGGCGCAAGCTGCTCCCGGCCGTCTACAACGTGAACGTCGACGGCCTGCTCCCCTCGAACTTCGCCATCGTCGGCTTCGGGATCGGCTCGCAGGGCGACCCCGACGCCTGGCTCCGCGACCGGGCCCGCGACGGGATCGAGCACTTCTCCCGCCAGAAGCTCGACGAGGGGCACTGGGCCGACTTCGCCCGGGCGCTCTTCTACGTCGAGGGGAGCTTCGACGACGCCTCGGCCTACGACCGGCTCAAGGCGAAGTTGGAGGAGGTCGACGGCCAGTTCGGCATCCCCGGCAGCCGGATCTTCTACCTCTCGATCCCGCCCCAGATGATCGAGCTGAGCGTCGACCGGCTCAAGGCGGCCGGGATGGTCAGGCCGGCCGACGAGGCCACCGCCTACACCCGGGTGATCGTCGAGAAGCCGATCGGCCGCGACCTCGACAGCGCCCGCAACATCATCGCGGCCGGCGCCCACGCCTTCGACGAGGCCCAGACCTACCGGATCGACCACTACCTGGGCAAGGAGACCGTCCAGAACCTCCTGGTCCTCCGCTTCGCCAACAGCATCTTCGAGCCGCTCTGGAACCAGAAGTACATCGACCACGTCCAGATCACCGTGGCCGAGGAGGAGGGCCTCTCGCAGTACGACGGCAAGACCGGCGAGCTCAAGGCCAGCCGGATCGGCTACTTCGAGGGGATCGGCAACCTCCGCGACATGGTGCAGAACCACCTCCTCCAGGTCCTCTGCATGACCGCGATGGAGCCCCCCTGGTCGCTCCGGCCCGACGTCGTCCGCGACGCCAAGTCGGCCGTGCTCCGCTGCCTCCGCCCGATCGCCGAGGGCGACGTCGACACCGCCGTCGTCCGCGCCCAGTACACCCGCGGCGAGGTCGCCGGCCACGAGGTCCCGAGTTACAAACAGGAGGTGGCCGACTACTTCAAGAAGGCCAGGAAGCCGGCGCCCGACCCGATCACGACCGAGACGTTCGTGGCGATGCGGGTGTTCATCGACAACTGGCGATGGGCGGGCGTGCCGTTCTACTTGCGGACCGGCAAGCGGATGCCGAAGCGGTCGAGCGAGGTCGCGATCCAGTTCAAGGACGTGCCCAACATCCTCTTCAACCAGCACCCCGACGTCCCGCTGGAGCCGACGGTCCTCTCGCTCCAGATCCAGCCCGAGGAGGGGCTCTCGCTCCGGATCTCCTCGAAGCTGCCCGGCCCCAAGGTCCGGATCTACCCGGTGAAGATGGACTTCAACTACGGGACCAGCTTCGGCGGCTCGACCCCCGAGGCCTACGAGCGGCTGATCCTCGACGTCATGGCCGGCGACCACACCCTGTTCATGCGCCGCGACGCGGTGGAGGTGGCCTGGGAGTTCGTGATGCCGGTGCTCGACCACTGGGAGTCGCAGGGCCTCGAGGCGATCCCGGAGTATCGGGCGGGGACCTGGGGCCCGGCCGAGGCCGACGCGCTGATCGAGGCCGACGGCCGCCAGTGGAGGGCCCTCTAGGATGACGTCGCCAACCACCGCCACCGAGGTGGGCGCCCCCGACGACGCGACGCCCCACGTCCCGCTCGACCAGGTCGAGGCCGAGCTCGGCCGTCGGCTCAAGGCCGCGCAGGCCGACGCCGACGGGCCGGTCCACCGGGCCCGGATGTCGAACCTGATCATCTATTGCAGCGAGGCCGACCACGCCTGCCGGGCCGAGCAGCAGGTCCCCGAGATCGTCGCGTTCCACCCGGCCCGGGTGATCCTGCTGATCGGCGACGCGGTCGCGACGACGGGCGACGTGACGGCCACCGTCCGGGTCCGCAAGGTCAAGGCCGACTCCCGGCTCGTCTCCGAGCAGATCACGCTCCACGCCGGCGGGCGGATGGTCGAGAAGCTGGCCTTCGCCGTCCGCGGGCTCCTCATCGGCGACCTGCCGACGAACCTCTGGTGGGCCTGCTCGACCCCGCCCCCCGCCGCCGGCCCGCTCCTGAACGACCTGGCCGACCACGCCCAGCAGGTGATCTACGACAGCCTCGGCTGGGCCGACCCCAACGGGGCCGTCGCCGCCACCTCGACCTGGCTCGAGGCGTTCGAACGCGGCCCCGAGGCGGGCCGGTGGCGGATCGCCTCCGACCTCACCTGGCGACGGCTCAAGACCTGGCGACGGCTGCTCACCCAGGGGCTCGACCCCGCCTCGGCCCCCGGGGTCCTCACCTCCGTCTCCGAGGTCGTGATCGAGCACGGCCCGCACGCGGTCACCCAGGCCTGGCAGCTCGCCGGCTGGCTGACCTCGCGGCTGGGCTGGACCTACGAGGCCAGCAAGCTCCGGCCCAACGTCGAGATCGCCTTCCGATTCCGCGCCCCCCACGGCTGGGTCGTCCTCCGGATCGACCGCCTGCCCGAAGGGCCGCCCGAGGTCCACCGCGTCCGCGTCTCCTGCGGGTTCGAGGGGCAGGGCGGCGCGCTCGAGTTCGTCGCCGAGTCGCCCGAGCGGCTCGCCGTCATCCCCCAGGGGGTCGACGTCCAGCCCCGGACCGTCACCGCCCGGCCCCAGAGGGTTGCCGAGCTGATCGGCCGCCAGCTCTCCGACCGCGACCCCGACCCCATCTTCCGCGAGAGCACCGGCGTCGCCCAGCACCTGGCGAGGCGCGTGGTCCAGGGATGACCCCGCCCCTCGTCCAGGGGGAGCTGGAGCGGGGCGGGGCATCACGCGAAACTCGGGCCACCAAACCCCACCGAATCCACGCGAGGCAACGGGATGATCCTGGCCGGCGACATCGGGGGCACCAAGACCGTTCTGGCCCTCTTCGAGCCCGACGGCGAAGGGCTCCGCCTCGTCCGCGACGCGACGGTCCCCAGCCGCGACCACGCGACCTTCGAGGAGATCCTGACGACCTTCCTCGGCGACGGGCCCGCCCCGAAGGTCGACGCCGCCTGCTTCGGCGTCGCCGGCGCGGTGCTCGACGGCCGGGTCCACACGACGAACCTCCCCTGGACGCTCGAAGAAGGGGCGCTGGGCGAGGCGATCGGGACACCCCGGGCCATCCTGCTCAACGACCTGGAGGCGGCGGCCTACGGGATGCCGCACCTCTCGCTCGACGAGCGGCACGTCCTCAACCCCGGGACCTCGCGGCGGCAGCGGGGGAACGTCGCGGTGATCGCCGCCGGGACCGGCCTGGGCGAGGCCGTGCTGTTCTGGGACGGCGGGAAGTACCAGCCGATCGCCTCCGAGGGGGGGCACTGCGACTTCGCCCCCCGGACCGACGTCGAGGACGACCTCCAGCGCCACCTCCGCGGCAAGTTCGGCGGCCACGTCAGCTTCGAGCGCGTGCTCTCCGGCCCCGGCTTCTTCAATGTCTACTCCTTCTTCCGCGACACCGGCCACGCCCCCGAGCCCCCCTGGCTCGCCGAGAAGCTCGGCTCGGGCGACCCCGGCATCGTCATCTCGGAGGTCGGCCTCGCCGGCCAGGATGCCAACTGCGTGGCCACGCTCGACCTCTTCGCCTCCATCTACGGCGCCGAGGCCGGCAACCTCGCCCTCAAGGCCCTCGCCGTCGGCGGCGTCTACATCGCCGGCGGGATCGCCCCCAAAATCCTCCCCGCCCTCACCAAGGACGACGCCTTCCTCCGCGCCTTCTTCGCCAAAGGGCGGTTCGCGAATCTCATGAAGAACCTCCACGTCAGCGTTGCCCTCAACCCCCGTGCCCCCCTCCTCGGCGCGGCCTACTACGCCATCCAGCACGCAAACTAAACCCCCGATCTTCTCGTTGTGCGGAGGAAATCCATCAACCTCTTCGGCCTGGCCCGAGCGTTGGTGGATTTCATCCACCCGACGGAATCCCCCAAACCTTCGGACTTGCCTCTTGTCGGGTGGATGAAATCCACCAATCCCTCGATGTGGCCCCAATCCTGTTGGGCAGCCACCCGCGAAATCCGTCCGATCCGAGTCGGCGCCCGAAGAATGCAGCTAGCCGGCACGCCACGCAACGATAATCAAGACGGTTTCCCGACGACCGCGAAAGGGTTTGTGCCCACGACGATGCGTCGCGATTGGGTTCGTCTTGGCGGGCCATCGGTCGTCCGACGGAGACGCTCCTGATAAGCTGGGCGAGATTGGGTTCGTCTTCGCCGCCGGGCCTTCCCGGCCGCACGCCACCGCCGTCCGAGCCGAGATCGAGGCCGATCGACCATGTCGACGAAGCAGACTGCGGAGCACGACCGGCTTGCCGAGGTCCACGACAGCACGACCGGCTGGCGGCGATGGGGCCCTTATGTCAGCGATCGCGCGTGGGCGACGGTCCGCGAGGATTACAGCGACGACGGCGACGCCTGGGATTATCTGCCGCACGACCTGGCCCGGAGCAAGGCCTATCGCTGGGGCGAGGACGGGATCGCCGGCCTCTCCGACCGCTATCAACTGATCGTCTTCGCCCCCGCCTTCTGGAACGGCCGCGACCCGATCCTCAAGGAACGCCTCTTCGGCCTCTCCGGGCCGCAGGGGAACCACGGCGAGGACGTCAAGGAATATTACTTCTACGTCGACGGTACGCCGACGCATTCTTACCTCCGGTTCCTCTACAAGTACCCCCAGGCCGAGTTTCCTTACGCGCGGCTCGTCGCCGAGAACGCCCGGCGGGGCACGCTCGATCCCGAGTATGAGCTGCTCGACACCGGGATCTTCGACGAGGATCGGTACTTCGACATCGAGGTCGAATACGCCAAGTTCACCGAGGAAGACGTCGCCATCCGGATCAAGGCGACCAACCGCGGGCCCGACCCCGCGCCGCTGCACCTGATCCCGCACCTCTGGTTCCGGAACACCTGGAGCTGGGGCCCGAAGGCCGCGACCTCGCCCAAGATCTACCTCGGCCCGTCGGACAAGACCTATCAAACCTTGATCACCGACGACTCGATGGTCGAGACCCTGTCGACCGTCCCCGTCGCCTACCGGATCGGCGCCCGGACCTTCTACGCCCCGCCGGGCGGCAAGCCGCTCTTCACCGAGAACGAGACCAACTTCCCGGTCGTCTTCGGCCCCGGGGGCCGGGCCGCCTCGCGCTTCGTCAAGGACGCCTTCCACCGCCACATCATCGACGGCGAGGGTTGCGTCAACCCGACGGAGGTCGGCACCAAGGCGGCCATCCATTATCGGTACGACGCCGTCGGGCCCGGCGAGTCCGTCACCCTCCGGTTCCGCCTGACCGACACCTGCTACCTCGTCGACCCCCTCCTCGACGTCGACGCCACGGTCGACCTCCGCCGGGCCGAGGCCGACGCCTATTACGACGCGATCCACCCGCCCGCCGCCTCCGCCGACGAGCGGCTGGTCCAGCGCCAGGCCCTGGCCAGCATGATCTGGACCAAGCAGGCCTACCTCTTCGACGTCAACCTCTGGCTCCAGGGCGACAACCCCGACTGGCCCCCGCCCGCCGGCCGGGGCCACGTCCGCAACGGCCACTGGAAGCACCTCAACTCGATGCGGGTGATGACCGTCTGCGACAAGTGGGAGTATCCCTGGTTCGCCGCCTGGGACCTGGCCTTCCAGTGCATCCCGTTCGCCCTGGTCGACCCGGACTTCGCCAAGAACCAGCTCTGGCTCCTCCTCTTCGAGCAGTTCCAGCACCCCAACGGCCAGATCCCCGCCTACGAGTGGGAGTTCTCCGACCTCAACCCGCCGGTCCATGCCTGGGCGGTCTGGCGGGTCTACAACATGGACCGGATTCGCTCCGGCAAGGCCGACCGCGACTGGCTCGAACGCTGCTTCCACAAGCTCCTGATCAACTTCGCCTGGTGGATCAACAAGGTCGACAAGGAAGGCAACAACGTCTTCGAGGGGGGCTTCCTCGGCCTCGATAACATCACGGTCGTCGACCGCTCCCGCCGATGCGACGACGGCTCGACGATCGAGCAGTCCGACGCGACCGGCTGGATGGGGATGTTCTGCCTGAACTTGATGCGGATCGCCCTGGAGCTGGCCCGGCAGAACCGGACCTATGAGGCCCTGGCGACCAAGTTCTTCCAGCACTACACCTACGTCGCCGGCGCCATGAAGCACATGGGCAACCGCGACTACTCGCTCTGGGACGAGGACGACGGCTTCTTCTACGACGTCCTGAGCTTCCCCGACGGCCGGTTCCACAAGCTCCGGGTCCGCTCCCTGGTCGGCCTGATCCCCCTCTTCGCCGTCGAGCGGCTCGAAGAAGACTGGATCGCGCCGTTCAAGGAGTTCAAAGGCCACCTCGACTGGTTCCTCGCGAACCGCCCCGACCTGGTCAAGGGGGTGGTCCACACCCTCGACGGCACCAACGGCCGGACCCACGCCCTGACGATCCTCAACCAGGAGCAGATCCGCCGGATCACCCGGAGGATCATGGACCCCGCCGAGTTCCTCTCCGACTACGGGGTCCGGAGCCTCTCGAAGGCCCACGAGCGGCACCCCTTCGTCTTCGACGGCCAGTCCGTCGGCTACGAGCCCGCCGAGGCGATCCAGAAGATCAAGGGGGGGAACTCCAACTGGCGAGGCCCCCTCTGGTTCCCCACCTCGTTCCTCCTGATCGAGTCCCTCCGCAAGCTCGGCAAGGCCTTCGGCGGCGCCGAGACCGAAGGGGCCAACCCCGGCATCCCCTTCAACGACATGGCCCGCGAGATCGCCAACCGGATGATCGCCACCTTCGCCCGCGACGAGTCGGGCCGGAGGCCGGTCTTCGGCGACTCGGCCAAGTTCCAGGACGACCCCCGCTGGCGCGATCATCTCTTGTTCTACGAATACTTCCACGGCGACACCGGCGCCGGCCTCGGGGCCTCGCACCAGACCGGCTGGACGGCGCTGATCGCCAGCCTCATCGACGAGTGGCGGGATTGAGCCCGCGGGGCGAATGGGCCCCCCCGCCGCCTCGGACCAGACCGGCCGGACCGTGAAGATCGCGCGAATCGTCGGCCGCATCCATGAGAAAGGCATTGTGTTTGCGGGCCTGGATGATTCGCGGTCCTTCGCGACCGCGCGTTGATCTCCACCCCACCATGAGGGACTCTCCGATGAAGCTCGTGCGTGATTGCATCCTGCCTCTGGGCCTCCTCCTCGCGCTCGCCCCGGCCGGCCGGGCCGACGACGCCAAGCCGTCCGACAAGAAGGACGCGGGGCCGCAGACCGTTCACGGCGTCATCTCCGACTTCACCATCGTCGGCGAGACCGACGTCGACGAGACGACCGGCAAGGCCATGATCGCCGAAGCGACCCTGGTGACCGTCATCGGCCATCCGCCGCACCACGACGCCATGCACAAGGACCAGGCCGACGACAAGGACAAGAAGGACACCAAGGCGGCCTCCGCCGGCCGAGAGCGGCGTCGGATGAACATCTATATCGTCGCCCTGACCCCCAAGACCAAGATCTGCGAGGTCACGGCGACCGGGAAGGACGCCTCCGCGCCCGCCAAGGAAGAGGAGTGCAAGCTCGAGAACCTGGAGATCGGCGACCGGGTCGAACTCAGCTTCAACCCGAAAGTCATGTCCGGCGGGGCGGACGACGACAAGGGCGACTCCAAGAAGGCCGGCCAGAAGCACGGCCGGCATCGGACGTACTTCGGCACCGCCGCCGCGATCAAGCTGATGCCCGAGCACGTGGACGCCGAGCACCACGAGTCGACCGAGAAGAAGTGACGACTCCCCCCGCCCCCGCGTCGAACTGCGGGGGCGGCCGCCATCCCTCCGGCTCAGGCCGCCGCAGGCGGCGTATCGATCCACGTCCGTTTCTCATAAGATTCGAGCACCGCGTCGGCGATGATCTGGGCGTTGAGGCCGTCGTGGAAGCTGGGCACGGCCGGGCGGCCCTCGACGATCGCGGAGACGAACTCCCACATCAGGTCGTAGCGGAAGACGGTGGCGGGCTTGCCCTGGGCGGGGTCGCGGGGGCTGCCGGCGGGCTTGAGGAACTCGGGGGGGACGGGGACGGGCGCGAGGTCGCTGCCGGTCTTGCCCAGGAGGATCGTGTCGGGCTCGTGGAGCCGGTAGACGGCGGAGCCCTCGGAGCCGTTGACCTCGGCCCACTCGTGGCCGAAGCCGTCGCGGCCGTAGCCCTTGGCCAGCGTGGTCCCCTCCCAGACGCCGACGGCGCCGGATCGGAACTCGCCGATCAGGCTGGACCAGTCGTCGACCTCGGAGGGGGGGCAGGGCTTGCCGTCGGGCGTGACGTCGCGGGGGGCGAAGCGGGCGACGGCGCCGCAGACCCGCTCGATCGGGCCGAGGAGGTCGAGGGCGAAGTCGATCCGGTGGATCGTCATGTCGTAGAGGTCGCCGGCGCCCGCCTTGTCCTTGTACTGCCGCCAGCCCCAGCTCGTCTCGGGCCAGTCGAGGAACCGCTGCGACCGGAAGTGGCGGGGGGTGCCCAACGCCCCCGACTTGAGCAGGTGGCGGAGGTACTTCATCGACGGGGCGAACCGATAGGTGAAGGCCGTCATGTGCACGACCCCGGCGTCGCGCGCGGCCTCGTACATCGAGCGGACTTCGCCCTTGTTGATCCCTAGCGGCTTCTCGCACATGACGTGCTTGCCGTGCCGGGCGGCGGCCAGGGCGATCGGCAGGTGGGTGAAGTTGGGCGTGGCGATGACGACGGCGTCGACGCCCGGGTCGGCGCAGATCGCCTCGGGGTCGGTCGAGACGTTGTCGACGCCCCACTCGGCCTTGCGGCGCCCCAGGAGCGCCGGGTCGGCGTCGCAAACGGCGGCGAGCTCGGCCCGGGGGTCGAGCCGGATCGCCGGGACGTGGTGATAGTCGCTGACCGCGCCGGCGCCGATGATGGCGACCCGGACCTTGCCGTTCTTTCCCGTGTTCATCGTCGCCCCGCCCGCCTGGCCATGACCCGAGCCGCTTGCCTTCGCCCCCCGAGCCTAATATCCTGCAACCTGTTCCGCAACGGACCGCCGGCGGTCCCAGGGTGGGCTTCGCGGCCGTCGCCCGTTGCGGCCCCTCCCAATGGCTCGCGAAGGGATCACCACCGTCATGGCAAGCGACAAGCCGATCCGCGTGGCCATCGTCGGCCTGGGATTCGGGGCCGAGTTCATCCCGATCTACCAGGCCTATCCGGGCGCCGAGGTCGCGGCCATCTGCCGGCGGTCGCGGAAGGACCTCGACGAGTGCGGCGACCGCTGGAAGATCGCCAGGCGGTACGCCGAGTACGCCGAGGTCCTCGCCGATCCCGAGGTCGACGCCGTCCACATCAACTCGCCGATCGGGGATCACGCCCGCCAGAGCATCGCCGCCCTGGAGGCCGGCAAGCACGTCGCCTGCACGGTGCCGATGGCCACGACGGTCGAGGAGTGCGGCCGGATCGTCGCCGCCCGGCGCCGGTCGGGCAAGGTTTATATGATGATGGAGACCGTGGTTTACAGCCGCGAGTACCTCTTCGTCAAGGATCTGTACGACCGGGGCGAGCTGGGGCGAATCCAGTTCCTCCGGGGCTCGCACCAGCAGGACATGGCCGGCTGGCCGGGCTACTGGGAGGGCCTGCCCCCGATGTACTACGCGACCCACTGCGTGAGCCCGTGCCTGGCCCTGCTCGGCCACCACGCCGAGCACGTCGTCTGCCACGGCTCGGGGCGGATCGACGAGGCGCTGATCCCGAAGTACAACAGCCCGTTCGCGATCGAGACGGCCACGTTCAAGATCAGGGATACCGACGTCTGCGCCGAGGTCACGCGGAGCCTCTTCGACACCGCCCGCCAGTATCGCGAGAGCTTCGACGCCTACGGCAGCAAGAAGTCGTTCGAGTGGCAGCAGGTCGAGGGGGAGGAGCCGGTGATCCACACCCTCGGCCTGGCCGAGCCCGAGATCCCCAGGCGGGTCCCCGTGCCCGACTTCGCCCACCTGTTGCCCGGGCCGATCCGCCGGTTCACGACGAAGGGGGTCTACGACGCCGAGGACGCCCAGCACCTCTCGTTCACCCAGGGGGGCGGCCACGGCGGCTCGCACCCGCACCTGGTCCACGCCTGGCTCTCGGCCATCCGGGGGGAACGCCCCGCGCTGCCCGACGCCGAGACCTCGGCCAACTGGACGATGGTCGGCATCTGCGCCCACGAGTCGGCCTTGAAGGGCGGCGAGAAGGTCGTCATCCCCACCTTCTGACCGGGGGCCCGGCCGATCCCCGACACCTCGCCCGCCCGCGGCGGTTAGATATTGCGGGGCGACCCCGCGGGGCCGGCCCGACCCTCCTGGCACCTCGCATCCCGAAAGGTCCGATCCATGAGAGCGCTCGCGGTCCTGCTCGCGGCGGCGTGCCTCGCCGGGTCGTCGGCCACGCCGGCGGCCCTGGCCGGCCCGCCGCACCACCCCGACAACAAGGCCGCCCAGCACGCCGCCGAGCGGGAGCGCAAGGCCTTCGAGCAGGCCATGCACCGGCAGGCGGAGGCCGACAAGAAGCTGATGCAGGAGCAGAGGCACTTCGTCGAGCAGCAGATGAAGGCCCAGAAGCACCTCGTCGAGCAGCAGCAGAAGGCCATCCAGGCACACCAGCAGCAGCAGGTCAAGGCGATCCAGCAGGCCCAGGCCCAGGCGGCCCACCCGTCGAAGCCGGCCAACGGGCACGGGACGCCGGCCGTCGCGGCGATGCCCGCCTACCACGTCGCCCGGCCGTATTACGGCCACTACTCATACGGCCATCACCGCTACCGGGCCACGCGCTATCGCCCCCACCCGACCTACCCCACCACCCAGGACCCCGGGACGATGGCCCTGCACCGGCTCAGGGCCAGCCTCGACGCCGTGAGGGTGGGCCAGTCGGCGACCCCGGCCGAGTCGGCCTCGATCAAGAAGGCGTTGATGGGCGTGATCGAGGTCCCCAAGGTCCCCAAGATCGCCACGATCGGCCTGCTCGCCGGCGAGCTGACCGACGCGCTCGCGCACCGGGAGTCGCCCCAGGCCCAGACCGGCCCGATGGCCCTGACGCTCCGGGGCGTCATGAACAGCTACGAGATGCCGAACATCGACCTGACCGAGTTCATGAACGAGCACCGCGCGGCGCTGAAGGCCTCGAAGGTCCGGCCGGCCGAGGTCGCCGCCGTGATGGACTCGCTCAAGACGGTCGCGGCCCAGGAGCGGGCGCACCGCTGACCGGGCGGGCTCGCCCCCGTCGACCCTCGGCCCGGGCCGAAGCCGGCCGGTGGGGGCCCGCCAGCCCCGGCGCGGGGCCGGGTCGGTCCGCCCGTGCCGCCAGGCAGGCCCCGGCCGCGTAGAGCCCGGCCAGCTTGATCCCGAGCAGGGCCGGGCCGCCCATCGGGAGCCGGAACGGCTGCCACCAGGCCAGCATCACCCCGAGCGCGACCTGCGCCGGCCACGGGTCGCGGCGGTCCCAGGTCGCCAGGATCGCCAGCGGCAGGGGGACGAGGTTGTAGTCGTTGGCGTAGGGCATCCCGAAGGTCGCGGCGGCCGTCAGCCAGAGCAGGTAGGGGAACAGGACCGGCCCCGGGTCGGCCGACCGGGCGACCTGCCTGCTCACCGCGACCACCGCGGGCAGGAGCAGGGCCGCCGCGGCGACCGCGCCCGGGACCTGCCGGAGCGGCCGGGACCGGCGGACGAACTTCAGCGAAGGCCAGTTCTCGACCAGCGAGTGCTTGGTCTCGTGGACGTGCGGGACCTTGTCGGCCATCGCCGCCTGGCCGATCGCCCCGTTCCGGATCGAACGCCGGACGCCGTCGAGGTCGCCCACACCGATCAGGGCGGCGACCGCGACGAACGCCGCCAGGGCCCGGCTCCGGCCCAGGGCCAGCAGCGCGACCGCGGCGAGGCCAGGATAGTACTTCAGCCAGGCCGTCGCCCCCAGCAGGGCCCCGGCGGCGAGGTCGGGCCCGGCCCCGCGCCGGGCCAGGAGCCAGGCCGCGACGCCCAGCGGCAGGATCACCATCGGGTCGCTCTGGCCCCGCTCCATCGCGAACACGGCGGGGGTGCTGAACAGGACCGCCGCCACCGCCGCCGCCGGGGGGATCTCCGAGAGCCCTAACACCCGCCGGGTTCGCCAGGCCGCCACCGCGCCCCCCGCGAACAGCGAGGCCAGGGCCACCTGCCAGAGCCGGGCCGCCGTGGCCGGCCCCACCAGGGCCACCCAGGCGAACGAGCGGGCGACCATCGGCGGATACGGGTACAGGGCGCAGACCCAGTCGCCCGCCTGGCGGTACGGGTCGACCCCCGCGGCCTGGAGCCGCGCGACGTGGTCGATGTGGACCTTGAAGTCGCCCGCCAGGAACGACAGCGGCGGGACCCACGTCGAAGCCCCGAAGACCATCGAGTCCCGCCGGCTGCTCGCGACCCACCAGCCGACCTAGAGCCCGATCAGCCCGATCGCCAGGGCCAACCCGACCGTGCGGGACAGGCCCCTTGCCCGATCCCGTTCGACGCGAACTGCCGCCATCAGGGGAACCCCCCGCGATCCCGCCGGCGCGAGCCGGTCCCGTTCGAATGCCGTTGATCTAAGCCAATTCGGCCCCGAGGTCCAGGGCAGTCCGCCGGCCCGGCGCCGGGGGGTGAGCCCGGTGATCGTGGTGGTGCCACGTCCTCGACCCCCCACCCCGGCCCTCCCCCACAAGGGGGGAGGGAGGCTGTCGCAGGAAAATCAGTCACGCAAGGCGCTTTCTCCCCATCTGGTCCCCTCCCCCGGTTGTGGGGGAGGGTCAGGGTGGGGGGGCCGCGCGACTCCACCAGAGAACCCGGGCACACCCGCTCCGGGGGGCCCCTCCCCGGTTGCCGCGGCGGGCTCCGCGGAGGATGATCGGGTCGGCAAGGTCGCCCCCGATCCGCCGGTGGCGGTCCGGCGGCCAGGGGCTATTTCGGAGATGAGGCGCGATGCGGATCACCTGGTACGGCCACGCGGCGTTCCTGATCGAGACGGGCGGGACGCGGATCATCCTCGACCCCTACCGATCGCCCGACTCGGGGGGTTACGCCCCGATCGACGAGCCGGCCGACGTGGTGGTCGTCAGCCACGAGAACGACCGCTACCACAGCCATCTCGGCCAGGTCGTCCCGCCGTTCGAGGTCGTCCGGGCCCTCGAAATCCCCGAGGGGGGCCGCGTGGTCGCCGGCGTCCGCTTCGGGGCGATCCGCGTCTTCGAGACGCCCGAGAAGCGGGCGGGGGACGAGGTGACGATCGTCCATTTCCGGGCCGAGGGGCTGCACCTGGCCTTCCTCGGCGACCTTGGCCACGCCCTCGGAGAGGCCGAGCTGGCGCCGATCCGGGGGGCGGACGTGGTGCTCGCGCCGGCCGGGGGCCCCCCAACGCTCGACTTCCCCGCGATCGGGCCGCTGCTCGACGCGATCGGCCCCCGCGTGGTCGTGCCGATGCACTACAAGACCCCCCGGATCAACCTGGCCATCCAGCCCGTCGCCCGCTTCTTCGAGGCCCTCCCGGACTGGCCGGTCGAGCACGTCCCCGCCAGCACCTTCGAGCTGACCGCCGCGACCTTGCCCACCGCCCGGCGGATCGTCTCGCTGGAGCCCGCACGCTGACCGGTCCGGTCAGTGAGTGCGATTCCAGATCATCAAATTTCCGATCTCAAATTGTTCCGAAGCGTTGTTCCGAGATCGGAAATCCGAGATTTGGGATCGGAATCCGCGAACTGTCCCCCCCGGATTTGCATCAGGCCACCTCGTCCGCCGCCCCGGGCTTCTTCGCCGCGTCGGAGAGCCGGCGGACCTGCTCGGGCGAGAGTTCGCGGCGGGGGCGGTCGACGACGGCGTCGAAGGTGCCGAATGCGGCCAGGGTCAGGCCGAACGCCGCGACCCCGTAGCCGACCAGGCCGAGGATGCTGGCGGCGACCAGGGACGGGTTCTCCCGCTGCGACATCTCCCCCAGGTTCTCCAGGCTCAGCAGCGATAATGCCATCAGCGCCGGCGTGCTGCCCGCCACGACCAGCCCCGAGTCGGGCCGGAACGGGATGCAGCAGAAAAGGTAGCCGCCGTTCGTGAAGATCAGCAGCGCCATCGTCGAGGCTAGCGCCCTCGTGCTGTTCTTCGACCGGAGCGAGAAGAACGTCCCCACCGCCGTCAGGAACCAGGTGAAGACGGCGAATTCGGCCGCCGTGGCGAGCACCCCCAGCGGGTGGATCGAGCCGACGACCAGCCCGATCCCCCAGAGGGCGAACAGGAGGTAGGCGGCCGGCCGGAGGGCCCAGATCGGCCCGATCATCTTGGCCCGGACGATCTCGTCGCCGTCCATCGGGGTCGAGGTCAGGATCAGCCAGGTGTCCTCCTCGCGCTCCGAGGTCAGCCCGCAGGCGGCCCCCGAGGCGATCCCCAGCATCCAGAGCACGTAGAGGGCGGTGCAGGCGATCCGGAGGAACGTGCTGAAGTCGCGCCGGGCCTGGAAATCGCCCAGGGCATGGCCGGTCAGGAACGAGCCGTTACGCCTCAGCTCGTCCCCGGCCGCGACGACGAGGTCGAACCCCGAGTAGCCGATGATCCCGACGACCCCCACGCCGAGCAGGGCGAGGGCGACCTTGGTCAGGCCGCCGGTCCGCGAGACGTACCGCTCCTTCCAGAGCATGGCGTCGTCGCCGCACTCGGGCCGGGGGAGCCACTTCCGCCGCCGCGCGACCTCGGTGAACCGGGTCATCCACCGCGGGCTGGCCCCCTCGCTCCGCGACGACGGCCGGAGCCGGAACGCGGCGAGGATGACGAAGCACGTCCCGTACGCGACCTGCAACCCCATCCCCCAGAGCAGGAGGTTGACCAGGGTCCCTGTGCCCCGGGGGCCCATCGGCAAGCCCCCGGGGCCCATCTGGAAGAACAGATAGATCGGGCTGGTGATCGCCACCCATCGGAGCACCGGGTCGGTCCACCCGGAGATCGCCGGCCACGGGGCGGGCCAGTAGCGCATCGTGGTCATCAGGAGCGTCGGCACGATCAGCCAGGCCATCTCGAGGAGGTAGAGCAGCGTGATCGCCTCGCGGGGGCGCCGCGCGAAGACCGAAACCAGGATCGAGAGCCCGGCCAGGAAGTAGACCGTCGTCAACGTCCCGGCGTAGCTCAGCAGGAGGAGCTGGAAGTCGATCCCGCCGAAGAGGCCGATCAGGCAGACGACGGGGAACCCCACGGCCACCAGGACCCCGACGTGGAGCAGCCGGGCCGCCAGCTTGCCCAGGACGATCTCCAGGCCGGTCAGCTCGCTGGTCAGCAGGTAGTGCAGGGTCTTCCGCTGCCGCTCGTCGGCGATCGTGCCGCCGACCAGCGCCGGCGTCAGGAGGATGACCACCACGGCCTGAAGGATCGCGAACGTGGTGAAGATCGACCGGCCGAAGTCGGCCATCTGGTTGATCCGCATCTCTCCCCGGCCCTCGGCAATCCTCCAGGCGTTGGACTGGTACGACAGATAGATCTGGAACAGGATGATCAGCCCGTAGACGAATCGGACCACGAAATAGCGGGCCCGCCGCGCGGTCGTCACGAGCTCGGCGTTGAAGACGGGGCCGAGGAGCATGGGGCGATCATCCCGATCGAGGAGGGGAAGGAGGTCAGGCAGACGGCCTTGATCGGGACGGACGGCGCGGCCGGTCGACCACCCGGTCGAACGCGAGGTCGGCCCGACGGGCCAGGAGCCAGGCGGCCGAGCCATACGCCAGGGTGGCCGCCAGGCCGATCGCCGTCGAGTGGACGAAGGCATTGACCGAGGGGTCGTAATCCGCCTGGCCCCGGCCCAGCATGGCCCGGACCCAGGTGTGATCCACGCACGAGGAGCCGAGCAGGATCGGCGGGCAGAAGCCGAAGAGGATCTCGCCGTTATCCGGGGCCATCAGGCCGGCGACCGGCAGGCCCACGACGATCGCGAAGACCACGCCCAGCGTCGCCGCGAGCGCCCGGGCGGTGGTCGTCGCCCGGAGCGAGAGGTACGTCCCCAGGGCCGTCGCGAACCCGCCCACGGCGAGCAGCTCCGCCGCCAGGGCCAGGGCCGCCAGCGGGTGGATCGCCCCGGCCGCGACCCCCACGGCCCAGAGGGCCAGGAGCGTCAGGGCCGGGCCCCGGGGGCGGAGCAGGGCCCCGACCCGCTTGGCCCGGAGGATCTCCCGCCCCTCCAGGCGGGTCCCGATCAGGCTGATCCAGGTGTCCTCCTCGCGCTCCGCCGTCAAGCCGCAGGCCGCCGAGCTGGCCACGGCGACCACCCAGACCAGCGAGACCGCCATCGTCGTCAGCGAGATCAGCGACTTCAAGTCGCCCCGGCGTTGGAGATCGAGCCCGAGGCCCCGGCCGTAGCCGTGGGCCGCCAGCTCCTCGAAGGCCGACCAGGCGCTCCCCGCCACCACATAGCCGAGGCTGGTCAGGGCCATCAGGCCCAGGCCGATCCAGACGACCCGGAGCGGCCCGCCCGACCGCGCGACCCGGCATTCCTTCCAGAGCATCGGGTCGTCGCCGATCGGTCGGGCGAGGAGCCGTCGCCGCCGACGATGGCCCGGGGCGTCGCCGCCGGCCGCGACCGCGCGGTCGCCCGGCCGGAGCCGCCAGACCGCCAGCCCCACGAAGGTCGACCCGTAGGCGAGCTGGAGCCCGATCATCCAGGCCACGCGCGGGATCGTCTGGCCGTCGACCCAGGAGCCGACCCCGAACAGCGCGGTCGGCTGGCCGTCGAGCAGCCAGGCCAGGGCGGGCCGGGAGAACCGCTCGGCCCCCGGCAGGCCCGACGCGAGCGAGAGCAGCACCCACGGCCCGATCAGCCAGGCCAGCTCCAGGATGTACGCCAGCGCCACCGCCTCGCGGACCCGCCCGGAGATCGCCGAGGCGAAGATCGACAGGCCGGCCACGAAGAACGCCGTCGAGGCCGCCCCGGCGAACGACAACGCGACCTGCCTCGGGTCGATCCCGCCAAACAGGAGCAGGAGGCCCAGCACCGGCACGCCCACCGCCAGCGTGACCATCGAGTGCAGGAGCCGCGCGGCCAGCTTGCCGCCGACGATCTCGGCGCCGCTCAGCTCGCTGGCCAGGAGATAGTGCAGGGTCTTCCGCTGCCGCTCGTCGGCGATCGTGCCGGCGACCAGCGCCGGCGTCAGGAACAGGACGGCCGCGGCCTGGACGCCGTTGAGCACCTCGAACAGCCCCGTGGCGAACCGGGCCATCGCCTGCGGCGTGGGGGCGAACCCGGCGTCGGGCGCCTCCCAGCGGATCTGCCGATAGCGGGCGGCGATCAGCGCCAGGAGGACCGCCCCGTACGCGAACCGGAGCGCGTAGTACCGGGGCCGCCGGGCGGTGGTGATCAGCTCGGCGTCGAAGACGGGTCCCAGCGGCATCGGTCGCGACCTCGGACGTTTGTATTTTGCGTCCCCTACACATTACGGAGCCGGCCGGGCGTTGCCAAGGCGCCGGCCGGACCGGTTGGCAGGATCGACTTCCGTGCGGAATAATAACGGCTCGATGCCGCCGGGCCCGATAATGTGGGTCCGGGGGCCGACCCGGTCGATCGACCGGCCGGCCGTCCGCGCCCGTCCCAGGCTCGTCCCGAGGAGGCGTCTCTTGGCCCATCCCGTCCCACCCGATTTCGTCGTGATCTTCGGCCGGCCCGGGAGCGGCAAGAGCAGCCTGGCGGAGCGGATGGGGGCCGAGTTCGGCTACAACCTGATCCGGACCGGCGAGATGCTCCGCGCCGCGATCCGCCGCCACGACTTCCTCGGCCAGCGCGTCGAGAGCCACCTGGCCAAGGGCGACCTCGTCCCCGACTCGCTGATCTTCGAACTCCTGGAGGCGAACCTCAAGTCGCCCGGGGTCTCCCGGCTCCTCTTCGACGGCTTCCCCCGGACGTTGGGCCAGGTCCCGCTCCTGGAGCAGTTCGAGCGGCGGCTCGACTTCCGGATCGACTGCTATCTGGAGGTCGTCGTCAGCCGCGAGGAGGCCGTCGCCCGGATGACCGGCCGCCGGGTCTGCCCCAAGTGCGGCGCGACCTACCACCTGATCGCCCGGCCGCCCAAGGTCGCCGAGACCTGCGACCGCGACGGCACCCGGCTCGAACGCCGGCCCGACGACACCGCCCAGGTCGTCGAGTTCCGCCAGCAGGTCTACGACGACCACGCCTTGCCCATCCTCGACCACTACGAGCGGAAATGCCCCGACCTCTGCCGCAAGGTCGACGGCGCGCAGCCCTTCGAAGCCGTCTACGCCGAGACCCGGAGGGCCCTGGGCGTCCGCGGCTGAGCCGACCCGCCCGCGACGAATCCCGCCGGACGCCCCCGAAAGGCGGCTAGCGGAGCCTCCCAATCGCGATGATAAACCCGGGCCCCGCGCGTCCCGGGCCGGCGTGGCGATCGGGCCCGCCGCTGTCGTCGATTGGGTTCGTTTTTGCCGGGGCAGGATTGGGGCGGCGGGGCCATCCGTTGGGTTCGTCTTGGCGGAGGACGAAGCGAAGGCTGTCCGCGGTCGGAAACAGCTTATAGAAAATGGGTTATGGTTGATCGACGGGAGGGCGGACGCTGCCGCACCCATCACTCGTCACCCATCCGTTCTGAAACCTCGCCGCCCCCGAGGTGGGCCCCCCGGTCGCCGCTCAGGGCCGGAACGAGTCGAGGTCGGACAGGTTGGACGGGGTGTTGACGGCGGGCGGGTTGTAGGGGCGGCCCCTCCGGCGTCGGGACTTGCCGGCGGCGGGATCGTCGGGGTTGGCGTCGGAGGAGGAGGCATCGCCGGGCAACGGGATCTTGATCCCGACCACCTCGGTCCCGTCCTGGATCGAGCCCGACTTGATCGGCCCGAAGCCGCCGACGAAGACCTGCTTGGTGTCGGCCTGGTCGAGCATCGTGCCCGACTGCCAGACGAGCTGGCCGCCCGCGCGGTCGTAGGCGAAGAGCGCGAGCTTGGCCACGGCCACCTGCCGGCTCCGCTTGACCAGCGGCAGCTCGGGGATCGTGCCGGTGGGCACGCCGGTGACGGTGGGCGGGATGGTGATCTGGGCGATCCCGACGAGCAGGCTGTCGTCGTCGGTCCCGTAGGCCCCCACCCTCGCCTCGACGATGTACTGGGCCTGCTCGCGCTTCTCGCGGATCAGGACGCCCTGGGTGAGCATCGCCTCGCGGAGGCTGGAGACGACCCAGCCCTGGTCGATCGCGGAGACATTGGCGGTGTCGAGATAGACCGGGACCCCGGTCAGGGGGCGGAAATCGACCTTCATCAGCGCCTTGTCCCAGGCGTTGGTCAGGAGGAGTTGCTCGGTCCCGGTCCGCGCCGTGCCGGTCATCTTGGTGGTGCCGCAGCCGCCGCCGGAGCCGGCCAGCAGCACGGCCGCCGCGAGCCCGGCCAGCAGCCGGGATCGGGCGGGGGTCGGCCGCGTGGGGTCGATCGTCATCGTCGTCGCTCCTGGTCCGGCCGGCGTGGGGCCGCCTTCGTCCGGGTCGGTCGGTTCAGCGAAAGAAGCGGTCGCGGACCCGGCGGGCGGCCTCGCGGAACCGGGCCCGCTCGCCGTCGGGCCGGGCGGGGTCGCCGGCCAGGGGGCGGCCGTGGACCGTGACGTCGACCCGGTCGCGGTCGCCCCGGAGCCGGAGCCCGGAGAGGTCGTCGAGGTTGCCCCGGAACTCGCCGAGCAGCCCCTGGGCCTCGCGGGGGAGGCCGGCCGCGATGGCGTCGACCTTCGCGGCGAAGTCGAACCGGCCGTCGAAGTCGGTCCAGCCGGCCAGGACGAACGGGAACCGAGAGACCCGGATCGTCAGGTCCTCGCTGGTGAAACGGCCCCGATCGATCGCGAAGTCGGCGGTCACGGCGCCGACCCGGCTCTCGGAGGGCCAGTCGCCCAGGACCTCGAGCTGGCCGAGGAACCGCGAGCCGTCGAGGTCGATCGGGTCGAGCGCGACCGAGCCGTGGCCGCGGAGCGTCCGGCGGATCTCGCCTCGGGACGCGCCCCGGCCGTCGATCGCCAGGCGGAGGGTGAGCTTGCCGCCGACGCCGTCGGTCGCCCCGGCGGCCACCGGCACGAAGGTCCCGATCGCGGCCAGGCCGCGGTCGATCTCGACGCCGTCGACCCGGGCCTCGGCCCGGAAGCGGGGCGTGACCGGGTCGCGGTCGAGCTTCGCGGCCAGCGTGATCGTCCCGCCGTTGAGCTTGCCGCGCAGCTCGTCGAGCGTCGCGGCCCGCCGCCCGAACGTCGCCCGCCCCTCGACCTCGGTCAGGTCGAAGCGGGTGCCGCTCGGCTCGTCGACGACCCGGACCGTCGCGTTGCGGAGCCTGATGGCGACCCCCGCCGCCGACCCGTGGCCCGGCCGCCCTTCGCCGCCGCCGGCCGCGGGGCCGGCGGCCCGGGACAGGTCGCCGAACTCGGGCGTGCCGTCCTTGCGGCACCAGACCCGCAGCGCCAGGCCGTCGACGACGACCTCGCCCGGCTCGCAGTGGCCGAGCAGGACCTGGCCGAGGTGGACGTCGAGCCGGGCCTCGGCCGCGCGGAGCCAGGGGTCGGCCGCCGACCTCGGCTCGGCGATCGTCAGGTCGAGGATTCGGAGGTCCCCCAGGACGCCCAGCTTCAGGGCCCCGATCCGGACCGAGCGGCCCGTCGCCCGCTCCAGGCGGGCGACCAGGCGGGCCCGGGCGCAGTCGGTCGGCACCAGGGCCAGGACCACCGCCCACGCCAGGCCGGGGAGCAGCAGCAGGCCGAGCCAGGGCCATCGGCCACGCATCCGTGGACGTTTCATCGGAGCCCCTTTGTTCGGACCGACCCCCGGGACCGTCCGGCCTCGCACCGCGACGGGTCACCCGCTTCGAAACGCGGACCTCGGACCGCACCGGGGGCACGATCGGGCGCGGCGGACGATACCCCAACGCCCGGGCCTCGACAACGGCAACCCGGCCGATTTTGCGTTGCTTCGCGGCCCTCGTGCCATTAACTTCGCCCGGGCCGGGGCCATCTCCCCGGGCTTGCGCCCGCCGTCGAACCGAGGTCGCACCGATGAGCCGACTCCCCGCGAATGGCCTGCTCGCCCCGGCCTTGCTCCTGGCCGCCTTCGCCCTCGACGGTCGGGCCGGCGACCTGCCGATCGTCGACCGGGTCGAGGCCCAGCCGCTCTCGGCCCAGGCCCGGCGGGTCGCCGAGGCCCTCGACCTCCTCGGCCAGCCCTTGCCGACGGCCGTCAAGTCCCGGCTGGCTGGTGCCGGGTCGCTCCCCGACCCCGCCCGCGCGATCCAGGACGCCCTCGACCCCCTCTGCCTGTTCGGCGTCACGATCAACGCCGAGGGGCGGGTCAAGGCCGAGCAGGGCCCGGCCCCGGCGGCGGCGGTCCAGTCCGGCTGGCGGGTGTTCCTGGTCAAGGTCCACAACGAGGCGGGCCTGACCGCCGAGCTGGCGGCCACCAGCCCCAACGCCGCCCCGGTGACCCGGACCTCGAAGAATACCGCGAGGCCCGGGCCCGGGATCACCCCGGCCGACGTGGCCGACCGCTGGATGGACCTGGCCGCGGTGGCCGACCGCCCGCTCAACCGCCGACTCTCGGGCCTCCCGCTCGAATACCGCCTCGTCCGGATCTACAGCCGCGACGCCGGGCGTCGCGAGGCCAAGATCCGCTTCGACGCGGGGCAGGGGACGCAGGACATCGGCTTCCGCGGCGACGTGGACGTTTTGTTCACCTCCGAGCCCGCCGTGTCCGTCATCCTGGACGTCGTCGACGAGGACGGCCGCCCCACGACCGCGGCGTTCGCGATCCGCGACCCTCGGGGGAACGTCTACCCGTCGCCGAGCCGCCGCCTGGCCCCCGACCTCAACTTCCACCCCCAGGTCTATCGCCGCTCGGGCGAGTCGGTCCCGCTCGCCCCGGGCCCCTACCGGGTCGAGGTGACCCGGGGGCCGGAGTACGAGGCCCAGGCCCGGGCGATCGAGGTCCCGAGGGGGGCGACGCACCGCGAGTCGTTCGCCCTGCGGCGGTGGGTCCACCCGGCGAAGCTCGGCTGGTTCTCGGGCGACCACCACGTCCACGCGGCCGGCTGCGGCCACTACGAGCGGCCGACGGAGGGAATCCGGCCCGAGGACATGATGCTCCACATCCAGGGGGAGGACCTCGACGTCGGCTGCGTCCTGAGCTGGGGGCCGTGCTGGTATGCCCAGAAGGCGTTCTTCGAGGGGAAGGACCACCCGCTCTCGACCCCCGAGACCCTGATGCGGTACGACGTCGAGGTGTCCGGCTTCCCCTCCTCGCACGCCGGCCACCTCTGCCTGCTCCGGCTCAAGGAGGACGACTACCCGGGCACCTCGACCATCGAGGAGTGGCCGAGCTGGGACCTCCCGGTCCTGAAGTGGGCCAAGGGGCAGGGGGCCGTGGTCGGGTTCTCGCACTCGGGCTGGGGCCTGGCGCTGGCCGACGACGCGGTGCCCAGCCTCGACGTCCCGGCGTTCGACGGCATCGGTGCCAACGAATATATCGTGGACGTCGCGCACGACGCCGTCGACTTCCTCTCGACCGTCGACACCCCGGCCCCCTGGGAATTGACGATCTGGTACCACACCCTGAACTGCGGCTACCGGGCCCGGATCAGCGGCGAGACCGACTTCCCCTGCATCTACGGCGAGCGCGTGGGCCTGGGCCGGTCGTACGTCCGCCTGGCCGACGGCAAGCTCGACTTCGACCGCTGGGCCGAGGGGCTCCGCGACGGCCGGTCGTACGTCTCCGACGGCAAGAGCCACCTCGTCGACTTCCGGGTCGGCGACGTCCGCGTCGGCGAGTCGGGCGGCGAGCTCCGCCTGGCCGAGCCCGGCCTCGTCACCGTCGCGGCCCGGGTCGCGGCCCGCCTGGAGCCCGAACTGACGCCCGGGCTGGCCGCGATCCGCGCCCGGCCGCTCGCCGAGAAGCCGTACTGGGACCTGGAGCGGGCCCGGTCCGGCGGGTCGCGGACGGTCCCCGTCGAGGTCGTCGTCAACGGCCAGGCCGTCGCGCGGATGGCGATCGAGGCCGACGGCGTGCTCCGCGACATCCGCTTCCGTGTCCCGATCGAGCGGTCGAGCTGGGTCGCGCTGCGGATCTACCCGTCGTCGCACACCAACCCCGTCTTCGTCCTCGTCGGCGACCGGCCGATCCGGGCGTCGCGGGCCTCGGCCGACTGGTGCTTGAAGGCCGTCGACCGCTGCTGGGCCCAGAAGGCCCCCAAGATCCGCCCCGCCGAGGTCGACGCCGCCCGCGCGGCCTACGACTTCGCCCGCGCCGCCTACCGCAAGATCCGCGACGAGTCGGCCGCCGACTGACCCGGCCGATCCCCCGGCCGGCGCGAACCTCCGCCCCGCCCGGGGTGACTGCAAGGCCGGGGGCCGGGCGGGCGCCGGGCCCCCGGCCGGATGGCGACGGGCACATCAGGACGATTTATGTACGCACAAGAACTATTCAGCGAGGCCCTCCGCGAGCCGACCTCCGTCATCACCTACCACGTCGGCCGGCACCTGGCCGGGTTGTACCCGGGCCGGGGGCTGATCGAGGGGGACGACTGCGACTTCGACCTCCTGGAATTCGCCGGGGCCGGGCGGTGCGCGGCCCGGCGCGACGACTCGATCCACGGCCAGATGGCCGTCCGCTGGTCCGACGATCGCGGGATCGTCGACGACGCCCGCAACGCCTGGTTCGAGGTCGAGTGGGAGGGCCACTCGCTCGACGTGATCGTGCTGGACTACGACAACGGCTGCTCGCCGTACCACTGGATCGTGGCCGAGACCGAGGCCATCGCCCGGCGGTTCTACGCCGCCGCCTGCGCCTTCGACCCCGAGGTCGTCGACGAGGTCCTGGTCTTCGACGGCGGGCGATGGGCCGAGAGCGGCCGGCTCTTCGACGAGATCGGCGGGGCGACCCTCGACAACCTCGTCCTGCCCGGGCGGCTCAAGCGCGAACTCTTCGCCGACGTCGGCCGGTTCTTCGCCGCCCGCGCGGCCTACGAGCGGCACCGGGCCCCCTGGAAGCGCGGGCTCCTGCTGCTCGGGCCGCCCGGCAACGGCAAGACGCACGCGATCAAGGCCCTGATCCACGCCACGGGCCGGCCTTGTCTTTACGTGAAGACATTCAAGTCCGAGAGGTGGACCGAGTCGACCAGCATCCGCCGCGTCTTCGACCGGGCCAGGAAGGCCTCCCCGTGCATCCTGGTCCTCGAAGACCTCGACTCGCTGGTCACGGAGGAGAACCGCTCGTTCTTCCTCAACGAGCTCGACGGCTTCGCCGCCAACGTCGGCATCCTCACCGTCGCCACCACCAACCACCCCGGCAAGCTCGACCCGGCGATCCTCGAACGCCCGAGCCGGTTCGACCGCAAGTACCACTTCGCCCTCCCCGAGATCGCCGAGCGCCGGGCCTACATCGCCCGCTGGAACGGCGAGCTCGACCCCGAGGCCCGCCTCACCCCCGGGGGCGAGACCAACGCCGCCGCGGACACCGCCGGCTTCTCCTTCGCCTACCTCAAGGAGCTGTTCCTCTCCTCGCTCATGGCCTGGATCGCCGGGCCCGACCCCCGCCCGATGGACGCGATCCTGGTCGAGCAAGTCGCCTCCCTCCGCGAGCAGATGGAGACCACCGAGGAGGCGAGGCAGGCGGGCGGGAAGTGAAGGGTTGGTCGGCTACCGGCCGCGGGCGGCGCGAGGTAAGATGAGATCGGGCACTTCTCGCGGGATCGATCGGAGGAGGCGACCGATGGTCCAGTTCAAGGCGACTGAAGAGATGTTGGCGGCCCTGATGCCGCTCACCGAACGGGTCGAGGTCGTCGACCATCGGGGTGCCCTGGTCGGGTTCTTCATCCCCGCCCAAGACGCGACGGATCTGCTCCGGAGCAAGGCGTTCGCCGAATACGACGCGGAGAAGGCCCGCAGGCGTCGGGAGAACCCCCAGGGTGGTTTCACGACCGAACAACTCCTAGCTCACCTCCGGTCGCTGGACAATCGCTGATGCGTTTCACGGTCATCTGGAGTCCCGACGCCTCGAGCAAGCTCGCCGACTTGTGGGACGGCGCGACCGACCGCGAGGCCATCAGCCGATCGGCGGAGTCGATCGAACGGGCGCTCCGGGATGATCCGGGGCGTCGTGGCGAAGACTTTTATGGCGACAGGCTTCTGGTCGAGGAGGCTCTCGCAGTCGGCTTCCAGGTCCTGGAAGGGGGCCGAATCGCCGACATCTTCGACGTCTGGTCCCGTCAGGCCGCCCTGCGGGAAGACCGCCCGCCGATCATGTTCAGATCAACCCATGCAGGGGCCCGCCCGGGGCGCCGAGGGCGTCGACCCGGCGCTCGACCTCGGGGTCGTCGACCAGGGGCGGGGCGTGGTGGGGCTTGATCCGGGCGTCGATGACGAGCGGCCCGTTGCAGCCCCAGTGCTTCTGGTGGCAGAAGGCGGCGACTCCGTCGATGTCCGCCGCGGGGTTGGAGCGGGTGAAGGTGGCCCAGAGGAAGTTCCGGGCGGACCGGGCGGCGAACTCGCTGTCGTCGACGACCACGACGAGCGGGAACGCGGCGATCGGGCCGCCCTCGGCGGCGAACGAGCGGCAGAAGCGCCGGAGGCTCGGCTCGGCGCCGTCGGGCTCGGGCCGGTAGGCGGGCCCTCGGACGGCGAGGATGCCGGGCAGGGCGAGGCGAGGGTCGGCGAAGTCGTCGGGCAGGCGGAGGCCGGGCGGGATCGAGGTCGGCAGGGACCGGCGCCTCGGGCCGGCGGCGGCGATCACGACCTTGGAGCCCTGGTTCAGGCCGTGGCCCGAGTAGTCGAGGGTGTCCATCGTCGTCCGGGTCTGGAAGTGGAGGTCGGCGGCCCAGTCGACCCGCTCCAGGACGTGGCGGAGGAAGGCCGGGATGTCGTGGATGTCGAGGTCCGGGTCGTCCTCCTTGGCCACGATCAGGAGGTACTTCGCCAGCGACATCTGCCCCTGGCCGAGGATCGCGTTGGCCGAGGTCAGCAGCTCCTGCGGGCGGCGGGTCGAGGCGTAGGGGACGTATCGCTCGCTGCCGATGGCGAGCAGGAGCGGGTGGACGCCCGCGGCGTCGACGGCGTGGACGGCGTGGATACCGGGGAGGACGGTCGGGACCAGCGGGCCGGTCAGCTCGTGGATCAGCTCGCCGAACGAGGTGTCCTCCTGCGGCGGGCGGCCGACCGAGGTGAACGGCCAGATGGCGCCGGGCCGGTGGTAGACGCGGTCCACTTTCAGGACCGGGAAGTCGTGCTTCAGGGCGTAATAGCCCAGGTGGTCGCCGAACGGCCCCTCGGGCTTGCGGGCGTCGGGGTCGATCGAGCCGACGATGGCGAAGTCGGCCTCGGCCGGGATCGGCAGGCCGCCGGCGGGGTCGCGGGCCATCCGGACCCTCCGGCCGCCCAGGGCCCCGGCGAAGCTCAGCTCGGGCAGCCCCTCGGGCAGGGGCATGACGGCGGCCACGGCCAGGGCGGGCGGGCCGCCGACGAAGACGCTGGCCCGGAGCGGCTGGCCGCGTCGGATCGCGGCCGAGTGGTGGACGCCGATCCCCCGGTGGAGCTGGTAGTGCAGGCCGACCTCGCGGTCCGGCTCGTAGTCGTTCCCCGAGAGCTGGACCCGGTACATCCCCAGGTTCGACCTGGCCAGCCCCGGATGGTCGGGGTCCTCGCTGTAGACCTGCGGGAGCGTGACGAACGCCCCGCCGTCGCCCGGCCACGATCGGAGCTGGGGCAGCCGGGTCAGGGTCGTCCGGTGGGCGAGGATCGGCCCGCGCCCGACCCGCATCGGCAGGAGGTGCAAGGCCGTGAACGGGACGTCGCGATACCGCCAGGGGCGGGCCAGCGCGGCGGGCGGCTTGACCTTCAGCTCGACGAGGTGGCGGACGGCTTGCAGGGTGTCGCGGAAGATGTAATGCGTCTGGTCCATCGTGCCGAACAGGTTGGCGACCATCGGGAACTCGGTCCCCTTGACCCGCCGGAACAGGACCGCCGGCCCGCCCGCCTCGTAGAGCCGGCGCTGGATGGCGGAGGCCTCCAGGCGGGGGTCGACCTCGCGGTCGATCGCGACCAGGCGGCCCGTCCTCCGGAGGTCTTCGACGCAATCGGCCAGCGTGCGGTAGCCCATGTCGAACCCGAGTCCCGTTGCGTTGGAAGGGCGGCCGTCCCGATGGGATCAGCGTAGGCGGAGGCGGCGAAAAGTCACGCGGGCCCGGCCCCGACCGCCCCCGCCGCGTGGACAATCGGGCCGCCGCGACTATACTCAGGGCGTGGGTCGGCCCGCGAGGGCCCGATCGGGTCGAATTGAGGTTGGTGGTCCGGGTGGGTGCCCCAAGAATGGTCGTCGCCGAGAGATCCGAGCGGTCCCCGATCGAGGCCGTCGACAAGTCGGGCCGCCGGGTCCGCTCGATGTTCGCGGCGATCGCGGGCAAGTATGACCTGCTCAACCACCTGTTGAGCCTGAACATCGACAAAGGCTGGCGCAATTTCACCACGAGGACCGTGCCGCCCGAGCCCGGCGTGCCCGTGCTCGATTGCTGCACCGGGACGGCCGACCTCGCCCTGGCCTACGACCGGGCGGGCGGCGGCAGGTCGCCGGTCGTCGGGTCGGACTTCTGCCACGAGATGCTCGCCATCGGCGTCCGGAAGGTCCGCAAGGCGAAGGCCGAGGGCACCGTCGCCCTGATCGAGGGGGACACCCAGCGGCTCCCGATGCCCGACGACACCTTCGGCGTGGTGACCGTCGCCTTCGGCCTCCGCAACGTGGCCGACACGGTCAAGGGGATCGACGAGATGGTCCGGGTCGCCCGGCCGGGCGGCAAGGTCGCGATTTTGGAGTTCTCCCGGCCCCGAGGCGCGATCCTGGGCCGGCTCTACCTGGCGTTCTTCCGCCACGTCCTGCCCAAGGTCGGCCAGACGATCGCGCCGAACTCTTACGATGCCTACAGCTACCTGCCGGCCAGCGTCTTGCAGTTCCCCAACGGTCGGGAGATGCTCGACCTGCTCGCCTCGCGGGGGCTGGCCGACCTCCGCCAGCACCCGCTGACGTTCGGGATCGCCACGCTCTACGTCGGGACCAAGCCGGCGGCCGGGGCGTCGGGATGAGCGGCGAGCTTCCCCTGGTCCTGGCGATGACCGGGGCCAGCGGGGCCCCCTATGCCGCCCGGCTCCTCCAGGTGCTCTGCCGGGCCGGGCGGACGGTCCACCTGACGGTCAGCACCAGCGGGGCCCAGGTCCTCCGCGAGGAGATGGGGGTCTCGGTCGCCCTGAATCGGTTCGACCCCGCGCCGTTCGGCGACCTCGGGGCCGGTCGCGTCATCTACCATCACCAGGCCGACTTCGGCGCGGGGATTGCGAGCGGGTCGTTCCGGACGGCGGGGATGGTGGTCTCGCCTTGCAGCATGAGCACCTTGGCGGCCGTCGCGCACGGGATCACGACGAACCTGATCACCCGGGCGGCCGACGTCCACCTCAAGGAGCGCCGCAAGCTGATCCTGGTGCCCCGCGAGACGCCGCTGAGCCTGGTCCACCTGGAGAACATGACGGCCGTGACCCGGGCCGGGGCGATCGTCCTGCCCGCGATGCCCGGCTGGTATCATCGGCCGGGCACGCTCGACGACCTCGTCGATTTCGTGGTCGCCCGGATCTGCGACCAGCTCGGCGTCGAGGTCGACCTGTCCCGGCGCTGGGGCGGCGAGCGGGACGAGGTCGCCCCGGAGGCGTGAGTTCGGAGCTTTGCCAGCGATGCCCGTCGGCCCATCCCCCCGCAAGACGATCCTGATCACCGGCGCCTCCAGCGGGATCGGCGCCGCCGTGGCTCTCGAACTGGCCCGGAAGGGGCACAACCTGGCCCTGACCGCCCGCCGCGCCGACCGCCTGGAGCGGCTGGCGGCCGGACTCGCCGCGATGGGTGCCGAGACCCTCGTGCTGCCCGATACGCTCGACGACCCCGAGGCTCCCGAGCGGCTGATCGCGGCGGTGGTCGACCGCTTCGGGCGGCTCGATGTCCTCATCAACGTGGCCGGCTATGGCATCCCTGCGCTGTTCGGGGATGCCGACCCGGCCGAGATCCGCCGCCAGATCGAGGTCAACTTCACCGCGCCGGTGCTCCTGGCCCGCCGGGCCTTGCCCTATCTTTTGGAGAGCCGAGGGACGGTGATCAACGTCGGCTCGGCCATCACGCATGTTCCCAACCCGATCTTCGGGGTCTACGGCACGACCAAGGCGGCGCTGGCCTGGTGGAACGACGCCCTCCGCCGCGAGGTCCTCCGGCGGGGCGTCTCCGTCTGCCTCGTCGAGCCCGGCCCGATCCACACCGAGTTCTTCGACGCCCTCCAGGCCCGGGTGCCCGGGGCCTCGGGGCGAATCCTCGACAAGCCGCCCGCGATCCTCCACGCCCGGCTCGACGACGCCGCCCGGCGGATCGCCCGGCTGGTCGACCACCCGAGGCGGCGGCTCGCGGTCCTCCGCCGGGTCGTCTGGCCGTTCCGCCTGATCGGCGTCCTCTTCCGGCTCTGGCCCGCGCTGGGAGACATCGCCATCGCCCCGATGACCGACCACATGCCGCCGCTCGCCGAGCCGGCCGCGGAGGGCCTCGGCCATGCTCGGTCGTCTTAGCGACCTGCTCGGGATGATCAAGTTCAGCCACACCCTCTTCGCCCTGCCGTTCGCCTTGCTGGGCGCGGCGATGGCGGCGAAGGGGCCGGATGGGTGGCGGGGCCGTTGGCAGGATTGGCTGGGGATCGTGGCCTGCATGGCCACGGCCCGGTCGGCGGCGATGGCGTTCAACCGGCTGGCCGACCGTCGGATCGACGGGCTGAATCCCCGGACGGCGAGCCGGCACCTGCCCAGCGGGCGGCTCTCGACGGCGACGGTCGCGGCGTTCACCGTGGCCGGCGGCCTCGGCTTCGTGGCCTCGACGCTCCTGTTCTGGCCCAACCGCTGGCCGCTGATCCTGTCGGGGCCGGTCCTGCTCTGGCTCCTCGGTTACTCGTATGCCAAGCGGTTCACCAGCCTGGCGCACTTCTGGCTCGGGCTCGCGCTGGCGATGGCCCCGATGTCCGCCTGGATCGCGCTGCGGGGCGGCCTCGCCTGGCCGCCGGCGCTGCTGGGGCTGGCGGTCCTGGCCTGGGTGGCGGGCTTCGACATCATCTACGCATGCCAGGATGCCGATTTCGACCGGGCCTACGGCCTGCACAGCGTGCCCGGCCGGTTGGGCGTCCGCGGGGCGCTCCGGCTGGCGGCGGCCTGCCACGCGGCGATGATCGCGGCCTTGATAGGGCTCGGGCTGGCGTATCCGATGGGCCGGGTCTACTTCGCGGGCGTGGCCGCGGTCGCCGCGCTCCTGGTCTATGAGCATGCCTTGGTCAAGGCGGACGACCTGACCCGGGTGAACGTCGCGTTCTTCCAGGTCAACATCGCCATCAGCATGGGCCTGCTGGCGGTGGGCGTGGCCGACCTCCTCCTCCGGGCCTGATCCGGCAAGGCCCCGCCGCCCCCGACATGATGGGGGGCGACGCGGGGCGAGGTCGACCCGGTCAGAGCGGCACGTCGCCGGCAGTCGGGGGGATGACCACGGGCTGGACGCCGGGGACGATCGGCGCCGGGCCGGGTCGGCCGGGCGCGATCCCGATGGCGACCTGGTCGACGACCTGGACCACGCCCACGGTCTCCGAGGTCAGCATCAGCGCCTTGGCCTTGGCCGCCGCGTCGGGGACGACCCCGGTCAGGATCGCGATCCCGCCGTCGCGGACTTCCAGCTCCATGTTCGAGGTCGTCAGGGCCTTGTCCCAGTGCAGCCGGCTGTAGACCCGCGAGACGACCTCCATGTTGTGGACCGAGGTCTTGGTCTTGATGAACCCGCCCTGCATGGCCTGCCCGGCGCCCTGGAACCCGCGCCTGACGGCGCGGCCGGCGTTGTCGAGCCCCTGGCCGACCGGCCCCTGCTGGGCCCAGCCCACGCAGGTCCAGGCCATCAGGGCGGTCGCCAGCGTGCCCAGGGTCAGGCGGTGATGCGTCGTCGTCACGGCTCGCTCTCCTTCGGGATCTCGGATCGGCGGCTCTTGCCTTCATCCTATGATTCGCGATCCCCGCACAATTGGCGTCAGTCAGGCCATCAGGGCCATCGTCAGCGTGTCCCAGCCGCCGAAGCCGGCCCGGAGGACGTCCTCGGCACGGGGCCGCCAGTCGGCCATCGACTCGGACTCGATCGAGGCCCGGACCAGCGCCGCGGGGATCTGCCCGAAGACGGTCACGCCCCCCAGCGCGTTCCCGACCGCCGGGACCGACCAGTTGCCGGCCGAGGCCGAGGCCACCGCCCCCTGCGGCCGGACCAGCCGCCTCCCCGCATCGAACCGGACCGCCACCGTCACCGCCGCCGCCTCGGGAGCGAACGACTCGGCCTCGGCCTTCGTCCGGAACAGCAAGGCACCCGAGGGGGTCAACGGCTGGCCGGGCTTCCAGTCCGGGCTCGCGACGCTGTAGAACATCTCCAGCCTCCTGTCAGAGGGGATTCGTGGGCCGATGACCGGGGCAGTCGGGATATCGATCGGGGGGCGGGTTCGAGGGGATCGGCGATGATCAATCCAAATGCATTCATCGTGCCGAGGCCGATCCGGGCCGGATTCTCCAGCAAATCCGCCCGATCCCGGCCGAAATCTATCTTTGAAATGATTAAGACTTCCCTTTGCATTGCCACCTCTCGTTTTATGGGAAGGGGACGCGATCATTGGTCAGCGGACCGTCGGGTGAGTGGTCGTTTGGGAGGACTGGCTCGGGTCGGGGTCTCATCGGCCGAGGAAGGTCGTCGCCCCGAGGCATCCGAGGGCCGAGGCGGGCGGTGAGAGGGCCGATCGCGTGCCTCGAAAGACGAACCCAATACCGGCCCGTAACCATTGCCAGCAGAGGGGTTAAGCGGGCTCGTTCGGCCGGAATGCTTCGACCTGAACCCCCGACGGGCGAGTCTGGGTGCGGGCAAAACGAACCCAGGTCCGGTCGATGCTTGGGGTCGCCACCGGACCGCGATTGAGGGTCGGCAAAAACGAACCCAATCGAGGGCACGGCCCGGCGCGAGGTGGCGTCTCGAACGAGATATTTCGGCAAATTCGACCCGGACAAACCACGTTTCTTTCAAGTCCGCCCGGATTTCAACCGAAGCTGTTTCGCGCCGGCGGCGGGCTCAGCCCGGTTCGGACTCCGTCGCCCCGGCCGGCTTGGGTTCGCTTTGGAATTGCGGGGCCGGTTGCTGCTGGGTCAGGCAGTGGAGGGTGCCCAGGCCCCAGACGAGGTCGACAGCGTGGATACCCACGACTTCGCGGCCCGGGAAGAGGCGGGCGAGGATGGCCAGGGCCTCGCGGTCGGCCGGGTCGTTGAAGGTGGGGACCAGGACCAGGCCGTTGGCGACGTAGAAGTTGGCGTAGCTGGCCGGGAGCCGTCGGCCTTCGAAGACGACCGGGCGGGGCATCGGCAACTCGACGACGCGGAGCCGTCGGCCGTCCTGGTCGGTCGCGGAGTCCAGTCGGGCCAGGTTCTCGGCCATCGGCCCGTGGTTCTCGTCCGATGGGTCGGGCTCGACGACGGTGACGACGGTCGTGGGGTCGACGAACCGGGTGATGTCGTCGACGTGGCCGTGGGTGTCGTCGCCGGCGATCCCCCGGCCGAGCCAGACGACGTGGGGCGTGGCCAGGTGGTCGGCCAGGACCGCCTCGACGGCCGCGCGGCCGAGCCGGGGGTTGCGGGCCTGGACGGCGCCGAGCAGGCATTCCTCGGTCGTGATCAGCGTCCCACGGCCGTTGACGTCGATCGAGCCCCCTTCGAGGACCACCCGGGCCGGCTCGCCGCCGTCGCCGGGGTCGACGCGGGGCCTCCAGCGATCGAGGCCGAGGATCTTGCCCAGGGCCCGCGGGACCCGGCGGTCGCGGCGGTGGTCGGCGTACTTGGCCCAGGCGTTGAACTCCCAGCCGACCATCCCGAGGCTCGCCGGCCCGGCCGGGCCGCCGTCCTTGACCACGAACGTCGGCCCCGAGTCGCGGGTCCAGACCCGGTCCGTCTTGACCCGGTGGAACCCGACCCGGGCCAGGTCCACCCCCGCCCGCCCGAGCCTCTCGGCCGCCCGGCCCTCGGCCTTGCCGCCGTCGACGAGGATCTCGACCCGCTCGGACCGGCTCAGGTGGCGGACGATCTCGACGTAGACCCACGGGATCGGCCCGAACTTGCCCGGCCAGTCCTCGCGGTTGTGAGGCCAGGCGATCCAGGTCGCCGAGTGCGGCTCCCACTCGGCGGGCATCCGGAATCCCAGGGCGGCGGGGGTGTCGGTCATGGGAGGCAAGCTCTCGGCGGTCGGCGGTCGGCGGTCGGCGGGATGATCGATCGATCCGCCTCATTCCCATCGCGGAATCGGCTTCGCGGTCCGGTCTGACCCATCCGATCGCCGAAAGCGAGTCGCTTCAGGTCCCGAACCGCTGGACGATCGGGCCGTAGGCGTCGATCCGGCGGTCGCGGAGGAAGGGCCAGTGCTGGCGGGTGGTCTCGATGAGCTTGGGGTCGCACTCGACGATGAGGACTTCCTCGCGATCGGCGGAGGCCCGGGCGATGACGCGGCCGAAGGGGTCGGCGGCGAAGGTCCCGCCCCAGAACTCGATCCCGCCGTCGTCCGGCCCTTCGTGGCCGACCCGGTTGACGGCCATGACGTAGACGCCGTTGCTGATGGCGTGGGCCCGCTGCATCACCTGCCAGGCGTCGGCCTGGGCGGCGCCGAACTCGGCCTTCTCGGCCGGATGCCAGCCGATGGCGGTGGGGTAGAAGAGGATCTCGGCCCCCTGGAGGGCGGTCAGGCGGGCGGCCTCGGGGTACCACTGGTCCCAGCAGACGAGGGTGCCGAGGGTCGCGTGGTCGGTCTCGATCGCCCGGAAGCCGAGGTCGCCGGGGGTGAAGTAGAACTTCTCGTAGAAGAGCGGGTCGTCGGGGATGTGCATCTTGCGGTAGCGGCCGAGGATCGAGCCGTCGCCGCCGAGGACGATCGCCGTGTTGTGGTAGATCCCCGCCGCGCGGCGCTCGAAGAGCGAGCCGACGATCGTCAGCCTCGTCTCGCGGGCCACGGTCGCCAGGGCCTCGGAGGTCGGGCCGGGGATCGACTCGGCGAGCCCGAAGAACTGGTGATCCTCGACCTGGCAGAAGTACTGCGTCCGGAACAACTCGGGCAGGCAGGCGACCTGCGCCCCGCGTCCGGCCGCCTCGCGGAGGAGTTCGGAGGCGCGACGGACGTTGGCGTCCGGGTCGGTCGAGCACCGCATCTGGATCAGGGCGACGGAGACGGGCCGGGCGGCTCGGGTCATGACGGGTCGGTTCGATCGATGGGGATGGGGTCGGGGAAGGGTGGAAATCAGGCGATCGCCGGGGGCTCGGGTAGGGCCCTCGCCCAGGCTTTGAGCCATTCGTGCCAGGCGTTATCGTCCATGTCGCCCTCGCCGAGCAGGTCGAGGGCCTGGAGCACGAGGGCGGGGGTCAGCCCGGGCAGGACCACGCTGCGTCCGACCTCCTCGTGGGTGTCGCCCGCCAGGCGGTGGAATCGCAGGTTGCGGCTGGCGACGTCATATCGCCAGACCTCGGGCACCCCGAGCCGCGCGTAGATCGGCAGGGCGGCTTCCGATCGACGCGAGTGGTCGACCTCGATCGCCAGGTCGGGCGGTAAGTCGATGTTGAGGTCGAGCTTCTTCTTCCCCTGCCGCCGGAATCCGCGGGCCACCCGGGCGTTGCCGCCGATGTAGAACGCGTTGTCGGGCTCCTTGCCGCTGCCCTTGATCGGCGCGGTCCCGCGCCGAAGTGTCGCCATCCTGATCCCCTTGACTTCGAGGCCGAGGCCCGCGGTCACCCCCCGGACGACCAGGCCCAGGACCTCGGCGTCTTCCTCATGGACGTAGTCGGGCGACATCAGGGTCAGGGTCCCGTCGAGGTAGCTCATCCGGATGCGCTCGTTGAGCGGCTCGTCGCGCAGCCGCTCGTAGGTATCCCAGTCGACGTTCAAGAGGGTGACCGCCGGGTCGGCGAGGACCTCGGCGACGGGTGCGGCCGGTTCGACGGTGGGTGCGGTGGCCATCGGGGGCCCTCCGGGTCGGATCGGGGCAGGGCGGGATCAGCGGATCGGCATTCTATCGCCGGGCGACGGTGCCCGCGAGCCTCTCAGGCCGTCGCGGGCCGGTCGGGGAGGGCCTGCGCCCAGAGCTTGATCCGCTCCTGGTAGGCGTTTTCGTCCATCTCGCCCTCGTCGAGCATGTCCAGGGCGCGGATCACGAGCGAGGGCGTGAGCTTGGGCAGGACGACGCTCCGGTCGACCTCCTCATAGACATCGCCCGCCAGGCGGAAGATCCGCAGGGTGTCGCCCTCGACATCGTATCGCCAGACCTCGGGCACCCCGAGCCGCGCGTAGATCGGCAGGGCGGCCTCGGACCTGCGCGAGTGGTCGACCTCGATCGCCAGGTCGGGCGGCGGGTCGACGTTGAGGTCGAGCTTCTTCTTTTTCTGCTTCCTGGCGCTGCGCATCGGCCGGACGTGATCGCCGATGTAGAATGCGTTATCGGGCTCCTTGCCGCTCCCTCTGGTCGGCGAGGCCCCGCGCCGGAGCGTCGCCGTCCTGAGCCCCTTGACTTCGAGGCCGAGGCCCGCGGTCACCCCCCGGACGACCAGGCCCAGGACCTCGGCGTCTTCCTCATGGACGTAGTCGGGCGACATCAGGGTCAGGGTCCCGTCGAGGTAGCTCATCCGGATGCGCTCGTTGAGCGGCTCGTCGCGCAGCCGCTCGTAGGTATCCCAGTCGACGTTCAAGAGGGTGACCGTCGGGTCGGCGAGGACCTCGGCGACGGGTGCGGCCGGTTCGACGGTCGGTGCGGTGGCCATCGCGGCTCCTCCGGGTCGGATCGGGGCGGGGTCCGGAATCGCCCCCGAGCGGGCTCGACCCGCCCGGTATTCTACCGCCGATCGCGGGGCCCGGCGAGGCCGACGCCGGGCCGGGCGGGCCCCGGGTGGTTGATTTCGGCGAGGCCCTGGGTTAGCGTCGGGCTCGACCCGATCCGCCACCATCCGAACCTTCCGAGGACGATCGTGCCATGGGAGCCGAAGCTCGCCTGACCGAGTTGAACCTGACCTTGCCGCCCGCTCCCAAGCCCGTCGCGACCTACCTGACGGCCGTCCGCCAGGGGAATCTGCTCTACGTCTCGGGCCACGGCCCGCTCCGGCCCGACGGGTCGATGCACCTGGGCAAGCTCGGCGCCGGGCTGGAGCTGGAGGCCGGGCACGCCGCGGCCCGGCAGACCGGCCTGGCGATCCTGGCCACCGTCCGGGGCCACCTGGGCACGCTCGACCGGGTCGTCCGCCTGGTCAAGGTCCTCGGGCTGGTCAACAGCGCGCCGGACTTCATCGACCATCCCAAGGTCATCAACGGCTTCTCCGACCTGATGGTCGAGGTCTTCGGCGAGCCCGGCAAGGCCGCCCGGAGCGCCTTCGGCGTCGCGGCCCTGCCTAACGGGATCGCCGTGGAGATCGAGGCGATCTTCGAGGTGAAGGACTGACGCGGCGGGCGGGCGGACGAGTAAGCGAGTGGGCCGGGCGGGTCGCCTCCTCCCCCTCCGGCCCCCGCCCGCTCTCGCCTCACTTCGCCGGTTCGAACGCCCGGACCTCGGGGTGCATGGTGTAGAGCCGGGGCCGGCCGCCGGGGCCGGCGGGGACGAGGACGCTGCTCGACGAATCGCCGCGGATCAGCGGGTTGCCCGGATACTTCTCCCAGCGGATCAGGTCCTTCGAGCGGGCGACGTTGGTGGTCCAGTCCTTCTGCCAGGGGTTGTGGCTGTTGGCGTGGTAGAAGGCGTAATACACGCCGTCGCGCTTGAGGATCTGGTTGACGGCCACGGCATACTTGTCGTAGGCGTCGGGCCCCATGGCGATCACGGGCTCGTCTTGAACGTTGGTCCAGACCTTGCGGTCCTTCGAGGTCGCCAGCCAGACGCCGCGGTCCCCCCGCTCGTAGAAGAGGTGCCACGTCCCGCCCTCGACCCAGGCCGTCGGCGTGCCGTAGGGGCCCGGCGGGATCGGCGAGCCGTCGACTTTGCGGACGTCGAGCGGGCCCTCCTCCTTCCAGTGGACGCGGTCGGTCGAGGTGAGCAGGTGCGCGACGTCCCGCTCCCCCTCGGCGAACAGGAAGTACGTCCCGCCGTCCTTGACCACGCAGACATCCTCGACCCACGACGAGCTGACGATCGGGTTCGACGGGTGGCGAATCCAGCTCAGGCCGTCGACCGACAGGGCATAGCCGAGGCTCCGGTTGGGGGAGCGGTCGTCGTTATAGCCGGTATACCAGAAGTGGTAGACGCCGTCCTCGAACAAGATCCAGCCGCGCTCGCGGATCTTCCGATCCCAGCCCCGCTCGATGCCGGTCCCCTTGAAGACGGGGTTGCCCGGGAGCGGGGCCCAGGACACGAGGTCCTTGGGGAAGTCGTCGGCCACGGCCGGCGCGGCGAGCGCGAGCCACAAGATCGCGGTGCGGAGTCGCATGGATGTCCCCTTCGGGGTCGGTTCCGGCCGTGTCGCTTCCCGGCGAAAGGGTACGGTGACGGCCGATGCCCGGCAAGGGTGGGCCGACCCGGGACCGGCGGGGACTCGGGGTCGGCGGGGTCGCCGTCTCAAGCCGTCGAGAGGGCCTGCCGAGGCCCCCGGGCCCGGCGGCGGGCCAAGGCCAGCGCGGACAGCCCGAAGCAGGACACGGCCACGATTCCGGCGACGAAGCCCGACGGCCAAGTCCTCGCCGGTGCCAGGACTATCCCGGTCCATTGGTCCGAGGCGACCAGGTCCGTCCGCTCCATGACCCGGGGCGGCCGGTCCGAGTCGATCACCTGGACCAGCTTGCCGGAATGCCCGACCGGGCGGACGACCAGGAAATGCCCCTCCTTCTCGACTTTGAGGAACGCCAGCATCGGCGGGTCGATCGCGGCACTCTCCTTGCCCAAAGACACACCGTCGAGCCGGAGGCCGAGGGCCCGGGAGGCGTCGCGCAGCTCCCTCATCGAATAGCCCCCCGGCCTCGGCGGCGGGAGCTTCGCGGCGATCCGATCGGGCGAGGTCGGCCGGCCTTCGAGCCCCAGGAGGGCATACAGGGCGATCGGGCCGCAGTCGTTCGCGGCGCGATCATCCTCCTCGATCGGGGCCGACCACGCCCCGGCCGCGAGGACGACGACGAGGGCGATCACCACCGCACCCAGCCTCATCGGTTCCTCCACTTGCGGGCCGCCACACCGCCCAGCAGGGCGACCCCCGCCGCCGCGAACCCCAGTTGCAGGGCCATCGCCCCGTCCCAGGACCGACGGGCCGGCGAGGAGGCTTCGAGCTCCTTGGACTGGCGATTGGCCTCGGCCAGATGCTTGTCGATCCGCCCGCGGACGCTGACGGGGTCGGTCTTCAACGGCTCGGGCTTGGGCGTCGGTTGGCTTTCGAACTGGAGCCGCAACTTCCCCGATTTCGCCCCTTTCTCGATCCGCTCCAGTTCGCCGGGCAGGGGCAACGCCGAGGCCCGAGCGACCGAGAAGAGGGCGTTGGGTAGGTCGGGGTTGAGTTGGAGCGAGCCTTCGACGATGGCCATCGACCGCTCGTACAGGGGCTCGCCGAAGATCCGGTCTTCGTCGTCGAAGGACCGCCGGACGCTCCGGACGGGCAGCCAGAAAGCCGACCCGTCGGGCCAGCGGAGCAGGAGGGCGCCGTGATACGCGCCGACGCCGGCTTGGGCCGCGAGCGTGACCGCGACCTCGCGCGACTCCTCGATCAGGCCGTCGGACCCCTCGACCTCGGAGCCGGCCCCCGACGCCTCGACCCGGATCGGGCCCGAGGACGCGATCGCGGACGGGCCCCAGAGCCCTTCGCCCGCCTTGCGGCGACAGAGCACGCGGAAACGACGAAGGCCGGCCTGCCCGAGCCGGGGTGCCGGGCCGACCTCGCCGACCGGCTCGACCTCCCAGGCGGGCACGAACCGCGCGGTCAAGCCAGAGCGTGCGGCCGGGCTGCGACGCCGAATCGGTGTCGATCTCGAACCCGATCCGCTTCCGCTCCGAGATATGCCCGGCCTTGAGCAAGACGGGGACCACGGCCTCGCCGCGCGCCGGGATCGAATCGGGCATCCGGCCCACGCTCGAACAGCAAGGGACCTTGACCGTGACCTTTCCCAGGCGGATCGGCCGCCCCGAATGGTTCGTCGAGGCGAACTCATGGCGGATCGTCTGGTCACGGGCCAAGACCGAGCCGAGGTCGAATTCCAGGGGCTCCGGGTCGGCGGGCCGCGCCTCGACCGCGCCATCGCCGAGGATCGCTGTCAAGTCCGGCTCGGGCTCGGTGGGAGAACATCCGGCCACGATCATCAGGAGGGCTTAAAACACCCTGCATCCTGCACCCATTTGTTTCGCCCACCGGAGGAGTCGAGAACTTGAAGAGATTGATGTGTCCAGATATGAAGATATTCCAATAAAATAGAATGATTGTCAAGCTAAACATTTTCGGATCGAGCTAAAAATGGACTTGGGAGCTGAGGCCGGAGATTCCTGGGGGAGGGATCGGCCTGCCGCTGGGAGCGATCCCGGGGTGGCAGGGGTCTGCGGTACCTCGCAACCCCGGTCCTCAGGACCGGGCATGACATCTCGGGTCAGACCTTGCGTCGGCCACGCTCGACGGTTAATCTATTCATGGCCCGCAGCCGAGGGGCGGTAGCTCAATTGGGAGAGCGCAGCGTTCGCAATGCTGAGGTTGAGGGTTCGATCCCCTTCCGCTCCACTCGCCTTCAGTGCAACAGCCGAAAGCTTGGAAGCCTGCCCGCGGGTTGTTGGCGGCACGGTTTGGGAAGCTTGAATCGATAGTCCCCGCATTACCCAGCCGGATCGAAAAACCGAGGAGTCTTGCCCGCCCCCGTCTCGCCGCGATCGGCCCGAGGATTTCATCGTCGTCCGCATCGACCATGACCTCGGCAAAGTAAGATGTCGAAGCGAGCCGGGCGAACTACGAGACTCTTCGCGTCGGGTCCACGCATCGGTGATCTCCGCGGATGCGAGCAGCGGCTTCTCCTCCGCTTCGCTTCGCCCATTCATCGAGGATCTGTCGTTTCAGGTCCCGCTCGGATCAGGGCGTCGGGATTCGATGGGATCGGTATCAGGCCATGATCCGTATCCACCCGGGCAACATCCGGGCCTGATCCGCCCCGATAGCCGGCGGAACAGGCCGACGACCTCGGCGGGGTCCTCCCGCCAGGAGACCATCACGAAGGCCACGTCGGCGGGATGCCCGAGCACCGCCGCCTCGACCTCGCCGAGCGTCTCGGCGGCGACCATCTCGAAGGGCAGGCCGAGTTGCTCCTCGAGGTCCTTCTCGTACATGCGAAGCCGTGGACCTGGTACCCCTCGGGGCTCCAGCGGGCCTCGCCCCGGCCGACGACCAAGGCATGCATCGAATCCGTCCCCCTCTGGCTTGGCGGCCCGCGCGGTGAGGACCTGGTAGGGTCGGGATCGGCGGGAGATCCCAGGAGCTGGCGGCTCGCCGATGAGGGCACATCGAACACCGTCCGGCGGCGGGGGTCTCGCGAAGGGGAGATGTCTTTTAATCAACGCCGTTCGATCCGGAGTTTGGCTCGACGGGTTTTCGGGGTTGGACAACCGTCGTCGGACAGCGTAGCATGGGACTCGCCCCCGCCTCGGCCCCGATCGGACGGCCCCAGCCGGGCCGTCGGGCCCGGAGGGATGACGGGGGGCGAACAGGGCCATTCCCGGCGTTTGCAGGAGAATGCCAAGATGCGCGTTCAGGGAGCCTGGATCATCGCCGTCCTCCTGGCCCGCGGGGCCGTCGCGGACGACGGGGGCCGAGGACGGCCCGACCGAGCGGCCGAGGACCAGGGGGCCGGGGCCCTCGCCGCCCGGATCGACGCCCGGCTGGCCGCCTGCTGGGCCGGGGCGAAGATCAGACCCGTGGCGCGGGCCGACGACGGCGAGTTCCTCCGCCGCGCCTCGCTCGACCTGGTCGGCCGGATTCCGACGGCGGCCGAGGCCCGCGACTTCCTCGACGACCCGGCCCCCGGCAAGCGTGCGGCCCTGGTCGACCGACTGCTCGAAAGCCCCGCCTACGCCGAGCGGGCCACCCGGCTCTGGCGTCGGCTCCTCCTGCCCGAGGCGGGGGACCAGGGGCAGGTCGTCTCGGGCGGCCTCGAGACCTGGCTGCGCAAGAAGGTCGGCGAGGGGGCGGGCTACGACCGGATCGTCCGCGAGATCCTCTCCACCAAGCTCGCCGGCCGCGACGGCGAGGAGATGGCCGCGGGCCGCTCCGAGCCCACGCCGGCCGCCTTCTACGCGGCGAAGGGGGGGAAGCCCGAGGTCATCGCCGCCGACTCGGCCCGGGCCTTCCTCGGCATCCGCCTCGAATGCGCCCAGTGCCACAACCACCCGTTCGCCAAGTGGAAGCGCGAGGAGTTCTGGGGCTTCGCCGCCTTCTTCGCCGGCGTCCCCCGGCAGCCGGACGACGCCGCCGCCACCGCCGTCCGGGCGCCTCGCGAGGATGCCGGCCGGCGTGAGCTGACCATCCCCGGGACCTCGACGGTGATCCGGGCCGCCCACCTCGACCGCTCCCCGCCCGTCTGGCGGCCCCGGGCCGACACCCGCGAGGTCCTGGCCGAGTGGGTCACCGCGGCGGACAACCCGTATTTCGCCCGGGCGGCCGTCAACCGGACCTGGGCCCGCTTCTTCGGCAACGGCCTGATCGACCCGGTCGACGACCTCGACGCCGGGGGCGACCCGGCCCTGGTCGCGCTCCTCGGCGAGGTCGCGGGCCAGTTCCGCGACCGCGGCTACGACGCGAAATACCTGATCCGCGCCCTCATGGCGACGCGGGCCTACAACCTCTCCAGCGCGGTCGACCCCGCCGAGGGGACGCCCCCGCCGTTGTTCGCCCGGATGCCGGTCCGGGGCCTCTCCCCCGACCAGTTCGTCGACAGCCTCGCCCAGGCGACCGGCGCCGACGTGGGCGAGACCCGGGCCCGCTTCCTCGAACTGTTCGCCGACCGCGACGAGACGCCGACCGAATCCCAGACGTCGATCCTCCAGGCCCTGACCCTGATGAATGGCGCGTTCGTCGCCGCCGCCACCGGCGCCGAGACCGGCGACGTCCTCGGGGCGATCGCCGAGGCGCCTTACCTCGACACCGCCGGCCGGGTCGAGATCCTCTACCTGGCCGCCCTGACCCGCCGGCCGAGGCCCGAGGAGATGGCACTGGCGGTCCGCTACGTCGACCGCCGCGGGCGCGAGGTCGACCGCGCCCGGGCGCTCTCCGACGCCTTCTGGGCCCTCCTGAACGGGCCCGAGTTCCGGATCAACCACTGACGCAACCCGTCGGCCCGAGTCGGGCCGCGTGCGTCGCCGGGGTGCTTTCACGGATCGGGGAGGAGCCTGTATGGACCGCTCGCCATCGTCGTTGCCGCGTCTGACTCGTCGGCAGATGTTCCGCCTGGCCTCGGCCGGGGCCCTGGGCGGTCCCGGCTCGGGCTGGCTCGGGAGGTTGGCGGCGGGCGCCGCCGCCGACCCGAAGCGTCGCAAGGCGTGCATCCTGCTCTGGATGTCGGGCGGGCCGAGCCAGGTCGACACCTTCGACCCGAAGCCGGGCCACGCCAACGGCGGCCCGTTCCGGGCGATCGAGACCGCCGCGCCGGGGGTCCTGATCTCCGAGCACCTGCCGAAGCTGGCCCGCGAGATGAAGGACATCGCGATCGTCCGGTCGATGAGCACCAAGGAAGGCGACCACGGCCGGGCCACCTACAACCTCCGCACGGGCTATCTCCCGCAGGGGCCCGTCCGCTACCCGACGCTCGGGTCGTTGGTGGCGAAGGAACTGGAGGACGATTCGGCCGAACTGCCGGGGTTCGTGAGCATCGCGCCCGTCCGGGCGCTGAGCGCCGCGGCGTACAGCTCGGGGTTCCTCGGCCCGAGGTACGCCCCGCTGATCGTCGGCGAACGCGGCGCCGGCGGGGGTGCCGGCCGTCGGGCGTTCCGGGTGGACGACCTCGACCTCCCGGCCGGGATCGACCGCGAACGGGCTGACGACCGGCTCGACCTGATGCACGCGCTCTCCAGCGACTTCCAGGCCACCCGCCCGGGGGCCTCGCCCGCGAGCCACCACGACGCCTACCAGCGGGCCGTCAAGATGATGCGATCGCCGGCCGCCAAGGCGTTCGAACTCGAGCAGGAGCCCGACGCCGTGCGCGACGCCTACGGCCGGAGCCCGTTCGGCCAGGGGTGCCTGCTCGCCCGCCGCCTGATCGAGCGGGGCGTCCCGTTCGTCGAGGTCACGCTCTCGGGCGTCGACGGCCGGAACAACCTCCTGGGATGGGACACCCACGCCCAGAACTTCGACGCCGTGAAGTCGCTCAGCGCCGTGCTCGACTCCGGCTGGTCGACCCTGATGACCGACCTGCGGTCGCGCGGGCTGCTCGAGAGCACCCTGATCGTCTGGATGGGGGAGTTCGGCCGGACGCCCAAGATCAACGAGTCGGCCGGCCGCGACCACTTCCCCAACGCCTGGTCGGCGGTCCTGGCCGGCGGCGGCCTGAAGGGGGGCCGGGCGATCGGCGACACCGGCGCCGACGGCATGGAGGTCCGCGACCGGCCCGTCTCGGTGCCCGACCTGCTCGCCACGGTCGTCCAGGGCCTCGGGCTCGACCCGATGGCGCAGAACGTCGCCGACAACGGCCGGCCGATCCGGCTGGTCGACCCCAAGGCGAAGCCGATCGCGGAGGTCTTCGGATGACGCCGACCGCCGTCCTGGCCTGCTGCCTGGCCCTGGCCGACGACGCCCCCGCGGCGCCGCGGCCGGGCCCGGCGTCCGCCGCCCCGGCGGGGGACGAGGCGACGCAGGACCTGGTGATCCTGGGCGAGACCCGCCCGATCCTCGTCCGCCTCCGCGTCACGATCGGCGACCGCCCGTTCCGCGCGGCCTGGGCCGAGGCGACGCGCGTCCTCCACGCCCAGCTCGACCGCGACGGCGACGGCAAGCTCACCGTCGCGGAGGCCGAGGCCGGCGGCCTGGCCATGCTCGTCGCGCCGGTTGGCGTGGCCCCCGCGGCCCGGGCCAGGGTCGAGGTGGACGTCAGCCCGAAGGATGGCGTCATCTCGGTCGACGAACTGGCCGAGGCGCTCCGACCGGCGTCCGGGCCGTTCCGGCTCCAGGTCGACGGGCTCGCGGGCCGGCGGGTCGACGCCCTCTTCGATCACCTCGACCGCGACAAGGACGGCCAGCTCACCCGGCCCGAGCTGGCGGCCAGCGTCGGCTCGCTCCGCCGGCTCGACCGCGACGACAACGAGCTGATCGGCGCCGACGAGGTCGCCCCCGCCGGCGCCCCGGCCGCCCCCCCGATGGCCATGGGCCGGCCCGCCCGCGACCTCGGCGTGCCCCCGGCGGTCGTGCTGGTCGCCGGCGAGTCGCCGTCGCGGGTGGCCCGGCTCCTGCTCAAGAAGTACGACGCCGGGTCGAGCCGGGGCCCCGGCAAGCTCGACTCCCGGCTCACCCCCGAGGAGTTCGCCATCCCGGCCCGGGCCTTCGCCGCGGCCGACACCGACGGCGACGGCTCGCTCAACGCCGAGGAACTCCGCGAATATCTCGCGCAAGCCCCGCGCGACGCGATCGTCGACGTGGCCCTCTCGACCGACGCGACCGGCCGGGCCTCGGCGCGGGTCCTCGGCGGCGACGGCGGCCCGCCCGAGGGTTTCGAGGTCCGCCAGCTCGCCGAGGGGGTCGTCGAGGTCGACGTCGGCCCGATCCGGCTCGACATCCACGTCGACGACGGCGCGAACGCGGCCGACGCGGCCCGCCGGACCTTCCGCGCCCGGTTCGACGCCGCCGACTCCAACCAGGACGGCTACCTCGAAGACGTCGAGCTGTCCCAGGACGACGGCCGACCCTCGCCCCTGGCCGGCCTCCTCCGCGTCCTCGACCGCGACGGCGACGGCAAGCTCTACCCGCGCGAACTCGACGACTTCGTGACGCGGCAGGCCGCCGCGGCGCGGGGCCGGCTGACCCTGACGGCGTCGGACGAGGGCCGGGCGCTCTTCGGGATGCTCGACCTGGACCGCGACCGCCAGCTCGGCGCCCGCGAGGTGCTCGACACCTTCGCCCGGGTCTCGGCGTGCGACCGCGACGGCGACGGCCGGGTCTCCCCCGCCGAGGTCCCGCACCACATCCAGCTCATCCTCGCCCGCGGCGACCTCGCCGCCATCCTGGCGCCGGCCGCGGGCACCCCGGCCGCGGTCGTCGCCGCAGGCCCCCGCGCGGGCGTTGTCCCGCCGCCGGCCCGACGCCTCGCCGGCCCGGCCTGGTTCCGGCGGATGGATCGGAACCGCGACGGCGACGTCTCGCGGCGCGAGTTCCTCGGGACCCTCGGGCAGTTCGATCGCCTCGACCGCGACCGCGACGGCCTGCTCGCGCCCGACGAGGCCGAGGCCGCCCGGCCCGTCAAGGCACCGGGCGGTTGAGTCGCATCAAGATCCGCTCGGCCCGGAAGACGACCTCGATGTCCTTCTCCCGGAGGGCGTCCTCCAGGACCGGCACGGCGACGGGGCCCATCTCGAAGAGCTGCGTCTCCGCCGCCTCGCGGGCCTTGGGCGCGGCGTCGCCAAGCTGGCGGATCAGGACGCGGGCCTGGTCCTGCAACCGCGGGTCGACCCCGTGCGCGACCACCGCCGCCATCCGCGCGAGCTTCCTGGGGGCGGGGAACACGTCGAGAAGCACGATCTCGTCGATCGCCTCCCGCGAGAGGTGGGCCAGCACGATCAGGCCCTTCGGTTCGAACAGCGCGGCGCCGTACTGGTCGAGGTAGGTCTCCACCACCTCCTTGCGGAGGCCTTGCGCGGCGAGGCGGCGGGCGTAGGCCTCGCGGGTCGCCTCGCGGTAGGACGGGTCCGTCGGCCTCATCGCCGGCCCCAGGGTCAGCTTGACCGGGGGCCCCTCGATCACGGCCTTCTTGCCGGTCTCGGAGGCGAGCCGAGCCGCCGTCGTGATGAAGAGCGTCCCGTCCTCGGTGACCCGATAGCTCAGGCCGACCGTGCCCAGGACTTCCGCGAGGGCGTCGCGGGCGGCGAGGCTGCCCGCCTTCAGGCTCATCGGCTGGCCGAGGTCGACGTCGGCCTTGGCGAGCGTCGGGTCGTCCACCTCGAACCGGAGCCGGGCCTGGCCGGCGACCAGGCCCAGGACCTCCCTGCGCGGGGCCTGCTCGACGTTGACGGTCACGGGCCGGTTGAGGGCCTGGTCGACCCGCGCCCGGATGTCCGCGTCCCCCTCGGTCGGCAACGGCTTGGGTTCGTCTTTCGCCTTGTCCTTGTCCTTGTCTTTCGGCTTCGCCTCGGCCGCTTCGAAGAGGGCCTCGGCCGCCTTGGCCTTGACCTCGGGCTGGTCCTTCGCATTCTCCTTGTCCTTGGCGGCCTTGGCCTTGGCGAGCTCCTCGGCGGCGGTCTCCTTGGGGACGGCCGAGGGGAGGGCGTCGAGCCAGCCGACGCGGTAGCCGCCGCCGTCGACCGGGGCGATTACCGCGACGTCCAGGAGCCGCTGGGCGGTCAGGTTCTGGAGCGTGTACTCGTCCGGGCCGCCCCGGACCTTGACCGGGATCGGGATGGTCAGCTCGGTGTCGTAGGCCAGGAACCGCTCGACCCGGTTCTCGTACTTGACGAACAACGCGGGGGCCCCGCGCCGGAGCTTGCCGAACCAGTGCTCTTCGGGGATGTATCCGGGCGCGACGCCCGCCGGCGGGGCCGCGAGCAGGCTCGACTTGTACCATCGGAGCCCGCCGCTCTTCTCGGTGCCCTGCGGCCAGTGGGCCAGGACGGTCCCCTTCTTCAGGCGGAGGTCGAAGTCGATGTCTTGCGTCGGCTCGCCGAACGCCTGGACGACCGAGATCGGCGCGACGGCGAACTTGCGGGAAAGCTCCGGCTCCTCGAACTTCGGCCGGCTGGTCCCGACCGCCCCGGGCATCGCGTTCCGGTAGACCCGGGGGGCGTTCAAGGTGTTCTGCGCCGGGCTGCCGACCCAGATCGACCACTCGTAGACCTCGATCGGCGGCGTCGGCCGGTCTTCGGCGCCCCCGGCCTCGGCCGCGAGGGCCAGCAGGCCGAAGGCCGCCAGGGGGAGCCAGGGCCGTCGGGCGTGGGCAAGGCGTTGGGGTCGACTCATGGGCCGCTCGCGGGTGGGGTCGTGGTTGGTGGGGCCGGGGGGGAGGAGACGGCCCCGGTCGAGGTCGGCCCGGCCCCCGGGGGGCGGCGGTAGAGGCGGGCGTTCGCCCAGATCACGCGATCGCCGGTGTCCTCGTCGGGGCCGAAGTCGACGACGAGCTTGAGCTGTTCGGCCCCCGCCACGGGCAGGTTGAGGCGGACCGGCGGGGCGTCGGCGCGGAGGTCGGGGTTGGCGTACAACTCCTTGCCGTCGGCGAAGACCCGGCAGTCGACCCGGCCCTTCTTCCGGCCCGCGTCGTCGAACCCGACCAGGGCCTCGAACGTCGCGTACCGGCGGTCGAGGTCGTAGGTGAGGGCCGACCGGGAGTGGACGGCCAGGCCCTTCTCGATGGCCTGGCCGTCGAGCCTGAGCGCCGCGCCGGCGAGGTCGACGTCCTTGCGGTACGGCGACCGGCGGCCGAAGTAGGGCGTCTCGTCGGCCCGGCTCGGTTCGAGGTCCGACAGGTAGGTCATCTGGCCGCCGCGGAACCGGACCTGGCGGACCTCGGCCGCGGGGAGCTTGAGGACCTGGCCCCAGGGGGCCTCGACCTGCCAGGCGGCGGCCTCGATCGCGGCCCATCGGCCCGAGACGACGATCCCGCCGGCCAGCGCGAAGGTCGGCCGGACCTCGGTGGGCGGCTTCGGCCCGGGACGGCCCGCCAGGATCAGCCCCTCGACCTGCTTCAGGGGGAGGGTCCGGCCTTTGCCCTGGTAGAGGAACGTCAACTTGTTGGCCTTCGCCCCCTCGACGACCCCGGCGATGGCCACGACCTCGCCGTCCTTCGCCCGGGCCAGGAGCAGGTCCTCGTTGCCCCGGGCCTTCAGGCGTTTGGCGAACGCCGCGGGCGTCTCCTTGTGGTCGGGCATCCCCATGTAGACGCCGACGACCCGGGCCATCGGGACGTCGAGGCGGTCGCCCCAGGGCGTGGTCAGGGTCAACGCATCCTCGCCGATCGCTTCGAGCTTGCCGAAGAGCTGCTCATCGCCCGAGAGGTAGACCCGGGCGTCGAGCGCCGGGGTGGGCGCCTCGGGGTCGAAGGCGAGCTTGGGGTCGGTGTGCATGGTTGCCTTGACCTTGGCGACGGCGTTCTGGCCGTCGGCGTAGGTCAGGGTGATCGTGAATTCCTTGTCGTGGCAGTCGCCGGCGGGCGGCTCCAGGAACAGGTCGGCCCAGGTCTCGAGGCCGGCCCGGGCCAGGGTCAGGGGCCAGTCCTGCGAGCCGGCGGTGTCGAGCCGCCAGGAGGCCTGGCCCTTGTCGGTCGGGCACTGGATCATGACCTGCTTGACGGCCGCCTCGCGGAGGCTGGACAAGGCCAGGTGGAGGTCGCGAATCCCGTTCGGCTTGGGGTCGACCTTGGCGATCACCACGGCGGGCACGGTCCCCGGCGGGGGGGCCGAGAGGTCGTCGCCGGCGGCCGGTTTCTTCGCGTCTTTGGAATCCTTGGCGTCCTTGGCCGGGGCCCCGCCGGGCCCGGTCGTGTCGACGTTGGGCTGGCCGAGGGAGCGGGCCGCGAGGGTCGCCGACCTCTCGAAGGCGATGGTCTCCACCTCGTCGAGCGGTATCCGGCCCTTCGGCTTCGGGGGCGGTGCGGGGGCCGCCGTCGCGACGCCCGGCTTCGCCTTGTCGGCGTCGGCCGGCGCGGCCGGGTTCGGCTTCGGGGCCGGCTCGCCCGGGGCGAAGGTGCCGACGACGACCTGGGCGGGCGCGGCCTGGACCGCCGCCGGCGCGGCCGGTGCGGCCTGGACCGCCGCCGGCGCGGCCGGTGCATCGACGGCCTTCGGCGGCTCGGCGACGGTCGGTCCGCCCGGCTTCGGCCCGGCGGCCGGCGCGGTCGCGGGGGTCGGGCCCCGGGCGGGGGTGGGGGGCGGGCCGCCGACGACCAGGGTCCCGGCGTCGAGCGCGGTCGGGTCGCCGTGGACGACCGTCCCGAAGATCGTCCGGACCGCCGTGCCGAGGCCGCTGATCCGGTCGGCGTGGATCGTCAGGTCGCGGAACAGGACGTCGACGGCCTCGCCGCCGTTGCGGTTCGAGGCGAACAGCTTCACCCCCGCGATGTCGCCGGGGCCGATGGTGAACTGGCCGATCTCGCGGACCTGGGCGGAGACGTCGTCGAAGACCTGGTAGCGGAGGGTCGGCCCTTGGCGGCGGAATTCGAGGCGGATCGTCGGGCCCCGGGCCGGGAAGGTGTGCCGGACCGGCTTGGCGGGCTTGGCGGGCTGCTGGCCGCCGCCGAAGCCGAAGGGGTTGAACATCCGCTGGTTCATCATCATCATGTTCGGCGACGCGGCGGCGCCCTTGTCGACGGGGCGATAGACGTCCTTGCCGTCGGGCTCGACCTCGCGGAGGAGCGTCGCCTCGGGCTGGTCGACGTTCTGGGTCGCGACGGCCAGGCCGATCGCGGCGCCGTCCTCCTGGCCGGGCTTGGGGAGCTTGCGGACGACCAGCGTGGCCGTGATCGTGCAATCGCCGCCGATCCGGAGCGCGGCGGGCGTCTTCCAGCCGGCCTCGGCGCCGCCCGGGGCCAGCGTCACCCGGAGCCCGTCGTCCTCGCGGGCCAGCGTCTTCTTGTCGCCGAAGCCCTCGGCGTCGAGCGTGGCCTGCTCGAACGCCTTGGCGGCGAAGGGCCGGAGGTAGTCGCCCGCGCCGACCGTCCCGAGGCCGACCCACAGGATCGCTGCACCGAGCATCGCATCTCCCCCAGGGGTTGTGGCCGCCGTCGCATCGAGGCGGGGGGCTTCGGGCCTCGCGGCGAGGCCCGAAGCTGCTGGCAGGCTGCCGCCCGGATCAGGGCTTGGCCGGGCCCTTGTCCTTGGCCCGGGCCGAGTCGCCCGGGGCCTTGGCCGACTTCTCCTCGGCGAGGCGGCGATAGTAGCGTTCGAGGACGGTCCGGTATTCGGGCGGGAAGCCCTCGGTCATCGACTGGAGGATGCGGTCGCGCTCGCGGTCGGAGAGCTTGCCCCAGCCCTTGCCCCCCTCGTCGGGGTTGGTGAGGTCGCCGATCCCGCCCGTGCCGGAGCTGATCGTCGAGTCGGCCATGCCGCGGTTGGGCTTGTTCCGCTTGATCCCGCCGCGGCAGGCCTCGCACTGCTTCTCGAGCGAGGCGATCAGCTCGTCGAGGTCGCGGATGATCGCCTTCTGCTCGCCCTGGACCGGCTCGCCGGTCTGCTTGCGGCCCAGGTCGTCGACGACGCCGACCATCTTGCCGGCGATGTCGACGGCCTGGATGTCGGCGGCGATCGTCGGGGGGGCGGAGAGCAGGCCCGCCGCCAGGGCCGCGGCGGCGAGGATTCTTCGGTCTCGTTTCATGGTTCCCTCAATCGGTTCGTGGGACGGGTCCGGGATTCGGCGGGATCTCTCGGGGGTTCAGGGTTGCTCGATCCGCTCGGCGATCTTGGACATCGAGTCGCGGATCTCCTCCTGGCTGGACTCCAGGGCCTCGACCTCGCGGCGGAGCGCGGGGGGGAGGTCCGAGGGCCCGGGCCGGGACTTGTCGACGCCGACGGTGTCGTCGTTGAGCCGGGTCTGGATGAGCCGGATCATCTTCAGCTCGGCGACGAGCCGGTTCAGCTCGCGCTCGCGCTCCCGGAGGTCCGAGGGCAGCGGCGAGCCGGAGGGCGGCGGGGTCGTGGGCGGGAGCCGGCGGATCGCCTGGAGCAGGCCGAGCAGGTCCTCCTCGACGCGACGCTCCATCGCCACGGTCCGCGGCGAGGCGTCGACGCCCTTGAGCCGGGCCTCGATCGCGCGCATCTCGCGGGACAGGACGCGGAGCGTCGTCGGCAGGGCGATGCCGAACTCGGTCTCCTCGACGAGGGCCAGGAGTTGCTCGGTCCCGGCGGCCAGCTCGGCCTGCTTCTGCGAGAGGCCGGCGACCGCCATCGCCGCCGAGCGCGACTTCTGGGCCAGGCGTGGGGCCTGCGCCTCGGTGGTCTCGCGGATCGAGGCCTGGATCTCGTGCATCTCGGTCAACTCGGCGACGAGCCGGGCCTGGAGCTCGGTCCGGAGCTCGACGAGCAGGCGCTCGGCGGCCTTGGCCAGGTCCTCGGAGGATCGGGCGAGGATGTCGAGGGCCGCCGATTGGTCGACGGCGGCGGGGTCGGCCGCGGCCTTGGCCAGCTCCTTCTCGGCGGCCTGCATCGAGCCGCCGGCCCGGATCAGGTCCTTCTGGAGGGCCACCCCGGAGTCGCCCAGGCGGGCCGAGGCGGCGCCCAGGGCCTCGGAGGCCCGGCGGTTCTTGAGCTGGTCGGCCTCGTGGCGGCGGAACTCGGCGTCGGCGACGTCGCGGTCGGCCTCGGCGATCCGGGCGTCGAGCCCGCCCAGCTCTCCCCGGAGCACGGCGCCGGCCTTCTCCTCGGCGGCGAGGGCCGCGGCGAGGTCGTCGCCGTCGAGCCCGGCCGCGGCGTCGCCGAGGTGGGCGTCGGCCTTGCGGAGCTGCGAGGGCCGGAAGTCGGCGAAGAGCGGGTCCGCGGCGAGGGCCGAGGCGGCCTTGCCGAGGGCGGCCTCGCGGTCGCGGACGGCCGACCGCGCCGGCTTGCGGGCGGCGGCGTCGCGATCGGCGGGGATGGCCTTGGTGTCGGCGATCACGGCCTCCTGGTCGCGGGCGAGCGACTCGAGGTCGGGACGGCGGGCGGCGAGCTTCTCCTTCGCCTTGCGCTGGTCGACGGCGAACCGCGACCATCCCAGCTCGCGCCGCTCTTCCTTGACGATCCGGTCGAGCTGGCCGATCGTCTCGCGGAGCTGGCGGAGCCGCGCGATCTTGAGCTGGAAGTCCAGGTCTTCGGCCAGGAGGAGGTTGCGGAGGTGCTCGAGCTTCGCCAGGAGCTCGCGGACCTCGGTCTCGGCCCTGGTCAACTGGGTGTCCTTGAGCATCTTGTGCGTCTCGCGCATCTGCGCGAGGATCAGCTCTTCGCGGGAGAACTTGAGGGCGAGGAGGAGCCGCGACGCGTTCTCGGGCTCGAGGCCGCGGAGGGCCTCGGAGAGCCGGGACATCCGCTCCTCCAGCTCGGTCATCTGGGCCGCGGCATTGTCCTGGGTGAAGCCGATGGCGTCGCGGGCGGCGGCGGTGGCGGCGGCGGCCTCGGCGGCGACCTTGGCCGGGTCCTTCTCCGGGGCCTTGGCCTTGTCTTTCTCCTTATCCTTGGGGGCCGGCTTGACCTCGTCGAAGAGGCCGTCGGCCTTGTCGGCCTTCGGTGCCGGCGGGGTCGCCTGGGGCCGGGCCGCGGGGGCGACGAGCAGCACCACGACCAACGCGACGAGGCCGACCGATCGCGGTCGGGGATGCGGGCTAGGGCTTATCATCGAAGACCTCCTGCGTGCGGGATTCCCGGGCCTTCTCGGTGGCCTTGAGCACATTCTGCTGCATCTTGATGACTTCGGCGACCTGATTCACCACGTCGACGAAGCTTTCCCACTGCGACATCTGCTCCAGGATCGCCCTCATCCGCCCCACGACCTCGCCGTGGAGCCGGCGGGCCTTCTCCGCGTCGGCTCGGGTCCGGGGCCCGCCGCCGGTCGACGCCTGGAGGGCGGTGCGGTACTCGACCGCCGGGCCGGCGTTGAGGGCCCGGATCGGGTCGATGACCCCGTCCTGCAAGAGGCGGTGCGACTTCGGCGAGCCGACCTGGTTGAGCTTCATCTCCTGGAGCGAGTCGGCGATCCGCGAGGCGATCTGGTCGAGCTGGCGGGTCCCGGTGTGCAGGGACCGCGCGACCTGGGTGTAGTCGTCGGCCGTCGGCAGGCCGGCCAGGGTCGGCCCCTGCTTCTCCGCGGAGTCGAGGGCGGCGACGAACTTGGCCCGCTCGGCGCGCTGGCGGATCAGGATCTCGTAGAAGAGTTCGTCGGGGGAGACGACCTGGATGTGGAGCACCCCCGACCGCCCGACCTGGGCCCCCCGGGCGCATCGGTCCTCGGCCTCGGCCTGGAGCCGGAGCACGGCGCCGACGGGCGGGGGGGTGGCCTGGAGGTCGACGTCGTGCCGCGCCTGGTGGTCGAGCACCGCGCGGCCGCCGTCGGCGGCCAGGGGGATCGGGACCATCTGCCGGGTCGTGACGGGCTCGGCCTTCTCGACGCCGGCGACCGTCCGCTCGACCTGGAGCCGGAGCGCCGACAGACCCAGGTCGTCGGTCGCGGCGAGGGTGAGCGGGATCGTGGCGACCGGCGTGACGTGGGCGCCCACCCCCTGGGGCCGGAGGGTGACGCGGGGCTCGCGGTCTTTCAGCAGGCCGAGCGAGAGGAACGTCGGCCGGGAGGCGAGGCCGGTCCGGTCCGAGGTGAGCTGGATCTCCAGGGTCGCCGCCTCGCGGAGGGTCCAGCGGGCGGCGAAGGTCTTGGGGTCGACGCGGGCCAGCTTGGGGGGCGCCCCGGGGTGGACGTCGAGCCGGGTCCGGGCGATCGGCTCGGTCCCGACGAGGGTGAGCTCGACCTCGGTATCGGGCAGGAAGATCAGGTGCTGGCGGGCGTCCTCGATCGCCCGGAACGCCCCGCCGGGGGCGCCCGGGTCGCGGACCCGGAGCTTGACCGACTCCAGCGACGGCCGGTCGACCCGCTCGACCCGGATCGGCCCGAGCCAGTCGTCGCCGCCGATCAGCTCGAATGTCGACGAGGTGGCCGACGGCGGCAGCTCGTGGCGGAACCGCCCCGGGCCGACGGCCGTCATCACCGCGTCGCGGACGGTGCCTTCGGCGGTCCGCTCGCGGAGCCGGACGGCCTCGGGGATCGCCGGGGCCTCGGGCCGGTGCCGGATCGCCAGCGGCTCGCCCCGGCCCGGCACGACCCAGCCGGCCCCCCGGGGCTCGACGGCGGGCAGGTCGGCCCGGACCTCCAGCGCGAACGGCTCGTCGCGGGGGGCCAGGAGCCGGTCGCGGTCGCCCAGGCCGGTCACGGAGAGGTAAGTCTTCTGGGGCCAGCGTTCGGTCGAGCCCAGGAGCCATCGCGCCAGGCCGAGCCGGGCCGCGGCCGGCGCGATCAGGGCGAACCCGACCGGGACGGCGATCGCCCCGAGCAGGGCCAGGGCCCGCGTCGCCGTCCTCCGCCGGTTCCAGTGCGCCCGCCAGTCGGCCGCGGCCAGCGACTCGCTCGCGCGGCGGACGGCCAGGCGGACCAGCGCCGGGGAGGCGGTCGACCGCGGCTCGTCGAGCTGCTCGGGGAGTTGGAGCACGTCGGCGACCTGCTGGCCCGTCCCCGGCCGGAAGCGGTCGAGGGTCATCGCCAGGGCCAGGTCGTCGAGCCTCGCGGCGTGGAACCGGGGCGCGGACCGGACCAGCAAGGCCGCGACGAGCCCGGCCAGGCCGGCCCCCAGGAGGATCAAGCGGGCCGAGAGCCCGATCCGGAGCCAGGCGTCGAGCGCGAATAGGACCGTCGCCAGCAGGACGGCGCCGGCCGCGGCGTCGAGGGCGAACTCGAGCGCCATCTGGAGCCGGAGCGAGCGCCGCGACCGCGCCAGCCGGGCGCGCAGCGACGCCTGCTCCTCGCGGAGGGTTCCGAGTCCCGGGCTGTCGGTCGGGGTCGCTGTGGTCACGGTCGGTCTCGCGGGGCGTCGGGGTCGGGCCGGACGATCGGCCTCAGACCATCCGGGAAATCTTGCGCAAGATCCATTCGGCCGTCAGGCCGAGGACGATGATCGCCGAGAGCAGCGGGGCGTCCCAGAGTTCGTCGCGGTCTTCGAGGGTCCGCGTCACCTCGCGGATCGCGATCGCCCCGTCGAGCCGGCCGACCTCGGGGACGTCGAAGGTCCGGCCGCCGGTCATCCGGGCGAGGTCGGCCAGCAGGGGGCGGTTCAGCGACGGCTCGTCGACCTCGCGCCTCGGCGGCTCGACGCGGAACGTCGTGGACGAGACCCGGGTCGTCGCGCCGGCGTCGACCCCGGTCGCCGGGGTGATCCGGAGGGTGTAGGCGCCGGCCCGTTCGGCCGGGAAGGTGGCCGTGAGCAGGGCGGGGTCGTCGCCCGCCCGCTCGAAGGTGAGGGGGTCGGGCGGCCGGCCCTCGACCTCGAGTTCGGCCGCCAGTCCCGACGCCTCGGCCACCGCGGCGGCCTCGGTGAACCGGACCCCGACGGAGACCTGGTCGCCGACCCGGTACCCCGACTTGCCCAGGTGGACTTGGAACGGGAACCGGCCGCCCAGGGCCTTGTTGCGCCCGACCCGGTCGATCAGGCGGGCCCAGAAGCCGTCGAAATAATCTTCGGCCAGGTAACGCCAGCGGTAGGTGCTGTCGAACCCGATGAAGACGGTCCGCCCCGGCCCGTAGAGCTGCGAGGCGAGCAGGACGTGGCGGCCGTACTGGTTCTGCATCCGGGGGTCGCCGTGGCGGGCGAGGACCGTCGCGCCCGGCCGGGCCCGGGTCACCGGGAAGCTCCAGTACATGCTCGGCAGGCTCGCCAGGATCGCCCGGTTGCGGATCGGGTCGGGGTGGAACTCGAAGACCGGGTCGCCGCGGCCCTCGGGGGTCAGGTCGAGGGCGTAGGTCGACTGGGTGGTCAGGCGGACTTCCGCCTCGGTCCGGAACAGGCCGGGCTCGCGGACCACGGGCAGGATTCGGGTCCAGCGGCCCCCGGTCGACTCGGCGTCGGCGTCGGCCTCGAAGAGCGACTGCGAGTAGAGTTCGCCGGGGATGAAGATCAGCCCGCCGCCGTCCTTGCCCACGAAGTTGGCGATCAGGTCCGGCCACTGCGGGCCGAGCGCCCGCATGTCGGGGTCGATCAGGACTAGGGCGTCGTATCGGCCGAGTTCCTCGGCGTCGCCGGGCAGTCGCGAGATGGGCCGGTCGCCGGCCTGGCGGTAGCCCGGGTCGGCGTGCTGGAGCCAGGCGGCGAACTCGACGTGCTGGTCGCGCTGGAGGGCGTTGCGGAGGAACTGGACCTCCGGCGACGGGGTCCCGGCGATCATCAGGACGCGGATCTGCTGGCGGACGACCCGGACCGCGGCGAGCGCCGTGTTGTCGTCGCGGGTCAGCTCGGGCCCGGCGTCCTCGATCCTGGCGCGATACTCGTACTGGCCGACCACCCGGGGGACGATCCGGAACGTGATCCGCTTGAGGATGCCGTCCTCGCCGAGCGCGACGCGCTGGTTGGAGACCGGCTCCCACTCGCCGGCGTTGACGCGCTGCTCCAGGACGAGGGTCGCCTCGGCGTCGCGGAGGCCCCGGGCCTCGACGACGACGGCCAGGGTCATCGGGTCCTTGGCGAAGACGACCGGGCTGGCCTCGATCTCGGCGAGCCGGACGTTGCGCGGGCCCTCCTCGGCGCCGGCGGCGACGGGGAAGATCGGGATGCCGAGCCGGACGGCCGCCTCCGCGACCCGCATCGGGTCTTCCCCGGCGTTGGACCGGCCGTCGGTCACCAGGACGACGCCGGCGACCGGCCGGCCCCGGTGCGCCGCGAGGACGCCCCGGAGGGCGTCGCCCAGGGGCGACGCGGACCGATTGGGGGCGATCTGATCGAGCGTGCGCGTCCGGGCCGGGCCGGCGGTCCCGGTCCTCGCGGCCGACTCCAGGTCGTACAGGAACACCTCGCGGCCGCGGCCCAGGGCCTCCAGTTGCGGGGCGATCGCCGCCTTGACCAGGTCCATCCGCGGCGACATCCGGAGCCGGTCGACGGGCGATCGGCCGTCCTCGGACTTGAGCCGGAGGGCGGCGGCGACCTCGGCGGCCCTGGTGTCGTCGGTGTACGGGTCGGCGAACCGCATGCTCTCGGAGTCGTCGACGATGATCGGCAGGTGCGACCGGATCGTCTCGCGGTGCGACGAGATCAGGACCGGCTCGATCAGCATCAGCGCGACCGCCAGGAGCACGATCGCCCGCAACCCGACCAGCAGCGCCCGCCTCGGCCGCGAAAGCTCGCGTTTTTCGAGCCGGGGGAGCCGCCAGAGCAGGGCCAGGGCCGCGACCGCCAGCGCCGCCAGCACCAGGGCCCAGCCCCCGCCGGGCGTTGCGGTCAGCTCCAGGCGCGTGCTCTCGCCCGCCGGCCCGGTGCCCGGCGAGCGGTGGTCGATGCCGAGGATGATCTGCCAGATACGGCTCATGGACTTCCGCCAGGGGGACGAGGCGACCCGGGGCTCATCGCGAGCGACCCACCCACGACGCCAGGATCGGTTCGAGGATCAGGAGGCCGAGGAGCCCCCACGCCAGCTCATGCCAGAGTTCCCGGCCGGCGGCCGAGGAGGCGTCGGTGCCGTCGCCCCGGGCCACGGCGACCTCGGCGGCCAGCGGGGCGAGCAGCGCCTTGAGGTCGGCCGCCGCGAGCCTCGCGAGCCCGCTCTCGCGGGGGTCGGGGTTGCTCGCGAAGAGATCTTGCTGGGTCCCGAGCGGGCCTTCGTCCCAGGCGAGCCGGTACAGACCCGCCCGCCGTGTGTCGGGCAGGTCGATCGCCGAGGCGGGCGTCGGGTCGCCCGAGTTGCGGTCGTCGACCGCGGTCGCCGCCAGGGCCTTGGGCTCGCCCCCGCCCGGCGGGGTGAGCCGGATGTTGGTGACCTGCTGGCTCGAATGGACGACGCGACGGGGCCGGTCGCCGGCCGTGACGGTGTGGGCCCATGAGGTCGGCCGCGACGTGCCCCGGACCGCCTCGCGGACCGCCAGGACGAAGCTCGGCTCGATCGGCCAGTCGTTGCCGGCCCGGTCGGCCGTGGTCGTCCAGAGCAGGACCCGGCCTTCGCCGACGACCCGCTCGACGATCGCCGGCGACCGCCCCGGGTCGTTCCAGCGGGCGAGCACCCGGACCGTCCCCGGGCCGGCGGCCGGCTCGTCCACCGCCATGTACTGGCGGACCGACACGCGCCCCAATGCCGACGGCTTCAGCTCCATCAGCTTCTCGATCGGCGACGGCCGGACCGGGTCGACCACCAGGCCGCGGATCGCCTCGTCGACCTGGGCCTTGAGGAGGACGGGCATGAGCGGCTCGCCCGAGCGGTACAGCCGCTCGTTGTACAGGCCCGCGTCGAGCTTGCCCCCGGTGAAGACCAGCAGCCCCGTCCCGCCCCGGACGAGCCCGGCCAGCTTCCGGGCCTGCTCGGGCGTCGGGGCCGAGACGTTGGCCAGGACCAGGACGTCGGCGGGCTCGAGCCGGGGGGCGAGGAAGTCGTCCTCCTGGACCACCTCGACCCGCCAGGCCTCCGCGTCGCCGACGCCGATCGACAGGGGCGCCGCGAGGTAGTCGACCTCCGAGCCGAACGGCTCCGACGACGGCTCGCCGTCGACCAGGCGGATCAGGAGGGTGTCCTTGACCGGGACCGCCGCCCAGTGCTGGTTGTCGCCCGCGAGTTCGTCCTCGGGCAGTTGGAGCGACAGGTCGTGCAGCCCCGGCGACGGGAACCGGACGGTCAGGGGGACCCGGACCACCTGGCGCGGGGGGATCTCGGGCAGGAGGACCTCGGTCGGCCGGTCGTCGACCCGGAGGACCGCCTTGACCCGGCCGAGGGCCCGGGGCGAGTCGTTGCGGACGACCGCCTCCCAGCGGGTCTCGGCCGCGGCGAGGATCGTGCGGTCGAGCGGCACGAGGGCCTCGATGGCGACGTTGGCGACCTCGTCGGAGCCGACGTCGACCACCCGGACGCGCAGGCCCTGCTCGCTCCATCGGCGGGCGACGGGCCCGACCCCGGCGTCCCAGCCCGACTTCCGCAGGTCGGTGATGATCGTCAGGCTGCGGGTCGGATAGGTGCAGGACTGGACCACCTCGTCAACCCCTTCGAGGACGGCCGGCCAGGCGGCGTGGGCCTCGGAGATCGGCAGGGCCAGGGCGTCGCCCGACAGCTCCTCGCGGCGTCCGCCGTCGACCTCGTGGAAGACCGGCGTCCGGGGCGCGGAGGCGGCGACCAGGGTGCAGCGGTCCTGCGGCCGGGCGGCGGCGAGGATGGCCCCGGCGACCTCGCGGGCCCGGTGGAACGCCGGCGGCCCGCCCGAGGCGTACCCCATGCTCAGGGAGTCGTCGACCAGGACGACCTGGCTCGACCGGCCGCCGCCGCCGATCCACCGTTCCAGGCCCGTGGGGTTGAGCACCGGCCGGGCCAGGAAGAAGAACAGGAGCACGGGCAGGGCGATCCGGAGCAGCAGGAGCAGGAGCTGCTCGACCTGGATGCGGCGGCGGTTGCGGCGGATGGTCAGCCTGAGGTGGCGCATCGGGGCCCACTCCACCCGGCGGAACCGGCGGCGGTTCAGCAGGTGGATCACGAGGGGGATGATGCCCAGGAGCATCCCCCAGATCAGCAGGGGGCTCAGGAGGTGGAGCATGGTTCAGGCTCGCCCTCCCGAGCGGGCCGATTCCTCGCGGGACCGGAGGAAGAGGCCGAGGGACGCGCCGAGGTCGTCGTCGGTGCAGAAGCGGACGTGGTCGTAGCCCCGGCCGCCGCACTCGCGTTTGATGCCGTCGAGGAAGTCGCGCATCGCCCCCCGGTAGGCCTTGCGGAAGGCGCCGGGCTCGGCGAAGAGCTCCTCGTCCCCCTCGATGTCGCGGAAGACGGTCGGGCCGTCGAAGGGGAGGTCGAGTTCGTCGCGGTCGAGGACCTGGAGCACGAGCACCTCGTGGCCGAGGAAGCGGAGCCGGTTCAGGCCGTCGTAGACGGCGTCGAGGTCGGTGAAGAGGTCGGAGACGATCACCAGGAGGCCGCGGCGGCGGACCCGGTCGGTGAGGGTCCGCAGCAGGCCGCCCAGGTCGGTCTTGCGGGCCGGCGTGCAGGCCCCGAGCAGCCCCGAGATCACCGTGACCTGCGACTGAGTGGCGTTGGGCGGCAGGATCGTCCCGGCCTGCTCGTCGAAGAGGACCAGGCCCACCGGGTCCTGCTGGCGGGCCAGGAGCATCGCCAGCGAGACGACCAGGGTGGCCGCGTAGTCGAACTTGCTCAGGGCGGCGCGCGAGCCCCGGTAATTCATCGACGCGCTGGCGTCGACGACGAAGGTGACGCGGACGTTGCTCTCTTCCTCGTACTGCTTGATGTAGTGGCGATCGGACCGGGCGTAGACCCTCCAGTCGAGCCGGCGGAGGTCGTCGCCCGGGGTGTAGTCGCGGTAGGCGGCGAACTCGATGTTGAACCCGTGGAACGGGCTCCGATGCTGGCCGCCGATCGCCCCCTCGGCGAGCCGGCGCGACCGGAGCGTCAGGTCGGCGATCTGGGCGATGGCGTCAGGATCGGAAAACGCCCGCGACGGCGGCATCGGCGGCTCCCTTCCGGACCGGGATGTCGTCCAGCAGCCGGGCGATGATCGAGTCGCTCGACTCGCCCGCGGCCTGCGCGTTGTAGTTGAGCACGATCCGGTGCCGGAGCACCGGCCGGGCCACCGCCCGGATGTCCTCGATCCCCACGCTAGCCCGGCCCGCCAGCGCGGCCCGGGCCTTGCCCGCAAGGATCAGGGCCTGCCCGGCGCGGGGCCCGGCGCCCCAGGCGACCCACTCGCCGATGTACTTCGGCCCGCCGGCGTCGGTCCCCCGGGTCGCCCGGACCAGGTCCATCGCGTAGTCGATGCAGTAATCCGAGACCGGCACCCGCCGGACCATCTTCTGCAGCGCGGCGATCCGCTCGCCCGTGATCAGCGCGGCGATCTCCTGCGGGTCGGCGCCGGTGGTCAGGCGGTAGATCTGCCGCTCCTCGGCCGGGGTCGGGTAGCTGATGAAGATCTTGAAGAGGAACCGGTCGAGCTGGGCCTCGGGGAGCGGGTAGGTCCCTTCCTGCTCGATCGGGTTCTGGGTGGCCAGGACGAAGAACGGGTCGGGCAGCTTGTGGCGATGGCCGCCGGCGGTGACCTGCCGCTCCTGCATCGCCTCCAGGAGCGCGGCCTGGGTCTTGGGCGGGGTCCGGTTGATCTCGTCGGCCAGCACGAGGTTGGCGAAGAGCGGCCCGGGGACGAACCGCAGCTCGCGGGCGCCGGTGGTCCGGTCCTCGTACAACACCTCGGTCCCGGTGATGTCGCTGGGCATCAGGTCGGGCGTGAATTGAATTCGCTTGAATTCCAGCGACAGCGACTGCGCCAGCGAGTGGACCATCAGCGTCTTGGCCAGGCCGGGCACCCCTTCGAGGATGCAATGCCCCCGCGCGAAGACGGCGATCAGGAGCTGGTCGACGACCTCGTCCTGGCCGATAATCTGCCGGGCGATCTGGTCGCGGATCTGCCGGTAGGCCGCCCGCAGCTCGTCCAGCTCGGCCAGGTCGGGTTCCGCGGTCATGGTGCTCAACAGGTCGCCCCCTCGTGAGGATGGATTAGCGCTGGAAGACGGGGAGGTACTTGTAGGGAAGCTGGAGGATGATCACGGCGATCGAGGTGCCGTAGACCTGGCCGATCCCGTCGCCGGTCCACGACCCGTCGCCGCCTTGCAGGGCGATGATCTGGTCGCGGGCCTTGGGGAAGTAGACGTCCCAGTAGGCGTCGCCGGCCATGTAGAAGCCCTGCGACGCGTAGAGGTGGGTGTAGAAGGCGTGGCCGCCCCCCTTGTTCCAGTCGTCGCTGGCGCGGAACTGGTCCCAGACGTATTTCAGGCAGTCGACGGCGATCGGGCTCTCGAACTGGCCGGCGTTGTAGAGCGTGGCCACGGCCGCGGCCGAGATCGGCAGCCGGGCCCCGCCGCCGGAGGAGAGCGAATACTGGATCCCGCCCTCGCGGGTCCGGCACTTCTCCAGGTAGCCCGCGGCCTCGTCGATGACCGCCTTGGGGACGAGGAACCCCGCGTTCTGCGCCGCCCGCAGCGCCTGGACCTGCGTGACGGTGACCGACCCCTCGTCGCCGGTCCCCGGGGTGTAGGTCCAGCCCCCGGCGGCGCTCTGGCCCTGGCTGGTCAGGGTCACCGCCTTGCGGACGACGTCGCCGACCTGGCGGCGGAGCGATTCCTTGGTGATCGTCCCGTAGGCCGACGCCAGGAACATCAGCGCGAAGCCGTGCCCGTGCATCGGCATCCCGCTGTCCTGGCCCGAGCCGGTGATCAGCCCCGACGGCGTGGAGCAGCGGACCAGGTACTCGACGGCCCCCTGGACGGTCTTGGCGTATTTGCCCCGGGTGGGCGAGTTGCCGTGGGCCAGGAACGCCGTGCCGGCCAGGCCGGTCATGGCGACCGGGTACGCCTGGCCGCCCCCGGTGATCCACGACCCGTCGTCGGACTGCGTGCCCGAGAGGTGATCCAGCCCCTTGATGACGGCCCGGAGCGCCTCGGGCGTGACGTGCTTGGGGAGGACTTCCTTCTCCTGGGCCCCCGCCCGCCGGCCGAGCCCGAGGCCGAGCCCGCCCGCCCCGGCGAAGCCGATGCCGAGGCCGCACCGCCGCAGGAATGCGCGGCGGCCCGTCCCGTCCTCATTCGATCCCGAACCTGACGCCCGGAAGATGCTCATTGGCCACCATCCCGGGCCAGGGCCTTGGGGGGCGGGCCGGCGGCGAACCGGACCTGGAGCTCGACCTTGATCGGGATCTCGTGGAATCGCGCCGATTCGAGCCGCTTGCGGGGCATCTCGTCGTCCTCCGTGGTGGGCGGGCCGTAGAAGGACATCGTCGAGGAAGCGGCCTTCTCGCCCGGGACCAGAACCTCGCGGACCCCGGCGACCGGCCCCAGATCGACGCCGCTCAGCTTGGCGAGCCGCCCGGCCCGCGCCCGGGCGTCGGCGATCGCGTCCCGGTAGGCTTTCTCCTGGAGCACGTCGAAGTCGTCGACGATGAAGCGGACCAGGCCGCTGCCCGCGGTGTTGTACCGGTAATAATAGGGGTTGAAATCGCCCTGGCCGCCGACCTTCCCGCCCGCGTCCTGGGCGACGTCGAGGAGCTTGGCGACGAGTTGCAGGAGCGCCTCCTCGTCCAGCTCGCGGATCTCGGTGCAGTGGACGACGAGCTTCCGCGTGAGCTGGACCTCGACCTTGCCGCGGCGGGCGGGCGGCGTATCCATCATATAGGGGTTGAAGACCTGCCCCTTCTGGGCGACGGCCAGCGACCGCTCCTCGACCGCGACGTTGCCGAGCTTCAGCGTCACGAACGCCTCCTGGAGCCGCTTCTTGGCGTCGCGGTATTTGACGATCACGTCGGAGGTCATCTCCGAGGCGGCGGAGACCTCCAGGTCGATCTCCAGCCGGTTGGGCTTGGCGCCGGCCGTCCCCTTTCCCGAGACGGTGAAGCCTTCGATATTCTGGGGTGCCCCGGCCGCCGGGAACTGGGCCGGGGCGGGGCGCGGGGCGCCGGCCAGGGCCAGGGCCGCGAGGACGATCACCGCGAAGTTCGACCTATTCATCCGACCCCCTCGTCTTGGATGCCGCGGCGTCCTTGCCGGCGGCCCGATCGGGCCCGGCCGCCACGCGCGGGTAGGCCGAGATGGCCCGGTTGCTGATCGCCAGGAGCCAGCGGTCGGTGAGGACCAGGTCCCCGCCCGAGGCGCCGGGGTCTTCGCCCCGGAAGATCCGCCGGACCCGGCCGGACCCCGGGTCGACCTCGAAGACGCCCCGGGGCGTGAGCTGCCAGAGCCCGTCGGGGCGCACGAGCACGTGCCCGTCGTCGCTGCCGCCCGGCATCGGCGTCGACCAGCGCAGGGCCCGGGTCTTGCGGTCGAGGGCGCCCAGCTCGGGGCCGCCGAGGTAGACCGCCTGCTCGTCCAGCCCGAGCAGGCGGGCCGTCTTGGCGATCGGGCGGTCCCACAGCAGCTTCATCCGGTCGGGGTCGATCGCGCAGATCCGGTCCCCCTTGGCCCCCTTGACCAGGAGGGCGTCGCCGGCCGGCAGCGGCGCGGCGCCCGTCGGCGTCGGGGCCTGGTTCTGCATCGACCCGAAGAAGAAGAATCGGCTCTGCCCCTGGACCGGCTCGGTCGGATAGCCGTAGCCCCAGTCCAGCGCCCCGGACTCGGCGTCGAGCCGGGCCAGGACCCCGACGTGCGTGTCCAGGTACACCGAGCCGGCCCGGTACGCCAGTCGCGGCTGGGGCGAGGTGTCGCCCATCCCGTAATAAAAGTAGCGCTGGGATTCCCGGAACGTGCCGACCTCGGTCTTCCAGAGCAGCTTGCCGTCGTGCGGGCGGATCGCCAGGACGGTCTGCTGGGGCGAGCGATCCTGCCCGTTGTTGTTGTTCATCGACGTCTTGCCCGCGAGGAACAAGGACCCCCCGGCCAGGATCGGCAGGCCGACCAGGTCCATCCCCGCGTAGTCGGGCAGGTCGGACGACTTCCAGACGACGTCGCCGGTCTCGGCCCGTCGGCAGATGACCTGCGACGTCGCCAGGTTGTTCATGTCCTTGAGGTCGCGGCCCAGGCTCCACACATAACCCGGCGCCGCGAGGACGGCGAACCGTTTGGTGTCGAGCATCCGGGCCTGGTCCTGCATCGCGCTCACTTCGAGGTTGTGGAACGACGCCGATCGCCAGAGCATCTTGCCGCCGGCGAGGTCCAGGGCGAAGACGTGGCCCAGGTAGTTCGCGTACAGCGTCGAGCCCTCGATCGCCACGGCGGGCACGGCGCCGCTGAGGTTGTTCGCCTCCCACTGGGTGGCCTCGGGGGGCGTCATCCCGGCCGTGACCGACGCGCCGAACCGGAGCTGCCAGGTGGCGACGACGGTGTCGGCGAGGACGGGCGGCGGGCCGTCGCCCGACGCCCCGGGGGGGGTCGGGCTCTTGGCCGGCCCGGGGTCGCCCGAGACGTCCCGGAGGTGCTCGGCCGCCTTGGCCTTCCGGCCGCCGATCGTCACGACCTCGTCGGCGAAGCGGTCGGCCAGCTCGCCGCGGATCGCGTCGACCTCGCCCCGGCGGCCGGCCCTGGCCAGCGCCAGGGCGGCCTTGACGGCCATCAGGGCGGGGGAGAGTTCGGAGTCGGTCCGTTCCCGGAGCACCGCCAGCCAGCAGTCGGCGGCCCGGTCGAACCGCCCCTGCTCGAAGTAGAGGTCGCCCAGGCGATCGGCCGCGTTGTCGCCGATCGAGGTGAGGAAGTAGGCCGAGTAGAGGTTTTCGAGCGTCGCCTGCTCCGTCGGGCCCTCGGCCTGATCGAGCATCTTCTTGGCGTCGGCGTCGTAGAACAGGCGATACGCCGCCTGGCCCTCGGGCGAGAGCCCGGCGAGCACCGCGCGACGCTTGCGGGCGACCGGGATGATGAAGCCATCCTTGCCGTCGACGAACCGGGTCGCCTGGGCCTCGGGGATGGCGTAGAGGGCCTTCGTCGCCCGCTCCCAGGCCCCGCGGCGCACGAACCGCTCGAAGTCGTCGAACGCCTCCTTGGCCTCGCTCGAAGCCGCCGGCATCTGCATAGGGCGGGTCGGCTGGTCGTTCGAGACCTTGGCGGGATCGTCCTCGACGGCCTGCTGCGCCGGCGCGAGCGTCGGGGTGAGCAGGAGCGTCAGGATCGCGGCACGGATGCGGATGGCATGGTCCCGATAGGATGACAACGATCGGCCTCCGCCATTGCTCTCGGCCCGCCGCCCGGGCCGCCGCCCGCCCGACGCTCGGCACCGCCGGGCCCACGCCCGCAGGCCCTCGCCCATGGGTGCCACAGTTGTAGTCGGCGGGAGATCCATCTTGCAAAGGAAATCTTTAAGACTTCAAATTCCGGTCGGGAGGCCGGCCGGCGATGAGGCCCTGCCGCCCCGGGCAAGCATCCGCGAGGCATAGGCTTAGGTCCCGGGATGCGTCGCCATAGACCGGCCCGAATCCGCGTGGGCACCGGGGGTCGGGACCGACCCGGATGGAGAGCAGGGGCGGTCCGACTCGAGCACCCGGGGTAGTTTCACGGTTCCAAAGGGGGCGGGATCGGCCGGCGAGCTTTTGAATCCGGGCGGCCGGGCTGCCATAATTCAGGGCATGCAAATCGACCAGGCTGTCTTCGAGAATTCGTTCGTCGAGGGACTTCGCGGGGAGCCCGACGCCCTGAACCGGCCTCGCCAGGTCCCGGGATACTGCTACTCCGCCGTCGCCCCCACCGCCGTCCGGGACCCGCGGCTTCTGGCCTGGTCCGACGACCTGGCCGCCCTCCTCGGCCTGGACCGCCCGGACGCGCGCGGGCCGGCGACGGACCTGCTCGCCGGCAACCTGGTCACCCCGTCGATGAAGCCCTTCGCCGCCCGTTACGGCGGGCACCAGTTCGGCCAATGGGCGGGCCAGCTCGGCGACGGCCGCGCGATCTCCCTGGGCGAGCTGGCGGCCCGGGACGGCTCCCGATGGGAGGTCCAGCTCAAGGGGGCGGGCCCCACCCCGTACTCCCGCCAGGGGGACGGGCGGGCGGTCCTCCGCTCGTCGCTCCGCGAGTTCCTGTGCAGCGAGGCGATGCACCACCTCGGCGTGCCCACGACGCGGGCGCTGGCCCTGGTCGCGACCGGCGACGCGGTCGTCCGGGACATGTTCTACTCGGGCCATCCTCGCCCCGAGCCGGGCGCGATCGCCACGAGGGTCGCCCCCTCCTTCGTCCGCTTCGGCAACTTCGAGATCCTGGCCGACCGACGCGAGCCCGAGAACTTGCGGTCCCTGGCCGATTACGTCATCCGCCGCCACCACCCCGAGCTGGGCCCGCCGTCGGAGGAGGTCTATCTCCGCTGGTTCGAGGAGGTCTGCCGCCGGACCGCGGTCACGGTCGCCCGCTGGATGGCGGTCGGATTCGTCCACGGCGTGATGAACACCGATAATATGTCGATCCTCGGGCTCACGATCGACTACGGCCCTTACGGCTGGCTCGAGCCCTATGACCCCGACTGGACCCCGAACACGACGGACTTCGGCTCCCGGAGATACGCCTACGGCCAGCAGCCCGCCGTCGCGCTCTGGAACCTCTCCGTGCTGGCCGGGTCGCTCGTCCCGCTGGTCGCCGACCGCGAGGGGTTCCTCGGGGGTCTCGAAGCGTACCGCTCGACCTTCCTCCATACCCACCGCGTGATGATGCTCGGGAAGCTCGGCCTGACCCCGCTCGGACCCGACGACGACGAGGCGTTGATCGACGACCTGCACCGGGGCCTGACGGCATCGGAGGTCGACCTGACCCTCTTCTTCCGCAAGCTCTCCGATGCCGCGCCCGGGCTGATCGCGGCCGGCGAGGGCGAGCCGGGTGATTCGACCTTCCGGGGCCTGATCGCGGAGACGTCGTACTCGGCCGCCGAGGCCCCCGGCCACGCCAAGCTCCTCGGGTGGCTCCGACGCTACGCCCGGCGGTTGCGGGGGGAACCGGCCGATGCCGAGGCCATCCGGGAGGGCATGCGTCGCGCAAACCCGAAGTACGTCCTCCGCAACTACCTCGCGCAGACGGCGATCGAGCGTGCCGAAGCGGGCGACCTCTCGTACCTGGAGACGCTGATGGAGGTCCTGGAGAGGCCGTACGACGAGCAGCCCGAGCACGAGGAGTTCGCGAGCAAGCGGCCGGAATGGGCCCGGACCCGGCCGGGATGCGCGACCCTCTCTTGCAGCTCCTGAACGGACCGTGACGGGAAATCCGCGACCCGTCCCGGTGGATCGGCCTCGGTGGGCGAAATGCTCCCGGGTCGCGGGGGATTCTCGCCCAACGGCCGTCGCCTTGGCCCACGACTCGCGGAGGGCCGTCCGCGTCGCCGGCATGCGGGAGGATCGCCCTTTCTCCCGATCCGATCAGCCCTTGGGGCCTGCCGATCCGGTCGAGTCCGGCGCCGCCGGCCCGGCGCGGGCCGCCCGGGACCCCGCCGGTACGCGGCGTGCTCTGGCCGTGGCGAGGCCGGGGGCGGTCGGGCCGTGACCGTCCGTGCCCCGTCGCCATGCCGAGAGGCCGTCTCGAACCGACGAGGCCCCGATGAGCCAAGGCGAATCCCCCGTGATCGTCGTCATCCCCGGCGACCTGCACCTCACCGAATCCACGAGCGAGAGTCACCGGATCGCGTCGATCGTGGTCGACGAGATCAACGAGCTGGTCCGCCCCGACTTCGTCCAGTTCATCGGCGACAACGTCCAGGACGCCACCGAGGCCCAATTTCGCCTGTTCGACGACCTCCGCGGCCGCCTGTTGTCGGTCCCCCACTTCTGCCTCGTGGGCGACCACGACGTCCACGGCGACCCCCGCGCCGAGGGCTTCCGCCGCCACGTCGGCCCGACCTACGGGTCGACCTCGATCCGCGGCTTCCGCTTCCTGAGGCTGGACACGCAGCAGTCCCGGCCGCTCGGCCTGGGGGCCGAGCAGGTGGCCTGGTTCGGGGAGGAGGTCGACAGGGCCGTCGCCGCCGGCGAGCAGGTCGTCGTCTTCCAGCATAATTACCCGTACCAGGTCTGGGAGAATTTTGACGGCCCCGGGGTCGATGACTGGCGGGCCGTCGTCCAGACCCGCCGGGTCGCGGCGATCCTCTGCGGGCACACCCACTACTGGCAGGTGGCCAACGACGGCCGGAACGTGGCCGTCGCCGTCCGATCGATCGGCGACCCCGAGGGCGGGCCCCCGGGATATGCGGTCGCCTATCTCCGCGGCGACGACCTCGCCGTGACCTACCGGGGCGCGGGCGATCCCGGCCCCCTCGCGCTCGTGACGCACCCCCGGGACCGGCTCCTCGCGACCGGGCCGCGCCACGTCGTCCGGGGGCCCGATCGGGTCGTCGTCCGGGCGTGGTCGAAGCGGAGGGCGACGACGGCCCGCTGTCGGGTCGCCGGGGCCGCCTGGTTCGACCTCGAGCACGTCGGCGGCGGCGAGTGGTCCGGCCCGCTGGCGGGCGACCGCCTCCCGAAAGGGGAGCACGACCTGGAGGTCGAGGTCGTCGACGAAGAGGGGCGAAGGGGCGGCCAGGCGATCCGCTTCGTCGTCGACCCGACCGGCCGATACACGGCCGTCCCCCGGGTCCACCCCGCGGTCGACCGGACGGACTTCTGCTAGGCCGCGCCGAGGTGACCGGGATCGGCGCCCAACGGCCGGGATGCCGGGCCGTCGCGGGCCGGCCTCGGGTTGTCGGTGGCGGGCCGGCGGCGTTAAGATCGGCCCGTGCGAGGTGGAGGGGACCGAGGCGGGGGAGGCAGGGGCTTCCGGCCGCCGGGCTCCCTCAGAGGACCGCGACCCAGACATCAAGGCGGAGACCGCTCGTGGCCGACTTCCAGACGCAGATCGAGGACTTCATCGTCGGCACCGGGCCGGCCGCCAAGGCCGGGGACAACGTGTCGGTGCATTACACCGGGACCCTGACGGACGGCACCAAGTTCGATAGCTCGGTCGACCGCAATCAGCCGTTCTCGTTCCCGCTCGGCCAAGGCCGGGTCATCAAGGGGTGGGACGTGGGCGTGGCCGGGATGCAGGCCGGCGGCAAGCGGAAGCTGACGATCCCGCCCGAGGAAGGTTACGGCTCGCGTGGCGCCGGCGGCGTCATCCCGCCCGGCGCCACGCTCGTCTTCGAGGTCGAGCTGCTCAAGATCAACTGATGATCGGGCCCGGCGAGGGGGATCTGACCTCGGATCGGCGTGACGTCCGGACCGAACACCCACCCGGCGAGCGCGGACGGCTCAGAGGCTATCCGGGAAGTGGGTTTGGCCCTAGAATCCCCGAGGTGGCCAAGACTTGCATCCTCGCTCAACCCACGATACCTGCCATGCGTAAAGCCTACACGACCGACCTGACCGACATCCAA
>JAABUX010000240.1_pt1 | contig 94220 bp, 79 predicted proteins | sample 5561851 | NCBI WGS metagenome assembly JAABUX01 (sample SAMN10711883, study PRJNA513361) | rock metagenome | isolation source: Antarctica rocks | place: Antarctica: Victoria Land, Richard Nunatak red sandstone | collected 2016-01-03 | reverse complement strand
AAGCCGACCTTTTCGCTCAACTTGTCGGGGTCTTCGTAGTTGATCGCCTCGACCCGGAGGAGGGCGAAATAGCGCTCGTTTTCCTTGGGGGGGCGGATCTGGCCGGCGACGATCGCCCCGGTCTTGAGGCCGAAGCGGCGGATCTGGCTCGGCGAGACGTAGATGTCGTCGGGGCAGGGGAGGTAGTTGTAGTCGGGGCTCCGGAGGAAGCCGAAGCCGTCGGGGAGGACCTCCAAGGTCCCCTCGCCGAACATCAGGCCGTTTTGCTTGACCCGTTCCTTGAGGATCTTGAAGATCAGGTCTTGCTTCTTGAGCCCGGTGTATTCGACCACGCCTTCGCTCTTGGCGGCCCGGATAAGTTGGGGCATGGTCATCTTTTGCAGCTCGGTGAGGTGGATCTCACCGCGCTTGATGTCTTCATAGCGGTCGTGGATCGCGTTGTCGCCGAACTCGTCGTCTTCGTCTCGGGCCGAAGCCTCCGACTCTCCGCCAACCGGCAACCCCTGAGAGGCATAAGGTTCGGGGGTGATCGAGGCCAATTCGACCGGATCATGGTCGAGGCCCTGGCCGAAGCTCGAAGGGACTTCGCGTTCGCTGCCGCGTTCCGAGTCGGCCTCGGGGCGAGTCCGGGCGGGTCCGGGGTTGTCCCGACGCTCGGGCCGGGTGACGACGGCGGCGGCTTCACGATCGCGGTCGCGTTCTTGACGGTCGCGTGCCAGGCGGTCGCGGAGCGACATCCCGCGTTCGGGTCCGGCGCCGGGCTCTCGGTCGCGGCCCCGAGGCGGGGCGGGGGCGGGGTCTCGGTCGCTGGGGCGGTCGTCCCGGTTCATCGCCGACGGACCGGGATCGATCGGGAGCGGCTGCTGTCGGGTTTGGGCCGGTTCGGAAGGGTTTGACTCCGGAGAGGTTTCGAGAGCGTCGTCCGACGCGACCTGAGCCGCAGGGGCAGCCTTGCCGCGAAGTCTGGACGTGCTGGAAGACTCCCGACGGGGGCGAGTCTCGTTGGCCATGAAAATCAAAGCTCCTCAAGTCGGTGAGTCGAGTCGGTCGAGATGATGAGACGACCAGCCTGGTCGGATCGGTCGGTCGTCGGGGCAAGTCGGTTGGTCGTCGAAGAAAGAGCGGGCAGGTGAGAAAACAGTCCGATAGTAAGCAAACTCACGACGAGGGTTGACCTCGGGGGCCGGACTTTGCCCTCGAAGCGACCTTGTTGTCGGCGGTCGCCGAGGTCTTGGCGTCAAGATCGGCGTCGGGTTCGAGGGGTTCGAGCCTTCGAGGTTTCGGGACGGGCTTGAGCAAGGCGGGCCAGAGCGCCTTCGCGGCGGCCCGGAGGGCTTCGGGCGAGTCGTTGTTGGTGAGGATATGGTTGGCCTCGACCCGCTTCTCGGCCAGCGGGCCTTGGGCTTTTTCGCGGGCGGCGAGGGTTTCGAGCGTCCAACCTCGCGAAGCTTCAAGCCGGGCCAGGCGGATTTCGGGGGTCGAGTCGACGAACACCACGGTGTCGCAGAGGTCGTTCCACTCGGCTTCGTAGAGGATCGCGGCGTCGAGGACCACCGCCTTGTGCTGCCCTCGCCGGACTTCTCGGCTGATGGCCCGCTCGAAGGTCCGACGCATCAAGGGGTGGAGGATGTCTTCAAGCCGACCGAGCAAGAATGGGTCGGCGAAGACGATCGCCCCCAGGGCTTTGCGGTCGATCGGCCTTCGCTCCCCCTCGACGGTGTACGGGGCCAGGACCGCTTCGCCGAAGACCTCGATGATGATGTCGCGGCAAGGGTTCTGGTCGAGGAGGGTGTGGCCCACCACGTCGGCGTCGAGCACGAATGCCCCAAGCCCGGCAAAGGCCGAGGCCGCGGCGCTCTTGCCGGCTCCGATACCTCCGACGAGGCCGATCACGGGCAAAGGGCCGCTGATCCAGGGGCCGGAGGGGAGACGTTGCGGTTTGGGTGTCTGCGGGTGGCGACGGGGCATGATGGACTCAGATCCACGCCCGGCTGGCGGGCGGAACGGGGCGGGTCACTCCGCCGGTTCGATGGAGATCGAAGCGGCGAGGGCGAAACAACCGGCGGGGGCCGGGATCAGCGAAAGGGCCGAGACCAAATTTGATTGTGGTTTTCCCTTGGACCCCCGAGCGCACGAGCATCGAGACCGAAGGACGTCAACCGTCGCGGATCTGTTCGTCCGTCCGGTCGCGCGAAGCCGCCTGAGATCGGATGGGCGGGGTCGTTGGGAGCGGAAAATGGGGCGAAGAAAGAGGTGCGAATGGTTGATGGAGTTTCTTTATACGATAAACCCCGGCCTTCCGCAACCGCTTTTGATTAAGCCCCTCGGTTTTTCTTTGATGCGTCGTTGCGGAGGAGATGGCCTCAAACCTCGGGCAAGGTCACCGAGTCGAGCCAGTTCGGCCCCGAGGCGACGTCGACCTTGAGCGGGACGGGATCGCCGCCGAATGCCTCGATTAGCTCAGTGCTTGGGAAGGTCGCGGAGGCGGACTCGACCGTCATCATCCTTAGTTGCGATGGTCCGGCCGTCGGGGGAGTAGTAGAGGTGGAACGAGTTCGCCGATCGGGCCAGCGGTTCGCCGGTCGCGAGGTCGATGATGATTAAACTCGGCGGTTCGAACTCGAAGTTGCCGCCAGCAAAGCGGTGATAGATGTTGCGGGAAAATCGGGGCAAGTCGAAATCTCGGGTGTTACCAAGAGTCGCGGCGATGGTCCGACCGTCAGGACTGAACACGATCGAGAAGGCATGACCGCTGCTGCCTGTATGGAGTGCCTTGACCAGGCGACGCCCAGAGATGTCCCAAAGGTCGATGGTGCCGTCGACCCGGCCGATGCCCAGCATCCGGCCGTCTGGCGAAAACCCGACTGCCCCCGACGCCCCGGCCGATGTGAGACCGATCCGATGAGGCGCGGGGTTCGGGGCCGGACCCACGTCGTGCAGCGAGACCGAACCCCCCTTGGAGTCGAGGTAGAGAAGGAATTGTCCATCGGACGAGGCCACGACTCCGTTTGCGGGGGTGGGAGGAGCGGGTGAAAAGATGAACTCCGTCGCGCCGGTCGTCGGATCGAAGGAGACGAGTTCTTGGAAACCGGACGTATTCGCGGTGCCCATGCGCAGGGCCGTCCCATCGAGGGTAAAGCCGAATTCGTACACTTGGGGATGACGTGCCATTCCCGTGGCCCTGATCTGCCCGGAAGCCACGTCGATGAACGCAACCTCGGCGGGGGCGTTATTCTGTCGGATCGCCGCGGCAAAGGTCCGCCCGTCGGGTGAGAACGCCCCGGCAACGACAATCTTGGTATCTTTATTTTCCGGTAAGCTCCAGGACGACCGCACCCGCCCGGTGGCACTATCCCGGAACGTCAGTCGGCCGAAATCGGAGAAGACGAACGACCGCCCGTCGGGCGTGAAGCAGAGTGGCAAGTCCTCGCGGAACTCGATTCGCGCTGGCCAGGGATCGACCAGCCATCGATAGGCGGACAAGCCAAGGAACACCAACGTGAGTGCCAAAGCGGCCGCGAGCACACGCCCTCGCCGGAATTTGTTGTCGCGCATGCGATGCTTCCGGCTCGACGAGGGAGCGATTCCAACAACCAGCGGAGGCAACCGAAATAGCGTTTGACAAGAGTCATTGTTGCCTAGGAGGCTACCCATCCGCAAGCCACCCGTGTTTCGGTCTCGTCAAGGTCGAGTCAAGCCTCAGGCAAAGCCACCGAGTCGAGCCAGTTTGGCCCCGAGGCGACGTCGACCTTGAGCGGGATGTCGAAGCGGATCGCGCCGACCATCGCCTCGCGGACCAGCGCCGCCAGCGCGGGGATCTCGGCGTCGGGGGCCTCGAAGACCAACTCGTCGTGGATCTGGAGGAGCATCCTGGCCTTGAGCTTCTCGGCCTTGAGCCTCCGGTCGACCTCGATCATCGCCTTCTTGATCAGGTCGGCGGCCGACCCCTGGATCACCGCGTTGACCGCTGTCCGCTCGGCCAGATTCATGTTCCGACCCGACGTCCCCTTGATCCCGTTGATGCTCCGGCGGCGACCGAGGATCGTCTCGACCCGCCCGTGCTTGGCGGCGTCTTCGAGGGTCTGGGTCATGAACCAATCGACGCCCGAGTATTCGTTGAAATAAGCGTCGATGAACGTCTTGGCCTCGTCCTGGGTGATCCCAAGCCGGGCGGCAAGGCCGAACGGCTTGATCCCGTAGATCACGCCGAAGTTGACCGTCTTGGCGACCCGGCGCTGGTTGTGGGTGACGTCGGCCTCGGCCACCCGGAAGATCCGGGCGGCGACGGCGGTGTGGATGTCGATGTTTTCGTTGAAGGCCCGGACCAGCGCGGGGTCTTTGGTGTAGTGCGCCAGGATTCGGAGTTCGATCTGCGAATAGTCCGCCGCCACCAGGCTCCAGCCGGGAAATCCGGCGACGAACGCCTGGCGAATCTGGCCGCCGTCCTCGGACTGGATCGGGATGTTCTGGAGGTTGGGGTCGCTCGAACTGAGCCGACCGGTCGCCGTGACCACCTGGTTGAACGAGGCGTGGACCCGGCCATCGTCGTCGGCGATGTCGGCGAGGGCGTCGAGGTAGGTGCTCTTGAGTTTCGAGAAGTGGCGATGCTCGATCAAGAGCCGAGGCAACGGGTGTTTGGCGGCGAGGTTTTCGAGGACTTCCGAGTCGGTGCTCGGCTCGCCCCCGGGGGTCTTCTTATAGGAGGGGAGTTTGAGTTCATCGAACAGGACGGCGCGAAGCTGCGGCAAGCTCCCGATCTGGAACGGGTGCCCGGCCATCTCGTAGACGTTCGCTTCGATGCTCTTGATCTTGTCGGCGAATTCGCCCGAAAGGACGCGGAGCCGACCGACGTCGACCTTCACGCCCAAGGTTTCCATCCGGGCGAGGATCGGGATCAACGGGCGCTCGATGGTGGCGTAAAGGTCCCAAAGGTTCTCTTCGCGGACTCTTGGGGTCAAGATCTCCTCGACCCGCCAGGTGGCGTCGGCGTCCTCGCCCGCGTACTCGGCGACCTTGGCGACGTCGACCCGGTCCATCGTGATCTGCGTCTTGCCTTTGCCGATCAAGGCAGTGATCGGGATCATCGGGTGGTTGAGCAACCGCTGCGAAAGCTGGTCGAGGCTGTGGTTCCGCTCGCCCGACTCCAGCAAGTAGCTCAAAACCATCGTGTCGGTGACCGGCCCGTCGATCTCGATCCCGAGCTTTTGAAGCACGAGCATGTCGTACTTGAGGTTCTGGCCGACCTTCTCGGTGTTGAGGTTGGTCAACGCGGGGCGGAGGGCTTCCAGGGTCGTCTTCTCGTCGAGGACGGTGCTGCCCATCGGCCCTCGGACGGGCAGATAATAGGCGACGCCGGGTTCCCAGGCGAAGCTGAGGCCGACCAGGTTGGCGTTCAAGGGATCGATCGCCGTGGTCTCGGTGTCGAGGCAGAACCGGGTCTGCTTTTCGAGTTCGGCCACGAAATCCCGGAGCTTTTCCGGGGTGTCGATCGTCCGGTAATCCATCTCCCAGGGGGTTTCGACGACCTTGACCGTCTCGACGATCTCTTCCAAGTAGCGGTGGAACCCGCACTCGACGCAGAGTGCCCGGATGGCGGTGGCGTCGTAGCCGTCGGACTTGAGGGCGTCCCAGTCCAGTTCCATTGGCAGGTCGGTTTCGAGGGTGATCAGCTCTCGACCTTGCTTGAGGGTTTCGCGGTGTTCGAGGAGGTTTTGCTTCCGCTTAGCCCCGGAAATCTTGTCGATGTTGGCGAGGATGCCCTCCACCGTGTCGAACTGCTGGAGCAGGCTGACGGCGGTCTTGAGGCCGATTCCCGGCACCCCCGGGACGTTGTCGACAGCGTCGCCGGTCAGGCTTAGGGTGTCGATCACCTGGTCGGGGCGGACCCCCCAGTCGGCCATCAGCCCGGCGACGTCGAGGAACTCGCCTTTGCGGATGTTCAAGATCCGGGTGTGGTCGTCGATCAGTTGGCGGGCGTCCTTGTCCGAGGTGCAGATCACGACGTCGATGTCGCGCTCGGCGGCGCGTCGGGCCAGGGTGGCGATCACGTCGTCGGCCTCGGCCCCGGGGTGGAGCAGGACGGGGACCCGGAACGCCTCGAACATCCGACGGACGGTGGCGATCTGGGGGACCAGGTCTTCGGGCATCGGCCCGCGCTGCGCCTTGTAGTCGGCGAACGCCTCGGACCGCTTGGTCTTGCCCGCGCCGTCGAAGGCGGCGGCGAGGTACTCGGGCTTGCGGTTCTTGAGCATCCCGAGCAAGTCGCGGAACATCCCGAACACGGCGTTGGTCGGCTGCCCCGACGGTCCCGTCATCAAGGGGACGCCGTGGAAGTTCTGGTAGATCAAGGAATAGGCGTCGAGGATATAAATCGTCGGCCGAGGGGTCATTGTGCGGTTCGCGTCGAGGTTTCGGTGAAAGCGAAGTCCATCCAAGGACCGAAAGCGGCGATCATCGGGTCCGTTCGACCGTACCAAAATCGTCGTTCGCAAACGAACCCATTCACCTCGAACCAGGGCCAGCTCGCGAGGAACCATCAAAATGGAGGCTTGCTGCGCCGGACGCTCGGAGCCTCTTGACGGGATTCATCGGTTTCTGTACAGAATGTTACTATGGAAGAATCAAACCTTTCCGAGCTTTCGATCACCGGCCTCGAAACAGCGGACCATACCGTACCGGCTGATGTCCTGCTACGCACATTGGATCACCTACAACGAATCGTCTTCTTGATTGCCGCGTCCGAAGAAAAACGATCAATCGGTGATCGTCTCGCTTGGAGTCAAGAATTTCGACGAAGAAATAGTTTACGTTGCGGTGTTCCCAAAGAGTCCAGCTATGCCATCCCTTTGTCGTTCGCACGATCTGGTAGCCTGTTTGAACGATCAGGCGAACCCACTCCACTCGACCGGTCTTTGGGAATCCTCCAATCGGCAGCCAGGGAAGCCTGGGAAGAATTACAGCGGGCGATTCCCGATCACAAATACTTCTCTCGGATCATGAATGAACTTGAAGCCATGCTACCTCGGCCAGGCGATCGTTGGAAACTCGCTTTGAAGACGGGTAACCAGACTGTTGAAGTGGATTCCCGAACTTACCGAGCCGTTCGCGATTTTATTTCGCCCGATATCGCGGGGGATGCCGTGATGACGGTGACGGGCGATCTAGTTCGGGTTGAAATTCCCGCCAGAAAGGTTGTAATCCGCTACCAGCCTACAGGCCGCGAAATTCCTTGCCATTGCGAAGAATCCGCGATCGAAAGCGTCTTGGAAAATTGGCCCGAACCAATTCAGGTCAGCGGCAGATATACGGTTGATAGCAAGGGGCACCCCGTTCGCCTGACCAATGTAACTCGGGTGAGCCCGGTTGATCTCTCACCCATGACCTTCGATCAAGTTTATTGGTTAGGTCGCCTAATTATCATTAATCCACCCTTGATGCTCGAACCTTCGATGGATGAGGATTCTGGCCAACTTTATCTCCTGGTCGACGATGAATTGGGAATCCACGTGTTCGCGCGGACCCGCGAAGAGGTCGCTGACGAACTGGCGGAACAAGTCCTATTTCAGTGGGACACCTACGCACTCAAGTCGCCGGAAAATCTTTCGCAGGGTGCGAAACGGCTCCGACAGGGTCTACTTGCTAGGATGCGGGAGGATGGCCTTGCCACGTAGTCGTCAAGTCGTCCAAGCTTCTTTGTTGAAAAAAGGCTTTATCCAACATGAAAGCGATCACCATTACTTTGTTTATCGCACCAAGAACGGACTGAAAACACGAGCAAGGACCAAGACGAGCCATTCACCCAAAGTTCGAGAAATTTCCGACAACCTACTGACGCAAATGGCTCACCAATGTTTGCTGACCAAGCCCGACTTTTTGCGATTAGTAGATTGCCCGATGACCCGGGACCTTTACGAATCAAAATTGATTGAGTCCGGTGAAATCGCGGAAGCTTGAAAGAGACAACTCGGGAACGCGCTTCCGACCCGTTCTCTACTGAAAGTGAGACCGCTCGATCGAGTGCAATTGCAAGGCGGCCCAGCGACGGAGACGCGGAAGATTCAAGCGTCGCGAGATCAAGTCGGCGAGAAACAGGATCAACCCCCGATCTTTGAGCCGCCTTCTGGCGTGATTGATTCGGCTCCGACGGATCAACGAACGGTGCTCCTGGCGGGTGATCGTCGGCAGAGGGAGCCCGCTCAGGTCGTAATTTCGCTTGGTCAGCATGGTCCCGGCCCTCGACTCGATCAAGGCAATGGTCTCGGAGTCTCGTTTTCGCCAACCCTCGACTCGGCGGCGCGACGGCGGGGCGTAGGTACTGTGGAGCGGGTAGGTCAGCATCTCGGGGGAATAGTCGAGTTCTAAAAAGTCGCAGATCGTCGTCAGGGACTCTTCCGGCTTTTCGATCAGCTCCTCGAAACGAACCTCGACCCGACGCTCGGGCGGAACGTCGCGACATAGGTCGTCCCACGATCGCTCGGCGTCGATCCACCAGTCGGCCGCGGCATAAGCACTTCCCGTCCATCCATAAGCCTCGATCGAGAGGCTGACGTCTCGACCGTCGCGGACGAGGTGGATGAACCGAGCGTCGGGCCAGATGGCCAAAACCCGCTCGCAGTCGTGGTGAATCGTCGCCCCGACGAGATCCTTGCCGGTCGCATCGCGCTTTTGCCGCAAAAAACTGTCGACGAGTTCGGGGAAGTCGAGATCTCGGTCGATCGTCCGCCCACTGTCCAAGAAGATCCTGTGGAGTTCGAGGTAGGAATAAAACGAGTCGAGCGAAGGGTAACCTCCACCGGGCTGGACCAAGTCGATCGCATACTCAAACTCGTGGTCGAAGGCGAGATTGGGGTGATGATCGAGCATGAGGCGCAGCAGCGTCGTCCCCGACCGGACGCATCCGACCAGGAAAATCGGACTTGTAATCATCAAAGTTGTCGACTCAACAGGACCCACCAACAGTCGAGAACGCCAAGGGGAAGCGGCATGAACGACCATCGGATTGGCTCCGTGGAGAAAATCACCACGCCGTTAGCTCTTGAGCGGCAGACAACCACCTATAGGCGAACCCGGGGGGGTCAAACCCTGTTGAGAAAGGCTCGATCAGACGAGGCTCACGACTCCAAGCGATTTTCCGCACGCTCTTCGTGTGACGCTATGCATCCATTCAGAGTGAAACCCCATTCGAAGGATCTAGTTTCGCGACTCTTGCAATCAATTTTCGCGACTACCGAAGTAAGTGCCGAAACGAACCCCGAAGTTCCTCGCACGCCGAAGAAAAGAGTTACAGCGAGGCATGGTTATGGCCGTTCCCTTTTCCTGGCCGTGGTGCCGAAATTTATTGATGGAGTCCCGGAAAACCCGTCATCTTCAACAATAAGGATCGTTCAGGGCCGCCGATTATTTCAGCAGAGGCCACCGACTTCCGACCAAAGATCGCGGCGATTTGCGCTTCAAGGATCGGGCGGTTTCCGATAAAACTTCGATCTCCTTCCCGGTTGAACGGCTGGGCCGAGTCATATTCCCGGACGAATCTCACTTCATCCCGGCCAAGGAAGGCTGACATGGCGACCGACGCTGCACCCGAGGTCAGTTCCATCCTGCCAACGATGACCCCCGGCTGGCGCTGGTTGGCCGGGGCGGCGGTCTTCTACCTCGCGTGCTTGACGGTGACGACCTGGCCGGCGATCCCCCGGATGGCGACCGAGTTGCCGTCGAGGGTCGACCCCTTGACCCATATCTGGACGATGCGCTGGAACAAGTCGTGTCTGCTCGAAGGGAGGTTGCCGTTTCGGTGCCCCGACATCCAATATCCCGTGGGAGCGGCCCTGGGAACCTTGCCGCCGATGCATTTTCAGACGCTCCTGTTCGTCCCGCTTTCGCTCTTGTTCGCTAATGATGTGCTTTGCTACAACATCATCCGCACCCTGGCGTTCTTGCTTACGGGGCTGGGGACCTTGATCCTGATCTGGAATGTCGTCGGTGACCGATGGGTGGCGACGCTGGGCGGGATGCTGGCCATGCTCGGCCAGCCAATGCTCTTTTTCTCGCAAGGGGAGTTGGAGCAGATCACCGTCGGCTGGTTCCCGATCTTCCTGGTCGCCTGGATGCGTTGGGTGAATCGCCCGAGCGGTCGGGGGTTGGCGGCCTCGGCGGCTTTGTATTTGTTGGTGGCGATGAGCGCGCCGTATTTCGGCGTGTTCGCGGTGTTCCCGGCGAGCTTGTATGTGGCCTGGAGATGGGTCTCGACTTGGCGTTCGGGCGCGAGTTTCTGGGGCTGGGTGAAGGCTCGGTCGGGCTGGTTCCTGGGATTCTCGGCGATCACGGCGCCGGTCATGGTGTTGCTGTTCTCGAACCAGATCTGGGCGATGCGGCACGGCTTCTCGATGAGCCGGCCCGAGGGGGAATTCTGGATCTGCCGGGCTCCGTTCTGGGGCTATGTCGTGCCGTCGCCGGCCCACGCCTTGAGCCGGGCCTTGCCGTTCAGCACCAACGTGATGGGGCAGTTCGGTTCGATCCCGTCTTACCTCGGCGTGGTGACCTTGGGATTGATCGCCTACGCGGCCCTGGCTCGGGTCAAGTTCGCGAGGCGGGGGTTCTGGTGGGCGATGTTCGCCATGCTCTTGACGCTTTCGTTGGGGGCCCACACCTGGGTCTTCGGCCTCGACGTGAGCCTCCCGGCGTACTGGCTCAAGAAGTATTTCGTCGGGTTCCGGATGATCCGGGTCCCCGCCCGATTCAACCTGTTCGCGGCGGTGGGGGCGGCCGTCGTGGCTTCGGCGGGGTTGCATCACCTCTTGAACCGGATCAAGTCTCCCTCGGCGCGTCGGGCGGTGCTCGCCGTGTTGACGGTGCTGGCCCTGGCCGACCTCAACGTCGCGCCTTACCTGACGGTGACCGTCCCGCCGATCCCCCCGTGCTACGAGGCGATCCTCAAGGCCGACCCCGGCGCGACGATCGTCGACGTCCCGTATTTCAACGCCGGGGCGTTCCAACTCCCGTCGCTCGTCACCTACTGGCAATCAATCCACGGCGCGAAGACCTCGGCGGGCTACACCGCGTTCGTGAACACCCAGCAAGACAACCTGATGTCCTACAACTCGCCGTTCGACGCCTTCCGACTGGCGAGGCCGGAGTACCTCGAACATCCAGACAACGAGCAGTTCGAGTTCACGTCCCGGGCCGATTACCGGTCGTACGTCTGGCTTTACCTGACAGCGCACAACCTTCGGTACGTCGTGTTCCACCACGGCTTCGGGGCGTTCCCTGAGTTTCCGACCCACACCGAGCGCGCCGAAGACCTCCTCCGAGTCTCCTGCATCTGGTATGACGCCGATACCGCCGTGTTCGACCGCGACCGCCTGGCCAAACCGACTCGACCGACGTTCCTCTACGACCGAGGCTGGAACCACCGGGTCATCCGCCAGGGGAAAATGAACATCATGCTCGGTCGGGTTGGTCGAGTCCTGGTCTACAACCCGACCCCCGACCAACCCTTGACCTTGACCCTCGACGTCGCCGCCCACAAGACGCCCAAGCGGGTCACCTTGCAAGCCGACGGCGTCGAGTTGACCCGCTGGAGCGTCGCCCCGTCCTCGACGTCGATGCTGGCATCGCCCCCGTTCTCCCTAGGCGAAGGGTTGCATGAGCTGACCATCATCAGCGACGGCGACGACCAACCGTCCAGGTCCGCCCCCCACGTCGAAGGCGACAAAACCCCTTTCAGCCTCTGGGCCAGCGGGATCGGCCTCGAACCCGCCAGTCCCCAGGTCACCGCTGGCCGCCAGTTGGGCGACCGCGTGGTCCGTTGACAGGGCATGACGCGACCGCGATCATTGAAGATGTAGCGAGTTTCGCTTGAGTCCGCGAGGAGATAACCTGGTGGCGGAAGAGGTTTATCCAGGTCCCCTCCATCTTGAGGTAACGAGGCGGGGTCGATTCCGCTACTTCTTCTACGACAAGCACCACACGCCGAACAACACGGCAGATGCGCAGTGGTCGGAGTCGCTTACCCAAGCCGAGGAGTTCGCGATCTTCGATCAGGCCGACTTTGAGCAAATCAGGGTAGCCAATGGCGACCTCTTCGGGATCTGGAAAACATCAACCGGCGAGATCCGAGCATTGGGGACCGAACAACAAGAGATCGCCAAATTTCCCGTTACCAAAAGCCTGCGGGCGTGGCACGGTTATCCCCTTTGGCCGTTGAGTTCATCCGGAGCCAACGAACGAAATCGTCTGCCTATACCCAAAGCAGCTTTGCGGCTGATGGAGGCACGCGGTTGGATCAGCGAGGTGCAACGGCGCAAACTTGAAAAGGGTAAATATATTTCATGAACGAGATGCTGGCAGCAAAGGACAGCTTTCGTTTTGCTGGTCATGAAATTTCATGGGCAGGGTTTTGTCCGTGGACGGGAAAACCTTGCTTTGGCACCGGGGATGGCAAACTGCTCCTGCTTGGAGATGCGGAGGAGGAGAGCAAAGGAGTCCCGGCGTTGCACATTTTCGAGGACGAAGCGGTCAATGGGGTTGCGTTTTCCGACAGTCACATGGCGATCAGTAGCCGCAGCCAAGTACGCTTCATGCCCTCCCCCTTGGGTTCGGGCAGTCCATTGCCTCCCCAACTGATCTGTGATCAAGGGGCGCATGGTGTGTCCGCCCTTGAGTCGGGTGGTTTTATCGCTCCGCTCGGGCATGATGGATTGCTCCTCATGCAGCAGAACGGTAACGATCCCACGATCAGGGTCGGCAGAATTCCAGGAAAACCGATCAACTTTTACCAACTGAACGCTTTGGAACAAGGGCCGAGTGGAGAGATATTCGCTGCGGCGGCACGCACATCTGGACTACTGTCGTTGACCCTTCAGGGGGAATCAATCACGTCTTGGAACACTCATCGATTCGAGGGAATCGACATTGTCAGTGTTTGTTCACTCAAGTCGGCATCCTGGCCGAGGGCCGTGGTCGCCCTCAATCGCGACGGCCGCCTGCTCTGGACGGTGGATATCCTCGAGGACAAGCCGCCCCAGATGATCGAGCTTGATGGTCTGACCGGGACGATGAACTCGGTATTCTCGGCTCATGGTCACGTCTTTACCCTGACAGATTCGAAATTGATTACCATGCCCCACCTGGCTGAGAAATTCCTGACTGGCGTTGCCATGAATCTCCCTATCGACGCAATGGATTTAAGCATCGAGGCTGTGGACGCTTTTTTGGTTGGTGATGACGAATTGTTTGTGATCGCGGGAGATGAGGTTTTTAGCTTTTCGGTGAACGATCTCGTTGCGGGGACCTCCCGGAATCCTGGCACGCTGATCGCCGATCCATCGCAAGGTGTTTCGTTCCGCCCTTCGATCCTTAAGCTGGATTGGTCGATCTCGGAACCAGCATTCGGCGAATTGGTCTTTGCATGAGAAGGCGATCTTCGCTCAAGGCCGAGGCTTGAGTGGATTGTCGCGGACGACCCTGCCGTTGCTTCACGGTAGATTGACGCCGAAGCCCAATGAAGCCAGGCAAATTTGGCGTCAACCCAGAGTTTCGATCGGAAGAAGCTGAGCCGATGCTGGGTCTGCTCCTCGAACAGGGTTGATCATCGCCTCGGGCAACGGGCGACCGGGGCCGATCTCGTCGAGGAGGGATTGAATCCGGGTTTCGAGTTCGGCGGTCAGGCAGGAGGCGAGGCCGTGGCTCCGGGCCTTGGGGACCAGGCGGCATCCGACGTTGATCGGCTCTCCAAGGCGGACCACGGCCTTCCTCGGGCTTCGAGGAGCGGGCTGGTTCACCCTCAAGGCGTCCTGCTCGAACTTGGTGAGGATCTCGGCGAGCCGCTCGACGGTCGGGCATTCTCGGACGTAGTCGCCGGGGTAGCTGAAAAGCTGGATCGCCAAAAACAGGTCGTCGAGGTCGCGCCGGAGCTTCGACTTCTGATCGGGGGTCGTCTGGGGGTCGGCCAAGCCTTTGAGGCAGGCTCGGCGCAGTTCCTTGACGCGGACCGGGGCCGGTTCGTCGCGGTGCGCGATCTGATAACGGCCCTCCATCCCGTCGAGGATGTGGGCCAGGAGGTCGCCGATCCGTCCCTTGAGCGGCCCTCCCCGGGGGGCGTCGAGGTATTCCAGCTCCTTGAGCGTCAGCAAGCCTTCAGCGTAGCGGTACATCCGGTCCATCAGCGACCGGCCGGGGACGACCGACCAGGTGAACCGGGCCTCCAGGTCGTCCATCAATTCGTGCAAGTCGGGCAGGGGGTCGTAGCCGTCGAGGAAGCGGTACTTGATGGCCGCCGGGACGATCCAGACCGTCTTCCCCTGGGCAACGAGCTTCTTCGAGGCTGACACCGCCATGGCGGCGGCCCCTTCCCTCAAAGGGGTGAGCCGGTCGGCCAGGTGGTAGATTTCCCCCTCGGGGAAGATGATCAGCGGGTGTTGGGCCTTCGCCAAGATGTCCAGCCCCGCCGAGTACGAGGCGCGGTCGGCCCCCTCGCGGTCGACCGGGAACACGCCAAGCCTGGGGAGCAGGAAGCGCCGAAGCCCGGCGTTCCCGGCGAAGACCTGGTAGGCCGCCATGTAGCAAAACGACCGGCCGACCCGCCGGCTCATCTCGAACATCACCCCAGGGTCGGAGAAGTCGGGGTGGTTCGGCGTGATCAAGATCCCATCCCCCCGCCCAATCAGGGGGCGGAGGTGATCCAGGCCCGAGAACTCGAACTCCCTGAGCCACTGGACCCGACGTTGCAGATAACGGACGAGCAAGCGGCTGGTGCTCACCCAGAAAGGGCTCAGTCGGGGAGCTTGAAACCGATAAGGCAGTTGGTCGGGAAGCGGCGCTCGGTTCATGGCAAGATCCCTCGGCGCAAGGGAAGTCAACCGCGAAAGGGAACCCGGCGGTATGCCGCCTGAAATGGATTCCAGCAAGATCGAAGGGCGGACAGGTGTCGATTCAAAATAAATTTGGGTGTCTATCTCGATCATTGATCACGGTGGATCGGATTGGAACGGAATTCTCCCCGATTTCTCAAATTCCCCGCCGCCCCTCGGAGCGGTCGATTCCAATGCCCGTCAGTAATCGAAGGGAGGCCGGCCCGACTTCGCTCAAGGCCGGGGCTTGAGCGGTTTGTCTCGAAGGATCTCGCCGTTGATCCTGGCTCCGTTGATCCACAAGGTGTCGGCGGGTGCCCCTTCGAGCTTGGTCCCCTTTTCCGTGACGACCAGCTCGTCGGGGTCGAGGGTCGGGGCGTAGCCGATGGCGAGCTTGGGAGCGGTCGAGGCTTGCGATGGGGCGATCGCGAGCCTTTGCGCCTTGCCGGCTTCGGTCCAGCGGAACGTATTGTTCGACAGGTCCAAGCTCATATAAACTCGCCCCTTGTTGGTCTTGATCGCCGGGCCGTGCTCGACGCCGAAGCCGAACGTGCCGACGCCCACCGAGTCCTCGATGAGGTTGTCGGCGAACGTCCCGCCCAGGAACGGGGCGTGCGACCAGCCCCAATGCACCGGGGCTTCGGTCGGCGAGGCGTGGAGCCGGATGGTTTCCCCTCCTCCGTAAAATTTGTTGCCGACGACTCGGACGCCGAACAGGTTGCCCGCCAGCACCAGGTTCGCGGCGATGGCGCTCCCCCGGCAGTCGATCGTGTTGCTCTCGAAGGTTTCCCGGACGAACCCGGTCGCGATCGACACGGCGGTGGTGTCCTGGGCGATCGGCTCGTCGAGGAGACACAATTGCGGTCCGAGCGGTTGGGCGATCGTCCGCCATTGCCCGGCCTGCGATCCGCTGAGGATCGCCAGAGCATCGCCGGTCGTCGCGGGTCCGCCTTGGGGGGCGAAGATCGCCAAGACCCGGCCATCGGGGGAGATCCCCGCCGGTTTCCCCTCATAGTGGAGGCGGTAGGCTTCGGTCAGGATCAGCTCGGGGGCGTTCTGGTGCGGGTGCGGGTCGTCTTGCCGGGGGCCGATCCCGCCGTCGACGACGTTGTCGAGTACCCGGTCGTTCGCCCCTCGCTGGGCCAGGACGAGGAACCGCCAGGTCTTCCCCGAAGGCCCGACGTCATGCGCCCGGTTCCGGGCCAATGTCAGGTCGTGGGAGTAAAGCGCGGCGAAGACCCCCTGGCTGTAGGTCTTCGGCAAGGCTCCGAGGTATTCGTTGTCGGCGACCGACCAGGGACCGTTGCCGAACAGGACCGTCCCCCCTTTGAAGCGGCAACGCTCGATCCGACCGCTCGAAGCCGAGAGGAATTTGACGAGCTGGATCGCTTCCTGCCAGTCGGTCGAAGCGGGTGGGGCTTCGAGGTCCAGACCCACCAAAGCGACCTGATGGCGATGCGCTTCGCCGGGGCGACCGTCGCGGTCGTCCGAGGTGGCGATGACGGCGGGGCCGTGGTCGACCTCGCGGTCCCAGCGGATCGGACCATCGAATCGGACGGCGAACCCTTCCAGGGTCGTCCCGCCCGAGTGGATCACCATTGCCGAGGTCCAGGGCTTGCCGTCGGCCTGCGAAAACCGCAAGGTGGCCCCCGGGCCGGTGATCTGGATCGGTCGGTTCAGGACCAAGGGACGGATTTGAGAGTAAGTGCCCGGGGCCAGGCGGATCGTCCCGAATCGGTCGGCGAGCTTTTGCAGGTCGTCGCCGGGCTTCGCTTCGGTCGACCCCGAGGGCAACGGGGGGGCGATTCGCCCGAAGTCGACCGGGCCGCCGGGGAACCGGATGACCTCCTGGCGACCCGTTGCGTCGAGCAGGCGGAGGGTCATGGTCGTGCCCGACTCGTCGCGGGTCGGCAGGAACCTAAGTTCGAGTTTGCCGGGCGAGGGGCGAACGAGCCGCAACCCGAGCGGACCCGGCCCGGCGTCGAGTTTCACCTTGTCATCGCGCCGAGACAGCCAGGTCGAGACCACGCCGTCACTCAGGGCCACGCCCACGATCGACTGGCCGGGGCTGAGCCCGTCAACCTCGACCCGGACCTCTCCCTTCGGAGATGATCCGAGCGGACCTTGCCCCAACCATTTCGCCCGAGCCGACGACCTGGCCAGGTTCGCTAGTTTGGCGGCCGTCGCCGCTTTCGAGGGGGGCAACTTGCCGATCACCACCGAGGTCGAGTCGATCCGGTCGTCGCCGTAGGTGATCACCAGGTTGAGCGACTTCTTCTCGATCAGGTCGCTCGAAGGGCTGAAGAACAGGTCGCCTCGGGTCGGGTCGTCCCGGTGCCGGACGAACTCGGCGTTCAAGGCCCCTTGAGGGTTCAGGCCCGACCGCCACTTCGGTCCGTTCGCCCCGGCCAAGCCGACGGAAACTTCCTTGATCTCGACCTTCGGGGGCAACTTGCCGATCGCCAGGTGGGCATCCTCCAGGCCGTCCGGCCCAACCCCAACGCTCGGCCCGGTCCGGTCGTGCCCTCCCGGAGGGACCCACTTCGCCTCGACACCCAGGCCAGGGGCTCGGAGGTTGGGGTCGGCCTTGCCGCCGGGGAAGTAGAGCCCGCCCGCTCGCCCATCGTCGAGCTTCCACTTCAGTTCGAATTCGCGCCCGGTCTCACGCTCGAACGGTTCGAGGTAGAAATCGAAGCTGCCCGGCTTGCTCCCTTTGACGATGTGGACCGCCGCCTTGTTGGTCACCTGGTTGTTCCAGAGGCCGCGGCCATGCCCCTTGAAGACCACTTCGGTCAAGGTTCGACCCACAGGCAACCCCGACAAGACGATATGAACATCTTGATAACCATTCGGACCCGGCTCACCGCCCACAAAATCCTTTCCATCCTGACCGACCCACTTCGCCACCGGCCCCGCGCCTTCAAGCATCGAGGGAGCAACCATGCCCAAGGACCCGGCGAGAATGACCCATCGAAGCGAGACCGGAACGAGGTTCCACATCAGCAAAGATCCTTGGGTCGAAGTCGAAGGGATGACTCCCCTCGAAGGGTCTTGAAGGAAGGCGAGGGCATATCATGGTCTTCGGGAGGCCAGAGGATTCGACGACTCGCGCATCCCGATTCGATTTTCCTCGCTTGGGCAATCCAGAATGATGTTGAGGTTGTCGATCAGGCGGAGGGCTTCCAGTCGGGGTGCTTTGCCATCCACTCACGCCTTGCGAAATAAGGGCCGCACGAGCCCTCTTCATGCGTGAACGCCATCGTCCAGCCTAGGTCTGGGGGCCAGACCATCACGTCGAAGCCGGAATCCTGGAACTGGGGGAGGCGATCGGCGGAAAGATGGATTGCGGGTAAGGTTGGGTGTGAGTGCTGCTCGGGAATGACAATCAGTTCCGACGCGAGGGTTTGCAGATATCCCTCGACCGCCGAGGTGCCTTCGAGGGCGGGGGCATGGTGGAAGCTGAAGACGTGCCACTCAAGTTGGCCCCACCTCCACTTCCCGGTCGAGGCATGGAGGCGGGCTGCGTAAACCTCCCGCCACCGCTGTTCTTGCTGCCAACGGCTCCGCCGGCCAATCTCGGACCATTGGCCGCAAATATCGATGATGGCGAGATACTGCGAGATGAAGTCCAAGAGGTCGCCCGGTGCCGGTTACCGCTCCTCGGGGATGATCTTGAGCGTTCGATTTCGTTTGAGGCGGATGATCGAGAAGTCGCGTCGGTCGAGAGTGAAAATCGTCCGGATGTTCTCGCGTTCGGCAAGGTGAGCCAAGGCGGCGTCGGCGAGTTGAAGCCTGGCGTCCTCGCAGCGGAGGATGATGGCGGCGATGGCAGGCAAATCTTCCGCGTCGAGCGGAAGCAAGGCGAAGAGACCCCCGCCGAAGCTACGGCAAAGATTTTGAAGAAAGACGGGCCGCTTGCGAAGAAGCCAGGCGGCTTCGGCGACAACCGGCCAACAGGTGAGGAGCGGCTGCTTGATGGTGAAGAGCGCATCAGCACAACGTAAGTGGTGCGCATCGTCTTCCGAGAAAAGGGCAACCAGCGGACCGGCGTCGATGAGGACGCGGTTATTCAAGACCAAATCCTTCCATGTGGTCGGGATTGGTACTCAGATCAGCGGGCAAGCCCTTGGCGGAACCGAGGATGCCAAGTCGCTCGGCAAGCTCTCGACAGTTGCTCGGAGGTGCGTGTCGCGAGACGTAATCCTCCAGCGCTTGTCGAACAACATCAGAGGGCCGGACGCCCATCTCCCGGGCCTCGGCTTCCAATCTCTGTTTGAGCTGTTTTTCAATCCGAACGTTGATCCGTTCCATCCTCTGGTCTCCTTCGATTCGAGTGATTGTCAGACAATAACGAAATTGTCAGACAAGAGCAATCGGACCCGGTTCTTTGCTTGAACGAGCCGACGGTGACCGGGCGACCGCTTGCTTTTCGACAGGTTTTCTCCGACGATCGCTCGGTCGCTCTGCCGCCGTTCCGACCACGCTTGATCCCGCCTTCCGCAGGAGGTCGTCCTCCGGTGTCCACCCGCTTGCTCAGGCCCGCTTCGCCGATGGCCCCTTGGATGCGTTATGCCTGGGCTGGTCGGGGGGACGTGAATGCGTTTTTTGGTTTGATGCTCGACAACGTCGGCGACATGATCTTGATGGCCGGGTTGTTGATCGAGGTGTTCGGGTTCCCCCGCGACTTCGTTTTGACCCGGATGATCCCGGGGACGGCGGTTGGGGTCCTGGTCGGGGATTTGATCTTCACGTTGATGGCGTTCCGACTGGCGAAGCGGTCGGGTCGAGGGGACGTGACGGCGATGCCCCTGGGCCTGGACACCCCGAGCACCTTCGGCTCGGTGTTCTTGATCCTAGCCCCGGCCTTCGCGGCGGCGAGGGCAAGAGGCTTGGACCCGACCGAGGCGGCGGGGCATGCCTGGTTCGTCGGGGTCGCGGTGATCCTGGCTTCTGGGGTTTTCAAGCTGGCTTGCTCGTTCTTCTCGGGGCAAATTCGGCGGGTGGTCCCTCGGGCGGGGCTCCTGGGATCGCTCTCGGCGATTGCTTTGGTCTTGATTAGCTTCTTGCCGCTCCTGGAGATCGCTCGGGCTCCGGTGGCGGGGATGGCGGCCCTGGGGGTGATCCTGATCAGCTTGACGGCTCGCTGGCGGTTGCCGGGCAATGTCCCGGGGGCCTTGGCGGCGGTGGTCGTGGGTGGCTTCGTTTATTACGCGATGTGGGCGTTGGGGCTGGGACCTGGGCCGGGGGGTGGCGAGATGGCCCGGCCTTCGCTGGCGTTCCGGCCGGCGCTGCCGTTGCCGATCGCCCCTTGGTGGGATTGGCTCTTGATCCACTGGCGGGAAGCGGCGGATTATCTTCCGGTGGCGATCCCCCTGGCCCTGGCGACGGTCGTCGGCGGGATCGACTGCACCGAGAGCGCGGCGACGGCGGGCGACGACTACCCGACCGGGCAGATCATCGCGGCCGAAGGGTTGGCGACGGTCGTCGGCGGGATCTTCGGCGGCGTGATCCAGTCGACCCCCTACATCGGCCACCCCGCTTACAAGGCGATGGGGGCTCGCGCGGGTTATACCCTGGCGACGGCCTTGTTCGTGGGGGCGGCGGGGGTCGTCGGCTACTTCGACTGGATCTTCTACCTGATCCCCAAGGCGGTGGTCTTCCCGATCTTGATCTTCGTCGGCCTGGAAATCACCGCCCAGTCGTTCCGGGCGACTCCCACCCGCCATTACCCGGCGGTGGTCCTTGCATGTGTCCCGGCCCTGGCGTACCTGGCGACGCTCGCCGTCGGCCAGTTCTTGCCCGAAGCCAAGCCGTTCGACCAGATGTCGCCCGCCGCTCGCCACTACCTGCAAACCGTGACGATGCTCTCGGGCGGGTTCATCGTTTCCAGCTTGCTCTGGGGGACGACCCTGGCACACCTGATCGACGGTCGAGTCCGACCCGCGATCGCGGCGCTTCTCCTGGCGAGCGGATTCTCGCTCTTCGGGGTGATCCACTCGCCGCTCCCCTCGGGGCCAATTCTCCTGCCAGGCCAGGCGATCGGACAACTCAAGGCGATCGGCCGGTTCGAGACCTCGTCCTTGCAAACGCCTTATCATTGGGCGGCAGCCTACGCGATGTCCGCCTTGGGGCTGGTCGCCCTGGGATTTTGGGGGCGACGCCCCGACCCGACCGCCTCGCTCGACCTCGTCCGGTCGGACTGACCCAACCCGGCTCGACTCAAGGCACGAAAGTTGCTCCACTTCAAGGCTTCACCTGTCCGGGTTGTCCCGTCGTTCGAAGTCGCCCCCTTCGCATCCCAGGCTCTCACGTCTCTCACGTCAACGGCGGAGGGCTTTCGCCTTCGTCGTGTTTGTCTTTCCCATCTGGCTTTGGTAAAACTAGGTCCCTTATGTATAAGGGTGTCGCGGTAAGTCCCGGCGTCGTGGTGGGGATTGCCCACCGGGTTGATCCGGTCCTGGGGGCATCGGACCCGCAACCGCTCGACGACCCGTCCAGCGTCGCGGCGGAGATCGAGCGGTTTCACCAAGCCGTGGCGACGTCGGCGAACGAACTTGAGGCGATCGTCGTCAAGGTCGCCGAGCAGCTCGGCCCCGACGAGGCGGATATCTTCAAGACCCACCTCCAGATCGTCAATGACGAGTCGATGCTCGCCAAGGTCCGGGGGGTGATCGAGACCCGGCTCATCACCGGGCTGTCGGCGGTCCAGGTGGTGTTCCAGGAGTACGCCGCCAGCTTCGCCCGGATCGAGCAGAGCTACTTCCGCGAGCGAGTGTCCGACCTCCGAGACGTGGTCACCCGGATCGGGTCGCATCTCGCCACGCCAGGCGCACCGGGGATCGGTGACCACCACTCGGGCCAGAAAGAATGCCTCGACCCGGTGATCCTGGTCGCCCATGAGATCATGCCGAGCCAGGCCATGAGCCTGGGAAGTCTCGCCATCGCCGGGATCGTCACCGAAGCCGGAGGCGGGACCAGCCACGCGGCGATCCTCGCCCGGAGCCGGGGCATTCCCGCCGTCTCCGGCGTCGTCGGGATCACCGCCGCCGTCCGGTCGGGCGACCCGATCATCGTCGATGGTCGAGAAGGCTTGATCCTGGTCCGCCCCGACGCCGAGACGATCTCGGCTTATCGCAAGATGCAGCGCGAGTTTTTCGACCTCAAGGACCGCCTGGTCCTCAACCGAGACCAGCCCGCCGTGAGCGCCGATGGCGTCCGGATCGAACTCCTGGCCAACATCAACAACCCGTCCGACGCCCAGGCCGCCGAGAAGGTGGGGGCGTCGGGCGTCGGCCTGTTCCGGACCGAATATCTGTTCCTGACCCACCAGGACGTCCCCGACGAGGAAGAACAGTACCAGCATTACCGCCAGATCATCGAGGACTCGCCGAACCGGGTCGTCACGATCCGGACCCTCGACCTCGGCGGCGACAAGACCGTCCCCTACCTCGGTCGCCGAGACGAAGCCAACCCGTTCATGGGCTGGCGGTCGATCCGGCTCTCGTTCGAGCACCCTCGCCTGTTCGAGCGGCAGATCCGGGCCATCCTCCGGGCGGGTCGGCATGGCCGGGTTCAGATGCTCTTTCCGATGATCACCACTTTGGAAGAACTCCGCCACGTCAACCGCTTGGTCGCCGAAACCCGCCGAAACCTCAAGCGCGAGGGGGTCCCGTTTGGCGAGGATGTCAAGATCGGCGTGATGATCGAAGTCCCCGCCGCCGCGATCTGCATCGACGCGATCTTGCGGGAAACCGACTTCGTCTCGATCGGCTCGAACGACCTGATCCAGTACCTCGTCGCCGCCGACCGCGACAACCCCAAAGTCGCCCACCTCTGCGAACCCCTCAGCCCGGCGATATTTCGGGTCTTGCAGATGGTCCTCGAAGCCTGCCAGCGCACCGGGACCCCCGTGACGGTCTGCGGCGAGATGGCCGGCCAGCCCCGTTCGGTCCTAGCACTCTTCGGGATGGGCTTGCGGAAGTTTTCGATGAGCCCGGCGTTCATCCCAACTATTAAGGCGCTCCTGGCGTCGGTGACGACCACCCAGGCCGAACGGTTCGCCCACCAGATCCTCCAACTGAAGACCAGCGAAGAGATCCGAAGCTACCTCACCGCGAGGCTCCATGAGGTGTCGAGCGACCTCGAAGTGTTCGAGACCGGTTGACCCATCGCCTCCCCACCCCACCAATCCAAGAAGGACGACCGAAATGCCTGGTTCTTCCCTGATCCGCCCTTCGCTGGCCTTGCTAATCCTGGCCTCGATCACGATCGGACCCGGTTGCTCGTCGAAACCCGCCGAAGTCGACACCGCGATCGTTTCCCCCGACCCCGCCGTGAAACCGGCTCCCGCTCCGGTGAGTCCCGAAACGGCGACGCCCGCGGCGACGACTCCCCCGGCGGCCGAGGCCAAACCCTGACGGTCTCGGGTTGGTTCCCTCGGGCGGGTCGGTCGTGATAAACTGTGACACAGCCGCCCTCTCTGATCTCTTCTCGAAAAACCCCCGACAAGGACCGAGATCGCGATGAATCGCTCGCAACCGCAAGCTCGCCGGACCGCCCTGGCCCGGATCGGCGCCCTGGTCGCCTCCGCCTCGCTGGTGATCGTCCCCACCGCGCTCCAGGCCAACCCGCCCAAGGCGCCCGCCGCCGCGACGACCGGCACGATCAAGGGCCGACTGGTCTACGCCGCCGGAGCAATCCCTGCCCCCAAGATTGCCGTCAAGGCCGGCGACGCGAAGGTCAAGGACTCTGTTTGCAAGGCCAACGACATCATGGATAAGGACCTGGTCGTCGACCCGGCGACCAAAGGGGTTGGGGAAGCCTTCGCCTATCTGGTCAAGCCGACCGGCGATTTCACCGAAGCCGAAAAAGACCTCCTCGCGAAAAGCCCCGAAGTTGTGATCGACCAGGTCGGCTGCGAGTTCGTCCCCTACGCCGCCGTGGTCCACAAGGATCAGAAGCTGACCTTCAAGTCGAGCGACCCCGTTGGTCACAACGTCCACTTCCAGGCGTTCGCCAACGGTGCGGTCAACCAGATGCTTCCGCCCAACGGCAAGATGGCGTTCGCCATCAAGAAGGAAGAGCGTCGCCCCACGCAATTGGTTTGCGACATCCATCCCTGGATGAAAAGCTACTTCTTCATCGTCGACAACCCGTTCGCCGTGGTCACGAAGCCCGATGGGTCGTTCGAGATCACCGGAGTCCCCGCCGGGACCCAGCAACTCGTCGTCTGGCAAGGCTCGAAGGGCTACGTCAACACGGGCGGGAACAAGGGAATGCCGGTCCCCGTCAAGGCGGGTGAGACCACCGATGTCGGCGAAGTGAAGATCAAGTAAGCGACTGTTCAAGCTAACAATCTCGTCTTGTTTCCCCTCACCTCAAGACCCGATCACGTTATGTGGTGGGGGGATTAGTGACATCTCGCCTGTTGTGTAGGCAGTTGATCTCGATCGTATTCCCCGGCCAACCCAGGCGAGCGACGAGAAGACCGCATTACTTCAACAGGCCGCTTGGAATGCCTTGTTTTTCGACGTAGGTGCGTAATTTGCCGACATATCGGCAAAGTGAAACGCCCAATCTATCGGATTTCTAGGGCGGAACAAAATTTGCGTACCGCTTTCGAAGTCGGAATCTTGAGTCCGCGAGCTTGAATTCGCTTCGTATTCCGAAGTTCAAGGCGACGCAATGCAACTAGTCTCTTCGACCCCGCACCAACTTACGTCCTCGTGAATCGCGCCATCGCCTCGGCTCGGTTCGCTCGGAGGATCAAACATGACGATATTCGGTGTTGGCGAAGCAGGCCAAATTCAGGGCGAGGGACGCAGGGAGACCGCCTTATCGGCGGTTTTGGTGGCCATCGCCTTCGGACTTTCCTGGTCGGGTCACGCTTTGGGTCAGCTCGGTAACGAGAACAACCCGATGGCGGTTCGCCCCGGGGTCAAAGTCTACTTTGATTCGAGCCATACGGCCGACGCCCTGCTCCGAAGCGCCAAGAACCATGTCGGGGCGGGGGATTACGCCGAGGCGATCGAGATCTACCAGCGGGTGACGCAGCAGTTCGGCGACAAGGTGGTCGAGGTGTCGGGCCAGCCGCTCGACGGGGATTCGCGGTTGTCGATCAACGCCCGCCAGGAGTCGCAACGGCGGATTGCGTTGCTCCCGCCCGAAGCTCGGGGGTTGTATCGCGCCCGGGTCGATGCTCAGGCGGAACTCTGGTATCGCCAGGGGCTTGAAGCGCGGGACCGAAGTTTGCTCCGTCGGGTCGTCGACCAGGCGTTTTGCTCATCGTGGGGCGACGATGCGCTCGATCTCCTGGGGGATCTGGCGTTCCAGGAGGGGCAGTTCGCCGAGGCCCTGGCGGCTTACACTCAACTGGCGCCCGAACGGACGGTCGCGGGGGCGGGATTGACGCACCCCGACCCGAGCATCGACCTGACCCGGGTCCTGGCGAAAAAGCTGCTCTGCCGCGCCGCGATCGGCGAACACCCGCCAGGTTCCGACGAGTTGGCCGCGTTCGCCCAGGGCCACCCCGAAGATTCGACCTCGTTCGCCGGCCGAAAGGGGCCGATCGCCCGCGACCTCTCCGAAGCGATCCGGAGCGACCACCTCGGCCCCCCTTCGCAAGCCGATGGGCGATGGCCGACCTTCGCCGGGGCCTTGACCCGGAACCGGGTCGCCTCCGGGCCGATCGACGTGGGGTCGCTCCAGTGGCAAGTCGCCCTCGACCCGGTCACGGTGTCGAAAGGAAGCAGCTACCGGATGAGGGCGATGGGGATGCCGTCCAACGGCGTGAACCCGTCCCCCGACCGGCTCCTGGCGTACCACCCGATCATCGTCGGCGATCAAGTCCTGGTCGCCAATGACCGCAAAATCATCGCGTATGACCTGAACGTCCGCCCGAGTGACCCGGCGACCGCCGGTTCGGCCCAGGCCGAGACCGCCTGGAAGACCCCCGATCTCGCCGTGGCCTCGGCATCGGGCCCGAGGTCGAACGGCTTGCCTCGCTTCACGCTCACGGCGGTCGGGCGTCGGGTCTACGCTCGGATGGGTCTGCCTGCCGGGGGAAACCTGGCGTTCAACAACCGAGGGGTGAACACCCCTTCGTCCTCGCCAAGCTCCATCGTCGCGATCGATAGGTCGAGCGACGGCAAGCTGATCTGGAAGCGCGAGGCGTCGGAGATCGCCTTGCCCAAGCGGCCGGGCAACGGTTCGAGCCGGTCGGCGGTGTTCGAAGGCGCGCCGGTAGCCGATGGTCGATCGGTGTTCGTCGGCTTGACCGACCGCGTCGAGATGACGGCGAGCTACGTCGTTTGCCTCGACGCCGACACCGGGGCCACTCGCTGGATTCGCTACGTCTGCGAGGCCAACGCCAACGCCGACCCGTTCTCGCCCAACCTCGAAATTGCCCACCGCCTGCTCACGCTCGACGGCCCGACCTTGTACTACCAGACCAATCTCGGCGCCCTGGCGTCGCTCGACGCCGAGACCGGCGGCATCCGGTGGCTCGCCACCTACCCCTGGTCGGGTCGAGGCGGGTTCGGGGGTGGGTTCGGGATGGGAATAAACGACGGGGGCGGTCGATCCAACGCCCAGCAGCGCGACCTGAACCCGGCGATCGTCCACGACGGCCTGGTCATGATCGCCCCCGACGACGCCGCGAACATCTTCGCCTTCGACGCTTCCAGCGGCCGGATGGTCTGGAAAACCGACGCCATCGCCGAAGACGTCAAGTTGACCCACGTCCTCGGGGTGGCCAAAGGGCACCTGATCGCCACGGGCGACCGGGTCCTCTGGTTCGACGTCAAGACCGGCAAGCTCAAGCACTCCTGGCCCGACAAGACCACCGGGGCGCAAGGGTTCGGTCGCGGGCTCCTGGCGGGGGATCGGGTTTACTGGCCGACCAAGTCCGAGATCCACATCCTCGACCAGGCGACCGGCTTGCAAACCGATTCGCCGATCCGCCTGCGAGACACCTACGGCGTCGAAGGGGGGAACCTCGCTGTCGGCGATGGCTACCTGGTCGTCGCTCAGACCAACTCCCTGGCCGTCTTCTGCCAGAACAGCCGACTGATCGAGCGCTACCGCGACGAGATCGCTCGCGCCCCCGAAGACGCCTTGAACTACTTCCGGCTCGCCCAGGCCGCCGAGGCGATCGGCCGCGACGACCTGGCCCTGGACAGCCTCGACCTGGCCTTGCCTCGGGCTCGGACCTCGGAAACCATCGACGGAGTGCCCTTGTCCGAGGCGACCCGCGAACATCGCCACCGCCTCCTGATGAAACTCGGCGAAACGGCCAAGCTCGCCAAGAACTGGCCCGAAGCCGCCCGGCGGTTCGACGAGGCCAGTCACACCGCGCCGGTGGATCGGGACCGACTGGCGGCCCGGCTTGAACTTGCCGAAGTTCAGGTCCTCAGCGGCGATCCGAGAAGCGCGATCCGGACCTGGCAGGGCCTTTTGGGCGACGAGCAACTTCGGGCCTTGACCGTCGACGCCACCGACGGCCACCGGACGGTCCGCGCCGACCTCTTGATCGTCGACCGCTTGAACGGGTTACTCCGCGACCGAGGGCGCGACCTCTACGCCGAGTTCGACGCGGCGGCGGCCGACCTCCTGGCCCGAGGCAAGGCCCGGCAAGACCCCCGGCTCCTCGAAGACCTGGGACGAAACTACCCCGCCGCCAAGGTCGTCCCCGAGGCGACCCTGACCCTCGCCACGCTTTACGACAAGCTTGGTCGACCCGGCGACGCCGCCCGAGCCTACAAACGGCTGCTGTCCGGGGCCGGCGACGACGTCACCCGGGCCAGAGCGCTGTGGGGCCTGGCCGGTTCGTTCGAGGCGCAAAAACTCTGGGTGCCCGCTCGGGAAGCCTATCTCCAAGCCTCGGCGCGGGCCGCCGAGCTTCGGGTCGACGGGGCCAGCGATCGCCCCCTGTCGACCCTCGTCTCGAACCGGCTTGGTCGACCGCCGTTCGACCGGATGCTCGGCGATCGAGGCGAGCCCAGCGTCCCGGTCCCGCTCAAGCGGCGCTGGGATCGGCACTGGTCGGCGTCGAAGCTGATCGTCGCCGACGGGACGCCTCCTTCGCTCGAATCCGCTCGGATCTTCCTCGCCCAGGGCGGGGCGATCCGCCCGGTCGATCCCGCGTCGGGCGAGTCCCCCTGGACGAGGGGCCTCGAAGGCGAACCAACCTGGGTGGGCTACCTCGCCGACCGGGTGATCGCCGCCACCCGGACCCGGATCGTCGCCTTGAGCCTGACCGACGGGGCCGTCGAGTGGCAGTATGACCTCGGCGTCGGGACCGCGGGCCGAGGCGGCGTCGACCCATTCGCCAAAGACCCGGGACCCGAGGCCCGCGACCCGGCCTCGGCGACCTTGGGCGACTTCCGGATCGTCGGCAACCGGATCTTCTGCCTCCGAGGGGACCAGACCTTGCTCGCCTTCGACGGCGACTCGGGGTTGCTCGACTGGTCCTACGCCCCACCCTCGGGGCGGATCAACCCGAAGCTCCACGTCGGGGCGGCTCGGATCGTCCTCCAGGTCCGCAAGCCGAACAGCGTCCTGGTCCTCGACACCGCGACCGGTCGCCGCCGAGGGGAGTTCCCCCGGGTCGACGACGAGGAGTGGGTCCGCGACCCGACCCCGATCGACGACGACCACGTCGCCATCGTCACCGACCGCTTGACCGTGGCCTTGTTCAGCCTCGATCGCGGCGCCCCCTCGTGGGTCTTCCGCGAAACGAGCGAACTCCCCAGGTATGGCCCCCCTCGCTTGATCGGCGACGGCGACCGCTTGTTCGTGCTCCACGACGGTCGGGAGTTGATCCGGCTCGACGTGGGCACCGGGGCCAAGGGTTGGTCGAGGCTCCTGGGAACCGAGGACCTGAGCGAGCGGCCCGAGGCGATCGCCCTCGGCGACAACTGCGTCTTCGTGGCGAACGGGGCCACCTTGTCCGCGCTCAAGGTCGCCGACGGCACGCCCGCTTGGAAGCGCCCGCTCAACGGCCCGCTCGGCGGCTGGGCGCTGGCCTTGACCGACCGGAGCGTGGCCGCCTACCCCAATCCCCGGCGCACCCGAGACGACGAGAGCGCCTCGTTTCCGCTCGTGTTTCATCGCCGAGGCGACGGCCAGTTGATCCAGCGGTTGCAGTTTCCCGCAAGCCCGTCCGAGCTCAGCGTCCGGTTCTCGCCTCGGGGCGTCCTGGTCGCGACCTCGACCGGGGTCTGGTCCCTGGGCGATCGTTAAGGCATGGACGAGGCGCGCCCAGGCCGTTAATCTTCAATGAATGATCGAACGTGCCGAGTTTTCGTCCGATCGGGCGCAAGCTATTTTGATTCCCGTCTCGACCGCCTTTTGGAGCATTCCTCGTGGCTGACGAACCACCACCCGGCGCCGGGACCTTCCAGCATGATGACCTCGTCGCCGTGGATCGCCTGAAAGCCGCCTTCGCCAACCTCAAGACCGAGATGGGCAAGGTGATCGTCGGCCAGCAGTCGGTCCTCGAAGAACTCTTGATCGCCATTTTCGCCAGGGGGCATTGCCTCCTGATCGGCGTCCCTGGCCTGGCCAAGACCTTGATGATCCACACCTTGGCCGACGCCCTGAACCTGTCCTACAACCGGGTCCAGTTCACCCCCGACCTGATGCCGTCGGACATCACCGGGACCGAGGTGATCCAGGAAGACAAGGCCACCGGGGTTCGGGCGTTCAAGTTCCTCCGGGGGCCGATCTTCGCCAACATCGTCCTGGCCGACGAGATCAACCGGACCCCGCCCAAGACCCAGGCCGCGCTCCTGGAGTCGATGCAGGAGCGGCAAGTCACCGTCGGCGGCGAGCGGCACCGGCTCCCCGACCCGTTCTTCGTCCTGGCGACGCAAAACCCGATCGAGCAAGAAGGAACCTACCCCTTGCCCGAAGCCCAGCTCGACCGGTTCATGCTCAACATCCTGGTCGGCTACCCCGACGAGGAAGAAGAGTTCGACATCGTTCGCCTGACGACTTCGACGATCAAGACGAACGTGTCGAAGATCCTCTCGGGGACCGACATCTTGGAACTCCAAGAGATCGTCCGCAAGGTCCCCGTCGCCGACCACGTCACCCGCTACGCGGTTCGATTGGCCCGAGCGACCCGCCGGGGCCAGGACGACGTCCCCGAGTTCATCCGCGACTACGTGAGCTGGGGCGCCGGGCCTCGGGCAAGCCAATATCTCGTCCTGGCGGCGAAGGCCCGGGCGGTGCTTTATGGGCGGTACTACGTGGCGACCGAGGATGTCCGGGCCGTGGCCGGGCCGGTCTTGCGGCACCGGATCGTCACCAACTTCAATGCCGAGGCCGAAGGTCTCAAGCCCGACGACATCGTCGCCCGCTTGATCAAGCACGTCCCGGTCGATGAGCGCGAGGCCGAGCACAGTGGAAAACTACCAAAGATTTTTAAATCCGCAAACCTTGGCTAACCTCGAAGGGTTGGACTTGCAAGCGAGGATGATCGTCGAAGGGTATGTGGCGGGGCAGCACGCCAGCCCATACCACGGCTTCTCGGTCGAGTTCGCGCAGCACCGCGAATACGTGGCGGGCGACGACATCCGCCACGTCGACTGGAAAGTCTGGTCGAAGACCGACAAGTATTATCTCAAGCAGTATGAAGAGGAGACGAACCTCCTCACTTATCTGCTCTTGGATACCAGCGAGTCGATGGGGTATGCGTCGGAGGGGAATGTCAGCAAGCTCCAGTATGCGCAGTACATCGCCGCCGCGTTGGGGTATATGGTCCTGCGCCAGCAAGATTCGGTCGGGATCGCGCTGTTCGACGACGCGGTCCGGCGGATGGTCCGCCCTTCGGGGCAGGCGTCGCACCTGAAAGAACTGCTCAAGGTCATGGACGTGACCCCGGCCCGCGAGAAGTCCGACCTCGGCGTCGTCTTCCACGACCTGGCCGAACGGTTCAAGAAGCGCGGCGTGGTCGTCGTCCTCTCGGATCTCCTCGACGAAGTCCCGCGCATCCTGGCGGGCCTGAAGCACTTCCGCCACCGCCGCCACGAGGTGATCGTGTTCCACATCCTCGACCCCGCCGAGGTCGACTTCCCGTTCCGCGACGTGACCCTCTTCCAGGGGATGGAAGGGATGCCCGACGTGGTGGCCGACCCCCACGGACTCCGTCGGGCGTACCAAAGCGAGTTGAGGACCTACCTCGAAGACCTCAAGCGAGGCTGCCAGGCGATCGACATTGACTACGTTCCCTTGCAAACCAACCAGGATCTCGACGGCCCGCTGTCGAGCTACCTGGCCTCGCGGGGGCTTCGGGTCCGATGACAAACCTTTACTATAAACTTTGAGCCACAAATTGATGCGGATCAGAAAAAGCAATTTCGTTGTTTTTATCTTCGCTCCATTTGAAGCTCAAGGAGCCTTTGGAAATATCGTGTTACGATCGTTGCCATGATCAGAGGGTTCCGCGACAAGGAGGCCGAACGGATATTCGCCCGGCGACCTGGGTCGAAACTCGCCCGGCCATTGCAGCGGGCTGCCCTCCGCAAACTTCTGTTGCTCGACGCTGCGGATGCTTTGGACGACTTGCGGGTTCCACCCGGCAATCGTCTGGAGAAATTGGCTGGGGACCGCGAAGGGCAGCATAGCATCCGCATCAACGACCAGTGGCGCATCTGTTTCCTCTGGCAAGGCGGTGACGTCCATGATGTCGAGATCGTCGACTACCACTGAGGGACGAGATGCCAACCCGTAAGTCACCACCAATTCATCCCGGCGAGATCCTCCGCGAAGAATTTCTGACCCCGCTCGGGATCAGCCCGTCTCGACTGGCCAACGAGGTGAGCGTCCCATCGCTTCGGATCGATGAAATTATCGGAGGCCTGAGATCAATCACCGCCGATACCGCCTTGCGACTGGCGCGGTACTTTGGCACTTCCGAGCGGTTCTGGCTGAACTTGCAATCCCGCCATGATTTGGAGGTGGAGAGGGACCGACTCGGGGACCGTTTGCAGCGCGAGGTCAAGGTGCTGACCGAAGCGGGTGGATCTGGTGGGGAATCCGTGGCGAACGCCTGATCAGGCGCTGACGGCTCTCACGGCCGAGCCGGGCGTTCCGAGAGGGCGGCGGGGTGACCGATCATCGACCGGTCCGGCCCCGCTAAATGCCGCCCTCCGGCACACCGTCGACGACCAGCCGCGTCGCCCATCCAAGTGATGCATGGAACCTTGACCATAGCCTGTGCTATCGTGTTCGTCGTTGGTGGGCGGATTTGCTCAGGGGATGGGGTAAGCTCGGCTGATCCAGCCGCGATTCGCCGGGCGGTTGGACTTCAAGGAGATTTCGCGTGCTCTGGGCCTTCGGCTTCGCCAACTTGCCGCTGTTGCAGATCGGGATCGCGGCGGCGAGCCTGCCGATCTTGATCCACCTGCTCAATCGCCGGAAGTATCGCGAGATGCGCTGGGCGGCGATGCGGTTCTTGATCGCCGCTTTGCGGAAGAACCAGAGGCGGGTCAAGGTCGAACAGTGGTTGCTCCTGGCGGTCCGGACGCTGGTGATCTTGCTGGCCGTGGCGGCGATGGCCAAGCCGTTCCTGGAGAGCCTGGGGGCGGTGGTCTTGCCGGGGCAACGGACGCATCGGGTCGTCGTCCTGGATGGGTCGATGAGCATGGCGTTTGTGTCGGGGGATCAGCCCCGGTTCGAGCAGGCCAAGACCCTGGCGACGCAACTGGTCCGCGACGCCCGGAAGGGGGACGTCCTCAGCGTCGTGATGATGGGCGAACCGCCTCGCGTGGTCGTGGGTGACGCTTCCCCCTCGGCCAACGGCGGCGAGGTCATCAAGGAGATCGAAGCCATCCGCCGCCCCGACGGCGCGACCGACCTGGTCGCCAGCTTCGAGGCGGTCGACCGCGTCCTTGGCGTCTCGACGATCCCCCGCAAGGAAGTGATCTTCATCACCGACCTTCAAGCCGCGAGCTGGCGGAAGGGGGCGGCGGACGGCGTCGGGAACTCGAATGCCGACCCGCTCAAGCGAGCCGTGAGCAAGCTCGAAGCCCGACAGGTGGTGTCGGTCGTCATCGACCTCGGCAAAGCTGGCGGCGAGAACCGGGCGGTGGTCGACCTCCGGCTCGACGCCCCCTTGGTCACGGCGGGGGGCCCCGCGCCTCGGGTGATCGCCACCGTGAAGAACTTCGCCGCCGCGACCGCCTACGACGTCAAGGCCCGGCTCTCAATCGACGGCCAGGTCGGACCCGACCAGTCCGTCCCCGAGATCAAGGCCGGGGAAGAGGGGACGTTCGCGTTCTTGCCCGGATTCTCCAGCGCCGGGGATCACCTGGTCGAGGTCCGGATCGACGACGACGCCTTGCCGACCGACAACACGCGGAGGCTGGTCGTCCCGGTCCGCGACGCCCTGAACGTCCTCCTGGTTGATGGCAGCCCTAAATCCGAGCCGTTCGCGGGGGAAACCGACTACCTGGTGCAAGCCCTCAGCCCGGACGAGAAGTCGGCCGACCCGGCGGTGGGCGGTCCGAACAACACCTCGACCGCCACGACGATCCGGACCGAGGTTGTGGTCGAGTCGCAGCTTCGATCTCGCGACTTGTCCGCGTTCGACGCGGTGGTCCTCTGCAACGTCGCCGAGTTCGACCAGGCGGAAGTCTCGGCCCTGGACGCCTTCTTGAAGCAAGGGGGCGGCGTGGTCGTGTTTGGGGGCGACGCCGTGGTGGCGGAGAACTACAACGCCATGCTCTTCAAAGAGGGGCAGGGGATCTTGCCGGCGTCGGTCGAATCCACCATCGGCGATGCCCGGACGAAGCAAGGGGCCTTCGAGTTCGACGCCAAGGACTTCAAGCACCCGATCGTCAACCCGTTCCAGGGGGCGCCCGCCAACGTGATCGCGGGCCTGACCGGGGCGAAGACCTGGCAGTACGAGAAGCTCAAAATCCCCGACAACGGCTCACAAGCCAAGGTCGCCCTCTTCTTCAACAGCGGCGACCCGGCGATCATCGAAAGCCCCCGGTTTCGAGGGCGGGTGATCCAGGTCGCCACGTCGGCGGATGTTGGCTGGACCACCTGGCCGCTCCACCAGAGCTACCCGCCGATCATGGAGCAGATCGTCCTCGAAGCCGCCTCCGGTCGGCTGTCCGAGCGGAACGTCCGCGTCGGCCAACCGCTCGACCGCGCCATGCCCGCGATGGCCTTGGGAGCCGGGGTCACCGTCGTCCGCCCCGACGACGCCCGGGTCGACGCCAAGCTCGGCCCCGGAGGCGACGTCAGCCTGTTCCACTTCGAGGACACCGACCTGGCCGGTCTCTACCGAGCCAAGTTCGCCGCACCCCTGACCACCGAATCCCTCTTCGCCGCCAACCCCGACCCCAGCGAATCCGACCCCGCCAAGCTCGACCGAGCCGGCCTGTTCGAAGCGGTCCCCGGCTGGAAGCCCACCGTCTTGACCAACTGGAAAGACCTGAGCCAGAGCGCCACGTCGGTCGGCCGCCGAGGCGAGTTGCACCGGCCCCTGCTGTATGCCCTGCTGGCCATGCTGTTGGTCGAGTCGGTCATGGCCTGGTGGTTCGGCCACCATCGACGATGAAACAATTCAATCTTTCAGCCACGGATGAAACACGGATCAGACAATAATTGACTTTTTCATCCGTGTTCCATTCGTGGGTAAAAATTCCCCGCATGAGATGAATTTGATGGACTGGCTGCTTCGAAGGTTGGCGGAACGGTTGGGGGTGGCGCCGGCGGGCGTGGGGGAGTCGTTCCAGCCCCACATCCGGGCCGAGCAACCTTTGTCGCAAGGGCCAACCTTGCTGATCCTGGTGGGTTCGCTCGCCTTGATCTTGTGGCTTTACCGCCGAGAGGGTTCGGCTCGACCGGCGATCAAGCTGTTCCTGGCCGGCCTGCGGTTTTCCTTGGTCTGCCTCACCTTGTTCATGCTCACCGAGGCGGTGTTGTCGGTCGACCGGACGGGGTTGCCTTACTTCGTGGTCATGGTCGATGATTCGGCCAGCCAGGGGGTTGCCGACCAATACGCCGACTCGAAGACGAAGCTCGAAGCCGATGCGTTGACCAAGGCCTCGGGCCGGACCGAGGCCAACCGCCTGGCCTTGGCCCAGGGCTTCCTCGCCCGCGACGATGGCAAATTCCTCCGGGAGTTGCAAAAGAAGCACCGGGTTCGTTTATCGCTCGTCTCGAACACGACTCGAACCTTGGCCGACATCGACAAGCCCGAGCAGATCGCCGCCGCGATCGACAAGCTCAAGAAGGTCGAGCCGAGCGGAGACCAGTCGAGGCTCGGCTCGGGCATCCGCCAGGTCTTGACCGAACTCCGAGGCGTCGCGCCGACGGCGATCGTCTTGCTTTCCGATGGGCAGACGACCGAAGGGGAAACCGTCGCCAAGGCCGCCGAGTTCGCCGCCCGCAAAGGGGTCCCGCTCTTCCCGATCGGCCTGGGCGACTCCGACGCTCCCCGTGACATCGAACTGTCCGAACTCCTGGTCGACGACGTGGTGTTCGTCGACGACCTGGTCCGGTTCGAGCCGAAATTGACCGCCAAGGGGTTCGCCGACCAGGAGTTGACCGTCCGGCTCAAGCGGAAAAAGACCTCGAACGCCCAGGCCGAGGCGACGGAGGAACTGGCGGTCATCAAGGTCAAGGCCCCTCCCGACGGGGTGGCGACCCGGTTGGAGTTGCAGCACCGGCCCAAGGAGACGGGGGTCGTGACCTACATCGTCGAGGTCGACCCGCAACCCCGAGAACTGCAAAACGGCAACAACCGGATCGAGAAGACGATCAACGTCCGCGAGGAGAAGCTCAAGGTCCTCTACGTCGACAGCGAACCTCGCTTCGAGTTCCGCTACCTGAAGAACTTCCTCGACCGCGAGAAGACGATCGAGTTGAGCGTCGTCTTGCAGTCGTCCGACCCGCAGTACAGCAACCAGGACAAGGCCGCCTTGCCGACGTTCCCGTCTTCGAAGGAAGAGTTGTTCGACTACGACGCCGTGATCCTGGGCGACGTCGACCCCGGCTTCCTCAGCGGCTCGCAGATGACCCACATCGCCGAGTTCGTCACCGATAAAGGGGGGGGCATCCTCTTCGTCGCCGGGGAAAACTATGATCCACTGTCGTATCGGGGGACGCCGCTCGAACCGCTCTTGCCGATCGACCTGAACGGGGCGAGGAATCCGACCGCCGTAGCGGGGGGGACGACCACGAGCTTCCGTCCGACTTTGACGGTCGAGGGGCGGTCGAATCCGGTCTTCCGGTTCGCCGATGACGCCGCCGCGAGCGCCAAGATCTGGGCGGGCCTGCCCGAACTGTTGTGGTACTTCGAGGCGCCCAAGAAGAAGCCCGCCGCCGTGGTCCTGGCCGAGCACCCGACGCAAAGCGGGTCGGATGGGCCGTTGGCGATCATGGCTTACCAGATCGTCGGGTCGGGCAAGGCGATGTTCCACGCGGTTGACGACACCTGGCGCTGGCGGTTCCGCGCCGGGGACCGATATTTTGGCCGATTCTGGACCCAGACGATCCGCTTCTTGGCCCGGTCGAAATTGCTCGGCCAGAAAAAAGCGGAACTCCGGACCGAGCGACGACGCTACTTGAGGAATCAGCCGGTCGAGGTCAAGGTCCGCTTCCCCAACCCCGGCGACGCCCCGAGCGGTGGCGAGGTCGCCGTCGAGGTCGAGCACCAGGGGCATGGTTCGAGGCGACTGGTCCTCCGGGCCGCGACCGGGTCGAAGAACCTCTTTGAGGGGATGATCTCGCAGGTCGTCGAGGGGGAGTACGAGGTCCGGTTGCTCCCGCCTCCGGTCCTCGAAGGGGGGTTGCCGACGACTCGGTTCAGCGTCGACCCGCCCGCCGGGGAGCGCGAGCGGACCGAGATGAACCAGGCCGAGCTGATCCGGGCGGCGACCCTGTCGGGGGGCAAGTTTTACGTCCCGTCCGACGCCGGGGGCCTCCTGGGCGACCTCCCCACGCCCCAGCAGGTCCCGCTCGACACCGACCCGCCGATCGCTCTCTGGAATACCTGGCCGGTCCTGGCGTTGTTCCTGACCTTGCTGGTCGCGGAGTGGGTTCTCAGGAAACGGGCCAAAATGGTATGATTCGCCCAGGGTCGATCGTCGCCGTGACGCCTCGGAATCAGCCGAAGGCGAGGGAGGATGCCGGATGCGAGGTCCCATCGAAGCTCGGATCGCCGCGCTGAGGAGTCAGGTCCGTCGCGTCCTGGCACTCCACGGGGCAAGCCTGGTCGTGCTCGGCGTGGTGACGGCGATCTTCGGGGCGGCTTTGGCCGACCGCCTGGCCAACCTCGTCCCTGAAGTCCGCCTGGTCCTCCTCGTCAGCATCGGCGTCCTCGCGCTCTGGTTGACGGTCCGCCGAGTGGTGCTCCCCTTGGTCGTCCGGTTCGCCGACCTCGACATCGCCCTTCGGGTCGAGGAGCGCTGGCCGGGCCTGAACGACCGCTTGGCTAGCACGATCCAGTTCTTGAAGGTCGACCGCGACGACGCAACCCACATCGACGCCAGCCACCGAGGCTCACAAGCCCTCCGCGACGCCACCGTCAACGAGACCTTGGCCGAGGTCGAGTCGATCGACTTTCGCCAGGTGGTCGACCCCCGGGCCGCTCGCAAGGCCCTGGCGATGGCGGGCCTGGCCTTGGCGCTGGGCGGCTCGGTGATCGCGGTCGAGCCGACGCTCTCGGGGATCGCGCTTCGTCGCCTGTTCCACCCGTATGGCTCTGAAGCCTGGCCGAGGCAAACCCACCTTGTCATCCTCTCGGACACTCCCACCAAGCTGGCCCGGGGGATGGCGTTCCCCCTGGTCGTCGGGATCGGCAAGAACGAGCGGATGCCGTCGTCGGGCAAGGTGACCTACCGGTTCAGCGATGGCGAGACACGGACCGAGTCGCTCCGGATCGCCGACGACCGGACGTTCCGGGGGCGGATCGAGTCCGTCGCCGTCCCGTTCACGTTCCAGGTCGAAGCGGGCGACGACCAGACGAACCAGACCGAGGTTGTCGTCGTCCCGCCCCCGAGCCTGGATCAGGTGACCGTCCGCCTGATCTCTCCCGAGTACATCGGGGTCAAGCCGCAAACCCTCGCGGCGGGGAACACCCAGATCCGGGCGGTCGAAGGGACCAAAGTCGAGGTCCAGGGACGGACCAACAAGCCGGTCGCCGAGGCCAAGCTCCGCCGAGGGGACGCCGTGGCCCCCGAGCCGGTGGCGATCACCGACAACGCCCGGCACGTCGCGACCGCCTTCACGGTCAAGGAGTCGCAAGCGTTCTGGGTTGAACTCAAAGACACCGAGGGATTCAGCGGCCAGGAAGTCGTCCGCTTCGACGTCCGGGCGATGAAGGACGAGCCGCCCCGAGTCACCATCAACAACCCCTCGCACGACCGCGACGTCCCCGCCAAGGCGACGATCCCGATCGAGATCGGCGTCGAGGACGATTACGGGATTCAACTCGTCCGACTGGTCTACAAGGTCGCCACGGGCGGTTCGGAACCGAGCCAGGACGGCGTGATCCCGCTCTGGGCACCCACCGACCCGGTCGCCGGCGCCGAGCCGACCCCGCCGACCCGCCGTCAGGACGTGGCCTACCGCTGGGACCTCGGGTCGATCCCCAATCTCAGCCCCGGGACGATCGTCACCATCTACGCCGAGGCCCGCGACTTCGACTCGATCAAGGGTCCGAACCTCGGCAAGAGCCGCGAGATCCGGCTCCGGATCGTCTCCAAAGAAGACATCGACCGCCAGTTGGAAGACCAACAAAGGGCCATCCGCGAGGAGGTTGACCGCATCCTGGCGATCCAGAAGCAGGCCAAGGCCCCCGTCGACGACGCGCTTCGGACCCTCTCCAAGACCGACAAGCTGCCTACGCCCCTCCGCGATCAGGTCAAGAACGCCGAGATCATCCAGCGCCAGGTCAACAACCGGATCAGCAACAAGACCGACGGGCTCGACCAGAAGCTCCGCCAGTTCGCCGAGGACTCGCAGGACTTCAACGCCGACAACGCCGACGCCGTCCGCCAGATGGACGAGCTTCGCGACGGCGTCCAGAAGATCAAGGACCGCAACCTCGGCCCCGCCGAGCAAGCCCTGACCAGGGCCACCAAGCAACTCGATCGGCCCGGCGACAAGCCCCCAAACGAACCCAATTCGCCGCAACCTTCAAACGGCCAACAAGATTCGTCGAAAAAGCCCGACAACGGCGCGGCCGATAGCAAGCCGACCAAGCCCGGCGACGGAACGAAGCCAACCGGCGAAGCCAAGCCTAGTGACGGAACGAAGCCAACCGATGAGGCCCAGGCGGGCGACAAAACGAACCCAACGGGAGAGGCCAAGCCCGGCGACAAAACGAAGCCAACGGGCGACCCGAAGTCGGGTCAGCCCGGGGCTAAGCCCGCGCTCGTCGATGCCGAGAAGAACCAGAAGGCGATCGCCGACGAACTCGAAAAGATGCTCGCCGGCTTGAGCCAGTTCGACACCGTCCGGACCGCCGCGAAGGAAGCCAAGGCGTTGCTCGACCAGCAAGAAGCGGCGATCAAGCAGGCCGCCGAAGCCGCCAACAAGCCCGACATGGCGGGCAAAGGTCAGGACGGCTTGACCCCCGAGCAGAAGGCCGACCTCGGCAACCTCGCCGCCAAGCAGTCCGAGATCGCCAAGGGGTTGCAGAACCTCGAAAGCAAGATGGACGAGATGGCCAAGAAGCTCGAAGCGACCGACCCGCTCGGGGCCTCGGCGCTCCGCGAAGCCGCCGCCCAGAGCCGGAAGCAGGCCACCGCCGCCAAGATGGGCCAGACCGCCGACCAACTCGACAAGAACCAGATGGGCCAGGCCCAGGCCGGGCAGGCGCAGGCCAAGCGCGACCTCAAGAACCTGGTCGACTCGATCCAGGACCGCCGGAGCCGCGAACTCTCCCGCCTCGTCGCCGAACTCAAGAAGGCCGAGGCCGACCTCAAGAAGCTCCGCGACAAGCAAGCCGCGAACCTCAAGAAGACCCAGCAGGCCCGAGGCAACCCCGACCCCAAGAAGCGGGCCGACGAACTCAAGCAGCTTGCCAAGGAGCAGGCCCAGATCCAGGACGAACTCAAAAAGCAAATCCAGAAGCTGGCCAAGCTCAACGCCGAAAACGGGGCCAAGGCGGGCGAAAACGCCGCCGGGGCGATGGCCAAGGCGCAGGCGGGGATGGAGCAAGACCAGGGCGAGCAGGCTGAGGCGGGTGAGGAAGACGCCCTCAAGGACCTCAAAGAGGCCCAGGAAGAGGTCGCCAACGCCCGGAAAGACGCCGAGGATCAACTGGCGATGGAGCAGATCGCCAAGATGGCCGATGCCCTCAAGTCGATCGGCGAGCGGCAGAACAAGATGGTCGAAGAAACCGTCGCCTACGAGAAGACCCGGACCGACGGCGGAGGCAAGCTCACCTTGGCCCAGCGCAACGGGGTCCGCGAGGCCGGTCGGGTCCAGTCGGGCCTGAAGGACGAGGTGACCGAGCTGATCGACCGCCTCGGCGAAGGGGCTCCGGTGTTCGGCCTGACCTTGAAGAAGGCCGGCGAGGCGATGGAAACCGCGTCGGGCCGACTCCAAACCGGGAAGACCGACGAGCCGACCGTCCGGGCCGAGAAGCTCGCCGCCGCCCGGTTCCGCCAACTCATCGACTCGCTCAAGCCCGACAAGGCGAAGGCCGGGGGTGGCGGGGGCGGTGGTGGAGGAGGCGGGGGCGGTGCCAAGGGCGGAGGCGACGGCATCCCCGCGACCGCCCAGATCAAGGTCCTCAAGTCGCTCCAGGAAGAACTCAACGAGCGGACCGACTTCTTCGACGAGATCCGCCGCCGACAGAACGACCTCAACCCTGAACAAACCGCCGAGCTTGACAAGCTCCACGAGGACCAAGGCAACCTGGCCGACCTCGTCCGCGACATGACCCGACCCAAAAAAGCCGATGGGGAGGAATAAGCCGATGCGTTCGATTCGCTTCCGGGTCTTCAAGAGTCTGGGCCTGCTCTGCCTGATCGGTCTCGCGGCCGGACCGCGCCCAAGCTTGGCCCAAGACCCCGCCAAGAAGGACGAAGCCCTCGAAAAACTCCTCGAGAAGCTCGAAGACCCCAAACCCAACGCCCCCAAGCCGACGACCGACCCCGCCAAGAAACCCGACACCAGGCCCGCCCCCGAGGCGAAGAAGGACGACGGTCTCGAAAAGCTCCTGGACAAGCTCGACGGGGCGAAGTCGACCCCCGGCAAGCCCGACTCTGAGCAACCCAAGAAGGCGGGCGAGGTCGGGTCGAAGGACCAGTCGCTCGACAAGCTCCTGGAAGGTCTGGGTGGCGCGGACGACAAGCCCGCTCCCGACGACAAGAAGCAAAAAGGCGGTTCGGGCGCGGGCGATGAGCCGCCGCCGCCCAAGGCAGGTGGCGACGAGGCGAAGTCCGACAAGCTCGACGACGCCTCGAAGAAGCTTGACGACCTCCTCGAAGAGAAGACCGGTCGAAAGAAGAAGCGGAACAAGCCCGGCCAGGGGCAAGGCCAAGGCCAGGGGGGCGGCGAGGGGGGAGATCCCGAAGAAGGCGGTGGCCCGATGGGCGACCTGATCAAGCAGATGCGCGAGGTCGAGAGCCGGCTCGGCAAGCCCGACACCGGCGCCGAGACCCGGAAGAAGCAGACCGAGATCGTCAAGAATCTCGATACCTTGCTCGAACAGATGAAGTCGTCGAGCCAGGGGCAGGCGATGAAGATGATGAGGGGCGGCCAGAAGCCCGGCGGCCCGCCGCAACCCGGCCAGGGGAATCAGCCCGGGGCCACCGGTCAAGGGGTCGGGGTGACGAAGCCGACCCCGCCCAAGACTCCCCCCAAAGCGGTCGAATTGGCCAAAGAAGTTTGGGGGCAGCTTCCCGCCCAGTTCCGCGACGACATGAGCAACGTGCTCAACGAAAATCCGCTGCCGACCAAAGCCGACATGATCCGGCTTTACTATCTGTCGCTCGGCAAGAAGTCCGCTTCGAAGGGGGAGTGATCCGATGCTGATCCTTGGGAAAGTCGGCCAAACCGGCTCGGTCGCCGTCCTGATCCTTGCCTCCTGGTTCATTGGGGCTCCAGCGGCCTCGGTCGCCCAGGACCCGGCCACCAAGGTCGACCCGAACGCGGAGGGCGCCCCGACCCAGCAACCCCAGGTGGTCAAGCCGCCGACCCCGGGCACCCGCAAGGCCGACGCCCCGACCAAGGAGGGCGGCGGGTTCACCGAAGCCCGTCGCGGCGACGTCCCCGAAGGGGCCGCCGAGCAGGTGACGCCCGAAACCGACCGGGCGATCGAGCTGGGCTTGGTCTGGCTCGCCAAGTCGCAGAACAGCGACGGCTCGTTCGGCTCGGGGGGCTATCGCGGCAATATCGCCGTCACCAGCCTGGCGGGCCTGGCGTTCATGGCCAACGGCTCCAGCCCCGGTCGAGGGCCTTACGGGTCTCAGATCGACAAGGCGCTCCAGTACGTCATGGACAATACGGCCCCTTCGGGGTTCATCGCCGTGCCGAACGCCGGGACTCATGGGCCGATGTACTCGCATGGCTTCGGTGCCTTGTTCCTGGCCGAAGCTTACGGGATGTCGAGGCGCCCCGAACTCCGGGAGAAGCTGACCAACGCCATCCGCCTGATCATCGACACCCAGAATCCCGAAGGGGGCTGGCGCTATCAGCCGGTCCGGAGCGATGGTGATGTCTCGGTGACGATCTGCCAGATCAATGCCCTCCGGGCGGCCAGGAACGCCGGTTTGTTCGTCCCCAAGGAGACGGTCGACAACTGCATCCGCTACGTCAAGCAGGCCCAGAACCCCGACGGCGGCTTCCGCTACATGCTCCAGACCGGCGCCAGCGCATTCCCCAGGTCGGCGGCGGGCGTCGTCGCCCTCTACAGCGCCTCGGTTTATGACGCCAAGGAAGTCGAGCGAGGGGTCGACTACCTCAAACAGTTCATGCCCGAGATCAAGTTCGGCCAGCGATTCAGCCATTATTTCTACGGACACTATTACGCGGCGCAGGCGATGTGGATTCGAGGAGGCTCCGACTGGAATACCTGGTATCCGGCGATTCGCGATCAGTTGGTCAGCAAGCAGAACAGGGAGGCGGGGTATTGGCCCGACAGCATCTGCCAGGAATACGGCACCGCGATGGCCTTGATCATCTTGCAGATGCCCAATAATTACCTGCCGATCTTTCAGCGCTGAATCATCCCAACCAACAAGGCCACCCTGTTGATGTTGACGCTCGGATTTCGATCGAGATGGACCCGACCGGTGGCGGTTTGTTGCGCCCTGGTCGCCCTGGCCCAAGCGGCCGTCGCGGACGATCCGCCATCGGTTCGACCGACCCGGACGACCCCGACCGTCGCCGCCGTCCCGTCCGACCCGGTTTTCGGGGCGCTCCTGACCGACGGGTCGACGGCCTCCGGTCGAGTGATCCGGGTCGACGCGGTCGAGGGGGTGACCCTGGCCGGCCCGGACGGCGGCGAGCGGACGATCGCGGTCGACCGCCTGGTCAAACTGACCCGAGACGGCGGTTCGCCGCCTTCGACGGTCGAAGGCGGGTCGGTCCTCCTCCCTCATGGCGACCGCCTGGCTCGCTGCGTCATCAACGCCTCGGGCGACACGACGCTCGACGTCCAGTCCGTTTCGATGGGCAGACTGGCCGTCCCGCTCGACGCCATGCTCGGCTTGATCCTCAGCCCACCCAATGAACTCGACGCCCTGGACGCCCTGGAAACCCGGGTCCGGGGCGAGGCGCGAGACGCCGAGCGGCTCTGGCTCAGGAACGGCGACAAGGTTGACGGCCTGTTCGCCGGGGTGACCGAGAAGCAGGTCGCGTTCCAACCCCCATCGGGTCGGATCGCCCTGCCGCGATCGGGCGTGGTCGCGGTCGGCTTCAACCCGGGGCAGGTGGTCGAACAAACCCCTCCGGGAGCCTTCTTCGAGTGGCTCTTGCTCGACGGGTCGCGGGTTGGCTTGACCCAGAGTCGCGTCGATCGCGGGGTCGTCGTCGGGCAAACCCGGTTCAGCGTCGAGATCCGAATCCCGATCGGTGAGGTGGCCCGGGTCCGGGTCTTGAACGCGAGCGTGGTTTACCTTTCCGACCGCGACGCCGACCGGGCGGTTTACGAACCCTACCTCGGCCCGACCCGACCTTATCGGCGGGATGCCAGCGTGGTCGGGCCGTCGCTCAAGCTCGGCGGGCAAACGTTCGATCGAGGCTTGGGGACCCAGAGTCGGACCTTGCTTGCCTACAAGCTCGACCCCAAAGCGAAACGGTTCCAGGGCACGGTCGGGCTCGACGACGCGGCGGGACCTCTGGGCAACGTGGTGTTCAAGGTGCTCGTCGACGGCAAGCCGCGCTTCGAGTCGCCGACGATGGGTGCCGGGGATGCTCCCAGAACGGTCGACGTCGATTTGAGCGGCGGGAAGGTGTTGATCTTGATCACCGAGTTCGGCGAACGAGGCGACGTCCAGGACAGCGGCGACTGGGTCGAAGCCCGAATCATCCGTTGATCATCAGGGAGTCTTGAGGCAGATCGACGTCGCCCCTCGTTCGAGTCCTTCCCATCAACCTCGGAATGAAAGGTGGTCATGCCCGACAACGACTCCGACCCTTGCGCGGAACCCTTGAACAACCTGGGGCACCTGTCTTCGGCGGTTGGGCATCACGTCATCAACGCCTTCAGCGCCGTGGTCAGCAGCGCCGAGATCCTTCGGATCAAGATGACCTCGCCCAAGCCGATCGACCCGTCGGCACTGGCCGACATGATCATCAACACCGCGCTGGAGGCCGCGTCGGTCGCTCGCCGCTTGATCGACTATACGAGGCCGATCACCAACGTCGGCGAGGATCTTGTTTCGCTCCACGAGTTCGTGGCCGAGTTTGTGGCGGTCGAGGAGGCTTCGAGGAAGTCGGCTGGCATGACCTGGACGACCAACCTGGAGCCGGTCCCGGCGATCCGGGGGCAGGTGATCCACCTCAGGACGATGCTTACGCTCTTGATCGACAACGCTCGCGAAGCGATGGTTTCCAGCCCGACGAAGACGATCGCGTTCTCGACGTCGGTGGATGGTCGAGGTTGGGTCGTCCTCGAAATCCGGGACTCCGGGCAGGGGATGGAACCCGACGCGATGGAACGCGCGGTGGAACCGTTCTTCACCACGAAATCCGGCCACATGGGCGTCGGGCTGAGCATCGCCAACGGGATCTGGCGACGGCACAAGGGGACGTTCTCGATCAAGAGCATCCCCCGCGAAGGGACCCTGCTTCGCCTCTGCGTCGAGCCGACCGAGGCTTGAATCGCGGAGCGATTTGATCAATCCCGATCAACCAACCGGAGCCGGCCTAGCGTGAGGCATGGAAGACCATTCGCCCAAAAGTGCCCGGCTCTCGACCAGCGACGGGATAGATCACCGGCGTCAACGGGAACGACTTGATCGTCTTGAATCCCGCCAACCGGAGCATCCCCTCGACCGCGAGTTGATTGGGACCACACCAGTTGGACCCATCATTGGCACATTCTTCATGGGGGTAAAACGCGATGGCGGGGACATCGATTTCGACCAGGTCGACGTGCGTTTCGACGATGATGTCATGGGCCGCGACCGAAGCTACTTTCAAGAATGACGCGAAGGGGTCGCGTATGTGATAAAGAACACCCAAGAAGAGGACGAGATCGAACTGGCCCAACCGATCGATCGAGATTTCCGAAACCTCCATCTCGACATCTTCCACCTTGGATTTGAGCGTCGTCCTGGCGAACTCGAATCCCGCTTTGCCGATCGAGGCGACTTTCCAAACCCCCCCATCGAGCGCGACCACTCGCCTCGCGCCGCGTTTCTCCGCTTCGAAGGAAAAGAAGCCATCCCAGGCCCCGATGTCGAGGACCGTCTTCCCGCTTAGGTCGGGCGGAAGATGAATCTGGTCCAATTTGGTCGGAGTGTCATCGGCACCCGGGGTGACGACCCCTCCTCCCAGGTTGATCCGATGAAACCAGTTAATTTTATCGATTTGATCCCGAAACGAAACATCATCCATACTCATTGGAATTTGCTCACGCGAATCGACAAATCATGGTGAATGGAGGGTGTGCTGACGTTTATCCGAGTTGCTCGGACATTCGAACCGAAATCGGGGCCGAGGCCGATCGGGAAACCTGAGATTCCTCGGGCGGTTCGGCCCCCGAGTCATCCCCCAGGCATTCCAAGGTTAAATGCCTGAGTTCGTCGCAGAGCGTCAACATAGTCTGGGCGTGGGCTCGCTCTGCGTCCGAAGGGGGTCGCGCCGGATCGTCGAGCAACCGGACCAAGCCAGCCTGCAGCGTGTCGAGCGGTCGGCAAATCTCCTGGCTCAGACAGATCGCGATCGCTTGAAGCTGAGGCGAGGCAGATTGGGATTTCATGGGTCCATCCTGTGGAAGTGTTCCCCGATCGCCTTGAGCTTCCGGCGCCGGTCCAGCGAAGGAACCAGCCGATCGGAGGCGGGCATCTCGCTTCTTCGCGCGATTCGCCGACCGCTTCAAGTTTTCATCGAAGCGCATGATGATACGGCGCGACCATTGTCGCCTCTCGATGAAAATTGCCCCGAGTCGGGTCGAGTTTCATCGAACGCCGCACGGCGACCTCGGGAGGTCGAGGGAGGCGCCAAGGACCGTCCCTTGGAGCTTAATCCGGCGTCCCGGGGGCGTCAAGCGATTGGTCGTCGGGGGGGGAGCGTCCGAATCGGCAACCAACCGCCTCGGAGCAGCGAGGCTCAAAGTGAACTGGGCGACGGCGGTTCGAGGAGTTCGTCGGCCTGGACGATCGACTCGGCGAGCTTGGCCATTGGCATCCGTCGGTCCTGGCTTTGCCTCTGGAGGAAGCGAAATGCCTCCGGTTCGCTCATGGTCCGGCGGGTCATCAAGATGCCTTTGGCCCGCTCGATCACCTTCCGCTCGCGCAAGGTGAGTTCCAGGGTGTTGACATTTTCGCGGAGCGTCTTCACCTCTCGGGTCCGGGCGACGGCCACCTGGATCGCCGCATGAAGGCTCGGGCTGGTGACCGGCTTGAGGAGGTAGTGGACGACGCCCCCTTCCACCGCCTGGTCGATCAGGTTGGGGTGCCCGTGGGCCGTGAGGATGATGACGGGTGTGCCGGGGTCTCGGGCGATCTGGCGAGCGGCGGACAAGCCGTCGAGGCCGGGCATCTCGATGTCCATCATCACGAGGTCGGGCAAGGTCCGGCGACACACTTCGATGGCGTGGTGGCCATCATGGACGACCGCGACGACGTCGTAGCCCAAGGCGTCAAGTTGCCCCTGGAGGCCGGCGGCCACCGGTTTTTCGTCGTCGGCGACGAGGATTCGAAAAGGTCGGTTCATGCGACCCATCTCCCAAAGCAAAGAGCAGGACATATATCGCCAAGGAGCACCGGCGACCTTCGCCGGCTTGTTTTCAGGCGACTCGAACCGGGGCGATGAATCGCCCCAGGTACCGAGCCGGGAACACGCTTGGTCCGGCCTCGGCGAGCTTTGACTTGACGACCCCTCATTAACCAAGCACAATTCATTCCTAAAAGCCCCACGAAATGGCGACGGTTGCCAAATTTGGTTCCAATCGGCCCCCTTTTGGTCCGAGGTGGTGTCCTTTGGCCGTGCATCGAGATGTCTTGCTGTACTTCGACGACTTGCGGGTGGGCGACGAGTGGGAAAGCCCCGCCCGAACCGTGACCGAGTCCGACGTGGTCGCCTTCGCCGGGCTGTCGGGCGACTTCAACGCGATCCACGTCGACCACGAAGCCGCGCGCTCCGGCGCCTTCGGTCGACCGGTGGCTCATGGCCTGCTCGGCCTGAGCATCGCCAGCGGCCTGACGTCGCACTCCCCTCGGATGGCGACCCTGGCTTTCCTCGCCATCGACCGCTGGGCGTTCCTCAAGCCGATCGGCTTCGGCGACACGATCCGGGTCCTGACCCGCGTCGAGTCGATCCTCCCCAAAGCCCAAGGGCGTCGAGGCGAGGTCACCTGGCTCCGACGCCTGATCAACCAGTCCGGCGACACGGTGCAAGAAGGCGTGACCCGGACCCTGGTCAAAGGGCGGGCCGCCGACGCCTCGACCATTCCCCTCGAATCGACCGACTCGACGACCGACAGGAATTGATCCTTTCTGATGCTGATCCCGGGAATTCATTGCAGATCGCAAATTGCAAAGCAAAGTCAATGCAGGCAATGCTTTGCAATCTGCAATCTCGTGATTTGCAATGAACGAACTTTCTGGGTGCCGAATGAGACCTCGGGAGGATCGCCTCGCCCATGCAGTACCGGACCGAGATCCACATCGCCCCCGACCGCTACGTTTGCTTGCAACTCCCCGACTTCATCCCCGAAGGGCGGGCCACCGTGACCGTGACCGTGACAACCGATCCCGACGAGGTCGCGGCCGAGTCGAGCCTCGACCGCGAGTCCGACGCCCTCGACGTCGAGTGGTGGGACGAGTTCGACGGCGAGGACCCCAGGCATTGTTCAAGGTCGCCGAGGGGGCGGCTTGAGCCGGGCGAACGCTTCGACCTGGGCGATGATCGCCGGCTCGGTCGGGAGCCGCTCGATGCTGCTGGCGCCGAAGAACCCGGCGATCCCGACCGTGGTCCGGAAAATCTCGGCCACGTCGCCCGGCTCGGCGATCGGGCCGCCGTGGCAAAGCACCAGGATGTCGTCTCGGACCTGGAACGCGGCGTCGGCCATCGCTTGGACCCTCCGGGCGGCGGTGGCCAGGTCGGGGGCGGTGGTCTTCGCGCCGATCATCCCTTTGGTGGTCAGGCCGACGTGGGGGACCAGGACATCGGCGCCCGCCTCGGCCATCAATCGGGCTTCTTCCTCGTTGTGGACGTAAGGGCAGGTGAGCAGGTCCATCGCCCGGGCCTGGGCGATCATGTCGACCTCCTTTTCGTAGCCCATCCCGGTTTCCTCAAGCCCCTGGCGGAGCACGCCGTCGACCAGGCCGACGGTCGGGAAGTTCTGGACGCCTGCGAACCCGAGGTCGCGGATCTCGACCAGGAACTTGCTCATGATCCGGAACGGGTCGGTCGCGCAGACCCCGGCCAGGACGGGCGTATGCTCGACGACGGGCAAGACCTCTCGGCTCATGTCGATGACGATCGCGTTGGCGTCGCCATAGGGCATCAGGCCGGCCAGGCTGCCTCGCCCGGCCATCCGGAACCGCCCCGAATTGTAGATGATGATCAGGTCGATCCCGCCCGCCTCGGCGAGCTTGGCGCTCAGGCCCGTCCCGGCCCCTCCGCCGATGATCGGCTTCCCTTCGAGCGCCTTCTGTCGAAAGCCGGCCATGATCTCGGATCGCGTTCTCGTGTTCATGAAATTGTTCCAAGCTGGATCAGGGAAAACAGTCGAGCGGCGGCATAATCCGCGAAGCCGGGGTCGTTGATCGCCTCGGTGCGATCGACCACCTCGACGAGGGGGTGACCCGCCAGGCCGAGCCGGATGGCGTCGAAAAGGGCCTCGTTCGCGGCGGGGTCGTGCCAGGGACTTCCCGGAACGTCGATCGCCGACACACCCCCCAACGGGAGCAAGATCACGGTTGGCGTGGTGCTTTGCCGCAAAACCTCGGCCATCCGGGCGCCGAGGGCGGCGTTCTCCTCGGGCGTGGTCCGCATCAGGGTGACCGACGGGTTGTGGACGTGGAAGGTCCGACCGGCGAATCGCTCCGGGACGGTCGCCCGAGAGCCGAAATTCACCATGTCCAGCGCCCCGACGCTCACCACCTGGGGGATGCCTCGGGCGACGGCGGCCTGGAGCCGGTCGGGGCCGCTCGACAAGATCCCGCCGACCAGCTCGTCGGCCAACTCGGTTGTCGTCAGGTCGAGAACGGCGTCGATCAAGCCATCGCGGACCAACGCTTCCATCGCCTGCCCGCCGACCCCGGTGGCGTGGAACACCAAGACCTCGACGCTCCCGCCCGCCCCCCGGACCAGGGCTTCGAGGGTGCTTCGAGCCCGGTCGACGCACCGCGTGGTCACGCCGAACATGGTCGCGGCCACGACGATCGGCCTGGGTTCGTCTTGGACAGGCTGGACGCCCACGGCGGCTCGACCCTCGACCATCCCCGCCAGCGCGTGCCCGGCGTTGCCGAGGGCGACGCGGGTCAAGCGGTTCAAACCCGCCAGGTCGGCCACCGAAGGGAAAAGCGCGATGTCGCTCCCTTCCAGGAACGGCCGGGTCTGCCCGCTCGCCAGGGTGCTGACCAGGACCTTCGGCAAGCCGAACGGCAGACCTCGCATCGCCGACGACGCGATCACCGTGCCCGCCGACCCGCCCAGCCCGAACACTCCGTCGACTTGCCCTCGGCGGTGCAGATCGACCACCAGCCGCGCCGCCCCCCGGGCCATCGTCTCCACAGCCTCGCCCCGGTCGCCCGACGGCTCCGCCTCGGCGAAGCGAAGGACCTCGTCGCGGCCAATGTCGGCCTCCAGGGTGGGCGGGCCGAGCGAGCCGACGTCGACCACCACCGTCGTCAACCCTCGGGCCTGCAACAAGTCCCGGACGAAGCCGAGTTCTCCCCCCTTGGTGTCGAGGGTGCCGAGGAGGACGATCGCCATTCCAGAGTCTCGGGTTTCGCGGGTGGGCGATTTTCGTTTCTAGGACCGACTGGTCTCATGGTAACTTGTCCGAAGGTCGTTCGAAACCGGTCGGGGTCTTGGCGACTCGGAGTTGGATGTGCCCCGAGTCTCGCCGGCCTGGCTGAGGACGAGGCAACCTTATGCCGGAGCGGCCCGGATGAAGCTTACCTTCCATGATCGACCGGCGATCGAGGACGTGACCGAGTCGGAAATCAACTCCGCGGTCGGCGGTGAGGACTCGGGGCCTTACATGATCCTCTGGAGTTCGGAGGAGGGCTTCATCCAGGCGGGGCGTCACGGGCCGCCCTCGGGTTGTAGGCCGCCCGACCACCCGCTTGGCATACTCTACCGCGAGTTCAAGGACCGGACCGGGTTCGAACCTTGAGTGGCGGAATATTTCGACGAGGCTTAGGGGGAACAGTACGAGGTCCAGGGCTGGTTGACGTTGATCGAGGTTCGCCAGGCTTTCGTCGGATATCTCCGAGGAGAGTATGCCTGGCGGCACCGGCACAACTGGGTCGAGTTGTCGGGCTTATTTTGATCGGTCGAGGGGAGGGCCGGGCCTGGATCGTACGTTGCCCGGGAGATTTTCACGGAATCTTATCGAGAGCGACACGCTTTCAGGTCTTTTCATCTGTTAAGATTGTGTTTAGCTTCGCGAAGGTTAAGTCCGACCCAAAGATTTCGAGCGGAAGGGTTGCCCGATGCGAGTGACCTTGGTGACCGAAACCTTCGCCCCCCAGGTCAATGGGGTGTCGCGAACCTTGGGCCAGTTGGTCCGTTACCTGGAGTCGGTCGGCGATTCGGTGCAGGTGATCCACCCGAATTACGGCCCGGAGGCGGCGGGACCCGACCGGCTCCAGGTGCCGTCGGTCCCGTTTCCGCTCTACCCCGAGGTGCGGATTCCCCTGCCGCCGTTCGGCTCGGTACTCCGCCAAGTCGACGCCTTCCGGCCCGACCTGATCCACGTCGCCACCGAGGCGACGCTGGGCCTCCAGATGCTCCACCACGCCAGGAAGCGGCGGATTCCGGTCGTGTCGAGCTTCCACACCAACTTCGACCAGTATTGCGACTCGTACAAGGTCGGCTGGGCCAAGGGGATGGCCTGGCGCTACCTCCGATGGTTCCACAACCGGACCTTGGAAATCTACGTCCCGTCGCAGGTGACGATCGACAACCTCTCGGCTCGAGGCTTCGATCGGCTGGTCCTTTGGCCCCGAGGGGTCGATGGTGCCTTGTTCCGGCCGGATCGCCCCGGTCGGACCAGGGTCCGCCGCGAGCTTGGTTTCGATCCCGACGACGTCGTGATCGGCCACGTCAGCCGGTTGGCCCCCGAGAAGAACGCCCCGTATCTGGCCCAGGCGCTCCGAGGCGTCGCCGAAGCCTGCCCGAAGGTGAAGTTCCTCGTCGTCGGCGACGGCCCCGAGCGTCCGGTCTTCGAGGCCACCCTGGGCGACTCGGCCCGGGTCGTCGGCTACAAGTCGGGCGAAGACCTGGCCGACCACTACGCCGCCGCCGACCTGTTCGCCTTCGCCAGCGTCACCGAGACGTTTGGGAACGTCGTGCTCGAAGCCCTGGCGTCCGGACTGCCCGTCGTCGCGCTCAAGGCCGGGGGCGTCGGCTCGATCATCCAGGATGGGGTGACGGGGACGCTTCTCGCCCCCGACCAGCCTCCCCGGGTGATGGCCGACGCCCTGGTGACGTTGGTCCTCGATTCGGTCCTCCGGCGCTCGATGGCCGAGGCGGCTCGCCAATATGCCCTTGAGCAGACCTGGGGGTCGATCATGGGTCGGCTCCGCGACCACTACCGGGAGGTGATCGAGCATTCCGGCCAATTCGAGCTTGCGGAGTCGGTCGCGGCTTATTGACGACCCATCCGCTCGAAAGCGGCGAAATGGTCGCGGTCGACCCACAGGCCGATCCCGTCGGCGGAGTTGACGTTCAGCCCGGTCAGGGTGGATCGGCGGTAGCCCCGGTCGCTCAAGAACTGGCGAAGTTCGTCGAACGCGGGGCGAGCCACGAGGATCAAGCCGGGAGGGTGGCTCACGAGGTCGCGAGCGATCCGCTCGACCCGAGGGCGGACGCGGGGGTCGTCGCGGTGGAAGCCTCGGGAATAATCTTCGAGCAAGGGGTCGGCGAAGAAGTGCCGGGTCGGACTGGGAAGCCCCGAATAGAAGTGGAGCGGGCTTTGCCAGCCCCAGATATAAAGCAAAGGGGAATCGCCCCCCCAGACCGAGGAGCGGCGGCCCACCTCGCGGCCTAAATCACGGAGGGCCACCCACTGCGCCCCGCCTTTGTACCGCGAAGTCAGTTCTTCGGGGGGGACGAGGAGGTAGTCGCGGACCTGGAGCCGGATCGTCCAGCCGATCGCCGCGAGCAGGGCGGTTGATGCCAAGGCCGCGACCAGGAACCGGCCCAACCGCTTCGAACGGAGGCTCGCGGCGACCGAACGTCCCGCGTCGATCGACGCCAGGGCCACCACCAAGGCCAGCCCCGGAGTCGGGAGCAAGTAGTAATGCTGCCAGAACAGCCCCGGCAGCGCGACCTGGACGACCGCCGCCAAGGTCCAGGCCGCGACGATCCGGTCAAGCGCGGCGGCGGGTCGGCCCGGGCGGAACAGGAGCCAGAGGGTCGCTGGCAGCGAGGCGACCCAGATTGGCCACGAACCCGCGCCCCACCAGACCAGGTAGTTGGTCCGGCCAAACGGCGGCGGGAGTCGCCCCGAGGGGTCGGCATTGCCGGTGATCCAGCGGACCCACCGCGAAGGGGCACCCGAATCGGGCACCTTGATCGTCGCCAGGGCCGAGCCGTAACCGACCACATCCTCGACCGCGTCGCGCCCGGCACCTTGGGCCACCAGGACCGCCGCCGCCACCAGGCAAGGCCCCGCGAAACCCGCCACCAAGGCGAGCCAGTCGCCCAGGATCGTCCGCCACTTCGCCTCACCCGCCGGAGGGCCGGCGAACAAGAGGGCGAGGGCGAACACCGGGCCATCGATCGCGGCGACCTGCTTGACCAGCGCCCCGAGCGCCACGCTCGCCCCGGCGGCGGCGATCCAACCTCGGCGGACTTTGGGATTCGGCTCCCCCCAACTTCGGACCAGCGCGGCCAGGCCGAGCGTCCCGAACAGGTTCAAGAAGTGCTCCATGTTCGCGCCGTTGCCGAACAGGTAGGGGTCAGTGCTGAGCAGGGAAAAGAGGATGCTCGCCACGATCGCCGCCCCATCCCCTCGGAGCCGACGAGCCACCCACCAGACCAGCCCGATTGTCATCAAGACCGGCGCGATCGGCATGACCCGTATCGCCAACTCGTTCGCCCCGCCTAGACTGATCGTTAGGGCGTATAACCAGTAGCCGAGCGGAGGCTTGTTCTCCGAAAGGTCGCGGTACATCACTTGCCCATGTCTGATCCCCTCGCCGATGTAGGCATAGGCGGCTTCGTCGCAGTCCAGCGGCTCGGCGCGGCCCGTGACGACCGGATAGGGCGCGAGTCCGACGAGGTCGCGGATCGTTGGGCCGATGGTGTGGCCTCGCCACCAGACGTCGAACAGGCAGACCAGGATCAAGCCGACCCAGGGCGTCAGGCGGGTTCGAGGCTCCCTCGGAAGTTCGCTCACCGCGCCCCCCCGCCCGGGTTGGGCTGAGGCGCGATGAAGTCAACCCGGAACGTCCCGCCTTGAAAGAAGGCCAAACGCTGGACGGCCCGGAGCAGCGGGTCGGCCTCGGCCCGGGTTTCGGCGCGGCTCCACGGGTTGATCATCCCCTTGATCGCATAGATCCCACCGATCGCCATCGCCGCGACGAAGAGTCCGATCGCGACCATTCGCCAGCGGCGGGCTCGGCCCAGCGCGACGACCCCGAAGAGGTACACCATCGGCGTGATCGGCAGCATGTGGCGGACCCCGAACGAGGTCCCCGCGAAGTCGGTCCGACGGACCCCCCAGACGTAATACCAGATCAGGACGACCAACGACCCGGCGACGATCCAGGCCGACCAGCGTTCCGACCGATCTCTGGCCATCATCCCCCCCGCCAGACCAACCAAGCCGAACCAGATCGCCGGGAAGACGGTGAACGCCCCCTGGCGACCGACCAGGAAGTCGAGGCCGAACAACCACCTCGGCCCGGTTTCCTTCCAGACCCCTCCGGGACTCATCCAGAACGATCCGGGGTATTCGAACGCCGATGGGTACATCTCGGCGGGAAGGGGGGTCCCGGTGACGAGCGACTGCAACCCCGAGTGGAGCAAGAGCGGTCCAACGGCCCCGGCCAGGTAGATCCAGATCCCCGAGCGGCTCCGGATCAGTTGGATCGCCGCCAGCCCCGCCACGGTCAAGGCCCCGACGGGGAGGTCGATCGCCGCCGCCAACGCCGCCAGGAACCCCGAGGCGAACCGCATCCGCCCCGCCTTGCTTTTCGGACCTTCCATGAGCGCGAACGCCCAGGCCCCGGCGACGCAACCGGCGGCGACCGAGTGGTTGTTGAACGTCACGGCATACGTCAAGAGCGGCGATGCGAGCCCGAACGCCAACGTCGCCAGGTCGGCCGCCCAGGGGGGGATGGCGACCCCCCGGAGCATCGATCGGAGCGCGACCAGCGTCAGACTCGATGCCAGGCCGACCAGTCCCCAGGTCAGGGCGAAGTTGCTCAGATAGAACTGCTCCACCGGCCCGCTGAACCGAATCCCCCCGGCGAAAACGAGGGCCGCGTAGATCGGCGAGGCGATCGCGGGCAGGACCGGGGGCTTGTCGGAGTAGAAGTGCGAGTGGAATCGGACGATGTCGGGCGACCCGCTCCTCCGCAAGAGCGGCGACCGCTCGATCGCCAGGGTCCCGCGCTCGACGATCGCCTCGATCGTCATGTAACGCGAGAACACGTTGCCGCTCATCCGGGGCGACCAAGTCAAGGGGGCCAGAGCGAACCAGTAAGCGATGCCCCAGACCCAGACCCGCCAGGGCGGCACGGGGCGAACGACCGGCCACCCGCCCCAAGGGTGGGCGGGGGTGTCGGTCGAGGTCGGGGCGGGTGAGGGGCGTTGGCCGTTCACAGGAATGATCCCGCGATCATCGAGCTTGGAAGGTTCGGAGCTTGCTGGCACGGATGCCCTGGAACTCGGTCTGCGGCTTCCACTCGGGGAAGCGCTCGCCGTCCGCGACTCGGGCGCCGACGGTCATCAGGAGTTGCAGGTCTTCAACCGCTCCCGCGAGATTCCAGTCGGGTTTCACCTCGTCGGTCGGCTTGTGGTAGTCATTCTTGGTGTAGAAGTCGCGCTTGGCCTTGCCGTAATCGGACGACTGGCCGACGTAGTCGATCCCGCCTTTGGCGTTGAGCGCGGGGACGCCCTGCTTGGCGAACTCGAAGTGGTCCGAGCGGTAGAATCCGCCCTTCTCGGGTTCGGGGTCGCCGCCGACGGTCCGGTCTTGCCCTTTGGCCACGTCGATCAGGAGGTCGTCCAGCGTCGTGTTCCCCAGGCCGACGCTGACGATGTCTCGGGTCCGGCCCCAAAGGTTGATCACGTCCATGTTGATGTCGGCCAGGGTCGTTTCGAGCGGATAGAGCGGATTCTCGGCATAATACTTGGCCCCGAGCAGCCCTTTTTCCTCGGCGGTGACGGCCAGGAAGAGGATCGACCGCTTGGGCGCGGGGTTCATCGTCGCGAACCCCCGGGCCAGCTCCAGGAGCGCGGCGGTCCCCGAGGCGTTGTCGGCGGCCCCGTTGAAGATTCGATCCCCGCTCAGGTTCGGGTCGAGCCCGAGGTGATCCCAGTGCGCCGTGTAGACGACGTGCTCGTTCTTCAAGGTCGGGTCGGACCCTTCGAGCCGGGCGACGACGTTCTTCGACGCGATCTTGCGGATCGTGTTCTGGACCTGGAAGGTCGCCGTCGCGCCGAGCGCGACCGGCCGGAACTCGGGGCGACGGGCTTCGCGGGCGAGGGTCTCGAAGTCCAGCCCGGCCCCCCGGCACATCGTCTTGGCGGTGTCCAGCGCGATCCAGGCTTCCACCGCCGTCCGGGCCGCGTTGTCGTTCGGCGCGGGCAGGTCGAAGTTTTCTCGGCCCCAGCTCCCGACGACCACTTGCCAGGGGTAGCCCGCCGGGACGGTGTCGTGGACGAGCAGGCAGGCCGCCGCCCCCTTGGCCGAGGCGATCTCGTATTTGTACGTCCAACGGCCGTAATATGTCATCGCCTTGCCGCCGAACATCTTCGGGTCGAGCTGGTCGGGGTGCTCGGGGTCGGGCACGGCGGGGTCGTTGACGAGCATGACCACCGTCTTCCCCTTGACGTCGACCCCCTTGTAGTCGTCCCACCCGTACTCGGGGGCGACCACGCCGTAGCCGACGAACACGACCTCGGTGTCCTGGACCGCCGTCTCGGGCACGAATCGCCGCGACACCGCGACCCACTCCTCGGGCGAATTGAGCACCAGCAGGCTGCCCGGGAACTGGATCACCCCCACGGTCTCCTTCGCCTGGAACCCGACCAAGGGGACGTCCTGCACGAAGGTCCCGTCCGGGTTCCCCGGCTTGAGTCCCGCCTTCCGGAACTGCTCGGTCAGATAGGCGACGGTCTTCGCCTCCCCCGGAGTCCCCGGCCCCCGCCCTTCAAAAGCGTCGGAAGCCAGGACCTTGATATGGTTGAGGATCGCCTCACCGCCCAGGGACGACCGGGCCGACGCCAGGTCTTGCGACCGCCCGGACGCGGACCAGGCCGCGACCAAGGCCGAGCCGATGACCAAACAAACCCAACCAACGCCATCGCCGATAAGTCGCATCCGCCACTCCTGGATCATAGATTGCCCACGTCGTCGATTCGGCTCGGGCGAGGATCGACGAGGCAATGCGACTCATGATACGGCGGATCGAACCCGGAGGCGAGAGGCGGCGAACTTCGGCCCACGAAGTGTCAGGCTTGGGCTTCGTCGCGATCGTCGGGGCCGACGGGAGGGTTGGCGTTGAGTTGATAACTCACATCACTGATCGAGGCGACATCGACCAGCGACACGTTCGACGGTGCCGAAGCGATGATGGCCACGCTTTCGTCGGGGACGAAGATGATGAGTTCGGGGTGGGCGACGAGATAAGACTCCCCCGACGTCGCGTGGATCGTGAAGGGTCGGAACGGCTTGGCTCGGCGCATCGCCCGGAGGTTTTCGACTTCCACGGCATGGCCTTTCTCGTCGGGTCTCGGTTGAGCGAAGGTTCGTGTGGGAAGGTATTTCGAGCCGACCCTGGCGGGCAGTCGATGGACGCGAATGACCGGTCCCCCGGCGATTCCGAGGGCCGGTCTTCGACACATTATGGCAACCACATTTCGACCGCTCGGAGATCAATAATAACCGCCATAGCCGCCGTAGCCATACGCCGGGGTATAAACCTGGGGGGCGATCGGGACACCGATCCCGATGTTCAGGCCACCGCCGTAGCCTCGGTTGTAAAAGCCGTTCCCGTAGCCAGAGCCGCCGTATCCTCGGTTGTAGAAGCCGGGGGCGTATCCTCCGCCGTAGCCGAAACCTCGGTTGTAGCCGCCGCCATAGCCGTAACCTCGGTTGAAGCCGCCGCCGTAGCCGTAGCCTCGGTTGCCGAATCGTTCGCGGTATTCTTCGCGGAACTCGCGACCCCCTCGACCATACTGGGCCGAGGCCGTCGAGGCGCCGGCCAGGACGGTCCCGAGGGTCAGGCCGATGAGCGCAAGGCATGCAAACCGGGAACGACGCTTCTTCGCCAGGGTGTTCATCAACGTGCCTTTCTTTGCCCGGATCAACGAGACGGACCGGGCCACAGGGGGTCGAGGGCATTCGGACCGCCTCGGGGCGGCCTTCATCATCAATACGACGGCAATCGGCAGACCGTGCGGCCTGTTTTGTCTACAATAGGACCGGATTCAGATCGAGGTTCATGGTGGGGCGGAAACTTTCGGGGGCGAAATGGCATCGGGCGAAGCCGAGCGGCTGGGCTGGGAGCTGGCCACCGAGTCGATCGTGGTCAAGATCCGCTGGTTCGGGATCTTCATGGGGATCGCCCTCGTCGAAGCCCGCTCGGGCCTGCACAACCCGCTCGCTGTCCGGGCTTGCTTGGCCCTGGGCGCCGGGTACGCCGCGCTCGATACGCTTGCCTACCGCCGAGGGCTTGTGTTCCTCTGCCGGTGGCCTTTGTTCGTGTCGTTCATGGAAGCGACCTTCATCGCCTTGCTTTGCTACAACGATGCCCAGTTGCAAAGCCCGTTTCGCTGGTATTACCTCCTCTCGATCATCTGCTGCGCGATCCGATACCCGAGGATGATCGCCTGGACCACCTGCGGGTTCCACTGCCTCAGCTTCGCCGTTTTGGCCTCGATCCTGGGCCGGTCGGTCTGGTCGAAGACCTCGGTGGACGAGACGATCGTCATCCTCGTTTGCGTGTCGTGGGCGAGCTCTTCATTGGCGTCGGTCCTGAGGGCGACGGGGGCGAGGCTCGAACGGCTCAACTCCGACCTCCAGCAGCACCGGGGGGAACTCGAAGAGCGCGTCGCCGAGCGGACCAAAGCCCTTCGGGCCTCTCAAGCCCGCGTCATCCACCAGGAGAAGATGGCCGCTTTCGGCTTGCTTGCCGCCGGGATCGCCCACGAGGTCGGCAACCCCTTGGCCGGGGTCAGTTCCTTGATCCAGATCATCCGCCGCCGCGACCCTTCGCCTTACACCGACAAGAAGCTTGGGCTGGTGGAGTCGCAACTCGCCCGGATTCAGCGGACGATCCGCGACCTGATCGACTTTTCCCGACCCGCCTCGACGATCCGAGGGCGCGTCCGAGTCGTCGAGGTCGTCGACGAAGCCCTGGGGATCGCCAAGTATTACCAGAGGACCAAGGAGCGGGCGATCACCACCGCCGTTCCCTCGACGTTGCCGCCGGTCCGAGGCGTCCGCGACCACCTGACGCAAGTGATGTTGAACCTCGTCTTGAACGCGATCGACGCGACGGGCAAGGGGGGCTGCATCCGGATCGAAGCGGTCGTGGAAGAGGGTTCGGTGGTCGTGAGCGTCGTCGATGACGGCCGGGGTGTGGCCCTCGACGATCAGCCGCGATTGTTCCAGCCCTATTTCACCACCAAACCGCAAGGTACCGGCCTCGGGTTGTTCGTCAGCCGCCAGATCGTCGAGGAGATTGGGGGAACCCTGACGTTCGAGTCGGTCCTCGGGGGTGGCACGACGTTCCGGGTCCGCCTCCCGGCCGACCGCGTCGAGCCGATCATGCTTCCCGCCTCCATCCCCTCCCTTTCGCCCGCGATGATCCCCGAGGTCCCCCAGCGATGACCCGAGGAGTCACCCCTCGAACGGGCAACCCGCCGCCAACCCCCCTCGAACCGGCCAGGGGGCGGGTCTTGGTCGTCGACGACGAGGAGATCATCGCTTCGACCTTGCAGGAGTTCCTCGTCGGCGAAGGATACGAAGTCGCGGTCGCCAGCGACGGTCCCTCGGCGCTCGAAGCCCTCGAACGGTTCGAGCCCGACGTCGCGCTCTGCGATATTCAGCTTCCGGGGATCGACGGGCTCGATTTGCTGGAACGCTTGCTCCTGATCCGCCCCGAGTTGATGGTCCTGATCATCACGGCCTATGCCACGGTCGAAACCGCCGTGTCGGCGTTCCGCCGGGGCGCCCACGACTACCTGATGAAGCCGGTGATCTTCGACGAGTTGCTCGCCAAGCTCGACCGCCTGATCCGCTTCCGCCGCCTGACCGTCGAAAATCAGGCGATGCGCAGGCAACTGCATTCGACCGTGGACGTCGACACCCTGGTCGGGCGAAGTCAGGCGATGCGGGTGGTCAAGACCTTGATCCGCAAGATCGGCCCGACCCGGAGCAACGTCCTGATCACCGGCGAATCCGGGACTGGAAAAGAGCTGGTCGCCCGTGCCTTGCATGCCCAGGGGCGCGAGCCCGACTCTCCGTTCATGGCGATCAACTGCGCGGCGATCCCCAACGACTTGTTGGAAAACCAGCTTTTCGGCCACGTCCGGGGGGCGTTCACCGGCGCCGATCGCGACCGGGTCGGCCTGTTCGTCGCGGCGGGGAGGGGCACGGTCTTCCTCGACGAGATCGGCGAACTCCCGATCACGACCCAGGCCAAGCTCCTCCGGGCGATCGAAGCCAAGGAGGTCCTGCCCGTCGGCGCCACCCGCCCCGAACCCGTCGCGGCCCGGGTCGTCGCGGCGACCAACAAGGACCTCGAAGCCGAGGCCGCCGCAGGCCAGTTCCGCTCCGACCTGTTCTATCGCTTGAACGTGGTGGCGATCAAACTCCCGCCGCTCCGCGACCGACGCGACGACATCCCCGCCCTGATCGCCGTCCTCTTGGACCGCCACGCCCGAGCCTTGGGGCGCAGGATCGACGGGGTCGACAACGCGGCGATCCGCCTCCTGTCGGCCGCCCCCTGGAAGGGAAACGTCCGGGAACTGGGCAACGCCCTCGAACGCGCGGTGATCCTCGGCGACGGCCCGACCCTGACGGTCGACGACTTCCCCGCCGACCTCATCCTCGAAGTCTCCGGCCTCGACGCCGAGTCCGACGACCTCCGAACCGCGCTCGACCGATTCGAGAGCCAGCACATCCGACGGGTCCTCGACCGAGCCGGAGGCGACAAACGCGAAGCCGCGCGGCGGCTGGGGCTCGGACTATCCTCGCTCTATCGCAAGCTCGAAGCGTCGCCCCCGGTCGAACCGAACTGACGATAATCCGTGTTTTGATCTTGTTGCCTGGAACGGATTCGAGAGCGTTTTGGTGAAAGCTCAAGGGAGGATCGAAGAAGTGGAGTCCATGATTCGGACCGGCAGCCCGGCGCGAGGGCAGACATCGGTGATCGTTTCGCGGCCAGGTTCAACCTTCGTTGTGACCGAGGTCGAGGCGAAATCCCGAGGAGGACTGTTCGAGCGGCTCGACGACGACGGCGCCCACACCGGACTGCTCATCCTGGCCCCGCACGGTGGCCAGTTGGAGCCGCCGACCGACTTGCAGGCGCTCCGGGTCTTCGACAAGCTCCGAGGTCGCCCCGTCTCGACCTGGCGCTGCGAAGGATATCATCCCAACGGCGGCAAGGCGGCGTTCGACCGCTGGCACATCACGTCCACCGAGATCCGCGAAGCCGGCTTTCCGCTCATGGCCCAGCTTGCCGATCGCCGGTTTCGCTTCGCCGTGTCATTTCACGGGATGACCGATGACCGGGTCCTGATCGGAGGCGCGGCCCCGATCCGCCTGAGGACCGAGATCCGCGACGCGATCCGCCACGCCTTGGGCAAGTCCAAGGCTGCCGTCGACCTCGCCTTGCCCGGCGACCCCAAGGGGGGTAGAGACCCCAAAAACATCGTCAACCGCTACGCCAAGGCCGGAGGGGTCCAGATCGAGCAATCCCTCCGAGCCCGTCAGGACCACTGGAAAGCCATCGCCGACGCCGTCGCGAAGGTCTATGCTTCCCGGCTTTGATCGTAGCAAGACAATCAATTGCTACAAGCTAACCATCTAAGATGTGGAAGAAGGCGAGACCTCAAATTTAGACCGAGATGAATACACCAGGGTCGACATGAAAATAGCGGGCAATCGCCCCAATCTGCGACCGGGTAATCGCTCGTTTCCCCGAGAGAATCGCTGAGATCGTCGAGTCGGCGATCTGGGTTTCCCTAGCAACCTCCGTTTGCGAAACCTTTTTGTTCTCGATCAAGAAGCGGAGCATCTCGGCGTCAGTGCTTCGCGGGATTGGGTGAGCTTCCTCTTCGTATCGCTCGATCAGATCGCCAAGGACTTCAAGAAAGTCGGCCTCGTCGGGGGTACTCTGCTCCAGGTCCAACAACATATCCACCACGCCGATGGCTCGATCTAATTCTCGATCAGACCGAATAGGCCGAAGCGGGTGAATCTTGATCAGTTCAAGGTACCGGGCACTGGGTGGAGCAGTTTCCGCAGAGATCGTGGCATTGTTCATCGTCACGACTCCTCATTGTTAAAAGTATCATGAGTTGGATTGCCGCCCTCATGGAGGTTACCCAGCGCTTCATCGAGCCGAGTTAGACAATCGAGTTAGTCTGCGGCCACCCATCAACCGTCCTGCCAATGAACACGGTCGTAATCGTGATGGGTCAGAACATGTCGGACGTAAATCTTCTGTGTATTATAATGAATCACCGCAATCAACCGGAACTTTTGACCCGCGATGTTGAAGACCGTGACTTTGCCAACCAAGTCCGCACTTGGAAAGGTTCTTCTCAAATCCGCGAAGGATTTGAACTCCGCCCGCTTGACCAGGTTCTGAAATGATCTTAGAGGCGATTCGGCCTCAGGGTGTACATCCCAGAAGTCGCGAAGTTTCTTGGGCGAGATGAGATGCATAGCGTGCCCTCCATAGCCGACGGTAGCATGAAGCCTCCTGCTTCTCCGCGTTTGCAAATGAAGTTTACTTCGCGGTTTGCGAAAAAACAACACCGATTTTCGCAACTTGTTAAAACAGGCATAGCTTAACACGAAGCCATTGAAGGTCAAGCGGAGTTTCGGGTGTTTTGAATACCCAAGGGATTAATGATCAAACTTCGAGGATCTCCGCCGACTTCTTGTCCGCCATGTCGTTGACCCGGGTCTCGAACCGCTTGGTCAGCCCTTGGATCTCTTCCTTGCACTTGTCGAGTTCGTCCTCGGTCATCAGCTTGTCGGTCAGTTCCTTGTCGCCCGACTTGTTGGCGTCGCGTCGGATGTTCCGGATCGAGACCCGGGATTCTTCGGCGAGATCCTTGACGCGGTTGACCAGCTTCTTGCGCTGTTCGACCGAGAGGGAGGGGACGTTAAGGCGGATCACCTTGTTGTCGGAGTTGGGCATCAGGCCGAGGTCGCTGGCCTGGATCGCCTTGACGATGTCGCCCAGGGCGGACTGGTCGAACGGGCGGATGAGGATTTGTGACGGCTCCGGCGTGCTCAGGTTGGCCAGTTGCTTCAGCGGCGTGGACGAGCCGTAATAATCGACCCGAATCGAGTCGACCAATCCGGTGTTGGCCCGGCCGGTCCGGACCCCTTTGAGCTGGTCGGCCAGGAGCGTGATGCTCTTTTCCATCCGCTCCTCGGCCTCAAATGCAATCTCTTCGGTACTCATCGGCGACTCCTCAAGGCGTCCGGATCGGTCAGGCTTGCGGGTTGGTTGACTCTTCGAGCATGGCAAATCGCAGGGGCGCAAATCGCAATGGACAGATGGGACTTTCCCATCCTAGACCACGTTGCTTGGTCGGGGGCGGGGGGTGGCGGCGAGCCAGGTCCCGATCGGCTCTCCGGCGATGGCTCGCTCGATGTTACCTTCTTTTTTGAAGTTGAACACCAGGATCGGCAGCGAGTTGTCCAGGCACATCCCGATGGCGGTCATGTCCATGACCTTGAGCTCGTCGCGGAGGACCTGGTCGGGGGTCAGGTGCTCGTAGCGGATCGCGTGCGGGTTCTTCTCGGGGTCGGCCGAGTAGATCCCGTCGACCCGGGTCGCCTTGAGCAGCACTTCCACCCCCAGCTCCTTGCCCCGGAGGGCGGCGGCGGTGTCGGTGGTGACGAACGGGCTTCCGGTCCCGGTGGCGAGAATGATCACCCGGCCTCGGGACAGGTGCGAGAGGGCCCTTCGTCGGATGAACGGTTCGGCGACCTCGTCCATCTTGATCGTGGTCATCAGCCGGGTTTCGCAGCCCATCCCTTCGAGGGCGTCTTGCAAGGCCAGGCCGTTGATGACCGTGGCGGTCATCCCCATGTAGTGCGCCGTGGCTTCCTGGATGACGTCGGACCCTTTGAGCGAACCACCCCGGAGGATGTTCCCGCCGCCGATGACGATGGCAAGCTCGACGCCCCTCGACGCGACCCGGGCCGCTTGCCGGGCGATCCGGCTGACCTCATCGACGCTGATTCCGCCCTCGCCGGGGCGTCCGAAACTTTCGCCCGACAACTTGAGCAAAATCCGACGGAACACCGGGGGACCGTAGGGATAGGCGACATCCATCGAAGAGGCTCCAGACGTCGGTCGAATCAAGTCAAGTCGAGTCGGTGCGCAAACAAAAGAGTGGTCGCGAACCTGAGGGATTCGCGACGCTCCAAACGGGCCACCTCAGGCCTCGGTTTCCGGGGCCTCAGCCGCGACATGTTCGCCGACGATGAACCGGGCGAACCGAGCGACCGAGATGTTCTCGCCGCATCGGGCGTTGACCTCGGTCATCACTTCGCGGACCGACTTGGCCGGGTCCTTGACGAACGGCTGGTCGAGGAGGACGCTCTCGCCGTACCACGAGTTGATCTTGCCTTCGGCGATCTTGCCCCGGATGTTCTCGGGCTTGTCCTCGGCCTGGACCAGGAAGATCCGCCTTTGTTCTTCGACGATCTTGGGGTCCATCTCTTCGCGGGTCACGCAGAGCGGGTTGCTGGCGACGACGTGGAGCGCCAGGTCCTTGGCGAACTGGCGAAACTCCTCGTTCCGGGCGACGAAGTCGGTCTCGCAGTTGACCTCGACCAAGGCCCCCGACTTGCCGTCGTGGTGGATGTAGACCTCGACCCGACCCGCCGAGGCCACCCGATCTGCCCGCTTGGCGGCGTTGGCCTTGCCCCGCTCTTGGGCCAGGGTCTTGGCTTTTTTCGGGTCGCCGTCGGCTTCTTTCAAGAGGGCTTTGCACTCCATCAAGCCGAGACCGGTTTCTTTGCGAAATTCGTTGACTGCCTTAGCCGTGATCTCGGCCATCGGCGTTCTCCTTAAAGCAAGCGTCGCGGTGCGAGCGTTCAAAAATCGGACAAGTTTCGAGTGGGAGGCGAGTGGACGCGGACCCTTCGGAGCATTTCGAGGCTCTCCGAAGGGTCAAGCAATTTGGAGTCGAACAACCCGACCCGAACGTGATACCAACCTCGGAAACTCGTGGCGGAGGACGGATCGCAAATCGCAAAGCAATCCTGAATCAGCCTTTGCGATTTGCGATTCTGCCATTTGCCATCCGCGAATTCCTAAGATTGGCCTTAATCGGCATTCGGCATCGTGGTCGGGTGCTTCTCGGTTTCGGTGGCGTCGGGGTTGTTGGCATTGCTGACGTCGGGCGGGGCCAAGGCTCCGCTCGGCTTGTCGTCGGTGACGGGGGCAGCGTTTCCGCTGTTTTCCATGGCGATCTCGGGCGAGGGCGAAGGGGCCGGGGCGTTTTGCGCCCTGTTGTGGCTCCGGGCTACGGCCCCGCCACCCGGGTTCGGGCCTCTCCGGCTGTCGCCGCTCGGGCCTCGACGGTCGCCACCACCGCCACCAGCACCGCCTCGACGATCACCGCGACCTCGACCCGAGTCGCGGTCGCCGCCTCGGTCGTCTTCACGAGGAGGGGGGATGTCGGGCGCGGTGGCCTTGCCTTGGATGATCGCTTCGATGAGTCGCTTGACGACCAGCTCGATCGAGCGCATGCTGTCGTCGTTGCCGGGGATCGGCAAGTCGATGGAGTCGGGATCGCAGTCGGTGTCGAGCAGGGCGACGACCTTGATGCCGAGCTTCTTCGCCTCGGAAACCGCGATGTCTTCGCGGTGCGGGTCGATCACGAGGAGCGCCGCGGGCAACCGGGTCATGTTTCGAATTCCCGACAGGTTGCGGTCGATCTTCCGACGCTCCCGGGTCAGGGTCGAAATCATCTTCTTGCCGTACGAGAGCGCTTGCTCGCCGTCGAGGATCGTTTCGAGTTCTTCCAGCCGTTCCAGCCGGCTCCGAATCGTCCGGAAATTGGTGAGCGTGCCGCCCAACCAACGCTCGGTCACGTAAGGCATCCCGGCGCGGTTGCATTCTTCGACGATCGTTTCCGAAGCTTGCCGCTTGGTCCCGACGAACAAGATCAAGCCACCCTCCGACGCCACCTTGTTGAAGTACTTCGAGGCGCGAAGCAGCCCCCGAACCGTTTCCTTCAAGTCGATGATGTGGATCATGTTCCGCTTGCCGTAAATGTACGGCTTCATCTTCGGATTCCACCGGCTCGCCCGGTGACCGAAGTGGACGCCCGCGTCGATCAAATCTTTCACGGCAAGTGCCACGAAAACTCCCTTTCCACCGCAAAGTCATTCGAGCCGAGATCCCAAAGGTCAAACACCCCCGGGCGGCTGTCTTAAGAGCCGTGAATTGTTTCCCGAAAAACGAATCAGGATCTTAACGCCTCGGGCTTGTCGCGTCAAACCCCGACGCTTCCCCGATCAATCCGTCAAGTTAATCGCGGAAATCGCCGCGTTGTAAGTTGCCCAATCTTCCTATGTCAACTATACTCAAGCGGTTCGGCACCATAAGCGGAGGCACACTTCGATGAGTATTCGCTCATTTCTCCAGGGCTACTCGGTCGACTTCGATTTCTTGCTCCACCGGCCCACGCATTCGGCGACTCACCTGGCGGGAAGCCTGCACGTTCCCGGTCGGTCGGTGGCCAAAGGGGTCCTGATCCGAGCGGGCGATTCCTACGTCCTGGCGGTCTTGCCGGCAACCCATCGGGTGGATCTCGCCCGGTTGTCGAAGGTCCTTGGGGTCGGAGCCGACCAAGTCCGGATCGCCTCCGAAAGCGAGGTCGAAGGGGTGTTCGCCGACTGCGAACCTGGGGCGCTCCCGCCGTTCGGTCGCCTTTATGGGTTGACCACGGTCCTCGACCTCAGCCTGACTCTCGGTGGGCAAATGACCTTCGTGGCCAACATGAGGCATGAAGGCGTCCGGATGAGGTTCGAGGACTATGAGGCGATCGAAGCTCCGATCGAGGCGCAATTCTCGTTCGAGGCCGTCCCGGCTCGCGGCGACGGTCATCGAGTCGCCGGCTGATCGAGTCGCAGGGGGGGACTTTGCTCCGCTATTTTTGACATCGCGTGATTGATCTGTCACCCTGAGTCGAACGGAGATTCATCAGGGCGAAGCTTAGGCCCGGAAACGAGGGCATCATGCGACCCGAAGTTGGCCGCCAAGCGACGGATTCGATGCGGTGCATGGAGATTCGAGGGGGGAGCCGGGCGGTCGAGGAGTCGTTCGACGCCCCTGGGCTCGACGAATGGGTGTATAGCCGCCCCCACGAATCCTCCCCCGGCGGCGGCGACGTCCATTACCTGTCGGTTTGCGGCGGCGGGATCGTCTCGCGCCTGATCTTGGCCGACATCTCCGGGCATGGCTCGGCGGTGTCCGAGGTCGCCGTCGCGCTCCGGTCCTTGATGAAGAAGAACATCAACGTCAAGAATCAAGGGCGACTGGTCCGCGACCTGAACCGCCAGTTCGCCGAGATCGCCAAGATGGACCTCTTCGCCACGGCAGTGGTCGCAACCTACTTGGCGACCGACCGGACCTTGACGATCTGCAACGCCGGCCACCCCCGCCCCTTGATCCGACGTGCCGAGGGGGGCGTCTGGGAATACCTCGGCCAGACCTCGGGCCAGGTCGGCAACCTCCCCTGGGGTCTCGACGACGACTCGCCGTATCACCAGTTCCAGGTCAAGCTCGGGGTCGGCGACCTCGTCCTCTTCTACACCGATGCCCTGATCGAAGCGGCCGACCCATCGGGCCGGCAACTCGGCGAGGAAGGGTTGTTGGCCCTCGCCCGAAAATTAGATGACCCCGATCAAGCCCATGTCGGACAGGCGCTGATCGAAGCGATCACCACCTACCGAGGGGGCCTCGACGCCGACGACGACGTAACCCTGGTCACCTGGCGACACAACGCCAAAGGCCCTCGACATCCGTCGATCCCCGAAAAACTCGACACCTACGCGAAAGTCTTCGGGTTGAAAGATTATTAACCGCCCCCGACGCGGTTCGCGGGAATTCCCTCGGCCTCAAATGGCAGATGGCAAATCGCAAGAAGCTCATTGCCAGGGCTTTGCGATTTGCGATCCGGGATTTGTATAGGAGTGGCGGCGATCAGGCTTTGACGGGGGTCGCGGCGAGTCCCGGGACGAGGCCGACGATCTTCTCGTAGATTTCGGCCGGCACGTGGTCCTTGAGGAGTTCAAGGGCTTTGGGGAGGAACTTGGTCACCTGTTCGGTGCTCAAACCCGCCTGGCCAAGCATGGCGGTGAGCTTCGAGAGATCCGCGGCATTGCCGCCCAGGAGCTTGCCCGCCATCCCGGTCACCATCCCGATGATCCCGGTGGAGGCTGCGGGAGCCTTGTTCTCCTCGAAGTGCGTCGCGAGGGATTTGGACTCGGGGAGGGCGCCCTGGAGTTGGCTGGCGAGCCCTTCGGGGAGGTGATCTTTCAAGAACGTCATCACCGCACCAAGGGCCGTGCGCGCCGTGGATTCGCTGATGTTGAGGTGCTGGGCCAGGGTCTTGAGGATCTCGTCCATCACGGTCGTCCTTCCGAAAAGTGGGGTCGGGTTTGAGGCGAGGATGGTGGGAGATTCCAGGACGACGGGTCATCGAGCGAAATTGAGCCCAGGGTCTTCCAAGGGCGTGCCGATGACCCGGTAGTTGAACTGGGAAGCACGTGGCCGGGCGGGCTTACCGGCGTGATGCGCCTCGATCGCTTCTCCGCCCGGGATTGCGTCGCCGTCGAGGTCGACGGCCTCTTCTTCCTCGGTGAACAGTCGAGCAATGGCCCGGGCGTCCCCTCTCACGAAAGCCTGGACGAAGCTCCTGATCATCTCTCGGACTGCCTTGTCTTAACAGCATCGCTAGGATCGGCCTGGGGGCTTCAATCAGTTTTTCGAGCGCCGGGGCCTTGCCTCCTGAGAAGGTCATGGCGGCAAGAATCATTCCGAACAGGGTCGAAGGAGTGGCCTTCATGGGAGACCCCGGCGCGGATCGCTCGATCAAGTGATCCTAATCGCCGGGTATGTATGCGAACCGAACCCTTCGGCCGATTCAAGCAAATTCTTGATAAAGATAAGCCGTGTGGACAACATCCTGGCAATTTGAGAAGTCTGAGTCACCTAAGAAGGATCATCGCCGACGCTATATGAGCAAACGCTAGAAAGTTGCGCTTCGTCTTCTCATACCGCGTCGCTACCCGACGATACGGCTTCAATAAACTGAAAAACCACTCCACCTTCACACGCTCCTTGTAAGTATGCTTGTCATACTCGCGGGCGACCTTGCGATTCTTCTTCGGCGGAATCATCGCCGCCGCTCCCCGACGCTGCGCCGCCTTGACAACCTTGTCACTGTCATACCCCTTGTCGCCCATACAGGCGTTGGCATGAACCGCCCGTATCATCGGCTCGGCCTGCGTGACATCGGCCTCCTGGCCCTCCGTCACGACGAGTCGGACTGGGTTGCCGAGGGCATCGACGGCGGCGTGAATCTTGGTACTGAGGCCGCCCACGGAGCGGCCAAGGGCCTCCGCGGTTTGCCCCCTTCTTTCCCGGCCGCATGCTGATGCGCCCGGATCACGGTGCTATCCAGAATCAACCATTCGAGGTCCGGGTCTTGCGATGCTAATGCCTCGAAAACTTGCCGCCATACGCCCTTGAGGGACCAACGATTGAAGCGTTTCCAGACGCTATTCCACCGCCCGAAACGCTCGGGAAGGTCCCGCCAGGGGGCTCCGGTTTTGGCGATCCAGAGCACGGCGTTGATGAAAAGACGATTGTTTCTAGCGATCCATCCGTTCTGACCGGGCCGGCCTGGCAGCATATCTTCGATACGATCCCAGCACTCGTCGCTAATTTCATCGACGACGCATCAGGGCAACTCCATCCGCTGAAGTGGTCGAAGGGTCGATCGCGGCTTACCCCATTCGCCCAGCGTCTGTCCACACGGCTTAATGTTAAATGTTTAGATTAAAATCCGGTATGGACCTCCTCGACCTCGGCACCCGACTCGGGGGCGAAGCCGCGTCGGAGGGTGTTTTCGGTGACGGATCGGGTCATGAGGAACTCGCCGAGGTATTCGGTCCCGCCCGCCTTGGCCCCGCCGATCCCCGAGAGCTTGAACCCGCCGAACGGCTGGCGGTCGACCAAGGCCCCGGTGATCGGCCGGTTGACATAGACGTTGCCGACGCGGAGGCGACGCTTGACGCGGTCGATGTTTGCCGGGCTTCGCGAATAGAGGCCACCGGTCAAGGCATACGGGGTCGCCTCGGCGATCCGGATCGCGTCGTCGAGATCCTTGGCCCGGAGGACGGCAAGGATCGGGCCGAAGATTTCTTCCTGGGCAACTTGGGCGTCGGGATCGACGTCGGCGACGATCAGGGGGGCGACATAATGGCCCCGGTCGACGAATTGGCGAGCGTCGCCCTCGAAGACGATCCGGCCTTCCCGTGAAGCGATCCGGGCGTATTTCTCGATCCGAGTCCGGGCGTCGGCGTCGATCACCGGTCCGACGACGGTCTCGGGGTCTTGCGGCGAACCGATGGGGATGGCCCTCGCGGCCTCGGCGAGCCGGGCGACGAAGGCGTCGTACACGCCGTCGAGGACGATCACCCGGGAACAGGCCGAGCACTTCTGTCCCGAGTATCCGAAGCTCGCCTGGAGGACGCCGACCACCGCCTCGTCGAGGTCGGCGTCGGAGTCGATGATGGTGGCGTTCTTGCCGCCCATCTCGGCGATCACTCGCTTGACGTGGTCCTGCCCCGGTTTGATCTCGCTCGACCGGCGGTTGATCTCCAAACCCACCTGCCTCGAACCCGTGAAGGCGATCAGGTCAACTCGGGGGTCGTCCACCAACGCCTGCCCGACTTCTTCCCCCTTGCCGGGGACGAAGTGGAGGACGCCCGGGGGCAAGCCGGCCTCTCGGAACGCCTCGAACAGCCGGTAAGCCATGACGGGCGACTGCTCGGCGGGCTTGAGGACTACGGTGTTACCGGCGACGATGGCGGCGGCGACCATCCCGGTGGGGATGGCGAGCGGGAAGTTCCAAGGGGGGATCACCACCACCACCCCCCGACTGATCCGCTCGACCGCGTTGGTCTCGCCGGGGACATCGCGGCGGGCGGGGTCGGCCAGGCGGACCATCTCTCGGGCGTAGAACTCGCAGAAGTCGATCGCCTCGGCGACGTCGCCGTCGGCCTCGGGCCAGGTCTTAAGGATTAGTTTTTTGGAAAACTTTCGAAAAAACTAGATAATTAGTTTGCCTTGGATTGCTCGAACAAGTAACTTCTCGTTCGTGAAAAGAGTCGAACCGGGCTTGATCGTTGGATCAACCCGCATAATTTTTGCTCGGTCGAACGCCCTTCTCAGTATCCAGACACTCCGACTCAACCAACGCGCCGTTGGACTCGTTACGGTTTGTGCGTTGTTTTACGAAGATTGCATCAATATGTACAGAAATCGACACCATGCATTTACTTTGATTGAAACATTGGTGGTATTGGTGGTCATCGCCGTACTTACCTTGTTAATCATTGGCGCAGTGCTTCAGGCGCGTGAAGCCGCACGCCGTTCGCAATGCCTGAACAACATGAGACAGCTTGCAATCGCCATCAATGCTCATCTTGACCAAAAGAAATATTACCCTCGGGGTGAAAACAACTATTCGGCATTCGTCTCGATGCTTCCTTTTTTGGAGAATGGCCCACTCTACAACTCGATAAATTTGGCCAAACCTCGATTCTCGTTCATGATGCCTTCGGACGTCAATGAGACGGCATTTTCGACCCACCTCAATGTTTTCGTCTGTCCGTCCGAAGGCACACCGGATGTAGGTCTGGGACCTTCCACCTATGGCGGAAACCGTGGAACCGGCGTAGGGCGTTACGGCAGTCCAGACAATGGGCCGTTCGCAAGTTCCCTCCTCGATCCCGCGATTCGCGATGCTTTGGTCCGTGATGGGTTGGCGAACACCGTCGCAATCTCCGAGTTTTGCCGTAATCGAGGCTTCAGTAATCGGCAAGAGAACCGAGCTGTGTTCCAGTTGGAATCGTTCGGTAAGAGTCAATATTCTCAAATGATCGACAAATGCAATAGTGTCGACATTCACAAAAGCCCTTTATCCATTGTTAACCGGGGCTGGTGTTGGGGCTTCGACGGCATACAGAACACATTGTACGATCATAACATTGTGCCTAATGGCCATACGTGTAGTCCTGGTGGTGGGTCCTTGGCAGGTGCGTGGACAGCATCGAGTGCTCATGCTGGCGGCGTTAATTGTGTTCACCTTGATGGTCATGTGACTACTGTAGAATATTCCGTTTCTATCTCAGTATGGCGTTCGCTAGGCACTATGAATGGAGGTGAAATTACAAATTCAGAAAATTGAGTATTACACCAAATTAAATCTGTTACAAAACCTGCGAGTTATTCAGCAGAATAACGAGGTTTCGAGAGCAAATTTATCTTGGTGGACTACTAGCGATCTCGGAGTACTTTTCACGTCTGTCGAACACTTCGCAACGGTCATTTAACCGAAGGAGCACTCCCCATGATTCGCTATTTACGTCTCTTCGCCTTCTCCACTCTCGTCTTTTCGATCAACTTCGCTTAGCAAGCGTTTGCACAAAATGACAGCATCAGCCCTCCCGATCCATACGCCGCAGCGGGTCCGCCGGTTGCCGCAGCTGGCCCGCCGGCTAAGTCCAGTGGCACGTACTACGCTGTTGGAACCGATCGGTTCATCATCGGGTACTTGTACCCTGTGAATGCGGACGGAACGAGGGGTAATCAGATTGGACCCATGTACCAAATGTCGGTCGCGCAGGGGAGTGGATCATGAAGCTTCGATCTTGGTGCATTGTCGCCGGGAAACTATTCGTTCGACGCGGCAATTTGCGTTCCTGTTGGATATTCAATCAGCGTTAAAGCTGGATGTACACAAAACTTCAAGGTCAATCCTTAGAAACTATCTCAAAATCCCCGCTGAACGGCCATAGATACCTGTCGGGTAATAACTTACGGCAAAACACAGGGGTTGCGATCCAACTTGTTTCCCGGCAAAACTTTAGAGCCGTTTGGGAGGGGTTTTGGGATAGTTTCTTAGCGGCTGCCTCGGGGTCGCTGACGACGGCCTCCCCGAGCAGGTCGGCGGGTGAAGCCGACGCCGCGCCTCCTTAGGTTCTTGACCGACTCGAACGCTTCGAGCGGGGTCGAGCTGGCGATGAACTTCCGGGCCATGTGGGTCGCCACCTCCGCGAATACCTCGGCCAGGTGGCGGGCCGGGTCTCCTGGTTCATGATCTTGGGCGTCGCTCTGGCGCCGGTGGGTTCGATCCGAGGGGAGATTCTGGCGATGGCCACCCGGGCCTCGGCCACCCACGTCCTCGGCGGTGGCGAGCGAGGGCAGGGCGTCGATGAACCGGAACAACTGGACCTTGATCTCGGGGTCGCCCATGGTCAGGTCCATCACCCGGTCGTCCCACCACCCCCGCTCCCGGATCGATGGCCCTCGACCGACTTCGGCGAACAGATTCCGACCGATCTCCAGCGCTTCACGCTCCACGGTCGCGGCGGCGAAGCTGGTGGTCCGATCGGCCAGGGTGATCGACATGGTTGGTCCTCTTCGGCTCTAGGAAATTAGTCGCCACCGGGGACCTTGATCTCGGGAAACCCGGTCAGAAGGATATTATAAGGAAACCAAGTCCAAAGGGCCGAGACGGCTTGCGCTATTTTTCGAGGTCCGCGCATCGAGGTCTCGCCCGCCGTTCCGGAGTCGTCGAGTTTTCGGTCGATTTCCGGTCCCCGATCGGGGAAGATCCGATCGAAGCCTCTTGGGTTTCCTGGGGGCGGTCCCTGTTTTTCCTTTCCCGAAGGAGCGTCCGCCGTGATCAAGACTCGCCGATCCCTGCTCGCCTCGGTCCTCGCCGTGGCCTTCACCCTGACCGTCACCGTCGGCACCGCGTTGGCCGCCGAACTCTTGGGCACGATCAAGTCGATCGACGTCGATGCCAAGAAGCTGGTCGTGACCGAGAAGGACACCGACAAGGACATCGACGTCACCGTCAACGAGAAGACCGAGTGGGTGAACAAGAAGGGTGTCGTCGGCAAGTATGACATCGCCAAGGCGAAAAAAGGGCAATACCTCGAAATCACGCACGAAGGCGGCGTCGCCTCGAAGATCGTCGCGAAGAAGGCGGCGCCCAAGAAGGACGCCGTGGCACAATAAGAGCAATCGCCCTATTCCCTCTCAAATTACCGCAGTCCGGACGACTCGTCGCTTGACTCCGCCGGTCCGGGCCGTTATCTTTGCAACATCATAATTCGGTGCGCATCTTATCCAGAGTGGCTGAGGGACGGGCCCTGCGACGCCACAGCAACCGGTTTGCCATCGCGGCAAACGCTGGTGCTAACTCCTGCCCTGTTGTGCTTTCGATCGGTCGGCCACTCGGCGACACAATGATTGAAGCCTGATGGGACAGATAAGATGGACTGGGACGATTGTCCATTTTTCCCCAACCGGGAAGAACGAACCTTCCACACCCGGCCTACCCCTTCGGCAACCCGCCGACTCCCTCCCTTTATGTCACCCTCGATAAGAACCAACGCACCAGCGACGGCGACTCTGCTCTGTTCAGAGAAGTTGTCGCTCCGCGAACCAGGTTTCGGCCCGGACGCGCTTCGCCGGGAAGCGAATCGCGATGTCGGGTGACGTCGAAGGAGAATCCCCAGGTGTCGGCAGAACTGACGATCGGCCTCAAGTGTCGCCTCTGCGGCAAGATGTACCCCAAGGAAGCGCTCAACTTCTGCACCGACGACTTCGGTCCGCTCGAAGTCATGTACGACTACGACGCCATCGGCCAAGTCCTCAACCGCGAGGTGATCGAGTCGCGCCGCCATAATATGTGGCGGTATCGCGAGCTGCTCCCGATCGACGGTCCCCCGACGGTCGGCCTCCATGTCGGCGGGACGCCTTTGATCAAGGCCGATCGGTTGGCGAAGGTGCTGGGGGTGGCCGAGCTTTACATCAAGAATGACGCGGTCAATCATCCGAGCCTAAGCTTCAAGGACCGGGTTGTCGGCGTGGCGCTGTCGAAGGCGGTCGAGCTTGGCTACAAGACCGTCGGGTGCGCCTCGACCGGCAACCTCGCCGGGAGCGTCGCGGCGAACGCGGCGGCGGCGGGCCTGGAAGCGTATGTGCTGATCCCCGACGACCTCGAAGCGGGCAAGATCCTTGGCGCCAGCATCTACGGGGCGAGGGTGATCGCCGTCCGGGGGAACTACGACCACGTCAACCGGCTCTGCTCGCAGATCGCCTTTAAGTTCGGCTGGGGCTTCGTCAACGTCAACCTCCGGCCGTTCTACGCCGAGGGGTCGAAGACGATGGGCTTCGAGATCGCCGAAGACCTCGGCTGGCGACTGCCCGACCACGTCGTCGCGCCGATGGCGGGCGGCAGCCTGATCGGCAAGATCCACAAGGCGTTCACCGAGTTCGCCAAGCTCGGGATCGTCGACGGCCCGGTCCAGACCCGGATGTACGGCGCCCAAGCGACCGGCTGCAACCCGATCGCGCACATGGTCAAGTCCGACGGCCTCAAAGTTCGCCCGATCCGCGACCCCAGGACCATCGCCAAGAGCCTCGCCATCGGTGACCCCGCCGACGGCTACTTCGCCTCCAAGCTGATCCGGGACACCGGAGGCTGGTCCGAAGACGTCTGCGACGACGAGATCGTCGAGGGGATGAAGCTCCTCGGCGAAACCGAAGGGGTCTTCGCCGAGACCGCCGGCGGGGTCACGCTGGCTGTGCTCAGGAAGTTGATCGCCCAGGGCAAGATCGACCGCGACGGCTCGATCGTCCTCTGCATCACCGGCAACGGCCTCAAGACCGCCGAAGCCTTGAACGGCAAGATCGCCAAGCCGACGGTCATCAAGCCAAGCCTCGCCGAGTTCGAGGCGCTGGTCGGCGTCGAGTCCGAGGTGGGCGAGTTGGTCGGGGTTTGATGGTCGCCGAGAAGTCAGGGGCGTCGATCCGAGGAGGCCGGGCGTTGAAGCGACATACCACCGGTTTGCTGGTTGCTTATGCCCTTTCGATGACACTCCTGGCGGCAAAATTCGCCGCCCAAACTCTGGTTTATGAAAAGATCGTTTCCTTTCGTTTCAGAGGTAGCCCGGCTTCTGCTTATTCTTTTCCGCAGATCATCGAGCGTTATCCTCAAATAATCGGTCCCCATCCTTCGTGGCTAGAGGTTGATACGGCCAGATTAGTTGGGTGCCTCGATTCAATGGCTATCGTTCTGACCAGTCTCGTGGTTGTCTTTGGTTACCTTGGTCTCTCCTCTGTTCGTCGTTCCCGACGGGCTTCGGATTCGACCACAAAGAAGGATTGATCCATGCCCGTCGTCCGCATCCCGACCCCGCTTCGCCCCCACTCCGACGGCCTCGACAGCGTGGATGCCACCGGCTCGACCGTCGGCGAGGTCTTGGGTCAAGTGTTCGAGCGTTACCCGGCTCTCAAGGAGCGGCTGTTCGACGGCTCCGAGCTTCGCCGGTTCGTCAATGTTTATGTCAACAACGAAGATATCCGGTACTTGGAAGATCTCGAAACCAAGGTCGACGCCAAGGACGAGGTCAGCATCATCCCCGCCGTTGCCGGGGGTTGACCTCGGCTTCCAGAATATCCCTCAAGCAAGCCGTTTGATCCTTCCCATCCGAGGCATCGCGATCGTCATGGCCACCGAGAACGGGACGAGTTTTCCCGAGACCGACCCCCTGGACCGCTACAGCCGCCAGGTCCGCTTCCACTCGATGGGGGCCGAAGGGCAGCGTCGGTTGCTGGCGTCCAAGGTGACGATCTGCGGCTGCGGGGCTTTGGGGACGGTGCTGGCCAACCACCTGGTCCGCGCCGGGGTGGGGCATGTCCGCCTGGTCGACCGCGACTTCATCGAGACCCACAACCTCCAGCGGCAAATCCTGTTCGACGAGGATGACGTCGCCGCCAACTTGCCCAAGGCCGAAGCGGCGGCTCGGAAGCTGCGGGCGATCAATTCGGAGGTCGTGATCGAGCCCGTCGTCACCAACATCGACCATACCAACATCTTGGATCTCGTCGCCGACGCTGACTTGATCTTGGATGGAACGGACAACTTCGAGACCCGCTACCTGATCAACGACGCGGCGGTGAAACTCGGCAAACCTTGGATCTTCGGCGGGGTCCTTGGGTCCGAGGGGCAGACGATGACGATCCGACCCGGGATCACCCCTTGCCTCCGCTGCCTGATCGAGGACAGCCCGCCGCCGGGGATGACTCCGACGTGCGAGACCGCCGGGGTCCTCGGGCCTGCGGTCGCGGTGATCGCGTCGTTCGAGGCGGTCGAGGCGATCAAGCTCCTGACCGGCAAGCTCGAAGCCCTCAACACCGAGCTGATCATGGTCGACGTCTGGGACTGGCAGTTCCGCCGCCTCAAGGTCGCCGGGTTGTTGGGCAAGGTGGATTGCCCCTGCTGCCAGCGCCGCGAGTTCGAGTGGCTCGCCGGAGACCTCGGCTCGCACACCACCACCCTCTGCGGCCGGAACGCCGTCCAGGTCGCCACCCGTCGCCCCGAACCGCTCAACTTCGCCGAGATGGCCCGTCGCTTGATGCCCTTGGGCGAAGTGAAGCACAACGCCTTCATGCTGAGGTTCGCCGCCGAAGGCCACGACTTCACCGTCTTCCCCGATGGCCGGGCGATCATCAAGGGGACCAACGACATCAGCAAGGCTCGGTCGCTTTATGCCCAGTTCGTGGGGAGCTGAGGCGAAAGGCAGATTGCAGATTGCAGATTGCAGATTGCAGATTGCAGATAAAGTGTCCTAAGTGTAGCCGTCATCCCACAATCTGAGTCAACGAGGCTCCATTGACTTATCGCCGCTTCGAGGATCTCCCTGTCTGGAACGCGGCGATCGACTTGGCCATCCGGGTTTACACCCTCGGCGAGTCCGGAAGTCTCGGGCGGTACTCCGGCCTTAAAAATCAGATCGAGCGTGCTGCCTTGTCCGTGTCGAACAACATCGCCGAGGGTTTCGAGCGGGGGACCACGGCGGAGATGGTCGCGTTCCTTTACATCGCACGAGGTTCCGCCGGCGAGGTTCGGTCGATGCTCGCCCTTCTGGAGAGGGTCGACAGCGAGCAAAACGCCGACCTCGTCAAACTTAGAATTCAAGTGCTCGATATATCACGCCAGTTAGGCTCGTGGATCGGTTCGCTGCAAAACTCCAACGTCCAAGGTGTCAAGACCCTGACCGGGAAGCAAAAGGCCGAGCAGTCCGCAACCAAACGACGCGAAGACTTCCTTGGCCAACTTCGCCACCTTCAAAGTGGCGCCAGGTCTTTCGAGAATCGATCCGAAGAACAAAACAACGACCACGATCGAATTGACTAACTTCAATGATTTGCAATTTGCAATCCTGCAATCTGCAATGGTCTTGATTTTATGGACTCCCGCTCATGATCTACCTCGACAACGCGGCCACCAGCTTCCCCAAGCCCGAGCCGGTCTACCTGGCGATGGACACGTTCGCCCGGACCAAGCTCGCCAACCCAGGGCGGGCCGGTCATCGGATGGCGGTCGCGGCGGAGCGGACCCTGGACGATGCTCGCCATGCCTTGAACCGGTTCTTCCAGGGGGAAGGCGTCGAGCGCTGGATCTTCACCCACAACTGCACCGACGCCCTCAACCTGGCGATCAAGGGGACGGTCAAGCCGGGCGACCATGTCGTCACGTCGGACCTGGAACATAACTCGATCAGCCGCCCGTTGCGGAAGATGGAGAAAGATGGCCTGATCTCGCTCACCCGCGTGAAGTCGGTCGAGGGCTACCTCGACCCCGAGGCCATCCGGGCGGCGATCATCCCCGGCAAGACGGCGATGGTGGCGATCACCCACGCCTCGAACGTCCTGGGCACCGTCCAGCCGATCGAGGCGATTGCGCCGATCGTCCGCGACTCCGGTGCTTTGTTCCTGGTCGACGCGGCGCAGTCGGCGGGCTTGGTGCCGATCGACCTGCGATCGACCGCGATCGACTTCCTCGCCTTCCCCGGCCACAAAGCCCTGTACGGACCCACCGGCACCGGCGTGCTTTATGTCGGACCTCGCACCAACCCCCGAGCCTGGCGAGAAGGCGGGACCGGCGGCGACTCTTCGAGCGAGACCCAGCCGCAGGAGCTTCCGTTTCTACTCGAAGGCGGGACGCCCAACGTCCTCGGGGTCGCCGGCCTGGTCGCCGGGATCGCCTGGGTCGCCGACCGAGGGGTCGACGCCAGCCGAGAGCACGAAGTCGCCCTCTTGCAGAAGGTGGTCGACTGGGTCGAGGCGAACGAAGGCTGGAATTACGCGGGGCGATGGGAGCCTGCCACTCACGTCGGGGCCCTGTCCTTGATCGTCCCCGACGGCCTGACGCCCCAAGAACTCGGGGCGATCCTCGACGGTTCCTTCGACATCGCGCTTCGCCCCGGCTTGCACTGCTCGCCTTACGTCCACAAGGCGATCGGGACTTTTCCCGATGGGACTTTGCGAGTCAGCCCCGGGCCGTTCAGCACCGAGGCCGACATCGATACCTTCCTCGCCGCCCTGTCCGAAATCACGGCGGGCGTGTTCTAATCCGAGCCGATCGGCTTATTGATCCAAGGTTCCAGCCTCGGCGGGTTGACTGCTTTCCTGCCGAAACTCTTCGGCCTCGGCCTGTGGGGTCGAGTTCGCCGACGGGGGCTGGCGGAGCATGGCGGTCATCTCGGGGGAGATTCGGACTCGGTTGAGGATCGAGGTGCTCTTCGTCTCGGTCTTCTTCTTCGTGACGATCAGGTAGCTTTCGACGTCGGCGAAGGTCTGGTCGCAGTCGCCGCACGAGTGGAGCGTGGCTCGGGTCCCGTGCTGCTTGATCAGCTCGGCGTCGATCGGTTGCCCGAGCCAGTGGGCGACCCCTTGCAGGTCATCAACTTGGACCGCTTCGGCGAACGGTCGGGCCGACTCGCCCGCCAGTTCGATCGGCGCCCGGGTTTTGGAGCACCAGTCGCCGCAATCTTCGCAGAACGGTTCCGCCGCTCGCGACCGGGCGATCACCCACGCCACCAGGGCGACGGCGATCGCCTCGACCCCCCACAAGATCCAGACGCCCCAGCCTGTCAGCTTGGAGTGCTTGATCGTCACCCCAACTTCGTTCCGGTAGATCATCGACCCGACGAAGCCGCCATGACCGGTCTTGGAGAGGAGGAACTCGTCGGCCAGTTCGCCCGAGCCGTTGGCCACTCGCCCGAGCAACTCGGCCTTTTTCTCGGGGGACAGGTCGGCGTCGGCCTCGACTTCGGCCTTGTACTGGTTGCCCACCTGGTCGAGGAAGTGGAGGTAGTGGCCGTAATGCACCAGGCCAACGCTCGCCAGGCCGCAGAGCAGGCCGATCGCCCCGAGGAGGTTGGGGTGTCGGAGCCGGAGCCGACCGACCACGAACGCCAAAACCAGGCCGATCAGCAAACCTTGGAGCAAGGGCGTGATGATGACCAAGGTGGGGATCGGGCTCAGTTCCCAGGCCCAGACCACCAAGGCGGCGAAGACGGCGATGACCACCCCGAGGATGGTCGCGGAGAGGACCGATCGGGCGTCGAGTTTTCCTTCAGGGCGATAAATCTGACCAACGGGAATCATCCCAATTCTCCTTCGAATTCGGGGTGGATGGGTCTGGGGAACGATCAGGTTTTGTCCAAAACGCCGGGAACTTAAAGCAAATCCTCGTTTGTTGCAACGAGAACTGCTTCCACCTTAGGATTTCGAAGCTTTCGAACGTCCCCTTGAAGCATCATCGCCGTCCCATTAAACTGGACCGATGCACAGACCATCGGCATCGCTGTTCCCGATCGCGGGCCAATCGCTCCGGTGCTGGTCCGGCCCGGCGCGAGGTCTGTTGATCGTCGTGGCGCTGCCGATCGCGCTTCGGTTCGCCTGGGCCGGCCCGCTCGACTCGCCTCAACCCGAAGCCTGGCCTCCTCTTGTCGTCGACGCCAACTCGGCGCCCGTCCCGGTCCTCGAAGCGTTGCCCGGCATCGGCCCGGCGCTCGCCGGCCGGATCGACCAGGCCCGGACCGCCCGACCGTTCGGGTCGCTGGCCGACCTCGACCGCCGGGTCAAGGGGATCGGTCCCGCCAAGGCGTCGGTCTTGAGACCATTCCTCCGGTTCCCCGACCCCGCCGAGCGTCCTTCAACCCGACCTTGAGATGATCTGATCCGGGGGAACGCACGATGCCCGACTTCCAGTTGGTCGCCCCCTACGAACCGGCCGGCGACCAGCCTAAGGCGATCGACCAGCTTGTCCAGGGGTTGGCCGACGGCAAGCAACAACAAACCTTGCTCGGCGTCACCGGTTCGGGCAAAACTTTCACGATGGCCAACGTCATCGCAAGGTCGAACCGCCCTGCGCTCGTGATGTCGCACAACAAAACCTTGGCGGCGCAGCTCTATGGCGAGTTCAAAGAGTTCTTCCCCCATAATGCCGTCCGCTACTTCGTCTCTTACTACGATTATTATCAGCCCGAAGCCTATATCCCCCAGCGCGACATCTACATCGAGAAGGACTCGTCGATCAACGACGAGATCGAGCGCCTCCGCCTCGCCTGCACCAGCGCCCTGGTGAGCCGGAACGACGTGATCGTCATCGCCAGCGTTTCCTGCATTTATGGCTTGGGGTCGCCCGAAGACTATCGCAAGATGATGGTCAAGCTCGAAGTCGGCCAGACCATCGACCGCGACGAGATGCTCCACCGCTTCGTCGACATTCAGTATGACCGCAACGATGTCGACTTCTCCCGAGGCAAGTTCCGCGTCCGAGGGGACGTCGTCGAACTCTGGCCCGCCTACGAAGAGGTCGGCTTCCGGATCGAACTGTTCGGCGACGAGATCGAGACCCTCGCCGTGATCGACCCCACCTCGGGCTCCGTCCTCGAAAAGAAGGACGAGATGTACGTCTACCCCGCCAAGCAATTCGTCCTGCCCGAGGAGCGGATCAAGGGGGCGGTCGAAGCCATCGGCGACGAGCTGGAACAACGCCTTCAGCAGTTCAAGGAGCAAGGCAAGCTCCTCGAAGCCCAGAGGCTCGCGGCTCGAACAAGGTACGACATGGAAATGCTCCTCGAAGCGGGAGTCTGCTCGGGGATCGAGAACTACAGCCGGCACCTTTCGGGGCGAAAGACGGGCGAGACGCCGAACACCTTGCTCGACTTCTTCCCGGCCGACAGCTTGCTGTTCATCGACGAGTCGCACGTCAGCTTGCCGCAGATCCGGGGGATGTTCGCGGGCGACTTCAGCCGGAAAAGCACCCTGGTCGAGCACGGATTCCGCCTCCCGAGCGCTCTCGATAACCGCCCTTTGCGGTTCGATGAGTGGGAGAAGAAGCTCGGCCCCCGAGTGTTCGTCTCGGCCACCCCAGCCGACTACGAGATCACCATGTCGGGCGGCGAAGTCGTCGAGCAGGTCATCCGCCCCACCGGGCTGCTCGACCCGATCGTTCGCGTCGAGCCGGCCCGAGGCCAGGTCCCCGCGCTCCTGGCCGAGGCCAGGCTCCGGATCGCCAGGGGCGAACGCATCCTGATCACGACCTTGACCAAACGGCTGGCCGAGGACTTGTCCCGATACCTCGTCGAGCAAGGATTGAAGTGCAAGTGGCTCCACTCGGAGTTGGATGCGTTCGAGCGGGTGACGATTCTCCGAGAACTCCGCGAAGGGGCGTTCGACGCTTTGGTCGGCGTCAACCTCTTGCGCGAAGGGCTCGACCTGCCCGAGGTGTCGATGGTCTGCATCTTGGACGCCGACAAGGAAGGGTTCCTCCGCTCCGAGACCAGCCTGATCCAGACCATCGGCCGGGCCGCCCGACACATCAACGCCGAGGTCGTGCTTTATGCCGACACCGTGACCCAGTCGATGCAAAGGGCGATGGACGAGACCACCCGCCGCCGGGCGCTCCAGCTTGCTTATAACACCGAGCACGGGATCACCCCCGAGACGATCACCAAGGCGATCCGCCGGGGGATCGAAGAGGAGATCCAGGCCAAGAACGAGGTCCGCAAGGCCGTCGGCCGCGACGAGTCCACCGAGGCGACCGAGGAGTACGTCCAGGAACTCGAAGCCGAGATGCTCAAGGCCGCCGAAGGGCTCGAATTCGAGCGAGCCGCCGCGATCCGCGACCGGATCATGGCCGTCAAGGCCGCCCAGACCGGAGGCAAAGCCCGCCCCAACGCCACCGCCCAGGCCACCAGCGCCCGGGCCAAGGCCAAGGCCGGAGGCCCGAAGCGAAGAGCTCGCCCTAAGCCGCAGTCCCTGTGAAAGTGCCGGTCTCATGATCTCGCCCCTCTTCGGTCCCGCAGAACTCCGGAATGCCCGAACTCTGGTCGCCCTCGCCTTGGCCGAAGACCTCGGCGAAGCGGGCGACGTGACCGCCTCGGCGACGATTCCGCCGGACGCGGTCGGCTCGGCCCGGTTCGTGGCTCGGACTCCCGGCGTGGTCGCGGGCTTGCCGGTGGTCGCCCTGGTCATCGAAGCGTTTGGGCTGGATTTGCGATTCGAACCGGTCCGGAGCGACGGCGACCGGATCGAGCGGGGGGACGTCATCGCCCGAGTCGAAGGGTCGATGCGGTCGCTCCTCTCGGCGGAGCGGACCGCGCTCAACTTCCTCCAAAGGCTCGGCGGGGTGGCGAGCCTGACCGCCCGGTTCGTCGCCGAGGTCGAGGGGACCAAGGCGGTGATCCTCGACACCCGGAAGACGACCCCCGGTTGGCGGGCCTTGGAGAAATACGCGGTCCGGTGCGGGGGCGGGACCAACCACCGGATCGGCCTGTACGACGCGATCTTGATCAAGGACAACCACCTCGCCTACCTCCTCGACGGCGGCGACCCGATCGCTCGGGCTTTGCTCGCCGCCCGATCCTCGGCGGTCCCGGGCTTGAAATTCGTCGAGGTTGAGGTGGACGACTTGGACCAACTCGACCGGGCTTTGGAGTGCTCGCCCGATATTATCCTGGTCGACAACCTCGGGCCGGAGGCGCTCACCGAAGCAGTCAGGAGGCGGGATGCCCGAAGCCCCGGCGTCCTCCTCGAAGCTTCGGGGGGGGTGAGCCTGGCGACGGTCAAGGCCCTGGCCCGGTCGGGGATTGATCGGATCAGCGTCGGCGCCTTGACCCACTCGGCCCCGAGCCTCGACGTCGGGCTCGACTTCGACCGAGTCCTCGTTTCGCCTTGAATCGGGGTTTGGTCCGACCGACACAAGGGTTGACCTTGGTCGGGCTGAACGGGCAAACTCATCGTGTGCCTTGAGTCGAGGTTGGGGCGATCCGAGTCGACCTCGCGTCGGGCGTCCTGGGCTGATCGGCGTGGTTTCCGAGGCGAAGGATCGATCGATGCACATCCGAAGCGGTTTTTGGGTCGTCATGGGAATCACGGGGGCGCTGGTGGCATCGACAACCAGACCGGGTGCGGGGCAAGGGGCGTCGGGACCACCTCGGACCAAGGTCGACGCGGCGGCCGTGGCCAAGATCCCCGCACCCGGGACGGTCGTCCCCGGCGCAATCGCGTTCGCCCCCGACGGGGCGTCGGTCACCTATTTGAAGGCCGAGTCCGCCAGCTTGAGCCGGGTCCTCTGGCGGGCGAGCGTCGCCGACGGCTCGGCCCGGGTGATCGCGCGACCCCCCGGGACCGGCGACACCGACGCCACCGTGTCCCGCGAAGAAGCCCTCCGCCGCGAGCGGCAACGGCTCCGCGAAACCGGAATCACGCAGGTGGCCCGGGCCAAGTCCGCCGACGTGGCCGTCATTCCCATCGGCGGCGACCTCTTCCTCCTCCGGGGCGACGCCCCGCTCGAACGGTTGACCGAGACTTCCGCCCCCGAGATCGACCCCAAGCCCTCGCCCGACGGGACGCAAGTCGCTTTCGCCCGCAACAACGAATTGTTCGTCCTCGACCTCGCCACCAAGAGGGAAACCCAGCTCACCCGAGGGGCGACCGAAGGGTTGACCAACGGCCTGGCCGAGTTCATGGCCCAGGAAGAGATGGACCGGGCTACCGGCTTCTGGTGGAGCCCCGACGGGTCGAAGATCGCCTACCAGGAGACCGACGAACGCCACATCCCGCCCTACTCGATCGTCCATCAGGGGAGCGATTCCCCCTCGGTCGAGACCCATCGCTACCCGTTCCCGGGGGCGGACAACGCATTGATCCGGCTCGGGGTCGTCTCGGCCCGAGGGGGCGAAACCCGATGGTTGGGCCTCCCCGCGCCCGACTCCGGCGACTTCTACCTCGCCCGGGTGGACTGGGAGAACCCGAGCAAGTTGCTCGTCCAGATCCTCGCCCGCGACCAGAAGACCTTGACCTTGGCCCGGGTCGACCTAGATCGGGACGACAAGATCACCACGCTGGTCGAGGAAAAGTCCGCTACCTGGGTCAACCTCCACAACGACCTCCGGGTGGTCGAAGGGACCGGCGAGATCATCTCGTCGACCGAGCGGTCGGGGTTCCGCCACCTGGAGTTGTTCGACCGCGACGGCCGCTTCGTCCGGGCCTTGACCGAAGGGCGATGGCCGGTCGACGGGGTGGATTTCGTCGACTCGAAGCGCCGAGAGGTCTGGTTCTCGACCGGGGCGGAAAAGCCGCTCCAGCGTCAAGTCTACCGGGTTTCGCTCGACGGCGGGCCGATGGTCCCGGTCACGACCAGTCCGGGGACGCATCGGGTGACCGTTTCGGGCGACGGCGACCATTACGTCGATGTGTTTTCGAGCCGGACCCAATCGCCGACGACCCGGCTGCTCACCCGCGATGGTCGGGTCGTCGCCGAGCTCGACGATTCCGCCCGGAACGACCCGAGGGTGGCGGTTTACCAACTGACTCCGCCCGAGATCGTCTCGTTCCGGAGCCGGGACGGCGTCGACCTGTTCGGGGCGTTCTACCCGCCGAAGGGAGAGGCCCTGGGGGCCAAGGCTCCTCTGGTGGTTTTGCTTTATGGCGGTCCCCACGTCCAGTACGTCTCCGACTCCTGGGCGATGACCGCCGACCTGAACGCCCAGGGGTTGGCCGAGCGAGGGTTCGCGGTCTGGAAGATGGACAACCGGGGGTCCGCTCGCCGAGGGGTGGCGTTCGAGTCGAGCATCCACCGGGCGATGGGGACGGTCGAGGTCCGGGATCAGGTGGATGGCGTCCGGTTCGTCGCCGGGCGTTACCCCGACCTCGTGGACGCGACTCGGGTCGGCGTGAGCGGGTCGAGCTATGGCGGCTACATGACGCTCCGGTGCTTGACCGAGGCCCCCAAGACGTTCCGGGCGGGGGTCGCCGTCGCCCCGGTGACCGACTGGGACGGCTACGACACTTGCTACACCGAACGCTACATGGGCACGCCGGCCAACAACCCGGAAGGCTACCGGGGGTCTTCGGTCCTGACGAGGGTCGATCAGATCGAAGGGAACTTGCTGATCATCCACGGGATGATCGACGAGAACGTCCACTTCCGCCACTCGGCGAGGCTGGCGTCGGCCCTGGTCGCGGCGTCTCGGCCCTTCGAGATGCTCCCGCTCCCCGACGAGCGGCACTCATCTCGCAAGGAAGACGGGCGGAAGTACGTCGCCGACCGCCTGGCTCGCTTCTTCGTACAAGCGCTCGCCGATCGAACGGGGTCCTGACCTCGTCCCAACCTCGCCATCTGGCTTTTTTTGGCGGACCAGCCAAGAAAAGCAGGTTTACTTGTTTGTAAGAGGCTTGATGAATGTCCGATGACTTCGACCAGATGTTCCCGATCGAAAGCTGCTCGGATCATTCGGGGTGGACAGCTCCAGGGCCGTTTTTCATCGAAGATTCGAACCAAATTCAGGACATTAGAGGTCGTTTGCACCTATAATGGTCGACTGCGAGTGACCGTCGTTCGGTCCTCGACCTCTCCTTCCGTTAAACCGGCCAAATTTGGCTTGTTCGTCGAATCGGCCAAAATCTTCCATCAATGGAGCGGGGAATCGTGTCGATGGCAGAAAAACCAACGGGGCCTCCGGTTCGGATCATCGGGAGCCGAGAACTCCACCAGAATTTGCCGACGATCATGCGTGAGTTGGAAAACAACGACGCGCGTTACGTCCTGACGGTTCACGGCAAGCCGAAGGCGGTCCTCCTGGGGGCCTCGACTTACCAGGATCTCGTTCAAGGTAGGCAACATCCCAGCGAAGCGCTCGTCGGACTTCAGTTGAGCGCCCTGCTTGGCACGACGTTCGACATCCAGTCGATCGACATCCTGAAGGAAAACATGGGCGTCAGCCTCGAATCAGAATCGACCTACGACATCTAGTCGCGAACTCGCACTTCCGCCGACCGATGATCTCCGAATCGGGATCAGTGTTCGTAAATTCGACCAGGTCATCCCTCCATCGCGACAAACGGATTCGGACTTCGGCCCGCCGATCTTCAAAAATTCTCGACCATCCTCGCGGAATTTTCGACGTCCGACCGTTTGGGTTGTAGACTTGAGGCGAATCGAGGGAAAACTTCTCCCGAGGGTTGCGATGATCAGCCAGGTTTTGGCATTCCGAATGCACTGGGTCTCCGACGCACCTCGGATCAACACCCGCCGATTCCCCTCTTGAAAATTTGATCGAGGAGTTTTCGATGGTCCCTCAATCCCCAGCGGCCTGTTTCGTGGTGCGCGCTTCGCGAATCGTGCTGGTGATCGGTTCGGCCTTGGCCTTGGCGGTCGGTATCTCCGGGTGTAGCCACCGACGGACCGCGATGCGACCCGTCTTCGGGACCCCGGTTGCCTCGAGCCCGGTGATGGCGACCCCTGATCCGTCCTGCCCGACCGGCTCGACCATGACCACCGTCCCCAACTCGTCCGAACCGTTCCCGACCCCGACGATCAGCCCCCCTTCCAATGCCAGGGCGAACGGAAATGGAGTGATCCGAGCCGGCGGCTCGCCCCCCGTTCCCGACGCCCCCGAGGAACCGTCGCTCAACGCCCCCGACCTGACTCCGACCAACCCGCCATCGACCGGCGGCGGAGTCTCCCCGTCGACCCGCCCGAGTTCGTCCAAGAATTCCACTCGACGCGACGGTTCGACCCGTCGAGCCCGCTTCACGCTCCAGGATCAGGTCAAGCCCTACGTCGAGAACCCCGACGACCTCTTCGGGCCCCCCAAAGCCGACCGCCCCTGGAAGTACGTCGTCCTCCACCACAGCGCGGGCGACCAAGGGGGGCTCGACCAGATCGACCGCGATCACCGCAAGATCCTCGGCTTCGAGGGGTGCGGCTACCACTTCGTGATCGGCAACGGGACCGGCAGCCCCGACGGCCAGATCGAGGTGGCTGACCGCTGGCTCAACCAGAAGAACGGCGTCCATTGCCGAAACGGCAAGACCCCCGACGTCAACGAGTACGGGATCGGGATCTGCCTGGTCGGCAACTTCGACCAGTCCGCGCCAACCGCCAAGCAGATCGCCGCCGCCCGGGCGCTGGTGGCCTACCTCGGCGACCGCTACGCGATCCCCGGCGACCACCTCGGTACCCACGACCAGTTCGCCAGCGGCCCGACCGCCTGCCCTGGGAAGAACTTCCCGAGCGAGGCCATCATCGGCTCCTCGCATGTCGCCCGGCGCTGATCGGTCTGGTTCCTAAGATTTCCCCGAACGGCGGATCGCAGGATCGCCGTTGGATTTGCTTTGCAATCTGCGATTTGCCATCTGTAATGGATTTCCCGGATTGGCGCTCGATCAAGTCGCCTCCAGCTTCGCCCCTCGTCGGACCGCTTCCAGCAGCAAAGCGATCACGCTCATCGAGTCGGTGATCGTCCCACCTTGAACCATCTCCCAGGCGGTTTCCCAGCTTACCTGGCGCACTTCGAGCCGCTCGGTCCCTTCGGGTTCGCTCTCGCCCAAGGTCAGCTCCGTGGCCCGATAAAGGTACGCGACCTCGTCGCTGACCGAGTTCGATAGGTGGGCCAGGCCGATCCGTTCGAGCCGACCCGCGCCCAACCCGGTTTCTTCCTTCAGCTCGCGACGGGCCGTAATCTCGGGATCTTCCCCCTCGTGCCCGCCCCCTTCGGGGATCTCCCAGGAATAGGTGCCGAGCGGGTAACGGTGCTGGCCGACGAGCCAGATCGACCCGTCGTCGGCGACCGGCAAGACGCCGATCGCCTTGTTCTTGAAGTGGACGACGCCGTAGATCCCCGCTTTGCCGTCGGGCCGGAGGATCTGGTCCTCCCGGACGCTGATCCAGGGGTTGTCGTAGATGGCCCGGGAGCCGAGCGTCGTCCAGGGATTGGCGGGTTCGGGTTGATCCATGAGTCGAGTGCTAGATCCGGGGGTTCATTGCAGACCGCAAAATTGCAAATTGCAGAGGCAAGTTGAATCAAAGGATGCTTTGCAATTTGGAATCTTGCAATTTGCCATGTGGAAGTCACCCCTTGAGCGCGGCTTGGAGCGTCACGCCCATGTCGGCGGGACTCTTGGCGACACGGATGCCCGCCCCTTCGAGCGCGGCGATCTTGTCCTCGGCCTTGCCCGAACCGCCCGAGATGATCGCCCCGGCGTGGCCCATCCGCTTGCCCGGAGGCGCGGTCTGCCCGGCGATGAAGGCGGCCATCGGCTTGGTGAACACCCCCGACTTCTTGAGTTCGGCGGCCTGCTCCTCGGCATTCCCGCCGATCTCGCCCATCATCAGGACGGCGTCGGTGTCGGGATCGGCCTCGAACATCCGCAGCGCGTCGGCGAAGCTGGTCCCGTTGACCGGGTCGCCGCCGATCCCGACGCAGGTGCTCTGGCCGATCCCGAGGTTGGTCAACTGCCAGACGGCTTCGTAGGTCAAAGTCCCCGACCGACTCACGACGCCGACCCGCCCCGGCTTGTGGATATAACCCGGCATGATCCCGATCTTGCAAGCCCCCGGGGTGATGACGCCGGGGCAGTTCGGCCCGATCAACCGGGCCGAGGGGTGGTGCGCCTTCAGGTAGGCGACCGCCCGCGCCATGTCGAGCACGGGGATTCCCTCGGTGATCGCGATGATCAGGGCAATCCCCGCGTCGGCGGCTTCCAAGATCGAGTCGGCGGCGAACGGAGGGGGGACGAAGATCATCGTCGCGTTCGCCCCGGTCGCCTTGACCGCGTCGGAGCACGAGTCGAACACCGGGACGCCCAGGGTCGAGGTCCCCCCCTTGCCGGGGGTGACCCCGCCAACGAGGTTCGTCCCATAGTCGCGGCACTGCTCGGAGTGGAACGCCCCCGCCTTGCCGGTGATCCCCTGGCAAATCAGCCGGGTATTCTTGTCAACCAAGATGCTCATGCGATGAATTCCGTGAGGTGGGGCCAACTCGTCGTGAGAATTGTGGGTTGGATGGTTGATTCATTCGAGAATGGACAACGATCTTGACGGATCAATTGTCCGAGATCCGGTTCAGCCAATAGTACGGTCGTTATTTGTGGTAGGCGACCGGGACGATCCAGATTCTATGATCTTTATCCAAATAATAGATTGAGTCAGGAAATCGCTTCAACAGGCATTTCTGAGCCTCGGATGACCCCGCCTTGGCCCACCGTTGAGGGTCTTGGCGGATCACCCAGACCTTCTCCTCGACTTCATTTCCAAAAGCGGTTGCCAGGTCTAATCGCCGCAGTTCATAGCAAGCGACGGCTTCCCGGACTTCGGTCCTGGCTTCGGGGTGAAAAACAGCGGGCTTCACTTGCGTCTGGCTCTCAGTTCGGCGAAGACTTGCTCCGCCGGCACTCCTTCGACCTCGCCAAGTCGAATTTGTTGGATGCGCCGATCGACCTCAACCTCCCAAGCGACCTCGACATTTTCGACGTCGGACCCACTCGCCGAATCTAGGGTTTCGATCAAGTAGCAAGCCAGTTCGGCGCGGTCTTGCTGCGATAGCACACCCGAGTCGGCTTTGATCCGTTCGAGCTCAAGACTCATGCGGACTCCTGTCCAGGATCGAAGCGATTACCTGGCGAATAGCTTTGTTACCGCCACCCGCCACTCGGGAACGGCCGGCTCGGCGTCCGCCTGGTCCCCCGAACGATAAACGGCAACGGGCAATGCGGCATCGCCACGATAGGAGGCGATTGTTTGAGCTTGGGGATCAACGTCCCAGACAACCATCGTCCCGGCCTCGAAGTAGTCGGCCCGCTTGGCTTCCATCTCGACTTCGGCCGCCGGGCCGTAGTCGTTCTCGCTCCGGACCTCGACGGCGAACAATGGCGTCCCTTCAACGAACCGCATATCGTTGATGGGTAGCGGTCCGGCATAGTAGGAGGCGTCGGGAGAGAATGATTGACGACCGTTTGACAGTGGAGGACGGATGGCGAAGCCCATCCCATCGGGGTAGACAAATCCAACTCCACGATCCTCGGAGTAGAGTTCCAACTGAATAGCGATTTTGAATGCGACTCGAGACGGCTTATGACCGCTACTCACGTAATGAATAATCCTCCCGCCAACCAATTCCGCCTTCCCCTCGACGCGGTACAAGTCGTCCAGAGTAGCCGGAGCGATCGTTTCGGCATTCATGCGTTTGCCCTCCACCTGGTCTCCACGCGATCAAGCCGCGCCCTTGGCGGCGGCGACGACCTTCTTGGCGGCGTCGGTCAGGCCGATGGCGGTGATGATCGTCCGGCCGGATTCATCCAAGAGCTTCTTGCCGAGTTCGACGTTCGTGCCTTCGAGGCGGACGACCAAGGGGACCTTGAAGTCGATTTCGTCGTAGGCCGCGAGCAGGGCCGAGGCGATCGTGTCGCACTTCATGATCCCGCCGAAGATGTTGACCAGGACCCCTTTGACGTTCGGGTCGGCCAGCAAGATCCGGAAGGCTTCGAGGACCGCGTCCTTCTGGGCGCCTCCGCCGACGTCGAGGAAGTTGGCGGGCTCGCCGCCGTGGTACTTGATCAGGTCCATCGTGCTCATGGCCAGGCCCGCGCCGTTGACCAGGCAGGCGATGTCGCCGTCGAGGCTGACGTAGCTCAGGCCACTTTTCCCGGCCCGGAGTTCGTTGGGGTCTTCCTCGTCGACGTCGACCAGGTCGGCGATATCCTTGTGGCGGAACATCGCGTTGTCGTCGAAGTTGAGCTTGGCGTCGAGGGCGAGGACTTCCCCCTTGTCGGTGACGATCAGGGGGTTGATCTCGGCGAGCGAGGCGTCGGAGTCCATGAAGAACCGGACGAACGCCTTCAAGAACTTCTCGCCGTTCTTGGCGGCGGGTCCCTTCAAACCCAACGCCTGGCAGACCTTCCGAGCCTGGAAATCGGCCAGGCCCACGCCGATGTCGATCGGCTCGCGGTGGATCTTCTCGGGGGTCTCGTGCGCGACGATCTCGATGTCGACCCCGCCTTCGGTTGTGGCCATCAGGACCGGGCATTGCAGCTCTCGGTCGACCGCCAGGCCGAGGTAGAGCTCCTGGACGATATCGTGGCCGACCGTGACCAGGACCTTCTTGATCATCTGCCCCTCGGCGCCCGTCTGGTACGTCACCAGCGTCTTGCCGAGCAACTCACCGGCGGCCCGCTTCGCATCTTCTTTGCTGCGAACGAGTTGCACACCCTTGGCCATTCCCTCTTTGCGAGGCTTGAGCCCGCTGGCGATCTCCAGGGCCTCCCCCCGGTCGTCGTCGGGGCCGATCGCGATCCCCTTGCCCCGGCCACCGGCATGGACCTGCGCCTTGACGACGATCAGGCCGCCGCCGAGCTTGTCATAAGCCGCCGCCGCCTCGTCGGGCGTGGTCGCGACGATCCCCTCGGGTACGGCGACCCCGGCGGCTTTGAGGAGATCCTTGGCCTGGTACTCGTGGACTTTCATGGAGCCTCGGACCTTGCCTTGCGGGTCGATGGGGGAGCGGTGATGGCCGTGCCGCCGAGCGTCGAGGCCCGTTCTACCACAACTCGACCCAGCTTCACCAGGCCCCAGCGAGCGAAGACCGAACGAACCCAAACCTCGGGCCGCAGCATCGAGCCGCCGAGCCAACCCCGGCCCGAAAGCCGACGCTCATCGCCGACGAAACTCGTCCTCGACTTCGCGCTCAATCAAGGCAATCTCGGCGTCGGTCGGGAAGATCGGGTCGCGCCCGAAGAGTTCTTTCGCCGCATCCAGCTCATCCAGGTCGCCGAACTCCTCGGCCCAGTAAGCGGCCTCGCGGGCGCCGGGGGCCGACGGCTTGGCGTCGAGGTCGGCCGGGCGAGGCGCCGGGTGGTTCTTCTTGGCCTTCCGGGAATCCAATTCGGTCCAGAAAGCGTCGGCGGTGACGACCTTCGACCGACGACGGGTGGCGGCTTGCTGGATTCGGTGGTCCGACGACACCACGGTCAAGGTCTTCGGGCTGGAGTGGTGGGCGATCAACTCCTCGATCTGCTCGTCGGCGCTTTCCTTGTTGACGGCGTACAAGACCGTCAGCCCTTTGTGGTGGGTCTCGCTGGCCCGGTCGTGCGGAGGCGTCGCGGCGTCGAAGACCACCGTCGTCAGGTGGGCCTCGGTGGATTCCAGGGTCGTGGCCAGGTCATTCAAGAAGCGATGACGAACCTGGCGAAACCCGTCGGGGCCGAACTTCCGCCCGAGCAGGCCGCCGGCGTACATCAGGTTGTAGCCGTCGATCAAGGTACGCATCGAGGTGGCCCGCTTCGTGCAAGGTCGGAAAGCCCGTTGAACTTATCATAGCTCGCTTCCCATCCTCAGGCCAGGTCTCGACAGAAATTCGCATGCAACCAAAGTGCCAACCTCGCTCGAGGCCGAGCCGACGTCGCCATCGATCAAATTGATCAAAGCCTGGCCCGGACTTGCCGGCCGATGGTTGGGCCGTCGGGACGACGTATCGTCACTTCTCGACGATCACCGGATCTTGACGACCCGGAAGCTAGGATCGGTCGTCCTAAAATACGAGGCTCATGACGGATTGCGGGGTGGTGATTTCGCTGAGGCTCCCAGTCGGCTACGATGGCCCGACTTCCTGAACTTCGCACCGGCTCACCGGCTCATCGCCGCGTCGGGCCGAAGGGTCCAAGCATG
>JAABUX010000239.1_pt1 | contig 94513 bp, 83 predicted proteins | sample 5561851 | NCBI WGS metagenome assembly JAABUX01 (sample SAMN10711883, study PRJNA513361) | rock metagenome | isolation source: Antarctica rocks | place: Antarctica: Victoria Land, Richard Nunatak red sandstone | collected 2016-01-03 | reverse complement strand
CTACAATTCCATCCGGAGACATTCAGCGCTCGGGTACATGACACCCGATGAATACGAGCTGGGATACAGGGAACTCAGTCAACTGGCAGCCTAATCCGGTGTCCAAAAAAGCGGGAACACTCCAGGCATGATCGGCGCCACCCTGGCGGCCGTCCCGCAGCGGCGGCTCGTCTTGGCCGCGAAGACGACGGTGTTCGCCGTGACCGCCTTCGTTCTCGGTATCGCGTCAAGCTTTGCCGCCTACTACGCGTTCCAGGCCTTCCTGCCCAACGACAGCCTGCGGTCCTCGATCGGTGATCCCGGCGTGCTGCGCGCCGTGATCGGCGGCGGCCTGTACCTGGTCGCGCTGGGTCTGCTCGGTCTCGGCCTCGGCGCGATCATCCGCAGCAGTGCCGGCACGATCGCCACCCTGTTCGGCCTGCTGTTCGTCCCGTCCATCCTGATCTCGATCCTGCCGCAGTCCTGGCAGACCACCGTCGGGCCATACCTGCCAATGAACGCCGGCGAGCAGATCTACATCGCCGTGCACCACGAAGCCAACAGCCTCGGCGCCTGGACCGGATTCGGGGTGTTCTGCCTCTACGCCGCCCTCGCCCTAACGGTCGGATTCGTGCTCGTCAACCACCGCGACGCCTAGACACGTCCAGCAGGAACCCCGCTCGGTACACGACAACCCGGCCCGACCGAAGGAGACGACCGTGAGCCTGAGCTTGACCTGCAAGAACTGCGGCACGGTGCTCAGGGCAGACACGGAGGACGAGTTAGCGGTCCTCGGACTAGCGCACGCAGAGGAACACGGACACGCGACCCCGATGGATCGGCGGCACATCATCGCCCGCATACGCCGCCACAATCCCAAGCCGCAAGGATAGAAGGCAGCCCACGTGGGCGCCCCGCTTCAGCTGCATGCGGCCTCCCGCGCGCAGACGTAGCCCGGCGCTCCGATAAGCGATTCTGTAGGCCGCGGGTCGAGGAGCTGACGGACGTCGGCTTCAGGACGTGGGACGGCTGGGCTTACCTGGCGACCGTCATCGAATTGCATTCACGGAAAAATTATCGGGTGGGCCGTCGGCACGCATATGCGGACCAGCCTGATCACCGATGCGCTCAGCATGGCCCTGGCCCGGCGTAAACCACCGCCAGGTGTCATCTTCCATTCCGATCGCGGCTGCCAGTGCACGCCACACCTCTTCGATGCCTTCTGTAAGGAGAACCGGGGTATGCTATGATAATGCAGTTGCTGAATCGTTCCTCGCCACGTATAAGAAAGAGCTGATTCACACCCGGCCGTGGCCGTCAGTGGCTGATCTGGTGAAAGAGACCGCTGACTGGATCGACAACTACTACAATCCATCCGGAGGCATTCAGCGCTCGGGTACATGACGCCCGATGAATACGAGCTGGAATACAGGGAACTCAGTCAACTGGCAGCCTAATCCGGTGTCCAAAAAGGCGGGGACACTCCAAACGTCATACTCCCTACCTGTCCGGTCACCGTCAGTTGTGACCAGCCGCCGGCGGCGCAGTCTCGGCACCGGATCTACGCGGCAGGACACAATGATCTCAACGCTCCGCCCACGCGTCGCAGGCCACGCCGCCTCGCTAGAACCCCGCCCCGAACCTGCCCGCTTGACGATCCCGCTCCGGCACGACAGTCCCGGCCCGAAGGGCGAGCGCCGTCGATTCCAAGCGGTGTTCGTAGGCGCGCTCCTCTGGGCGAGGTGCGACACTGTAGAGGTGCGCTTGGTGGCAGGCTTTGGCCGCGCGTTAGAGCTGCGTGTCGTTGGGTACCAGTTTCCGGTGCCACAGCTGTCCGAGGAGCAACGGCGCTTGGACACCCGGGCCTGGGACGCGAACTGGTTGGTCATCAGCGGTGAGGTGCGGGCCGATCAGAACCTGAGCTGGTCCTTTCAGGACTCTTGCCTAACCACCTGGGAGGCCGGGGAACTGGTGGACTGGTTGGGCCAGGTCGGCACCGGGGCAGCGGTGCTGGCGACCGATGTCGTTCCCCACCAGCGTCCTTCTCGGCGCGCAGACACGGGAATCTCTGCTGAAGGCAACAGCGGCGACTGGCCGTCGGAGCTGTCCGATCGCGGGTGGTTGACGTTTACCGAACCGAATCTGAGCTTCGCCGTGATGGGGTATGGCCGTCACGTGGACCTGCGCGTCCGTTTGAGCGCCGAGAGCGGCCCACCTCCTGTCGACCCGACAAAGGGCATGGGGTGGTACGAACTCCCGCTCGATGTCTCGGTTGCGGAGTGCCGCGCCGCGAGTGCAGACCTGCAGACGGAGCTGAAAGCCTTCCCCGCCCGCTGACCCTGCGCACCAACGGTAGCCAGAGGTCGCATCATCGCCTGCGTGGAGGATCCCCAACCGGAACGTCGTTAGCCGCTGACGCCGCGGGTGTTCCGGGTAGTCATTCCCTCAGCCATCGCCGGGAGCAGGCCTCACGTCGAGGACGAGGGGTCGATGATCGGAGACCTCAGGCTCGGTAAGCACCACGAACGACGCGACCACGTCGGTGTCGGAGACGAGGAGGTAGTCGGCGTGCCGCAGCGGCTTGGTGTACTGCGAGGTGCGCGTGTCGGCGTTGCCGACGAGATCGGGGAGCCCGGCGTGACCGAGCACCTCGAAGGTCTCCGAGCCCGGCAGGACGTTGAAGTCGCCGGCCACCACGGTCAGGTCGTCAGGGCCGCGCACCCGCCCGACGAGCGCGGTCAGCTGCTCGGCCTGGCGCCGCCGCTCCGGGGTGTCGCCCTTGCCCGACACCATCCGGACGCCGTGCAGATGGGCCACCGTGACGCGGCGCCCGTCGCTGTCCGCGACTCTGATCGCGTGCGCCATGCGACCCCGGTTCTCGGCCGGCCAGGCGTCGTGGTGGGCGAAGCCACCATGGACGAACGCGGCTTCGCCGCCGATGACCGCGAGGTGCGGGTCCACCAGCGTCGCGATGCAGAAGTGCTGACGGCGCACCACGCCGTCCTCGCAGCGCACGGGCCCGGTGTCGTTGGTGTGAAAGAGGGCTTGGTGGCGCGGCAGGCTCCGGCGCAGGTCCGCGAAGAGGCTGGAGCGCTGCCGCAGGCTGCGGTCAGGATCGTCGTACCGCACCCAGCCGTCGTAACCGGTGTGCACGTCACCTCCTGCACGTACAGCACGTCGGCACCGCGGCAGCCACTCGGTCAGCGGCTCGAGCATCCCCCCGCACCAGGCGTTCAGGCTCACCACACGCATGGACGCAGATACTGCCACCCCAGGTACTGCCACCCCGGGCCCATTAGCGAGTAGTTCGACGGGCGTCACGCGCCCGGGATCCGTCCGGGACGATCGTCTAGCGGGAACGCTCAGCTTGTACCAGCGACGGCCATCGGGTCGACGTAGCTGGCGTCGGCGCTGAGCAGGGCCCGACCAGCGTGGCTCGGGTGGTGGGGTCGGACGGCGTTCAGCTCGGTGCGGGCAGCACGGCGAGGATCTTGCTGCCGCCTTCGACGCACTCCGAGGCCTGGCCGGTTTTCAGCACCACCGGGGTGGTGAACCCCCGGCAGGTCCAGCCGTGCACGGACACCGGCGCGCCACCGCCGTTGCCGCGCACCTTCCCGGCCGCGATCTGCCTGTTGTAAGCCTGCTCGATTCCCATCGCGGTCGCGCAGGAGACGCTGCCCTGCTGGACTTCCACGTGCACGGGAACCGCTGCGGCCGTCCGGGTGGTCCCGCAGGACAGGGCCGCGGGCTGGCTGCCCGACTGGGCCGCCGGCTGTCCGGCCGGCGACTGCCCGGCGGGTTGCGCCGATCCGCCGCAGCCCGCGACCAGCAGGCCGGTCGTGGCGGCCGCGCCGGCGCAGCGGGCCAGCAGCCCGCGCCCAGCACCAGGCTCAGGCCGGCCAGCGCGCATTGACGTCTCCCTTCGCGCCCCACATCATGCCGCACCGGGCGGCCGGCCAAGCCAACTCCGGCCGCGCCGGACGGCCCAGCCCAGGAAGTGCGGTTGCATAAATTCAAATTCGGCTGCATAATAATTCACGAACTGACTGAGCACGCCAAGTTAACGCCCCGTCGGTTCTCGGATCGAGGTTCCTGGGCCGAGGTTCGCGGATCGAGACGTTCGCGGCAGTTGACTGACCGGCACGGCCCTTGAGTTGAATGAGCGGACGGAGTGGCTGCATGGGAGTGCGGGTAGCGGTAGCCGGCGCGAGCGGTTACGCGGGCGGTGAGCTGCTGCGCATCCTGGCCGGCCATCCGGAGCTGGAGCTAGGTGCCGTCACCGCCGCCAGCAACGCCGGGAAAACCGTCGGTGAGGTGCACCCGAACCTGGCCGTGGCCGGCGCGATCGCGGGCCGGCGGTTCGACCCGGCCGGAGCGGAAGCTGAGTCGGGCTGCGACCTGGCGTTCCTCGCGCTGCCAGCCGGGGAGTCGGCGGCCGCGGCCGCGCGGTTCCCGGCCACCACCAGGATCGTTGATCTCGGACCGGACTTCCGGCTGGCCGACCCTGCCGCCTGGGCCCGGCACTACCCGGCGCCGCACGCGGGCCAGTGGACCCGCGGCCTGCCGGAACTGCCCGGCGCGCGGGCGGAGATCCGGGCCGCCGCCAGGGTCGCGGTTCCCGGCTGCTACGCCACCGCCGCGATCCTCGCGCTGGCCCCGCTAATCGCCGCCGGCCTCGCCGACCCCGCCGACGTCGTGGTCGTCGCCGCCTCCGGCACGTCCGGCGCCGGCCGGTCACTGCGGACGAGCCTGCTGGCCAGCGAGGTGATGGGCTCGGTCGCGGCGTACCAGGCGGCCGGCGCGCACCGGCATACGCCGGAGATCGAGCAGGCGCTGGATGAGGCCGCGGCGAGGTGGCAGCAGACCGCGGCGACCCCGGAGCAGACCGCGGCGACCGCCCGGCAGGCAGCAGCGGGCTCGCCGCAGGCAGCCGCAGTCCTGCGGCAGTCCGGCGCGCGGGTGTCGTTTACTCCCGTCCTCGCGCCTATGCCGCGCGGCATCCTGGCTACCTGTACGGCGCGGCTAACAGACCGCCCTGCTGGGCAGGCGGCTGCCGGGCAGGCGGCTGCCGGGCAGGGCGCCGCCACGGCGGCGCTGCGCGCGGCGCTGACCGCCGCCTACGCCGGCGAGCCGTTCGTCTGCCTGCTGCCCGACGGCAGCTGGCCCGTCACCGGCGCGGTGGCCGGCTCCAACGGCGTGCACCTGCAGGCCGCCGCCGACGGCCGCGCGGGCCGGGCGACCGTGCTGGCCGCCATCGACAACCTCGGCAAGGGCGCGGCCGGCCAGGCCGTGCAGTGCGCCAACCTGATGCTCGGCTTGGCGGAGACCGCGGGCCTGACCGGCTGCGGGGTCGCGCCGTGAGCGTTACCAGCCCGGCCGGGTTCCGCGCCGCGGGCCTGGCCGCCGGGATCAAGGAGTCCGGCGGCGCGGACCTCGCAGTAGTTCTCAACGACGGTCCGTCAGCCGCCGCCGCCGGGGTTTTCACCGCCAACCGCGTGCAGGCCGCGCCGGTGCTGTGGACCCGGCAGGTCGTCCGCGGCGGCCAGGTCACTGCCGTGATCCTCAACTCCGGCGGCGCCAACGCCTGCACCGGGCCGGCCGGATTCCAGGACACCCACCGGACCGCCGAACGGGTCGCCGCCGCCACCGCGACCGCCGCGGCCGGCGTCGCCGTCTGCTCAACCGGCCTGATCGGCGAGCGGCTGCCGATGGGCAAGCTGCTGCCCGGCGTGGACGCGGTCGTGGCCGCCGCGCATGCGGGCGGCGGCGCGGCGGCCGCCGACGCGATCCGCACCACCGACACGGTCGCCAAGACGGCTGCGGTGCGCGGGCCCGGCTACACCATCGGCGCGATGGCCAAAGGCGCCGCGATGCTCGCGCCGGCGCTCGCCACCATGCTGGTGGTCGTGACCACCGACGCGAGCCTGCCGGCCGCCGACCTGGACGCAGCGCTGCGGCAGGCGGCGGGCAGCACGTTCGACCGGCTGGATACCGACGGCTGCATGTCCACCAACGACACCGTGCTGCTGCTGGCCAGCGGCGCGGCCGGGGTAGCGCCCGATCCCGGCGACTTCGCCGCGCTGCTGGCGACCGTGTGCGCCGACCTGGCCGGGCAGATGCAGCGCGACGCCGAGGGCGCCAGCAAAATCATCACGATCGAGGTGACCGGCGCGGCCACCGACGCCGACGCCGTGACCGTCGGCCGCGCGATCGCCCGGTGCAACCTGCTCAAGTGCGCGATCGCCGGCGCGGACCCGAACTGGGGCCGGGTGCTGGCCGCCATCGGGACCACCAGCGCGACGTTCGAGCCGGACCAGCTGGACGTGGCGATGAACGGCGTCTGGGTCTGCCGTGACGGCTATGCCACGCCGGACCGGTCCCTGGTCGACCTGACGCCCCGCGCCGTCTCCATCACCGCGGACCTGCGCGCGGGCAAGGCCGCAGCGACGATCCTGACCAGCGACCTGACCGCCGAGTACGTGCACCTGAACTCGGCGTACAGCACATGACGGTAACCCGCGACACGGCCGACGCGGTGGCGAAGGCGGCGACCCTGATCGAGGCGCTGCCCTGGCTGGAGCGGTTCCACGGCCAGACGGTCGTGATCAAGCTCGGCGGCAACGCGATGACCGATCCGGAGCTGCGCCGGGGGTTCGCCCGCGACATGGTTTTCCTGCGGTACGCGGGGCTGCAACCGGTCGTGGTGCACGGCGGCGGCCCGCAGATCAGCGCGCAGCTGGACAAGCTCGGCCTGCCGGTCACCTTCCGGGCCGGCCTGCGGGTCACCACTCCCGAGGCCATGGACGTGGTCCGGATGGTGCTCACCGGCCAGGTGAACCGGGACATCATCGGGCTGATCAACCGGCACGGCCCGTTCGCCGTGGGCATGTCCGGCGAGGACGCGCAGCTGCTCACCGCCAGCCGGGCGCACGTCACCGTGGACGGCGAGACGGTCGACCTGGGCCAGGTCGGCCAGATCGAGTCGGTCAACCCCGGGGCCGTTGCCGCGCTGCTGGCCGACGGCCGCATCCCGGTGATCTCCAGCGTCGCGCGCGGCGCCGGCGGCGAGATTTACAATGTCAACGCCGATACCGCGGCCGCCGCGCTGGCGATCGCGCTGGACGCGGTGAAGCTCGTCGTGCTCACCGACGTGCCGGGTCTTTACGCCAGCTGGCAGGGCGGCAGCGGCGAGGTCATCAGCCAGCTCACCGTGACCGAGCTGGCGGCCATGCTGCCCGGCCTGACCGGCGGCATGATCCCCAAGATGGAAGCCTGCCTGACCGCGGCCCGCGGCGGCGTCGGGCAGGTGCACGTGCTGGACGGGCGGCTGCCGCACGCCGTGCTGCTGGAAATCTTCACCGACTCGGGCATCGGCACGATGGTGGTCCCCGACGCGGACCCGGATCAAGACAACGGCGCCGGCTGGCGGACGAGATGAGCGCTACCGAGCGGCTCCAGGACCGGTACGCGGCGGTCATGATGGCGAACTACGGGCTGCCGCCGGTGGCGCTGGCCCGCGGCGAGGGCTGCCGGGTGTGGGACGTCGACGGCGCGCAGTACCTGGACCTGGTAGCCGGCATCGCGGTCAGCTCCCTCGGCCACGCGCACCCCAGCGTCGTGGCCGCGGTCAGCCGCCAGGTGCGGACCCTGGCGCACACGTCCAACCTGTACCTGCACGAAGGACAGGTCGCCCTGGCCGAGCGGCTGCTGCACCTGATCGGCGCGGACGGCCGGGTGTTCTTCGCCAACTCCGGCGCCGAGGCCAACGAGGCGGCGATCAAGCTGGTGCGCCGCCGCCAGGGACCGGGCCGGCCGGTAATCGTGGCCGCCGAGGGCGGCTTTCACGGCCGGACCATGGGCGCGCTCAGCATCACCGGGAAGAGTTCCATCCGGACCCCTTTCGGGCCCTACGGAGTTGAAGTTCGGTTTGTGCCTTTCGGTGACACCGCGGCGCTGCGGGCATCCGTCGGACCGGACTGCGCGGCGGTGTTCCTGGAACCGTGCCTGGGCGAGGGCGGCGTGGTGCCGCCGCCGCCGGGCTACCTGCGGGCCGCGCGGGCGGCCTGCGACGCGGCCGGCGCGCTGCTGGTGCTGGACGAGATCCAGAGCGGCATCGGCCGGACCGGTGCCTGGTTCGCCTTCCAGGCCGAGAAGATCACGCCGGACGTGATCACGCTCGCCAAGGGCCTCGGCGGCGGCCTCCCGATCGGCGCGTGCATCGGGCTCGGCGACTGCGGCGACGTCCTTGCCAAGGGCGAGCACGGCAGCACGTTCGGCGGGAACCCGGTCGCCTGCGCGGCGGCGCTGGCGGTACTCGACACGATCGAGCGCGACGGGCTGCTGGCCCGCGCCACGGAGGTCGGCGGCCAGCTCCGGGCCGGGATTGAGGCGGCCGGGGCGGCCCACCCGCTCGTCGCCGGGGTGCGGGGGACCGGCCTGTGGCTGGCCATCGCACTGACCGGGCCTGCGGCCGTGACCGTAGAGGCAGCGGCCCGGTCGGCAGGCTTCCTGGTCAACTCCGTGCAGCCGGACGCGATCCGGCTGGCGCCGCCGCTGATCCTGGACGCCGGCCAGGCGGCCTCGTTCACAGCCGCGCTGCCCGCGATCCTCGCCAAGGCCGGCAACCTGGCCGCCCGGGAGGCATGATGACGCCGCTACGGCACTTCCTGCGGGACGATGACCTGTCACCGGCCGAGCAGGCCGAAGTACTGACGCTGGCAGCCGCGATGAAAGCGGACCGGTTCGGGCGGCAGCCGCTGGCAGGCCCGCGCACCGTCGCGGTGATCTTCGACAAGCCGTCGCTGCGGACCCGGCTGTCATTCTCGGTCGGTATAGCCGAGCTGGGCGGGTACCCGCTGGTCATCGACGCGCAGGCGACGCACCTGGGCCGGGGCGAGAGCATCGGGGACGTGGCCAGGGTGCTCGGCGCGCAGGTGGCTGCCATCGTGTGGCGGACATTCGGCCAGGACCGGATCGAGGCGCTGGCCGCGGCCAGCCCGGTGCCGGTCATCAACGGCCTGACCGACCAGTTCCATCCGTGCCAGGTGCTCGCTGACCTGCTGACCATCCGCGAGGCGTGCGGCTCGCTGGCCGGGCGGACGCTGACCTTCCTCGGCGACGGGTCCAGCAACATGGCCCGGTCCTACCTGCTGGGCGGGGCGACCGCCGGGATGCACGTGCGGATCAGCGCGCCGGAGCCGTTCGGGCCGGGCGCGCAGGTACTTGCGGACGCCGCGGCGATCGCCGGGCGCACCGGCGGCTCGGTGACGGTCGTCACTGACCCGGCGCTGGCCTGCAAAGACGCGGACGTGCTCGCGACCGACGTCTGGACCTCGATGGGCCAGGAAGGCGAGGAAGCCGCGCGGGCCGGCGCGATGGCGCCGTACAGCCTGGACGAGGGCAAGCTGGCGCTCGCCGCCCCCGGCTGCCGGGTGCTGCACTGCCTGCCCGCGCACCGCGGCAGCGAGATCACCGCCGCCGTGATCGACGGGCCGGCCAGCCTCGTCTTCGCCGAGGCCGAGAACCGGCTGCACGCGCAGAAGGCGCTGCTGTGCTGGCTGCTGGGCTGGCGGCAGTGACCCGGCCAGCCGGCCCGGCGGTGGCTCCGGGCGCGACGGCGGGACTGGCCGGTTCAGCAGTGCCGGCCGGGAAAGCGGCCCGGCAGGCGCAGGTCATCGGGATCCTGGCCCGGGACGCTCAGCCGGTCCGGTCCCAGGAAGAGCTCGCTGAGCGGCTCGGTCAGCGCGGCATCCGGGTCACCCAGGCCACGCTGTCGCGGGACCTGGAGGAACTCGGCGCCGTCCGGCTGCGCGGCGGCGACGGCGGCCTGGTGTACGCGCTGCCGGGGGAGCCGGGCAGCGGAGCCGGCGCTATCGGCCCGGATGCGGCCGGCGCAGCCGCGGCCGCGGCCGCGCGGCTGGCTCGGCTCATCCCCGACCTGCTGATCAGCGCCGAGGCGAGCGCCAACCTGGTGGTGGCCCGCACCCCCGCGGGCGCGGCGCAGCTGCTGGCCTCGGCAGTCGACCAGGCGTCCTGGCAGTCGGTGCTCGGCACAGTCGGCGGTGACGACACCGTACTGATCATCGCCCGCGAGCCGGACGGCGGCGCGCAGCTGGCCCGCGCACTGCTGCGGCTGGGCGCTGCGCCGCCGTCCCGGCAAACGGCTGACCAGGTTCCCGAATCCCCGTCATCACAATTCCTGAGGAGCTAACCCGGTGCCCGATAAAGTAGTGCTCGCCTATTCTGGCGGCCTCGACACGTCCGTGGCGATCGGCTGGATCGCCGAGCGCACCGGCGCGGAGGTCATTGCCGTGGCCGTCGACGTCGGCCAGGGCGGCGAGGACATGGAGACGATCGCCGCCCGCGCGCTGGCCTGCGGCGCTGCCGATTCCACGGTCGTCGACGCCCGCGACGAGTACGCCGCCGACTACTGCATGCCCGCGCTGCGGGCGAACGCGCTGTACATGCAGCGTTACCCGCTGGTCTCGGCGCTGTCCCGGCCGCTGATAGTCGCCCACCTGGCCCGGGTCGCGGCGGCGGCCGGCGCCAGCATCGTGGCGCATGGCTGCACCGGCAAAGGCAATGACCAGGTGCGGTTCGAGGTGGGCATGGCCAGTCTGGCACCCGATATCACCGTCATCGCCCCGGTGCGGGATTCCGGTATGACCCGGGACAAGTCGATCGCGTTCGCGGCCGAGAAGGGCCTGCCGATCAGCGTGTCCGCCCGGTCGCCGTACTCGATTGACCAGAACGTCTGGGGCCGCAGCTGCGAGACCGGGCACCTGGAGGACATCTGGGCGGCGCCGCTGGAAGACGTTTACGGTTACACCGCCGACCCCGGCGCGCCGCGGGCCGCCGACGAGGTGACGATCAGCTTTACCGACGGGCTGCCGGTGGCGCTGGACGGCCGGCCGCTGACCCCGCTGGCGCTTATCACCGAGCTGAACGCGCTGGCCGGCGCGCACGGGATCGGCCGCATTGACCTGGTCGAGGACCGGCTGATCGGGATCAAGAGCCGGGAGATCTACGAGGCGCCCGGCGCGATCACGCTGATCACCGCGCACCAGGAGCTGGAGAACGTCTGCCTGGAGCGCGACCTGGCCCGGTTCAAGCGGCTGGCCGAGCAGCGCTGGACCGAGCTGGTCTATGACGGGCTGTGGTTCTCGCCGCTGCGCCGGTCGCTGGGGGCGTTCATGACCGAGGCGTCCCGGCGGGTCACTGGCGACGTACGGGTCCGGCTGCACGGCGGCCGCGCGGTAGTGACCGGCCGGCGCAGCGCGGCGTCGCTCTATGACTTCAGCCTGGCTACCTATGACACCGGCGACACGTTCGACCAGGGCCTGGCAAAAGGCTTTATCGAGCTGTTCGGCCTGCCCAGCAAGATCGCGGCCGGCCGGGACCGTAACGTGGCAGGCTGAGACCGGCGGACGAGAGGAACGGCGTGGGAGACGACCAGGGGAACCAGCCGCTGCGGCTGTGGGGCGGCCGGTTCGAGTCGGGGCCCGCGGAGGCGCTGGCGCGGCTGTCAGTCAGCGTCCAGTTCGACTGGCGGCTCGCGCCGTACGACCTGCTGGCGTCCCGGGCGCACGCGCGGGTGCTGCACCGGGCCGCGCTGCTGGACGACGCCGAGCTCGCCCGGCTGCTGGCAGCGATCGACGACCTGCGCCGCAGCTGCCGGGACGGCACGTTCCGCCCCGGCGCCGACGACGAGGACGTGCACACCGCGCTGGAACGCGGCCTGCTGGAGCGGGTCGGCGCCCTCGGCGGCAAACTGCGGGCCGGCCGCAGCCGCAACGACCAGGTGGCCACCGACCTGCGGCTCTACCTGCGCGACCAGGTGCGCCTGATCACCGCCCGGCTGGCCGAGCTGGAAACAGCACTGATCGATCAGGCGCAGCGGCACCTGCGCACCCCGGCGCCCGGCATGACGCACCTGCAGCACGCCCAGCCGGTGCTGCTGGCGCATCAGCTGCTGGCGCACGCCCAGCCGCTGGCCAGGGACGCGAGCCGGCTGCGCGACTGGGACCGGCGGGCGGCGGTCTGCCCCCTGGGTGCAGGCGCGCTGGCCGGGTCGTCGCTGCCGGTCGACCCCGACGCGGTCGCCGCCGAGCTGGGCTTCGACGCGGCGGCGGACAACTCGATGGACGCGGTCAGTGACCGGGATTTCGCCGCCGAGTTCTGCTTCGTCGCGGCCCTGATCGGGGTGCACCTGTCCCGGCTCGGCGAGGAAGTCGTGCTGTGGTCCTCGCATGAGTTCGGCTGGGCCGAGATCGACGACGCCTACGCCACCGGCTCGTCGATCATGCCGCAGAAGAAGAACCCGGACGTGGCCGAGCTGGCCCGGGGCAAAGCCGGGCGCCTCATCGGCGGCCTGACCGGCCTGCTCACCGTCCTGAAAGGCCTGCCGCTCACTTACAACCGGGACCTGCAGGAAGACAAGGAACCCGTCTTCGACGCGGTGGACACGCTGCTGCTGGTGCTGCCGGCGATGGCGGGCATGATCAGCACGCTGCGGTTCAATGTGCAGCGGCTGGCCGGCAGCGCGGCGGCCGGTTACGCCCTGGCCACCGATCTGGCCGAGCACCTGGTGCGGCGGGGCGTGCCGTTCCGCGAGGCGCACGAGGTGGTCGGGCACCTGGTGGTGTGGTGCCAGGTGCACGACTGCGAGCTGGGCGAGGTCAGCGACGCGGACCTGGCGCGGATCTCACCGCAGCTGACTCCTGATGTCCGCGGGGTGCTCACCGTGGAGGGCGCGCTGGCGGCCAGGGACGGCCGCGGCGGCACCGCGCCGGTGCGGGTCGCGGAGCAGCTGGCCCGGCTCCGCCTGGTGGTAGACGAGCACGCGGCCTGGGCAGGCGCGCGCTGACGCTGCTGAGCCGGGAATTCTTCAGCCGGCCGGCGCCCGAGGTCGCCCCGGACCTGCTCGGCCGGGTGCTGGTGCACGACAGCCCGGACGGGCGGGTCACGGTCGTGATCGTGGAAACTGAGGCGTACGCGGGGCAGGCCGACCCGGCGTCGCACGCGTTCCGCGGCCGGACCGACCGTAACTCGGTCATGTTCGGGCCGCCGGGGCACGCGTACGTGTACTTCACCTACGGCATGCATTTCTGCGTGAACCTGGTCTGCCAGCCCGACGGCGTGGCGGCGGCGGTGCTGATCCGGGCCGGGCGGGTGATCGAGGGGGCGGAGCTGGCCGCCGTCCGGCGGGCCGCCCGGTCCGCGCGGGACGTCGCCGGCCGCGACCTGGCCCGCGGCCCGGCCCGGCTGTGCCAGGCGCTCGGCGTCGGCCGGGCGCAGAACGGCGCCGACGTCTGCGTAGCCACCGCGCCGCTGCGGGCAGCCACCGCGCCGCTGCGGGCAGCCACCGCGCCGCCGGCGCCCGCCCGCGGGGCGAGCACTGCGGGGACGGGCCTGCGGGCAGCGATCATCGTCGGGCCGCGGGTCGGAGTCAGCCGGGCGGCTGAGGTGCCCTGGCGGTTCTGGCTGGCGGGCGAGTCCTGCGTTTCGCCGTATCGTTCTTATCCAGTCCGGCGCGCCGCGGCGAAACCCGCTTCCGGCGAGCGCTAGCAGAGTGGGACGATGCCCCGATGAGCGACATCATCGACGAGCTGAGCTGGCGCGGCCTGATCGCCGTATCCACCGACCTGGATGACCTGCGCAAGGCGCTGGACGCCGGCCCGGTCACGCTGTACTGCGGATTCGACCCGACCGCGCCGGGCTTGCATATCGGCAACCTGGTCCAGCTGCTCACCGTGCGCCGGTTCCAGCTGGCCGGGCACCGGCCGATCGGCCTCGTCGGCGGCGCGACCGGGCTGATCGGCGATCCGAGCGGCAAGTCAGCCGAGCGGAGCCTGAACCCGCGCGAGCAGGTGGCCGGCTGGGTGCAGCGCATCCGGGCCGAGGTCAGCAGGTTCCTGGACTTCACGCCGGGACCGACCGGAGCCCTGATCGTCAGCAACCTGGACTGGACCCGGGAGCTGTCAGCGCTGGATTTCCTGCGGGACATAGGCAAGCATTTCCCGATCAGCCAGATGCTGTCGCGGGAGGCGGTGCGGGCCCGGCTGGAAGCGGGCGGGATCAGCTACACCGAGTTCAGCTACCAGATCCTGCAGGCCAACGACTTCCTGGAACTGCGCCGGCGGTATGACTGCCTGCTGCAGATCGGCGGCAGTGACCAGTGGGGGAACCTGGTATCCGGCACCGACCTGATCAGGCGGGTCACCGGCGACACCGCGCATGCCCTGGCCACGCCGCTGATCACCAGGCCGGACGGCACGAAGTACGGCAAGACCGAAGGCGGGGCGGTGTGGATCAGCCCGGAGCTGATGAGCCCGTACGCCTTCTACCAGTTCTGGCTGAACCGGGCCGACGCCGAATTGCCGTCGCTGCTGCGGGTGTTCACCTTCCGCAGCCGCGACGAGATAGCGGCACTGGACCGGCAGACGCAGGAGAATCCCGCCGCCCGGTCCGGCCAGCGCGCGCTCGCGGCTGACCTGACCGCCCTGGTGCACGGCGACGACCAGCTGGCCATCGTGCAGGCAGCCAGCCGGGCGCTGTTCGGCCAGGGCGACCTGCGGGCCCTGGACGAGGCCACCCTGCGCTCCGCCCTGGCTGAGGTGCCGCGGGCGGAGCTATCGCGCGCGGAGCTAAGCCGGGCGCGGCTTGCCCGGCCGGGCAAATCCGGCGCCGGGCTGCGGGACGCGGCGGCCGGAGCACCGCCGGGGAGCCTGCCGGCCGTGGCCGACCTGCTGGCGGCGACCGGGATCGCGGCCAGCAAGTCCGCGGCCCGGCGGGCCATCGCGCAGGGCGGTGCGTACCTGAACAACTCCAGGGTCACCGACCCCGACGCGGCGCCGGGCGAAGGTGACCTGCTGCACGGAAGATTCCTCGTCGTCCGCAGCGGAAAGCGAACCGTCGGCGGGGTCGAAGTGCTGGACTAACCGGCGGCAAGACCGCTACCAGCGGCTATGCCGCCAGTTTGACTTGGCCTCCGAACAAGCCTAATGTTCATTTCGCACCCGAGAGATGCGGGACGCCGACAGGCGGACGGCTCCGGGACCCCAGCAAGATGCAGTCCGCTAGAGCGATCTTCGTATCGCATCGCGGTGCTGAGAGTATGCTGGATGCAAGTCAAGCAAACGAATACCGCACTACAAGATCCAAAACACTGCTGGCGGACTTGACAGCCTGTGGCTGATCCGGTAAGTTAGCAGGGTTGCCCCGGAGGAGAACGAAAGCTCTCCGACGGTGAGCGTCCGCTCCTTGAGAACTCAACAGCGTGCTAAAAGCCAGTGCACATGCACTACAAACCCCGTCAATAAACGGGACGACACCAGCAATGGTGAAGTTCTAGACGGATTGCCACGATCGTCTCCGGCGTGCGGGTTCCCCCGTGTCGGCGGAGACATCTCCACAGTCAGCAATCCGCATCTGCGTCCCTCGGGATGCACGCGGTTGCATATAGACATTCAATGGAGAGTTTGATCCTGGCTCAGGACGAACGCTGGCGGCGTGCTTAACACATGCAAGTCGAGCGGAAAGGCCCTTCGGGGTACTCGAGCGGCGAACGGGTGAGTAACACGTGAGCAACCTGCCCTTAGCTTCGGGATAGCTCCGGGAAACCGGAATTAATACCGAATATGACCACGGATGACATCAACTGTGGTGGAAAGTTTTTCGGCTAAGGATGGACTCGCGGCCTATCAGCTTGTTGGTGAGGTAATGGCTCACCAAGGCGACGACGGGTAGCCGGCCTGAGAGGGCGACCGGCCACACTGGGACTGAGACACGGCCCAGACTCCTACGGGAGGCAGCAGTGGGGAATATTGCGCAATGGGCGAAAGCCTGACGCAGCGACGCCGCGTGGGGGATGAAGGCCTTCGGGTTGTAAACCCCTTTCAGCAGGGACGAAGCGAAAGTGACGGTACCTGCAGAAGAAGCGCCGGCTAACTACGTGCCAGCAGCCGCGGTAACACGTAGGGCGCGAGCGTTGTCCGGAATTATTGGGCGTAAAGAGCTCGTAGGTGGTCCGCTACGTCCGCTGTGAAAACCTAGGACTTAACCCTGGGCTTGCAGTGGATACGGACGGACTAGAGGTAGGTAGGGGAGAATGGAATTCCCGGTGTAGCGGTGAAATGCGCAGATATCGGGAGGAACACCGGTGGCGAAGGCGGTTCTCTGGGCCTTACCTGACACTGAGGAGCGAAAGCGTGGGGAGCGAACAGGATTAGATACCCTGGTAGTCCACGCCGTAAACGTTGGGCGCTAGGTGTGGGGTCCTTCCACGGATTCCGTGCCGCAGCTAACGCATTAAGCGCCCCGCCTGGGGAGTACGGCCGCAAGGCTAAAACTCAAAGGAATTGACGGGGGCCCGCACAAGCGGCGGAGCATGTTGCTTAATTCGACGCAACGCGAAGAACCTTACCAAGATTTGACATGCAGGGAAAAGCCGTAGAGATATGGTGTCCGCAAGGGTCCTGCACAGGTGGTGCATGGCTGTCGTCAGCTCGTGTCGTGAGATGTTGGGTTAAGTCCCGCAACGAGCGCAACCCTCGTCCTATGTTGCCAGCGGGTAATGCCGGGGACTCATAGGAGACTGCCGGGGTCAACTCGGAGGAAGGTGGGGATGACGTCAAGTCCTCATGCCCCTTATGTCTTGGGCTGCAAACATGCTACAATGGCCGGTACAGAGGGCTGCGATACCGCAAGGTGGAGCGAATCTCACAAAGCCGGTCTCAGTTCGGATTGGGGTCTGCAACTCGACCCCATGAAGTCGGAGTCGCTAGTAATCGCGAATCAGCAACGTCGCGGTGAATACGTTCCCGGGCCTTGTACACACCGCCCGTCACGTCACGAAAGTCGGCAACACCCGAAGCCGGTGGCCTAACCCGTAAGGGAGGGAGCCGTCGAAGGTGGGGCCAGCGATTGGGACGAAGTCGTAACAAGGTAGCCGTACCGGAAGGTGCGGCTGGATCACCTCCTTTCTAAGGAGCAACTGGCGCGCATGCTGACTTGTCGGCGGACCGTGCCCAGAGCCATATCTCAGGCGTCTGTTCTGAGGTGGCTGCTCATTAGTGGAGCACTGGCTATTCGGTCCGGGCTGCTGCCCTGACTGGCAAGTACGTGCCGCCTAGCGGCACGGAACGTCATCAGGGAGCTGCAAAGGCCGAGCACGCTGTTGAGTCCTGAGGGCACGGCCGCTTTTTGGGGTCTCCTCACACACAGGACCGATACCTTCCCGCCTTTACCGCGGCGGAGGACCGGGACCGCCCGTACCTTGAGAACTGCACAGTGGACGCGAGCATCATCTGTAGTAGCCAAGTTGATAAGGGCACACGGTGAATGCCTTGGCACCAGGAGCCGAAGAAGGACGTAGGAGCCTGCGATAAGCCCCGGGGAGTCGGCAACCAGACTTCGATCCGGGGATCTCCGAATAGGGAAACCTAATTGGGCGTCATGGCCCATTGCTCCTGCCTGAACACATAGGGCAGGTAGCGGAAACGTGGGGAAGTGAAACATCTCAGTACCCACAGGAAAATAAAGCAACCGCGATTCCCCTAGTAGTGGTGAGCGAAAAGGGAACAGGCCAAACCGAGTACGTGTCATAGCCAGCAGGCGTTGCGTATTCGGGGTAGCGGGACCATCCAGTCGGAACTGCTGATCCGGCAGAGAGTAAAAAATCGTTCGAGTAGCCAAAGATCTTGGAAAAGGTCGGCATAGAGGGTGATACCCCCGTAGGCGAAACTCTTACGACTCTCGGATGGGATCCCAAGTAGCACGGAGCCCGAGAAATCCCGTGTGAATCCGGGAGGACCACCTCCTAAGCCTAAATACTCCCTGGTGACCGATAGTGAACAAGTACCGTGAGGGAAAGGTGAAAAGTGCCCCGGTGAGGGGTCGTGAAATAGTACCTGAAACCGTGTGCCTACAAGCCGTGGGAGCGAGCCAGTCCTCGGACTGGAGTGAAGTGACCGCGTGCCTTTTGAAGAATGAGCCTGCGAGTTATGGTATGTGGCAAGGTTAACCCGTGTGGGGTAGCCGTAGCGAAAGCGAGTCTGAATAGGGCGTCTAAGTCGCATGCTATAGACCCGAAGCGGAGTGATCTACCCATGGGCAGGTTGAAGCGCGGGTAAGACCGCGTGGAGGACCGAACCCACCAGGGTTGAAAACCTGGGGGATGACCTGTGGGTAGGGGTGAAAGGCCAATCAAACTCCGTGATAGCTGGTTCTCCCCGAAATGCATCTAGGTGCAGCGTCGCGTGTTTCTTACCGGAGGTAGAGCTACTGGATGGTCTAGGGGGCCCACAAGCTTACTGAAATCAGCCAAACTCCGAATGCCGGTAAGCCATAGCGCGGCAGTGAGACTGCGAGGGATAAGCTCCGTAGTCGAGAGGGAAACAACCCAGACCACCAGCTAAGGCCCCTAAGCGTGTGCTAAGTGGGAAAGGATGTGGAATCGCACAGACAACCAGGAGGTTGGCTTAGAAGCAGCCACCCTTAAAAGAGTGCGTAATAGCTCACTGGTCAAGTGATTCTGCGCCGACAATTTAGCGGGGCTCAAGCACACCGCCGAAGCTGTGGCATTCGCGTGATAACCCGGCCCTTTGTGACAAGAGCAGTTGAAGTCTTGGAAGTTATGGTTTCGGCCATGGCAGCCTCGGGGACGACTGTCGGCGTTTTGAGGGTCCAGGTGCGCGGATGGGTAGGGGAGCGTCGGGTGGCGAGTGAAGCGGCGGAGTGATCCAGCCGTGGACGCCACTCGAGTGAGAATGCAGGCATGAGTAGCGAAAGAAGGGTGAGAAACCCTTCCGCCGAATGACCAAGGGTTCCTGGGGCAGGCTAATCCGCCCAGGGTAAGTCGGGACCTAAGGCGAGGCCGACAGGCGTAGTCGATGGACAACGGGTTGATATTCCCGTACCCGCTTAAATGCGCCCATGCTGAATCTGGCGATGCTAAGCACGCGAGGCTGACAAGTCCTTCGGGAGGAGTCGGCTGAGTCTGCGACCCAGACTGGTAGTAGGCAAGCTGAAGGGGTGACGCAGGAGGGTAGCTCTACCGGGTGATGGAAATCCCGGAGTAAAGGCGTAGGGCGATGTGTGGGCAAATCCGCACATTCATGAGCCTGAGACCTGATGCCGAGACGATTTAGTCGAAGTGAGTAATCCCATGCTGCCAAGAAAAGCCTCGCAGCGAGCATTTGAGCGGCCCGTACCCTAAACCGACTCAGGTGGTCAGGTAGAGAATACCAAGGCGATCGGGTGAACCGTGGTTAAGGAACTAGGCAAATTGTCCCCGTAACTTTGGGAGAAGGGGAGCCGGGTTTGGTGACGGGACTTGCTCCCGGAGCTGAGTGCGGCCGCAGATACCAGGGGAAAGCGACTGTTTACTAAAAACACAGGTCCGTGCTAAGTCGCAAGACGACGTATACGGACTGACGCCTGCCCGGTGCTGGAACGTTAAGGGGAGGGGTTAGTAACCTTCGGGTTGCGAAGCTCTGAACTTAAGCGCCAGTAAACGGCGGTGGTAACTATAACCATCCTAAGGTAGCGAAATTCCTTGTCGGGTAAGTTCCGACCTGCACGAATGGCGTAACGACTTTCCCACTGTCTCAACCACGGACCCGGCGAAATTGCACTACGAGTAAAGATGCTCGTTACGCGCAGCAGGACGGAAAGACCCCGGGACCTTCACTGCAGCTTGACATTGGTATTTGGAACGTCTTGTGTAGGATAGGTGGGAGACTGCGAAGCAGGGACGCTAGTTCTTGTGGAGTCAACGGTGAAATACCACTCTGGTCGTTCTAGATGCCTAACCTAGGTCCGTTATCCGGATCAGGGACAGTGTCTGGTGGGTAGTTTAACTGGGGCGGTTGCCTCCTAAAAGGTAACGGAGGCGCCCAAAGGTACCCTCAGCCTGGTTGGCAATCAGGTGTCGAGTGTAAGTGCACAAGGGTGCTTGACTGTGAGACAGACATGTCGAACAGGAGCGAAAGCTGGGACTAGTGATCCGGCGGTGGCATGTGGAAGCGCCGTCGCTAAACGGCTAAAAGGTACCCCGGGGATAACAGGCTGATCTTCCCCAAGAGTCCATATCGACGGGATGGTTTGGCACCTCGATGTCGGCTCGTCGCATCCTGGGGCCGGAGCAGGTCCCAAGGGTTGGGCTGTTCGCCCATTAAAGCGGTACGCGAGCTGGGTTTAGAACGTCGTGAGACAGTTCGGTCCCTATCCGCTGCGCGCGTAGGAGTCTTGAGAGGGGCTGTCCCTAGTACGAGAGGACCGGGACGGACAAACCTCTGGTGTGCCAGTTGTTCTGCCAAGAGCACGGCTGGTTGGCTACGTTTGGAAGGGATAACCGCTGAAAGCATCTAAGCGGGAAGCTCGCCTCAAGATTAGGACTCCCTCAGGGTTAACCTGGTAAGGCCCCCAGCTAGACGACTGGGTTGATAGGCCGGAGGTGGAAGCACGGCAACGTGTGTAGCTGACCGGTACTAATAGGCCGAGTGGCTTGGCCCCTACTTTACGATCTTGTTTCGCGTCCACTGTGCGGTTCCCGAGGTGCGGTCGGCCTCGCTGGTTCCGGAACTCGTTCCGGCTGGCGGGGCTCCTGACATCTCCATAGTGTTTCGGTGGCCATGGCGAAGGGGAAACACCCGGTCCCATTCCGAACCCGGAAGTTAAGCTCTTCAGCGCCGATGGTACTGCGTGGGGGACTGCGTGGGAGAGTAGGACGCCGCCGGACATACTTCCGCTGAGGATCGCTGCCGTACTGGTAGCGATCCTCAGCTTTTTTGCGTTGTCATCAAGAGAGATCTGCGGCTCGCGGCCGCAACAGTAGTTCATTAGCTGGGAGGCAGCAGGTGGCCGGAGGAACGCGCGGCGGCCGGGGCAGTGGCTCGTCAGGCGGTCCCGGTCCACGCGGAGCAGGTAGCGGCGGTGGTCCCCGAATTGGCGCTGCACGTGGCGGAAGTCCGCGCGGTGGTGCTCCGCGTGGGAGTGCTCCGCTTGGCGGTGCTGCGCGTGGCGGAAATGCGCGCGGCGGCCGTGCGGGTGGTTCCGCTGCAGCTGGCGGCGGCGCGGCTGCCGCCAGCTCGCGTGGCGGGCCGCCAGGCGGCGGCTGGTCAGGTGCTTCCCGCGGGGGCGCCCCTGGAGCCGCTGCGGGATCTGCCGGCCGCGGCCGGCCCGGTGGTCCGGCGGCTGGACGGCCGCGGACTGCGGGTCCGGCGCAGCGCGCAGGGCGCCCCGGCACGGGCAGGCCAGGCGACGCCGGACCGGGTGGCGCGCAGGACAAGGGTGGCAGGTCAGGCGGGGCGTGGTCGGACAGTGAGCGCGCCGAGAAGCTGAGGAGCGGCGGCACATCGTTCGCGGCCGGCTGGCGCGACTCGCCACGGCCGGCCAGCCGGACCGCAGCAGCCGGGAGGGCCGGGAGCCCGTACCGGGAAAACGGCAGGTCAGATCGCCCGCGCACGGAGGACACCCGGTACGGTGCCGCCGGGGCCACGCGCTCTTCGGGCCAGGACCGGGCAGCAGGCGGCAGTTACCGCGGCGGTCCTGCCGCGCGCGGGGACGGCCCGGCTCGCGGCGGCCCGGCAGGTCGCGGCGGCCCGGCAGCTCGCGGCGATGTCGGCATCGGCGGCAGCCGAGCTCCGGGTGCGGCGAGCGCAGATCGGCGGTCTGCTGGTGCTCGCGGTGGCGCGGGGCAGCGATCAGGACCAGGCGGCAGCCCCCCGCAGGGACGCGCTGCGGCCAGCCGGCCGCAGCGCGGTGCAGCGGGTTCCGGCCGCAGCTGGGCGGAACGAACTTCGGCGGAGGCCGGGAGCAGGCGGCCGCCCGAGCGTGGTCGCCAGAGTGGCGGCGCCACTGGTAGCGCCGCTGGCAGCGGCCGGCCGGACATGCGACCAGCCGGCAGCTGGCCGGACCGAAGCGGCGGGCAGCGAAGCGGCCCGGCGGGCAGCGCCGCGGCTCGCGGCGGCGGTTACGGCGGTGGTCCGGCTCGTTCCTTCAGTCCTGGCGGGCAGCGCGGCGGTCCTCCCCGGACCGGCGCCGGGCAACCTGTGCGGGGTCGCGCGGATCGGGCAGGTGCCGGCCCGGGCTATGCGCCGCGCCGCGACGGCGCCGGGACTGGCGCCGGCCCTGGCCGGGAACCGAATCGCGACCGGTCAGGGCCGCCTTCGGCAGGCGGGGGTCCGGCCCGCTCATACCGGCCGGCGGAATCTGATACCCGGGCTGCTGGCTTTAACGCCGGCCGCCCGGCGCCCCGGCGTGACGCGGGCGCGCCGGCCGTGCGGGCAGGCGAAGACCGCGCTGGCCGGAGTGATGGTTCCCGCCGGCCGCCGCGATCTGACGGCGACGGCCGCAGCCGGTACGGCAGCAGCGGCGGAAACAGCGGAGGAAACAGCAGCGGTAGCGGCGCCGGGCCGGCCCGGCGGGACGGCGCGCCCGCAGGACGGCGGCAAAATAGCTGGAGTAAAGACCGCGCCGCGCCGCGCCGGCCGGACGCGCCGGGTCGGCCGGACGCGCCGGCACGGACTGATTTGCGTGCTGGCGCCGCTACGGCCGCGCCGGACGGCCGGCGGGCCGGTTCCGTCCGGTCGTCGGACGGAGCCGAGCCGCGCCTGGACGTTCCGGCCAGCATCACCGCGGATCAGCTGGACTCCGAAGCCCGTGCGGAACTCAAGACCCTGCCGGGCGACCTGGCCGACGCGGTCGGCCGCCTGCTGGTGGCTGCCAGCCTGGAAGACGATCCCGAGCGGGCCTACCGGTACGCCAAGTCGGCTCGCGGTCTCGCCGCCAGGGTCGGTGTCGTTCGCGAGACCACCGGCATCGCGGCTTACCGGGCCGGGCAGTGGGCAGAGGCCCTCGCCGAGCTGCGCGCAGCCCGGCGCATCACCGGCCGGGACAGCTACCTGCCGATGATGGCGGACTCCGAGCGGGCGATGGGCCGCCTGGACAAGGCCCTGGACCTGGTGCGCGGGCCAGACGCGCGCAAAGCTGACCGGCCTACCCAGATCGAGCTGCGGATCGTGGAATCCGGCATCCGCCGCGACCAGGGGCTTGCGGCCGCCGGCGTGGTCGCCCTGCAGATCCCCGAGCTGACCGACGGCCGCAAGCGGCCGGGAGCGGCCCGGCTGCTTTACGCCTACGCGGACGCACTGCTGGACGCCGGCCGGGCTGACGAGGCCCGCGACTGGTTCGCCCGGGCGGGGGCGGCCGACCCCGACGGGGAAACGGACGCTGACGAGCGGTTCGATCAGCTGGACGTTCTCGCGTTCACCGACCTGCAGGACCCGGCTGCTGACGACTGGAGCGACAGTACCGGCGAGGAGGACGACCGCGGCGAAGCCGGCCCGGATGCCGGCGCCCCGGATGCGGGCGGCCGGGACGCCGGCGGCCCGGACGACGCTGACCAGGGCCCCGGGCAGCGGCCGCCGTTCGGCTGAGGGCCGCCGCGCAAAGTTGGCCGAGGAGTCCGGTCATGATGGTGCCGGCCGGCCTGGTACGCGGTCGGCCTGGTCACGTGGCGGGTCGTGCTGCGGCCGCGGGCCTGCATGCTTCCGCGGCGGCTTCGGCCACTGCGGGCAGGGCCGCTCAGTCGGCCGCCGGCTAGTCCAGGGCCTGCCACGCCGCGGTGTCGAAGGCCGCCCGCAGGCGCGCCGGTACGCACGCCGCGACGCCGCAGGTGCTGCTGGCGCCGATGAACGCCCACCCGGCGCCGGTGGCGCCGTCGTGCCACGCGTCGTCGGGCTGCCCTGCCTTCGGCTTGAGCATCCAGCACCAGCCGACGTAGCCGCCGTTCATCGGCGCGCGGCGGGTCAGCGCAGCGCTGGCAGCGGCGGGGAACGGTGACTCGCCGGGCCGGGCAGCGACCCACGCCAGCCTCAGCAGGTCAGCGACCGTGGCCCGCAGCCCGCCGCATGGCGCGAACGCCGCCAGGTCCCAGGCCCGGCCGGGGACGGCCAGTGCGGATTTCGGCGGGTTCCCGCTGTCGGTCATGCCGAGCGGGGCCAGGACCCGGATGCGGGCAAGTTCCCAGTACGGCAGCGTCACCGCGGCGGCCAGCGCCTGTCCGAGCAGGGCGACGCCCAGATTGCTGTAAGCAGCTTTGCCCGGCGCACGGCGGCGCACCCGGCGGGTGTCACGGATCAGCCGGGGCAGCGACGCGCCCCGGTAGGGGTCGGCGGTGTGCGCGAGCGAGCGGAGCAGCGTGGCCCGCGGTACCCGCGGCAGGCCGCTGGTGTGCGTGGCCAGCTCGGCCAGCGTTGCGCCGCCGGCCGGGCCGGCGCCGGGCAGGAACCGGTCCAGCCGGTCCGAGCCGGAAACCTCGCCGGCCTCGATTGCCAGGGCCAGCAGCAGGCCGGTCACCGTCTTGGTGACCGAGCCGGCCTCGAACACCGCCGAGGCGTCGACCAGGCCCCACGCACTGGCGGCCGCCGGGCCGTCGCCGGGCGTGCGGCAGGCAACTGCGCCGCTGGGGGCGCCCGCTGACTGCAGCGCCGCCAGCACCCCGGCCGCCCGGGTAGCCGCGTCCATGCCGTCAAGTATCCCATCGGCGACAAGCCGCGGCGGCGCGGCCGTGACTGAGCCGATTCGGGCGGGTGCCCACCGAGGGTTTCATGATCGCGGTCACTTTTCGGTCGTCAGCCCTGAAAAGTGACCGCGATCATGAAACGGTCGGCTGTCAGCTTCCTGAGGTGTCCAGCCAGTGCGCGATGCCCGCGACGTTCGCTGCCGCGCCGCTGATCCGGTCGTACTTCGCGGCCACCTCGGGGTCGGCGCCGGGCGCGAGCACCGCGTACCGGGCCTTCGTCCGCTCGGCGACCATTGCGGCGGCGTGGTCAAGGTCGGGTGCGGTCTGCCGGGCCAGCCTGGTCTCCTGCACCCAGACGATGATCTCCTCCGCCGCGCGGTCCAGCGCCGCTGCCACGGCGTCCACCGGGCCGTAGTGGCTGAACAGCAGCCGCGTCGGCGCCAGCGCCGCGAACGTGCGCAGCGACTCCAGCGCCACCTCCAAATCAAAGTCCGGCGGCGGCGTCGCCGGGCGCATGTCCCCGGTCTCCTGCAGGTAGATGCCGGCGGCGTCGCCGACGTACAGGTCGCCGCTGGCTGAGTCGATAAGGCCGACGTGGTGCTTGGCGTGGCCGGGGGAGTAGTGACTGTCCAGCCGCCGGCCGGCGCCCAGGTCAACGACCCCGGTGTTCTCAACTGCGCGGATCCGACCGGCGGGGGTAGGCGCGAGCGTGCCGAACAATCCGTCCAGCTCATCGCCGTAGACCTGCCGGGCGCTGGCCATCAGCCGGGCAGGGTCGGCCAGGTGCCGGGCGCCGCGCTCGTGCACGACTACCTGCGCGGCCGGGAACATCGCGGCGATGTCGCCGGTGCCGCCGGCATGATCCAGGTGGATATGGGTGACCACCACGGTCGCCAGGTCGGCCGCCCCGACGCCGAGCGCCGCGAGCGCGTCCCGGACCACCGGCGCCGACGGCGCGGTACCGGTCTCGACCAGGCACGGCCGGTCGGCGCGGATCAGGTAACTGGCGGTGATCCCGTCGTACCCCGCCATCCGGGTGTCGATCTGGAAGACCTCGTTGCCGAGCGCGGTGATCCCGCTGTCAGCAGCTGTACCGCCGTCATGAGCCATGCCAGCATCGTTGCCAGTCCGGCCGCTGCTGTCCAGCGGAGGGCGTGCCGGGTGGCCGGAAAAATTTTCAGGGCCAAGATTTTTGCGCGAAATGGATTCAGCTGCCAGCGAACGTACGCATGACGATGCCCGTCCGGGGCTTAGGCGCGAACGACGTTGCCTTGCGCGGCACCCGCTCGCCGGCCGCGGCAACCGCGTAGACGTCGGCGTCGGACACCGGGCAGCTGATCACCGCGGTGCCGCCCGCTGTTTCGTCCGCCGCCTCGCCCGCTGTCTCGTCCGCCGCGCGGACCGCCGCCGCGGCGTCGTCATGCACGATGCGGACGTTGTCCTCATTGTCGGTGATGCCCCACAGCTCGCCGATCAGCAGCTCCTGCAGGATGGCCGGCGCCAGGCCGCGCCACCGGGCCGAGTGCCTGGCCGGCATCGCCGCTCGCGCCCGGTCCGGATCCGGGTCTGTCAGCAGGAAGGCGGAGCCGCCGCCGGCCAGCAGGAAGGCCGGCCCCCGCTGCCCGGCCGCGGCGAGGTCGGCCAGCGCGGCGGGCAGGCCGGATGCGCCGCCGGGCAGCTCGCGGACCGTGAACGCCGCCGCCGCCGCCTTGGCCGCGGCCTGCGGGTCCAGGCGGGGGATAACCCGGTGGATCGCGGCGATCTGCGGCGGGTAGGCGGTGGAGTCCACCAGCATGGCCAGCCCGAAGTCCCACGGCCCCGCCCCGCCGCCGGCCTGACGCCGCTTCTCCTGCAGCTGTCGGTAAGCCGCATAACGGTGGTGCCCGTCGGCGATCAGCGCCTGCCGCGGTGCCAGGTCGGCGGCAATCTCGGCCAGCTCTGCCGGGTCGGTGACCGCCCACAGCCGGTGCACGGCGCCGTCCGCGGTCCGCGTGCGCAGCAGCGGGACCCGGTGCTGCGCGACGTCGCCGACCAGCCGGGCCGCCGCGCCGGGCCGGGACCCGTCATACAGCAGCAAAATCGGCTCCAGGTTAGCTTCCGTGGCCGACATCAGCCGCTCGCGGCCGGCGACCGGGCCGGGGGAGACGTCCTCGTGCGGCAGCACGACGCCGTCCTGCGGCGGGCTCAGCTTCAGCGCGCCGATGAGGCCGCGCTGGACCAGTGATCCCGGGGCGCCCCCTGCGCTGGCGCCGGGCGCAGTCTGCTCGTACACGTACAACGCCGGGACCGGGTCGGTGACCAGGATGCCGTCGCGCTGCCAGGCCGCCAGGGTCCGCGCGGCGTCGCGGTAGGAGTCGCCGGGCTCGCCGGGCTGGTGCCGGGGCAGGATCAGCCGGACGATGTTATGCGGGTCGGCGGCGAGCAACTGGTCCTCGGCGCCGGCCGCGATCACGTCGTACGGTGGTGAGGTGACCTCAGCGAGCCCGCTTACCCTGCCTTCGGCGTACCTGAGGCCGCGAAACGGCGCCAGGGTCAGGTCGGCCTGGCGGTGCCGCGCGGGTGCCTGGCCGGACGGAAGGATCTGCACACATGTCAGAAGGATCAATCGGCGGCTACGATTCCCGCCCGGAAGAGGAACTTACCGGGGCCGGCGGCAGCTACCAGGCTGACACCTACACGCTGTACCGGCGCGGCCTGGAGCTGCTGGCCCGCGGCAGCGCCGCCGCGGCAGCGGAGCTGCTCAGCCGGGCCGCTGCCGCCGAGCCGCAGTCCCGCAGCGTGCTAGAGGCCCTCGGCCGGGCGCAGTTCGACGCGGGGCGGCACGCTGCGGCGGCGCGGAGCTTCCGGCAGATCGTGGAATCCAGTCCCAGCGACGACTACGCCCAGTTCGGCCTGGGCCTGGCGCTGGCCCGGACCGGCGATCCGCGCGCCGCCGCCGAGCACCTGGCGCTCGCCGCCGCGATGCGGCCGGACCTGCGGCATTACACCGACGCGCTGCGCAGCGTGCGGGCCACGCTGGCGGCCCGGAGCCGCCGCCCAGACGGCGCGGGTAATAATGGGGCGCACGGAACAGATGGTACGACGGAGATGACGGAAGGTACTGCACAGTAATGCCCGACGGATCTTCCGCGCAGACGGCCGCCGGGCCGGGCAGTAACGGCGCGGAGGCTGCTGCCCCTGGCTCCGGTCCAGGTCCTGGCCCCGCCCCTGGATCTGGTCCTGGCTCCGTTCCTGGCCCGGACGCTGCCATCCGGCGGCCGTCCGGCGCGGCGGGATGGGTGCTCCGCGGCTGCGCGGAGCCGCTCAGCCGGGCTTACGACACCGGGCTGCTGGACCTTGACGGTGTCGTCTACCTCGGCGGTGACGCCGTTCCCGGCGCGGCCGCGGCGCTGGCCGGGGCCAGGCGCGACGGCATGCGACTGGCCTTCGTGACCAACAACGCGTCCCGCTCGCCGTCAGCGATAGCTGCCCAGCTCGCGCGGCTGGGGGTCCCGGCGACAGCCGCCGACGTGGTCACTTCGGCGCAGGCCGCCGCCCGGCTGATCGCGGGCCGGCTGCCTGCGGGCTCGGCGGTGCTGGTAGTCGGCGGTACCGGGCTGCGGCTGGCGCTGCGCGAGCGGGGGCTGCGGCCGGTGTCCACCGCCGCCGAGAAGCCCGGCGCCGTGGTGCAGGGCTACGCGCCGGGAATTGACTACGCGCAGCTTGCCGAGGGGGCGCTGGCGGTTGCGGCGGGAGCATGGTTCGTCGCCGCGAACGCTGACGCGACGCTGCCGACTGACCGCGGGCTGCAGCCGGGCAACGGGTCGCTGGTGCAGGTGCTCGTGACCGCGACCGGGGTGCAGCCGGTCGTGGCCGGCAAGCCGCAGCGGCCGCTGCACGCCGAGGCCCTGGCCCGGACCGGCGCGCGGCGGCCGCTGGTCGTCGGCGACCGGCTGGACACCGATATCGAGGGCGCGGTCAACGGTGGCGCTGACAGCCTGCTGGTGCTGACCGGCGTCAGCCGGCCGGCTGACGTGGTGGCGGCCACGTCCCGGCAGCGACCGACTTACCTGGCGGCTGACCTGGCGGCGCTGACGGAGCCGCAGCCGGAGGTAACGGCGTCTGGCGGCCAGTTCCGCTGCGGCGGGTGGACCGCCCGGGCGGCCCCTGGCTCGGGGGGGCCGGAGTCCGGCCCGGCGGCGGGCGCCGGCCCGCGGCTTGAGCTCGCCGGGGACGGTACGGCAATCGACGGGCTGCGGGCGCTGTGCGCGGCGGCGTGGTCGGCGGGCGGCGTCACCGCAGCGGTGGCGCGCCAGGCGGTTCAGCGGCTGGCGTTCCCGGCCTGACGGCGCATCTCGCATCCCGGCGTCATCCGGGGTGCGGCGGGCGTCATCCGCGCGGCGTAGGCGCGGTCAGCCCGCCGGCTGACGCCGCGGTGGTGCTGCCCGGGCCAGACTGTTCCTGGCAGGGCCGGACGAGATGTTGACCCCGGTCCGGGAAGGAACAAGGAAATGATCGAGGCAAGGGGCCTCACCAAGCGTTACGGCGACACGCTCGCGGTCGACGACCTGTCGTTCAGCGTAGAGCCGGGCAAGATCACCGGTTTCCTCGGCCCTAACGGGGCGGGCAAGACCACCACGATGCGGATGATCCTGGGCCTGGACCGGCCCACGAAGGGCACCGTCACCGTGCACGGCAAGCAATTCGGCCAGCTCGCCTGGCCGATGCGGGAAGTCGGCGCGCTGATCGACGCCAAGGCCGTGCACGGCGGCCGCAGCGCCTACAACCACCTGCTGTGCCTGGCGCAGACCAACAACCTGCCCCGGCGCCGGGTCGGCGAGGTACTGGACCTCGTCGGGCTGGCGGAAGTGGCGAAGAAGCGGTCCAAGGGCTTCTCGCTGGGAATGGGCCAGCGGCTCGGCATCGCCGCCGCGCTGCTCGGTGATCCCGCCACCCTCATGTTCGACGAGCCGGTCAACGGGCTGGACCCCGAGGGCATCTTGTGGATCCGCAACCTGATGAAGGCGCTGGCCGCCGAGGGCCGGACGGTGTTCGTCTCCAGCCACCTGATGTCGGAAATGGAGAACACCGCCGACTACCTGATCGTGATCGGCCGCGGCAGGCTGATCGCGCAGAGCACGGTGGCCGAGTTCATCGCCGCCAACTCCCGGCAGACCGTCCGGGTCCGCACCCCGCAGCCCGATCAGCTCGCCAAGCTGGCAGCGTCGGCCGGCGGCACCGTCCGCGACGACGGCGACGGGCTGATGATCGTCTCCGGCCTGCTCCCGGTCCAGCTCGGTGACCTGGCATTCGAGAACAACATCCGGCTGCACGAGCTGTCGCCGGCGCACGCGTCGCTGGAGCAGGCATTCATGGAACTGACAGCATCCAGCGTGGAATTCCATGCGGGCATGCCCGGCGATCCCGGTAAGACGCCGGCGCACGCGGGACCGGCGCACGCGGAAAAGGTGGCCTGACATGACGGCAACGACGACCCGGCGGGAGCCCCTGCAGGCCGACCTGCCGCACCGCGGCGGCCGCGCCGGCTTCACCGGCGCGCTGCGCTCGGAATTCACCAAGATCCGGTCGGTCCGGTCCACCTACTGGTCCCTGATCGCCATGATCGTGATCACCATCGGCATCGGCGCCCTGGCCAGCATCGGGGCGACGCACAACGGCGGCGGGGGCTCAGATTTCGACCCGACGCAGCAGAGCCTCTTCGGCCTGTACCTCGCCCAGCTCGTGATGGTGGTGCTCGGCGCCATGACGATCACGTCGGAGTACGCGACCGGGATGATTCACACGTCGCTGACGGCCATGCCGCGCCGCACCTCGCTGTTCGCGGCAAAGGCAGCCGTGTTCGCCGTGGTGGCGCTGCTGGCGGGCCTGATCGCCAGCTTCGGCGCGTTCTTCGTCGGTCAGGCGATCATGTCCGGCAAGCACATCAACGCCACCATCGGCCAGCCGGACGTCCTGCGCGCGGTTATCGGCGGCGGGCTGTTCCTCCTCGTCTGCGGCATGCTGGCCTACGGCATCGGCGCGATCCTGCGGCATACGGCCGCTGCGATATCCGTCTCGATCGTGCTGCTGTTCGTACTGTCGATCCTGGTCAATGCCCTGCCGCAGTCCTGGCAGAACAGCGTCGACAAGTGGATCCCGGCGATCGCCGGCGGCCAGATCTGGACCGTCAAGGCGGTCAGCGGCCGGACGCCCGTGTTCGCACCCTGGACCGGGTTCGGCGTGTTCTGCGGCTACGCCGCTATCGCCTGCATCGGCGGCCTGATCCTGTTCCGCAGGCGGGACGCCTGACCGGCCGGACCGGCGGAACCGGCCGGACGCGGACCTGACAGTGCCCGGACCGCGGGCCTGACAGCGCCCCGCATGCCGCCCGGCTGGTCGTGCAGCTGGGACGCTAACCGTCGTGATAGCGACAGTTAGCGCCCCAGCTTTGCCGCGAACGCGCTTATGCCGCGGTCACGTTCCGGCGGCGGCGGATCTGGTAGCCGACCAGGCCGAGGACGAGCAGGCCGAGACCGCCGAGGGATGCGTCCAGCGCCTTGCCCGGCAGGACCGGGACCGGAGCGGCGCTGGCGGCATTGCAGACCGAGACGCCGATGGAGACCGTCTGGGCGGTGATGAGCGAGGTTAGGTAGATGGCCGTCACCGTCAGCGTGCCATCGGCTGCGGTCGAGTGCTTGTTCAGCGTGATCGTCTCCACGCCGGGCACGGTAATCACCGTGTTGCGGGGCGCATGCGCCGCCAGGCTCTGCGTCGGCACCCCGCCGGCCGTGACGGATCCGCCGGCGATCCTGCTGGTGCCCGAGACCTTGCCGGTGTTGGTATTGAAGGTGCAGGACGACGTCACCATCGTCGCGCGGGCGCCCCCGGTGCCCGACACGGTGGCTGCCGGGTTGCTGACCGTCGACGAGGCGCTGGTAGGCCCCGCGGTATCGGTGATCACCCCGGTAGTGAGCAGGCCGCCGACATTGGCGCTGGCGACCGTCACGGGTGACGTGCCGGGATACGTCGCCTCGGCCAGCGGCGCGGCGGTGATCAGGCCGGTGGCCTGCGCGCCTTCCGCGTGGTTCGGCGCGGCGGCGGCGGGCAGCGCGAAGCCAATAACAGTCCCCCCGGTCAGGGCCAGCATGCCGGCCGCACGGACGGTGGCGGTAATTTTGCGATTCATGTTCTTTCCCCCATAGTTTCGGTCAGTAGCTGCAGCGCGCCACCGGGTGCGAGTTGCCCTGAGTAATCGAATTCAGGAATGAATTCCGCGTTGCGGCGGGTCTTGAACCATTCCCTGCGGCCGGCGAGAATCCGGAAGAATGCCCGCCATGAAGTGACATAGAAGATAAGCACGAATGCCGCGTACCCGAACCCGAGGCCGACAGCCCGGATCAGGCTGATATCTGGTTCGCAGCGCTTGCGGTAGATCGGCCCCCACATAATGAACGGGCACAGGCCCAGGGAAAGGTAGAAGATCAGGACCATCCAGCCGCCCTGCAGGAGCCAGGCCTGCATTTGCTGCGGCCCCTGCGCGTAGTTGGCGAAGAACACGACGGCCGGTATCGGGTAGACGAACGTGCCGAGGAGCTGCAGCCACGGCTGGACCAGGTAGTAGGTCGCCTCCAGGGCGCCGAGCGCGGAGACATGCGGGCTGCGCCACAGCTGACCCAGGTACCGGCCGCACTGCATGGTGCCCTGTCCCCAGCGGGTGCGCTGGCGGATCAGCCGGCGGATGTCGGGCAGTGCCTCCTGGTCGACATAGGTGTCCTGGGTGTACTCGTTCCGGTGCCCTGCCAGCATCAGCTGCAGGCTCAGCTCGTAGTCGTCCAGCAGCGCCCCCCGCCATGGGCGGCCGTGCTCGTCCGCTACCGTATCCAGCGCCGACAGGCGGCTGAACTGGCCGTTTCCGCCGAGGCCGACGGTCCCGGTATGCCGCCGGGTGAGCTGGATCGCCGAGATCGGGACCCGGAATTCCAGATCCTGCAGCCGGGCGAGGACATGGCCGACCGCGTTGACGAACTGGCTCCGGTGCGGGAACGGCCGCAGGTCGCCGCGGTTGATCATCCGCACCACGACCTGGACCGAGCCGACACCGGGGCTGCCGAACAGGTGCGCGGCGGCGCAGGTATCGAGGCAGTTGGCGGCCGGGCGGCCGTCAGCGTCGATCACCCCGATAATCGTCTGGCTGCGGTCAGCGGCCGCCGGCAGCCACTGACCCAGGGCGCGGTAGGCGGCGTTGAGGGCGTCGCCTTTCCCGGTCCTGGCCTCAGGCTGGTGCCGGGAGACGATATGCACGAAGGCGTCCTGCCGGGCGCCGCGCTGCACGATCGCGCCGGTCTCATCGTCGCTGTCATCGTCGATGACCCACAGGTGCGCCTGCGGGAAGGTGTCCCGCAGGTAGGCGATGGTGGCCCCGATCACCCGTTCCTCGTTCAGCGCCGGCATGAAGATGTGCCAGTTCATCGCGGCGGCATCGCCGGCCGGCCGCGGCCGGTAGCGCAGCAGGGGGGCCGTGATGATCACGACGTAGGTAATGAACGCCACGCTCATCAGCAGCGCGACTGCCTGCGCGAGGGCAATCCATACCTGGGCGGCCGAGCTGTTCACCGGGATGACCTCCGCAGCGCTGAGAGCAGGCGGGAGACCGGGCGGTCCCCGGTCCGGGTGGTGACGACGAGCATGAGGATCAGCAGGCTGACGGCGATGCAGACGATGCTCACGATTGAGCCGAGGACCAGGTGCCCGAGCTGATAGCCGGCGCCGATGCCGTCTGCCCTGACCGCCAGCGCGATGACGCCAACCCGCACCAGATTCCCGGTCACCAGGATCGCTGCCGCGCAGCCGAGCCCGGTCAGTACCCTGCTGATGCTGAGCCTGGGCATGATCATCAGGCCGACACCCGCCGCCAGCAGCGGCGCGAGCAGCAGCGCCGCGCTGCAGTCCGGGGTTATCACCAGCCCGAACGCGCCGGGGGTACCGAGCCCGAACCAGATAACGGGGACCCGCGAGCCGGTCAGCGTCGGCGTGAGCACCCCGTAAATGGCGGCCGCGCCGTGTAAACATTCACCCCGTGTGCGAAGGGTGATATCCGGTGGCTCGGGCTTACGGCGTGTTTACGGGGGGCCGGCTGGTGCTGATGGCTGCCAGGGGCTGCCGAGCATGAGCTGGTGCAGGACGGTCATCACGTTGCGGCCGTGCTTGCGGGCGGTGTCGATGTAGCTGCGGATGTCCAGCCGGTCCTGGGTGGTGTCGTCGCTGGTCAGGCGACCGGATACCTTCTGCTGGGTCTTATTCGGCCGGACGCCGCGCTCGCTGATGTTATTCGTGGGCCAGATCCGGGTGTCTGTGGTGAACCGGAGCACGTCATCGCGGCGGTCGCTGCAGAATTCGAGCAGGTCGCGGCCGGGGTGCTGGGCAGTGGAGTTTTTCGGGCCGGGGATGCGGGGCACGCTGGCCGGCCCGGCCAGCACCGCGTGCCGGAATTCCCTGGCCAGCGGATCAGCCGTGGCGGCGGGGATGGCATCCAGCCCGGCGTCGCAGGCGTCGTGCCAGGCGCGGACCAGGCCGCGCAGCGCCCGCTGCGCTTGCTGTGGCCAGATGGCGCCGGGATAGATCTCGGCGCAGTCCCGGAAATCCCTGAGCAGATGGGCGCAGCACGCCTGGTTCCCGGCGAGGTTCTCCCGGGACGGGTGCCAGTAGTTCTGGTACCGGTCCGTCACGGCGACCCCCGCGAACTGCGGGAGGATCCCGAACTTGCGCATCGATTCCAGACTGCGGTCGCCCAGCCAGAAGGCGGAGTACAGCTCGGTGAACGCGCCGTGGACGTACTTCTTGCGCCCGGCAGGCCCGGATCGCAGCGTGGTCTCGTCGAACCCGGCCACGGCCGCGGCGGTGATAAGGCCGCGGATCAGCTGGACGACCTCGGCGGCCAGGTCCGCGGCCTGGCGCAGGCACGAGTGAATGAACCCGGCCGAGACGGCGGCCCCGGTGACATCGGCGATCAGGGTCCGGCACCGCTCAACGGGCACGTGCTGGAACACGATCAGGTACACCGCCAGCGCACGGGCCCGCGGCCCGATGGACACCGCCGCGTCCGGCACCCCGGGCGGGCGCGGCGCGACGTGCTCGCGGCCGCAGCCGCACCGGGCACGGTGCAGGTCGTGCTGGATTCGCTGCGCGGACGGCTCGGGAACCTCCAGCTGCTGACAGGACCGCGCCACCCCCAGGTCGGCCGCACCCGCCAGGTCAGCGCCGCAGTCACACGCCTCCTGCGGGTAATGGTCGTTCACCTTGTCCGGCTCGGCCCAGCTCATCGCCGCGCCCGGCGCACCTGGCTGCTTGCCGCGCCTGCGCTTCTTCGCCTCCGCCCGTTCCTGCGCGCGCCGCTGCTGCCAGGGCGGCTTGCGGCCTGGCAGATCATCCGATGCGGGCGGCATCGAGGAGTTGCCGCTGTTCCGGGACGCGGCCCGCTCTAGCCGGGCGATCCGCGCGCGCAGCTCCGCGATCTCCTCATCGCGGGCAGCGCACGAAGCACATCCCGCGGCAGCAGGCGGCATCTCGGACACAAGCCGTGATCATGCAGAGCCGGCCCTCGGTAAGCAACACGACACGCCGAGCCGGCCGGCAGAAGACCACCCGGCACCGGCGATAACCCACCGTCAGCAAAAGCGGCCGCCGTCAACGGGCTGGTGAATGTTTACCGCGCCGTGTGCCTCCAGCTGCCGGAACTGGGCCTGGAAAAGCACCAGTGACGCCGCCGCGCTGCTCAAGGCGGCGGCAGCAGTCAGGCGCGCCCCGGAGCGGATCCGCGGCCGGCGGAGCGGGATACTGTGCACGATGCGCTGTCTCCGGAATTGTTAAGAAGACCGCGCATTGATGAGCTGATATGCGGTCTGATCGAATGGCTAGATCGCCCTGCGAGATCGATCGTAAGCATAGAGAGACGGCCGGCGGCGCGCAGCGACATCGGGAACTCGGCGAACCTGTTCGGGTAGCTGCCGGGGTATTCTCCGCGGAAGTTCGATTTGTAATCGCGGTACGGGTAATCCGGCAACCGGTAAGAGGCAGGGAAGACGCCGGGAAACCGGTAATCGGCGCTTAAGCTGGTAATAATTGCGAAGCGGGCGCTGGGCGCGTCATGCTCGCGCGCTGGGCGGGCGCGCTTGCTGGCAGTGCGGGCACCAGAAGGTAATGCGCTCCTGCGGGTCGGCGCTCCCTCCCGCCGGACGGTCCACCCGGACCCGGCCGCCGCAGCGCCGGCACGGCCGCCCGCCCCGGCCGTACACCCAGGTCTGCTCGCCGTGGGCGAGGCTGCCGGTGGTGGCCTGTTCGGCCCGGTCCTTGTTCGCCTCGAGCAGCCGCCGGGCCAGCTCGACGAGGGCGCGCAGATCATCTACCTGCCCGGCCGGCCGCCACGGATCCAGCCCGCGCAGGAACAGCGACTCCGCCTTGTAGAGGTTGCCGATGCCCGCCAGGTTCCGCTGGTCGAGCAGTGCCTCCCCGACCGGGCGGCCCGGCGCCCCCCGCAGGCGGCGAACGGCCTCGGCGGCGTCCCAGTCCGGCCCGAGCAGATCCGGGCCGAGATGGCCGACGGCGCTGTCCTCCGCGTCCGTCGGCAGCACCTCAACCACGCCGAGCAGCCGCCCGACGGCCTGCCAGGAATCGTTGGCGAGCACCAGCCGGATCCGGAAATCGCGGGGCACCGGGCCGGCCGCGGGCCGGATCCGCCAGGTTCCGTCCATCCGCAAGTGGGTGTGGATGGTCACGGCGCCGTCCAGCCGGGTGAGCAGGTGCTTGCCGCGCGGCACCGTCCGGACTACGGCGCGGCCGGACAGATCGGTGGTCGCGTACCGGGGAACCCGGAAATCACTGCGTGTCAGCACCCGCCCGGTGAGCGCCCTGTCGAGCTGCCGGGCCGCGCGCCAGACCGTATCGCCCTCCGGCATGAGACCAGCATGGCAGCTCGCCTGCCGCAAGCGAGGCAGCCCGCGTGCCGCAGGCGGTGTCAGGCAGCCCGCGTGCTGCACGCGGCGGTCAGGCGGCGTGCTGCAGGCGGTGGTCAGCGGCGGTCAGGCGGCGGTCAGCTCAGGCCCGATTCCCGGAGCGTGATGTTCAGCCGCCCGGCGGGCAGCCCCGGCCCCGGCTGGCCGGTGCCCGGCCTGGTCCTGGTAACGCCGTGATACGCAAGCCGGGACGGTCCGCCGAAGACGAAGAGGTCGCCGGATTCCAGCTCTATGTCGCGCCAAGGCCTGCCGCGGCTGCCGGCATTGCCGAACCGGAACACGCAGGTGTCGCCGACGCTGAGCGACACCACGGGCGCACCGCTGCGCTCGTCCTTGTCCGCGTGCATGCCCATCCGGGCCTGCTCATCATAGAAGTTGACGAGCGCGACGTCCGGGGCATAGCGGGCCGCTGCGCCGTCATCCCCGTAGGCGTCCGCTACCGCGCGACGGCCCAGATCGGCCAGCCAGCCCGGAAAGGACTTGACCGGGGCGCCGTCCACGTCTTCTGCTGTCCGCGTATACCGGTACGGCAGCCAGTGCCAGCCCAGGCAGACCGTCTGGACGGACATCGTCCCGCCGGACGGCATCCTGGTGCGGCGCATCCCGGCCGGCGGCAGCGCCCAGGACCGGCAGGCAGTGACCAGATCCCCTTGCTGCGCCGCCGTCAGCCAGCCCGGCACGTGCACCGCGCCGGGCGCCGGCTCCGTCCGCAGCCGTCCGATCAAAGCCGTCACCCGGTCAAAATACCGTCCGCCGCCGCGGCCTGGCCGGGGGAGCAGCCGCTGGTATGCGGTGCCCGGCCGCGGCCCACGGTGCCGCGCGGCACCGCGGCGCGCAGTGCCGGCCGCGGCGTGCGGCGTCCCGGCCCGCAGTGCCGCGGGGCGCCCGGTGCGTGGCTCGCTTCGCGGCTCGCGGCCTCATTAGTGTCGGTGGAACATTGCCGCTAATAGAGCAATAGCAAAGTTCCACCGACGCTAAATAGCAGCGGCTCTGACGCGATGCTGCGGCGGCGCGGGCGGAGCCAGTGTCGGACCGGTGGGATCCGGGTAAACCCGCCGCGAGTGTAATCCGGGTACACGTTGATGTCCCGGCACGGTGAGTCTTGAGCTGGCAGGCAGGGTCCAGCTGTAGTCCGGCGGGGACACGAGGTGGTCGATGCCCTTGTCCCGGATCGGTTCAGCGGCCTCCAGCCCGGCGCGCACGACTTCGCCGATGAACCAGTGCCGTCCCATGACCTCGACCAGTTGCGTGTCCCAGCCCCACGCCATCAGCGGACTCCGACCGACTCATCGGCAGGACCCGGCTCCGCGAGGTACCGGTGCAGGGAGGCCTTCGGGATGCCGGTCTTGGCGCTGATCTGCCCGTAGCTCTTGCCCTGGCCGTGGAGCAGCCGGGCGTAGTCGATCTTGTCGGCTGGGTGCGCGAGGGGCCGGCCGACCTGGCGGCCGTTAGCCTCGGCGACGCTGCGGGCGTGCGCTGCCCGCTCGGCGGTGAAGGTGCGCTCCATCTCGGCGAACAGCGCCAGGAGCAAGAACGCGATTCGGCCCATCCCGTCGTTGGCGGTGTTGATCGGCAGCGGGTCGGCGAGGGAGCGGACGCCGACGCCCCGCCCGGCGAGGTCGTGGACGAGGTTGAGGACCTCGCGGAGGTTGCGGCCGATCCGGTCCAGGGTGTACACCACGATCGTGTCGCCCGGCCGGGCGTAGGCGAGCATCTTCTGCAGGCCCTCGCGGTCGGTGGTCGCGCCGGTCTTCTTGTCGACGAAGATGCGCTCGTCCGGAATGCCCTGGGCGCTGAGCGCGTCGCGCTGGCGTTCCAGCGACTGCTTGGTGGTCGAGACGCGGGCGTAGCCGATCTCAAGTCCGGACGGTTCCGGCGCGACGTTTGTTCCTCATACCGCAAATCGTACCGGAATTCATCTCCGTACTAATGTTCCGGAACACTATTATGGAACGGACTCCGGAACGGGTCGGCGGCCCGTCTTGCTGTCGTCGTATGGCACCTGGCGGGTCGTTCCACTTCCAGGATGCGGAACGCCGGTCCGGCGAGGTCGGCCCGGCCCATTTCCAGGGGCGCTGGGCCAGGAAGCCGGCGGGGAAGGCGATGCGGATGAAGTAGTTGCGCTCGCGGTTGCGGAGACCAGCGTCCGGCAGGAGACGGTGAACATGGCGATGACTCGGCGTGCGGGTGTCCGGGTCGCCTCCCGCGTCAGGAGCGGGCTGAGCGCCCCCCGAGCGGTGACTGCGTCGGCTCGGCGAGGGCCAGTGCGGTGGCCGCGGCTTCAAGCAGCGCCTGCTGGCGAGGCGGCTCGAGCCGCTCGTAGGGGCCGCCAGACGTTCAGGCCCCGCGCGGAGCGGCCGGCCTGTGGCGCGTCCCAGACTGCCGCGAGGATCGCGGCGGACCGGGGGGCCGACCCCGGCTCGTGGTCATGCTGACCTCGTCCAGCAGGGGTCCGCATGAACCTGAGCCACACACCGACGTGGACGCACGGCGGGAGCAGCGTGACCATGCCCTTAGTCAGGCCCTCGTGAGTGAGCCGGTCCACGGCGGACACGGGTCGAGCACCGGCGGGGGACTGGGATCGCGATCGATGGCGGCCAGCCGGACGGTCATCTCGGGTTCCAGGCGGCGGCCGTGCCCCCCCCGCAGGTGGTCATGATGGGCAGCGCGGCCAGCAGGCTGGAACCGCGGGTCCGGCCGGCCGCGCACTCCGGGCAGGCCCGGAGATCGGTCCGCCATTGCTCATCACGCACCGGTATCCACAGTCGGCAAACGGCCAGTCGATATGCTTACGGCGCCGAACTTGGCGGGCGAAGCCAGACCATGATCAGTTAAGCCTGATCGGCGAGAGCGGCAGTGCTGGGTCAGCCTCGTCACCGCACCACGCGAGCAACTCATCCCCGACGACCCGGCAATCCGGTTTGGGAAACTCGGCGCCGTGGCTCGGCTGGCCGGGCCACGGTCCGCGGATATTCTCGATGATCACATCCTGGATACCGGACAGCGCCGCGCGCGTAGCCGTTTCGATCCTCTCTGACCGGCTACGCCCGTCATTGTCGTCAATAATTTTAAGAGCCGGAGATCCGCCCACCGTCTGACCATTCGAACAGACCTCGATAGTCCCGGCCTTCGAACGCAGTGACAAGCTGGCCGGTATGGCCTCGTTGAGTCGTCCTGCCAGGTCGGCGGCTAGATCATGGGATGATACAGTCATTGGGCACGTTACCATAGTTCTGATTATTGGCTGTTGCGTGATGGGTGGCAGTTATATAAAAGGTGCTGCCCCTCTTTGCATCCTTAGGACTGACGCTGCCGTGCGGCGCATAATTCTGCGACTTGTGATCGATTCTTCTCGAGCCTACGTAGACATCCACATTCCATGGGCCAGCGTTAGCGCGGAATTGTACATGTAGATACCCCAGGCGATAAACCCTCTCTGGCTGGTCTGGACGTAGATTGCGCCTGCGCTGCCAAGGTACGTGATGCTGCGGCATGAAGGAAGCGCCGCAGCGGCAGTTCCGCCTGCGCCGCTGCCAATCGCCGCCTGAGCGGCGAAGGCCTTGCTGTGCCACGGCGTTTCCGCTGGTAGCGACCATACCTCCGGTCGACTGTACGACGCTGCTGTGCGGTCTGCTGACCACAGAGGCAGAAGCTGGCCCGACGGCCAGCAAGCTGCCGCACAAGGCCAGTGCGACAAAAGTCAAGGTGGCAGCGAGGGTGCCAGGCAGATGAATGCGGGACATGTCAAATACAATTTTGGCTTTCATATCATGGCGATTATTCTGCGCGCGTCATGCCCTGTCAAAACCTGTACAACGCCAATCTGGTCTGCTACAGTTTGGGGGGATGCGTCCGCCAGCCTGACCTTGGAGGAATTATGCGAAGCAAGTTCTTTGCGGCGGTAGCGGCCGCAGTGGCACTGGTGGCCCTAGCGGAACCTGCGGCGTCGGCCGCCCGGTCCACCAGTGCAGGCAACGAGAAGGCTGCTGGGTGTCCGGGCGGGACCTTGCTGACTGCTGTTTCCGCGCACAGGTTGCCTGCAGGTTCGACGGCTTACACGTATAAGCTGCTGGATGGGACGAGTTTCGAGAGCATCGCTCCCCCGACAGGCTTCAACCCCGCCACTGCGAGCAGTGCGCTCTTGACGGAGTTGAACTTGCCCCGAAGGCCTGCGGGCGCAGTCGCCAGGAGATCCTGGGACGCGCAAGTGGCGCCGTTCAGCAAATCCAAGATCAGCGGGGCCACGCAATTCTGCGAGAATAAGTCCATCGCCGAGCCGAAGTCGGTCACCGCCACGCAGCCCGCCGTGGGCACCGTCCCCGCGGCCACGGCCGGAGGGACCCGGTCATTTTCCGGTTACGAATGGCAAAGCGGTACTTACGAGAAGGCTGTTAGCCACTTCACGCAGCCGCGCGTGGCAGGCATCGGTTCGTTTTCCGACTGGGTCGGCCTCAACGGGACTGCTCTTGTCAACGGAAGTAACAGTGCCGACCGGCTCATACAGGCCGGGGTGGATAGTCCGCTCGGGAGGCCGTTCTGGGAACTTTATTGCTCCGGCGGTTCGAAAGACGGATGCAATTCAGCTCAGATAGATAGTAACAACATCGCGAGTCCGGGTGCCAATGTGAGCGTCTCGGTATCATTTAATCCAGCGACTCGCCTGTCGTACTACGCGGTGTCGATCAATGGCACGCAGGTCGTAAACGTCCAATACCTGATGCAAAGGGGAAGCCACAGCGGCGATGTCGCTGACTTCATGACAGAGCGCGGCCCAGGTGGTTCCCCTATTCCGTATTTCGCAACTATACAGTTCTCAGGGTGGAACGCGTATAGAGTATGGAATAGCAACACGCCCGTGGCATTCGGATCGCAAAAGGTCTACGCCGACGAGATGAGCTTCAATGGGGTCTTCTACGCGCCGCCATGTTCGACTAACTCGAATATCATGATGTACCCTAACCGCATCACCAGCTCGGGATTCCTGAACAACTTCTGCAGGCCCTTCTGATCCCGGCAGGGGCGTTCCAGCAGCCAGTAACACTGTAAGTATTCGCGACATTATCCGCCCCGCTACCCGCTCCTGCGATCGGTGTCTAGTGTCGCGTGTTGTAAGTTGATTTACGGAGTGATGCGCGGGACAATGGAGCATGTCTGTAGCCCCTGCACTGGCGCTGCGTGAGGGAGACCGGAAACGGCTGGGCGAGCTGGCGCGGCTGCCGAGCGTGCCGTCGGGCCTGGCGAAGCGGGCGCGGATAGTGCTGCTGGCCGCGGACGGGGCACCGAACGCGCAGATCGCCCGGGTGACCGGGGTGTCGCGGCCGACGGTGATCGGCTGGCGGGACCGGTATGCGCGGGGCGGTGTCGCCGCTTTGGCGGACGAGCCGCGGTCCGGGCGCCCCGCGGTGATCGACGAGATTCACGTGGTGGCCGCGACGCTGTCCGATGAGGGCCGTCCGCCGGAGCGGCTGGGCATCACGCACTGGTCGGCCCGGTTCCTGGCCGCGGAGCTGGGCATCTCGTTTGCCAGCGTGGCGCGGATCTGGCGGAAGTGGAATATTCAGCCGCACCGGGTCACGGGGTTCAAGTTCAGCACGGACCCGGAGCTGGAGTTCAAGATCCGCGACGTCGTCGGCCTCTACCTCGACCCGCCCGCTAATGCCGTGGTGGTCTCGGTGGACGAGAAGTCCCGGGATCCAGGCCCTGGACCGGACCGCGCCGATGCTGCCGCTGCGCCCCGGGCTGCCAGCCCGCCAGACCTGTGACTGCAAGCGGAACGGCACCACCACGCTGTTCGCGGCGCTCGAGGTGGCCACCGGGAAGATCACCGCCGGCGCGTGCTACCCGCGGCACCGGCACCAGGAATTCCTGCGGTTCCTCAAGAAAGTCGCCGCCGCCCACCCCGGCGTGCAGCTGCACATCGTCGCCGGTAACTACGCGACTCACAAGCATCCTGAGGTCCGCAAGTGGCTTGCCCTGCCGGAGAACCAGCGGATCACCCTGCACTTCACCCCGGCCAGCTGCTCGTGGCTCAACATGGTGGAAATTTTCTTCGGCATCATCACCCGGCAGGCCATCCGCCGCGGCACCTTCCACTCGGTGAAAGACCTCATCGCCGCGATCGGCGCGTTCATCGACGCTTACAACGACCGGTGCACTCCGTTCGCCTGGACCAAGGATGCCGGCGAATTACTCGCCAAAATCAGACCGTCAAGGAACTAACGCCACGCGACACTAGTGTAGCGTGTTGTAAGTTGATTTACGGTGCGATTCGCGGGACAATGGAGCATGTCTGTAGCTCCTGCACTGGTGTTGCGTGAGGGTGACCGGGACCGGCTGGGTGAGCTGGCGCGGCTGCCGAGCGTGCCGTCTGGCCTGGCGAAGCGGGCGCGGATGGTGCTGCTGGCCGCGGACGGGGTGCCGAACGCGCAGATCGCCCGGGTGACCGGGGTGTCGCGGCCGACGGTGATCGGCTGGCGGGACCGCTATGCGCGGGGCGGGGTCGCCGCTTTGGCGGACGAGCCGCGGTCCGGGCGCCCCGCGGTGATCGACGAGATTCACGTGGTGGCCGCGACGCTGTCCGATGAGGGCCGTCCGCCGGAGCGGCTGGGCATCACGCACTGGTCGGCCCGGTTCCTGGCCGCGGAGCTGGGCATCTCGTTTGCCAGCGTGGCGCGGATCTGGCGGAAGTGGAATATTCAGCCGCACCGGGTCACGGGGTTCAAGTTCAGCACGGACCGGGCGGCAGGTCACGATCGTCCGTCTGCAGCTGCGCGAAAAAGGCAGTCGTGCAGCCGGGGCATAACACCTCGCGGGCACCCGCCGAGGACCTGGCCAGGATCCCGTTCGCCGGCCCGATGACCTCGGTCAGGCCAGCCGGGGCTTCGGGTCGATCCGTACCCGGCCGAACGGCTTAATGGCCGCCGGGTCGACGGCGTCGGGCTGCCGGGCCCGCGCTCAGCGCGACCGGTCTGGACCCGACCTGAAGGACGCGGATCTCAGCGGTTAAGACCTCAGCTGAAGGTTCACCGGCGCTGCTCATAAAAGGATCGTAATCGGCTAAGTCCGCCCCGCCCGCGTGCTCCCGAACCAGGACTGCCGGGCACACTGCCGCGCCCCCGGGGGCGCCTTCAGCCGGCAGACCGCAGCCGGGTCAGTGCCTCCACCGCAGCGGCCGCGGCGGCCAGCCGGTCCGCGGCCCGCTGCGCCGCCTCAGCCGCGGCGGTGACTTCCGGGCGGACCCGCCCGGCAGTGTTCGCCATCCGCGTCAGCTGGTTCAGGTTGCCGCCCATCGCGGCCACCATCCGCCGGGCCCCCAGCAGCTCGGAAATCAGCGCCCGCCGCTCCGACGCGGTCACCGCATCACCCGCCAGCGCAGCCTCCACCAGCAGCCGCGGCACGCTCACCCGCGCCGCCGCCGCACGCGCCCCGACCGCCGCGTACTCCTCCTCGCTGAGCCGCACCTTGACCTGATGCCGGCGGCCCCCTTCCCGCCGTGCCAGCCGCGCCGACCCGCGCGCCGCCGACGCCACCGGACGCGCACTCCCGCCACCCGCCACGAACACCCCACCACCTTCCAGCGCAGCGACCTCCGCCAGGAGGACAGCACGCGCCAGCGCGCGCCGCCGGGCCGCCCCGCGGCCCCGCGGACCCGATCAGGTACCCTGGACCGTCTATCTCGCTACCGGTCACTACGACGTGTAGCAGACATTCGGGTACGCCGCGGGTGCCGCGTGACGCGGGTACCTCTGCGCGGGGGGGGGGCTGAGCGGGGGCGCCGTTGGGCGAGAAGGCGGCCCGCGCGGATCCAGCCGACGCCCCCCCGCCGGCCCGGATCGGCCAGCGCGCAAGCGGCTGACTACCACGAAACAACGAGCAGGAGGACCGCGCCGCGGACTGCCGCTGACCACAGCGAGCCGCCCGGCCGGCCATTCCCCTGCCAGGTTTCAGCTCGTTGCCGGCTGGCGCCGCAGCCGCGGATTCATCCCGGTGAGCGCCCGGGCCAGGGCCGCTCCGGCGGTCGCCGCGGCCGCGGCGACCGCCGCGCCGGCCTGCTGCGCAGCGGTGCCTGCCTGCTGCTGCGCGGCGGCCTGGCGGGCGCGTTCGGCGCCGGCGGCGAGGCGGGCGGAATGCGGCAGGACGGGCTGCCCGCCCGGGGCCGAGCCAGAAGCCGAGCCGGTGGTCCAACCAGGCGGGGTCGCGGACCCGGTCGGCGTGCAGGTGCGGTTCGCCGCCCTGCCGGAAGTCCAGGGCGTGCAGGATGTCAGCGGCCGTGTACGGGGCCGAGACGGCGGTCGGGGGCGCGGTGTGCCAGCGCCGCAGGATCGCCCGCAGGCGGCGCGCTGAGAGCGGCGTCCTGGCGGCCGGCGTCCCGGTCAGCCATGGCCTGGCGGGCGTCCTGGCAGGCCGTGTCGCGCACGGGCCTCCGGCAGGCAGCTTCCACGCCGTCCGACGTTATCCGCACCGCTTGCGCTGCCGGCTGACCGGTTCCGTGCCACCTCAGCCAGCTCGCGTGGCTGCGCCAGTCCGGTTCTGCCCGCCTGCCTGTGCCCCCCCCTGCCTGTGCCCGCTTACCTGCGCCGCCTGGATGCGGCTCGCTCGGATCACACCAGTTTGCGCAGCGCCAGCAGGTCCGAGAAGTTGCCCTGCACCTTCAGGCGGCCGCTCATCCAGGCTCGCAGGAAACTGCCGGGATCGGCGGCCACGGCCACGACGACGTCACTCTTGGCGCTGAAGCGCACCTGCGCGGGCGGGCTGCCAGCGTCGGCGTGCTGCACCTGGTCGGCGCCGCCGGGGCGGATCCTGGTCAGGAACGTGACTCCCAGGTCGGAGACCGCGCAGCTGAGCGTCCGGTCCAGCAAATGCGCGTTCCGGTCTTGCGCGTCCATCTCGGAAATGCGCCCGGCCAGGCTCTCCAGAGCCGCCTGGCATTCCTCGGCTGTCGCCATCCGCAACCTCGCTTTCACGGTCATTGTCCGCTGCGCTCCTGGCGGCGCGCTCCCCGCCCCGGCCAGCGGCCTGCCCGGTTCTCCCCGCGCTGCCGTACTGCGAGCTGCCGGGCCGGTTTAGCGGCCGCGGGCGGTAGCGTTCAGGAGACACCGATAACACGATCGGGGCTGTCCCGGCCGCATGCGCGAGAGTATCGAGGATGACCCTATGGTGCAGGACCTGAGCTGGCCGGAGCAGCCGCAGGCGGCGCAGCCGGAGCCGGACGACGGCTACGCACCGTCCGGCCGCGCCCCGCGAACCGGTCCGGACCTGACCGGCAATGCGGGCATTGCCGTCACCGGCGAGCCGAGGGTGGACACGGCGCTAGCCGGACTGGCCGGCCTCGAGTCCCTGCCGGTCGGCCAGCACCCCGCGCATTTCGAGCGCGTGCACCGGGAACTCCGTGAGGTGCTGGGTGATCTGAATGCGGGTCCGCGGCCAGCCGCGCAGCGGCCCGGCGGCCCCTGAGCATGGCCGGCCGGTGTTCATGACGAGGAAAACGCGGCTGGATGCCGAGCTGATCCGCCGTGGCCTGGCCCGGTCCCGGGAGCAGGCTGGCGAGCTGATCGCGGCGGGCCGGGTGGCAGTTGCGGGCCAGCAGGCCGGAAAGGCTGCGACGCAGGTCGGGCAGGAATCGGCGATTACGGTCCGGGACGGTGACGCGCCCCCCGAGTACGCCTCGCGCGGCGGCCGCAAGCTGGCGGGCGCGCTCGCCGCTTTCACCGGTCTCGTCGTGGCAGGGCGCCGCTGCCTGGATGCGGGCGCGTCCACCGGCGGGTTCACCGACGTGCTGCTGCGCCACGGCGCCGCGCACGTCGTCGCGGTCGATGTCGGCTACGGGCAGCTGGCCTGGCTGCTGCGCACCGATCCGCGGGTAACCGTGCTGGACCGGGTTAACGTCCGCGGGCTGCTGCCCGAGCAAGTCGCCCCCGCGCCGGGACTGGTCACGGCCGACCTCTCGTTCATCTCGGTGCGGCTGGTGCTGCCGGCGCTGGCGCGATGCGCGGCGCCGGCCGCCGACTTCGTGCTGATGATCAAGCCGCAGTTCGAGGTGGGAAAGGGCAACGTCGGTGCCGGCGGCGTGGTGCGGGACCCGCAGCTGCGGCTGGACGCGGTTGCCGCCGTCGCCGCAGCCGCGGCGGACCACGGCCTGGGCGCTCTCGGCGTGACCGCCAGCCCGCTGCCGGGACCGGCCGGGAACGTCGAGTATTTTCTGTGGCTGCGCCGCGGTGCGCCGCCGCTCGACCCGGCAGCCTTGCAGCTCGCCATCGCGGAAGGACCTCAGTGAGCGCCGACCGGACCATCCTGCTTGTCGCGCATACCGGCCGGGCCGCGGCGGTCCGCAGTGCGCGCGCGGTTGTCGAGCGGCTGACCGGCGCCGGGATCGGGGTCCGGGTGCTGGCACCCGAGGGAGCCGACCTGGCCTGCTCGGCTGCGGCCGAAGTGCCGCTGACCGCCAGCGCCGCCGAGGGAGCGGAGATGGTGCTGGTCATCGGCGGCGACGGCACCTTGCTGCGGGCCGCTGAACTGGCCCGGCCAGCGAGCGTGCCGCTGCTCGGCGTGAACCTGGGCCACGTCGGCTTCCTGGCCGAGGCCGAGCCCGAGGACCTCTCGGACGCCGTCGACCGGGTAGTGGCGGGGAATTACACCGTCGAGGAGCGGATGACCGTCGATATCACCGTGCGCGCGAACAGTCACGTCACGGCAAGAACATGGGCACTAAACGAGGCCACCGTGGAAAAAGCCTCCCGGCAGCGAATGCTGGAGCTCGTCACCGAGGTGGACGGCAGGCCGCTGTCGCGGTGGGGCTGCGACGGGGTGGTGTTCGCTACCCCGACCGGCTCCACCGCGTATGCCTTCTCGGCGGGCGGCCCGGTCGTATGGCCCGAGGTAGAGGCACTGCTGCTGGTCCCTATCTGCGCGCACGCGCTGTTCGCCGGGCCGATGGTGGTGTCGCCGCGGTCGGTGCTCGCGGTGGAGGTAATCGGCGCCGCGGGCGAGCAAAGCGAGACGTCCGGTGCCGTTCTGTGGTGCGATGGGCGGCGCCGGGTCGATCTGCCGCGCGGCGCGCGAGTTGAGGTCAGGCGCGGCGCGCAGCCGGTGCTGCTGGCCCGGCTGCGCGGCCGGGGCGCGGACGCGGACGGCACTGAGAGCGGCGGCGGGATCTTCACCGACCGGCTCGTGGCCAAGTTCGGCCTGCCGGTGGCAGGCTGGCGGGGACAGGGCCCGGCGTCCCGGCGACCCGCTGTCCGCTAGCGAGACGAGGAGCCAGGCGCCGATGCTCGAGGAAGTAAGGATCAGCGGCCTCGGCGTCATTGACGAAGCCGTGCTGCAGCTGTCGGGCGGCCTGACCGTGGTGACCGGTGAGACCGGGGCGGGCAAGACGATGGTCGTGACGGGGCTCGGGCTGCTGTTCGGCGGCCGGGCCGATCCGGCCCGGGTGCGGCCCGGCGCCGACCGGGCCGTGGTGGAAGGCCGGCTGCGCATCGACCCGGACGGCCTGGTCGCGCGGCAGGTCGACGAGGCCGGCGGTGACCTGGACGATGACGGCAGCACGCTGATCATCAGCCGGTCGGTGTCGGCGGAGGGCCGCTCGCGCGCGTCCGCGGGCGGCAGGTCCGTGCCGGTATCGCTGCTGACGTACCTGGCCGACGACCTGGTCGCCGTGCACGGCCAGGCCGACCAGCAGCAGCTGCTGCGGTCCGGGCGGCAGCGTGAAGCGCTGGACCGGTTCGGCGGCGCGCCGGTGCGGGCACTGCTAGCCGGCTACCAGCGCGCCTATCATCAGCACCGGGACGTCAGCGCCGAGCTTGCCGAGCTGACCAGCCTGGCCGCGCAGCGCGGCCGGGAGGCAGCAGAGCTGCGCCGCGGCCTGGCCGAGATCGAGCAAACGGCACCGGCCGAGGGCGAGGACATCGAGCTCGCCGCGGCGGACGAGCGGCTGGGCAACGCGGACGCGCTGCACTTCGCGGCAACAACCGCGCATGAGGCGCTGCTCGGGGATCCCGCCAGCGGCTCGTTCGAGACCGCCGACGCGGTGACCCAGCTGGGCGCTGCCCGGCAGGCGCTGGCTGCTGCCGCGCAGCATGACCCGGTCCTGGCCGCGCTGGCCGGGCGCGTATCCGAGGCGGCCTACCTAGTTTCGGACGTGGCCGCGGAACTCGCCTCGTACGTGCAGTCCGTCGAGGCGGATCCGGCCCGGCTTGCCGCCGTCCAGCAGCGCCGGGCCGAGCTAACCCGGCTGATCCGCAGTTACGGCGCCGCCGGCGCGGCCGCCGCCGGTACCGGGGCCACCGCGGGGGCCGCTGCCGGGGCCACTGATGCTGCCGGTACCGCTGCCGGAGCCACCGCCGGTACCGGAGCCACTGCCGGAGCCGCCGCCGCCGCAGGCACCGCCGCCGCCGCCGCCCGAGCCGCAACCGGTACCGGAGCCGCCGATGCCGCGGCCGCCGGCGGAATCTCGGCGCCGGCCAGCCAGCCGACCGCGCAGATCCCGGACCTGGCAGCGGTGCTGCGGTGGGCTAAGGCCGCCGCCGCGCGCCTGGGCGAGCTGACCGGCGACGATGAGCGGATCGCGGGGCTCGCCGCGCAGGAATCCGAGCTGGCCGCCGCGGCGGCGGCGCTGGCTGCCCGGCTCACCGCGGAACGCGAGCGCGCCGCCGGGCGCTTCGCCGCCGACGTCACCGCGGAGCTGACCGCGCTGGCGATGCCGCATGCCCGCCTGAGCGTCGCGGTCTCGCCGCTGCGCGAAGCCGGCCTGCACGGCGCTGACGAAGTGGAAATCCGGCTGGCCGCGCACCCGGGTGCGCCGCCGCTGCCGCTGCATAAGGGGGCGTCCGGCGGTGAGCTGTCCCGGGTCATGCTGGCCATCGAGGTGGTCTTCGCAGGCGCCGACCCGGTGCCCACGTTCGTGTTCGATGAAGTCGATGCCGGGGTCGGCGGCAAGGCGGCGGTGGAGATCGGCCGTCGCCTGGCCCGCCTGGCCCGGCGGGCACAGGTGATTGTCGTTACGCATCTTCCGCAGGTTGCCGCGTTCGCTGATGCCCACCTGGTGGTGGAAAAGTCCGACGACGGGTCGGTAACCCGCAGCGGCGTTGCCCTGCTGGATGACGGCGGCCGGGTCCGGGAGCTGGCCCGGATGCTGGCCGGGCTGGAAGACTCCCGGCATGGCCAGGCGCACGCCGTGGAACTGCTGGCCGCGGCCGCCCGGGAGCGGGCCTGACCGCCGGCGGCCCGGTGGGCGTGGCCGGACCGCGCTGGCGGCGCCGGTCCCCGGCGGACGCGGTCCCCGGCGGAAGCAGTCCCCGGCGGACGCCGGGCACCGGCCGGGCGGCCGGGCCGGGTTCCGCCGCAGCGGCGCCGGCACTGCCGGGGTCTGGCAAAATTGCTGTTCAATGAAGGTAAGGCAGCCAAAATATCCCCGCGCCGGCGGCAGGTCGAGTGACCTGCCCGGCACGATGGCGACTGCCCGGCTGGACCGCCGCACCAAGAATCTCACCCGGCGCCTGAAGCCCGGCGATATCGCCATCATCGACCACGCTGACCTGGACCGGGTGAGCGCCGAAGCGCTGATCAGCCACCAGGTCGCAGCGGTATTCAACGCGGCGCCGAGTATCAGCGGGAGGTACCCGAACCTCGGCCCGCAGCTGCTGGTCGAATGCGGTGTCCCGCTCATCGATGACGCCGGGCCCGATGTCTTCGACCGTGTCCAGGAGAACCAGACCGTGCGGCTGGACGGCGACACCCTGTACCTGGGCGACACGGTCGTGGCCAAGGGCACCGTACAGACGGCGGGCTCGGTGGCACGCGACATGGCTGCGGCCAAGGAAGGCATGGCCGAGCAGCTGCGTGGCTTCATGGCGAACACCGTGGAGTACATCACCCGCGAATCGGAGGTGCTGATCGAGGGCATCCGGCTGCCTGAGCTGCGGACCAGGCTGGCGGGCAGGCATGCGCTGGTGGTGGCGCGCGGTTACCGGCACCGGGAGGACCTGGTGGCCCTGCGCTCGTATATCCGCGAGTTCAAGCCCGTGATCATCGCAGTCGACGGGGGGGCCAACGCGGTCCTGGACGCCGGGTACCGGCCGGACATGATCGTCGGTGACATGGACTCAGTCTCGGACAAGGCGCTGTACTGCGGGGCCGAGATCGTCGTGCACGCCTACCCGAACGGCTACGCGCCCGGCCTGCCCCGGGTGACCGACCTCGGCGTGGAATCGGTGCTGTGCCCGGCCTCGGGAACGAGCGAGGACGTCGCGGTGCTGCTCGCCGACGAGGCCGGCGCCATCCTGATTGTCGGGGTGGGCATGCGGTTCTCGCTGGTAGAGTTCCTCGACAAAGGCCGGTCCGGAATGGCCAGCGCGGTCCTGACCAGGATCAGGGTCGGCGACAAGATCGTCGACGCCAAGGGCGTGAGCCGCCTCTACCAGAGCCGGATATCCTCCTGGTCGTTGATGCTGCTTGCCCTTGCCGCGGCCGCCGCAGTCCTGGCCGCCATCGCGGTCCTGCCCGCCGGGAGTATCTACCGCAATGACCTCGGCCTTGAACTCGACCAGCTGCGGTACTGGATAACGGGACTCTTCTAGTGATCGATATAGCCGGGCTCATCTAGTGATCGATTTCCGCTATCACCTGGTGTCCATCATCGCGGTCTTCCTCGCCCTGGCTGTCGGCCTGGTCATCGGCGCTGCCGCACTGCAGTCACCGGAGATCAAGACGCTGCTGGCCCTGTCCAACCATGAGAAAACGAGAATCGCGGCACTGGAGCAGAGCAATGGCTCGCGGGGCAAGCAGAACAGCGCCGACCAGGCTTTCGCCCAGGCGGCGGTCGGCCGGCTGCTGCCGGACCTGCTCCCCGGCCGGCAGGTAGTCCTGGTCACCGCGCCCGGCGCCGACAGCGTCGCGGTCAGCGGCATCACCGCCGCGGTGCAGCAGGCGGGCGCCACGCTGACCGGCGAGGTCAACCTGCTGCCGCAGTTCTTCGACACCGGCGGCAGCACGGAGAACAGCCTGACCGCGCTGGCCCAGCGGCTTGCTCCCGCGGGCGTCACCGTCGGCGCCGCTGCGGCCGGCTCGCCCTACGGCGGCCAGCAGGCAGCCGCGCGGGTGCTGGCCAGTGCGCTGGTCACCAAGAGCGCCGCGGGCAGCGCCGCCACGGGCGGCCTGGCCCCGGTGCCGGGCGGCACGCCGGCTCAGGGTGGCACGCCGGCGGCGGGCGGCACGTCGGCGGCTCAGGCCGGCGGGATCCTGAGCGGGTTCGCCCAGCAGAACTTCCTGCAGCTCAGCGGTACTACCGGGATCACCGCCCCCGAGCCCGCGACGCTGGCGGTCGTCGTCGCCCCGGCGACCCCGCCCGGCAGCGCTATAGGGCCGGACAACCAGGTCCTGCTGGCTGTCGCCCAGGCCCTGCAGGCGGCAGACAGCGGCACAGTGCTGGCCGGCTCGGCAGGCGGGTCGGGACCGGGCAGCCTCATCGACGCGGTCGCGTCGGGAAGCATCAGCGGATCGCTGGTCACGGTAGACAACGCGGATCTGGAGACCGGCCAGATCATCGTGGCCCAGGCGCTGGCCGGGCTGCTGGCCGGCCGCAAGCCCGCGCCATACGGAGTGGCGCCGGACGCGGCCCCCAGCCCGGCGCCGGAGCCGTCGGTGACCGTTTCCGCGCAGCCTGCCGCTTCTTCGGGCGGCGGCCGCAGGCGCAGGCGGTGAGATGAGCCGGCCCGCGATCATGGCAGGCGTCCTGGCGGCGGCCGGCGCCCGGCTGGCGTACGCCGCAATGCGCTGGCGGCCGCCGGGCGGCGCTGCGCTGTGGGCCCGGACCAATCACCGTGGTGACACCGTGACCCTGGCAGCAGGACCGGCCCTGGCCGCCGGCGCTGTAATGGCCGCGCTGGCGGCCGGGCCGGGCCGGGACCTGGCGGGCCGGCGCTTGCCGGTGCGCCAGCGCGCGGCCCTGGCAGTCGCCGGCGCCGGCGCTGCCGCGTTCGGGTGTTACGACGACCTGGCGGGCAGCGGCGACCGCCGCGGCTTCCGCGGTCACCTGGGCGCGCTGCGGGCCGGGGAGCTGACCAGCGGCGCGGTGAAAATCGGCGGGATCGGCGGCACCGGTGTAGCGGCCAGCCTGCTGGCCGGACCGGCGCGGCCGCCCGCCGGTTCGGCTGGCCCGGCCAGCCCGGTCGGCCCGGCTGGTCCGGTTGGCACGGCCGGCCCGGCCGGGCCGGCGGGGCTGGCCGACCTGGTGATTAACGCGGCGCTGATCGCCGGGGGCGCCAACCTGCTGAATCTCTTCGACCTGCGGCCCGGCCGGGCTATCAAGGTCGCCATCGCGCTCGGGCTGCCGCTGGCCGCTACGTCGGGGGCGGCCCGGCTGGCCGTGGCCGCGCCGCTCAGTGCCGCTGCCGCCCTGCTGCCGGACGATCTCGCCGAACGGGCCATGCTGGGGGACGCCGGCGCGAACGCCCTCGGCGCGATGCTCGGCGGCGCAGCCGCGGCGGTGCTGCCGCGGCGCGCCCGGCTGGCGGTGCTGGCGGGGATCGCGGGCCTGACCGCAGCCAGCGAGGTGGTCAGCTTCACCAAGGTCATCGAGCGCACTCCGGTGCTGCGCCGGCTGGACATGCTCGGCCGCCTGCCTGCCGCCGGCCGGGCCGGGCCGGGCGAGCGGGCACCGGCCGGGGCGCCAGCGGGGGCTCCGGCGGGCCCGGCCGGGCAGGCCGCCGCCGCAGCGCGGCCCGTCCCCGCCGCCGTCGCCCCCGCAGCCACAGCGCCCCGGTGACCGGTGCGCAGTCCTCGCTCACCGACGCGGAGCCTGGCCGCGGCTCCCGGCGTCTCGCAGGCACGGGAATAGGCCGGGCCGCCGCGCTGATCGCCGTACTGACCGTGGTTGCCCGGCTGCTGGGGATGGCTCGCTACCTGGTCTTCGCCCGGACGGTCGGGGCCGGCTGCCTGGGCACCGCCTACGTGACCGCCAATCAGATCCCCAACATCCTGTACGACAGCGTCCTCGGCGGCGCGCTGGCCGCCATCATGGTGCCGGTGCTGGCCGGCCCGGCGGAGCGCTCGGCAGCCGATCCGGCAGCAGCCCGCCAGGTCACGCAGATCAGCGCCGCGATGCTTACCTGGACCTGCGTGCTGCTGGTGCCGGCCAGCGCGCTGATCGCGCTGCTCGCCGGGCCGATTGCGGCGGCGCTGAATCCGGGCAACCTGGCCGCGGGCTGCGGGCACGCCGCCATGGTCGCCGCGACCAGCCGGATGCTGGTGCTGTTCGCCCCGCAGGTTCTGCTGTACGGGCTCGCCGTAGTGCTCTACGGCATATTGCAGGCGCACCGCAGGTTCACCGGGCCGGCCCTCGCGCCGGTGGTCTCGGGTCTGGTGGTGGTAGCCGCGTACCTGGTTTTCGTCCCGGTCAGCCACTCCCGGTTCGGCCGCCCCGCCGCGCTGGCCGGCCTGCCGCCGGCCGCCCAGCTGATCCTGGCCGCAGGCACGACCGCGGGGGTGGCAGCGCTGGCGGCAACGGCGCTGATCCCGGCCGCCCGGCTGCGACTGCGGATCCGTCCCACGCTGCGCTTCCCGGCCGGCGCCGGGAAGCGGGCCCGGCGGCTGGCACTGGCCGGGATCGGCGTGCTGATCGCGCAGGACGCCTCGGTCGCCGCGGTGATCTGGCTGGCGAACCGCGACGGCAGCCGGGGCGCGCTGGTGCTGTACAACTACAGCTGGCAGGTGTTCGTCTCGGCATATGCGGTGCTGGCAGTGCCCGTCGCCGTCAGCGCCTTCCCGGTGCTGTCGGCGCGGGCAGGCCCGGCGTTCGATGACACCGCAGCGGGCGCGGCCCGGGCCGTGCTGCTGATGTCCTGGCTGGGCGCGGCGTGCGTGGCGGCGATCGCCTGGCCGGCGGCCCGGCTGTTCGCGTCGGCGCATGCCCAGGTGCCGCAGCTCGCCTGGACCCTGACTGCATTCGCGCCGGGGCTGGCCGCCTACGGCCTGGCGGCATGCCTTTCCCGGGTACTGCTAGCAGACCAGCAGCACAAAATGGCCGTGGTTGCGATGTCCGGCGGCTGGCTGGTCGTGATCGGCGCGGACACCGCGGCGGTGGCACTCGTTCCCCCGGCCTGGGTGGTGCCCGCGCTCGGACTGGGAAACACGGCCGGGATGTCGGCGTCCGGTGTCGCGCTGGTGCTCGCCGTCCGGCGGGCCCGCGGCCCGGCAGCGCTGCGCGGGCTGGCCCGGGCAGCGGGCAGCGGCCTGGCCGCAGGCGCGGCAGGCGCGGCGGCCGGGGCGGCTGTGGCCGCTGCCGTGCCCGGCTCGGGACTGCTGGCCAGTGCCGGCCTCACGGTGCTCGCCGCTGCCGTCGCTGCCGCGGGTTTCGGCGCCGTAGCCATGGCCCTGGACGGCGGGGGGCTGCGCGCTGCCATCGGCCGCGTGCGCGGTGCCATCGGCCGCGCCCGGCGAAAGCCGGCGGCATGACGCCGCTGCGGGTCGCCGTCGTGCTCGCCGCGGCGTCCGGCGGGACGGCCGCGCACGCGGCCATGCTCGCGCGCGGCTGCGCTGACATCGGCTATGAGGTACGCGCGTTCGGGCCGGAAAGCAGCCGGGACTTCTTCAGCGCGCCCCCGGCCGGCGGCGCGCAGCCCGGTGCCAGGCCCCCGGCCGGCCGGCCGGGCACCGTTGTCCGGTTCGAGCCGGTGCGCATCACCAGCGCATCGCGGCCCGGCGCGAACGCGGCGGCGCTGTGGCGGCTTCGCGCGCTGCTGCGGTCCGGCGGGGCCGACGTCGTGCACGCGCACGGCGTGCGGGCGGGAGCGTTCGCCGCCCTTGCGCTGGCGCTGCTGCGGCGCTCCGCCGCCCTGGTCATCACGGTGCACAACGCGGCGCCGGCCGGACGGCTGCCTGCGCTGGCTTACCGGGTCCTTGAGCGCGTCTGCGCCCGGCGGGCGGACGTCGTGCTGTGCGTCTCGGCTGACCTGTGCGCCCGGATGCGCCGCCTGCGGGCGCGCCGGATCGCCGTTGCCGTCGTGCCGGCGCCCCCGGCGCGGCCGCCGTCGGCCGCGGCGGTCGCGGCTGCCCGCGCTGAATTGGGCGCCGGGGCCAGGCCGGTGGTGCTGGCGGTCGGCAGGCTCGCCGAGCAGAAGGGATACCGGGTGCTGCTGTCGGCAGCGGCCCGGTGGCAGCGCCGGCAGCCCCGCCCGCTGCTGGTCATCGCCGGCACCGGCCCGCTGGCCGGCGAACTGGCCCGCAGCGGCCGGGAGCAGGGAGTCGACGTGCGTTTCCTCGGCCAGCGCGCCGACGTGGCCGCCCTGCTGCGGGCCGCCGACGTTTTCGTGCTCGCCAGCAGCTGGGAAGGCCAGCCGCTGGCCGTGCAGGAGGCGCTGCAGGCCGGGACGCCGGTCGTCGCATCGCGGGCCGGCGGTGTTCCCGAGCTGACCGGACCGGGCGCCGCGCTGCTCGTACCGCCGGGTGATCCCGCCGCGCTGGCCGCGGCGGTGCTGGCAGTCCTGGATGACCGGCAGCTCGCGGGGGCTCTCGCCGCGGCGGCCGCGGCGCGCGGCGCGCAGCTGCCGTCAGTGGCGGACGCCGTCGGCGCGGCTGCCGCGGTCTACCTCAGCCTCGCCGCCGCTGCGCGTCAGCGGCGGACCGGGATCGTACGGCGAAAATTTCGGCAATAATCAGCAGTTTCGCTGCGGTTTCCCCGCTGATGTGCTGGGCTGTAGTGCTGGGACGGTCTGGGTGTCGCCGCTCGGATACGCCGGGAGTAATCGCCATGACCAAGGAACGCCGATCGTGATCTCGTCCAGGCAGCTGCCTGGCGGCCAGCACGACCACGGCCGGGGTGCACCGCATGCGGGGGGGCAGCCGGCCGGCCGGATCGTGCCGCCGCCGGTGCCATCATGGGCTGCGGTGCTGAGCACGACACTGCGGCTGTGGTTCCAGCGCCGCCTGCCCGGCCGCCGCCGGGCCGCCCTTGCCCTGGCCGCGGCCGTTGCCGGATGCCTGGCCGTTGCGCTGATTGCCGTCGCTGTTAACGGGACGGGCGCGGCCCGGACTGCCGCGGCCGCGCCGGGTGGACCCGGCCCCGGCCCTGGAGCCGCCGGGCCAGGTCAGGGCGCCGCTGGTCAGGGGAACGCTTCCGGTCAGGGCGGCCCGGGTCAAGGCGGCGGTTCCGCGGCGCTCGCCGCCGTGCAAGCCAGCCGCCTTAAGGCGGCTGCCTGGATCGCAGCGCAGGTCAGCAACGCAGCCGAGATCGGCTGCGATCCGGTGATGTGCGCCGCGATCCAGGCCCGCGGCTTTCCGGCCGCCAATCTGGCGCCGTTGGGCCCGTCGTCCGGTGACCCCCTGGGTGCCGCGATCGTCGTGGCCACGGCCGCGGTGCGCGGTCAGTTCGGCAGCCGGCTCAGCCGGGTGTACGCCCCGCTCGTCCTCGCGAGCTTCGGGTCAGGGGCAGCCCGCATCGACGTCCGGGCCGCGGCAGCCGGCGGCGGCGCGGCCTACCTCAAGATGGTGGGCAGCGACATGGCGATGCGCCGCCGGGCAGGCGCCGCCCTGGCGGCCAATCCGCGGCTGGCAACTGCGGTGGCGGCGCGGCGTCAGCTGACCGCCGGCCTGGTGGACTCCAGGCTGCTGATGTCACTTGCCGGGCTGACGACTGAGCGGCCGGTCCGGGTCCTGGCGTTTGCTGACGCCGGGCCGGGCGCCAGCCCGGCGGTGCCACTACGCTCAGCGCAGTTCGCCGTGCCGGCGACCGGGCCGGGCAGCAGGAGATACCTGCAGTGGCTGCTGGAATTCCTCAGTCAGCAGCAGCCGCCGCTGAAGGCCGCGGGCGTCCGGGTTGCGCGGCTGGCAGGCAACAGCGTAGTGAATGTTCGGTTTTCCGCGCCGAGCCCGCTCGGACTCGTCGTCGGCTATCCGTGACCGCAGTGACTAAGACGCTGATCACCGGCGCCCCCGGCGCCGCTTTGAGACCGGAGATCCAACCCATGTCAGTGCTCAGCAGCGCAGTTCGGGCCAGGAATTCCGCGGCCGGGAAAGCAGGTTCCGGGAAATCGGCGCCCCCGCGATCCGCGCTGCCCGGCCGGGCAGCGCGGCTCGCGGCCCTGATCCGGCTGTGCGCGGCCGCCGGGCTCGCGGCGGCCGCCCTGGCACTGGCAGCCGCCCTGGCGCTGGCCGGCACCCTGGCACTGGCCACCCCCGCGGCCAGTGCGTCCGCGGTTCCGGCGAAGATGGGCTGGCTGCGGCTGGCGCACCTCTCGCCCAACACTCCGCCGGTGGATGTCTACCTTTATTCCTTTAACAATCCTTTCGCCCGGATCGTGCTGCATCATGTCAGCTACGGAACTGTCTCGGCTTACCAGCACGTTGCGGTCGGGGAGTACACCGTGGCGATGCGGGCCGCCGGTGCCCCGGCGGGCACCAGGCCGGTCCTGGCCACCACGCTTAATGTGCGCGACGGGGGCGCCTGGACGGTGGCGGGAATCGGGCCGAACTCCGGCCTGCGGCTTGAGGTGTTCGCCGACCGGCTGACCGCGCCGCCGCACAAAGCGCTGGTGCGGATTATCCAGGCATCCATGAACCAGAACAGCGTCAGCGTGGCGTTCGGCGGGCGGCAGGTATCCCGGATGCTGACCTTTACCTCGGTCACGCCGTATCAGGGGGTGGCGCCGGGAGCCGTGACGGTCCGCGCCGCCGGCGGCACCGAGCACGCGGCTTTCACCGATCATCTCACCGCCAACTCGATCTACACCCTCGTGGTGCTGGACGACGTGGGGCACCTGAAAATCGAGAACCTGCAGGACTCGGCCGGCAGTAAGGTCATGCCGAACGGCGGGGCGTCGATGGGCTTCGGCGGTACCGCGCCGCGGCCCGGAGCGCCGCTGGCGGCCTGGGCAGCCGCGGCCCTCGCAGGGCTGGCGGCAGCGGCCGGCGGCGCTAAGGCGGTCAGCCGGCGGCGCAGGCCCGCACTGCATGCGCGCTAGCGGGCAGCGCCAGCCGGGACGGCACACCGCCGGAATCCGGCTGGTGCGCCGCCCGGTAGCCGCGGCAGTGCTCGTATGCGGTCTGCTCGCGGCCGGCGTGGGAGTCACCGGGCTGGCGATCGCCAGCCAGACCGGCCACCGGCCGGCCCAGGTGACCAAGCCGCGCCGGTCCCTGCTGCCGCCCACCGGCTCGCAGGTCCCCGTGACGGGGCCGGCCGCGGCCGTCACGGTCGCAGCGCCGATTCGGCTGGTGATACCGGCGATCGGGGTTTCCGCCCGGCTGATCCGCGTCGGGCTGACCGCGGCGGGCGCGCTGCAGGCTCCGGCCAGCACGGCTGTGGCCGGGTGGTATACCGGCGGCCCACGGCCCGGCGAGACCGGGCCGTCGGTGCTCGGCGGTCACATTGACTCTTACCGGGGGCCGGGCGTCTTCTTCCGGCTCCGGCTGCTGCGGCCCGGCGACCGGGTTTACGTGCGCCGGGCGGACGGCACCGTCGTCGTCTTCCGCGTCAATGCGGTGGATGAGTACCTGAAGAACCGGTTCCCCACCGAGTCGGTGTACGGGCCCACGCCCGACGCCCAGCTGCGGCTGATCACCTGCGGCGGCACCTTCGACCCGGCAACCGGTCATTACCTGAGCAACGTGGTGGTCTACGCGGCGCTGGCGAGCTGAGCCGGGTCAGGGCGCCCGGCCGGCCGCTGCGGCCAGTTCTGCCTGCCCCGGCTGGCCTACCAGCCCCGGCTGCGCCACTGCGGCAGCTGCGGCCGCTCAGCGCCCAGGGTCGTGTCACTGCCGTGGCCGGGGTAGATCCAGGCGGCGTCCGGCAGCGGCCCGAACACGCGTTCCTCGAGGTCGTCCATCAGCTGCCCGAACCGCCGCGGATCCTGGCCGGTGTTGCCCGGGCCGCCGGGGAACAGCGAGTCGCCGGTAAACAGGTGCGGCTCACGGGCCAGCGAGCCGCCGCCGTCGTAGCACAGGGCAATGCTGCCGGGGGTGTGCCCGCGCAGGTGGATGGCGGTCAGCACGGCGTCGCCCACGCTGATCGCGTCACCGTGGCGGACCGGCAGGGTCACCGGCACCGGCAGCGGCGCCGAGTCGTCCGGGTGCGCGGCCGTCGCCGCCCCGGTTGCCTCCTGCACGGCTGCCAGCGCGGCCCAGTGATCGTGATGCTGATGCGTCGTGATGATCGTCGCCAGCGGGACGTCGCCGATGAGCGCCAGCAGCACGCCGGCCTCGTTGGCGGCGTCGATCAGCGCGAGCTCCCCGGTGGCGGCGCAGCGCAGCAGGTAGGCGTTGTTGTTCATCGGGCCGACTGCGACCTTGGTGATCTCCAGGCCGGGCAGCTTCCTGGTGTCCGGCGGCCCGCCGACGCTGACGTTCCCGGTGTAGCTCATGCGCTCCTCATCTCGTTATGCGGCGATTGCCGGTCGCCGGGCGGGGAGGCAGCAGCCGGGAACCGCCCGGCTTTGTCGGTGCCCCCGGGTACCATGGAAAGCGCGCCGGGGTACCGGTAGCAGCCGTCCCGGTAACCGGCCGTCCCGGTAACCCGTCGTCCCGGTAACCAGCCCGTCCGGATACCAGCGCCGAGCATAGCGCCGACTGCCGGCGCCAAGCCCCTGAGAGAACTGAGCGCAAGTGGCAGATCGTCTCGTCGTCCGCGGTGCCCGCGAGCACAACCTCAAGGATGTGTCGCTCGACCTGCCCCGCGATGCCATGATCGTTTTCACCGGGCTGTCCGGCTCCGGTAAATCGAGCCTGGCCTTCGACACGATTTTCGCCGAGGGGCAGCGCCGGTATGTCGAGTCGCTGTCCGCCTACGCGCGGCAGTTCCTCGGCCAGATGGACAAGCCGGACGTGGACTTCATTGACGGGCTGTCGCCCGCGGTGTCGATTGACCAGAAGGCGGCCGGCCGTAACCCGCGCTCGACCGTCGGCACGATTACCGAGGTGTACGACTACCTGCGGCTGCTCTACGCGCGGGCCGGCAAGCCGCACTGCCCGGTCTGCGGCCGCCCGATCGCGCGGCAGACCCCGCAGCAGATCGTCGACCGGCTGCTGGAACTGGACGAGGGCACCCGGTTCCAGGTGCTGGCGCCGGTGATCCGGGGCCGCAAGGGCGAGTACGCCGAGCTGCTGCGTGACCTGCAGGCCAAGGGCTACTCCCGGGCCAGGGTCGACGGAACCGTGATCCGGCTGGACAGCGCGGGCTCCGGGGAGGCCGGCCCGGCGGGCTCCGCCGCGGGCGGAGCGGCGCCGGGCGCCGGGCTGCCGGCGCTGAAGAAATACGAGAAGCACGACATCGAGGTCGTGGTCGACCGGCTCGAGGTGAAGGAATCGGCCCGCCGCCGGCTGACCGACTCAGTGGAGACGGCGCTGCTGCTGGCGGCCGGGGTTGTCGTGCTCGACTTCGTTGACCTGCCCGAAGACGACCCGCAGCGGGAGCGGATGTTCTCCGAGCACCTTGCCTGCCTGTACGACGACCTGTCTTTCGACGAGCTGGAGCCCCGGTCGTTCTCGTTCAACTCGCCGTGGGGCGCCTGCCCCGACTGCACCGGCCTAGGCATCCGGATGGAGGTCGACCCCGGCCTGGTCGTCGCCGACGAGTCCAGGACCCTGGCCGACGGCGCGATCGGGGTGTGGAGCGGCGGCCATGTCAGCGACTACTTCGTCCGGCTGATCGAGGCGCTGGGAGACGCGCTCGGCTTTCGCATCGACGTGCCGTGGTCCCGGCTGCCGGCTAAGGCACGGCAGGCGCTGCTGTACGGCCACGACCAGCAGGTGCACGTCCGTTACAAGAACCGGTACGGCCGGGAGCGCTCGTACTACACGAACTTCGAGGGCGCGATTACTTACATCGAGCGCCGCCACGCCGAGGCCGAGACCGACACCAGCCGGGAGCGCTTCGCCGGCTACATGCGCGAGGTACCGTGCCCGACCTGCAAGGGATCCCGGCTGAAGCCGGTTTCGCTGGCCGTCACGGTCGACGGGCTGTCAATCTCCGATTACACCGGCATGCCGATCGGCGAGCTTGCCAAGCGCCTGCTCGGCCTGCAGCTGTCCGACCGGGACAAGCAGATCGCGGCCCAGATCCTGAAGGAGGTCAACGCCCGGCTCGGCTTCCTGCTGGACGTCGGCCTGGACTACCTGTCCCTGGACCGGCCGGCAGCCACCCTGGCCGGCGGCGAGGCGCAGCGGATCCGGCTTGCCACCCAGATCGGCTCGGGCCTGGTGGGCGTCCTGTACGTGCTGGACGAGCCGTCGATCGGGCTGCACCAGCGGGACAACAGCCGGCTGCTGGAAACCTTGCTGCGGCTGCGGGACCTCGGGAACACGCTGATCGTGGTCGAGCATGACGAGGAGACCATCCGCGCCGCCGACTGGGTCGTCGACATCGGGCCGCGCGCGGGCGAGCATGGCGGCAACGTCGTGGTATCCGGGCCGGTGGCGGACCTGCTGGCCAGCGAGGAGTCGCTGACCGGCGCTTACCTGACCGGCCGGGAATCGATCCCGCTGCCCGCCGCGCGCCGCAAGCGGGTGCGGGGCCGGGAAGTCGTCGTCAAGGGCGCTGCCGAGCACAACCTGCGGGGCGTGGACGTGGCCTTCCCGCTCGGCTGCTTCATCGCGGTGACCGGGGTGTCGGGGTCCGGGAAGTCCACGCTGGTCAACGACATCCTGTACAGCGCGCTGGCGCGCGAGCTGAACGGCAGCCGCATCGTGGCGGGCAGGCACACCAGGGTCACCGGGATGACGCAGCTGGACAAGGTGGTGCACGTCGACCAGGGCCCGATCGGCCGGACGCCGCGGTCCAACCCCGCCACCTACACCGGGGTATTCGATCATGTCCGGCGGCTGTTCGCGCAGACCACCGAAGCTAAGGTCCGCGGCTACCAGCCGGGCCGGTTCTCCTTCAACGTCAAGGGCGGCCGGTGCGAGGCGTGCTCCGGCGACGGGACCATCAAGATCGAGATGCAGTTCCTGCCCGACGTCTACGTGCCCTGCGAGGTGTGCAACGGCGCCCGCTATAACACCGACACCCTGCAGGTGCATTACAAGGGCAAGACCGTCGCGGACGTGCTGCACATGCCGATTGACGAGGGCGCCGGGTTCTTCGCGGCGATCCCGCCGATTCACCGGCATCTCCAGACGCTGGTGGACGTCGGCCTCGGCTACGTCCGGCTCGGCCAGCCCGCCCCGACCCTGTCCGGTGGCGAGGCGCAGCGGGTCAAGCTGGCCTCCGAGCTGCAGCGGCGGTCCACCGGCCGGACCATTTACGTCCTGGACGAGCCGACCACCGGACTGCACTTCGACGACATCCGCAAGATGCTCGGCGTGCTCGGCCGGCTGGTGGACGGCGGCAATACCGTCGTGGTGATCGAGCACAACCTGGACGTGATCAAGACCGCGGACTGGGTCATCGACCTGGGCCCCGACGGCGGCTCCCGCGGCGGCTCGGTCATCGCGACCGGAACCCCCGAGCAGGTAGCCGCCGTTGAGGAGAGCTACACCGGCCAGTACCTGAAGAAGCTGCTCAGGCTCTAGCCGGCCGGCCGGACGGCCGCCCGGCCGCCGCCGCGCCGGCGGCGGCGGCGGCGTTACGCTTCGGACCGTGGAAATCAGCACCCGGTACGGCGCGGCCGCGGCGGCACTCGACGCCGCCGCCGCCAGGCCCCGTTTCCTGCTGGCGCTGACGCATGGCGCGGGCGGCGGGATCGACACGGCTGACCTGCTGGCCGCCCGCGACGCGGGACTGCTGCTCGGCGGCACCGTCGCCCGGGTGCTCCAGCCCTACCGGGTCCGGGGCGGCCGGGTGCCCGGATCAGCTCAGCGCCAGGACGAGGCGTGGCTGGATATCGTCGGCGTGCTGCGCGGCGCGGCGCCGGGCGCACCGCTAGTCCAGGGCGGGCGCAGTAACGGCGCCCGGCTGGCCTGCCGGACGGCGCAGTCCGCGGGCGCGCAGGCGGTGCTGGCGCTGGCGTTCCCGTTGCATCCCCCCGGCCGCCCGGACCGGTCGCGGGCCGGCGAGCTGCGCGCCGCCGACACGGACGTCCTGGTTGTCAGCGGGGACCGGGACCCGTTCGGCGTGCCAGCCGCGGCGGCCGGACTCCGCGTCATGGTGCTGAGCGGGGAATCGCACAGCCTGGCCCGGCACCCGGAACGCGTCCGGGATGCGGTGCATTCGTGGCTGAGCGAGGTACTGCGGCTGAGCCCCGGCTAGGCCCCCGGCGTTAGGCCGCCGGCGTCTGCCTGGCGACTACCCGGACCGCAGGCACGGCCCGGCCGCCGAAGAGGTCAGTCGGCCGGTGCGGCGCAATGGTGTCACCGTCCGGCAGTAGCTCCCCGGTATCGTCAAATGACACGATCCCGTTACAGAGCAGGCTCCAGCCTTGCTCCGGGTGACTGATGATCGTGCGAGCCGCCTCACGGTCCGGGTCTCGTGCATCCGGGCACAGCGGCGTATGCGGGCACATTCGTGTGCCTCCTGGTAGATTACGCTAGTCGTGGCCTGCTTGCTATTCTACTGTGCCAGCACTGCGCACTTCTCTACATGGGCTGATGTGACGGCTTTCCGGCCAGCGCTTTGTAGTTTTCACCTAGGCCCCGGCCGCCGCCAGGTTAAGGCTGCCCGGCTAAGACTGCACTATGCCCGGCGCCGCGTTGCGGAAACACGCCGTCAGCACGGCGTATTACGCAGTCAGGAAGGCCGCCGCGGCCGGGCCGAGGCGCTCCACCTCGGGCCGGTCGGGGACCCCGGTCAGCCGGTGCGTCTCCCGCATGGTCAGCAGCCGCTCCGCCTCATCGGTCCAGGCGTGCACCGCGGGCCTGGCCATGGCCTTGCGCCGGTAAATACGGTCGTCGTAACCAGGCAACCCGATCTCGGCGCGCTGGGCGGCGAACCCGGCGCGCATCACGTCGGTGAGCGCGGCGTCCAGCCGCAGCGCCAGCGGGTACTGCTCCCTGGCAGGAGCCGCGGCCGCCTGCGCCCGGCGGAATTCCTGCTCTGCCGTCCGCGCGGCTGCCAGCAGTTCCTCGAACGCAGCTGCGAGCGCCACGTCGGTGAGGTAATGCTCCTCGGCCTGCTCGCTGACCTGCCTGCGCGCCTTTGCCACGTGCGTCAGCCTAGCGGATCAGGCTCCGCTGCCATGCTGTGCAGCCAGCTCTGGTGCAGATCCGCGTACTTGCCGGCGCCTGTTAGCAGGTCAGCGGGGGAGCCGTCCGCCGCGATCCGGCCGGACTCGATGACCAGGACCCGGTCGGCTACCGACACGGTGGACAGCCGGTGCGCGATGATGATGGCAGTACGGCCGGCCATGATTGTCCGCAGCGCCTGCTGGACCAGCCGTTCACCCGGCATGTCCAGCAGCGATGTCGCCTCGTCCAGCACCAGCACCGCGGGGGCGGCCAGGAAGGCGCGCGCGAACGAGATGAGCTGCCGCTGCCCGGCCGACAGCCGGCTGCCGCGGGTGCCGACGTCGGTGTCGTAACCGGCCGGGAGTGCCGCGATGAACGAATCGGCCCCGATGGCACGGCCTGCGTCCTCAATCTCGTCTCGGCTCGCGCCCGGCCTGCCGAGCCGGATGTTTTCCGCGACCGTGCCGCTGAACAGGAAGTTCTCCTGGGTGATCAGGACGATCTCGTGCCGCAGTGACGGCTCGGACAGCTGCCGCAGGTCCACCCCGTCCACCAGTACCCGGCCTTCCTGCGGATCGTAGAACCGGGCGACCAGCCGGGCGATCGTGGTCTTGCCCGAGCCGGTGGCGCCGACTACCGCGATTGTCTGGCCAGCGGGGATGTCCAGGTCCAGGCCGGGCAGCACCACCGCGTCCCGGTAGCCGAACCGGACCGATTCCAGCCGGACGGCCCGGCCGCCGCGGCTCGAGGCAGCGGCGGGGAGCACGACGGGGTGCTGCGGCTCGGCCACCGCCGGCGACTCGTCCAGCACGCCGGAGACCTTTTCCAGGGCGGCGGCAGCAGACAGGAACGCGCTGTAGAACTGCGACAGGTCCAGCAGCGGGTCAAAGAACCGCTGCAGGTACAGCACGAACGTGACCAGCACGCCGACCTTCACGTCCCCGTCCACGACCCGCAGCCCGCCGTAGCCCAGCACGGCGGCGATGGCCAGGTTCCCGACCAGCGTGACGCCGGGAAAGAAGACCGCGATCAGCCGCATGGAGCGCAGGCTGGCGGCGGCGTAGCCGGCGTTGAGCTCCGCGAAGATCTCGCCGTTGCGGGGTTCCCGGCGGAAGGCCTGGACGGCCCGGATGCCGCCGAAAGTTTCCACGAACTGCACGATGACGTGCGCGATCGTGTCCCGGGTGCCGCGGTAGGCGACCGCTGACTGGACGCTGAACCAGCGGCTGAGCAGGTAGATCGGGCCGAATCCGGCCAGCACGATCACGGCCAGCGGCCAGTCGAGCAGCAGCATCCCGGTGCCGACCAGGAGCAGCGAGAACAGCGCTGACACCAGTGAGTCCAGGCCCTCGTCGAACAGCTCGGAGATAGCGTCGACGTCGGACACCTGGCGGGAGATGACCCGCCCGGTGGTGTAGCGCTCGTGGAAGGAGACGGGCAGCCGGAGAAAATGAGCGAACAGCCGCTGCCGCAGGTCCAGTACGACCTGGCCGCCGAGGCGCCCGATGCCCGCAACGAAGGCCCGGGTTGCGGCTGCCTGGGCCAGCACGGCCGCGCCGAAGGCGGCGACGATAACGATTTCCGGCGCCGAGTCACCGGTGCGCACCAGCCCGGCGACCCGGTCGATCCCGACCCCGATCAGCCACGGGGCCGCCAGCGCCGCCAGGTTGGCCGTAATGATCAGCGCCAGGATGGACAGCACCGCAGCCCGGTGCGGCCGGAGCAGGTCGGCCAGCAGCCGCCGGCCGCGCCGCCGCAGCAGCGCGGCAAGGGCAGCCGTGACCTCGTCGGCGTCCTCGGCTGCGATGCCCCGCCAGGCCGGGGTGGCGACGTGGCTCATGACCGGGCCCCGGCCAGGCCGGGGCCGCCCTGGCCGGGCGCAGCGGTCCCGCGCGGGGAGTCTGCCTGGCCGGTGTCCGGGTGCGCGTCAGGGCTCATCAGCGCCCGGTAGCCGGCATCGGCCGCCAGCAGCTCCCGGTGCGTGCCCTGCGCCGTGATCACGCCGCCGGCCAGCAGGGCTACCCGGTCGGCGAGCAGGACGGTTGACGGCCGGTGCGCGACGATCAGCGTGGTGGAGGTAGTCAGCACATCGCGCAGCGCCGCCGTCACCTTCGCCTCGGTTTGCACGTCCAGAGCCGACAGCGGGTCGTCGAGCAGCAGGACGGGCGGCCTGGCCAGGATCGCGCGGGCCAGGGCGACGCGCTGCCGCTGGCCGCCGGACAGCGACATCCCCTGCTCGCCGATCCGGGTGTCGAGGCCCCAGGGCAGCTCGTGCACGAATCCGGCCTGCGCTGCTGCCAGAGCAGCCTCGATGTCGGCCTCGGCGGCATCCGGCGCGCCGTAGGCGACGTTTTCCCGGACGCTGGCCGAAAACAGCGTCGGGTCCTCGAAAGCACAGCCCACCCGGCTGCGCAGCTCGCGCAGCCGCAGGGAGCGGACGTCAGTCCCGTCCAGCCGGATTGCTCCTGCCGTCACGTCCGCGAGCCGGGGGACAAGCTCCAGCAGTGTCGTCTTGCCGCAGCCCGTCGCGCCGACCAGCGCGACGGTCTCGCCCGGCCGAAATTCCAGGCAGACATCGCGGAGCACCGGGGCGGGCGCGCGCGGATAGCAGAACCGGACATGATCGAAGACGAGCCGGCCGCCCCGCTGTGGCGGTCGGCCCGCGCCGGAGGGACTGGCGCCGGACGGACCGGGCAGGCTGCCACGGCGGTGCGGCGCCGCCGGATCGCGATCCTGGTCCCGGCCGTCCTGTTCCTGCGTGGCCCCGTCCTGTTCCTGCCTGGCTTCGCCCGGGCCGGCCGTCCGGGCCGGGTCGCTGATGGCCGGCCCGGTGTCGAATATCTCGTAGATGCGCTGGGCAGCCGTGGCCGCCTCCTGGCCCAGGGCCAGGATGTAGCCCATTGCCTCGATCGGCCAGACCAGCAGCAGCGTCAGGGTGATGAACGCGACGACGCCCCCGATGGTCAGCTGCCGCCCGGCTACCGCGAACGCGCCGAGCAGCAGGATCAAGCCGATGACCGCGTTCGGCACCAGGTCCAGGCCCGCCCAGAAGGTGCCGCGCAACCGGGCCTTGGCGAGCTGGGTCCGGTACACCTCCTCGGCCTGCGCGCGGTGCTGCCCGGCCGCCTCCTCGCGGCGGCCGAGCGCTTTGAGTACCCGGATTCCGGTCGCCGCCTCCTCGACATAGGTGGCCAGGTCGCCCTGCTGGTCCTGGGCGCGGCGGGACAGCACCCGGTAGCGCCCCTCAAACCGCAGGCAGATCACCGCTACCGGCACGAGCATGCATCCGGTCAGCAGGCCGAGCCGCCAGTTCAGGCTGATCAGCAGAGTCACGACGAGCGCGAACGTCAGGAAATTGGTGATCAGGAAGATGACGCCGAAGCCGGCGAACCGCCGGATGGCGGACAGGTCGGTGGTGGCCCGGGACAGCAGCTGGCCGGACTGCCAGGTGTCGTGGAAACCAGGTTCCAGCCGCTGCAGGTGCGCGTACAGGTCATCGCGGATGGAGCGCTCCATCCCGGTCACGGCGCTGGCCTGGATCCAGCGGCGGAAAAGGTTAAGCGCGACTTCGGCAAGTCCTAGCGCGGCAGCCGCCAGCCCGATGGTCAGCAGCGCTTCCCGGTGGTGGTGGCGGATCGGCCCGTCAATCGCCGCCTTGGCAAGCAGCGGAATGACGATCTCGGTGCCAGCCGCCGCCATCGCGGCGAGCAGCATGAAGATGAGCTGGCCGTAGTACGGCCGCAGGTACTCGCGAATGCGGAGCAGCGCGGCGAATGACGTGCCCGGAGGCGGCAGCGGCGGCTCTGCTGCAGTGTACGGCGGCTCTGCTGCGGCCTGCGGCGGCTCTGCTGCGGCATGCGGCGGCTGGCCGGGCGGGTCGGGGGGCATTACCAGCAGGTTAATCGGCCTGCAGCTGGCATGTCATCTCAATATCTGGTCGCGGCCATCGCGGCCGGCGCCGGGGCCCCGGCCGTCATCCCGTTCGCCACGTGCCGCCGGCGGGGCGCCGCGGGGAGACTAGCCCGGTCCCGCCGACCGGTCCCGCCGCTGGCCGGATGACCTGCGAGGCGGCCGGAACGGTCACCGCGAGGACGCCGGGGGCGCCCGCGGCCTGCGATGATGTCGGGAAACGGGACGGGAGATCGCAGATGGCACTCGATATCGCGCGCGTCCGGGCTGCGTACCCGGCGTTGTCCGACGGCTACGCCTACCTGGACGGCGCGGCCGGAACCCAGGTGCCGGAGGCGGTGATAGCGGCGATCAGCGCGGCATACCGCGCCGGGCTCGCCAATGGCGGCGGCGTCTTCCCTGCCAGCCGCCGGGCCGACGCGATTACCGCGGCCTGCCGGCAAGCGGTGGCGGACCTGGTCGGCGGCGAGCCCGGCGGCGTGATCCTCGGTCCCAACATGACGACCCTGACTTACCGGCTGGCGGGAACGCTCGCGGCGCGGTGGCAGCCCGGTGACGAGGTGATCGTGACCCGGCTCGATCACGATGCGAACGTACGGCCCTGGGTGCAGGCCGCCGGCCAGGCGGGGGCCGTCGTGCGCTGGGCCGAGGTGGACGCGGCAACTGGGGAGCTGCCCGCCGGCCAGTTCAGCGAGCTGCTGTCCGGCCGGACCAGGCTAGTAGCGGTCAGCGCCGCCAGCAACGTCATCGGCACCCGCCCGGATGTCGCCGCGATCACCGCGCAAGCCCGCGCGGCGGGCGCGCTCAGCTATGTCGACGGCGTGCACGCCACCCCGCACGGCCCGGTCGACGTCCGCGCGCTGGGCGCCGACTTTTACGCGACCAGCGCCTATAAGTGGGCGGGCCCGCATGTCGGCGCCGTGATCGCGGCCCCGGCGCTGCTGGAAACGCTGCGGCCGGACAAGCTGGTACCGTCGCCCGATTCGGTCCCCGAGCGGTTCGAGCGCGGCACGCCGCCGTTCGCCGACCTGGCCGGGGTCACTGCGGCTGTCGAGCACCTGGCCGGCCTGGACGGCGCCGCTGCCGGGACCCGGCGGGAACGGCTGGCGACCTCGATGGCGGCCGCCGAGGCACATGAGCAGGCGCTGATGACCGAGCTGCTGGCCGGGCTCGGCGGCATGGCGCACGTGACGACCTACGGCAAGGCTGCCCGCCGGACGGCGACCGCGTACTTCACCGTGGCCGGCCGCACGCCCCGCCAGGTAGCCGAGCACCTCGCGGGCCGTCAGGTTAACGTCTGGAACGGCCACAACTACGCCTGGGAGCTAACCGGGCTGCTGAGAATCAGGGACTCCGGCAGCGCCGTCCGGGCCGGGCTGGTGCATTACAACGATCATTCTGACGTCGCCCGGCTGCTGACGGCAGTGGCCGAGCTAGGCCGGTGAGCCCCGCAGGTGAGCCCCGCAGGTGAGCCAGGCGAGTGAGCCAGGCGGGTGAGCCCCACAGGTCATCCCCGCAGGTCAGCCACGCGATGAGGCGGCGGCCCCGCGGTGCTCGCCCGCGATGATCGGGCTTGCCGGGGCAGTCCCGGCTTTCCCCGCTGGCCGCGCCGCCTACAGCAGCGCGTACCGGTACAAGCGGGTCTCGCGCGCCTCGAAACCAAGCCGCTGGTACAGGCGGCCCGCCGCGGCGCGCGATGGCCGCGACGTCAGGTCGACCGTGCGGGCGCCGGCCTGCGCAGCGAGCTGGATTGCGGCAAGCGTCAGCGCCTCCCCGACGCCCTGCCCGCGGGCCGTCTCGTCGACGACCACATCCTCGATCCACGCACGCAGCCCGGTCGGGATGGGAAACATCACCAGCGTCAGCGTGCCGGATATCCAGCCGTCAGACCGGGCGATCAGTACCGTACTGGCGGGAGCGGCGATGATCGCCGCGAAAGCCGCTTCGTCGAGCGGCAGTGCCGACGACGACAGCTGCGGAAGCAGCCTGCCGAACGCGTCGACGATCTCGCCGGTTACCTTGCTCAGCACTTCCACCAGAACCGTCACCCGGGCACATTACACGGCGGCGGCCAGGCCCGGTGGCCGGCGCGCCGGGCCGGGCCGCTGCTGGGGCGCCCCTCGGCTTACCCGGCTGACGGGGGGCGGCCGCCTGCGTCCCGCCGCTGAGCTGGGGTAGAAATGGAGCATGTCGGAAAAGGCGCTGGTCCTCGGCGGCGGCGGGGTTACGGGCATCGCCTGGGAGCTGGGCATGCTGGCCGGCCTGGCGGAACGCGGCGTGCACCTGGCGGACGCCGACCTGGTGACGGGGACGTCAGCGGGTTCGATCGTCGGCGCTGACCTGCGGTCCGCGGAGAGTCTGGCCGCGCTGTACGAGGCGCAGCTGAAGCCGCCGAATGGCGAGGTGGCGACCCGGATAGGGGTGCGCACGCTGGCCGGGTACGCGCTGGCGATGTTCTCCGGCGGCGACCCGGCCGCGGCGCGCCGCAAGATCGGCAGGCTCGCGCTCGCTGCCAGGACCGTGCCCGAAGCCGAGCGGCGCCAGGTGATCGAGTTCCGGCTGCCGTCCCGCGACTGGCCGGCCGGGAAGCTGAAGATCACCGCGGTCGACGCGGCGACGGGGGATTTCACCATCTTCGAGTCGGGCAGCGGCGTCGCCCTGGTCGACGCGGTCGGTGCCAGCTGCGCTGTTCCCGGCGTCTGGCCGCCTGTCACCATCAACGGCCGCCGCTATATAGACGGGGGAATCCGCTCGCCGGCGAACGCGGACCTGGCGGCCGGCTACCGGCGGGTCGTCGTTATCGCGCCGCTGACCCGCGGTCTCGGCCATATGACGAGCGTGGCCACTCAGGTGTCGGAGCTGACCAGGAACGGCGCGGTGGTAACGGTAATCGAGCCCGACGGCGCGGCGCGCAAGGCGATCGGCCGCAACTTGCTCGACCCGGCGCGCCGCGCTGCGGCCGCCCGGGCGGGCTACGCCCAGTCTGCGGACGCTTCGCATCCGGCCGCGGTCGTGTGGCAGGCCGCCTGACGGGGCGGACCGTGCAGCCCAGCCGGACCGTGCGGGCCTGGCTCAGCGAGCGCAGGTCCCGCAGGTGCCCGGCCGGCTAGCTGGCGTAGTCGAGCAGCGGCTGGGCGCGGCTCGGGTGACGCAGCTTGGACAGCGACTGCTTCTCCAGCTGCCGGATCCGCTCCCGGGTCAGCCCGAGTGCCTTTCCTATCTCGTCGAGCGTGTGCGGGTTGCCGTCGTACAGGCCGAAGCGCATCGCCATGATCGTGGCTTCCCGCTGCGTCAGCGCATCCAGGGCATGCCGCAGCTGGTCAGCCATCAGCTGGCGGTCTACCAGCTCCGAGGCCTCCGGCGCGTCGGTGTCCTCGATCAGGTCGCCGATGCTGGTCTCGCCGTCCTCGCCGATGGTCGAATCCAGGCTGATCGGCTGCCTGCTGGTGCGCAGCAGCTCCTCGATCTGGTCCGGGGTCCGGTCCAGCTCAACCCCCAGCTCCGCCGGGGTGGGCTCACGGCCCAGCCGCTGGTGCATGTCGCGCTCGACCCGGCTGAGCTTGCTGAGCATCTCCAGCACGTGCACCGGCAGCCTGATGGTGCGGGCCGAGTCCGCGAAGCCTCGCTGGATCGCCTGCCGGATCCACCACATGGCGTAGGTGGAGAATTTATAGCCCTTGGTGTAGTCGAACTTCTCAACTGCCCGGATCAGGCCGAGGTTCCCCTCCTGCACTACGTCGAGCAGCGACAGGCCCCGGTCGCTGTACTTCTTGGCAACCGAGACCACCAGGCGCAGGTTCGCCTCCAGCATGTGCGCCTTGGCCCGGCGGCCGTCATCCGCAACGGACTCAAGATCCGCGCGCAGCTGCCGGGACAAGCCGGATTCCTGCTCGAGCTTGTACTCGGCGAACAGGCCCGCCTCGATCCGCTTAGCCAGGTTGACCTCGTCCTCGGCGGTGAGCAGGCCGGTACGGCCGATCGACTTTAGGTAGGTGTGCACCGAGTCGCCCATCACCGACGTCTGATCGTCGAGATCGGCCTCGGACCCGGAGTCCAGGACTACGTCCCGGACCGGCGCGGCCACGGCCGCTGCCGCCCGGCCGCGCCGCGCCGCCGCCGGCGTAGTCGCGCTGGTCCCGGCCGCCCCGGTCGGCTCCGAGTCAGCTAGCAGCACGTCGGCCGTCCCCACGTCAGTTAGCAGCACGTCGGCTAGCAGCATGTCAGCGGCCACCTCCCCCGCGTCCAGTGCGTCAGCTGCGCGAACAGCGGGCGGCTCGCTGCCGGCATCAGCGGCGCCGACTGGAGGGGCGCCGGCCGGAGAAGAGTCGTCGCCAGCCAGCGGCAGCACCGGCTCGCCAGCGGCGGCCTCGTTGCCGAGCTGCACGCCGGCCTCGGTCAGCTCGCGGATGATGGACCGCGCCTCAGTCGGGGAGATAAGGGCCTGCTCGAACGCGGCCCGCAGCTCGGGCAGCGACAAGTGCCCCTGCCCGCGACCGCGCTGAATCAGCTCGTCGACGTGGATTACCGTCATTTCATCATCGTGTCTCGGCGGCGCGGCAGTCGCTGTCCTCGGCATGAGACACCTCCCTCCAGGCGCACCGGGCATGTGCGCTCGTCGTGGCCCCCGGCGAATATCCGGATAGGGCACCCGCAGCGCTTTGATATTGTGCAGCGCGGGCACTTTGCACGGACATAGCTGGCGTGACCTTTGTGCTGACGTAACTTGAAACTGAACTGACAGTGTTCTGACGTGACATAGTGCGAGCGTCACGCCGTGTTCTGACGTTCAGTCTGTTCTAACGCTCAGCCTAGCGAAATGTTCCCGTGTCCGGCCCGGCTGCCAGGTCACGGAGCCGCTCCCGGTCGGGCTTGCCCGAGGCAAGCAGCGGCATCTCCGCCACCAGCCGAAGGTCACGCGGGGCAGCGTAGCCGGGAAGCCGGCCCCGCAGGTACGCCCGCAGCTCGCTGAGCGCAGGCGGCGACGCCGGATCGGCGGGCACCACCAGCGCGGCGACGCGTTCGCCCCACTCCCGGTCGGCGACTCCCGTTACGGCGACGTCGCGGATGCCCGGATGACTGGCCAGTGCCGCCTCCACCTCAGCCGCCACCACTTTCTCGCCGCCGGTGTTAATCACGTCGGCGGTCCGGCCGCGGATGACGAGACGTCCCGTGCCGTCGAACCAGCCGAGGTCATGGGTGCGGAGCCAGCCGCCGCCGAGCACCGCCGCGGTTGCCTCCGGCGCCAGCCGGTACCCGGCGAACAGCACCGGGCCGGCGACCCGGATCAGCTGGTCCGCGCCGATCTCGACCCGCACCCCGGCCAGCGGCACGCCGTCGTAGACGCAGCCGCCGCAGGTTTCGCTCATGCCGTAGGTGACGACCACCGGGGCGCCGGCCGCGGCGGCGTCGGCCAGCAGCCTGCCCGGCGGCGCGGCGCCGCCGACCAGGATGGTCCGGACCGCCGGGGGCAGCGGAGCGCCGTGGTCCAGCAGCCGCCGCAGCTGGGTAGGTACCACCGAGACGTGGGCGCAGCCCGACGCGGCCAGGACGCCGGCGTCCAGCCGGGCGGCGATAACCGGCTCGGTGCCGGCCACCAGCGACCGGACGAGGACGCCGAGCCCGGCCATGTGGAAGACCGGCAGGCAGCACAGCCACGCGTCGCCCGGCCGGGCGCCGATCCGGGCCAGCGAAGCGCGCGCCGAGGCCAGCAGCGCTGCCGCGGTCAGCTGCGCGCCTTTGGGCCGCCCGGTGGAGCCGGAGGTCGCGATGACCACGCAGGCGTCGTCGTCCGGCCCGCTGCCGGGCAGGCCGGCTGCGGTGCGCTGACTGGGGGCCGCGGCCCGTTTCGTGCCTTCTGCAGTTTCCAGGGTGGACGGGGCGAACGCAGCGATGAGCTCGGCCAGCCGGGCGGGCGGCAGGTCAGGATCGAGCGGCAGCAAGGCCGGCCCGGTCCCGTCCAGGGCCGCTGGGAGCGCCTCGAGCAGCCGGGCGGCGGCCGCGGCGGGGGGCAGCAGGACCGCGTGCAGGGGGCGCGACATCACGGTCGTAAGGTTAACCGGGCAGTTCAGGCAGCCGGCGGGAGGGCGCAGTGATCGACGGGCAGGCTCGCGGGCCGGCCGGGCCGCAGCTGCGCGAGCTGCTGGCCGGGCTGCTGCCGACCGTCCGGGCTTTCGAGATCCCGATGCCCACCCGGTTTCGCGGCATTACCGTGCGCGAGGGCGCGCTGATCGAGGGCCCGGCGGGCTGGGGGGAGTTCTCGCCGTTCGCCGAGTACGGGCCGCGGGAATGCGCCCGGTGGCTTGCCTGCGCGCTGGAGGCAGCCACCGCCGGCTGGCCGCCGCCGGTCCGCGGCAGCGTCGGCGTCAACGTGACGGTGCCCGCGGTGGGGCCGAGCCAGGCCCGCGGCATCGTCGCGGCGTCGGGCTGCCGGACCGCGAAAGTGAAGGTCGCCGAGCCCGGCCAGGCCGCTGGCGACGACATCGCCCGGGTCGCGGCGGTCCGGGATGCCCTCGGGCCGGGCGGCCGGATCCGGGTTGACGCCAACGGCGGCTGGGACGTTGACCGGGCTGCTGCCATGCTCGGCGCGCTCGCCCCGTTCGGGCTGGAATACGCCGAGCAGCCGTGCGCGACGCTAGCCGAGATGGCCGCGCTGCGGCGCCGGGTCGACGTGCCGCTCGCCGCCGATGAGTCAATCCGCCGGGCTGATGACCCGCTGAAGGTCCGCGCCGCCGGGGCCGCGGACATCGTCGTCCTCAAAGCCCAGCCGCTCGGCGGCGTCCGGGCGGCCCTGCGGGTAGCCGCCGCCTGCGGGCTGCCCGTGGTGGTGTCCAGCGCGCTGGAGACGTCGGTCGGCCTGGCGGCGGGGGTGGCGCTCGCCGCGGCCCTGCCGCAGCTGCCCTACGACTGCGGGCTGGCGACGTTGAGCCTGCTAGCCGCCGACGTGACCGCCGACCCGCTGACCGCGCGTGACGGCATGCTGCCGGTCCGCGCTCCCGCCCCGGATCCGCGCCTGCTGGCCGCCTGCGCGGCTGATCCGGCTCCGTGGGTTGCCCGGATGAACGCCGCGGCGCCGTACCTGGATTTCGGGGGGCCGGAGTGAACCCGGCTACCGCGCTGGCCACGGTGCTGGCCGACGAGCTGATCCGGTGCGGGCTGCGCGAGGCCGTACTCGCGCCCGGTTCGCGCAGCGCGCCGCTGGCGCTGGCGCTGCATGATCGCAGTCAGGCGGGCGATCTGCGGCTGCACGTGCGGATCGACGAGCGGTCCGCCTCGTTTCTCGCCCTGGGACTGGCCAAGGCAAGCGGCCGGCCGGTCGCGGTTGTCTGCACGTCGGGTACCGCGGCCGCGCATATGCACGCCGCGGTGATCGAGGCCGGCGAGGCCGGCGTGCCGCTGCTGGTGCTGACCGCCGACCGGCCGCCGGAGCTGCGCGGAACCGGGGCTAACCAGGCTATTGACCAGCTGCGGCTGTACGGGCCGGCGGTGCGGTGGTTTTGCGAGGTCGGCGTGCCGGAGGCCCGGGCCGGCATGACCGGGTACTGGCGGTCGCTGGCGTGCCGGGCCTGGGGGCTCGCCGCCGGGACTGGCGGCGGGCCGCTCGCACCGGGTCCGGTGCACCTGAACCTGGCCCTCCGCGAGCCGCTGATGCCCGACCTGCCGGCCCCCGGTCTGCCGGGCTCCGAGCGGGCCGGCCCGGCGGCGGCCGGGACCCCCGCGCCGGCCGGCCGCGCTGCGGTACTCCCGGCTGACGGCTGGCCGGAGTCGCTGGCCGGCCGGCCTGGCGAAGCGCCATGGACCCGATTCGCTGCGGTGCCCGCCGTGGCTGCGGTGCCCGCGGCAGCCGGGCGGCCCGGGCAGGGGGAGCTCGAGCTGCCGTGGACTGAGCGCGGCCTGATCGTCTGCGGTGACGGCAGCTACGATCGGGCGCCGCTGCTGTCGCTGGCGCAGCGGGCCGGCTGGCCGGTGCTGGCCGAGCCGTCGTCCAATGCCCGCTGCGGCCCGGATGCCCTGGCGGCGTACTCCTACCTGCTGGACGCGCCCGGCTTCGCGGCGGCGCACCAGCCGGAGCTGATTATCACCGCGGGACGGCCGGGCCTGTCCCGCGGCCAGCTCGCGCTGCTGCGCGGCGGTCAGGGTCGGCCGCCGGCCCGGCATGTGGTGGTCGCGGCGGCCCCCGGCCGGTGGGCCGACCCGGCCCGCACCGCCACCGACGTCGCGGCAGCGGTAACGCTGGCGCCCGGACGCGCCGGGCAGCCGGGCCGCCCGCCCGGGCCGTCCGGCTGGCTCGCTTCCTGGCGGCGCGCGGACGCCGCGGCGCGGCGGGCCGTCGACGCCGTGCTCGACGCCGCTGATGGCGTCACCGAGCCGCGGCTGGCGCGTGACCTGGCCGCTGCCGTGCCGCCAGGCGCGCTGCTGTGGGCGGCCGCCAGCCTGCCGGTGCGCGACCTGGACCGCCATCTCGCGCCGCGGGACGACATCCGGATCCTGGCCAGCCGCGGTGCCAGCGGGATCGACGGGACGGTCTCCGCCGCCGTCGGCGCCGCGCTCGCGCACCAGGCGGCGGGCGGCGGCGGCGCTTTCGCGCTGGTCGGTGATCTCGCGCTGCTGCACGACGCGCCCGGCCTGTTCACCGGCCCGGCTGAGACGCTGCCGGACCTGTGCCTCGTCGTGGTGAACAACGACGGCGGCGGCATTTTCTCCACGCTGGAGCAGGCAGGAAGCCCGGCGTCGTTCGAGCGCATTTTCGGCACGCCGCACGGTGCCCGCATCGATCAGCTCGCTGCCGCGGCCGGCATCGGCTACCGCCGGCTGGACGCCGCGGCCGGGCTCGCTGCGGCGCTGGCCGGCACCGGCCTGCGGATCGTGGAAGCGCGCACGGACCGGGCTGCGGGCGCTGCGCTGCGGCGCCGGCTCGCGGCCGCGGCGGCCGACGCGATCCGGGCCGCTGCGGCGCCGTAACCCCGCGCCGCGGCCGCGGCGCCCGATCATCCTTCGAGCGCATCCTGTACTGGCCGGAACTTTGCCTGCGCCTCGGCCAGCTCGGCGGCCGGGTCGGAGTCGGCGACGATCCCGCAGCCGGCGAACAGCCTGGCCCTCGGCCCGTCCAGCTCCGCGCAGCGCAGCGCGATGCCCCACTCGCCGTTTCCGCGGGCGTCCAGCCAGCCGACCGGGCCGGCGTACCTGCCGCGGTCCATTCCCTCCAGTTCGCGGATCAGCTCCAGTGCCGCGGCGGTGGGCGTCCCGCACACCGCCGCGGTGGGGTGCAGGGCGGCGGCGAGGGCCAGCGCCGTCGGCGCGGATCCCGCCGGGCCGTCCGGGCCAGCGGCCAGGCGGCCCCGCACCCGGGTGGCGAGGTGCTGCACGTTCGCCAGCTGCAGCAGCGCGGGCCGGGGGGCGACCGCCAGCTCGGCGCACATTGGCTCGAGCGCTGCCCGCACCCCCGCGACCGCGTAACCGTGCTCCTCGCCGTTCTTGGCTGAGGCCAGCAGCGCGGCGCCGAGGGCCGCGTCCTCGGCTGCGCTGGCGCCGCGCGGCGTGGTGCCCGCCAGCACCAGTGACCGCACCTCGTCGCCGAACCGCCGGATCAGCAGCTCGGGGGTGGCGCCCACCAGCCCGGCGCAGCAGAACGTGTAGCAGTCGGGGTAACGCCGCGCCAGCCTGGTCATCACCTGACGGGGGTCGATGTCGTGGTCGGCCACGGCCCGCAGGTCGCGGGCCAGTACTACCTTGCGCAGCTCCCCGGCCCGGATCCGGGCCACGGCCGCCGCGACGGCGCGTTCCCACTGCGGGGCGGGCAGGCTGCCGTCACTCCACCGGTTCCGGCCAGCCTGGCCGGCCGCGGCGGCCGGGCCGGGCTCGGCGGGAGCTGGCCGGGCCGGGCTCAGCCCGGTCCTGGGCGCAGGCGGCTCGTCGTCGTCACCGCCGGAGATCGTGGTGAGCCAGCCGCGGCCGGCCCGGCGGCCGAGTACGACGCGAGGTACTACCAGGACGGAACCATCCGAGGCGGGGTCAAAGGTGAAGCTGCCGAACGCCACCGGGCCCGTGCCGGGCAGCGCGACGTCGTCGGTAATGCGGGCGTCGTCGTAAACCTCGCGCAGCCATTTCTCGGCCGCGGTGAACCTGTCCTCGCCGGCCGGCAGGGTAACCCTGGCGGCTTCGCCCCAGCCGGCCATCCCGTCGCCGCGGCGGACCCAGGCCAGGGCGGCCGACTCCGGCAGCGCGGCCAGCAGATCCGCAGGCGCGCCGACGGCGACGGTGCGGACAGTCAGCCTGTCCGGCATCCGTCGGCCTGCGCCACCGTGCTGTGAGCCCACGGCTGCAAATTTTACGTCCGCGGGCTGATCAGCCTGGCCGCCGGCCGCTCTCTTGCGGCTTGCCGTAAAACTGTAACCAGCCGGGCGGCGCCGCGGCGGTCCCCTCAGCATGCAGCCGCGCTCGCGGAACTGGCGGCTGATCCGCAGCGCGCCCTCGGCGCCGTCGCGGCTGATCCGGCGCCACCGACAACAGCCATCGCGAGCGTAGTGGCCACGTCGCCCGCTGGGGACATCAACACGGAGGAAGGCATCTGCGGAGGGGCCTAAAGAACCGCTCGGGCCGCTCCGGCGACTAGCGACTCAGGGGCTCGTCGCAGTGACAGTGGCCGGTGCCCGTGTGATGCTGCCGAGCGCCTGGCGGATACGTGGCCGCGGGCTTGCCTGGCGAGCACTTCGCCCCGTCATGTTGATGCCCGTTCGATGAGCGACCAGGGAGACAGCTCTGCTCTGCCAGTGTCCCCGTGCAGCAGAATGTCGCTGCACAGGCGGCCCTGGGCGCGCAGGTCCTGCCGGATCGTCGTCAGCGGGGGACTTGAATCCGCCGCAGCCAGGTCGTCGAAGCCGGTGACGGCAACATCGCCGGGCACTGTGAGTCCCTGCTCGGCGGCGGCGGCGCAGACGCCGATCGCGAGCTCGTCGCTCATGGCCAGGATTACGTCGGGCGGCACCGTCGTGCGGAGAAGTGCAAGCGCGGCTTCGCGGCCGTGCTGACGGTCGTTGCGGGCGGCCGCTATGACCGGGACGGCGTGCCAGTCATGCCCGGTGCGCGTGAGGGCGCGACGGTAGCCGTTGAGCCGGTCGCGGGTGACCTTGCTGGTGGCCTGCGCCGGGTCGGGACCGAGGCTGCTCTCGCCGTGGCGCGCCCGACCGAACGGGAACGCGATCAGCGCAGGCCGTCGACGCCCGCCCCGCAGTGCCGCCATGGCGACCGCGGCGCTTGCGGCCTCGCCGTCGATCCCTACGTAGGGCGTTGCGGCAAGCCGAGGACCGCCGTGGGTGACCATCGGCAGTCCGCGTCGCAGTGCCTCTTGGGGCAGCGGGTGGTCGTCGGCGAGAGCCCACACCACCAGGCCGTCGATTACCGCATCCAGGACCCGCGAGGTGGACTGTTCTGCGACCGGCAGCAGGTGCAGCGCGGTGCCGGTAGCCAGCAGCCCCGCCGATAGCCCCGACAGGAACAGCACCGCGGCCGGGTCGTCGAACGCGTACGCCAGCGACTCCCCGAGGGCGACTCCGACCGCGTCGGCGCGGCCCCTGCGCAGCGAGCGGGCCGCGGGGTTCGGCCCCGGGTAACCCAGTTCATCGCCCGCCGACAAGACCCGCTCGCGCGCCGCCGGCGACATGCGCCCGGACTGGTTGTAAGCATTGGACGCGGTCGTGCGAGAGACGCCCGCCAGCGCGGCAACGTCGAGCAGGGTCGGTCTGCGTCGCACGCTCACCAAGTAACGCTACCCGTATGATGGTGTGGTGAATGCATCCACCACCAGGCCGCGGCTTGGTAGCGGAGGATGGGCGGCGGTGCTGGTCCTGGCGGCGGGCGCGTTCGTATTCGTGACTACCGAGACGCTCCCGATCGGATTGCTGCCGCAGATCGCGGGGAGTCTCGGCGTCGGCGTCGGCGCGGCCGGGTTGCTGGTCACCGGCTACGCCGCGGTGGTGGTCCTGACCGCCGTGCCGCTGACCGCCCTGGCTGCCCGGCTGCCCCGGCGCGGGCTGGTCGAACTGCTGCTCGTGGTGTTCATGGCCAGCAGTGGCCTCGCGGCCGTGTCCGGTTCCTACCTGGTGCTGCTCGCCGCCCGGGCCGCGGGCGCACTGGCTCACGGCGTGTTCTGGTCGGTGATCGGCTCGCTCGCGGCCCGGCTGCTGCCCGCCAGCGGAGCCGGAGCGAGCGCTCCCCTCGCGACGGGCGGCCGGGCCACAGCGGTGGTCTTCGCCGGGAACAGCCTGGCGGTCGTACTCGGCGTACCGGCCGGCACGCTGCTCGGCCAGCACCTGGGCTGGCGCGCCGCCTTCCTGGTCCTGGCAGCCCTGTCGGCCGTGCTGCTGGCTGCCGCCGCGGCGCTGCTGCCCCCGCTCGCTGCGGTCGGCGACAACGGGCTGGCCGCACTAGGAGGAGTCGCCCGGGACCGCCGGCTGCGGGCAGCGGTGGCAGTGACCGGCCTGGTGGTGCTGGCCCAGTTCACTTCTTACACCTACATCGTCGCCGTGCTGCGTGACGTCACCGCGGTCTCGGGCACCACCGTCACTGCGGCACTGCTGCTGTTCGGAGTCGGCGGCCTCGCCGGGAACGTACTGGCCGGGCTGCTTGTCGACCGCGACACCCGCCGGGGCGTCCTCGCCGTCGCCGCCGCCCTGGCCGCTGTGCTGGCCGTGCTCGCGGCCGTCGCGCCGATCCCCGCCGCGACGATCTTCGTCGTGACCGTGTGGGGGGGGCCGGCCGCGGCCATGTCGGTGTCCCTCCAGGCCCGGGTGCTGCGCCTGGCGGGTGCTTCCCCGGACGCGGCGAGCGCCTTCTACGTCTCGGTCTACAACCTCGGGATCGGCGGCGGGGCGCTTCTCGGCAGCGTGCTCCTTCCCGTCACCGGCCTGCGCGGCCTGCCCGCCGCGGGCGCCGCGCTCGCCGTAGTCGCCTTGCTCGCCCAGGTCGCCGCCCCCACGGACCCCAGACCAGCAAGCAGCCGCTGGCAGGCTCCCAGACGCAGTGCACCCGGCGGCGGCACTCCTGCAACGGACCGAACCGGCAACCACACCAGCGAACAGGGACCGACATCAGACTGGCCCCGCCCCGGCGGCCAACACTGAACGGACACCGAGTTGGCGGGGTGGCGCCGTGATCTACCAGGCCCACCCCGGTCGGCGGACCTGCGCGGCGTCGTTGACCACCTGCCCGGCGCCCAGCCAGCCTCGGCGTCGACACGCTGCGACTACAACAGGAGAAACTCCGCCTTATCGCCCGTGAGCGACTCGGCCCGATGCGGGTTACTGCCGCAGCGGGGACCGCGATGGCGGCTCGGCGCCCACTCCGCGCAGCACCCGCTCGATGAACTCGCTCTTGGCGTTGGAGTAGGCGTTGCGGTTGTCACGGTGCTGACCGGCGAGATGCTTCTTCAACTGCGCATACTCCCGGCGCAGATCGTGATCGGCTCGCAGGGCATCCGGGAAGCCGAGCAATGCCTGCGCATCCGGGTGATCGTGCTCGATGGGTTGCAGGTGGTGGGTTCTTGCCTCCGGCTTGGGTCGCAGGAACCACAGCCGGTAGTGGCGGCCGGGATCGCCCGGCCAGAACAACCAGCCGTCCGCCTCGAGTACGCCCACGGCGTCCTGCGCTACGTCCAGCGAGCGGACCGGCGCGAGCATGTCGATGACCGGCTTCGCCAGAAGCCCCTGAACCGACGTCGAGCCGATGTGCTCGACCGGACCGGCCAGCCACGGAGCAAGCACCGCCGACACCCGGCCGCGCTGATCGGCGAACCTGGCCGGCCATGCCGGGTCGTACTCGACGATCTCCACGAGCTGATCGGCCACAAACCAAACCTACAAGCCTCCGCATCCCCAACGACGAAACCACTTCGCAGTGACCCGCGATCAGCGTGCCGCAAGGCTCGGCTTGGCAAGGTGCAGCGAACTTACGCCAGTGGAAATAAGGCTTCGGGCAATCCCGAGAGGCTCAGCTGGCAGTCAGGCGGCGGTGCGTCCTGTGGCAGCGGCCGGTCACGCCAGGAACTCACATGAGCGTCAGCTGAACGCCGGCCGGACGGCTGGCCGGCCCGCAGGCGCCGCGCCGGGGCCGGGCCCGTGCGGGCAGCCGCCGCGCCGCCGCCGGGCTGGCCTGGCCGACGCCATAGCGCGCCGCGAGCTCGCGGACCTGCGCGGTGATGGCCTGCTGGTAGTCAGCGGGCGCGTAGGCACCGGACCGGTACAGCCTGCGGTACGGCTCGGCCAGGCCCGGATGCTCCGCCGCGAGCCACTGCAGGAACCACTCCCGCGCGCCGGGCCGCAGGTGCAGCACGATCGGGGTGACGTGCGCCGCGCCCGCCGCGGCGATCTGCCGCACCGCGGCGTCCAGCTGGCCGGGGGAGTCGGTCAGGTACGGCAGTACCGGTCCCATCAGCACGCCGCAGTTCAGGCCCCGCTCGCTGATCGCCGCGCAGACGGCGAGGCGGCGGCCGGGTGCGGGGGCGCCCGGCTCGACGGACCGGGCCAGCTCATCGTCGGCGATACCGACCGATACGTTCAGCCCGACGTCGGTGACCTGCGCGGCATCCGCGAGCAGGTCAAGGTCCCGCAGGATCAGCGTGCCCTTGGTCAGGATCGAGAACGGGTTGGCGGCGTCGCGCAGCGCGGCGATGATGCCGGGCATCAGCTGATAGCGGCCCTCGGCCCGCTGGTAGCAGTCGACGTTCGTGCCCATCGCCACGTGCTCGCCGGCCCATCCGGGCGCCGCGAGCTCGCGGCGCACCACTTGCGGGGCGTTCACCTTGACCACGATCCTGGAGTCGAAGTCCTGCCCGGCGTCCAGGTCAAGATAGGTGTGAGTGCTGCGGGCAAAGCAGTAAAAGCACGCGTGCGAGCAGCCGCGGTAGGGATTGATCGTCCAGCTGAACGGCAGCCGGGAGGAGCCGGGGACCCGGTTGATAACAGACCGGGCATGTATCTCGTAAAAGGTCATGCCGCGGAACTCCGGCGTCGCGAACGTGCGGGTAACCGCGCCCCGCTCGAACAGCGCCGGAACCGCCCCGCCGCCGGCCCCGCCCGCGTGTCCCCCGCGCGCAGGGCCCGGTGCTTCGCCGTCAAGCCGCAGGCTGTCCCATCGCATCCCCCGACCATAGAACAAAGATTCGACCATGCCAAGGCGAATCCGGCGGGCGTCCCTCGCAGGCGGCCGGCCCGGGCCCGGCCCGGCTCGGCCCGCGGCCGGTGGCCTCAGTTTCCGCGGACATAAGCTGGGTAAAGACGTGGTAAAAGATCTTCCCGATACGACGATAATGGATGTGAGCCGGGGGAGTGCTTTCCCCGGCGGGCTGACGGCTGCCGGAGGTGGCGCGATGGCGCTTTCCATGGAAGAACAGCGCATCCTGGACGAAATGGCGCAACAGCTAGCCGACGACGATCCGCGGCTGGCAACCCGTCTTGCCACCCTGGGGCGGCCGGGACTTGCGGGGCTGCTGCGGTCACGGCGAGCCCGGCGGGTGATCGCGGCGGCGGCGCTGATGCTGGTCGTCGTTGTCTCGATGCTGGTGTACGCGATGATCGCGTCCCGGCCGGCCGCGGCGCGCCAGCCGGTCGCGCACCCGCCCGCGACGCCTAAACAGGCCCGGCAGCTGCATCCGGCCGGGGGCTTACGGGCCGGAACGCCGTCTTCCTGACCGCCTTCCTGGCCGGCCCGCCGCCGCGGCGTCCGCAGGGCTGCCGCAGCTCAGGATTCGCGCCAGAGCTGCACCAGGTACTGCTCCAGCCCTTCCAGCCGCTTGCGCGCCTGCTGGAACTCGTCTCCCAGCGGATCGGGATTGGTCGCGAACAGCTCGCCGTAACGGCGGACCGCCTCGCCCCGGTTCCGCGTGTAGACGCGCACGCCGTAATCGCCGACCCCGCCGCTCAGCCGCAGGCCCGCGACCGCGGGCCCGGCCGAGCCCATGTCCACGCTGAGGTGACCGCGCAGGTACAGGACGCACTTCGCCTCGTCCTCGTAGCCGTCACTGAACGGCGGCGGTGCCGCGTCCCATTCCTCGGCGGTCAGCTGAACGCCCAGGTCCTCCTGGGCGCAGCAGACCACCATCTGGTCGCGGCTGGCGCTGATCAGCGCGTTAACGGGGACTACCGGCGCGCCCGGCGCGTCCGGGTCGACCGCAGGATCGTGCACCACGAACACTTTGCGCTCCGGGAAGACCGGGATCTCCAGCCGAAGCAGTCTGCGGGTCACTGCTCCCCCTCGCACAGCTTGGTTTCCTGACTTACAGCATGCCCCGCGCGGCATTTTCGCGCATGCAATTTACCATAAAGGCCCCGTATGACGTTACGTTGCCAGCCGTTCATTCCCGGTTACCCCCTGGTCACTGTCCTGGCGACCCTATCCCCGGCCGGGCGCCGGCGCGCCGCTATTGTCACAGGCATGGTGCCCGAAGACGACTCCCTGCGCGGCGTGACCCACCGGTATGTTGACGCTCGCGGTCTGCGGATGCATATCGCCGAGGCGGGCAGCGGCCCGCTGGTCCTGCTGCTGCACGGGTTCCCGGAAAGCTGGTATTCCTGGCGGCACCAGCTGACCGCACTGGCCGCCGCCGGGTTCCACGCGGTAGCCCCGGACCAGCGCGGCTACTGCCGGACCGGGCCGCCCGAGAGCGTGGGCGGCGCGGCTGCCACGGCCGCGGACTACACGATCTTGCACCTGGCCGGGGACGTCATCGCGCTGATGGACGCCCTGGGGGAGCAGTCCGCGGTGGTCGCCGGCCATGACTGGGGGGCGCCGGTGGCCTGGCACACGGCACTGCTGCGGCCGGACCGGATCCGCGGTGTCATCGGCCTGAGCGTGCCGTACCGGCCGCGCGGCAGCACGCCGCCGGTCGCCGCGATGCGGGCCGCGTTCGGTGACGGCTTCTACATGGTGTATTTCCAGCAGCCCGGCATGGCGGACGCGGAACTGGCCGCTGACCCGGCCGCGACGTTCCGCAGGCTGCTGACCGCGACGTCCGGCGGCGCGGCCGGGGAATCCGCCGGTATCCCGGTGGTCCCGCCCGGCGGCGGCTTCCTTGACTTGTGCCCGGAGCCCGCCGCGCTGCCCGGCTGGCTCAGCGGTGCCGACATTGACGCGTTCGCCGCACAGTACGCCGGGACGGGATTCACCGGCCCGCTGAACTGGTACCGCAACCTGGACCGCAACTGGGAGCTGACCGGCGCCTGGCATCATGCCCCGGTCCTGGTGCCGGCTCTGTACCTGGTCGGCGACCGTGACCTGGTGCTCGCGTTCTCCGGCGGCCCGCAGTCGCTGCGGCAGCTGAGGGATTTCGCGCCGCGGCTACGCGAGCCGGTACTGCTGCCCGGCTGCGGGCACTGGACCCAGCAGGAACGGCCCGCGGAAGTCAGCGCCGCGATGATCGGCTTCCTGCGCGAGCTGCCCGGCCAGGAGCCAGGCCACGGTCGCGGTGATGCCGGAGCGGGTTGACGCCGGGGAGCTGGCGCGGCTCCCGGCAAAGCCGCCGGCAGCGCCCCGGCGCAGCGGGCTTTAAAGCAAGGCGCGTAAAGACCGCCGGGGTCAGGCCCGCGAAGCCCGCCCGGCGTCGTCCGCCGCGGGCTTCAGGCCGGCCCGGTCGCGGGCCTCTTTCCACAGCTCGCCGTACCGCCGGGCGGCGAGCGTCCGCGGTGCCGACGCCGCGACCGGGGCACGCTGCACCGACATCCGCTCGATCACCGAAAGGGCCGGGATGGTGGTGGCCGCGAAGTCGGCCCGGCCGGCGGGCAGGTCGCGGGATATCTGCCGGTGCAGGCTCTTGCGCTGGTCGAGCATCGAGAAGAAGGCCAGGACGGCGGGCTGCGGGCCGCTGAGATCGGCGAGGAACGCGGTGAGCTGGTCCAGGGTGTTGACCGACAGCGTCGTGGGGATAAGCGGGACCACCAGCAGGTCGGCCGCGCCCAGCACGCTCTCGGAAAGCAGCGAGATGCTCGGCGGGCAGTCCAGGAAGATCACGTCGTAGTCGGACCGCAGCGGCGTGAGCAGGCTGGCGAGCTTGCGGGTCGGCTTCTTCGCGCCGTCCAGCATCAGGTCCAGGTTCCGGTAGGTGAAGTCCGCCGGAAGCAGGTCCAGGTTGTCGTAGTCGGTGGCCTTGATCGCGACGTCCAGCAGCCGGGTTCCCTTGATCAGAGCCTCGCCGCCGCCCTTGACCCGCGGCCGGACCCGGAACAGGAACGTGGCCGCGCCTTGGGGGTCCAGATCCCACAGCAGCACCCGGTAGCCTTCCCTGGCCGCGAAATAGGCCAGGTTGACCGCGGCGGAGGTTTTGCCCACGCCGCCCTTGATGTTGTAGGTCGCGAAGATCTTCATTGCGGGGCCGCCTCGGTGAGTGCGCGGAACCTGGCCTGGCTGGCCGGGCTGGCGAACGCGGCGAACCGGTCGCCGAACTCGCCGCGAGCCCGGTGCTGGCGCGCGGCCAGCCCAGCGGCGATCTCGCCCATGGCCAGCAGCGTCGCCGCGGGCACCGTCCGCCGGGCCATCATCTGGTCGGCGAACACGCGGATCTCGGCATGCTGGACCTCGCAGTCCTGGAACTCACCAAGGCAGTTCTGCAGTTCCTTCAGCTCGCGCACGGCTCGCCAGTGCAGGGCCGGGTCATACAGCGAGCCGAATATCTCCACCAGGTAGCGCAGTTCCTTGCAGCGCTTGCGCAGGTCATGCAGGCTCTCGGCGGCCGAGGTCACGGCGATCGAGGCGCCGTCCGCCAGGACCCGCCGGTGCGCCCGCCCGATCCGGGCAGCCGCGAACTGCCCGGTCGGCTGACTGCCCGGCCGGGGCCCGCTGCCCTTGGGCCCGCGGCTCTTAGACCCGCTGCCCTTGGCTGAGCTGCCCGTGACCTGCGGAACCGTGGCCAGCGCTTCCCGCCACTGCTGGGTGAGCTGGGTAAATCGGGGCGAGCGCAGGCCGCGGGCCAGCGATCGCCGGGCCGCGGCCCGGCCGGCGGCCAGATGGCCGAGCAGCGGCGCCAGTTCCGCCGGAGTCGCGCCGATCAGGCCGGCGGCCATGGCGGGGTAGTCCAGCAGGTAAACATCCAGGTCGCGGGTCGGGGTGGAGAGCGTGCCCAGCCAGCTGAATTCCGGCTCGTACCGGCGGGCCAGGCCGGACGGCAGCGCGTCCCCGGCCAGCTTGAGCGCCGACCGGGTCCGCCGCACTGCGACCCGCAGGTCGTGCAGGAACTCGGTGTCGATGTCGCGCACCGTCCCGCTGACATTGGCCGTCAGGGTGTCCAGCAGCCCGGTCAGCACGGCGGCGACCGCGTCAGCGGCCGGCATCGATGCGGTGAGCTGCTCCTCGATCTTCCCGGAATAGTCGCCGGGCCGGCGGCCGGCCGCGGCAAGCGCGGCCTCCAGCGGTGACTGGATCGCGGCCGCCGCGCCCGAAGCGGAAATCAGCTGGTCTGCCAGCCGCCCGGCCTGGGCCTGGTAACCGCGCAGCGGCTGGACTGACAGCCGCCGCGGCGCCGCGGCGGCTGCGGGGAAGACCACCGACATCTGGTCTTGCGCGACCCTGGCAATGGTCTTGCCGTCACCATTGCGCACCCGCTGCTGCTCGACCCGGCTGACCGCGCGAGCTACCGGCAGGAGTGCACGGACGCCGACGACCGGCTGCAGCTGTTCGAGCAGCGGTCCGACGGGCAGCGCTTGCAGCAACGCCGGCCAGCTGATCCGCTGCCCGGCCGTAAGCTGCTGGACGGCGATGACGCTGCCGTCGCGGCCGGTCAGGATAAGGTTCACCGGCATCCGGCTGCCGGACTGCTCCAGGGTTAGGCCGGCCCGGTAGAGGCGCCAGTCGAAGGTGTCCAGCCATAGGCGGCGGACGGTGCGGGCCGGCCCGTCCGCGGACCAGGAAAACGCAGTGCCCGCCCCGGCAAGCCCGTCCTGCCCGCCGGCTCGCGGCGCTTCGCCGTCGAGTACAAGTTCGCGCAGGCCGTTCAGCACGCAGCAACCCCGTCACCGTCCAGTTAACGCAAGGCCTGCACGACAGGACCCGTGCGCAGGACAGTCATTGCCGGTCAATGACGGCCTATCGTAGCTCAGACCAAGCCGGCCAGGCCAGTGCGGGGCGCCCGCTAGGATCGGCTGGTGCTCAACTGGGCGACGGTGTCATCCCTGGCCACCGGCGCCGGCACGCTGGTGCTCGCGGTGGCGACTTTCGCGTCGGTCCGGTCAGCCAACCGGGCGGCGCGCGTCGCCGAGGAGTCCCTGATGGCGGCCCTGCGGCCGCTGCTGGTGCCGTCCCAGCTTCAGGACAGCACCCAGAAGATCTTCTTCGGTGATGCCGCGCGCGTAGCGCTGCCGGGTGGCTGCGCCGTCGCCGAGATCGGCGCGGCGGCTGCCGGGACCGGCGCGGCGGCTGCCGAGACCGGCGCCGCGGTCATCTACCTGGCTATCTCGCTGCGTAACGTCGGCAGCGGCATCGGCGTCCTGCACGGCTGGCGGCTGGCAACTGACTGGCACGCGGACCAGCGCCCGGCGCCGGAGTCCTTCCGGACCCAGCAGCGGGACCTCTACATACCGACCGCGGACCTCGGCTTCTGGCAGGCGGCGTTCCGCGACCCGGCCGACCCGCAGTACGCGGCGGCGCGGTCGCTGGCCGGTACCGGTGACGTGCTGGCGATTGACCTGCTGTACGGCGACTACCTGGGCGGCCAGCGGACCGTCAGCCGCTTCCTGCTGCGCCGGGTCGGCGGCGGGGAACATGGCGGCGGCGGGCAGCTGGACGGCGGCGGGGAGCTGGATGGCGGCGGGGAGCAGGACGGCGGTCACCGCTGGCTGGCATCGGTGATCCGGCACTGGAGCATTGACCGGGCCGACCCGCGGTAGCGGCGCGCCGGCGCGCCGCCTTCCCGCTCAGGCTATTCGGGTGACCAGCACGGTGACGTCCATGGTGCTGCGGGGCGCGCCGTGGTAGATGCCCCGCAGCGGCGGCACGTCGCCGTAATCGCGGCCGGCCGCGACTATCACGTGCCGCTCGCCCACCTGTGCCCGGGTGGTCGGGTCGCACGGTACCCACTCGCCGTCCCAGAACTCGATCCAGGCGTGACTCTGGCCGGTTACCTCGTCGCCGGGCTCGGCTTCGGGCTGCGTGTGCAGGTAGCCGGAGATGTACCGGGCGGGCAGGCCGACCACGCGCAGCAGCGCCACCGTAAGGTGCGCCATGTCCTGGCAGACGCCCTGGCCCTTGTCCCATGCTTCCTGGGCGCTGGTCTGCACCCCGGTGGCGCCCGGCACGTAGGCGACCTGGTCACCCACCCAGGAGGCGATCTCGGCGGCCGCTTCCAGCGGGTCGGCGCCGGCGGTCCGCTGCCGGGCCCGGGCCGCGATGTGCTCGTCGATCGTCGTGCGCGCCGTGGGCATCAGGAACTCCAGCAGCCGGCCGCTGCTGGCACGCTGGCTCAGCACCGGCCACGGCAGCGGCGGCGCGGCTGCCGGCGGCGGGCTGGTCTCGACGGTCGACACGGACCGGACTACCAGCTCCGCGTGCGGCGCCTCGATGTCAAACGAGCTGACATCCGTTCCCCAGTAGTCGCGGTAGGACAAGATCGGCGTGCCGGAATCGGTGCCCAGATGGGTGTCCAGCGCAGACTGCCGGGCCAGCGTCAGCGGCGTCATCCGTGCTTCGTGGAACGACGCGCTCGCCATGCCCTCGTAGCGGTCCCGGGTGGTGTGCGTGATTCTCAGCCGCCAGCCCATCGTCGCCCTTCCTGCTCCCAGGCCACCGGCTGCCCGCAGGTAAAATAGCGGGCGGTGATCGCCTCGCTCGCCTCCTGGCAGGTCTGCTGGATCGTGTCGAGCAGCTCGCCGAGCTGGCCGGGCAGCAGCTGCGGGTCGGCGTATTTCAGCCTGGTCCGCATCCGCCCGATCGGTCGCCGCGCCAGGTTGCCCATCCCGGCGCGGACCGGGCCGGGATCGAGCTCGGCCAGGCAGTCCTCGGCCGTGGCCAGCGCGTGCAGCACCGACCGCGGGAACAGCCGGTCCAGAATGAGGAACTCCGCGACGTGCCGGCTCTCGCCAGTCCAGCTGCGGGTGCGGATGTAGGACTCGTAAGCGCCGCAGGCGCGCAGCAGCATCGGCCAGCCGACCTCGTACGGCGTGGCGGCGCTCAGCCGGGCCAGCAGCAGGCGGGCTGTCATGTCCACCCGTTCCAGGCTGCGGCCCAGCACCAGGAACCGCCAGGCATCGTCATGGCTCATGGTCGAGTCAGCAAGGCCGAAGAACAGTGCCGCCCGCTCCCGGACGAACCGAAGGTACACGTCGGGCCCCAGCCGTTCCGCGGCTGTGTGCTGGGCTGCCATCCGCAGCCCGGTCACGTTGAGGCACTCCCACATCTCGCTGGAGATCACCTCGCGGACGCCCCGTGCCCCGTTGCAGGCTGCCAGCACCGCCCCGGCGATGGCGCTGGGGCTGTCGACGTCGTAGGCGAGCTGGTCCAGCGCCATCCCGATATCCAGCTGGCTGTCGGCCGCCGACTCGATGCCCAGCACGGCCAGCAGCGCGCGGCAGGCGGCGTCCTCATCCGCGCGCGGCTCCTCCAGCATCCGGTGCACGTAGACGTCCACCATCCGGGCCGTGTCGTCAGCGCGCTCGATGTAGCGGCCGGTCCAGAACAGGGTCTCGGCGATGCGGCTGAGCAGCCCGCTGGCGGCCGCGACGCCCGCGGTCACTGCTCCTGCCCGGCGACGGGCCCGCCCTGGCGGCCGAGCGGGGCGTCGCGGCCGACGCGGCGGGCGGGCCGCGGTCGCGGCTCGAAGCCATCCGGCGAGCCGGGCGCGCGCCCGGCGGCGTCCTGCGACGCGAGGACCCAGGTGTCCTTGGAGCCGCCGCCCTGGCTGGAATTGACCACCAGCGCGCCTTCCGGCAGCGCCACCCGGGTCAGGCCGCCGGGCAGCAGCCAGACGTCGTTTCCGTCGTTGACCGCGAACGGCCGCAGGTCGATGTGCCGCGGGCCCAGCTCCTCGCCGATCAGCACTGGCGCCGTGGACAGGGACTCGCGAACATCTCATCCCAGGCATCGGCTAGCTGATATCCGTCGAAAATGTCCGCCACGAACCGAGAATAGTCACGATATGTTACGTTCCCGTTTCCGGCCCGGACGGCAACCGAGCCGACCGCAGATCAGCGAACGCTCAGCCGCAGCCGCAGGCTCCGCCGCAGCAACCGCCGCCGCCGCCGCGGGGCGCCGGCCCCGGCGAGCCGGAGCGGCCGCCTACTGCCACGGCGGACAGCAGCTTCACGGTGTCCGTGTGGCCTTGCGGGCAGGAGCAGGGCTCGGCGGCCTGGCTCATCGGGCGGCTTTGCTCAAAGGTGTCGCCGCACGCACGGCAGCGGTATTCGTAGCGGGGCACGGGCACAGCCTACGCCAGCCGCGGGGCGGCAGCGGCGGCGGCGGCAGCGGGCGCGGCGGGCGCGGAGCCGTCCAGGGCCGCGGCCGGGCTGCCCGGCGTCTCGTCGTAGTAGAACTGGCGGCCGCGCAGCAGCGACACCAGCGCCCCGGCCACCGACATCGCGATCGCGGTCCCAAAGACGATGATCAGCCCGTGGTGGAAGGGGCCGGAAATCAGGTGCGGGAAATACTGCCTGCTGGTCAGCGCGGTCACGTTCCTGGCGGGCAGCCGGGTGAGCTCGCCGGAAGTCTGCAGCAGGTTGCGTACCGGGTTGTAGCCCAGCAGCGCGGAAAACAAGGTGCTCACCGGGGGCAGATGCGCGATGTGGGCCGCTGCCGCCGGCGCAACGCCCTGGGCGCGCAGTCCGCGGCTCAGTGCGGCCGGCAGCGAGGTCGCCAGCCCGGCGATCATCAGCGAGAAGAAAAGCCCGATAGACAGCGACATGCCGGAGTTCTGGAATGTGGCCCGCATCCCGGACGCCACGCCGCGGTACCTGGCCGGGACGCTGCTCATGATGGCAGAGGTGTTCGGCGAAGCGAACAGGCCGGATCCGAGCCCGTTGGCGAAGATGATCAGCGCGAACAGCCAGTACGGGAAGTCCACCGGCAGCAGCATCAGGCCGGTGAACGCGGCCGCCGCGACGATCAGGCCCGCGGTGGCGAACAGGCGCGGGCCGTAACGGTCCGACAGCCAGCCCGATACCGGCCCGGCAATCAGGAACCCCGCGGTCAGCGGCAGCATGTAAATGCCTGCCCACAGCGGCGTGACGATGTAGTCGTAGCCGTGCATCGGCAGCCAGATGCCCGCCAGCCAGATCACCAGCATGAACTGCAGGCCGCCGCGGGCCATCGAGCTCAGCAGGCTCGCCGCGTTACCGGCGGCGAACGCCCGGATCCGGAACAGGTCCAGCCGGAACATCGGCTCGGCCGTCTTCGTCTCGATAACCCCGAATGCGATCAGCAGCGCCGCGCCCGCCGTCAGGCCGCCGATGACCTTCGGGCTGGTCCACCCGGTCGGATGGCCGCCGTAAGGCTGGATGCCGTAGGTGACGGCCGCGAGGAGGAGCCCCGCTCCTAGTGCGAACGTGATATTGCCGGCCCAGTCGATGCTCCCGCGCTTCGTGGCGGCGGTCTCGCGCAGGCTCCGGTACGCCCAGACGGTGCCGAACACGCCGATCGGCACATTGACCCAGAACACCATCCGCCACTGCCAGGCTGCCAGCAGCCCGCCCAGCAGCAGGCCGACGAACTGGCGGAGATGCCCGCGATCTGGTTGATGCCCAGCGCCCGGCCGCGCTGGTCCGCCGGGAAGGCATCGGTCAGGATCGCGGCCGAGTTGGCCATCAGCATGGCGCCGCCGCAGGCCTGGATCAGCCGGCCGCCGATCAGCCAGAGCGCGCCGCCGCCGCCGGCCAGCGGGTCGAGGGAGAGCCCGATCGACGCCAGGGTGAACACCACGAAACCGAGGTTGTAGATGCGCACCCGGCCGAACATGTCGCCCAGCCGGCCGAAGGTGACGACCAGGACCGCGGTTACCAGCAGGTACCCGATGATCATCCACAGCAGGTAGCCGATGTTGCCGGGCGCCAGCGGATTGAGGTGAATGCCGCGGAAGATGGCCGGCATCGCGATGATGACGATCGAGGCGTCGATCGTTGCCATCGTCATGCTGAGCGTGGTGTTCGACAGCGCGATCCACTTGTAGCGGTCCGGGCGGCCGCCGGCCGGGCCGCTGGCTGGTTCCGGGCCGCTGGCTGGTTCCGGGGAGTTCTTCCGCACGGCTCACCAGCCTACCCCCGCCTATTTGCTTAACCGCAACTACCTAACCCCGGCCGGGGGCAGCTGCGGGCGCCGTTGCGCGCTTGTTACAGCGGCGGGTCGATGTCTTTTACGGTCGCGCAGTCGTCGGCGAACGTGATGGTCACGTCCACGGGCTGCCCGGCGAGCACCTGCAGAAGCCAGTACCGGGCGTCGTCCCACATCCCGGCGAACGGCAGTGCGTCCTGGGCGAACCAGCGCGGCGCGACCTCGTCGGACTCGGCCGGCTCGCCGCTGAACTGCGCCGTCGTGAACACCGTCGTGGCCTGGTCCCAGCCGGGCCGGGCCGGGAACCGGAAGGTGATCGCCGCCACCTGCTCGAGTGCTGCAGCGGACACCAGCAGCCCCGATTCTTCCATTACCTCCCGGGCAGCCGCCGTCGCGGCAGTCTCGCCGTCCTCCAGGTGACCGCCGAGCCCGACCCACTTCCCGGCGCCGAAACCGGTCTTCTTCAGCGCGAGGAGCACCTCCGGCTGGCCGCCGTCCGCGCGGGTTATCAGGCACAGGCAGGTTCTGACGATCACCCGGCAACCCTACGGGGCGCGGTCACTGGTAGGAGATCATGACGGGCTGGGGTGTGTGTGCCATGGTCTGGCGGGGGTCGAGCATGGGGTGGTCTTTGGTGAGGAAGTCTTTCCAGCCGAAGCGGACGCGGGGAGGGGCGGCGGTGGTGACGGCGTTCCAGGTTTCCTGCTTGACGGCGGGGGCGCCCTGGCCGTCCATGTGGATGACGATGGCCAGGTTGTCGTGGCGGGTGTCGAGGTGCTGCTCGCCGCTGATCATGGAGAGCCGGAAC